>JAESFW010000083.1_pt1 | contig 200078 bp, 178 predicted proteins | sample 9269481 | NCBI WGS metagenome assembly JAESFW01 (sample SAMN14515350, study PRJNA621654) | algae metagenome | isolation source: Lyngbya sp. HA4199-MV5 and co-occurring heterotrophs from soil with... | place: USA: Ahupuaa O Kahana State Park, Hawaii | collected 2009-07-21 | reverse complement strand
CGGGCTTTGATTCACCGTTCGCGCATCGAGCGCATGCTTGGTTCCGGGGTCTCCACCGGCTGGTTCCATCGCATGTGCGCGTATGCCCTTTGTCCTCCGCGAAAGCGGGGCATCTTGGATCAGGGGAGTATGGCCATGACCACGGCTCGCATCATCGACTTCATCAACACCCGACGACCCGACGGCCCGTGCCTCGTTGTCGATCTCGACGTCGTGCGCAACAATTTCAAGGCCTTCCGCCACGCGCTGCCTGACAGCTCGATCTACTATGCCGTCAAGGCAAACCCGGCGCCGGAAATCCTGCGCCTGCTCGCCGGCATGGGCTCCTCCTTCGATTGCGCGTCCGTCGCTGAAATCGAAATGGCGCTCGACGCCGGTGCGACCCCGAGCCGCATTTCCTATGGCAACACCATCAAGAAGGAGCGCGACGTTGCCCGCGCTCATGCGCTTGGGATCAACCTGTTTGCCGTCGACAGCCACGAGGAAGTCGAGAAGATCGCCCGCGCCGCCCCCGGCGCCCGCGTATTCTGCCGCGTTCTGACCGATGGCGAAGGCGCCGAATGGCCGCTGTCGCGCAAGTTCGGCTGCGTACCGCAGATGGCTGTCGACGTGCTCGTCTACGCTCACCAGCACGGCCTCGTATCCTACGGCGTGTCGTTCCATGTCGGTTCGCAGATGACGAAGCTCGACGCCTGGGACGCGGCTCTTTCGGATGCCAAGCGCGTCTTCGTGCAGCTTGCCAAGCGTGGCATCGAGCTGAAGATGGTCAACATGGGCGGTGGCTTCCCGACGAAGTACCTGAAGGACGTGCCGACGGCGGAAGCCTACGGCCAGGCGATCTTCGGTGCGCTGAAGAAGCACTTCGGCAACAACATCCCGGAGACCATCATCGAGCCGGGTCGCGGCATGGTCGGCAACGCCGGCGTGATCAAGGCTGAAGTGGTGCTGGTGTCGAAGAAGTCGGACAACGACGCCCATCGCTGGGTGTTCCTCGACATCGGCAAGTTCGGCGGTCTCGCCGAAACCATGGACGAGGCGATCCGCTACCCGATCCGCACGACGCGCGACGCCGACGAAATGGAGCCTTGCGTGCTCGCCGGCCCGACCTGCGATTCGGCCGACGTGCTCTATGAGAAGAACATGTATCCGCTGCCGATCACGCTTTCGATCGGCGACGAGGTTCTGATCGAAGGCACGGGCGCCTACACGACGACCTACTCGGCCGTCGCCTTCAACGGCTTCGAGCCGCTGAAGGCCTATGTGATCTGATCCGGCTGCTCCCGTCCAAAGCGGGAGCGCCATTTCACAATTTTCGTTCGGTCCGCCTGAAGCGGTTTTGATGACGGGAGGCCCCGATGGCCGCTGTTGTTGACGCCCTGCGCGCATTCTTTGCGCCGTCCACGTTTGTAATTGATGCTGAAAACCCGGGCGATGTCGTCGCTCGCGAAAACCTGCTCGACCGCGCCATGGGCCCGGAACGCCGCCGCAAGTCTTCGGAGAAGCTGCGCAGCGGCCGCGTGCCGGCCGAGGGCCTTGCCTTCGTCGCCCGCGACGCCGACGGCCACGTCATCGCCACGGTGCGGCTGTGGAACGTCGAGGCCGGCGTCGGCCGTGAAGGCCATGCGGTGCCGGCGCTGCTTCTCGGTCCGCTCGCCGTCGACCCGGATCACGAGGGCAAGGGCATCGGCGGCATGCTGATGCGCGCCGCGATCGAAGAGGCCAAGAACCGCGGCCACGGCGCGGTCCTGCTGGTCGGCGACGCCGCCTATTACGAGCGCTTCGGTTTCTTTGCCAGCCGCACCCAGCATCTGGTGATGCCCGGGCCGTTCGAGCGCGACCGGTTCCTGGCGCTCGAACTCAGGGACAACTGGCTCGAGGGCGCCGCCGGCCTGATCGTCGCCAGCGGCCGCAAGCTGGCGATGCCTCCGGTCCGTCGCGCCGCCTGACCCATTTCCGCCTCCAACCCTGCGGGGGCGGTTTTTGGCTGCTCCCTTGCTGGTCACCTTTGATCGGCGAGGGAGCAGATGCCGGCCATCTCCTCACCGGCCGGATCCGGCGCTACTCAAGCATCCTTGTCCGTGCGCGCGTCGTAGCAGACGAAGGCAAGCTTGTTGCCGTCGGGGTCGCGCACATAGGCGGCATAAAAGCCCTCGCCGTAGTGCGGGCGAAAGCCTGGTGCTCCCTCTTCGCTGCCGCCGCGCTCGATCGCGATCTCAAACATTCGGTCGATCAGCCCGGCATTTTCCACCAGGAATGCGGTCATCGCGCCATTGCCGACTGAGGCGGTTTTGTTGTCGAACGGGTAACAGGCGAAAAATCGGGGCGCTTTGCCGTCGTCCTTCCTTCCCCAGGATGAGACCTGCTCATCGCAGTAACAGCGCTCCTGGCCGATCACCGCCATCACCGGATCGTAGAAACGTTCCGCACGCCTCAGATCCGTCGTCCCAACCATTGTATAGCCAATCATGCCTGTCTCCTCGCCAACCCGATATGGCGGCAAGTCGTCCCACACTCGCCGAAGTTACGCAACGGCGCACCCGCACGCTGGTCGGAAGCTGAACGGGCGGGATGAGCTAGAACGAGCCGCCGATACGGGCAACTATGGTGTTGGCGCTGTAATCCTGCGTCGGGTCGGTTTCCCGCTGCAACGTATGGGCATATTCGATTTCGAGCTGCGGCTTCTTTTCCGGGCCGAGCAGCAGCTTTGCCGTCAGTGTCTCGGCCTTTCGGTCGTAGAGATAGTAGTAGTAGGTGGCGCGGCTGACCTCGTAGCCAAGGCTCGCCTTCATCCAGGGATTGAAGCGCTGGGCAACCGAGGCGGAGACGGTCCGGGTGAGTTCGGCGACGGCGTCGTCGATGTCGTCGATGGCGATGTCCTGGCGAAAGCCGCTACCGATTTCGAAACCGGCTGACGTTTCCCACTTGGCCTCGGCGCGCAGGTAGGGCTCGGTGTAGCGGTTCGTGTCGCCGAGATTGTCGCTCGCCAGCGTGATCATGCCGATTTCGCCGATGAGGGTAACGCCGTCGTCGAAGCGGCGGGCATAGGCGATCGAGCCACGCAGCGTCGTTGCCGGGAAACGGCTGAAGCTGTTCTGCTCGTTGCCGGGAATGATCGAGCGGCTGTATTCCAGGCAAAGACAGAGTTCGCCACCGGCAACAGCCCGGAAATGGCTGACGCCGAACGTTGCGAGTGCGACGTCCGGGTCGAGCTTGGTCGGCTGGATGAGATCCGTGGTGAACTCCGCGATGCCCCGCCGCCGCTCGTCGTATTTCGCCGAGAAGGCGGTTTTTCCGCCAAGCCCCTCGGCCGTCACCTTGGCGGCCGCCTGGCTCGAATAGTCAACGGTGCGATAGCCGATGACATTGTTGGGCAACTTCAAGAAGAGGTCGCCGGAATCGTTGCGGATGGCGGCGGCTTCCAATTCGACCAGCAGGCCCTGGCCAAGCGGAAAGGCATAGCCGAGCGTACCGCCGGTGAGATGGGTGTCGGCGAAACGAAAGTCGGTGATCCGTCGCTCGAACTGGCGGATGCCGTAACTGAGCTTGCCTTCGCCGAGTTCAAGGCTGCCACGCAAGCCCAGCCGGCCTTCCCAAAATGGGCCGGAAAGCACCTGCGGATCTTCGAAGATGTTGCTGCTGTGGCCGTAGCCGGCTGAGTAGTCGAACGTGGTCTCGCTGGCGGCCGGGGCGGGCGTCGTGAGGAAGACAACTGAAGCTGCAACCGCCGGGAATGATCGCATCCCCAATTCCTCAAACGAGACCTTTATAAGAATATGATGGAGTTACGTGGTTAATAAAACTTTATGTTGTAATTAGCGTCGTTGAATATTTCTCTGCAGCTGCAATCCGAGCATCAGGTGCAGCAGTGAGTAGTAAACGTTAAAATTGCAAATGTTATGCTTAACCGTTTATGATAGTTCGCTTTCTCAATTGATTAATGAAATGCTAATTGTATCCTCTTGGTTGTGTACAGCAGGTACACGTCCAACAGGAGGTAAACCCATGACGATCAAGACAGTTTGCATCGCTATCGCAGTTGTGGCCGCCACCGTTTCGCAGGCGTCGGCCGGTGGCCTCAACCTCGGAATCCTGTCCGGCAAGAAAGTGAATGTCCTCAACGGCGGCATCGCCAACGGCATCGTCATCGCGCCGAAGGTCGATGTCGGTGATGTGCTTTCCGACAACAGCATCCTCAACAAGTCGCTGAACGGAGTTCTCTCCGGCAACGACGTCGACCTCGGTCTCGGCATCCTGTCGAACAACGGTGGCAAGCAGCGCCGCCATTAAAGGGCCGCCGGGAAAGCTGGCGCGGTTTCCGCCCATATCCCGCAATCGCTCCCAAAGGGTTTCGCTTCGAAACGCGTTCGGACCGACCACCCGTCAAAACCTTGCACTGTGATCTGTGACGCAGGGATGTAGGGAAGAGCCTCAGGGTGTTCTTCTCTGCCGCGGGCCACATGTGCCTAGAAGAAAAGCGGATGGCGTCTCCGGCGCCATCCGCCTCCTTTTTGGCGCTCATCAAAGCGTCAATCGCCTTCAAGATAGGCGCGGCCGCGGGCCGACAGGCGGTATCCAACGGTCAGGCTCTCGGTCAGGCCAAGTTCCTTCAGTTTGCGGATTTGCGCCTTGAGCTTGAGTTTTTCCATGCCAATGGCGGTACTCAGTTGGGCGGCCGTTGTTCCGTCTTGAGCGGCGATCCGCTGCAGCACCGGCAACGTCCAGGCCGTTCCGGCGCTGCGGTCGAAGGTGGCGAGCTTGCGGGCGATCTGCGCACGATCTTCACTGCGAAGCGCGGCCGTCTCGCGCAGGGCAATGCGCGGATCGCTTCCGGCGAGATGAAAGACAATGCGGTAGCAATGGCCATCCGGTCTTGCGGCAAGCTCCCTTAAGAGGGTATCGCGATCGGCATAACCCGCCCGTTCGACTTCCTGCGCTGTGATCGCGTCCGCGTCGATGACGTCCACCGCATCGATCGCAAGCACACCGATCGCCGTTCGCAGTGTGCCGCCGGCCTTGACGGTCGGCTTCGTCCAGCGTCGAAAGGCAAGGGTCACACGGCCGCCGGCAATGCCGGCGAGCGCCGCCTGGCGAAACAGCATCTCAGGCGGTGGCGCGGCGGTAGAGGGCGAGCGACCCTGCGAGCGCCAGCAGGGCGCCGCCGCAGAGGCGATCGAGCCAGACGGCGCCAGAGTGCTTGAGGAAGGTCGCGGCCTGCGCGCCGAGCTGGGCATAGCCGAGCATCACCACGAAATCGACGAGGGCAAAGACCAGCGCAAGGGTGGCGTACTGGGAGACTTGCGGCATCGTTGCGTCGATGAATTGCGGCAGGAAGGCGCTGAAGAAGAGGTAGCCCTTGGGGTTGGTAACGGCGACGAGAAAGCTCTTGAGAAAGATGGCAAGGGTAGAGACAGGGGTGGCCATGCCGCTGTCGTCACTCGCGACCTGGATCGTGCCCTTCGAGCGCAGGAGCATGATGCCGAGGAAGGCGAGATAGGCCGCACCCAGCCATTTGACGACTGTGAACCAGAATTCGGACGCGGCGAGCAGGGCGCCAAGCCCGAGGGCGACGGCGCCGATCAGCACGAAATCGGAAAGCACCGCGCCGACCATGCCGGCAGTGGCGCGCTTGACGCCGTAGCGCGAGCCGTTGGTGAGCGCGAGCAGAACCGTCGGGCCGGGCGTCGCGATACCGATGAAGGCAACCAGTGCGAATGCGAGTATCGTCATCTCGGTCATGATGTCTCTCCCCGTTTTTTGTAGTCGTCCCACAGCTTTTGCGCGTGCGCAATCGTCTTCTCGAGCGCGCGCGACCGCCGTATCGCCAGGCCGAATTTGACAGGACAGGTGGCTTCCCCTATGGAACGGGCAGGGCGAGGGCCCCTGCCGTCCGCGAGCGTCATGCTTTGGTGAAGCCCTTTTTTGAGACACGGTCAGCCGAAACGGCATGCGAACCGGTGGCAATGCGGGCACCATCTCTAGGAAATGCATGCCGCTGCAGGAGACCATCTCATGACGCGCGGATCAACCACGCTTCCCTCGCTCGACGCCCTGAAGGACCAGGCAAAACGCCTGCGTGCCCGCCTTGCGTCCGAAGGCGAAACAATCAGTCATTCCCGCTCGCTCGAACTGATCGCCGCCCAATACGGCCAGCGCGATTGGAACACGCTTCACGCCGCTGTCGGCAACCGGCCGCCCTTCAATCCCTGGATGCTCGGATCACGGGTCAAGGGCCACTATCTGGGCCAGCCCTTTGAAGGCGAGATCCTGGGCGTGCAGGCGCTTGCGGCGCAGCCCGGGCGCTACCGCCTGACAATGAAGTTCGACGAGCCGGTCGACGTCGTCACCTTCGAGAGCTTTTCCGCTTTTCGGCAAAGAGTGGTGGCGACGGTCGACGAGACGGGGCGAACGGTCGAGAAGACTTCGAACGGGCGGCCGCAACTCGAACTCGAGTGGTAGCGCCATCGCTTGCGATCATGCGGGCACTCGTTTCGAGCCCGGGAACCGGCTGCCGGTCAACGTCCTCGAAGCGCGAAGCTTCGGGGACGTTTTTTCGTTCTGGAACCAGAACCTTAGGCGCCACTTGCGGAGCGGATCTGCGAGCGACCCAGAGCGGGTCGTTTCATTTGCGATCTAGTTGCGAATGAGTTGCATTTGCATTATTCATGTAGCTGCGAATGATTTGCAAAAAGATACGTGCACCGGTCGCGCGCTTCCGCGTGTGTGGGCATTACCCGATCGCAAAGCCGGTCGAGCAAAGGGTCGAGCATGAGTATGGGGACGAGACGGGACCTGCTGCGACGGCGCAGTCTCCTGATGGGCGGGCTGGCGGCGGCCGGCGGGACAGCGATCTGCACCAGCGGCGCGCTCGGACAGCAACAGGCGACGCATGCCGGCCATCCGGCGCCGGCAGGTGCGGTGGGTGCAGAGCCCATGCCCGCGATGGGCCATGGCGCCATGATGACGGTTGGCGACGTCGATAGTGCCGTCAATGGCTTTGACCCGACAGACATGCTCACCGACTGGGACACGGGGACAGTGACGACGCTGCCGGACGGGCGGACGCTGCGCACCTTCGAGATGACGGCGGAGGATCGCGAGATCGAGATCGCGCCCGGCATCAAATTTCCTGCCTGGACCTATAACGGCCGGGTTCCAGGGCCTGCACTCAGGGCAAAGGAGGGTGAGCGGCTCAGGATCGTCTTTCGCAACTACGCCTCGCACCCGCATTCGATCCATTTTCACGGTATTCACGCGGCGCGCATGGACGGCGTGCCCGGTGCCGGCATGGTCGATCCGGGCGACGAGTTCGTCTACGAGTTCGATGCCAAGCCGTTCGGCTGCCATCTCTATCATTGCCACGCCATGCCGCTGCGCCGGCACATCCACAAGGGCATGTACGGCGCCTTTGTCATCGACCCCGACCCGGAGCGCCGGCCGGAACACGCCGACGTTGCCCGCTCAAGACTGCTCGGCACGCCCGAAAACGCCGGCTGGCAGGAACTTGTCATGGTGATGAACGCCTTCGACACCAACTTCGATGCCGAGAACGAATTCTACGCGGTCAACACTGTCGCCCATGCCTTCATGAAGCGGCCGATCCGGATCGTGAAGGACAAGCCGGTGCGCATCTATCTGGTCAACGTCATCGAGTTCGACCCGATCAACTCCTTCCACCTGCACGCCAATTTCTTCGACTACTACGACCAGGGCACGACGCTGACGCCGACCTTGAAGACCGTCGATCTTGTTACCCAGTGCCAGGCGCAGCGCGGTATCCTCGAATTCACCTTCGCCGAGCATGAGCCGGGTCTTTACATGTTCCATCCCCACCAGACCGAGTTCACAGAGCTCGGCTGGGTCGGCATGTTCGACGTTGTGGAGGCGCTGGCATGAACGAGATGCTTCCGCGGGCCGCGATCCGCGCGGCCAGGACCAATCTGGTGTGGCTTGCGCTACCACTGCTGGCCTTCGGGGTCGCCGTCGCCTGGATCCTGTCGACGGATCCGCTGTCCGGCTTCCGCAACGGCGCGCCACCGATCGAGAACCTGACCTTCGAAAGGGCCGTGCTTGACGACGGCGGACTGCGTCTCTTGGTTCGCGCCGGCGGTTCGGAATCGATGACGGTGGCGCAGGTCCAGGTGGACGACGCCTACTGGCAATTCACCCAGGACCCGCCGGGTCCGATGGCGCGGGGCCAGGCGGCCTGGCTTAGCCTGCCTTTCCCGTGGATGCTCGGCGAAGCACATGCGGTGAAGGTGCTGACCAATACCGGCGCGACCTTCGCCCATGATATTGCCGTCGCCGTGCCGACGCCGCAGGCAACGACAGGGCAACTGCGACTGCAGGCGCTGGTCGGCATCATCGTCGGCATCGTGCCGGTGGCCGTCGGCCTGATGTTCTATCCGGTGCTGCGCGGCGTCGGTCGTGAGGGCATGGCCTTCCTCCTGTCGCTGACGATCGGCCTGCTCGGCTTCCTGCTGGTCGATGCCAGCGCCGAGGCGCTCGAACTTGCCGGCGAGGCGGCAGCAATCTTCCAGGGGCCGGTCATGGTGGTACTGGCGGCTTTAAGCAGTTTCCTGCTCTTGATGGCGATCGGCAGGCGCAGCGGTGCGCCGGCCGGGCTTGCGCTTTCCACCTACATCGCGCTCGGCATCGGCTTGCACAATCTCGGCGAGGGGCTGGCGATTGGCGCGGCCTTCGCGGCGGGGTCGGCGGGGCTAGGCACCTTCCTGGTGCTCGGGTTTGCGCTCCACAACGTGACGGAAGGCATCGGCATTGCCGCTCCGATCTTGAAAAAGCGGCCATCCATCTCGGTGTTCATCGGGCTGACGTTGCTTGCCGGCGGCCCGGCTGTGATCGGCATGTGGCTCGGGAGCCTTGCGACCTCGGTGCAATGGTCGGCGCTGGCGCTCGCGGTCGGCGCAGGGGCGATCCTGCAGGTGATCATCGAAGTCGGGGCTTATCTGATGCGGCAAAGCGAGCGCGGGCGCGACGTGTTCCTGACGCCGCCGGTTCTCGCCGGTCTCGCTACCGGCGCCGCCTTCATGTACGTGACGGCGGCGCTGGTGAAGATCTGATGCGAATGAAGATGGATCAGACGATCGTCTGATCCATTTCGGCCGCCGGCACCTCGTCGACGCGATGGATGCGCACCACCGTTGCCGGCACGCCTGCGACCGTGGTGCGCGGCGGGACCGGCTTCAGCACGACGCTGCCGGCCGCGACCTTGCTGAAGGCACCGACCTCGATATTGCCGAGGATCTTCGCACCGGCGCCGATCATCACGCCGCGGCGGATCTTCGGATGCCGGTCGCCGGTTTCCTTGCCGGTGCCGCCAAGCGTGACATCCTGCAGGATCGAAACCTGGTCTTCGATGACGGAGGTCTCGCCGATGACGATGCCGGAGCCATGGTCGAGCATGACAGCCTTGCCGATGCAGGCGGCCGGATGAATGTCAGGGCCGAAGACCAGCGACGCGAGGTTCGAGAGCCAGTTGGCGACCTCTCGGCGTTCGTCGAACCAGAGCTGATGGGCGGCGCGATAGGTCTGTAGCGCCTGGAAGCCCTTGAGGTTGACGAGCACGTGCAAAAGACCGGGGCAGGCGGGGTCGCGTTCCCTGACAGCCTGGAGGTCTGCCTCGGCCGCCAGCAGGATCTCCGGGTTGGCGTCGAAGGTTTCCGTCAGCAACGTCGCGAGCGAGCGTTCTTCGGCGCGCGCAAACGCAAGCGGGGCTGCGAGCACGCCCGCCAGAAGCGCAGCATTGGATCCGGCATCGATGATCAGTTTCAAGGCTGGCGCCATGACCGGTTCGCGTACAGCAAGGCTCGCGGCCTCGTTTCGAACGAGGCTCCAGACTTCACCATCGGCCAGTGGCTCGGCAAGCGAGCCTGCATAGCGTTGCGTCTCGATCAAGGCGGTCATGGCTTGTCCGTTATCCCGCGATATCGACGACGCCGCAGTCGCCCTCGGCCGAACCGAAGGCCAGTTGCCGGCCGTCCTTGTTCCAGGCCATGGCGGTGATCGCGCCCTTGCCGGGACGGCGCAGCAGCACTTCCTTGCTGTCGGCAAAGCGTGCAGCGAGGATCATGCCGTCCTGATAGCCGATGGCGACGATGTCTTCGGCCGGATGGCAGCAGACGGAGGTCACCATGATGTCGGCTCGGGTGCCGAGTTCGAGCGGCGCCTTGCCCATCGGGCCGTCCTTGCCCTGGAAGGGCCAGACGATCGCGGCCGGCGCGCCCGAGGAAGCGAGCCACTTGCCCTTGGCGGACCAGGAGACCGACTTCACCTTGGCCGGATAGCCGGTCATGCGCATGTGGCGGGCTTCGGCGCCGGGCTTGGCGTCGAGCTTCCAGCCATGCAGCGCATTTTCCTGCATGGTCGTGACGAGGAAGCGTCCATCGGGCGAGAAGGTGACGCCGGTATGGGCGCCCTTCCATTCGAGATCGATCGGCTGGCCGGACATCCCGACCCAGTGCAACGACACGCCGTTATAGCGGGCGGCGGCAACGCGCAGACCCTTCGGCGCGAAGGCCAGGCCCTCGACGGTGCGTTCCTCGGTAAAATCCTTCGTCGTGCCGTCGGCAAGCCGCACATGGGTGGTCTTGCCGTAGGCGTAGCCGACCGCGCCTTGCGGACCTGCGGCAACCTGGGCGATCCACTTGCGCGGCGCTTCGGCGACGAGCGACGTCGTGCCGTCTGCCGCCGTGCGCATGACCTTGCCGTCTTCGCCGCCGGTCAGAAGCGTGTCGTTCGCTTCATCCACGACGAAAGACAGGAGGCCCTCATGGGCCTCGGTCGTCTTGTGGCCAAGGTCGAGGCGGTGGATGGCGCCGGTGGCTTCGGCGAAGAAGGGAACGCCTTTGAGAAAGGCCACGCCGACGACGTGACCTTCGAGATCGAGGGGAGCGATAGTCGGCATCAGTTCGGCTGTGCCTCGCAGGCTTTGAACGTGCGCTCGAGCTTCTCGCGGTCGAGATCACGGCCGATGAAGACGAGCCGGCTTTCGCGCTTCTCGCCGTCCTTCCACGCACGCTGGTGGTCGCCCTCGATGATCATGTGCACGCCCTGAACGACGTAGCGCTCGGCGTCGCCGGCAAAGGCGATGATGCCCTTCAGGCGCAGGATGTTCGGGCCATCCGTCTGGGTGATCTTCTGGATCCAGGGAAAGAAACGGTCCGGGTTCATCTCACCGCCGCGCAGCGAGATCGACTGCACCGTCACGTCATGGATCGGCGAGGGGGCGTCATGGTGGTGGTGGTGATGGTCGTGATCGTGGTCATGATCATGATGGTGGTGATCATGATGGTGGTGATCGTGATCATGGTGGTGATGGTGATGATCGTGGCCGCAGTCGGGACCGCAGGTGTGATCGTGTTCGTGATCGTCCTGGTCGAGGAAGTGCGGATCGTTTTCGAGCGCCCGCTCGAGGTTGAAGGCGCCCTGGTCGAGAACTTTCGCCAGGTCGATATCAGAACGCTGCGTGCGGTAGATGCGGGCCGACGGATTGATGACGCGCACGGTCGCTTCGATGCGCTCCAGTTCCTCCGGGGTGACGAGGTCGGTCTTGTTGAGCAGCACGACATCGGCAAAGGCGATCTGGTCTTCAGCCTCGCGGCTGTCCTTCAGCCGCAGCGGCAGGTGCTTGGCGTCGACCAGGGCAACGACGGCGTCGAGCTCGGTCTTGGCGCGCACGTCATCGTCCATGAAGAAGGTCTGGGCGACCGGCACCGGATCGGCAAGGCCGGTGGTCTCGACGATGATCGCGTCGAAGCGGCCGGGGCGGCGCATCAGGCCTTCCACCACGCGGATCAGGTCGCCGCGCACGGTGCAGCAGACGCAGCCGTTGTTCATCTCGTAGATTTCCTCGTCGGATTCCACGATCAGGTCGTTGTCGATGCCGATCTCGCCGAACTCGTTGACGATGACGGCATACTTGCGACCGTGGTTCTCGCTGAGGATGCGGTTCAAAAGCGTCGTCTTGCCGGCGCCGAGATAGCCGGTAAGCACGGTGACGGGGATCGGCTTCTGCGGGGATGTTTCGGTCATGGGAACCTCTGGGATTTCCGGATGCGGGAGCAGGCATCCTAGTCGCGTCTCATATAGGAGATGCAGCGGCGATGCGCAAATGGCGCTGGCGATTTTGCCGGAACGCAACACTGGTCGCTGCGGGTCGCCGATAACCGTCCTTTCATCAAAATCGGCGAGAGTGCGGGCACATCGAAGAGGTTCCCGCGTGAAGACGATTTCCATCAACGGCCGGTTCCTGACCCAGCCGCTAACCGGCGTGCAGCGCTTCGCTCGCGAGATGACCCGGGCGCTCGATGCGCGCATTGCCGCGGGCCAGGTGCCGCATGCGTTGAAGGATGTGCGCTGGCGGCTTCTTGCCCCTCACAAGGCGGCCGACGACCTCGGCCTCAAGGCGATTTCGGTGGAGCGTTTCGGCTCGGGGCCCGGCCACGTCTGGGAGCAGGGTGCGCTTTATTGGCGGGCGCGGCGCGACACGCTCATCGGCTTCGGCGGCAGCGGCCCGGTCCTGCATGGCGACCAGGTGGTGGTGATCCACGACGTCACCCTGTTTCGCCATCCCGCCTCGTTCGGCCGCGGTTATCGGCTGTTCCACGGCGCGCTCGGCTTCATCCTTGCAAGGCGGGCGAAGATCGGCACCGTCTCGAACTTCTCGCGCAAGGAACTCGCTGATGTCTTCAAGGTACCGGCCGCCGGCATCGACGTGATCTACAATGCGACCGATCATTTCGCCGCCCTTCAGCCGCACGAGGGCATCATCGAGCGGCTCGGACTTGCTGATACGCCCTTCTTCCTGCTCGTCGGCACGCTGAAGCCCAACAAGAACGTCGAGTTCGCGGTGCGTGCCTTCGAGGCGCTTGGCGCAGCCGATCACAAACTCGTCGTCGTCGGCGGCACGGACCCGACGGTCTTTCGCGATATCGCGCCGACGTCGAGGGGCAACCTCATCTTTCCGGGACGCCTGACCGACGAGGAAATCGCCGGGCTGCAGCGCCGCGCCGTCGCCTTCGTCTTTCCGAGCCTTTACGAAGGGTTCGGTATTCCGCCGATCGAAGCGATGACACAAGGGTGCCCGGTGCTCGCTGCCGATATTCCGCCGGTGCGGGAAGCATGCGGAGACGCGGTTCGTTACTTCGATCCCTTGAAAACGGAAACATTGGTCGATGCGATGCGGGCGATCTCGGCCGACGAGGTGTCGCGCCGCGAACTCGCGCGTGCCGGCCATGAGAACGCCCGGCGCTTTTCCTGGGACGGAAGTGCTGTCGTGTTGCTCAACATGCTCACGGCACAGCAGGCCTGATCCGGCCGTCAGAGATCAAGGACGCGCGTCGGATCCAAGCGGCCGCGGGCAAAATCGCCAAAGGCGATCAGGTTGCCTTTAAGCCGTCCTCGGCGATCGACGAGGCCCTGCGGTTTGAGGCTGCCAAGGATGTTGGCGGCGACGTTGCCACCCATGAGGCGCAGAGCCCATTTCAGTCCGACCGTGCCCTTGTTGCGCAGGTAGAGCGGATTGGCGACTTGCGAGTATCCGAAGCGCAGGCCGGAGGTGCGGCCACGCTTGTTGCCGAGATGCACGCCGCGCAGGGCCGGCGATTTGACGATGCGGCCGCGTGGTGCCAGACGCCGGCAGAAGTCGACGTCTTCCTGCCAGCCGTAGAGCGGCAGCCGCTCATCGAACCGGGTGCGCTCGGCGGCAATCGCTGAAGCGCGGAAGGCCATGTTGCAGCCATAGGCGTTGAAGGCCGGCCCGGCGGCTTCATTGGGCCGAGCGCCGGCATCGGCGTCGAGGATCGCCTTGGCGTCGGCAACAGAGATGCCGGGGCCGTGAATTCCGTCGGCGAGCACCAGTCCGGTCGCAACGACGACGTCTGTCTCACGCTTAAAGAGCTGTTCGGTTTCTGCAAGGAAATCGTCGCGTGGCAGGAAGTCGTCGTCGAAGAAGACGATGAGATCGGCGGTCGCCGCATGGTCGAGGATCGCGTTGCGTTGAGCGCTCGAACCCTTGTTGCCCTCAATGATACGGATGTCCAGGGCGAGGGCATCGATCCTGGCGAGGTCGATGTCGTCGGGCGCGCTCGGGCAGATCAGGACAACGTCCGGCAGCCGTGTTTGCCGCGTCAGGTGCATGAGCGTCTCGGAGAGAACCTCGCGGCGGCCCGCGGTCGCTATGCCGACGACGATGTTCATGATGCGCCCTTTGCTGCTTCTTGGTGATCTAAGCGGAAAATCGTGCAGTTTTTCTTAGCGCCTAGGCTGCGTTTGCACTTGGGCCGCGCATCATCAGTCGCAGCTGGTTGAGCGCCAGCAAACAGAGAAAACCGCCGCCAAGGATGCCGGCGCCGATCGTCACATAGCCGGTTTCGCCCGAGAAGAGGAAGGCGAGGGCGGCTGCGACCAATCCGGCGGCGGCAAAAAGCACGGGCGGCCAGGAAAACTCGAAGACGAGCGAGGACATCAGCCGCACGCCGATAAGGGCGGCGAGGATCGCACCGATGGCGCTGCCCCAGGCGAGAGCGGCATCGTCTGCTCCGACAACAACCAGGGCGACCAGCGCTCCAAGGCTCAGGAGCACGCAATCGGCAACGGCGAGCATCAGGATCAGCGCCAGGCGCTGCTTCAGATGCAACGGCGTCGGCAGCATGATCTGCGTCAGCGTGCGAACGAGCGAGAGGACGATGATGGCAGGTGCGGCCGCGAGGAAACCTTGTTGCAGGTCCGGGCTGATGACCAGCCAGGTTACCGGGAGGAGCACGGCGAAGATACCGGCTGCCATCATCAGCGCAAAGCTCGTCAGCAGCGCATAGTAGTGTCCGAGCTGTCGCGGCAGGTCGTCGCGACCTTCGGCCCGGTCGTGTGCCGCGACAATCTCGGGGTACTGGATCGCCTGGAGCGCCGAAACGATGAGGACGAAAGGCCGCTGCAAAAGGTCGAGCGCCAGCAGGGAGCCGGCCGCACCGGTGGCGCCAAGCGCGGATGTCAGCAGCGCCTTGAGCGCAAGCGGTGCGAACATGGCAGCGCTCGCCGCGCCGGCCGAGACGCTGCCATAGACGAGATGTTTGCGGATGCGCGCACTCTCGAGTGCGGCTGTGGGGCGGGTCAAGGCTCGGCGAGACAGCAGGAACGCGAGCACGCCATAGACAGCGTAGCCGCCGAGAAGGCCGATCACCGTCGACAGGAAGCTTGGCGAAACCAAAGCGCCGGCAAGCGTGCCTGCGGCCAGAATGGTGGCGCGCGATCCCTGCAACACTGAAAAGGCACGAAAATCTTGGCGGAAGCGCAGCATCGTCAGATGCAGGTCGCTGCTCCCTTGCGCGATCGAAACCAGGCCGCCGACAAGTGCCACGACCGGCGGCACGCCAAAGAGGAGGGCCATCGCTGCGGCGATGAGGCAGAGCGCGGCGCAGGCCATGGCTTCGACGAGGATGGTGCGCCTCTCCGCCGCTTCGCTGTCAGCGTCGGGGCCCGGGTAAAAGCGCGTGCAGGCGAAACGGACCCATTCGAACGCTGCGATCGCTGCGAACTGGCAGATGGAGATGAACAGCGAATAGCTGGCATAGTCGGCCGGCGCCAGCCAATGGGCGACGACGATCAAGAGGCCGAAGGCGATCACGGCCTGGTAGAAATAGGCGCCGAGCGCAATGATCTTCGCCATGGGGTTCTCTGCCGTTCGATTTCGCGCCTGTGATAGCGCAAAACCGCAAAGAAAGTGTTTGCCGGCTGTCGCCTCCGTCCTCAGCCGAAATCGGCCGGGTCGAATTCCCTGACGTCTTCCAGCAGTTCGACAAAGCCCTTGATCGCATGGGCGATCAGCGTCTCGCCGCGCGCAGCCGTGGCGGCCTTGGCGTTGCCGGCAACGCCATCGGTATTGAGGTCGCGCATCTTCCAGCCAAAGGCATGCGGGCCATAGGCGCGCAGATGCTTGAAACGCGCAGCAAATTCGCGCTGCCTGGAGGTGAAATGGCCCGCCTTCGTCATGTCGACTTTGTCCGGGTGAAGCGCCAGCATCACCGACGTCTCGATGTCGCCGCCGTGAATGTCGAGGGTTTTGTCCTCCGGCGCGATCCAGCCGTCCGGCTGCCCAAAGCGGGTCCAGCTCGTCGCGACGGCGAGCATGTTGAAACGCACGCGTGCTTCGGTGGCGACGATTGTCATCAATGGCGAATTGCCGCCATGGGCGTTCAGCATCACGAACTTGCGGATGCCGAGGCGATGGAGATCCTGCGCGATGGCGAGCCAGCGCTGGACGGCCTCGTCGTAGGTCAGAGTCCTCGTACCCGCGACGTCCATGTGCTCGATCGAATAGCCGACCGGCTCGACCGGCAGGAAGGTGACGGGCAGATCGCCGGGCAGGGCGGCGATCGTGCGGGTAACGATCCCTTCGGCAATCAGCGTGTCGGTTTCGAACGGCAGGTGGGGGCCGTGTTGCTCATGCGCGCCGAGCGGCAGCACGGCGATCCAGTCGCGGCGGGCGTCTTCAGGAAGGTCGGTCGGATTGTCCTGCCATCGCGGCTCAGGCATCGACATTTCTCTTCGATCCTCCACGTCAATTGTCGTAAAATTGTTATTTGAGTCATACAGTTCGTAATCGCAAGCTGTATTGTTATAAGTGTGCGAGACGGGATTCGGCAGGAGGTCCAATGGGCAAGAAGAACAAGGCCGAAAAGAAGGGCAAGAACGGCAAGAAGAAGGACGAGTTCCTGAACGATGAGCCGCACGATCTTGCCGCCATCCTTGTCCAGGCCGCGCGCTCCATGCGCACGGTGCTCTCCCGCAATCTGCTCGAAAGCGGCCTCTATGCCGGTCAGGACGGCGTGATGCTGGCGCTTGCCGAAACCGATGGATTGACCGCGGGTGGGCTTGCAGCCAGGCTCGGCGTCAAGGCGCCGACCATGACCCGCACGATCGGCCGCATGGAGGCGCAGGGCTTCCTTGAGCGGCGCCCGGACGAGGACGACGCGCGGCTGACGAAGGTCTATTTGACCGAGCCCGGCCGCAACCGGCTGCAGACCATTGCGGAAGCCGGCCAGCACTCGGAAGCGCTCGCCACACGCGGCCTGACCGACAAGCAGGTGCGCACTCTGATGAAGCTGCTGCGCGCCGTCGACAGCAATCTGCAGGCGGCACGCGCCGCCGATTGAGCCGTTGTTCCCGCATATTGCGGCGACGATTTAAACAGTTTAAAAGGGATTTAAATTGTGGCGTCGCTGTGTGCCTGGACCGCAGCGAATGACCGCAGGGTTTACTGTACCGTGCGACCGCATTGGATTGTGGGGACGGTGCAGTGAGGGGGCGGAACAGGGCTAACAGGGGGCATCGTGGCGCAAAAGGTCAAGCTTTCGACGATCGCGGAAACACTCGGTCTATCGACGGCAACGGTATCTCTGGCCCTACGTGACAGTCCTTTGGTGGCGACCGTCACCCGAGACAAGATCAAGGAGCAGGCCCGCGCGCTCGGTTATATCTACAACCGCCGCGCCGCCAGCCTCAGAACGTCCCGGTCCGGCATTATCGGCGTCGTCGTGCACGACATCATGAACCCGTTCTACGGGGAAATTCTCAAGGCGATCGAGGCCGAGCTCGACCGAGACAAGCAGACCTTCATTCTCTCCAACCATTATGATTCCGTCGACAAGCAGCGCGATTTCATCGAGACGCTGCTGCAGCTCGGCGGCGACGGCGTCATCATGTCGCCGGCGATCGGCACGCCGCTGGAAGACATCCAGCTTGCCGAAGACAACGGCATGCCGGCGATCCTGATCGCCCGTTCGATCGAGGGCGTGGATGTGCCGATCTTCCGCGGCGACGATGCTTACGGCATCTCGCTTGCGGCCAACCATCTGATCGGCCTTGGCCACCGCTGCATCGCCATGGTCGGCGGCACGGACGAGACCTCCACCGGACGTGACCGCTACCAGGGCTACGTCAACGCGCTTCGCAAGGCCAATATCGAGGTCGATCCGGAGTTGCGCATCCCCGGTCCGCGCACGAAGCAGGGCGGCTTCGAGGCGGCGGTGCATCTGCTGTCGCTGCCGCAGAAGCCGACAGCCGTCGTCTGTTGGAACGACCTGGTCGCGATCGGCATGATGAACGGCATTGCACGTGCCGGCCTCATTCCCGGCGTCGACATCTCGGTCACCGGCTACGACGACCTGGAGGAAGCCTCGATCGCGACGCCCGCTCTCACGACTGTCTGGAACGGCCAGGCCGACGTCGGCCGAAGTGCTGCCCGTGCGCTTCTCGACAAGCTCTCCGGCAGCCACGAGCCTGATGGTATTCACCTGATCAAGCCGGAAATGCGCATCCGGCAATCGACAGGGCCGTTGCGCGTCATCGCCTGAGGCCCATCACCCACAAGGAAGCTGCCATGTCTGCCCGCATTCGCGTTCTCGTGCCCGGAAAGATCAACCAAAGGGTCGTCGATCGCCTGGCGGAGCGGTTTGAAGTGGTGCGCATTGAAAGCGCCGACGCGGCGCTGGTGACGCAGCACATGCAGGACGTCAAGGCTATCGCCGTTTCCGGACGCGTCCCCGGCGCTCTGATGGATGCCCTGCCGCAGCTTGAGATCATCGCCAATTTCGGTGTCGGCTACGACGGTGTCGAGGTCGGCCATGCGGCCGCCAAGGGCATCGCCGTCAGCAATACGCCCGATGTCCTGACGGAGGAAGTGGCCGATACCGCTGTCGGCCTCGTGCTCAACACGCTCCGGCAATTGCCGCAGGCCGAGCAATGGCTGCGCCAGGGTCGCTGGGCCCAAGACGGCGCATTTCCCCTTTCGCCGCTGTCGCTGCGTGGACGCAGCATCGGCCTCTACGGGCTCGGCCGCATCGGCCTTGCGATCGCCAAGCGGCTGGAAGCCTTCGGTGTTTCGATCGCCTATCATACCCGCAGCCCGCGTGAGGGTCTGACTTACGCCTATCACCCGACGCTTGTCGGGCTCGCAGCCGCCGTCGATACGCTCGTCGTCATCGTGCCGGGCACCGAGGCCACCCGGCGCACGGTCAACGCCGAGGTGCTTTCAGCGCTCGGTGGCAACGGCGTGCTGATCAATGTCGGGCGCGGCTCCACGGTCGACGAAGCGGCATTGATTGACGCTCTCCAGGCCGGCGTGATCGCTGGTGCCGGGCTCGACGTCTTCGAGAACGAGCCGCAGGTGCCGGACGCATTGCTGGCTCTGCCGAACGTGTCGCTGTTGCCGCACGTGGCTTCGGCCTCGGTCGTGACCCGCAACGCCATGGCGGACCTGGTCGTCGACAATATCGAGACCTGGTTTGCGACCGGCAAGGCGCTGACGCCCGTGCCGGAAACACCGTTCACGCGGCGCGCGGTCTGAAGCCGGCGCACGGCCGAAACGAAGATTGTCAGGCTGCCAGCCGGCCGGCAGCGTAGGTTCTGACCGCATCGCCGAACGCCTTGAAAAGGCTCGCCGAAGGGGTATCGGTGCGGACCCAATATTCCGGATGCCACTGCACGCCGACGGCAAAGGCCTTGGCGCCGATCACTGAAACCGCTTCGATCGTGCCGTCGTCGGCAACGGCTTCGATGGCAAGGCGGGGCGCGGTGGCGCCGATCGCCTGCCGGTGCAGCGAGTTGACACGGATGCGCCCGGCGCCAAGAACCGGCGCGAGGCAGCTCCCCTCCTTGACGACCACATCCTGGCGGATGCCATAGGCAACGTCGAGCTCCTTCACGTCAGGCTTGCGGTGGTCCCAGATGCCCGGCTGGTCCTGGATTTCGCTGGCAAGCGTACCGCCGAGCGCGACGTTCAGTTCCTGGATGCCGCGACAGATGGCGAGCAGCGGCACGCCGCGCTCGATCGCCCGGGTAATCAGCGGCAGGCTGGTCGCATCGCGACCGGGATCGAAGGGGCCGTCGCTCTCCCTGGCCTCACGACCGTAAAGCGACGGATGAACATTCGAGCGGGCGCCGCTTGCGAGCACGCCGTCGACGCGGTCGAGGATCTCGTCGATGTCGTTGCCGGTTTCGAGCGCCGGAATGAGGAAGGGCATGACGCCGGCGCCTTCGACGGCGGCGCGCACATACTGGTGGGCTACGACGTGCCAGACATTGCCGTCAAATTCGCGGAAATCGCAGGGGATGGCAACGACGGGTTTCGACATCATCAGGCTCCGTAAAACGCTTAAGAAAAGCCTTGCCTTCAGATGCAGATGAAAGTCAACTGAGAAGGTGCCGCGTGTGACCGCTGCGCCGATCCGCTGGCGACCGGCAGCGGTCGCGACCTATAAACGGCAGGAAATCGCAGGTAATTCTTTAAGATCCGGTAACCATCGCGCACGCAAGTTTGGGACCGCCAGAAGGCGTCGCAGAATTGCCGAAGTTGTAGCCGAGCCCTAATATTGTGCGGATACCTATGTTTGGTTGCAGAAACCGAGTATTGTTCCGTGTGGTTCGCACTACTGAGTTGAACTCTTGGGCGACACCGAGGCCAGCCCGTGATTTTGCTGGGATTCGACACATATTTCGGGGCGTTAGACGAAATCATTCGTTAAGTCATCACCCCTAACAATCCGGTAAACCGGAGCTTGGTTCATGATGCGACTTGGACAGAGCGCTCTTCCGACTGACGTGTATCTGTCATCCGTGAGCTCGCTCTACGAACATCGCAAAACGCTGGTGATCGGCATGCTGTCGCATGTCGTGACGTTCCTGCTCGTCTATTTCAAGACCAGTGATCCGCTCTATCTGATCTGCTCCGGTGCGATCTTCGTGCTCTGGGCGCTGCGCAATCTCGACATGGCGCGGTTCGACCGGCAGGATTTCTCGAACGCCGATCGGGCGATGGTCCGCAAATGGGAGAACCGCTACATCGTCGGTGGCGTCAGCGTCACGCTCACCTGCGGCATTGCCTGCGGTTATGCCATTGCGGTCAGCCAGGATTCCTTTTCCGAGCTTGCCACCATATCGGTCACGCTCGCTTCGATGATTTCCCTCGTCGGGCGCAATTATGGCTCGGAGCGAGCCGTGCTGTTGCTGTCGTCGTCGGCGTGCCTGCCAATCGTCGTGGGCCTGATCACGTTGCAGGACGTGTTCATGCTGGCGCTTGCCGTGCTCATTCTGCCGTTCATCCTGTCGACCTGGATGATGGCCAACAATGTGCGCGCCTTCCTCTACGAGAACGTGCTGGCGGCGCGCGAGATCGCCACCATCGCCGGGCAGTTCGACACGGCGCTGAACAACATGACGCATGGGCTGTTCATGCTTGACGCTGACGGCCGCGTTGTCGTCGCCAACGAGCGCGCCTGCGAATTGCTCGCTCTTGGCGATCGGACGGAGCTGAAGGATTGGCTGCTCGATGACGTCATCCGCCGCGGCGCGCGGCGCATGCGGCTCGACGCGGATCAAACCAGGGCGATTTCACGCCAGCTCGATCTCCTGCTCAAGGGCAAGCGTCCGCAGGTGCTGGTCCCGGTGAGCGAGGAACTGCACCTCGAGTTTTCGGCGAGCCGTCGTGACAACGGCGATACCGTCCTGATCTTCGAAGATGTCACAGCACGGGTGCAGGCGGAAAAGCAGATCCTGCATATGGTGCGTTTCGACAAGCTGACGGAGCTTCCGAGCCGCGACTATTTTGGCGAGTTGGCTCTGGCGACGGTCAGTGCTGACGACAGTGAGGACCGGCCAGTCGGGCTGATGCTCCTTGACGTCACCGAGTTCAAGCATGTCAACGACATGCGCGGCCACATCGTTGGCGACAAGCTCCTGCAGGCGATCGCCGCGCGGTTGAAGACGCTTGCCGGCGATGATGCAATCGCCGCGCGGCTGATGGGTGACGAATTCGTGGTGTTCTTCCCCAACAGGGCCGCGCTTGCCGATCTGGAAGAGAGGATGCGCGGACTTCACGCCAATCTGCGCGGCATCTACGAGGCCAGTGGTTTCACCTTCAATATGACGATGAGCGCGGGCTTCGTCATTGCGACGAGCGCCGACGTGCGCATGGAAGATCTGCAAATCAAGGCCGACCTCGCCCTTTCCGAAACGAAACTGCGCAACCGCGGCGGCTGCACCGCGTTCGAAGCCGAGATGGACGCACGCTATGTCGACCGCCAGAGGCTGAAGGAGGATCTGCGCGAGGCGATCAACGCCCGCAGCCTGACGCTCTCCTACCAGCCGATGTTTGCGCCGAACGGTGGCCGGGTCGAATGCTGCGAGGCACTGGCGCGCTGGACGCATCCGGAGCGTGGCCCCGTGCCGCCGAACGTGTTCATCCAGCTTGCGGAAGAGCTTGGCCTCGTCACGGAAATCACGCGCTTCGTCCTCGACCAGGCCTGCCGCGACTGCATGAACTGGCCGAACGACGTGTCCGTGTCGGTGAACCTGTCGGTGCTCGATCTTCGCAGCAGTGACATCGTGACGACGGTAACCGATGCGCTTCAGGCGACGGGGCTCGACGCTTCACGGCTGCATCTGGAGGTGACCGAAAGCTGCCTGATGGACGAGCCGCAGAAGTCCCAGGCGATCCTGCGCGAGCTGCGTAGTCTCGGCATCACCATTGCCATCGACGATTTCGGCACTGGCTATTCGAGCCTCAGCTATCTCGATGCACTACCGGTCGACATCATCAAGATCGATCGCTCCTTCGTGCGCAACATTCGCGAGGACTCGCGACGCTTCAAGCTATTGCGCGGCACGGCGAACCTTGCCCGGGCCCTCGGCCTGCGCATCGTCGTCGAAGGTGTCGAGACGGCGGATCAGCTGCAGCTGATCAACGAGCACAATTGTGCCGATTTGATACAGGGCTTCGTTTTTGCAGCACCAATGCCGGCCTCGGCGATTGCAACCCTCTGCAAGAATGGTGTGCCAAAACGGGGCGCAAAGGCCTCAAGCAAGCGCATCGCCTGACCCTTCGTCGCTTTTCGTCCTGTGCCATTCCCGCACTGTCGCCTTAAGCCTTAAGGTATTGTAGTTCCGCCTTAAATTCGTTCGGCTTCGATGCGCTTGGGTGTGCATCTGCCCGAAAATTCACCGATTTAAAAGTTAACAAAAAGTTAACGGTGAACTGTTTCGTTTTGTGGTTGCAGCCCCCTCACTGCTCAATAGGTTAACGATTTGTTAACCATGAGGTGTTGAGTATGGGTGAGACGGTTCATCAGGCGGAGCCTGGGCGTTTTTCTGAAAAGCTGATGCATTTGCTCGATCGTGTCGAATACCGACGGGTCGAGACCGGCGAGGACATGGAGGACATCGCGCGGCTGCGTTACAAGGCCTACAAGTCCGTCAATCTGATGGAACTGACCGGATCGACGTTGATCGACGATCTCGATTTCGACAGCCACGCCTATGTCTTCGGCATCTATCTCGATGAGAGCCTCGTCAGCACCGTGCGCGTGCATCACGTGACGCCGGATCATCGCGCCAGCACGTCGGGGATCATTTTCGCACCGGAAATCGACGCGTTCCTCGATGCCGGCATGGTGCTGGTGGACCCCGGTCGTCTGGCGGTCGATCCGGATGTCATCGGCGATGAGATGCGGGCGCTTCCCTACCTGACGCTGCGCCCGGTCGCGATGGCCTGCGAATACTTCTCGGCCGACCGCTGCCTGACCGCCTGCCGGCCGCGCCACACGGCTTTCTACAAGCGCATCTTCGCCTCCGAGACAGTCGTCGCCAAGCGTGAGAACCTCGGGGTCTACAACGCCGATGGCGCCCTGCTTGTGGCGCAGGTGAGGGGACAAAGGCCATCGATCCTCGACCGCTACCCGATCTTCGATTCGGAGCCCTTCGAACGCCGGATGATGTTTGCCGACCGCAGCGAGGTGCCGTTCGCGCCACTGACGATCCTGCCGACTGCACGCATGGCACAGACCGGCTATGGCCGTTCCTACCGCACCTCGGTGTTCCGCTAGTCGTCTGCAAACGCGCGAGCCGAAGGCTGGCGCGCCCGTGCGCGCCGCCCTCGCGGTCAGGCATGACATATCGCCCCATCAGGTATTGCCAAAGACGGGTTTTCGTTGCGCCCGCCCTGCGCATTGTGTAAGGGCAGCTATAAGGGTTTTCGCGTCTTTTCGCGGGGGCCTGCTTCGATAGGGGCGGTGATGGCCTTGCGGTCGTGCCGTGGCATTCAGGGAGAATATGGACGATGGCTGAGCATCATTCTGGACCGGTCGATGTGGGCGCTCCGATGGACTATGCGGAACACGAGAAAACCTACCTCAGGTTCCTGGATGCCTCGAAGTATGGCACGCTGTTCTGCGTCGCCCTGCTGATTGCCATGGCTGCGGGCTTCTTCACGACGATGGGCTTGATCTCCTCGATCGTGCTCTTCATCCTGCTCAACGTCGCCGGCTTCTTCTTCCTTCGCTGATTGGCGTTACCGAACGGATCGCTGAGGGAGCGTGCGAAAGACGCTTCCCTGGCAACCGGGCCCTGTGCCCGGACGAAGCTGCATGCCGTCGGCTGGAGGCGCCGACGCTTGCGGCTTGATGCCCGGATGCCCGTTGCGGCGGGCCCGACGGATTTTCCTCACTGCGTGAGGGAGGAGTGAACGCAGACCTGCGGGGCTGATCAAGGCTCATTGCCGACGGATCGACACCGGTTCGCGCATCCAGGCGCTGCTTCAGGAGATATGTGTTCGGCACCTTTGTGCCTGGCGCATGGAGGCGTGTTGGCTTGGAGGGCCGCCCGCTTTGCAGTCGGAGAGGATGCCCGCATTCCGGCCTCGGCTCGATTGCGGCCGGGAGGGGATTTGTGAGCGAGATTGTCTTTGTCGCCAAGGAAACGGACCCGAACGAGGGTCGTGTTGCCGCATCACCGGATACCGTAAAGAAACTGAAGGGTCTCGGCTTCGACGTCGTCATCGAAGCGGGTGCCGGATTTTTGTCACGCATTCCCGACGCTGAATTCGAAAAGGCAGGAGCCCGGATCGGCACGCTTGCCGACGCCATGACGGCCGACGTCGTGCTCAGGGTACGACGGCCGACGAGCGCCGAGATCGGCGGATACAAGTCCGGCGCGATCGTTATCGCCATCATGGACCCCTACGGCAACGAGGTGGCGATCGCCGAGATGGCAAATGCGGGCCTGACCGCCTTTGCGATGGAGCTGATGCCGCGCATCACCCGTGCGCAGTCGATGGACGTTTTGTCGAGCCAGGCCAACCTTGCCGGCTATCAGGCGGTGATCGATGCGGCCTCTGAATATGACCGGGCGCTGCCGATGATGATGACGGCGGCAGGCACGGTTCCGGCCGCCAAGGTCTTCGTCATGGGCGCCGGCGTTGCCGGCCTCCAGGCGATCGCCACGGCCCGCCGGCTCGGCGCGGTGGTTTCCGCCACCGACGTGCGTCCGGCCGCCAAGGAGCAGGTCGCCTCGCTCGGCGCCAAGTTCATTGCCGTCGAGGACGAGGAGTTCAAGGCGGCCGAAACGGCCGGCGGATACGCCAAGGAAATGTCCAGGGAGTATCAGGCCAAGCAGGCAGCACTCGTTGCCGAGCATATCGCCAAGCAGGACATCGTCATTACCACGGCGCTGATCCCAGGCCGTCCGGCGCCGCGGCTCGTCACCCGTGACATGCTGAAAAACATGAAGCCCGGCTCGATCGCGGTCGATCTGGCGGTCGAGCGCGGCGGCAACGTCGAGGGTGCGGAAGCCGGCAAGGTTGCCGACGTCGAAGGCGTCAAGGTCATCGGCCATTTGAACGTGCCGGGCCGGATCGCGGCATCCGCGTCCAGCCTCTATGCCAAGAACCTCGTCACCTTCCTCGAGACCATGGTCTCCAAGGAAACCAAGGCGCTTGCGCTCAACATGGAAGACGAGCTCGTCAAGGCGACGGCGCTGACCCATGCGGGTCAGGTCATGCATCCGAACTTCGGCGCCAGCAAGGGGGACAAGTGATGGCGAATGAACTTCTCGACAAGGCGCTCGCGGATCTCGACCGGGCGGTGGAAGCGGTCCGCACGGCGGCAGAATACTTGCCCGATACCGCCGGGGCCGTTGCCCACGGCGCCACCGGTGGGGCGATCGATCCCTTTGTCTTTCGCCTGGCGATCTTCGTGCTGGCGATCTTCGTCGGCTACTATGTGGTCTGGTCGGTAACGCCGGCGCTGCACACGCCGCTCATGGCGGTCACCAATGCCATTTCGTCGGTCATCGTCGTCGGCGCGCTGCTGGCCGTCGGCATTTCGGCCTCGGGCCTTGCCACCGGCTTCGGCTTCGTGGCGCTGGTGCTTGCCTCCGTCAACATCTTCGGCGGCTTCCTTGTCACCCAGCGCATGCTCGCCATGTACAAGAAAAAAGACAAGTGAGGCCGGCCTGATGAACGCCAACTTCGCAGCCTTCCTCTATCTCGTTTCCGGCGTCCTGTTCATCATGGCGCTGCGCGGTCTGTCGCATCCCACCACCAGCCGCCGGGGCAATACCTACGGGATGGTCGGCATGGGCATTGCCATCGTCACGACGCTGCTTCTCGCCAAGCCGAGCTTCGGCGGCCTGATGCTGATCGTGCTCGGTCTTGCCATCGGTGGCGGCGTCGGCGCCGTCATCGCCCGCCGCATCGCCATGACCTCGATGCCGCAGCTGGTCGCCGCCTTCCACTCGCTGGTCGGTCTTGCCGCCGTCATGGTGGCGGCTGCCGCCATGTATGCGCCGGAAAGTTTCGGCATCGGCACCGTCGGCGACATCCATGCGCAGGCGCTGGTCGAAATGTCGCTCGGCGTCGCCATCGGCGCCATCACATTTACCGGTTCGATCATCGCCTTCCTGAAACTTGACGGGCGCATGTCCGGCAAGCCGATCATGCTTGCGGGCCGTCACGCCATCAACGCCGGCCTTGCGGTCGCGCTCGTCGTGCTGGTGGTCATGCTGGTGCTGACGCAGAGCACGACCGTGTTCTGGCTGATCGTCGTGCTGTCCCTGGCGCTCGGCGTTCTGATCATCGTCCCGATCGGCGGCGCCGACATGCCGGTGGTCGTCTCGATGCTCAATTCCTATTCGGGTTGGGCAGCCGCCGGCATCGGCTTCACGCTCGGCAACCTGGCGCTGATCATTACCGGTGCGCTCGTCGGCTCTTCGGGCGCGATCCTCTCCTACATCATGTGCAAGGGCATGAACCGTTCGTTCATCTCGGTCATTCTCGGCGGCTTCGGCGGCGAGACCGCGGCGGCCGGCAGCGACGACGGCGTGCAGCGTACGGTCAAGCAGGGCTCGGCCGACGACGCGGCCTTCCTGATGGCGAACGCCTCCAAGGTGATCATCGTGCCGGGTTACGGTATGGCGGTTGCCCAGGCACAGCATGCGCTGCGCGAAATGGGCGACCAGCTGAAGGCGGCCGGTGTCGAGGTCAAGTACGCGATCCATCCGGTCGCGGGCCGCATGCCCGGCCACATGAACGTGCTGCTCGCGGAAGCGAACGTTCCCTACGACGAAGTGTTCGAGCTCGAGGACATCAACTCCGAGTTCGCGCAGGCCGATGTCGCCTATGTCATCGGCGCCAACGACGTCACCAACCCGGCTGCGCGCGACGACAAGTCCTCGCCTATCTACGGTATGCCGATCCTCGACGTCGACAAGGCCAAGACCTGCCTCTTCGTCAAGCGCTCGCTTGGCTCGGGTTATGCCGGCATCGACAACACGCTGTTCTACAAGGACGGCACCATGATGCTGCTTGGCGATGCCAAGAAGGTGACGGAAGACATCGTCAAGGCGCTGCACGCTTAGGCCTTATCGAGCACATTGACAATGAAACGCCCGCCTTTCGGCGGGCGTTTTCGCATTGGAAGGCTGCCGCTGAGCGCAGCGTCAGCCGGCGGGTGCCAGCGTCAATTCGTCGACTCCGATCGCGATGTTCAGGCCCTCCTGCAGCTGGACGTTAACCGGCTGCAGCATGAAGGCCTTGTTGGTGCCGCCGCCGATCACCTTGGCGCCGCCACCGACGGCCATGCTCGCATCGGCGCCAATGCCGTAATACTCGCCGGCAAGCGCGAATTCGCTGACCGTCGTGCCGGTCTTGGCAAAGACGTCCCAGACCATCGTGCTCTTGCCGGTCTTGCCGATGTCGATGCCGATCTTGCGGATCGTGCCGGCATAGACGGCATTCTTTCCGCCGTTGACGGGCGTGAAGGTGCACATCAGGTTCTTGGTGGAGGTCAGGATCATGCCCGTACCGCCCTCCGAACCGCAGACGAGGCGACCGAGCGCAACATAGTTTTGCGCTGCAGCCGGGCCTGTGGCGAGTGCTGCCAATGCCAGCGCGGTGACGAGGGTTCGTTTCATCATGGCTCAGTCTCCGTTCCTATTGCCTCAAGCAAACGGACGATCGCCAGGATTGTTCCAGAGCGTGTTTTCGGGCGTGCGCCAGGTGTTGCGCAAACAAAAACGCCCGCGAGATGATCGCGGGCGTTTCGAACAAGCAGGTTCGGAGCGTTTAGGACGCCTTGACGCGGGCAAGGCCGGCGCGTGCGGGCTCATACTTCGGGTCGAGCTGCAGCGCATGCGAATAGGACTTGGCGGCCTTGGTCTTGTCGCCCTTGCGCTCATAGATCAGCGCCTGGTTGGCCCAGGATTCGGCGACCTTGCCATTGAGGTTGATGGCCGTGTTGAAGTCCGAGAAGGCGTTGTCGTCGTCGCCTTGGGCGACATAGGAAATGCCGCGGCCGTTGTAGGGTTCCGGCGAGCTTGGCGACAGCGAGATCGCGGTCGAGAAATCCTCGATCGCCTGGCCGTGCTGGTTGCGTGCCTGGTAGATCAGGCCGCGATTGTGATAGGCGCGCGGATCGGTCGTATCGAGCTGGATCGCCTTGTTGAAATCGTTGAAGGCGGAATCGAGCTGGCCGGCCTGGCGGTAAAGATTGCCGCGACCGATATAGGCGACATCGTAATTGGCGTTGAGCTGCAGCGCCATGTTGTAGTCGGCGAGCGCTGCCTGGGTGTTGCCCATGTTGCGGTGAACCAGCGCCCGGTTGGCAAAGGCCTGGTAGAAGCGCGGATTGAGCTGGATCGCCTGGTCGAAATCGGCAATGGCCCGGCGGTATTCGCCGGCGCGGCCGTAGGCCGAGCCGCGGACATTGTAGCCTTCCGGATCGCTCGGGTTGGAGGCGATCACGCTCGACAGCGAGGCAATATTCTCCTGCGAGCCCTGTTCGCGCTCAACCTTGTTGGTCACGGAGTCCGGACCGTCGGTCGTGCAGCCTGCAAGAAGAAGTGCCGAGCCGAGCATCAGCATGGCGGCAAGCCTCGGCTTGCGCTGGTGGCGGCGAGACGCCTCATGGACATTTAAACCGGAGACGTCCGCAGTCATGGCAGCAAGTGTCAAAGGTTGATCCCTCAAATCGACAAGGTCGCGAAAGCCGGCGGCTTTCTGTTCCTGAAGCCGCCGATACTCCCCGGGGCTCCGCAGCCGGGCCTAGATCAGGCCTACGGCAGGCCGCCCGGCCAAACACTCCGGTCGGCTTCCGTCTCCGGCAGCGCTGGTCACGCTAGCCTGTCGGCGGAAAAGATGTCCATACCAAAAAAAGGCGGTGGCGATATATCGCCCCCGCCACGACTTACATCGGAAAGCGTCGAAAAAACGACAAATCAGCGGGCCAGGAGGCCTTCGCGCTGTGCACGCTTGCGTGCCAGCTTGCGGACGCGGCGAACGGCTTCAGCCTTTTCGCGGGCGCGCTTCTGGGACGGCTTCTCGTAGAAATCGCGCATCTTCATTTCGCGGAAAATGCCTTCGCGCTGCATCTTCTTCTTGAGAGCGCGGAGCGCCTGATCGACATTGTTATCGCGGACAAGTACCTGCACGTGAATCCCGTTCCTTTGGTTCGAGTTGTTGTTTGCAGCTCCGTCAGGTGCCGGAGGCAAAAGAATGACATTCGCTAAGCTGGAAGCTTTACGATTAGACGAGCGGATAGCAGATCGTCAGGCGAAAGTCCAGCGACGACATGAGGAGGTGCTGAAAAATCCTGAGATCCGGGCGTTGCGCCGCTGCTTGCCCTTCGGCGTAACGGATCCGTAGCCATGTCGCAACTGCGCGCAAGTCCACGCAATTGCGTCGCAAAAGAAACGTTGCGCAGGTCTCGGATTTGCGATTTCTAACGCCCAAGAGAATGATCACCGGGGTTCATGGAGTTTAAGGCCGATGCGCAAATATTCAGTTTTCGCCGTGGCCCGCGAGGCGCTGCGCGGCCACAAGGGGTGGGGCCCGCACTGGGCATCGCCTGAGCCGCGCAAGGAATACGACGCGATCATCATCGGTGGCGGCGGCCACGGCCTGGGGGCTGCCTATTATCTGGCCAAGGAGCACGGCATCACTAACGTCGCGGTGCTAGAGAAGGGCTGGATCGGCGGCGGCAATACCGGCCGCAACACCACGATCATTCGGTCCAACTATCTCTATGAAGAGAGCATGGACATCTACGAGCATTCGCTGAAGCTCTGGGAAAACCTGTCGCAGGATCTGAACTACAACGTCATGTACTCGCCGCGCGGCGTCATGATGCTATCGCACAACATCCACGACCAGCAGTCGTTCAAGCGCCATATCAACGCCAACCGTCTCTATGGCATCGACAACGAGTGGCTGACGCCGGAGCAGGCCAAAGCCTATTGTCCGCCGCTCGATATCGCCAAGACGGCGCGCTACCCGATCAATGGCGCGGCGCTGCAGCGCCGCGGCGGCACGGCCCGCCATGACGCGGTTGCCTGGGGCTATGCACGTGCGGCCTCCGACCGCGGCGTCCACATCATCCAGAACTGCGAAGTGACCGGCATCCGCCGCGACGAAACCGGCCGGGTCGTCGGCGTCGACACCAATCGCGGCTATATCGGCGCCAAGAAGGTCGGCATTTCGGCCGCCGGCCATACCTCGGTGCTGATGCAGATGGCCGACGTGCGCGTGCCGCTGCAGAGCCAACCGCTGCAGGCGCTGGTTTCCGAACCGCTGAAGCCGATCTTCCCCTGCGTCGTCATGTCGAACTCGGTGCACGCCTATATCTCGCAGTCCGACAAGGGCGAGTTCGTCATCGGCGCCGGCACCGACCAGTACAATTCCTATTCGCAGACCGGCGGCCTGCAGATCATCACCCATACGCTGGACGCGATCTGCGAGCTCTTCCCGATGTTCCGCCGCGTCAAGATGATGCGCCAGTGGGGCGGTATCGTCGACGTGACCCAGGATCGCTCGCCGATCCAGGGAGTGACCCCGGTTCCCGGCCTCTTCCTCAACGCAGGTTGGGGGACTGGCGGCTTCAAGGCCACGCCGGGCTCGGCCCATCTCTTCGCCCATCTGATCGCCAAGGGCGAGCCGCATCGTCTCGCCGCAGGCCTGACGCTGGAGCGCTTCCGCACCGGCCGGCTCATCGACGAGGCGGCAGCTGCCGCCGTTGCGCACTGAGGATTTCGAGATGCTTCTGATCTACTGCCCCTATTGCGAGGAAGAGCGCTCCGAGCTCGAATTCCGCGGTGCCGGCGACGCCCATATCGCCCGCCCTGACAACATCGCCGACATCACCGACGAGCAGTTCGAGGAATATTTCTTCCTGCGTCAGAACCCGAAGGGTCTGATCTTCGAACGCTGGCGCCACATCCACGGCTGCGGTCGTTTCTTCAACGCCGCCCGTGACACGGTCAGCGACCGTTTCTACACCACCTACAAGGCTGGCGAGCCGAAGCCTGACGTCGCCGCCATTCTTCAGAGCGAGCAGGATAAGGGAGCCACGAAATGATGGGGGCCAATCGCATTCCAGGCGTCGGCCGCCTGACGCCCGCCCGCACCGCGCGCTTCACCTTCGACGGTCGCACGCTGACAGCGCTTGAGGGCGACACCGTCGCCTCGGCGCTCCTGGCCAATGGCATTCATCTCGTCGGCCGTTCGTTCAAGTATCACCGCCCGCGCGGCATTCTGTCGGCCGGCGCCGAGGAGCCGAACGCGCTGCTCGACGTCTCGCGTGATGCCGCCCGTCGCCAGCCGAACGTGCGCGCCACGGTGCAGGAAGTCTTCGACGGCATGAAGGTGGAATCGCAGAACCGCTGGCCGTCGCTCGCCTTCGACGTCGGTGGCATCAACGACCTGATGTCGCCGTTCTTCGCCGCCGGCTTCTACTACAAGACTTTCATGTGGCCGAAGGCGGCCTGGCACGCGATCTACGAGCCCTTCATCCGCCGGGCCGCGGGTCTCGGTGTCGCCCCCACGGAAGCGGACCCGGATCACTATGCCAGCCGCTACGCCCATTGCGACGTGCTGGTCATCGGTGCGGGCGTTGCCGGTCTTTCGGCAGCGCTTGCGGCCGCCAAGGCCGGTGCCAAGGTGATCATCTGCGACGAGCAGCCGGAAGTCGGCGGCGCGCTTCGCTATGAAAGCGGCACGACGGTCGACGGCAAGGACGGCTGGGACTGGGCGCAGGAGACGGCCAAGGCGCTCGCCGCCATGGACAACGTCACGCTTCTCACCCGCACCACCGGCTTCGGCTACTACAACCACAACTTCGTCGGCCTGGTCGAACGGGTGACCGATCACCTCGCTGCCCTCGACAAGTCGCTGCCGCGCGAGCGGCTGTGGCAGGTGCGCGCCAAGAAGGTGATTCTGGCCAACGGCCAGATCGAGCGGCACATGGTGTTTGCCAACAACGACCGTCCGGGCATCATGCTCGCTTCGGCCGGCCGCACCTATCTCAACCACTTCGGCGTCTCTGTCGGCTCGAAGGTCGGTGTCTACACGGCCCACGACTCGGCCTATGAGGCCGCCTTCGACCTCAAGCGCGCCGGTGTCACGGTACCCGTGATCGTCGACTGCCGGGAGAACCCGGGCGAGGCCGTCCTTGCCGAAGCGCGCAAACTCGGCATCGAAGTGCTATCAGGACATTCGGTGATCAAGGCCGGCGGCAAGCTGCGGGTCAATTCGATCAGCGTTGCCCGCAACGGCGGCGGCTCGGCCCGCAAGTTCGCCGTCGACGCACTGCTGGTTTCGGCCGGCTGGACGCCGTCGGTGCACCTGTTCTCGCAGTCGCGCGGCAAGGTGAAGTTCGATGCGGCGACGCAGCGCTTCCTGCCGGGCACCTATCTGCAGGATTGCCTGTCGATCGGCGCCTGCAACGGAACCGACGATCTGCAGGCAACCATCGACGAGGCGCTCGCTGCCGGTGAGCTGACCGCGCGTGCGGCCGGTGTCGAAGGCGGAGCGCAGGTGACGCTTTCGGGCGAAAACCGCTTCGGCTGGACCGGCGGCATGATCGGCGCTGCCGAAGGGGCTGGGCCGGACACGACCGTCAAGGCCTTCATCGACTTCCAGCACGACGTCTGCGCCAAGGACATCCGTCTGGCCGTGCGCGAAGGCATGCACTCGATCGAGCATATCAAGCGCTTCACCACCAACGGCATGGCCTCAGACCAGGGCAAGCTTTCCAACATGCATGGTCTGGCGATCGCCGCCGAGGCGCTCGGCAAGGACATTCCGCAGGTGGGCCTCACCACCTTCCGCCAGCCCTACACGCCGGTGACCTTCGGCACGATCGTCAACCACTCGCGTGGGCCTCTCTTCGATCCGGCGCGCAAGACGCCGATCCATGCCTGGGAGGAGGCGCACGGCGCCGAGTTCGAGGATGTCGGCAACTGGAAGCGCGCCTGGTTCTATCCGAAGGCGGGCGAAGACATGCACGAGGCGGTCGCGCGCGAGTGCAAGACGGTGCGCGATGTCGCGGGTGTATTCGACGCCTCGACGCTCGGCAAGATCGAGGTCGTCGGCCCGGATGCGGCCCAGTTCCTCAATCTGATGTACACCAACGCCTGGGACAACCTGAAGCCCGGCCGCTGCCGCTACGGCATCATGCTGCGCGACGACGGCTTCGTCTATGACGACGGCGTCGTTGGTCGACTGGCCGAGGACCGCTTCCACGTGACGACGACGACCGGCGGAGCGCCGCGCGTCATGAACCACATGGAGGACTATCTGCAGACCGAGTTCCCGCATCTGAAGGTGTGGCTGACCTCGACGACGGAACAATGGGCCGTCATCGCCGTGCAGGGGCCGAAGGCGCGCGAGATCATCGCGCCGCTCGTCGAAGGCATCGATCTTTCCAACGAAGCCTTCCCGCACATGAGCGTTGCCGAGGGCAAGATCTGCGGCGTGCCGACCCGGCTCTTCCGCATGTCGTTCACCGGCGAGCTTGGCTTCGAAGTCAACGTGCCGGCCGATTACGGCCAGGCGGTCTGGGAAGCGATCTGGGCACGGGCCGAGCCGATGGGCGCCTGCGCCTATGGCACGGAAACCATGCACGTGCTGCGCGCCGAAAAGGGCTACATCATCGTCGGCCAGGACACCGACGGCACGCTGACGCCTGACGATGCCGGCCTTTCCTGGGCGGTCTCGAAGAAGAAGCCCGACTTCGTCGGTATCCGTGGCCTCAAGCGCCCGGATCTCGTCAAGGACGGCCGCAAGCAACTCGTCGGCCTTCTCACCAAGGATCCGAAGGTGGTGCTGGAGGAGGGCGCACAGATCGTCGCCGATCCGAACCAGCCGAAGCCGATGACCATGCTGGGCCACGTGACGTCGTCCTACTGGTCGGAAAATTGCGGTCGTTCGATCGCGCTCGCCATGGTCGCTGGCGGCCGCGCGCGCCTCGGGCAGACGCTCTACGTGCCGATGACCGATCGCACCATCGCCGTCGAAGTGAGCGACATGGTGTTCTTTGACAAGGAAGGGGGACGCCTCCATGGCTGACCAGGTTACTGCTAGCCGCAAGGCGGCGCTTACCGCACGCGGCGGTTCGGCCGAAGCGATCCTGACGCCGGCACCGGCGGCGACGCGCATCTCGCTGCGTGCAGGCGCCGATGCGCTGCCGGCACTTTCCGCCGCACTCGGCGTCTCGCTGCCGACGCGGCCGAAGACCTCGGCCTCCTCGGGCCAGCGTCATGCGCTGTGGATCGGTCCGGACGAATGGCTGGTGTTTGACGAAGGCGAAGCCGACCTGATGGCGGCGGCAGCCTCGAGCGGCACGCTGCATTCGGCCGCCGACATCTCGCACCGCAACGTCGCCGTCATCGTCAGCGGACCGGGTGCGGACGTGGCGATCAACAGCGGCTGCCCGCAGGATTTGTCGCTGCCGATCTTCCCGGTTGGAGCGTGCTCGCGCACGATCCTCGGCAAGGCAGAGATCGTTCTCTTCCGCACGGCTGAGGACCAGTTCCGTGTCGAGTGCTGGCGCTCGTTCTCGCCCTTCGTCTTCGGGCTTCTGTCCGAAGGTGCGAAAGACGCAGGCCATTGAATGAAAAAGCCGGGAAGTGCTCTCAGGCGCTTCTCGGCTTTCGAAGACTGTCCAGAGCCTGCTCGCTCTCACTGCCGAGTTGGCAGGACGCCTTTTTCCTGTAGCGTGCGTCGCGTCGCCTCGTTCAGGTCGTAATCCTGCAGGCGTTCGGGTTCGACCCAGGCATGTTCGACGAACTCGTCGTTGAGGGTGACGTCGCGATTTTCCGCTTCGCAGTCAAAAATCAGATAGATCATGTGCAACTGCTCGCTTGAGCTGTCGGCATAGGACTTGGTCCTGATGTCGTCGCGAAAGGTCCAGGGCTGGATCGCCCCGATCCGCAGGCAATCTCCAAGCTCTTCCCGTATTTCGCGGCGCAGGCCCTCCTCAAGACGCTCCCCCGGCTCGAGCCCGCCGCCGGAAAGGGCCCATTGCCCTGGAAACACGCCACGATCCGGCGGCATCTTGCAGAGCAGGTAAGCCCCTTCGTTCCGAATGAGTGGGCACACGATGATGCGCTGACGCAATTGCCTCTCCGCCGACTGACTTGGCGACCACGAGCGTCGCCTTCTTTTGGATGTCTTGTTCGATTTTCTCAGACGAAGCGCAAGGACCAGTAGAGCGCTATCTCGCGGGTTCCGGGCTTAAGCGCGGAGTAGAGATGCCGGTCGTAGCCGGAAAGCTCGAAGCCGTAGCGCTCATAGAAGCGGCAGGCCGCGACATTGTTCGATTGGGTTTCGAGCCGGATTCCCGGCAGGTCCTGTTCCTTCGCCCACGATACCGCCTGGTCCATGAGGGCTTTGGCAACACCGGCCCGCCGCGCATCTTTGTCGACAGCGATGTCGTCCACCTCGGCAAAGCCGTTCCATGCCTTCGATAGCGCCATGTAGCCCGCAAGCCTGCCATCGATGCGCGCGACGAAAAGAGGGGCGTCGGGCTCTGCAGATGCATCCAGAAGCTCTCTTGGATCGGATCCATAAGCCTTGGTGTAAACATCGACAGGAGTGACGGCGCCAAGACCAGGGCCGGTGAAGGGCGGCAACGCCTCGGACGTCACTTCGAAGGAGAAGTCGCAGCCGGCAAAGTCAGCCGCAAAGCGGTCGTCGGCCGGCCCGACCGTCAGTGTTGCGCTCATTTGGGTTACTCGGTTGCGGCGTTGCTACGCATCCGCTGGCCGGTCCTTCGGGTCGAACTGGATGATCGTCTGCCATGTGGCCGTCAGCGCCGGCTTGCGTTCGCCCTCGATCTCTACGCTGACGTCGTAGGTGATCATCAGCATGCTCGCACCGCGGAAGCGGGCGTCGGCCATCACGAAGTGGCCACGCACCTTGGCGCCACTCTTCACCGGCGCAATGAAGCGCACTTTCTCGAAGCCGTAGTTGATGCCCATGGTCTGCTCACGGATCTTCGGGAGGCAATTGTAGTTCATCGCCGACAGCAGCGAGAGCGACAGGAAGCCATGCGCGATCGTGCCGCCAAAAGGCGTTTCGGCAGCCGCGCGAACCGGGTCGACGTGAATGTACTGGTAGTCGCTGGTCGCCTCGGCGAACTTATCGATCATGTCCTGGCCGACCGTAATCCAGTCGGAAACGCCGACCTCGTTGCCGACCAGCACCTTGATCTCAGAAAGTGAAATGTCCTCAAGCATGTGAACGCCCCGATACAAGCCCCCCGAAACGATATAGGCCTGCCCGTTGCAACCTGCAAGCGGCGGAAAAGCTTTAGAAAACTTCGACCAAGAAGGTGACGGACCGTGGCGCGACATTGTCCGCGATGGCGGGTTCCGCCGACACCTGCTGCCACTTCCCGGCGATGCCGTCAGGCAGCCTGACCGGGTGAGGCGCGTGGCTGCGGTTGATGACGATGGCAAGCCGCGTTGCCCGTTTCTGTACGCGGTCTTGGGTCGCAAGAACCATCATCAGATTGTCCGTGGCCGGGTGCTCCCAATCGCCTGTCGTCATCGGCTGCCCGTCGAGGCGACGCCATTCGACATCGCCGTTTCCCGTGAGAAACGCGGTCTCGCCGAAAACGCTGAAGCGCGCGCGCATTTCCGACAGGGCAGCGGTACGGGCAACAATCTCATTGTCCATAGCAGCCCAGTCGAGCCAGGTGATGGCGTTGTCCTGGCAATAGGCGTTGTTGTTGCCGTTCTGGCTGCGCCCGCCTTCGTCTCCGGCGGTCAGCATGATCGTACCGCGGGTTGCAAACAACGTGCCGATGAGCGCCATCACGTCGTGGCGGCGCGCCGCGAGGATTTCCGGATCGGTGGTCGGACCCTCCGCGCCGTTGTTCCACGAATGGTTCTCATTGTGGCCGTCGCGGTTTTCCTCGCCATTCGCCTCGTTGTGCTTGCCGGCATAGGAAACGATGTCGGCGAGCGTGAAGCCGTCATGGGCGGCGACGAAGTTGACACTCCGGGTGCCGCTTTCGCCCCAGCGGGAAAAACTGTTCGACGAGCCGGCAAGCGCCGTTGCCAGGGCCCCGATCGCATGACGGTCGCCGCGCCAGTAGATGCGGATATCGTCACGGGCGCGGTCGTTCCATTCGAGGAAGGGCGAGGGGAAGTTGCCGAGCTGGTAGCCGCCGGGGCCGATGTCCCAGGGTTCGGCGATCAGCACGCGGTCGGCAAGCAGCGGATCGGCCGAGATCGCCTGGAATAGCCGGGCATCGCGGTGGAAGCCGCCCATGTCGCGTCCGAGGATCGAAGCAAGGTCGAAGCGGAAGCCGTCGACACCGGCGGCATTTACGAAATGGCGCAGACTGTCGAGGATCAGCGCCTCGACCACCGGATTGTCGCAGGCAATGGTGTTGCCGCAGCCGGTGTCGTTGATCAGTTCGCCTGGCCGGTCGGTGGCGTGACGATAGTAGGTCAGGTTGTCGAGGCCGCGCATCGACAGTGTGGTGCCGAAGCGGTCGCTTTCGCCGGAATGGTTGAAGACGAGATCGAGGATCACGCCGATACCGGCCTTGCGCAGCGCCTCGACCGTCTTTCGCAACTCCTTGATGCCACCTGGGACCAGCCGTGGATCGAGCGCCATCGGTGCGATCGGATTATAACCCCATCCGTTCTTCAGCCCGAGGGGAGGCAGATGGCGCTCGTCGATCCAGGCGACGATCGGCATCAGTTCGACTGCGGAAACGCCGAGACGCTTGAGGTGTTCGATGATGACCGGTTCGGCCAATGCCGCCACGGTGCCACGCTTGGCCTCGGGGACCCCAGGATGCAGCATGGTGAAGGGCTTGACGGCAATCTCGTAGATCAGGCCGCCGGTCTGGAACAGCGGCTTCTTCAGCTTGACCGACTTTGCTTCGGAGACGATTGCCTTCGGCACCAGATTGGCGGTGTCTTCGCCAAAGATCGTCAGGCGCGGATCGTGTTGAAAGGGTCGGTCGAGTTCCACGGCATAGGGATCGACCAGGAGCTTGGAGGGGTCAAACCAGAGGCCGTGATCAGGCGAATAGACGCCATCAGCGCGAAAGCCGTAGCGCGTGCCTTTCGGGGCATCCGCGACCGTCAGGCTGTGCACGTCGCCGCTGCGTGCCATCGGCAGCTGCCGCAATTGCTTGGCGCCGGTTTTGTCGAACAGGCAGAGATCGATGCGGGCGGCGTTGCGCGACCAGACCGAAAACACGGTGCCCTCAGGCGTGATGGCGGCACCGAGGAGAGGATTTCCGGTGGTCGGCATGAAGGCGGCCCTCTTGTTCAACGTATGCGCTGCTCACCCCCTCTGCCCGGACATGGGGGAAGGGTCGAAAGAAGAAGGGCCGCATGTAGCGGCCCTTGTGCAGTGTCTCAGGTGATCACGCTCGGCTCGGTGCGGCCGGTGCGGGTCTTGATGCCGGCAATCTCGTCGGCAACGGCGATGAGATCGGCGAGCGCCTCCTGGGTGTCGATGCCATGGCGCGTGGCGTCCGGCTCGAAGCGCTCGATGTAGACGCGCAATGTCGCGCCCGACGTCCCGGTGCCCGACAGGCGGAAGACGACGCGCGAGCCGCCTTCGAACAGGATGCGGATACCCTGGTTCTTGCTGACGGAGTGGTCGACCGGGTCGTTGTAGGCAAAGTCGTCTGCGGTTGCGACCTTGAGCGCGCCGAAAGACGTGCCGGGAAGCGTGGTCAGCTGGTCGCGCAGATTGGCGATCAGGCCGTTGGCCGCGTCGCTATCGACCTCTTCATAGTCGTGGCGCGAGTAGTAGTTGCGGCCGTAGGTCGCCCAGTGCTTCTCAACGATGTCGAGCGCGCTTTCCTTGCGGGCGGCAAGGATGTTGAGCCAGAGCAGAACCGCCCAAAGGCCGTCCTTCTCGCGCACGTGGTTGGAGCCGGTGCCGGCACTTTCTTCGCCGCAGATCGTCGCCATGCCCTCGTCGAGCAGGTTGCCGAAGAACTTCCAGCCGGTCGGCGTCTCGTAGAGGCCGATGCCGAGTTTCTCGGCGACGCGGTCGGCAGCACCGCTTGTCGGCATCGAGCGGGCGATGCCGGCGATGCCCTTGGCGTAGCCTGGCGCCAGGTGCGCATTGGCGGCAAGCATGGCGAGACTGTCGGATGGCGTGATGAAGATGCCGCGGCCGATGACGAGATTGCGGTCGCCGTCACCGTCCGACGCTGCGCCGAAGTCGGGTGCGTCCGGCGCCATCATCGTCTCATAGAGCGCGCGGGCATGGACCAGGTTCGGGTCCGGGTGGTGGCCGCCGAAGTCCGGCAGCGGAATGAAGTTCATCACCGAGCCCTTGGGCGCGCCGAGGCGCTTTTCGATGATCTCCTTGGCATAGGGACCGGTGACGGCGCTCATGGCGTCGAAGACCACGCGGAAGCCGCCCGCAATCATTTTGCGGATGGCGCCGAAGTCGAACAGGGTCTCCATCAGCTCGGCATAGTCGGCGACCGGATCGATGACCGTGATCGTCATGCCGTCGATGTCCTGGGTGCCTTCGGCATCAAGGTTGATGTCGGCGACGTCGGAGATCTTGTAGCTGTCGATCACCTTGCTGCGGGCAAAGATCGCGTCGGTGATCTTTTCCGGTGCCGGGCCGCCGTTGCCGATATTGTACTTGATGCCGAAATCTTCCGTCGGGCCGCCGGGATTGTGGCTGGCCGAAAGCACGATGCCGCCGAACGCCTTGTACTTGCGGATGACGTTGGACGCGGCCGGCGTCGACAGGATGCCGCCGCGGCCGACGAGCACGCGGCCGAAGCCGTTTGCTGCCGCCATCTTAATGGCGATCTGGATGACTTCGCGGTTGTAGTAGCGGCCGTCGCCGCCGATCACCAGGGTTTCGCCCTGAAAGCCCTCGAGCGAATCGAAGATCGATTGGATGAAGTTCTCGGCGTAGTTCTTCTGCTGGAAGACCGGGACCTTCTTGCGCAGCCCTGACGTGCCAGGCTTCTGGTCGCCGTAGGGGGTCGTGGTAACCGTTCTTATCATGCTGACTTAACCTTTCCCGAGAAGACCGGAATATAGAGAGACGTAACGCTCGGCACTTGTGGCCCAGGAAACGTCCGATTTCATGCCCTGGGTCTGAATTTTCGCCCAGACCTTGGGTTCGCTGTATGCACGCAGGACGCGGCGGATCGCAAGCCGCAGGCCGTCGCCATTGACAGGCGTGAACTGGAAGCCGGTGGCGACCTTGGCCGCAAGGCCCGCTTCGTTGGCGTCGATGATCGTATCGGCAAGGCCGCCGGTGCGGGCAACCACCGGCACACAGCCGTAGCGCAAGCCGTAAAGCTGGGTCAGACCGCAGGGCTCGAAGCGCGACGGGATAAGGATCGCGTCCGAACCCGCCTGCATCAGGTGCGACAGCGGCTCGTTGTAGCCGGTGACCATGCCGATGTGGCCGCGATGGCGGGAGGCGGCGGCGAGAAGCGCGCCTTCGAGTGCCGCGTCACCGGAACCGAGCACGACGAGCTTGCCGCCCATCGCGACGAGTTCGTCCGCGATTTCGGCAACGAGGTCCATGCCTTTTTGCCAGGTGAGACGGCTGACGACGCAGAAGATCGGGCCGGTGCCCTTTTCAAGCCCGAAGCGTTCTTCCAGCGCCCGCCGGTTGCCGGCGCGCTGCTTCAAGGTTGTGGCGCTGAAATGCTGGGCGATGTGCGGGTCGGTCTGCGGGTCCCAGACATCGGCGTCGATGCCGTTGACGATGCCCGAGAGATCGGCGACGCGGCTCTTCAACAGGCCTTCGAGCCCCATGCCGAATTCGGGCGTCAGGATTTCCTGCGCATAGGAAGGGCTGACGGTGGTGACCGCGTTTGCGGTCTGCAGGCCGCCCTTCAGGAAGCCGACGTCGCCGTAATATTCGACGAACTGCATCGAGAAGGCTTCGGCGGGAAGGGCAAGCTCCGGGAACACCGATGCGCCGAACTGGCCCTGGAAGGCGATGTTGTGGATCGTCATGACCGTCGGTGTGGCGGCGGCAGGGCCGAAATGCATGTAGACGGGTGTCAGTGCCGTCTGCCAGTCATGGGCATGGACGATGTCGGGCTTCCAGCCGGGGATCACGTCGCCGCCGGCGATCTCTGCCGCTGCCAGCGAAAGGGCGGCGAAACGGCGGAAGTTGTCGGCGTAGTCGAGGCCGGTCGCATCGACATAGGGGCCGCCGTCGCGGTTATAGAGCGCCGGCTGGTCGAGGACCAGCAGATCGAGCCCGTCGACCTCGGCTGCGAGAATGGTCGCCGGATTGCCAAACAGGTTGTCGAAGGTGCCGACCTTCTTTTTCTTTTTCAGCTTCTGCAGCACGGCCGGATAGCCGGGCACCAGGGTGCGGGTTTTGACGCCGTGCGGCAAAAGCGCTGTCGGGAGCGCGCCGACGACATCGGCGAGCCCCCCGGTCTTGATCAGCGGATAGACTTCGGACGCAACGGAGAGGACGTTCATAGAGTGCCTACATTCCCAATTTGTCGATCATCGTTTGCGTGATCAGGCAGACGCCGTTTTCCGAGCGTCGGAAACGCTTGGCATCGAGCTCCGGATCGTCGCCGACGACGAGGCCCTCCGGGATCACGACACGGCTGTCGATGACCACATTGCGCAGCGTCGCGTGACGACCGATCATCACATCGGGAAGAACTACGGCATTCTCCAGACGGGAATATGAATTGACCCGCACGCCTGTGAACAACAGGCTTCGGTTGAGCGCGGCGCCCGAGATGATGCAGTCGCCTGAGATGAGCGACGAGGTCGCCGAGCCGCGGCGATTTTCATCGTCGTGCACGAATTTTGCCGGCGGCTTGATCTCGGCAAAGGTCCAGATCGGCCAGGTGCTGTCGTAGATGTCGAGCTCGGGCGTCACATGGGTCAGGTCGATATTGGCCTGCCAATAGGCATCGATCGTGCCGACGTCGCGCCAATAGGCCTCGCGCTCGAAATCCGACCGCACGCAGGACTGCGCAAAGCGGTGGGCGACGGCTTTGCCGTTGTCGACGATGTACGGGATGATGTCCTTGCCGAAGTCGCGGCTCGATTTCGGATCGGCGGCGTCGCGGCGCAGAAGGTCCATCAGGAACTTCGTGTGGAAGACGTAGATGCCCATCGAGGCGAGCGCCATCTCGGGATTGCCGGGAATGCCAGGCGGATCGGCGGGCTTTTCGACAAAGGCGATGATGCGGTCCTTCTCGTCGACATGCATGACGCCGAAGCCGGTCGCTTCCATGCGCGGCACTTCAAGGCAGCCGATGGTGACATCGGCGCCGGAATCGACGTGCTGCTGCAGCATCAATTCGTAGTCCATTTTGTAAATATGGTCGCCGGCGAGGATGACCATGTACTCGACGCCGTGGTCCTCGATGATGTCGATGTTCTGGTAAACGGCGTCGGCGGTGCCTTCGTACCATTGCGTCTCGGAAACACGCTGGCTGGCCGGCAGGATGTCGAAGCTCTCGTTTCGCTCAGGCCGGAAGAAGTTCCAGCCGCGCTGCAGGTGCCGGATCAGCGAGTGCGCCTTGTACTGGGTGGCGACGCCAATGCGGCGGATACCGGAGTTCAGCGCGTTCGAGAGCGCGAAGTCGATGATGCGGGCCTTGCCGCCGAAGTAGACGGCCGGCTTCGCCCGGCGATCGGTCAGTTCCTTCAGGCGACTGCCGCGGCCGCCAGCGAGAACATAGGCCATGGCATCACGTGCCAGAGGTTGCGTACGCTTTTCCACCATTTGTCCTCCCCATAACATTGACCTCGGGGTCGTCAAGGCGGCTTTCGCAGACGCCTCGCGGCCCTCGAAATTGGCTGCTTAGTCCTGTTCCAACATCAGTGTCGCCAGAGGCGGCAGGGTGATGTTGGCCATAATCGCTCCCGTGGTGCTCTTCTTGGCATGGACGGCACCGCCGTTGCCCTTGCCGCTTCCTCCATAGATTTCCGCGTCGGTGTTGAGGATCTCTTTCCAGCGACCTTCGAACGGCAGCGGGATGGCATAGCTCTCGCGGTAGACGGGCGTGAAGTTGGTGATGACAGCAACGAGCTTTTCGCCGGGCGCCTTGCGCAGCCAGGCGAAAACAGAGTTGTCGCGGTCGTCTGCCAGCAGCCACTCGAAACCATCGCCCTCGCAATCACGGGCGTGCAGCGCCGGCTTGGCGCGATAGGTGCCGTTCAAGTCACGCACGAGGCGCCGCATGCCCTCGTGCAGGTGGTATTCCAGAAGGTTCCAGTCGAGAGCGCGGTCCTCCGACCACTCGCGCCATTGGGCGAATTCCTGGCCCATGAACAAGAGCTTTTTGCCCGGATAGCCCCACATGAAAGCGTAGTAGGCTCTAAGGTTGGCAAACTTCTGCCAGTCGTCGCCGGCCATCTTGGCAATCAGCGAACCCTTGCCGTGCACGACTTCGTCGTGGGAGAGCGGCAGCACGAAGTTTTCGCTGAAGGCATAGAGCAGGCCGAAGGTCAGGTCGTTGTGGTGGAACTTGCGGTGCACCGGCTCGCGCGACAGATACTGCAGCGTGTCGTGCATGAAGCCCATGTTCCACTTGAAGCCGAAACCGAGGCCGCCGGAGTGAACCGGATGCGAGACTTTCGGCCAGGAGGTCGATTCCTCGGCGATCGTCAGGATGCCCTTGTGGGAGCCATAGATCTCGGTGTTCATCGTCTGCAGGAAGCGAACCGCTTCGAGGTTCTCGTTGCCGCCGTATTCGTTCGGCACCCATTCGCCGTGCTTGCGCGAATAATCGAGGTAGAGCATCGAGGCGACCGCATCGACGCGCAGGCCGTCGACATGGAACTTCTCTGCCCAGTAAAGCGCATTGTTGACGAGGAACGACAGCACTTCCTGGCGGCCGAAATTGTAGATGGCCGTGTTCCAGTCGGGATGAAAGCCCTGTCGCGGATCCTCGTGTTCGTAAAGAGCCGTGCCGTCGAACCAGCGAAGCCCATGTTCGTCGGTTGGAAAATGCGCCGGCACCCAGTCGAGGATCACGCCGATGCCGACCTTGTGGCAACCGTTGACGAAGCGGGCAAAACCTTCGGGTTCGCCGAAACGGGCGGTCGGCGCGTAGAGGCCGGTCGTCTGGTAACCCCAGGACGGATCGAACGGGAACTCGGAGATCGGCAGGAACTCGATATGGGTGAAGCCCATGTCGACGCAGTAGGGGATCAGCCGGTCGGCAAGCTCGTCCCAGGAAAGCATGTCGCCATTGTCGCGGCGCTGCCAGGAACCGGCGTGGACCTCATAGATCGAGATCGGTTGGCGCCGGGCATCGACCGTCGCCCAGTGATTGCGGTGCGCCTCGTCTTCCCAGGTCTGCGCGATCTCCGGCGTCGTCATCGAGGCCGTATTCGGCCGCAGTTCGGAACGCCGGGCAAAAGGATCGGCCTTCAACGGCAGCAAAGTGCCGTTGCGGTCGAGGATCTCGTATTTATAGGCAAGCCCGCCCTCGACGCCCGGGATGAAGATTTCCCAGATACCGGTGTCGGTGCGCAGCCGCATGACGTGCTTCCGGCCATCCCAGTCGTTGAACTGGCCGACAACCGAAACACGCTTGGCGTTCGGCGCCCAGACGGCGAAATGGTAGCCGCGCGCGCCGTCATGTTCGATCGGGTGCGCGCCCATCTTGTCGAAGAGCCGGAGATGCGAACCCTCACGGATGTAATAGTCGTCCATCGGTCCGAGCACCGGGCCGAAGCTGTAGGGATCAACGACGACCCATTCGCCGCCCTGGTTGCGGGCGCGGTAGCGCACCGGCTGCGGCTTCTTCAGCGACACCGGGCCTTCGAAGAAGCCGGCATCGTCGCGCCGCTCGAGATTGCCCAATTCCTTGCCGGCAAGCGTTTCCACCGTCACGGTCTCGGCATCGGGAATGAAACAGCGGGCAAGGATGGCCTTGCCTGCCGGATGCACGCCGAGAACGGCAAAGGGGTCGTCGTGCGTGCCCGAAAGAATGGCCGCGATATCCGGCGCTGACAGCAGACCTGAAGCTGCGGGTTCCGGGTCCTTGCCGGCCGAAGGCGTCATCCAGCTCTCCAGATTTCCCCGGCATATTGCCGGATGGTGCGATCGGACGAGAACCAACCCATCCGTGCCGTGTTGCGGATCGCTTGCGCGTACCAATCGGACGGGGTGGTCCAGAGTTGGTCGATCTCGCGTTGGGCCTGTGCGTAGGCCTCGAAATCGGCTGCCACCATGAACCAGTCGTGATTGTAGAGTCCTTCGACGAGGCTGGAGAAGCGGTTGCGATCATCAGGCGAGAACACGCCCGAGGCGATCGCCTGCAGCGCCTGCGACAGCTCGCGCGAACCCTCGATGATGGCGCGCGGATTGTGGCCCTCGGCGCGCGCCTTTGTCACTTCCTCGGCCGTCATGCCGAAGATCTTGATGTTTTCCTCGCCGATCCAGTCGCGCATCTCGACGTTGGCACCGTCGAGCGTGCCGATCGTCAGCGCCCCGTTGAGCGCGAACTTCATGTTGCCGGTGCCCGACGCTTCCATGCCGGCGGTCGAAATCTGCTCGGAAAGGTCGGCGGCTGGAACCATGATTTCGGCCAGCGAGACGTTGTAGTTCGGCACGAAGACGATCTTGAGCAGGCCACGCACCGCCGGGTCGTTGTTGACGACACGGGCGACGTCGTTGGCGAGTTTGATGATCAGCTTGGCATTGTGGTAGCTCGGCGCCGCCTTGCCGGCGAAGAGCTTGACGCGCGGCACCCAGTCGAGTTCCGGATGCGAGCGGATCTGGTCGTAGAGTGCGACCGCCTCGATGATGTTCAGCAGCTGGCGCTTGTATTCGTGGATGCGCTTGATCTGGATGTCGAACATCGCCGACGGATCAAGCCGGATGCCGAGCCGGCTCTGGACGAGCTGGGCGAGGCGCACCTTGTTGGCGCGCTTGACGGCGGCGAAATGCTCCTGGAAATCCGCCTTCTCCGAGAAGGCGTCGAGCGCCTGCAGCGCCTCGGTGTTGTCCATGAATTCGTCGCCGATCGCCTCGCGGATCAGCCCGAAGAGACCGGGATTGCACTGCATCAGCCAACGGCGCGGGGTGATGCCGTTGGTCTTGTTGTTGATGCGGTCCGGATAGAGCTTGTGCAGGTCGGCAAACACCGTCTCCTTCATCAGCTCGGTGTGCAGTGCCGAAACGCCGTTGATCGAGTGCGAGCCGACAAAGGCGAGGTTACCCATGCGCACCCGCCGTTCGCCGCTCTCGTCGATCAGCGAGATATTGCGGATCTCGTCGTCGGTCGCACCCTTCTGGCGACGGGCCTCGATCAGGATCTTGGCGTTGATCGCATAGACGATCTGCATGTGGCGCGGCAGCAGTCGCTCGATCAGCGGCACAGGCCAGCTTTCGAGCGCTTCGGGCAACAGCGTGTGGTTGGTGTAGGAAATCGTGCGGCGGGTGATGTCCCAGGCTTGCTCGAAATCGAGGCCATGCAGGTCGGTCAGGAGCCGCACCAGCTCGGCAATCGAGATCGCCGGGTGGGTGTCGTTCAGCTGGATGGCGACCGCGTCGGGCAGCGAGGTGAAATCCGGATACTGCTGCAGATGGCGGCGCAAAATGTCCTGAAGCGAGGCCGAGGAGAAGAAATACTCCTGGCGCAGCCGCAGTTCCTGGCCGGCCGGCGTTGCGTCGGCGGGATAGAGAACGCGGGTCAGGCTTTCTGCCTTGTTGCTTTCCTTGAGCGCGCCGATGTGGTCGCCGGCGTTGAAGGCGGCAAGCAGGATCGGGTCGATTGGCTGCGCCGTCCAGAGGCGGAGCGTATTGACGCGTTTTGCACGCCAGCCGACGGCGGGCGTGTCGAAGGCGGTGGCGATGACGCGCTCGGCCGGCTTCCAGACGAAACGCTGGATTTCCTCGTCGACATTGGCGGTTTCGACGATCCCGCCGAAGCCGATTTCGTAGGAGCTTTCGCGCCGCTCGAATTCCCACGGGTTGCCGTGGGCAAGCCATGTTTCCGGCAGTTCCACCTGCCAGCCATCGGCCATCTGCTGGCGGAAGAGGCCGTGCATGTAGCGGATGCCGTAGCCATAGGCCGGTACGTCGACGGTCGCCATCGATTCCATGAAACAGGCGGCAAGGCGGCCGAGGCCACCATTGCCAAGTGCCGCGTCCGGCTCGAGCTGGGCGACGATGTCTATATCGACGCCGAGCGAGGCGAGCGCATCGCGCATCTCGTCCATCAGGCCGATATTGGTCATGGCGTCGCGCATCAGGCGGCCAATGAGGAATTCGAGCGAGAGATAATAGACGCGCTTGGCGCCGGTCGCGTAGGTCTTGCGGGTGGAATCCATCCACTTGTCGGTAATGCGGTCGCGCGCCACCAGGATCGCCGCGGTCAGCCAGTCATGCGGCTTGGCGACCTTGGGGTCCTTGCCGATGCGGTATTTCAGGCGTTCGAGGATTTCAACAGCGAGCTGGCTAGGTTCGGACGACCTTGGGGCGGGCTGCGGCACGTCGTTGGTGGAGAGCCTGTTCATCATGAAACTGTCTTTACCCTTTTGCGTTGGGAGGTCGCAGGCCGGACCCGACCGGGGATAAAGGCAATTTATGCATCGATCCGAAGCGCTTGCAACAGATGTTTTTAAATGGATTAGATGCGTCTTAAGCGGTGGATAGCGGCAGACGCAAAACACAAAAAATGCCGCCCGGTCGAGCCGGACGGCACGGTCTTGATACGGTCGCTCTTATTTCGTCAGGCGCGCCATCTTGCCGGAGGTCGTCGCGCCGATCTCTCCGAAGTCCTTGACCAGCGCGTCGGCATTTTCCGGCGCCTTGTAGTCGGCCGGGGTGCTGGCGCAGCGCTTCAACACCGACTTGCCCTGGATCGGCGCCATGAAGGCGATTGTAAACACCCGGATTCCGGCGTCTTTCGCATCCTGGCACGCCTTGAGCGTTTCAGTATCCGACTTGGAGTCTTGAGGCGTGTATTTGTCGAGGTCCGGTTCCGGCTTTGGCGGCGTCGCGAGGGTCAGCGCCTTCCCGTTATAGTGCGTATTCGCACCGTCGGTCATGAAGACGATGTACTTGTTGGGCTTGAGGCCGTTGGAGGCCGCATGGGCGTCGGTCTCGCCCTTGAGCTTGAGGTCTGCGACCGCCTTAATGAAGGCCCCGCTTGAATCCGTGCCGCCGTTGGCTTCCAGGGCCTTGACATAGGTGCTCGCCTTCGTCGTGCCCCATGCCAGTTTTTCTTCCGGGAAGATGGAACTGCTGTAGGAAACCGCGCCGACGCGCACATACTTGCTGTCGGGATCCATCGTCGCCAGTGGCTTCAGCAGCGTTTCGACCGCAGATTTCAAGGTCGTGATCTTGTCGACCATGCAAGGACTGGTCTCGGAGATGTTCTTGCCCCAGTTGTCCGCCGTCCAGTTCTTGCACTTTGTCCGCTTCTCGTCCTTCACGTTCGTCACGAACGCCATCGAGCCCGAGCGGTCGAGCACGAGATACATCGACATCGCGTTCTTGGTTTCCGTTGCACTTTCGGCGACGGCGACCGTTTCCAGATTGATGGAATTCTTGCCGAGCAGGCGGGTCATCGCGTTCAGCTGGAACGACTGCCTGTTGATGACGTTGACCTTGTAGGCCTTGTCGCTCTTGCCGACATCCGTCGTGATAATATCGATCGTCGGCTGGGTCTGAACGTCGGTCGGCGAGCCAGCGGCAGCGCCGCTAACCGCTCCGGTACCGCCGGTTCCCCCGGGCACGTCCGTCGAGGTCGCCCCCGACTGCGCCTTCAAGAAATTCAAGGCGATTTCCTTGGCTTTCTCGGGCGTAAGTGCGTCCTTGTTCGCGACCAGTGACGATGCGGCCGCGAGCGCTGCTGCGTCTGCGGCATCCTGCATCTGGTTTTTGGTCGACATCACGTTGGCGAAGTCAATGGCCATGCCGCCGGCCGCCAGGATCAACGGTGTCGCGATCGCTGCCATGATGCCGAAATTGCCACCCCGGTCCTTGAGCAACGCTCCGAACGACCGGCCTACTGTGTATCGTCTTCCCATCTTTGCACACCCCAAAGGAACACGTTGCAAGCTTGAGGGCATCAATAGCGGCGATGGCTTACGATATCGTTCCCGCAATCATTGCAATTTTAATGGAATGCAGGAAAGTCAGTGCTTACAGCACGTTCCGTGGAGGTTGTCGTGTTCGAAAACGGGAAACGGGCTGTACCAAAACGGATCACGGTACCGGAATGACGTCGACGGACTGTTTCGTCGTCTGGCTGCCATAGCTTTTCAGGATACCAATCACCGGCGCAACGTCACCGTAGTCGCGCCCATGACCGACGACGATATGGTCGGTTCCAGCCGGAATATTGTTGGTCGGATCGAGTTCGAACCATCCAGCGGTTGCGCCGCACCAGACGCGCACCCAGGCGTGCATCGCATCGGCACCTTCCAGCCGTTCCTTGCCCGGAGGCGGAATCGTTCTTAAGAATCCACTAACATATCCGGCGGGAATGCCGAGGCTCCTGAGCGCCACGATCATCACATGCGCGAAGTCCTGGCAGACGCCGCGTTTCAGCTTGAAGGCCTCGTCGGGCGTCGTATTTACCGTCGTGGCTTCACCGTCATAGGTAAAGTCGCGATGGATCCGTTCGCACAGCGCCGCGGCGATCTGGCGGACCGTCATCGTATCGTTGATCGTGTCGCGCGCGTAGGCCGAGATCGCGGCAGCCTCCGGCAAGAGGGGGCTCGGGCCCGTGAAGTGATGCGGCGCCTCGGCGTCGACGGACCAGCAGGCTGCGAGTTCCGTCGGAAGGCCTTCAAGCCGTGGCGAAAAATCCGCGGTCAGCGGTTGCGCTTCCACCTGCACCCGCGCCTGCATGCGGATCGTGAGGTCGGCGTGGGCGGTGCGGAAGAGGATCGAGGTAAACGGGTTGGCGAAGAAGTCGGTGCTTTCGGTGCGTTCGCCCGGCATCGGCTGGCAGCTCACCGAACCGACGACGAGGCGCTGTCGGCCGGGAAGGGTGGCCGGCAACACGCGCACCAGGTGTCGGCCGCCGGAAACCGGTACTTCATAGTCGTAGGTGATCTTCAGGCTGATGTCGTAAAGCATGGCGGATCCCTGTCCCGCTAGTCCAGATAGGTTCGCGCAAGCAGATCGGACAGGTTTTCGAAATCCCGCTCCATCCGGTTGTAGACATCCAGGTTCATCGCTTCCGGCGTCATGACCACGAGGCTCGAATGCAGGCGCATGGCCTCACGGTAGAAGGGCGACATCTGTCCGTTGACAAGGGCATTCGGCAGCAGTTCCACCTCCGTCTTGATCTCGTTCAACTGGTAAAGCACCGAGCGCGGATTGAGCGGGTCGAGCGCCAAAAGGTCGGTCACGGTCAAGGCGGCGGTGCTGACATTGTAGCGCCGGCGGTGGGTCATGACGCTGTCGCCGATTTCAAGAAGCATGTCGTAGGCGCCGTCGGGCGCGTCTGGACCGGACATATGGCCGAGCAACCGCGTCATGTGCAGGCCGCGCTCGATGTAGCGGCCGGTCGAAAGAAAGCGCCAGCCGGTGAACCGGTACATGTTTTCGTGAACAAGACCGGCAAAACCGGCAAGCTTGCGTAGGAGGACGGTCATTGCGCGCGTGGCATCGTCGCCGGCCTGAACCGTCGCATGGAACTTGCGCGCCGTCTGCGACAGGTCGTTCAGCGCCAGCCAGCCGTCGGGCGAGAACCGGTCGCGAATGTTGCCGGCGCTGAAAAGAGCGCTGGAAATATTGGCAAGCAGGCTGTCGGGCACCGGCTGGCGCGTGTCGATGTCAAGTGCTGCGAGATAGTCGCTGACATCCTTCAGCAGCGGCAGGTCGGGATTTGCGGTTTCGGCGAAGCGGCCATGCCAGGCGCGCAGGATGCGCAGCGCCCCTTCGGCCCGTTCGATGTAGCGGCCCAGCCAGAACAGGTTGTCGGCTGCCCGGCTCGGCAGGCTTCCGGGCATGTTGCGGGTGAAGCTCTCTTCGGCCGGCAGCAGCGTCGTGCGTTCGACCGGGCGGTCACTGACGATCCAGACGTCGGCGGCAGTGCCGCCGGCCTGCATCGCGATCGCGGCTACGTCGTCGCCCGAACCGATGCGGGCAAAGCCACCCGGCATGATCTGCCAGCCGTCGCGGGTGCGGGCTGCAAAGACCCGAAGGCTCATGGGGCGGGGCGTCAGCCGGCCGCGCACCCAGGCGGGCGTGGTCGAAAGCGTGACGACCTCCTGGCCGACGAGCGTGCCGCCTTCGGCGCCGAGCCAATCGGCGATCGAGGCCTTGGCCCCGTCGTCGAGTGCTGCGCCGAGCACGGACTGGCCGTTGTCGTCGAAGAAGGGGCGCGTCGCATAGGCCGGACCGATGACCATGCGCTCGATATTGGCAGCGACCTGCTCCCGCTCCGCGCTCTGGCCGCACCACCAGGTGGCGATCGAGGGCAGCAGCTGTTCCTCACCCAGCAGGTGGCGACAGATCGCTGGGATGAAGGCAAGGAAGGCGCGGGTCTCGACGATGCCGGTGCCGAGCGCGTTGACGATCGAAACGGAGCCGGCGCGCAGCGCCTCGACGATGCCGGGGGTACCGATATGGGAGGACTGGTTGAGTTCCAGCGGATCGGCGAAGGCGGCGTCAAGACGTCGCCAGAGCACGCCCACGGGCTTGAGACCGGCGACGGTTCGGACCATCACCCGGCCGCCGACGACGGTCAGGTCCTCGCCTTCGAGCAGCATGAAGCCGAGGTAGCGGGCGATATAGGCGTGTTCGAAATAGGTCTCGTTGGCGATGCCGGGCGACAAAACGGCGATGCGATCGTCCGGGTGCAGCCTGCGGCTTTGCAGCGTGTCGCGGAATTCTCCAAAAAAGCCCGCCAGCCGATGCACGTGGGTCTCGGCGTAGAGATTGGAGAAGGCGCGGGTGGTCGCGACCCGGTTTTCGAGCGCAAAACCAGCACCCGAGGGCGCCTCGGTGCGGTCCGACAGGACCCACCAGTTGCCGTCGGGGCCGCGGCCGATCTCGAAGGAGATGAAGTGCAGGAAGTGGCCGTCGGCCGGCTTCACGCCGACGAGCGGTCGCAGAAACTCCGGATTGGAGGCGACAAGTGCCGGCGGCAGCAGGCCCTCGCGCACCAGCCGGTTGTCGCCGTAGATATCGGCGACGACCTTCTCCAGAAGCTCGGCGCGCTGCACGAGCCCTTGCGAGACCGCGGCCCATTCCTTCTCGTCGATCAGAACGGGAATGTGTGACAGCGGCCAGCTGCGCTCGGAACTGTCCTTGGCGCCGTAGACCCGGTAGAAGACGCCAGCATCGCGCAGATAGCGATCGGCGCGCGCGAAGCGGTTGGCAAGCTCGGTCTCATCGAGGCGTCCGAGGGTCGCAAGCAGTCGCTGCCAGACCGGGCGGACGTTTCCCTCCTGGTCGAGCATTTCGTCGGCTATGCCGGGAAGGGCGCGGTAGCCGAACACCGGATCGTCGTCCGGACTGCGATGGTCTGCGGCCGCTGTCTGCTTTTTCGCCATTTACGCTCCTGGCGGACGCCTGAGATCAAGCGTCATCGGGAATTCCATCGACGGGCTTTCCGGGCGAAGCGGGTATGCGCCTGTGGTGTGACCCCAAGGTTCGAACCGCGACAGGCGACGCGCTTCCGCTTCGTTGCCGTTGACCGGAAACGTGTCGTAGTTGCGTCCCCCCGGATGGGCGACGTGGTAGATGCATCCACCGATCGCCCGATTCGACCATGTATCATAAATATCGAATGTGAGGGGAGTGTTGACCGGCAGGACGGGGTGGAGACCCGAGGCGGGTTGCCAGGCCTTGTAGCGAACGCCGCCAACTGTGGTACCGTTTGAGCCGGTGCGCGTCAGCGGCACTGCTCGACCGTTGCAGGCAACCGTGTAGCGCTCGGGATTGGCGGTATCGAGCTTCACCTGCAGGCGCTCGACGGAGCTATCCACATAACGCACCGTGCCGCCGATAGCGCCCTGTTCGCCCATTACGTGCCAAGGCTCCAGGGCCTGGCGGATTTCGAGCTTTGCCCCTTCGTATTCGACCTCGCCGCAGAACGGAAAGCGAAACTCGAGCTGGGCTTCGAACCACTCGGGCTTCAGATCGAAACCATGGGCGCGCAGATCCGCCAGCACTTCGAGAAAATCCTGCCAGACGTGATGCGGCAGCATGAAGCGGTCGTGGAGCGTGGTGCCCCAGCGCACGAAGCGGCCATCGACAGGGTGTTTCCAGAAGCGGGCGATCAGCGCGCGCACCAGCAATTGCTGGGCAAGCGACATGCGGGCGTTGGGCGGCATCTCGAAGCCGCGGAATTCGACGAGGCCGAGGCGGCCGGTCGGGCCATCGGGCGAAAACAGCTTGTCGATGCAGATTTCCGCCCGGTGCGTGTTGCCGGTGACGTCGACGAGCAGGTTGCGGAAGAGCCGGTCGACGAGCCAGGGCAGGGGCGGCGGCGTCGCCGAGCCCGGCATCGGCACCTGCGAAAGCGCGATCTCAAGCTCGTAGAGCTGATCGTGCCGGGCCTCGTCGATGCGCGGCGCCTGGGATGTCGGGCCGATGAAGAGGCCTGAGAACAGGTAGGAGAGCGAGGGATGCCGCTGCCAGTGCAGCACCATGCTTTTCAGAAGATCGGGACGGCGCAGGAACGGGCTGTCGTTGGGATTGGCGCCGCCGACGACCACGTGATTGCCGCCGCCGGTGCCGGTGTGGCGCCCGTCGATCATGAACTTGTCGGCGCCAAGCCGGCTCTGGCGGGCCTCCTCGTAGATCGCCGTGGTGATGTCGACGCAATCGCGCCAGTGGGCGGCCGGATGGATGTTGACCTCGATCACGCCCGGATCCGGCGCGACGCGGATGACATTGATGCGCTCGTCCTGCGGCGGCGCGTAGCCTTCGATGTGCACGGGCAGGCCAATGGACGCCGCCGCGCGTTCCGCCGAGGCGATCAGGTCGAGATACTCCTCGATGCTGACCGTCGGCGGCATGAAGACACAGAGGCGGCCGTCGCGCGGCTCGACGCTGATGGCCGTGCGCACCAGGCCGGCGATCTCGTCTCGCGGCGTCGGGAGCGGGGTTTCGGGAACCTCCGACGCCTGGAAGCGCGCGTGTTGCGGCCGGCTGATCTGCTCGGAGAAATCCGGCAGGTCGTCGCGCGGCACGGTCGGGTCGAGCGGGTTGATATAGGGGTACCAGGTCGGGGCGATGTAGGGCAACGCGCCGAGCGGCAGTCGGTAGCCGACAGGGCTGTCGCCAGGTACCAGGAACAGGCGGCCGCGTCGGGTGCTCCATTTCTCGCTCATCCATTGTCGCCCCGTTGCGCGGGCGTTCCAGGCCTGGACCGGTAGCACGTAGCCGGTCGGCGTCGTCAGGCCGCGCTCGAAGACGCGCGCCATGCGGCTGCGTTCCTCCGGGTCCTTGAGCTTGGAGTTGGCGGGATCGACATTGTCCGGGAGGTTCGCCTCTTTCAGCAGCCATTCGGCCGGATCCTCAAAGGCGGGTACGACCATGTCGGCTGAGACATCAAGCTCGCCGGCAATCGCCTTCAGCAGCCGTTCGGCGTCCTTTTCGGTGACGTCATGGCGACCGGCTTCCTCGGCAATGAGATCCGGCCGCCGCCAGATCGGCACGCCGTCCTTGCGCCAGTAGAGTGAAAAGGTCCAGCGCGGCAGGCTTTCGCCGGGGTACCATTTGCCCTGGCCGTAGTGCAGGAATCCGCCGGGCGCAAAGCGCTCGCGCAAACGCCGAATGAGGTCGTCGGCCTTTTCGCGCTTGGTCGGGCCCACAGCTTCCGTGTTCCATTCCTCGGCTTCGAAGTCGTCGATCGAGACGAAGGTCGGCTCGCCGCCCATGGTCAGGCGAATATCGTTCTCTTGAAGCACCCGGTCGACCTCGCCGCCAAGCGCGTTCAGCGCCTCCCAGCTCTCGTCGGAGAAGGGCTTGGTGATGCGCGGATGCTCGGCAACGCGCGCGACCTTCATGTCGAAGGCGAAGTCGGTTCGCGTTTCAGGGTCGCCGAAGAAACCGCCGGAGATGGGTGCTGCGTTGCGGAAATGCGGGGTGGCCGCAAGCGGGATATGGCTTTCGCCGGTCAACAGCCCCGAGGTGGGGTCGAGGCCAACCCAGCCTGCGCCGGGCAGATAGACTTCGGCCCAGGCGTGCAGATCGGTAAAATCGTGGTCGGTGCCGGAGGGGCCGTCGAGCGCCTTCAGATCCGGCGTCAGCTGGATGAGGTAGCCGGAGACGAAACGGGCGGCCAGACCGAGATTGCGCAGGATCTGCACGAGCAACCAGCTGGAATCGCGACAGGACCCCCTGGTCGAGGTCAGCGTATCCTCCGGCGTCTGCACACCCGGCTCCATGCGGATGACGTAGCCTATTTCCTGCTGCAGGCGTGCGTTCAAGCCGACGACCATATCGACGGTGCGCTGGTGGGAGCGGTCGACCGTCGCCATAAAGGCGGCAAGTGCCGGGCCGACCGGTTCGGGCGTCATGTAGATCTGCAGGTCGTCGCTGAGGTCCTCGGGATAGGCGAAGGGCCAGTGCTCAGCCTCTTCTTCGACGAAGAAGTCGAAGGGGTTGTAGACCGTCATGTCGGCGACCAGATCGACCTCGATTTTCAGTTCGCTGACCGGATCGGGAAAGACGTAACGGGCGAGGTAGTTGCCGTAGGGATCCTGCTGCAGGTTGACGAAATGATTGCCGGGCGAAACCTTCAGCGCGTGGCTGATGACCTTGGTCTTGGAATGGGCCGCGGGCTTCAACCGGATGATCTGCGGCGACAGCCGGATCGGGCGGTCATAGGTATAGTGGGTCAGGTGATAAATGCTGGCCTTGATCGACATGCCGGATTTGGTCCCCTTCGTGGTAGGTCTTGCGCCCCCATTTTGGAGAAGTTTGTGCAATGCGAAGGGAGAATGCAAGCGCGAATGCGCGGCGGGAAAATCAAGCCGCGGCAACGCTTTCGCACGCCCGGTCAGGCGTGCGAAAGGTGCTCCGCTATCGGTCAGACGATCGGCGGATTGATGCGGGCGAAGCCTTCCTGGCGATAATAGGGGAAGTAGGGGTAGGCAGGGGTCGTCCGGCTTGCCTCGTCCAGCCGGGCGATCTGTTCAGAAGAGAGCGACCAGCCGACGGCGCCGAGGTTCTGGCGAAGCTGCTCCTCGTTGCGGGCGCCGATGATCACGCTCGAAACCGTCGGGCGCTGCAGGAGCCAGTTGATGGCGATCTGCGGGATGGTCTTGCCGGTCTCTTCAGCCAATTGGTCGAGCACGTCGACGACGTCGTAGAGTTTTTCATCATCGACCGGTGGGCCGAAAGCGGCCGTGTCGTGCAGGCGGCTGCCTTCCGGCCAGGGCTGGCCGCGGCGGATCTTGCCGGTCAAACGCCCCCAGCCGAGCGGGCTCCAGACCAGAGCGCCGACGCCCTGGTCGGCGCCGAGCGGCATCAGCTCCCACTCGTAGTCGCGACCGACCAGCGAATAGTAGACCTGATGGGCAACGTGGCGCACGAGGCCGTGTTTTTCCGAGGCCGCAAGCGACTTCATCAATTGCCAGCCGGCAAAGTTGGACGCGCCGATATACCGGAGTTTTCCGGCGGCAACGAGACTGTCGAGGGTCGCAAGACTTTCCTCGACGGGCGTGCCGGCGTCAAACGCATGCAATTGCAGGAGATCGATATAGTCGGTGCCGAGACGCCTGAGCGCGTCGTCGACCCCCTTGATGAGGCGCGCGCGTGACGTACCGGCATCGTTCGGCCCATCGCCCATCGGCAATGCGATCTTGGTCGAGATCAGCACCTGATCGCGCCGCCCTTTGATCGCAGCACCAAGCACGCTCTCGGAAGCGCCGTCCGAATAGACGTCGGCCGTGTCGAAGAGATTGACGCCGGCCTCCAGCGATATGTCGATCAGCCGCCGCGCCTCCGCCTCGCCGCTGTTGCCCCAGGCGCTGAAGAGCGGCCCCTTGCCGCCGAAGGTTCCTGCGCCGAAGCTCAAGGCCGGCACCTTCAGTCCAGATGATCCAAGCCGTCTGTATTCCATCGTTCAAGCTCCTCGCTGGGTTTGGGCGACGGATCTCATCCGCTCGCCTTGACGAGGAGGTGGTGTCGCAACCATTTGCGATGTAGACCCGATGAAGGAACATCATTTGTGAGTTGAAGTCACATGTCGCGTTTTCCGGTCAATCGTTCGGGCGAAATGGCGGTTTTCGCCAAGGTGGTGGAGCTTGGTGGCTTTTCGGCAGCGGCCCGGGTTTCATGCATGACGCCGTCGGCGGTCAGCAAACTCGTCCAGCGGCTGGAGGAGCGGCTTGGCGTGCGTCTGGTCAACCGCTCGACGCGGCGGCTGCAACTGACGGCGGAAGGCTGCGCGTTCTATGAGCGGGCTGTGCGGATCCTCGCCGACATCGACGAGGCAGAACGTGCGGCCGGCGCCGGCGAAACGCCCGAAGGCCGCGTGCGCCTCAATGTCAGCGCTTCCTATGCCGCGCATGTCCTGATGCCGGTGCTGCCGGAATTTCTCTCGGCATTTCCGTCGGTTTCGCTCGACATTCTGCAAACCGATACGGTTGTCGATCTGATGGCGGAGCGTGCAGACATCGCCGTGCGTGCCGGGCCGCTCAAGAGCTCGAGCCTGATTGCCCGCAAGCTCGGCACGACATCGAAGACGATCGTCGGCGCGCCGGCCTATCTCGACCGTTTCGGCATGCCCAAGGACCTTCAGGCGCTCGAGATTCTGAACAGGCTGAGCCACAGCTACGCCCGGGCCGTCGACGGCTGGCCGATCCTCTTGGACGGCGCGCCGATGACGCTGGCGCCGACGGAACGGGTGCGGGTGAGCGATGGCGAGGGCTTGCGCCAGCTGGCGCTTGCCGGTGTCGGGCTCGCCCGGCTTCCGACATTCACGATCAGCGAGGATATCCGTTTCGGCCGCCTGCTGCCGGTTGCCGAACACCTGAACCCTGGCGACACCGAGGCCTTCCATGCCGTGTTTCACGGTCCGGGTGGCGCGCTGCCGGCGCGCGTGCGGGTCGTGCTCGATTTTCTCGCTACGCGCGCGCGGATTTCGCCGTCGTGAGGTGGGCGATCGACAAGCCCGCCGGGTGGCCGCAGACGCGGTTGCGACCCTCGGATTTGGCGCGGTAAAGTTCGGTGTCGGCGCGTGCGATCAGGCGTTTCCAACCGCCATTGGCGCTTCGTCCCTCAGCCACGCCGAAGCTGGCCGTCACGGTCAGTGCCTGGCCTTCCGAAACGACGATCGGCTCGCGCGCCAGATTGGCCCTTATTCTCTCTGCGAGGGCAAGGGCGGACTCGATGCTGTCGCCGGGGGTAATGACGGCAAATTCTTCGCCGCCGAAACGCGCGACAAGGTCCGAGCTGCGCACCGAATTGCGAATGATGCGGGCGGTTTCCTTCAGCACGATATCGCCGACCAGGTGGCCGTAGGTGTCGTTGATCTGCTTGAAGCGGTCGATATCCATCAGGATCAGGCAGGCCTCCTGATCGCCGCCGTTCTTGTGTTCGGCACTACCGATGAGCTCCAGAGCACGGCGATTGAGCAGGCCGGTCAACTCGTCCGTTTCGGCCTGGCGCTCAAGATGCTGCATCAGCAGCGTGCGCTCGTCGAGCCTTTGGCGCAGCACGTCGATCGCGTCGAACAGACGACCCATCTCGCCTTCGCCACCCTTGCCCTGAAGGCGGGCGATGGGCCGGTCGTTGGCAAGCTCGATGATGCTGTGTCGGGCGAGCAGCAACGGCTCGAACACCAGCGAGCGGGCGCGGCGCATCAGGATGAGCAGCACGAGGAACAGCGAGAAGGTTGCAAGGCTGGCAATTGCAAGCTTGACCGACGCCCGCGTCTTGTTGGCCGAAAGCCGCTCGACGGTCGAATCCATGAAGGCGCGGCGCAGGTCCTCGAGCGGCTTCATTTTCGGGACAAAGCGGTCGGTGAGCTGCTCGGCGGTCATCGGGTAGGCGCCCGAATGCTTGCCTACGGCGATGACGCCGTCGATGATCGCAAGGCCTTCTGCGAAGAATTCGCGATCGATTTTCGCAAGGTCGCCTATGTTTTTCTGGCTGAGGCCGGGAAGGGCGCCCGGTTTGCCGACGATCGACCAGATCTCCTGCAACCTGCCGCGCGTGCGCTCGCTGTCAGCCAGGTTCTTGGCTCCGAGCGGCTTGCCGACTGCGACCGGTGCCATGATCTGCGAACCGAGGCGGCCGCCGTCCTCGCGCAGGTTGGCGAGCATCTGGGCCGCAAGCGCAATACCGGCCAGGTTCGGGTCTGTGTTGGTGAGGCGCTGAATGTTCCAGTCGATCGCCGGGCGAAGCGCATCGATGACACCGAACATCGCCTCGATCGTCGCCTGGATTTCGGTAAGGTCGCGCTTTTCCGGGGGCAGCGCGGCAATGCGGTCGACTTCTGCGCGCGCAAGCGTCAGGCGACGCTGGACCTCGGAGAGGATCGGCGAAAGGGCGCCGGCCGGTTCGGAGCGGCTGGCATTGTCGATGTCGGCGGTGAGTTGTGCGAGTGCCGCGTCGCTGCGGGCACGGAATTCGGCGAGACGGGCTTCAACCGGTGATCCGGGCGCAACCCCGATGCCGAGCATGCCATTCGACGGACCACGTTCGGCCGAAAGATAGTTGGCCGCGTCCAGGACCCGACAAAAAGCCATGACCTCGGTCAGGTTGCGCCGGGCGATCACGAAATCGCTGTAGGAGGCCGCGATGATCTCGGTGGCAAGAACGCCCGTGCAGGCGACGACGATCGCGACGAGCCATTGAAGCTTGCGGCGCAGCACCTTGGCCGTGCGCACTTCCGCAACGCCCGCCGCAGGGGACGCAAAGCTGCCGCCATTGTTGCTCATCGATGCGAAGTTGCTCCACTCATGTCGCCGCTCGTCGCTCGGCTGTCGCGACAAATTCTTGCCAAGCGACAAGAAACCCATCCGAAATCAGTGTGCCTGCCACGCCTGTTAACGTATAAGGTGTTAAATAACCTTGAAATACCCTGAAATACTAGGGGCTAAACCGCAACCGAGGGATGCGCCAGACGCAGGGCAGCATTGGCGATCTCGGGATCGGTGCTGGTTACTCGGTCTTCCAGAGACAACGGATGAGGTCCGCTTTCTTTCCGAAAGCGGACCTCATCTTTGTATTGATCCTTTTTTACTTCGGAAACACTGTTGCGACAATCTCGGCCTGAGCGCCGAAGACGTTGCAACGAGATCATTTCATTGTTTCGTCGAAACAGTGAAATGATCTAACTCTCTGATATTACGCCATTCCGTACGGAAAACCGTTCTACACAATTCCTGGAATTGCTCTAGCGCCTGGGCCCGACCAGTGCGAAGAGCGCGCCTTGTGGGTCGAGCGCCTGAACGATCCAGGCCCCTCCGGGCACTTCCATCGGCTCAAGCACGATCTTGCCGCCGCCAGCCTTGATGCGTTCAATGGAAGCGTCGAGACCCGACACGTTGATGTAGTAGAGCCAGTATGGCCCGGGAACCTCTTTCGGCTTGGTCATCATACCGCCGATCGGAGCGCCGCCCTGGGCGAAGATCTGGTAGATGCCCATCTCGCCCATGTCCATGGCCTGGTCCTTCGTCCAGCCGAAGAGCTCGGCGTAGAAGGGAAAGGCCGTGTCGAGATCACCCGCGGCCAGTTCGTGCCAGCCGACAAGACCCGGCGTCATCGGATCGGTGACAGGAGGTGGATCGCCGATCCCCCTGAAGATGGAGAACACGGCGCCGTGCGGGTCGGTCACGACAGCAAAGCGTCCGATGCCCGGAATGTCGTCCGGGGCGCGATGAACCTTGCCCCCCTTGGCCGCGATCTTGGCAGCCGCCGCATCGACGTCGTCGACGCCGATATAGCCGAGCCAGGCAGGCGGCACCTTCATGTCGAGCGCGCCTTCGGGCATGGCCATCAGGCCCGCCACCGGCATGTCACCGACATTAAACAGCGTGTAGCTGATGCCGGTCATGCCGGAATCGCGAGCATCCCAGCCGACAACGTCCCTGTAGAAGGTCTCAGCGGCTGCCATGTCGGTCGTCATCAGTTCGTACCAAACGAATTTACCGTGATCTGCCATTGCCTTCCTCCAGTTTGCAGGTGGTTTCGATCCGGCGTGCCCGGCGCCTCGTCTCCTGTTCCCGTGCCCGAAGATCTCTTCGAATCCGCGCGCGGGACGGGGCGGAAAAGCGGCCATGCTTTTCCTTATGTCGCCTTCAGTCGCTGCGGCTGTACTGCGCGGTCATCATCGTGCGCCAGCTTCCGTCTGGTGCCTGAACCTGGGCGGTCAGCAGGCGGCGGGAATGGTCAACGAGCGTGATGACGTCACGGTAACGCGCTGTCTGGCCCGGGTTCTCGAAATCCGGACCGTCACAATGGAGCGACAGAGACATGCCATTTGCGTCCAGTTCGCCGTCATAGATCCACATGTGGGTCATCATGGACCCGACCCAGGTCCCGACATAGCGTTTCGTCTCGGGATTGAAGCCAAGTGTCATCAATGTCTGGCCGAAGCCGCCGCCAGGCATCGTTCCCTGTCCCTCGCATACGATCCAGAGACCGTGGAGCGAACGGACATGCTCCGTCCAGGGGCCGCTGCCGTCGGACTCACCATCTGCGCCAAGCGTGCGAACGTGCCAGTCGCCTAGCATTTGCTCGAGCCAGCGATGCGCTTCTTCCGGTTCGACGCTCACGGCACATCCTTATTTTTGGTGCGGCTCTTGGTTCTTATGTCAGTTGCGTGCGGGCACAGGTTCTCGGCCCGGCAAACGGGTGTTCGTCAAACGCCGCTACGGGCGAAATGTTCCGCCTGCATCGGCTTAGCCCGCCTTTCGCGGCCGCCCGTATTCGTCGTGGCGTCGCACGAAGCTCATGGCTGTCTCTTCGTTGCGGCCTTTCGGTGCCCGGTCGAGCAGCATCAGTGTGCCGGCCAGTTCCTCCAGCCCGCGGGCATAGGTCGAATAGGTGTGATAAAGCGCGCCGTCCTCGCCCTTCTGAAAGGCGCTCAGTCCCGGCAGTTCCTCATGCGCGTTGGCGCTGGCGATCTCGGTGAAATTGTAGGAGACCGCGCCGCTTGAGAGTTCTTCCGGCGAGAAAGCCACATGGAAATCATGGTTGAAACCGTTGCCTGCGGCGGAAACCCAGGGGAAGTCCCAGTTCATGCGCTTCTTGTAGGCCTCGATCTTGGCAAGCGGTGCGTTCGCTGCGGCAATCAAGGTCACGTCATGATGGTTGAGATGCGGCAGCATGCCCGAGAAATGATCAACCAGGAAGGAACAGCTTGGGCATCCGGCCTCCCAGGAGGGGCCGAACATGAAGTGATAGACGACAAGCTGGCTGCGCCCGTCGAATAGTTCGGCCAGTGTCTTGCGGCCGGTCGGCGTGTCGAAGACGTAGGTCTTTTCCATTTTCACCCAGGGCAATGCCAAGCGGGCGGCATTGACCTTGTCGCGCAGGTGGGTGTGTTCCTTCTCCAGCGCAAGTAGAGCTTTGCGCGCCCTCAACCACGCCTCCGGCGATACGACTGCATGCTCGTGTCTCATGCCCGCTCCTCCTTCAAACGCCGCACTTGACTATTTATGTTGATATCAACATTAATGGGCCATGTCAAAGCAGCCCCCCGTTCCGTTCGAGACGACCCTGCATGTGCGGGATACCTGTCTCTGCCTGCATGTGCAGCGCGCCGCGCGCGCCATGGCCCGTCGGTTCGACGAGGCGCTGCGGCCCTTCGACATCACCAACGGACAATTTTCCCTACTGATGTCGCTCAACCGACCGGCGGCTCCGAACATGGGCTCGGTTGCCTCGTTGCTCGCCATGGACCGGACAACACTGACGGCGGCTCTGAAGCCTTTGGAGCGGCGTGGGCTGGTCCAGAGTTTCCCGGATCCCGATGACCGACGATCCAGGCGGTTGCAGCTCACTGCGGAAGGAGAAGCGTTGCTTTCGCGCTCCATCCCAACCTGGAAGGCGCTGCATGCGACCCTAGATCCGATGCTTGACGGAGGAGCCGGGCGACTGCGCTCCGATCTCCTGACCCTTGGCCGGGGGTGACGGTCGTGCGCTCCGTCTGCAGGTCACGTTTCGCCTGAAGCCCTGGCGGTCGGCTTCAGGATGGCAATCGCTTCGGCGATCAACGCCGAGGCCTGACGCAGCCGCTCTTCTCCAAGCTCTTCTCCAAAACTGTCCGCCCAGACGGCCTGTCGCTGCTTGATATCGTGGAGGATGCGGCTGCCTTGCCCAGTCAGCACCATCAGCTTGGCGCGCTGGTGAACCGGGTTGTCCTCATAGCCAATCAGCCCTTCCTCCGCCAAAAGGTCTGCGATGCGCTGTACGCCCTGCCGGGCCAGGCCCAGCGCGCGCGCCGCGTCGGCAACGGACATGGGTCCGTGATTGGCCGCGGCGAGCACCTGCCAGCGGGCGCTCGTCTGGCCGGATGGTTTCGAAAGCGCGTCGCCCGCCACGGTCAGCGGGCCGGCCAGACGGAGAACCGAGATGGCAAATTCGGCGAAAGCGTCGCCGGCGGGGGTGCGTTCGGGATCGTCCATGCGGCTGTGTCGGCTTCTGTTGGCAACTGCGAATGACAGTATGTTGTCATTCTTGCGGAGTTGTCGCAAGCCTGCGCCCGCTATTGACAACATATTGTCATTATGCAAAAAGCGATTATGACAATATGTTGTCACACTGGTGGCGACCCAAGCACAGGGAATGATGGTGATGAAACTGACCTACAAGGGAAGCTGCCATTGCGGAAACATCCGCTACGAGGCTGATATCGACCTCGATGCCGGCACCGGAAAGTGCAACTGCTCGATCTGCTGGAAGCGGCGCTATTGGGGCGCGATCGTCAAGCCCGAGGATTTTCGTCTTCAGTGCGACGAGGCCGGTATCGCCGACTACCAGTTCAACAGCAACAGCGTGCATCACCGATTCTGCAAGACATGCGGCGTTGCTGCCTTCGGTCACGGCTACATCGAGGAAATCGGCGGTGCCTACTACTCCGTCAACGTCGCCTGCCTCGACGATCTCGACCCGGCTGTTCTGGCCGAAGCGCCGGTGCAATACATGGACGGTCGCAACAACAACTGGTTCCACGCGCCGGCCGAAACCCGCCATCTCTGATATCAGGCATGTGAATGCCCGTCACATCTTGCGAAATTCGAGGTGGTAGATGACTTCCTCGCCGGTCGCCGGGTCCATGCCCGGCGCGCCGTAGATCACCAGCCTGTCCCCTTCCACCACAAAGGGCCGGATCAGGTCGGATACGCCCCAGGCGGGGTTCCAGCTTGCGTCGACATGGTGGATGATCCGGCCGTCTTCCAGCGTGTAGGAACCGGAATAGGCGAGCATGGAATCAAACAGCGCCGCCTTTTCATCGTGCGACGGCACGAGTCCCTTGAGTTGGGGCCGCTCGCGCTTCACGACCACGGCGCTCATGCGACCATCCGGAAAATACGAGAGATAACCGATGGGATTGGGTCCCATGGCGTCGCTCACCTGACCAGTGGCGACGACCTCCCGTGTCCAGGAGAGCATTTTCCAGGTGCCGAGCAGTTCGGACTCGTTGGCCATGATCCACCTGTTTGATTTTAGATTGACCTAAAATAACAGATGGGTTCCGTCCGGCAAAGCGATACGCAGATTGCGGGCGGAAGACGAGCAACGAAAAAGGCTCCCGACATGCGGGAGCCTTTTCTTGTTGTCTGCACCGAAGTTTGGATCATTTCATTGTTTCGTCGAAACAGTGAAATGATTTCACTCTCTGATATCTAGCAATTCTGGACGTAAAACCGCTCTACACTTTTCCTGGAATTGCTCTAAAGCTCGCCGAGGTCGCGTACCGCGCCGCGGTCGGCCGACGTTGCGAAGGCGGCATAGGCCTTCAGCGCCGTCGTCACCTTGCGCTTGCGGATCTCGGTCGGCTTCCAGCCCTTTGCATCCTGCTCCGTGCGGCGGCGGTCAAGTTCCGCCTCGTCGACGCGCAGGCTGATCGTGCGGTTCGGGATGTCGATGTCGATCATGTCGCCTTCGCGCACCAGGCCGATCGTGCCGCCGTTGGCCGCTTCGGGTGAAACGTGGCCAATCGAAAGGCCCGACGTGCCGCCGGAGAAGCGACCGTCGGTGATCAGCGCGCAGGCCTTGCCGAGGCCCTTCGACTTCAGATAGCTCGTCGGATAGAGCATTTCCTGCATGCCCGGGCCGCCCTTCGGGCCTTCATAGCGGATGACGACGACGTCGCCGGCCTTGATCTCGTTGCCGAGGATCGCCTTGACCGAAGCGTCCTGGCTCTCGAACACGCGGGCCGGACCGGAGAACTTCAGGATGCTTTCATCGACGCCGGCGGTCTTCACGATGCAGCCGTCAAGCGCGATGTTGCCCTTGAGCACGGCGAGGCCGCCGTCCTTGGAGAAGGGGTGTTCGACCGAACGGATGACGCCCTTTTCACGGTCGGTGTCGAGTTCGTCCCAACGCGCTTCCTGGCTGAAGGCCACCTGGGTCGGAATGCCGCCCGGGGCGGCACGGAAGAAGGTGCGAACGGTTTCGCTCGACGTGCGGGTGATGTCCCAGCGGTCGATGGCGTCGCCGATCGTGGCACTATGAACTGTCGGGCAGTCGCGGTTGATGAGGCCGCCCTTTTCGAGCTCGCCGAGGATCGACATGATGCCGCCGGCGCGGTGCACGTCTTCCATGTGCACGTCGCTCTTGGCGGGCGCCACCTTCGAAAGGCACGGCACCTTGCGCGACAGCCGGTCGATATCGGCCATGGTGAAATCGACCTCGCCCTCATGGGCGGCGGCGAGAATGTGCAGAACCGTGTTGGTCGAGCCGCCCATGGCGATATCGAGCGCCATGGCGTTTTCGAAAGCCTTCTTGGAGGCGACGCTGCGCGGCAGAACGCTTTCGTCTTCCTGTTCATAGTAGCGGCGGGCTATGTCGACGACCAGATGGCCGGCTTCGACGAACAGGCGCTTGCGATCGGCATGGGTGGCAAGCGTCGAGCCGTTGCCTGGCAGCGACAGGCCGAGCGCCTCGGTCAGACAGTTCATCGAGTTGGCGGTGAACATGCCGGAGCAGGAGCCGCAGGTCGGGCAGGCGGAGCGCTCGATGATCTTGACGTCCTCATCCGAGACATTGTCGTCGGCGGCAGCGACCATGGCGTCGACCAGGTCGAGCGCATGCGTCTTGCCGTGCAGCACGACCTTGCCGGCTTCCATCGGGCCGCCGGAGACGAAGACCGCGGGAATGTTGAGGCGCAGTGCCGCCATCAGCATGCCGGGGGTGATCTTGTCGCAGTTGGAGATGCAGACCATGGCGTCGGCGCAATGGGCGTTGACCATGTATTCGACACTGTCGGCGATGATCTCGCGCGACGGCAGCGAATAGAGCATGCCGTCATGGCCCATGGCGATACCGTCGTCGACGGCGATGGTGTTGAATTCCTTGGCGACCCCGCCGGCCGCCTCGATCTCGCGGGCCACAAGCTGGCCGAGATCCTTGAGGTGAACGTGGCCTGGCACGAACTGGGTGAACGAGTTCACCACGGCGATAATCGGCTTGCCAAAATCGCTGTCCTTCATGCCTGTCGCGCGCCAGAGGCCGCGGGCACCGGCCATGTTGCGGCCGTGGGTGGTGGTACGTGAGCGATAGGCAGGCATGGCATGTTCCTTCACGGACAGGGGTATTGCGCGGATATGGCGATCCGGATCGCCACCGAAGGGGCTACCTAGCGCAAAATTGCGTGCGCGTCATCTTTTGCGTCAGATTATTTCGACGCCTGCGCGCCCGCGCTTTGCCGGGTTTCCGTCTCTTCACGTGCCAAGTCTAGCGGCGCGCCCGAGCCTTGCACAGCGGCAAAGCGGGACCTTTACGGAAATCTTATGCGCAGCACCTGAAGTCGGAATCGAAACCGGACGCCAAGCGGCATTAGCTTCTTCCGCATCGAATACGGATGCGTGTCATGTCTCTTCACGATTTCAGTTTCCTTCGCCCTGTTTCGAGCGGTCCATCCGATAAGGAGCTGTGCGAACGATCCGGTGGCGGCGAAATGGTTGCCGACGGGCTGGATGCACTGCTTCTGCGACTGTCTGCGGTCCGCCGCCTGCGCGAACATCATGTCTGGGAAGCCGTGCGGCTCGTCCGTGAATTGCCCGGCCTTGCGCCCGGCGCGTTTCCGTCGCGACGGTTCCGCGAATTGATGGCGGCGGACGCGCTCGTCGATGCCGCCATTCATCTGACGTCGTCGACCGAGGCGAAACTCTGCCTGCGCACGCTCAACCATGAATTGGGACTTTGGACCTGCGCGCTGCGCTATCAGCCGCCGGGCGCCGGCCGGGTCACATTCAAAGCGCGGCACGCCGACCTGGCGGCTGCGATCCTTGGCGCCTTCCTGCGCTCCTGCCGCGGTCATCGGCTCGCAATCGGAGCCACCGGTCGCGGCCACTTTCCGATCTGAAGGACATATCCATGAACATGCATTCGCTGCGCCTCGAAGGGGCGATCACTGCGCTCGTCACGCCGTTTCGTGACGGCAAGGTCGATATCGTCGGACTGATGTCGCTGGTCGAGTGGCAGATCCGCCATGGTATCTCCGGCATCGTTGCCTGCGGCACGACCGGCGAAGCGCCAACGCTGTCGCGCGCCGAGCGGGCCATGGTGATCGAGCGTTGCGTCGAGGTTGCCGAGGGCCGGATCCCTATCCTTGCCGGAACCGGTACCAACAGCACCGAGACGACGATCGCACTGACGCAGGAAGCCAGGGCGCTCGGCGCCGATGCGGCACTTGTCGTCGCGCCCTATTACAGCAAACCCTCCCAGGAAGGCCTCTTTCGCCACTTTGAGGCCGTCACCAGCGCCGTCGACCTGCCCATCATCATCTACAACGTGCCGTCCCGCACCGGTGTTGATCTCGCGGCACGGACGATCGAGCGGCTGGCCGCGCTCCCTGGCATCGTCGGCATCAAGGACGCGACTGGTGATCTCGGCCGTTTCCTCACATCGTCTACGGCCGTGAAGAGCCGGCTCTGCCAACTCTCCGGCCACGATCAGACGGCCCTGCCGTTCAACCTTTGCGGTGGCCACGGCACCATATCGGTGGCGTCCAACGTGGTCCCTCGGCTGATGGTGGCCATGCATCAGGCGATCGCGACGGGCAACGTTGCTTCGGCGATCGCCATCCATGAACGGCTGCGGCCACTGCTTGCAGCGCTCGAGCGGGAGACCAATCCGGGGCCGATCAAGTACGCGCTGCATCTGGTGCGGGCGCTCAGCCCTGAAATGCGGCTGCCGCTTACCCCGATCGCGCCCGAAACCGCTGCAGAGATCCGGGCAGCGCTTGAGCCGCTGACGGATATTCCGGCCACGCACATCGGTCGCAGCGTCCGCATCGCGCTCGCCGGCTGACGCTGCCGTCAACGCCAAAAACAACCGAAACCCCGCTGTCGCGCCGCGTGCCGAGCTCGGACCGTTGCGACCGCTTTCCATCCCAGCCCCCCCCGCACAGGAGACAGATGATGTCACGCCTTCCTCACCTCGCCGCCCAGGCTGAACTGCGTCGGCGCGCCAAACCGGCTGAAAGCACCGAGCGCCATCGCGGCAACGACACCGCGGTTCGCGACGCCTTCCTCGGTATCGGCATCCGGCTCGGTATCGTGCTTTGCCTTGCCTACGGCATCCAGGCCGCCATTCCCTGGATCGCCGGCTGAGCTCAACCTCATTTTCAACAGGAACCATTTTATCATGGGCAGTACGCAGCAGATCCGTCGTGGTTTTCTTGCACGTGCACGTTTCGTCGTTGGCCGCGACCGGCATGGCTGGTGGGTCGTCTCCGACCGCAAGGGTGTGGTCGGTGGCCTCTTCACCAATGAGACGGCGGCCATCCACTTTGCCGTCGAGGCAAGCGACCGGCATCCGGAAGAGGTTTGCCGCGCGCCGGAAGGGGCCGCCATCGATCTTGATACGTTTTCGCACGCAACCAACGCCTTGCCGCAGCGGCGACGTCGCGCCCATTCGTGATCGCAAAGGGGCATCAGTCGCGACCGGAAGCCTTGACTGATGCCCCGCAGGCCATGTCGAACGTGTGCTTGTGAGCGGGGCGTCGCCGCCGCGTTCTGCCGGCGCAAAAGCCAAAGCATCCGGCCTCACTTGTTATCAGCTGAGGCGGAAAGACGCTCTGGAAGCGGAGTCCAGAGCGTCTTGCGCGCAATTCTATGAACGGGCCGCTCTAACCAAGCGACGCGATTGCCTCGTCAATCAGCGCAACGATCTCCTTGGCATGCGAGGCGAGCGAAGCGTGGCTGGCGTCAAGCGTGACGATCTTCTTCGCCTTGATGCGCTCTGCCATCCATTGCTCGGTCTCCGGCGGAATCATGTGGTCTTGGCTCGATACCTGATACCAGCTCGGCTTTGTCTTCCACGCAGGCGGTCCGGCCTTGTCTTCAAAGCAGCGCCCGGCGATCGGCTTTTGCGCTACGGCCATCACCAGGGCGTCCGTCTCGCTCAGGTCCTGGCCGAAGCTCTGGCGGAAGGAAGCCTGATCAAGCCAGAGGAAGCCATCCTTGTCCGGACGAATGCTGACGGCACCCGAAGGCGGTTCGCGCCGCGCGAAAATGCTGCCGAGGCTGTCGCCTTCATCCGGCGCGAAGGCAGCGACATAGACGAGGCCGACGACGTTGGCCGCATGACCGGCGCCGCTGATGACCGCGCCGCCATAGGAGTGGCCGACGAGCAGCGTCGGGCCATCAAGTGATTCCGCCAGCTTGCGCGTGCGCTCGACGTCGTCGGCAAGCGATGTCAGCGGGTTCTGTACCGCGGCAATCCTATACCCTTTCGAATGCAGTGGCGGGATCACATGACGCCAATGGGAGGCGTCGCCCCAGGCGCCGTGTACGAGCACGATGTTCTTGACGGCAGGCATGCTCCGTTCCTTTCGCTTGGATGGAGAGGTGGTCGGTTCGACATCGCAGCCGCCTCCGGTCACTCATGCGCGGCATGGTGTGCGCCGTCTGTTCGGCGAACTTCCTTCGTGCCTGATCAACTCCGGTAGGTGGCAAGGCGATAGCACAGGGAAAGTTAGGGTGGGCAGGCGCGGCTTCCATGACGCAAACCACAATTATTATCGGTAGAGACGCCAGCCCTCGTGCCCAGGAGGCCCTTTGACAGTGGCGGTCGATGGATTGCGAAAAGGCGAGGAAAGGGCGGGGTCCCAGAGCTGCGGTTTTGGGGCTTCGGGGCGCCGCCCTGGGACCGGTGCGCCCTGGTGGCGGGCTGTGCTCCCGGGCGCTGACCGTATCAATGCATCTCGCCGCAGATTCGGCAACGTGCCCCGGACCTTTGCCAGCTCACGTCGGACCTAAGTCCTAAGCATATGTGGTAGCGGTTTGTGCGAAGGATTTGCGGCGCGCTCCGCGGTCGGGAAGGTCAACAGATCCCAAGTACGAAAAAAGGCCTTTCGATTTCTCGAAAGGCCTTTTGAATTCGAATGGTGGGCGTGACAAGGATCGAACTTGTGACCCCTACGATGTCAACGTAGTGCTCTCCCGCTGAGCTACACGCCCATCCGATGAGGCGCATAGACCACAAAAGCCGTTGTCGCGTCAATAGGGTTTCCGAAGGTTTTTTGACAGAAATTTTAAGGTGGTGGTTTTCGCGATTGGAACAGCGTGGATGAGCCATCGGCAAAGCCCCGGATTTCCTGGGTTTCCGCTAAGGTATTGAAACGAAAAGACCGCCGGAGATCCTTGTGGATCGCGGCGGTCGGCTCGAAGTCGTAATCAGTACAGTCGCGAGAGGCCGCGCCTGTGGAAAACTGTCGTGATCAGGCGGCAGTCAGCATCTTGTTGACCTCGTCGACGAGGTCACGGAGATGGAAGGGCTTGGACAGCACCTTGGCATCCTTGGGCGCCTTGCTGTCGGGGTTCAGCGCCACGGCGGCAAAGCCGGTGATGAACATGACTTTAAGGTCCGGGTCGAGCTCGGTCGCCCGGCGGGCAAGCTCGATGCCGTCCATCTCCGGCATGACGATATCGGTCAGGAGAAGCGAGAACGGCTCTTCGCGAAGCCGGTCGTAGGCGCTGGCTCCGTTGTCATAGGACATGACCTTGTAGCCGGCCTTTTCGAGCGCCTTGACCAGGAACCGGCGCATGTCGTTGTCGTCTTCGGCAAGAAGGATTTTCGCAGTCATGAATTCGGCCGTGCTTCTCTTTATTCAGTTCATTGCGCGCAGATTGCGGCGATTTATCCAAACCGCAACGCGGTAAATATCTCGTGAACGCGGGGCGTCAATTCCCCAGGATGCTGTGATTGGCCACTATGGACACAGAGCGGGCCAACTGGCAACATGATGACAATTGCAAGTACAGCATATGGTAAAAAAGGGTTCAGATGGGGGAAATTGCGGAGAGGGAACTGTTTGAGGTCCTGGAACCTCCGATCCAGCGCATTCCCTTTGTGTTCAATTCGCCGCATAGCGGCCGGTCCTATCCCCAGAGTTTTCTCGACCAGTCGCGCCTTGATGCGCTTTCCATACGTCGGTCGGAAGACCACTATGTCGACGAGCTGTTCCAGAATGCGACGTTCCTCGGCGCGCCGATGCTTTTGGCGCATTTCCCCCGCGCCTTCCTCGACGTCAACCGCGAGCCGTACGAACTCGACCCGCGCATGTTCGACGGGCCGCTGCCACCACACGCCAACATCAGTTCGATGCGCGTTGCCGGCGGGCTCGGCACGATCCCCCGGCTTGTGGCCGAGAACATGGAAATCTATCGCGGACGTTTCCCGGTCGAGGACGCGCTTGCGCGCATCGAGGCGATCTACAAGCCGTACCATGCCACCTTGCGCAAGCTGATCGCCCGAACCCACGTCCAGTTCGGTCTCTCGGTGCTGATCGATTGCCATTCGATGCCAGGCAATGTGCATTTGCCTGGCAGCGCCCAGCGTCCGGACTTCATTATCGGCGATCGCTATGGGACCAGTGCCGCGGGCGAGCTTTCGCGGGCCGCGGTCGATTTGCTGCAGCAGCTCGGCTACAGCGTGGTGCGCAACAAGCCCTATGCCGGCGGTTTCATTACCGAACATTACGGCCGGCCGACGCGCGGGCTGCACGCGCTTCAGATCGAGATCAACCGGTCGCTTTACGTCGATGAAGCGACATTGGTGCGCAAGCCTGGCTTTGGCGCGCTGGTCGCAGATCTCACGACCTTCATCGCGTCGCTTGCCCGTCATGTCGAGGACTACGGCTCTGATCTGCCGCTGGCGGCTGAATAGCTTCTGCCCGCAAATCCTTGGCCAACCACGGATCGCAACCAACCGAGTGCGATGACGCCGTTGCGCGCCTGATCTTTCGCCGCGGGAAGGCGCTTGGCGCGTCCGTATTCTTCTGTCGGGGAGCTTCAAAAAAAACCGCGCCGGTGGCGCGGTCAAGTCTAGGGAGGAAACACCCAAGGAGGGTATTTACAGTCACAGGTGACTGTACGAAAACCATAATATTGCACTGCACAAATGTCAAGTTGAGACGTTGAAAACTTTTGCGTCGCATCAAAAGAATTTCACTCGCAAGCGGTGCTTGAAACGATTTAACGGCGCGAAACTGCAGATTGGCGGCGGATCGGACCAAAACACGGGGCAGGCTTGCGGGGCTTGCCCGCCGGACGGGAGACGCGACGCGCGAGACGGCGGTGAGGCTGGCCGTTTGCCTTTCCGAAATTTTCGTCTATTCAGAATGCACCTTCCGCCATCTTCCCTGAGAGAGAGCCATGCTGCCCGACCGCGCCTTCTTCGATCGCCTTGCCGAAGCCGCCAAGGCGGAGACCCTGCCGCGATTTCGTATCGGCACGAGCGTCGTCAACAAGCTTGAAGGTGGTTTTGACCCGGTGACCGAAGCCGACCAGTCGTCGGAAGCGGCGATCCGGGCACTGATCGAAGAACACTTCCCCGATCACGGCATCCTCGGCGAAGAGCACGGCAATGTCGGGCTCGACCGCGAATATGTCTGGGTCATCGATCCGATCGACGGCACACGCGCCTTCATCTCCGGATTGCCGGTCTGGGGCACGTTGATCGGCCTTTACCGCAACGGTGAAGCAGTCATGGGCCTGATGGACCAGCCGTTTACCGGAGAGCGCTATTTTGCCGATGGCAAGAAGACCATCTACCGCGGCCCCGACGGCGAAAAGGTGCTTTCGACGCGGTCCTGCAATTCGCTTGCGGATGCGGTCCTCTTCACCACGTCGCCGCACCTCTACACCGGCGAGTTCAAGAACAAATACGAGGCGGTCCAGAGCAAGGTCCGTCTCTTCCGCTACGGTTGCGATTGCTACGCCTTCGCGCTTCTCGCTGCCGGTCACATCGACCTCGTCATCGAGTGCGGGCTGAAGCCCTATGACGTCGGCGGCCTGATCCCGCTGATCGAGCAGGCCGGCGGGATCGTCACCAACTGGCAGGGCGGACCGGCGGAAATGGGCGGAGAAGTCGTCGCTGCCGGCAGTGCCGAACTGCACGCTCAGGCTCTGGCAATCCTCAACGGCTGAACGCGCCACGTTCACTGTGGGACGTCCGGAAAATACCCGCAAGATCAATCGGCAAACGAGATCTGACCTCTGGCGGAGAGGTCAGGCGGCCGGATATTCGCGTTCGTCGCTTTCCTCAGGGATTATGAAGGCAAGGATCGCCGCCATTGCCTGGGCGCGATAGCGGTCGGCTTCGTGCAGCAGTTCGTGGCGCGCGCCATCGATCGGGATCATCTGGGCGGCGCGGAAATTGCGCGCCAGCCACTCGACGGAAAAATGCGGCACCAGCCGGTCCGCCGTCGGCGCCAGAATGATCGTCGGGAGAGTGATGCGCGTCAGATGCTCACGGCGGATGACCCGGCGCATGGCACGGAACGCTTCGCTCAGCCAACGCGCCGTCGGTGGGCCGAGCCGCAACTCCGGATGCGCGTCCGTCAGTGCGATGTTGCGCGCGTAGCGGCGGCGGTCGGCCGTCAGCACGTTCTTTTCAAACGGGCGATTGCCCTTGTCGGGGTGGGCCGGAACGGCGCCGAGACCGACGCAGCGCATAAGGGTTGCGACCGTCGCGATGCTCTTCTCGCCGAGCGCCTGGCCGCCAAGGCCAACGAAGGGGGCGAGCACCACCAGCCGGTCGATGCGGCTTGCGAGCATCGGCGCCAGTGACAGCGCGACGAGCGCGCCCATGGAATGGGCGACGATCGAAAACGGCAGGCGGGTATCCGGCAGCACGATCTGCTCGATGAACGTACTGAGGTCGCGCTCATAGTTGGAAAAGTGGTCGACATAGCCGCGCCCCGCCTGTGGCAGCAGCCGCTCGGAGCCAGCCTGGCCGCGCCAATCGAAGGTGGCGACCCAGAGGCCAGCGGCCGTCAGGTCCGCGATCGTTTCGAAATATTTCTCGATGGACTCGTTGCGACCTTGCAGCAGAACGACCGTACCACGCGCCATCGGCTGCTTCGTTTTGAAGATCGCGTAGCGGATCTTGCGGCCACCGACGCCATCGAAGAAGCCTGCCACATGGTTGTCCGGTACCGGATTGTCCGGGGAAGCGTGGAGGATCGAGGTCATGGACGCGAAGCCGAGTAAAACGAGTTGATCGGTTTCATCAGGGATAGGCGGCAGGGTCATCGCCGTCAAAGAAAAAAGCCGGAAACGGTGGGTGAAATCCGGACGATCACCGTTTCCGGCCGCTGAAGGGGAAGGGACATGTCACTTCAGCCTGGAAGTTTCCTTCCAGGGTTTCATTTCTAGTCTCCCGCTCCTGAACCGGAACCGAAGCCGGCATTCATGTCGGGTTCACCAAAAAATCGTCGGCGGTCGCGTCTTGAACTCGCGAAATCGCCTCCCCAAATCAGGGTCACGGACGCCGAAGACGGGTCCGTTCACCGGTCTCGCCGCTGCCAGAATGGGGTGGCCGACCAGACATCGCAAACAGTTGCTCCCAGGAGGACACAATGCGTCATTTCGATTTCTCCCCCCTCTACCGCTCCACCGTCGGCTTCGACCGCCTCTTCACCATGCTCGACAGCCTCGGCCAGCCGGGGGAGCCCCAGACCTATCCGCCCTACAATATCGAGCGCACCGGCGAAAACGCCTATCGCATCACCATGGCCGTTGCCGGCTTTGACGAGAGCGAGCTTTCGATCGAGGCGCGCGAGCACACGCTGACGGTCAAGGGCGAAAAGGCGGATGAAAAGGGCGATGAAAGCCAGTTTCTCCATCGCGGTATCGCCAAGCGCGCCTTCGAGCGCCGCTTCCAGCTTGCCGACCATGTGGAGATCAAGTCCGCTTCGCTGAAAAACGGGCTGCTTCACATCGACCTCACCCGCGAGATCCCGGAAGCCGCCAAGCCGCGCCGGATCGAAATCGCGTCGGTCGCCGCGCAAGCCAAGCAGATCGAGGCCCAGAGCCTCTAAGCCTCATGCCCGGGTAGGGCACGAAACAGGCCTCCCAAAAGGAGCGGCGTCCCTCAGGGGCGCCGCTTTTTGCTTATCAGGACTGGGCCGGCGCCGGCACGGTGGAGGCTGTCGCTGCCGCTTTCTTGGCGGCATAGCGCTGGGCGATCACGGCGCAGGCCATCAGCTGGATCTGGTGGAACAGCATGACCGGCAGCACGATTGCGCCGATGTTCTGGCCGGCGAAGATGGCGCTTGCCATGGGGACGCCGCTCGCGAGGCTCTTCTTCGAACCGCAGAAGGTGATGGCGATCTCGTCCGCCTTGTCGAAGCCGAGCAGGCGGCTGCCATACATGGTGACGGCCAATACGACTGCCAGCATGACGATTTCGATGACGACGAGCACGCCGAGATCGGTGAGCGAGAAGGTCTGCCACAGGCCCGAGGTCACAGCCTGGCTGAAGGCGAGATAGACGACCATCAGGATCGAGCCGCGGTCGACGGGCGCAAGCAGTCCCTTGCGGGCGCGGATCCAGTTGCCGATCAAGGGCTGCAACATCTGGCCGATGACAAAGGGTGCGAGCAGCTGCAGCAGGATCTGCTTGACCGCATCAAGCGTGACGGTGCCGTGGCCGCCGGCGGAAAACAGCAACCCGACCAGAAGCGGCGTCAGGAACATGCCGAAGATGTTGGAGGCAGACGCCGAGCAGATTGCCGCCGGCACGTTGCCGCCGGCCATCGAGGTGAAGGCAATCGACGACTGCACCGTTGAGGGCAGCACGCAGAGGAACAGCAGGCCGGTGTAGAGCGATTGCGGCAGCACACTGTCGGGCACGAAGCCGATGGCAAGGCCGATCAGCGGGAAGAGCACGAAGGTCGAGGCAAGGATCGTCAGATGCAGCCGCCAGTGCAGGATGCCGGCGATGACCACGTCGCGCGACAGGCGCGCGCCGTGGAGGAAGAAGACCATGCCGACCGCCACCTTCGTCGCCAGGCCAAACCAGACGGTCGGCTCTCCGTGGATCGGCAGGACCGATGCGAGGAGCACCGTCGCGAGAAGCAGGATCGTGAACGTATCGGGTAGGTAGCGGCGCATATCGGGTCACTTGCTCGTCATGAAACGTCTTGCCGGGATCATGCATTATGAAGCAGGATGCAAGGAATAACAGTTATCACGATTTGAGATGAGCCATGTTGGATCTCGTGCAGCTGCGCAGCTTTGTCGCCCTGGAGCAGATGGGCAGTTTCACGCTTGCGGCGGAGAAACTGTCGCTCGGACAATCGACGGTCAGCCAGCATATTCAAAGGCTTGAAGCGTCTCTCGGGCGCACGCTGGTTGACCGCGACACCCATCGCGTTTCGCTGACCGCGGACGGGCAGGCGCTGCTTGCCCACGCCCGTTCGATGTTGGCGATCGACGGCGAGGTCACGGCGCTTTTTGCCGAGAGCAGCCTACGCGGCCGCCTGCGGCTCGGGGTGTCCGAAGATTTCGTCATGAGCCGGCTGCCGGCGGTGCTCGAGGATTTCGTCCGCGCGCATCCGTCCGTCGACCTGGAGCTCACGGTTGCCTTGAGCGGCGTGCTCTATCAGATGCAGGACAATGGCGAGATCGATCTCGTGCTCGCCAAACGCAGGCTCGGCGATATCAGGGGCGAGCTCGTCTATCGCGAGCCGCTCGTATGGCTGGCGCGCGATCCGGAAAGAGTGAAGCGCGACAAGGTGCTGCCGCTGATCGCGTTTCCGCCACCGAGCATCACCCGCAGCGTCGCCCTCGAAGTGCTCGACCGGCACCGCTTGCCATGGCGGATCGTGTGCACCTGCGGCAGTCTCAGTGGGCTAACGGCGGCGGCGCGCGCCGGCATGGGCGTGCTTGTCCAGCCGCGCAGCATGGTGCCGCAGGGGTTGAAGGAAATGCCCCCGGGTGCCCTGCCGCCGCTTGAAGACGTGGAATTCGTGCTGGTGCCAAGCAAGGGCGTCGACCGAAAGCTGAGTGCTGCACTCTCGGTCGAGATCCTCGCCAATCTGAGGACGCTGCAGGGGCAGGCCTGATGCTTCAGCAGGCGGCGACGAACCGATCGACGTCGTCGGCTTTGGTCGCAAAACTGGTGACCAGGCGATAGAGGCCTTCGTTTTCGCTGAGGTGGCCATCAAGGTCGTGCGGCACCGGCCAGTCATAGAAGACCGCGCCCTGTTGGCGAAGCTTGGCCGCCACGTCCTTCCTGATGATTGCGAAGACTTCGTTGGCATCCGCAGGCCAGGCGAGCCGGCTCGTGGCGGATGCGGCGATGCCTTCCGCAAGGCGCGCGGCCATGGCGTTGGCATGACGGGCAAGGTTCAGCCAGAGGTCGCCCGAGAGATAGGCGTCGAACTGGGCGGCGACGAAGCGGGACTTGGAGAAGAGTTGTGCTGCGCGCTTCCTGAGGAAGTGCATTTCATGCGCCTTCGAGAGATCGAAGAGCACCAATGCCTCGGCGCACCAGCAACCGTTTTTCGTGCCGCCGAAGGAGACGAGATCGACACCGCGCTTCCAGGTCATTTCGGCCGGTGTCGCGCCAAGACTGACCAGCGCATTGGCAAAGCGCGCGCCGTCCATGTGGACCGGCAGCTTGTGCGCCTTGGCAACCTTGGCGATCGCCTCGATCTCGGTGAGCGAATAGACCGTGCCACTTTCCGTTGCCTGGGTCAGCGTCACCGCCGCCGGCTGGCCGCCATGGACATTGTCGAGCGGGAAGCGGCGGATCTCGGCTTCCAGCCGTGCGGCTTCCATCTTGCCGCGCGGTCCGTCCACGGGCTTCAGCCGGGAGCCGTGCGAGAAGAACTCCGGTGCGCCGCACTCGTCGGCAATCACATGCGCCTCGCGATGACCGAATGCGATGCCGCCGGCGCGGTTGGCGCTCGCGAGCGCCAACGAATTGGCAGCGGTTCCGGTGCCGACGAAGAAGACGGCGACGTCCCGCTCGAAAACCTCGGCGAATTTCTTTTCCACCTTCCGGTCGAGCTCGCTTGTACCGTAGGCCGACGCGTAGCCGCTGGCATGCGCCATCAGGCTTTCGGCAATCGCAGGATGGGCGCCGGCCCAGTTGTCAGACGAAAAAATCATCACTTCTCACTCTGTTTTACCGTGTTTTTGACGGGTTTATCCGACCTTAGCTGAGTTCTTGACGGGATCAATCGCGGTTTGGCGCCGGGAGGCCAACAGGAGGGCTGTTTGAAACCAAATGGAAGAAAACGCCGGCAAGCCGTAATTAAATTATAAAAGCCGGAAATTTCCGGCAATGTTCGGCAAAATCTTCTCTATTATTTGCTGATATGCCCCTTGCGGAGGGGGGTGGTTTCTGGCATAGAGCACATGAAATAGGACAGGTTTGCTGTCCTATTTCGGTCTAGGGACCGGAACAATCGCCGCGAGTGCCTAAAAAAATGGCATCCGGCGTGCGCAGCAGGGGGATTGGCCGGATTTCATCCGGTTGTTAACGCCTGCCGTCAGGATGGTCGCAGACATCAGTGCCTGATGATGCCGTGCTTATTTGCGACCTGATCAGGATCATGAGACGATGAATGCCCCGGCTTTTCAGCGTGCCTTCGCACGCAACGAAGAGTCATGCGCGGGCGGTGCCATGCCCGGCGGTCGCCGGGTTCAACAGGAGGGAAAACGATGACGGATCATTCGCCATCACAGCAATCTGGGCTCAACCTCGCACACAGCGTTGCGACGGCTGAAAAAACGCCCGCATTCCCGACTGGCCTGCCGCGAAAACAGGGTCTCTACGATCCGCGCAATGAACATGACGCCTGTGGTGTCGGCTTCGTCGCGCATATGAAGGGTCAGAAGTCGCACCAGATCGTGCGCGACGGCCTCTTCATGCTCGAAAACCTGACGCACCGCGGTGCCGTCGGCGCCGACCCGCTGATGGGCGATGGTGCTGGCATCCTCGTGCAGATCCCCGACCGCTTCTTCCGCGAAGAGATGGCCAAGCAAGGCATCACCCTGCCGAAGGCGGGCGAATATGCCGTCGGCCACATCTTCATGCCGCAGGACGATGCGCTCGTCGAACACTTCAAGCAGGTGATCAAGGACGTCGTCACTGACGAGGGCCAGGTGCTCATCGGCTACCGTGACGTACCGGTCGACAATTCGTCGTTGTCGAAGGCGCCCGAGATCGCCGCGACAGAGCCGCGCCATGTCCAGATCTTCATCGGTGCCGGCCGCGACGCGGCCACGAACCCCGAGTTCGAGCGCCGTCTCTTTACGCTGCGCAAGGTGATCTCCAACCGCATCTATGATGAATACAAGGGCGAGGAGAGCAACTTCTATCCCGTGTCGCTGTCGTCCTCGACGATCGTCTACAAGGGCATGTTCCTCGCCTACCAGGTTGGCGCCTATTACAAGGACCTGGCCGACCCGCGGTTCGAAAGTGCGGTCGCGCTCGTCCACCAGCGCTTCTCCACCAACACCTTCCCGTCGTGGAAGCTTGCGCATCCCTACCGCATGGTCGCGCACAACGGCGAAATCAACACGCTGCGCGGCAACGTCAACTGGATGGCGGCACGTCAGGCGTCGGTCTCTTCGCCGCTCTTCGGCGACGACATCTCCAAGCTCTGGCCGATCTCCTATGAAGGCCAGTCGGACACCGCCTGTTTCGACAACGCGCTCGAGTTCCTCGTGCAGGGCGGTTACTCGCTGTCGCATGCCGTCATGATGCTGATCCCGGAAGCATGGGCCGGCAACCAGCTGATGTCGCCCGAGCGCAAGGCGTTCTACGAATACCATGCAGCGCTGATGGAGCCGTGGGACGGACCGGCCGCTGTTGCCTTCACCGACGGTCGCCAGATCGGCGCAACCCTCGACCGCAACGGTCTGCGTCCGGCCCGTTACATCGTCACGTCCGACGATCGCGTCATTCTCGCATCCGAAGCCGGCGTGCTGCCGGTCGACGAGGAAAAGATCGTCAAGAAGTGGCGCCTGCAGCCGGGCAAGATGCTGCTCATCGACATGGAGCAGGGCCGCATCATCTCCGACGAGGAGGTGAAGTCGTCGCTTGCCCAGAAGCACCCCTACAGCAAGTGGCTTGAAGACACCCAGCTGATCCTCGAAGACCTGAAGCCGGTGGAGCCGCGGGCTCTGCGTCGCGACGTCTCGCTGATCGACCGCCAGCAGGCCTTCGGCTACACGCTTGAAGACACCAAGATCCTGATGTCGCCGATGGCGACGACCGGTCAGGAAGCGATCGGCTCGATGGGCACCGACACGCCGATCTCGGCAATGTCGGACAAGCGCAAGCTGCTCTACACCTATTTCAAGCAGAACTTTGCGCAGGTCACCAACCCGCCGATCGACCCGATCCGCGAAGAACTGGTGATGAGCCTCGTCTCCTTCATCGGCCCGCGTCCGAACATTCTCGACCATGAAGGCATGGCGCATGCCAAGCGGCTCGAAGTGCGCCAGCCGATCCTGACCAATGGCGATCTCGAAAAGATCCGCTCGATCGGTCACACGGAAGACCGCTTCGACACCAAGACGCTCGACTTCACCTATGACATTTCGCGCGGTGCCGAAGGCATGCCCGAAATGCTCGACCGTCTGTGCGAGCGCGCGGAAGCGGCGGTAAAGGGCGGCTACAACATCATCGTTCTGTCCGACCGCCAGGTCGGCCCGGATCGTGTCGCGATCCCGGCGCTGCTGGCGACCGCCGCCGTGCACCACCACCTGATCCGCAAGGGGCTGCGCACCTCGGTCGGCATCGTGCTTGAATCCGGCGAGCCGCGCGAAGTGCACCACTTCTGCCTGCTCGCTGGTTACGGCGCCGAGGCGATCAACCCCTATCTCGCCTTCGACACGCTGACCGACATGCACAAGCGCGGCGACTTCCCCAAGGAAGTCGACGGCAGCGAAGTGGTCTACCGCTACATCAAGGCGGTCGGTAAGGGCATCCTCAAGGTCATGTCCAAGATGGGCATCTCGACCTACCAATCCTATTGCGGCGCGCAGATCTTTGACGCCGTCGGCCTGTCCTCGAAGCTCGTCGACCAGTTCTTCTTCGGCACGGCGACGACGATCGAAGGCATTGGTCTCGACGAGATCGCCGCCGAGACCGTCGCCCGCCACAAGGCGGCTTTCGGTGCCGATCCGGTGCTTGCCAACACGCTCGACATCGGCGGCGAGTATGCCTACCGCATGCGCGGCGAAGCCCATGCCTGGACGCCGGACGCGATCGCCTCGCTGCAGCATGCCGTGCGCGGCAATGCCCAGGACCGCTACCGCGAGTTCGCCGAGATGGTGAACACCTCGGCGTTGCGCATGAACACGATCCGCGGCCTGTTCACTGTGAAGAGCGCCGAGGCTGCCGGCCGCAAGCCGATCTCCGTCGACGAGGTGGAAGCGGCTGCCGATATCGTCAAGCGCTTCTCGACCGGCGCCATGTCCTTCGGCTCGATCAGCCGCGAGGCGCATACGACGCTCGCAATCGCCATGAACCGGATCGGCGGCAAGTCGAACACCGGCGAAGGCGGCGAGGAAAGCGACCGCTACCTGCCGCTGCCGGATGGCTCTGCTAACCCCGAGCGTTCGGCGATCAAGCAGATCGCTTCCGGCCGTTTCGGCGTGACCACCGAATATCTGGTCAATGCCGACATGCTGCAGATCAAGGTGGCGCAAGGGGCGAAGCCCGGCGAAGGCGGCCAGCTGCCCGGCCACAAGGTCGACGCAACGGTTGCCAAGACCCGGCATTCGACGCCGGGCGTCGGCCTGATCTCGCCGCCGCCGCACCACGACATCTATTCGATCGAAGACCTGGCGCAGCTGATCTACGATCTGAAGAACGTCAATCCGGAAGCGGACGTCTCGGTCAAGCTCGTCTCGGAAGTCGGCGTCGGCACGGTTGCCGCCGGCGTTGCCAAGGCGCGTGCCGACCACATCACCGTTGCCGGCTTCGACGGCGGCACCGGCGCCTCGCCGCTGACCTCGCTGAAGCACGCCGGCAGCCCGTGGGAAATTGGCCTGGCCGAAACCCAGCAGACGCTGGTGCTGAACGGCCTGCGCTCGCGCGTCGCCCTTCAGGTCGACGGCGGCCTCAAGACCGGCCGCGACGTCATCATCGGTGCGCTGCTGGGTGCCGACGAGTTCGGCTTCGCCACCGCGCCGCTGATTGCCGCTGGCTGCATCATGATGCGCAAGTGCCACCTCAACACCTGTCCCGTCGGTGTCGCCACCCAGGACCCGGTCCTGCGCAAGCGCTTCAAGGGCACGGCCGAGCACGTCATCAACTACTTCTTCTTCGTCGCTGAGGAAGTGCGCGAGATCCTGGCGTCGCTTGGCGTCAAGAAGCTCGACGAGATCATCGGCGCGTCCGAGCTGCTCGAAAAGGATGGTGCGCTCGCGCACTGGAAGGCGAACGGCCTCGACTTCTCGAAGATCTTCCACAAGGTGGAAGCAAAGAAGGAAGAGACCTACTGGACCACGCGCCAGAAGCATCCGATCGACGACATTCTCGACCGCAAGCTGATCGCGGAGGCCAAGGTCGCGCTGGAAACCAAGGCTCCGGTGAAGATCGAAGCCGAGATCAAGAACGTCGACCGCTCGGCGGGCGCGATGCTTGCCGGTGCGCTTGCCAAGCGTTGGGGCCACAAGGGCCTGAAGGACGATACCATCCACGTGACCCTCAAGGGCACGGCGGGCCAGTCCTTCGGCGCGTTTCTCGCCCGCGGCATCACCTTCGACCTCGTGGGTGACGGCAACGACTATGTCGGCAAGGGTCTCTCGGGCGGACGCATCATCGTCCGGCCGCCGGAAAACGCGACGATCGTTCCGCAGGAATCGATCATCGTCGGCAACACTGTGCTCTACGGCGCGATTTCGGGCGAGTGCTACTTCAACGGGGTGGCCGGCGAACGCTTCGCCGTACGCAACTCCGGCGCGGTCGCGGTCGTCGAGGGCGTGGGTGACCACGGCTGCGAATACATGACCGGCGGTGTCGTCGTCGTGCTCGGCACGACGGGCCGCAACTTTGCGGCCGGCATGTCCGGCGGTGTCGCCTATGTGCTTGACGAGGAAGGCGATTTCGCCCGACGCTGCAACATGGCGATGGTCGAGCTGCAGCCGGTTCCGGAAGAGGACGACATGCTGGAGAAGCTGCACCATCACGGCGGTGACATCATGCACAAGGGCATGGTCGACGTCTCCGGCGACATGACGCGCCACGACGAGGAGCGGCTCTACCAGCTGATATCCAACCACCTTCACCACACGGGTTCGCCCCGGGCGAAGGAGATCCTCGATCACTGGGCGGATTACCGGCCGAAATTCCGCAAGGTCATGCCGGTCGAATACCGCCGTGCGCTCGAGGATATGGAACGCATGAAAATGGCAGAGGCGGCCGAATAGGAGGCCCCGGTGACCAAGGCTCCCGGTTCATCACAGATCGGTTCGGGGGTCCCTCACGCGCGCTTGTCAAAAGCGCCTGTTCAGACGCAAAGCTTTCAGGATGATACGATGGGTAAGGTAACTGGATTTCTCGAGATCGACCGGCAAGTGGCAAAGTACCAGCCGGCCTCCGACCGCATCCGCCATTTTCGCGAATTCACCATTCCGATGTCCGAACCGGAAGTGCAGAAGCAGGCCGCTCGCTGCATGGACTGTGGCATCCCCTATTGCCACGGGCCGACCGGCTGCCCTGTGCACAACCAGATCCCGGACTGGAACGATCTCGTCTACAATGGCAACTGGGACGAGGCGATCCGCAACCTGCATTCGACCAACAACTTCCCGGAATTCACCGGTCGCGTCTGCCCGGCGCCGTGCGAGGAAGCCTGCACGCTGAACCTCGAAGACACGCCGGTCGCGATCAAGACCGTCGAGCAGGCGATCGCCGACAAGGCCTATGAGATGGGCTACATCGTGCCGCAGCCGGCTGTCACCAAGACCGGCAAGAAGGTCGCTGTCATCGGCTCTGGACCTGCCGGCATGGCGGCCGCCCAGCAGATGGCGCGCGCCGGCCACGAGGTTCATGTCTACGAGCGCGAGACCAAGCCCGGTGGCTTGCTGCGCTACGGCATCCCGGACTTCAAGATGGAGAAGAACTTCATCGACCGCCGCGTCGACCAGATGCGCGGCGAAGGCGTCACCTTCCATTGCGGCATCAATGTCGGTGTCGACATGCCGATGCAGCGCCTGCTCGACGACCACGATGCCGTGCTCTACTGCGGCGGCTCGGAAACGCCGCGCGACGCGGGCATCCCCGGTGTCGAGTTTGCCGGCGTGCATGACGCCATGCCCTATCTGGTCCAACAGAACCGCCGCGTCGGCCGCGAGAACATCGACAGCGTCGGCTGGCCGTCGCAGCCGATCCTTGCCGGCGGCAAGCACATCGTCGTTGTCGGCGGTGGTGATACCGCGTCCGACTGCGTCGGCACCGCCTTCCGCCAGGGCGCGGTCAAGGTGACCCAGCTCGACATCCGTCCGCAGCCGCCGGAAAAGGAAGACAAGCTCGCCGTCTGGCCGTTCTGGGCGACGAAGATGCGCACCTCCTCCAGCCAGGCCGAGGGTGCCATCCGCGAATTCCAGGTGGCGACGCTTGAATTCATCGGCGACGAGGACGGTAACTTGACCGGCGTGAAGTGCTGCCAGGTGGATGATCGCCGCAAGCCGGTTGCCGGCACGGAGTTCATCATCAAGGCGGACCTCGCCTTCATCGCCATCGGCTTCAGCGGTCCGTTCACCAACAGTGTCGTGAAGGATCTTGGCGACAAGCTGACGCTCAACACCGACCGTCGCGGCTCGACCAACGTCGTTGCCAATGAACGCGACTACAAGACTTCCGTCGACAAGCTCTGGACCGCGGGCGACGTGCGCCGCGGCCAGTCGCTGGTCGTCTGGGCGATCCGCGAAGGCCGCCAGGCCGCCCGCGCGATCGACGAGGCGCTGATGGGCTCGACTACCCTGCCGCGCTGATCAATTTACTCCCAAGCATGAAAAAGCCCCGCAGTGATGCGGGGCTTTTTTTCGGTCACAGATCGACCAGATACGTCATTCCCGCCGGGACTTCAGTTGCGGATCACCGGATTGCTGATCACCGTGCCCGGCTTTGACAGTCGGAAATCGTCGACTCGGCCGGCCGGTGCCGATGCGACGTCGCCTTTGTCGACCAACAGATCGCGGGGGCTCTTGCCATTTCCCTTGTCGGGCGCGGTGCTGCCAAGCAGCGACCCGGCGCCATCCAGTTCCGGATCGGTGAGCCCGATCGGCTGGGTCTTGACGATGTCCTCGTTGCCGAGCGGCGCCGTTACCACCAGATCCTTGAGCTCGTCCGCCCCGGGCACGTTCTTGTCAGTTGTGGCGGCATCGCCGAGCAGCCGGCGAATGTCCTTTTCGACATAGAAGGCAAGCTTGCGTTTGCCGGCCTTGGTCAAATTCACGCCATCGGCCCCGCGCAGACGCACCTGCTGGCCGTTGATGTCGGAGCCGGTCAGGACGAACTTGCCGCCCTCGTCGACGAAACCGTCCCAGATGTCGACGAACTGGCCGCCGACCTTTTCGATTTCTTCGCGGTAGATGCCGTTGAAGGTCACCATGTCGGCGGTCATTGCCGCCGACTGGAAGGGCGGCATGCCGACCCAGAGGACCGGAAGCTTTTCCTTCCGTGCAAGGGTGGCGAGCGCATTGACGCGCTTGCGGTATTCCGCCGTCCAGGCGTCGGTGCGGAACTTCTCCTTGGCGTCGCCGATCTGCATCAGCTGTCGATCATTGGCGCCGAGGCTGACGATGATCACGGAGGGTTTTACTTCGCCAACATAGCCGGGAAGGGTGCCGGGCCAATTGAAGTAGTCTTCGCGCACCAGTCCCGAGGAGCCGTTGGCGCGGGTCTCGACGGCAATGCCGGGCGTCATCTCGAAGGCGGTCTTCAGGCCGTCGCCGAGGCTGCCGGCCATGAAATCGCCGACGACCAGAACCTTCTTGGCATCCGGCGTCTTCTCCACGACCTGGGGGGGCGGGGCAGGGGTGTCCGCAAGCTTCGTCTTGGGCTTCTGCTGTCCCTGGCCCTTCTGCCGCTGCTGCTGTTGGCGCTGGCGTTTCGGGCGCGGCTGTTCGGGAAAATAGGAGCGGTCTTCGTAGACAGGCCGATCGCGGCTGAGCCCGCCAAAGAGCATCTGAAACAGATTGCGACGCGGGACTGGTTCCTGCGCTGCGGCAAAGCCGGCGTACAGACCGCCCACAAGCATCGCCAGGGCGGCGATGCAGGTCGTCGCAAGCGTGAGGGGCGTTCGGCGCAGTTGCGGGCGGCGCTTGCTCGTCATTTTGTTCATTGCTCTTTATTCGCGCGGCAATGTGCCGCCGTCATGACACGGCGCGCCGCACGCGAAGGTGCGGGCGCGCTTGTCGACACATGGTCTCACGGATGGGGCGATCGCGAAACCCTACAGCGCCGCGCGTCCTTATCAGACGCGCCAAGGTCGCCGTAGCACTTTGCAATGCTGCATGGACGCGGAGGGCCGCGTCAGTTGCGCAATGCCCGCAGGAGCATCTGGGTCGGCTGTCCGTCCGGGGCAAGGCCGTTCTGCGACTGGAACGCCTGGATGGCGGCCTTCGAGCCGGAGCCGAAGTTGCCGTCCACCTCGCCGTTGTAGTAGCCGAGTTCCTTCAGGCGGTTCTGCAACTCGAACTTTTCGCTGATGTCGAGCGAACCGTCCGGGCGCGGCCAGCGCTGCTGCATACCCTGATAGCCGGCGATCTGGTCGGCAAGCAGGCCGACGCCGAGCGCGTAGCTGTCGGACGCATTGTAGCGCTTGATGACGAAGAAGTTCTTGGTCATCAGGAAGCCGGGACCTTCGCCGCCGCTCGGCAGCTTCAGTTCGGCGCGCGTGCCGCCGTTGCGGAAGCCCTTGCCGTTCGGCCTGATGAAGCCCAGCGAAGCCCATTCCTTGAGCGTCTTGGTCTGGCCGGAGTACTTTGAGGCATTTGCCGGCGGCGCGACTTCGTAGCCCCAGGTCTCGCCGGATTGCCAGCCGTTCTTCTTCAGAAGGTTGGCGGCGGTTGCGAGAGCATCCGGCACCGAGTTCCAGATATCGCGATGACCGTTGCCATCGGCATCGACCGCGTAGAGCAGATAGCTCGTCGGGATGAACTGGGTGTGGCCCATGGCGCCGGCCCAGGAGCCGGTCAGCTCGCGCGGCGTGATGTCTCCGCTCTGGAGGATCTTCAGTGCAGCGATCAGCTGCTTCTTGGCATAGTTCGACCGCTTCGGGTCGGCATAGGCAAGCGTTGCCAGAGCGCGCGGCACGTAGTGCAGGCGGTCGTCCTTCTCAAGCACCGCGCCGTAGTTGGATTCCATCGACCAGATCGCAAGCAGGATGGTCTTGTCGACTCCGAAATGCTTTTCCAGCGCCTTCAGCGTGCGGGCGTGCTTCGTGGCCATCTCCTGGCCGACGCGCTTGGTGTAGGGGTTCACGCGGGAATCGATGTATTCCCAGATCTTGTGCTTGAACTCCGGCTGGTAGTTCGCCTTTTCGATGACGGTCTGGTCGGGCGATTTCACGCCGGCAAAGGCCTGACGATAGGTCGCCTTGGTGATCCCGGCCTTGGCCGCGGTCGCGTAGAATTCGTTGATCCAGTTCTGGAATCCGGCGTCGGCGCGCGCCGGCGATGTGCCGAGTGTCACGGCAGATAGGACGAGGGCGGCTGCGATATGACGGAAAAACGTCCTGCGGTTTCTGATCATCAGCTGTCGGTTCCGTTTCTCTGCGGGGCTTCGGCCGTCATGGCCCGAATCACTCCGCAAGGTGGCAGTCTGGGGCCAGCCTCGACGGTGGGGGCAGTCGTCGGCGGCTCCTGTTTCGGATCCGGCCGCGCGTGTTGCATTGCCGGATTGCAACGAATCTACAGAAACGTGGTCAACAAACCCTTTACCATGAAATTGTGGTGGCGTCTTCGGCTGCAGAAAATGTCAAGCCTTGGTCGTGGAGTTCGCATATGCATTTGTTTCGTCGGTTCATGCTGTGTTCAGCTGACGGCATAGAGATTGCGGCTCCATTACGGACCGCTGTATGGTTCCGGACGGATTGACGTCCAGGATCATTCGGCAAGACTTATGAGTGAAATCCTTTCAAGGAGGTATCGATGACCGACAAGCGTAAAGTCCGCAAAGCCGTGTTCCCGGTCGCAGGACTGGGCACACGTTTCCTGCCGGCCACCAAGGCCGTGCCGAAGGAAATGCTGACGGTGGTGGACAAGCCGGTCATTCAATATGTGGTCGATGAGGCGCTCGAAGCCGGTATCGAACATCTGATCTTCGTCACTGGCCGCAGCAAGGCGGTCATCGAGGACTATTTCGACATCCAGGTCGAACTCGACCAGACGCTGCGCGAGCGCAACAAGAAGATCGAGATCGAGCTGCTCGACCGCATCCTGCCGAAGGCGGGAACGACCAGCTTCACCCGCCAGCAGGCGCCGCTTGGCCTTGGCCACGCCGTCTGGTGCGCCCGCGATCTCGTCGGCAACGAGCCGTTCGCGCTGCTCTTGCCCGACATGATCATGAAGGGCGAGAAGGGCTGCCTGAAGGGCATGGTCGAGCTCTATGAGCAGAGCGGCGGCAACGTTATCGCCGTTGAGGAATGCGCGCCGGACCAGGCGCACAAGTACGGTATCGTTGGCGTTGGCGACAAGGTCGGCGAAGGTTTCAAGATCACCAAGATGGTCGAGAAGCCGGCACCGGGTACGGCGCCGTCCAACTTCTTCATCAACGGCCGCTACATCCTTCAGCCCGAGATCTTCCCGATCCTCGAAAAGCAGGAGCGCGGCGCCGGCAACGAGATCCAACTGACCGACGGCATGCTGAAGCTCTCCGACAACCAGCAGTTCGCCGCCTATCACTTCCGCGGCGAAACCTATGACTGTGGCGCCAAGGACGGCTTCATCCTGGCGAACGTCGCCTTCGCGCTCGAGCGCGGCGACATCCGCCCGACGGTTGAAGGTCCGCTGAAGAGCCTGCTCGGTGGCCTGAAGTAATCGCTTTCTTCTCAAAGGCACGAAAGGCCGCGTCCGTTGGACGCGGCCTTTTTCGTGCGTGAAAGAAGCTTGCCGTCAGCGACGGAGCGTAAGGCCGACGCCGACACGGGTGATGTCCGTCGTGTTGCCACGGTCGCGGGTTGTGCGCTCGTAACTCACGTCACCGGTGAGTGCCAGGTAGCGGTTGATGTCATAGGTCAGGCCGGCGCCGGTGCGCCAGGTGGTTTCGTCCGACGAGCGGGCGTCCGAGGGGTAGTTGCGCAGCGTCAAGTTGTTCGTCAGCCGCGCAACCAGATCCGAGCGCATCTGATGGGTGATGATGTTGGTGAAGTTGTAGTCGATCGAGCCCGCGTCACCCGGCGTCGTCGACGGATTGAGGTCTGTCGAAACGGCGAAGAGCACATCGGTGCCACGCTGCGGTGACCAGTTCAGGCGACCGTCGACCGAGAGGCCGCTGAGATCGCCAAGCCGGCCGTCCTCGAAATTGTAGGTCTCATATCCAAGGCCGAGCTCGCCATAGAGTTTCTCGCCGAGGTCGAGCTCGATACCACCACGGCCGGCATAGGTCTGGTAGGAGCGCTCAAAGCCGAGCGGATCCGTGCGCAGGTCGTAAAGCGACTTGCCGACGGAGCCTTCGATAAACGGGATCAGCGCTGGTGACAGCTCGTAACCGACCCGGGCGGTCAAGGTTCCGGTGTTGCGGTTGCGGTATTTGACCGAGAGGTTCGTGCCGTTCTCCAACTCGACGTCGCCATAGGTGCGGCGATCGAAATCGATGCCGACCGAACCGCGGATCAGGCCGAAGTCGCGCTCGATAGCGGCGCCGAGGCGATAGGTGTTGACGGCGGACTGATCCTTGGCATTGGAGATCGCGTTCGGGTCGTCGGCGTCTTCGCGCTCGAAGCTGTAGCCGGCGCGCAGGCGCGCGACCGTCTCGTCCCAGAGATCGAGACGCAGTTCAGCATCGACATTGGCGCGCGGTTCTTCCTCGCCTTCGCCGGAGATGTTGTTTTGCAGGACGCCTTCGCCGGTGACGGTCAGCTGGTGACGCGACCAGTCGGAGGTGAGCGTGCCTCGTATTCCGGTTTCGAGATAGCCACGGTTCGTCTTGGTGTCGCCGTCCTTGCGCCATTCGTGGTTGATCGTCTCGCTGACGCTCGGCCGCAGCGTGAATGTGCCGATGCGGATGCCCGGCGCGCGGTCGTATTCGGGGTTGTAGGCGCGCAGCCGCAGGCCGTCGATCGTCGGCTCGCGCTGGTTCTGGCGGAGGTAATCCTCGTTCGAGGCGGGCGTCAGGTCGTCGCTGCTGACGGCGCCGGTGACCTGCGGATCGGTGATCGCGGGCGTCGTGGCCGGTGTCGTGGTTGGCGCGGCCGTCGGCGTCGTGCCCGTGCCAGCGACAACGCCATAGGTGGTTGTCGGCGCCGGTGCCGTCTGGGCGCTCAGCGGAGCGGGGACCAATAGAGCGGTGCCGGCCAAAAGCAGCGCCAGCAACGTCGAACGCCGCGCGTCTCCCCTGGTCGAGCGAAATGAGCCTGGCACCATATGCCGTTTGTCCACGAGCCTGATTGCAATCCTTTCGCAATCGTAAAGCGACGTGGTTAAGCAATCGTTTCCAGCTTGAAAAAACGTCGTGGCAGCAGCCGCTTATTGTCAGGCGCTTTCGACGGTCAGGTTGCGCCCGTGGGTGGAAACGACGCGCACCCGTGCACCGACGGGTAGGTCCGGTCCCTCGACGATCCAGAACGTGTCGTCCAGACGGATACGCCCTCGGCCTTCGGCGATCGGCTTTTCCAGCACGGCGGTGCGACCGACCAGGCTTTCGGCGCGCTGGTTCAGCAGCGGCTCGTCCGTCGTTTCGGACGAGGAGAGAACAAAGCGGCGGCCAAGCAAAACAGTGGCCACCGACAACAGGGCAAAGAGCACGAGCTGGACCTGCCACGTCCAGAGGCCGACGTCCCACAGCAAAAGCGAGAGGATGCCGACAATGAGTGCGGCAAGGCCGATCCAGATCAGGAACACGCCCGGAGCGACGAGTTCGGCTGCGAGAAGCACGAAGCCCAGAACCCACCAGCTCCAGGGCCCGAGCTCTTGAATGGCGCTTTTGATCATCGCCTATTTTCCTTGCGAAGGATCTGCCGATACCGCGGGCGTGGTGCGCGGCGTCGATTGCCGCGGACGGGCTGCCGAGGCGGCTGCGCCATCGCTGAAGACTTCCTTGGCAATCGCACCGATGCCGCCGAGCGAACCGATCAGGGCGGAGGCTTCCATCGGCATTAGGATAACCTTCTGGTTATTGGCGGTGCCGATCGCGGCGAGCGCTTCGGTATACTTCTGGGCAACGAAGTAGTTGATCGCCTGTACGTCGCCGGACGCGATGGCATCGGAGACCATCCTTGTCGCCTTGGCTTCGGCTTCCGCCAGGCGTTCGCGCGCTTCGGCGTCGCGAAACGCCGCTTCGCGCTGGCCTTCGGCCTGCAGGATCGCCGACTGCTTGGCGCCTTCGGCACGCAGGATCTGCGCGTTTCTCGATCCTTCCGCCTCCAGAACCTGGGCGCGTTTTTCGCGCTCGGCTTTCATCTGGCGGGCCATGGCGTCGACGAGATCCTTCGGCGGTGCGATGTCCTTGATCTCGACACGGGTGATCTTGATGCCCCAGGGATTGGCCGCTTCGTCAACGACGTGCAGCAGCCTGTCGTTGATCGTGTCGCGGTTGGAGAGCAGCTCGTCGAGGTCCATCGAGCCCATGACGGAGCGGATGTTGGTCATCGTCAGGTTGAGGATGGCGTTTTCGAGATTGGCGACCTGATAGGCCGCCTGTGCCGCGTTCAGCACCTGATAAAAGGCGACGGCATCCGCCGAGACGCTGGCGTTGTCCTTGGTGATGACTTCCTGGGTCGGAACGTCGAGCACCTGCTCCATCACGTTCATCTTCGCGCCGATGCGGTCGATGAAGGGAACGATCAGGTTCAGGCCCGGTTCCAGCGTTTTCGTGTAACGACCGAAGCGCTCGATGGTGTAGCGGTAGCCCTGCGGTACCGTCTTGATCCCCATGAAGAGGACCAGGATGATGAGAACCACAAAACCAATGACGACGATATCCATTCCGCCCAAGACATACCCCCTTAAATTGTAAGCGCGACCTGAGGCTGCACTCTAGCGCATTCCGTTTCCCTTCGGAATCGGTTTCCGCGGATTGCGCGTAGTTTCAAAACGTTAGAATGGCGCAGACGTGAGTTGACGCTGGCGCTTCTCGTTCATCCAGAGGTGGTGATTGCCTACCCGTTTTCAAGCGGGTGCTGCAAAGAACAGCTTCAGAGCCAGCCGGCCAGTTCGCGGCGCACGACGTGTTTAAGCACGGCCATGCCTTCGGCACTGTCGTTGAGACAGGGGATGTGAGCGAATTTCTCGCCGCCATTGTGGTGGAAGCTCTCGGCCGCCTGCTCGGCGATCTCCTCCAGCGTTTCCAGACAGTCGGAAACGAAGCCGGGGTTGAGGACGGCGATGCGCTTGACGCCGTCCTGCGCGAGCTTCTCGACCGTCTTGTCGGTGTATGGCTGAAGCCATTCCTCGGGGCCGAAGCGCGACTGGAACGTCACCTGCAGCTTCTCCTTCGACCAGCCGAGCTTTTCGCGCAGCAGGCGCGCTGTCTTCTGGCACTGGCAGTAGTAGGGGTCGCCCTTGTCGAAATAGCTCTTCGGGATGCCGTGGAAGGAGGTCAGAACCACTTCCGGCTCCCAGTCGAGCGTCGCCAGGTGACGCGTAATCGAAGTCGCCAGCGCGTCGATATAGACGGGGTCGTCGTGGTAGGGCGGAACGGTGCGCAGCGCCGGCTGCCAGCGCATTTTCAGGAGCGCCTCGAAGGCCTTGTCGTTGACGGTCGCCGTGGTGGCGGCTGCATATTGCGGATAGAGCGGGAAGACGAGGATGCGTTCGCATCCGGCCTTCTGCAGCGCTTCCATGCGCGAGGCGATCGAGGGCTGGCCGTAGCGCATGCCCCAATCGACGATCACGTTGGGCTGGTCGGCGAAGGTCTCGGCCATCAGCTTGGCCTGGTTGCGGGTGTAGGTCCGAAGGTAGCTCTCGTTCAGATCCTTGTTCCAGATCATCTCATAGGCCTTGCCGACCTTGCCGGGGCGGGTGTTGAGCACGATGCCGAAAAGGATCGGATACCAGAACAGCCGCGACCACTCGATCACCCGGCGGTCGGTCAGGAATTCCTTCAGGTAGCGGCGCATCGAGGTGTAGTCGGTGCCGTCGGGCGTGCCCAGATTGACCAGGAGAACGCCGACCTTTCCGGATTTGATGGAAGGGTGGTTGGCGGGGGTGGACGTGGCAAGCTGTTCGGTCATCTCGGTCCTCGTCGGCCCCGTTCAATCGGGGCACTGCCTTCGGTTTCAAATCCTTCTAAAAAGAAAAGCCGGCGCGGGGAAGCCCGCGCCGGCTCTGAAAGTAGAGGCAAATTGTCTTACTTTGCCGGAATCTCCAGTTCCGTGCCGACATGCAGGTGGCGCGGCGCCGGCTTTCCGTTGGCTTCGGAGATCTTGGCCCAGAGCGCTCCATCGCCGTAGAACGACTTGGCAAGATCCCAGAGCGTGTCGCCCTTGGCGATCACGTGCTTCTGCGGACCGGAAGCCGGGGTGGTGGCTGCGGCCCCCGCAGCCGGCTGGGTCGCCGTAGCGTCTGCGGCCGGCTTTGCTTCCGCTGCCGGTTCTGCTGTCGAAGCGCCTGCGGTCGAAGCGACCTCGGTGATGCGGCCATCGGTGTAGGGCTTGAACGGCTGATGGGCTGCAAGGTAGTCGGCGAGCACGGTTTCGAGGCCCGGACCGTAGTCGTAGGCGTTTTCGCCCTTTGCCTTGAAGACGCTGTAGCCGTCACCGCCGTTGCGCATGTAGTTGTTGGTGACGAGCGAGTAGGTCTTGGCCGGATCGAGCGCCACGTAGCCTTCGCCTTCCTTCACCTCGACCTTGACGACGCGGCTGCCGACCGGCTTCGACTTGTCGAAGGAGAACTTCATGCCCGCCACCTGCGGGAAGCGGCCGCCGGCTTCCTCAAGCTTGCTGAGGCCGTTTTCCAGCGCCTCGCGGATGCCGTCGCCCTTGATCTGGAAGGTCGCCACCGTGTTCTGGAACGGCAGCACGGTGATGGCTTCGCCCATCGAAACGTCGCCGGCGTCGATGGAAGCACGCAGGCCGCCGCCGTTGGTGATGGCGATCGTCACGCCCTGACCCTTGACGCGATCAAGCATGGCGTCAGCGACGAGGCTGCCCATCTCGCATTCCTTGGCGCGGCAATTTTCACGCTTGCCGTCGATGGGCGCTTCGGTCTTGGCGATGATCTTGTTGCGCAGTTCCTCGATCGGCTTGCCGAGTTCGGCGACACGTGCCAGCACGGCCTCATCCGGCTTGACCGAGCTGTCGACCAGGATCGGATCGCCCTTGGCAGCCTTGACGACGCCCTTGTCGTCGAAGGTCACGACGAGATCGCCGAGATACTTGGAGTAGGAACCCGCCTGGACGACCGGGACCTTGTAGCCGCCGGGATTGTCGACCATCGTCGGATAGGGGCCTTCGGCCTTTTCGTCGGTGTTCGACAGCAGGCTGTGCGAGTGACCGCCAACGACGACGTCGACGTCGGGGATCTTGGCGATTGCCGCCAGATCGCGCGGGTAGCCGACGTGGGTCAGCGCAATGATCTTGTCGACGCCCTGCTTCTTCAGCTCCTCGACCGCAGCGGTCGTGGTCGAGACATCGTCGCCGATCAGGATATCCGGGCCGGGGGAGGAGAGTTCCGGCGTGTCGTTGGCAACGGCGCCGACGATGCCGATCTTCTGTCCGCCGACGTCGAGCACGATCGACGGCTTGATGCGGTCGCCGATCTTCGACTTGAAGCTCGGGAGCACGTTGGCGGTAACGACCGGGAAGGCGATCTTGTCGAGGAAGCCGGCCAGGCCGTCTTCGCTCTCGTCGAATTCATGGTTGCCGACGGTCATGGCGTCGAACTTCATCAGGTTGAGGAACTCGGCCTCGGCCAGGCCCTTGTAGGTGGTGAAGAACAGCGAGCCCTGGAAGTTGTCGCCGGCGTTCAGGAGCAGCGTGTTCTTGCCGGAGAGTTCCTGGCGCTTCTGGTCGATCAGAGCCTTCAGGCGGGCGACGCCGCCGAAGCACTCGTTCTTGCCTTCCTCTTCCGCCGAGCAGGTCGAATCGAACTTGTTGATCGATTCGATGCGCGAATGCAGGTCGTTGATGTGCAGGATGTTCAATTCATAATCGGCGAAGGCTGCGCCCGAGGAAAGGGCAAGGATGGACGCGGTCATCAGGCCGGTCCGCACGTGTCTGATCATGATGTTCTCCTGTTTTGCCTGTTTTCGTCCGACCGTCTCCGGAGCCGTCAGACGGATCCGGTCCCCACGATCGGGGTGGCTTTGCCGGGGCGGATGTTTTCATCACTTGGAGGCGACTTCAAGCGCTAAAACCATGCCCGGGTTGTCGGGTTTACCGTTAAGGTTAAGTCGCGGCCCGCAAACGAAAAAAGCCTCCTGGCGGAGGCTTTCGTAGTTGCTTGTTTTCTGTTTTAGCCGCGACGCGCGAGCGAGAACTGCGCACCGGCGTCGGTGGTGCAGTTCAGCTGGTTCTGCGTGACGAGCGCACAGTTGACCTTGGACTGCGTGTTGCGCACCAGCGAGGTCATGTTGATCTCGACGAGCGTCGGGCTCGACTTGGTGTAGTTGCCCGAGGCGAGCAGCTGGTTGGTGTCGGTCGTGCGGGTCGAGAACGTGCCGCCCGCAAAGGTGGAGACAATGCCGTTCGGATCGACCCAGGAGCCTTCGATGCCGCTTGCCTGTTGCACGGGCGGGCCGCCCCCATCGTAGACCCGGGGCGACGACTGGCAGGAGGCCAGGGCGGCCGCGGTTGCGAGTAGGGTCAGAGCTGCGACTGGCTTCATAGGCGATTTCCCCCGCGTTGGGCCGAGCGGATTGTTTCAATCCGGCTGACCATGCCGCGATCATGAGTTGAAAGCAAGAGCAGCACGGTGCTGCCTCGGGCTTTTCCGTTACGGGCAAAAAAGCCCGGGGCACGCTTGCGCCCCGGGCCGGATGATGTGTCGTGTCAGAAGCTTAGCGAACGAGGATGTTCTTGAACTGCCACGGATCCTTGGTGTCGATGTCCTCCGGGAAGAGGCCCGGGCGGCCGTCGAGCGGGGTCCAGTCCGTGTAGTGACCTTCGACCGGGCCGAGGTACTGCAGCTGCACTTCGAGGCACCGCTTGTAGTCCATTTCGTCGGCTTCGACGATGCCGGACTTCGGGTTCTCGATGGCCCAGACCATGCCGGCGAGAACCGCGGAGGTTACCTGCAGGCCGGTGGCGTTCTGGTAAGGAGCGATGCGGCGGGTTTCCTCGAGCGACAGGCGCGAACCGAACCAATAGGCGTTCTTGTCGTGGCCATAGAGCAGCACGCCAAGTTCGTCGACGCCGTCGACCAGTTCCTTTTCGTCAAGGACGTGGTGCACCGGCTGGGCGTTGCCGCCGTTGCCGAACATCTCGTGCAGCGACAGAACGGCGTCGTTGGCCGGATGGTAGGCGTAGTGGCAGGTCGGGCGGTAGCTTACTTCGCCGTCCTTGTCGCGAACGGTGAAGAAGTCCGAGATCGAGATCGCTTCGTTGTGGGTGACGAGGAAGCCGTACTGCGGACCCGGCGTCGGGCACCAGGTGCGCACGCGGGTGTTGGCGCCCGGCTGCTCCAGGTAGATCGCCGCCTTGCAGCCCTTCTTGTGCTTCTTGGCGTTCTTCGGCATCCAGTTCTCGTGGGTGCCCCAGCCGAGTTCAGCCGGCTGCAGACCTTCCGAGATAAAGCCTTCGACCGACCAGGTGTTCCAGAAGGTGTTGAACGGCTTCGGGTTCTTGGTGCGCTGGGTGTCGCGCTCGGCGATGTGAACGCCCTTGACGCCGACCTTCTTCATCAGCTTCGCCCAGCCTTCGCGGTCGTCCTGATGCGGTTCGTCGTACTTCACGCCGAGGTCGTTGGCGAGGTTCAGGAGGCCCTGCTTGACGAACCAGGACACCATGCCCGGGTTGGCGCCGCAGGTGGAAACCGCGGTCGTGCCGCCCGGGTTCTTTTCCTTTTCCTTGCGCACGGTTTCGCGCAGCGCGTAGTTGGTGCGCTCGGAATTGTCCATTTCGGCGTCAAAGTAAAAGCCGAGCCACGGCTCTACGACCGTGTCGATGTAGAGAACGTCGAGCTTGCGGCACAGCTTCATCAGGTCGAGCGAGCCGGTATCGACCGACAGGTTGACGCAGAAGCCCTGGCCTTCACCTTCGGTCAGGAGCGGCTTCAGCAGTTCCTTGTAGTTGTCCTTCGTCACATGAGCGCGGACGTGACGTACGCCGTGACGCTCGAAAATCTCGTTGTCGCCGGCATCTTCACGGGGTTCGACCACGATCAACCGGTTCTTGTCGTATTTGAAGTGGCGCTCGATCAGCGGCAAGGTGCCGCGACCGATCGAGCCGAAACCGATCATGACGACCGGACCGGTGATCTCGCCGTAAACCGGATAGGTGGTATCTGCCATTTTTGTCTTACTCCTGAGAAAACTTCCCTGTGACGGTGGATAACGAAGCATGAGGAAGCGGCTGGCGCCGCTGTTCCAGCTCGATGGGTGTGCCGCAGCGGCTCTTGGTGCCCATTGGGCACGCGGGCGCTGTAGAGCATAGATTGCTGTCACAATAAAGAGCCGGAAGGTCAACCGCTATTTGAGGGCGTGCTTAACCGGCGATCGAAATCAGGGCTGACACCAGCGAGTCGCGCTTGCTGACGAGCCCCTTGTATGCCGCTTGTGGCAAAGTCAGGCTGCGCAACTGTTCGACAAAGGAAAGCGCCAGGGCGGCGGCGTCGGGGCGGGTCCTCAGCAGCGACAGCGGGTCGGAATAGATGCGGATGGTGAAGACGAGCGCGCCGGTCTCCGGCAGCTTGCGCAAGGTCTGCCGTTCGATGCGGATGAAGGTGCGCTCCTCCGTAAGCGCAATCGCTTCGGCGGCGACGCCCTCGGATTTCGATTTCGGCAGGTGCAGTCCGCCATCGACATTGACCGCCCAGTTGAAGCGCTCGACGAAGCGACCGGGCGGCAGATTGTCGAACATGCGGGCGATCAGCTCGGCGTTGCGGGTCCCATGCTCGAAGCCCGGGACCGGCGTGTGGATTTCGTCCATGGTGCGGCCGTATTTTTCGCCGAGCGACCAGGAGGAAGGGAAGGCGACATAACCGGCCTTGAGACGCCAGCCGTCGTCGTCCCTTATCATGATCACCAGATCGTCCTGAACGAGGGAGCCGGCAATGACGAGCGGAGCGTCGCCCTCAAGCGCCACACGCTCGCCGCCGACGACCATGGTGTTGCCGTCGCGTCGGTAGATCTCGGGAAATCGCGCTGCGAGGTGGTCGGAGAGAACGGCGAGCAGTTCGCGTTGCGCGTCTTCGCTGCCGTCGGCCGCGGCGAAGACTGTGCTGCGCGCTTGTCTCAGTAGGCGCTTTTTTTCGTCCAGATAATGCTTCAGCTGTTCGTCAGGCTCGATCCAGCGATCGGGATCAAGCTGGGCAAGGCCAATCGTGAAGGGTTTGGAGGAACCGTCGTAGGGCGTATGCTTCATGCTGAGCGGCCGCTCCGGGCTGTGATTTAACCATATTCCCTATCGTTTCGCACGGTGCACCGCTTGTCACAAGCGCTTCGTGCTATAGCTTCGTAGGAAGCACCCGCTTCGCGCCATGATTGATAGTTGTACGACCCGGAGGCGTGACAGACCGTGAACGGTAGTCATCTCAAGGCCCTTGCGGCCCTTCAGAGTAAAACACCCGTGCTGATCGCGCTTTACGATCAGCATGATCGATTGCGTTTTGCCAATCCGGCGTTCCGCGCCGCTTACCATGTCGGCCCGGAAGAGAGCCCCACGTGGGAAGAAATCATGCGCCGGAACCACGCTGCCGGTCACGGAACGATCCTGAAGACAGAAGACATCGATGCCTGGATCGCCTCGACGATGCACCGGCGCGGCAAGGTTCCGTTCCGCGCCATGGAAACGGACCTGCATGACGGTCGCTGGATGTGGATGACGGAGACGGTGGATGCGGATGGTTGCATGCTGTGCATCGCCGTGGATGTCACGACGATCCATGCGGAAGAACGCGAACTCAGGCAGGACCGCGACTTCGCGCTTCGGGCAGCTCAGGTCGATGAACTGACGAGCGTTCCCAACCGCCGCTACACGATGGGGCGGCTCACCGAGTTTGTCGCCAATTGCGCTGAAAATCCGCATATGTGGGGTTGCGTGGCAATCATCGACATCGACTACTTCAAGGCGATCAACGATCGCCATGGACATCAGCGCGGCGACGAGGTGCTGCTCGACTTTGCGCGCCAGATGCAGGAGTTCGTGCGCCGCTCGGATTGCTTCGGCCGGATCGGCGGCGAGGAGTTCATGCTCATCCTGCCGGATACCACCATCAGCGAGGGTAACCGTATTCTCGACCGCCTGCTCGAACGGGTCAGGAGTTCCCGGCCGCTCGAGAACATTCCGGAGTTCTTCTACACCTGCTCTGTCGGCGTTGCGGAGTATCGCGACGGCGATTCGGTCACCGACCTCTATGCGCGAGCCGACCAGGCGCTCTATCTTGCCAAGCGCGATGGCAGGGATCGCGTCAGACGCTACACGCTGCCGGGATCAGACCAGGAGGTTCACCCGGATCAGGCCCCGTAACGAATTGCCGACATAAAGGTTACCGCCGGCCATATCAGCTGGCGAGAGCCGTGCCACGCGTGCGCGCCGCTGGCAGATCAGTTCGGTACGAAGCACGCCGGCAAGCAGTCCGCAGGCAATCGGCGGCGTCTTCAGGACGCCACTGCCGTCATCGAGGAAAACCGAGGTGATCGTGCCCTCGCAAACCTCGCCCTTTTCGTTGAGCAGAAGAACCTCGTCGGCCTCTCCAGCCGCGAACTCGGCCCGCGCCGCTTCATAGATCATCCGCCGGCTGGTCTTGTAGCGCAGCAGCGGATCGCGGGAATCAAGGCGCGTTTTGGCGATCCGCACCTGCCAGAGCGTATCGGCAGGAAGGGGCACGAAGGGCGCGGTCTTGACGTCGATGCGACCGTCGGGGAAGAGCTCGAGACGAACGCGCAGTGCCTCCCCGGCACTCAGGCCCGCGTTTGCCACCGCATCCACCAATGCCGTTTCGGCAGTTTCCGCGCCCGGAATTGCCAGCCGCCGGGCCGAGCGCTTCAACCGGGCGAGATGCAGACGCAACCGAACGAAACCATTGTCACGCTCGTAGCGCAGGGTCTCTATCAGCGAAAAATCCGTCATTGCGCGATCTCGTCATCGCCGAGCGCGATATTATCGTCGCCGACGGCGAAGCGAGCTTTCAACAGGCATTCGTCGTACTCGGATTGGGCATTGCTATCGAAGACGATACCGCCGCCGACATTGAAAACCGCCTCGCCATTGTCAAACAGCGAGATCGTCCGGATTGCCACGCTGAAGCGCATCACGCCGTTCGGTGCGATGAAGCCGATGGCGCCGCAATAGGCGTCGCGCGGACCGTCTTCCAGGTCGTGCAGGATTTCCATGGCCCGGATCTTCGGCGCGCCGGTAATCGAACCGCAAGGGAAAAGGGCCGCGAAGATGTCGGTGAGGCCGATCCCGGGCAGGAGCTTGGCGCGGACGTGGCTTACCATCTGATGCACCGTCGGATAGGTCTCGATCTCGAAGAGCTTGGGCACGTCGAGCGTGCCGACTTCGGTGATGCGCGAGATGTCGTTGCGCAGGAGATCGACGATCATCCGGTTTTCGGCTTGCGTCTTTTCATCGGCGCGCATGGCGGCGATGATCTCGGCGTCTTCCGCGGCCGTCGCGCCGCGCTTGGCCGTGCCCTTCATCGGATGCGTTTCGATCCAGCCGTCGGTGTCGACGCGGAAGAACAGTTCCGGCGAGCGCGAGAGCAGGACCGGACCGTCGAGCGCCACCAGCGCACCGTATTTCACCGGTTGGCGGTCGATCAGCGACCAGAAGGCGGCGCGTGGGTCGCCGGACCAGCGGGCGCGGATCGGCATCGTCAGGTTGGCCTGATAGCAATCGCCCTGCCGCAGGTGCTGGTGGAGGCGATCGAAGCGCGTGCGGTAGGTGTCGAAATCCCAGCCGGCGCGCGGTTCGCTCAGAAAGGGCTCGTTCTCCGTTCGGCGCTGCGGCTCCGAAAGCGGGTGGTCTTCCAGGGGCGCGTCGAAGATGCCGAAAGACATCAACGGCGTCTCGCGCCCTTCCTCGGCAAAGCCTGCAAGCTTTTCCTCGAAGAGATGGCCGGCTTCATAGGCCATGAAACCGGCAATCCATTTGCCTGACCTGTGGGCACGCTCGAGTTCCGAAAGTCCGCGGGCGAATTCGGCTTTCGTGCGGGCCGTGATGACGCGGGAAGGTTCAGCGAAAACCGTGGTGCGGTTTTCGCTGTCGTCCCGGAAAAGCACATAGGGTGCGGTATTGCTCATATAGTCGTCTTGCCGATCGCGGTGCGATCCGGTTGCCCGGACCGGATCAGGCCTTATCAAGCGCTTCGAGTTCGTCGATGAGCCCTTCGATCATCGACAGTCCCTGTGCCCAGAACGACGGGTCGGTGGCGTCGAGGCCGAAGGGGGCGAGCAGCTCGGAGTGATGCTTGGTGCCACCGGCCTTGAGAAGCTCGAAGTACTTCTCCTGGAAGCCTTTTTCGGCATTCTGATAGACGGCATAGAGCGAGTTTACCAGGCAGTCGCCGAAGGCATAGGCGTAGACATAGAACGGCGAGTGGATGAAGTGAGGGATATAGGCCCAATAGGTCTCGTAGCCCTCCGAAATGCGGATCGCCGGGCCGAGGCTCTCGTTTTGAACCGACAGCCACAACGTGCCGATATCGTCGGCGGTCAGCTCGCCTTCCTTGCGGGCGGTGTGCACCTTGCGCTCGAACTCGTAGAAGGCGATCTGGCGCACGACCGTGTTGATCATGTCCTCGACCTTCTGGGAGAGCATGGCCTTGCGCTCGCGCTTGTCCTTCGTCTGGTCGAGCAGGGCGCGGAAGGTCAGCATCTCGCCGAAGACGGACGCGGTTTCTGCCAGCGTCAGCGGGGTCGAGGCCATCAGCGCGCCCTGGCCGCCGGCAAGCACCTGGTGCACGCCGTGGCCGAGCTCGTGGGCGAGCGTCATGACGTCGCGCGGCTTGCCCATGTAATTGACGAGGACGTAAGGGTGAGCCGACGGCACCGTTGGATGGGCGAAGGCGCCCGGTGCCTTGCCGGGGCGCACCGGTGCGTCGATCCAGCGTTCGTCAAAGAAGCGGCGGGCGATCGCCGCCATCTCCGGATCGAAGGCATTGTAGGCCGAAAGCACGGTTTCCTTGGCCTCGTTCCACGAGATCAACGCGTTCGGCGTTTCGGGCAGCGGCGCGTTGCGGTCCCAGAAATCCATGGCGTCCATGCCGAGCCACTTTGCCTTCATTGCGTAGTAGCGATGCGACAGCCGTGGATAGGCCGATTTGACGGCTTCAGCCAGGGCGTCGACGACCTCGCGTTCGACGCGGTTGGCCAGGTGTCGGCTGTCGGCGATATCTTCAAAGCCGCGCCAGCGGTCGGAGATTTCCTTGTCCTTGGCAAGCGTGTTGGTGATCAGCGTGAAAGTGCGGATGTTGGCCTTGAAGGTTTCGGCAAGCGCCATCGCCGCCTTCTTGCGAACGGTGCTGGAGGGGTCCTGCAAGAGGTTCAAAGCGACTTCGAGGGGCACTGTCTCGCCGTCGATGTTGAAGGTCAGGCTTGCCATCGTCTCATCGAAAAGACGGTTGAAAGCAGCCGCACCGGTCATCGACTTTTCAAGGAAGAGCTGCTCCAGCTTGTCGTCGAGCTGGTAGGGCTTGTCCTTGCGCAGGTCTGTGAGCCACGGCTTGTAGTGGGCGGCAAGCGCGTCGTCTTCCAGCGCCTTGTCGAGGATCGCGTCGTCGATCCGGTTCAGCTCCAGCGAGAAGAACAGGAGATGCGCCGACATGTCGGTGAGCTTCGACTGCACGTCGCCGTAGAGCTTGCCGTTCTCGGGCTTCGAGGTATCCGAAAAGTAAGTGAGGCCCGCAAAGGAGGCGAGACGGCCCATGACGTCTTCAAGCGCTTCGAACTCGCGGACGGCGGCGCCGATGCCATCGTCGCCGCTCTTTGCCGCGGCCTCAGACAGCTTGCCCTTCCACTTGGTCTCGAACGCGAGTGCGTCGGCCTCGGCCTTCTTCATATCGTTGCGAAATGCATCCGAAGTGGCAGAGGGATAGAGGTCCTCCAGCCGCCAGGACGGCAGGTCGCCGAGATCCACAGCGGCGGCGCCATGGCTCTGGCCGGCGGCCGCGCGGATAACGAGTTGCTCAGGGGCGAAGGGGCGGAAGGTCATCGTCGGATTTCTCTCGTTCGTGACAGGAAGAGGCAAGCGGTATGGGATCCATTGCTATCGCCGGCAATGGATAAAATGCAAGCATTTCTCAAAACATGATGTTCAGCCCTTTATGGCACAGATGCCTGACGTGATTTGGCACATGAGGTTGGCCAAAGTGTACCGCGTGTCCAGAGCAGGAGGCTTTCGTGACATCACATATTCTGGTCATTGATGACGATCCGGTGCAGCGCCGGTTGCTGACGAACATGATCGAGCGCCTCGGTCATGTGGCGCATCTCGCCGACAACGGTCGCAGCGGGTTGGAGCTGCTCGAGCGCAAGGGGGGGATGATCAACGTCATCCTTCTCGATCTGCTGATGCCGGAAATGAACGGCCATGGCTTCCTCGAAGCGCTGGCTGAGCGCGGCGTCGACACGCCCGTCATCGTCCAGACCGGACAGGGCGGCATCGAGACGGTGGTGCACGCGATGCAGGCGGGCGCCTTCGACTTCCTGGTGAAGCCCGTCTCGCCCGAGCGGCTGTCGGTGGCGATCGGCAACGCGCTGAAGATGGCGAGCCGTGACGGCAAGGTCAAAACCTCGCGTCGTCCACGCGGCGGCGCCGTCGGTTTCGAGGACATCGTTTCGGCGAGCCCGGCGATGATCCGGGTGATCGATCTGGCACGCCGGGCCGCACAGTCCAACATTCCGATCGTGCTTGAGGGCGAATCCGGCGTCGGCAAGGAAATGGTGGCGCGTGCCATCCAGTCGGCAAGCGACCGGACCGGCAAGCCCTTTATCACTGTCAACTGTGGCGCCATCCCGCACAATCTGGTCGAGAGCATTCTTTTCGGCCATGAGAAGGGTGCATTTACCGGGGCGACCGAAAAGCACACCGGCAAGTTCGTGGACGCCGACGGCGGCACGCTGTTCCTCGACGAGATCGGCGACCTGCCGCTTGAGGTCCAGGTGAAGCTCTTGCGTGCCGTGCAGCAGGGCGAGATCGAAACGATCGGCGCGCGCCATCCGCAGAAGGTCAATGTCCGGCTGATCTCGGCCACCAACAAGGACCTGATCAACGAGGTGCGCGAAGGGCGCTTCCGCGAGGACCTTTATTATCGCCTCAATGTTTTCCCGATCACCATTCCGGCGCTGCGCCGGCGCAAGGAGGACATCCCGGTGCTGGTGCGCTCCTTCGTCGAGCGCTTCGCCGCCGAGCAACGACTAAACCAGCCGCTCAACGTCTCCTCCGGCGCGCTCGCGCTTCTGACCGCCTATGACTGGCCGGGCAACATCCGCCAGCTCGAAAATGCGATCTTCCGCGCCGTCGTGCTTGCCGAGGGCAACGAACTGACGGTCAAGGACTTTCCGCAGATCGCGACCCAGATCCCAGGCTACGTCGTTTCCGACCGTGTCGGCTTCTCCTGGGGCGAGGCTGGTCCCGAGCGTGCAGCGGCAAACGAGCACGTGTCGAACGTCTATCCCGATTTCGCCAGTGCCGCGAAAACGATGGAGGGCGAGGCCCCGCACGACCCGCGGCTCGACAATGCGATCGCCAGCGTCGACGAGGGTGGCGATGTGCGCAAGCTCGCCGAAGTGGAAGAGGAACTGATTCGTTTCGCGCTAAAATTCTACCGCGGCCAGATGAGCCAGGTGGCGCGCAAGCTCGGAATCGGCCGCTCGACCCTTTACCGCAAGCTCAAGGACTATGGCATCGATCCCGACAACCCCTTGAGAGAGGCGGCTTAAAATCGACGCATTCACTCTTCATTAGCCGTGTTATTCCGTCACCGCCGTTTAGACCTTGTTAGTGAAGTGTTCACTATATTATAAGGGGCGGTGACGACTGTGGCATATTTGCCATGCTGTCACCTTATTTGACAGTCATCTGAGACAGCGAAGCACGGTTGTCCGTCGGACGGGGATTGAATGCCAAATTTGTTCGGTTTTAAGAAGCCGCTCGGCTCCTTAGCTAGAGTCTGCGCGGCGATCACCCGTAGGGTGCCGCAGATTCTGACATCCGTTGCTCTGGCGGCTTCTCTCGTGACGCCTGGTTTTGCACCTCCCGTTGAGGCCGCCGGCCAGACCCGCACGCTGAAACTCTATTTCATTCATACCCAGGAAAAGGCGCAGATCACCTTCAAGCGCAATGGCCGTTACGACGCCAAGGGCCTGCAGGAGATCAACCGCTTCCTGCGCGACTGGCGACGCAACGAGCCGACGAAGATGGATCCGCGCCTGCTCGATCTCGTCTGGGAAGTTTACCAGAAGAGCGGTTCGCGCGATTACATTCACGTGGTCTCCGCTTACCGTTCGCCGGCAACCAACGGCATGCTGCGTTCGCGCTCGAAGGGCGTCGCCAAGAAGAGCCAGCACATGCTCGGCAAGGCGATGGACTTCTACCTGCCCGACGTGAAGCTGAAGACGCTGCGCGAAATCGGCGTGAAGTTCCAGGTGGGTGGCGTCGGTTACTATCCGACCTCAGGCTCGCCGTTCGTTCACATGGACGTTGGCGGCGTTCGTGCCTGGCCGCGCATGAGCCGCTCCGAACTCGCGCGCCTTTTCCCCGATGGCAAGACCATGCACCTGCCGTCCGACGGCAAGCCGCTCCCGGGCTATGACCAGGCGGTCGCCGACTACAAGCGTCGCGTCGGTGCCTCGGCGATCCAGGTTGCCGGTGGCGGTGCCACGGGCCCAGGCGATACCGCAAGCGGCAAGCGTAAGGGCAACCTTTTTGCCATGCTCTTTGGTGGTGGCGGTGACGAGGATGAAGAACCCTCGGCAATCGCCGCCGGTCCTGGTGGCGACGACGAAGGTGGCGCTGCGCCCGCCAAGGTTCAGACGGCGGCCGCGCCTGCTGCCCAGGAAGCGCTGCCGGGTGTCGCCGGCTCCGTTGCCGCCGAGCCGGCTGTTGCCGCCGCGGCCGAACAGAATATCAATGCTCCGGTTCCGGCCGTGCGCCCCGCATTCAAGGAATCCCCTGTCGATGGCGGCGTAGCCGTTGCATTGGTGGCACCGCAGGCGAACCCGGCCCAGGAGGCGCTTGCCGCCGCCCTGCCGCAAACCTCGGAAACGCCGAGCGAGTTTGCCGACCTTGGTTCGATGAAGGTGCCGGTCCCGCAAATGCTTGACCGCCGTGACATGAACACGCTCGTCGCCTCTGCCGACGCTTCGCCAGACTTGCAGGCGCTCGGCTTCGTGCCGGTTCCGGCCGTGCGGCCCGCAGGTGACGCGGCACTTGCCGCAGTTGCCGATGCTCAAGTCGTCGTTCCGTCCTTTGCGGAGCGTCCGGTCGTGGCATCCGCCGAGCCGCCGCGCGACGTGGCCGCCGAGGCTAAGACCCGTGTTGCGCTTGCGGCGCCGACGCCGGCTCAACGCCAGCCGGTATCACAGCAGCCAATCGAGATGGCCGCCTACGCGCCGCAGTCGGGCACCAATACACGCGCAGCGATTTTCGACAGCGCTTTCGACACCCAGGCCGAGGCGCCGGCAAAGGGCGGTCGACCGAAGAAGCATGACGCCGACGCCGCGACGCGCACGTCGGTTCGCACCGAACCGAAGCTGACCCAGAAGATCATCTCCGAATGGGCATTGTCGACGGGTCGCGTGGCAACGCTTTCCAAGCCGGTCAAGGCACCGCGCTTTGTCAGCAAGTCACTGCGTGTCGCTCCGACGACTGTCTATGCCGCCGGCTTCTCGAGCAGTGCTGGACCTTCGGTCGACACGGCTCGCTTCAGCGGCACTGCGGTCAACTTCATGGAAGTGAAGAAGTTCAGCACGAACTGAGCGCCTCGTGACAGAAGATACGAAAAAGCCCGGCCATCGAGCCGGGCTTTTTGCTTCTGCGTCACGCTTTCGACGGCAATTGCTCCGAGGCGGGAAGCGGAAAGAGGTGCTGGCGGACTTGCGCAGTCCGCCTCACATTGGGCGCGCGACCGCTGCCGGTCGCTCGCAGCAGACGCTTATTCTTCGTCGGCCGCCGGCACCATGCCAAGCGCCTGAAGATAGGTGTCGAGGATCGCTTCCTGCTCCATGCGCTCGTCGTGGTCCTGCTTGCGGATGGAGATGACCTTGCGCAGGATCTTGGCATCGAAGCCGGTGGACTTGGCTTCGCCGTAGACGTCCTTGATGTCGTCGGCGATGGTCTTCTTTTCTTCTTCCAGGCGTTCGATCCGTTCGATGAAAGCGCGAAGCTGATCGCGTGCGACGCCGTGAGCATCCGACATGGTCTTCTCCTTGATAGGGGGAACTGAATTTCGTGGGTGCCGTGACGTGCCGAAAACGGCCGCCAAGGTCAAGGGTGATTGCGCAACAACCGGGTCATTTCCGTGGCGAAGGCGGGCGAGACGCCCTATTCCTTCGGACGATTGACCTCGAAGGCCGCCTTTTGCTCAGGTGTAGCGTCCCGCTGGTAGCGTGCCCGCCATTCCTCGTCGGGCATGCCATAGACGATCTCGCGCGATGCTTCCTTGTCGAGCGGAACGCCCGCGTCTTCCGCCGCCTCGCGGTACCAGTTGGACAGGCAGTTGCGGCAGAAGCCGGCGAGGTTCATCAGGTCGATGTTCTGAACATCACTGCGCTCGCGCAGATGGTTGACAAGCCGGCGGAAGGCGGCCGCCTCGAATGCGGTCTTTTGTTCGGGGGTGAGTTCGGTCATGGGCGATCATCCTGTTTGGTCGTTACGCATTTCCGGGCGCAAAAGTGCTCTAGTAGGCGCCGGTGCGCGAGGGATGGCGCTCGTAGCGATGCAAGACGGGCATGGCGTTGAGCTCACCAAGGATGGGCGCCAATCGTTCTGTCCAGGCGGCGACGCCCGCCTCGTCGGCAATCAGATCCTGCCGCACCTCGATCAATGCGTGCGCAATGCCCGGCACCATGCAATGCCGGAACATCGTATCGCCGCGCAAGGCGCCGTCATAGGGCTCGTTGTTGCCCACGACGATATCGCCCGGTGCCTCGAGCTTCTCGATCAGTGGCAACGCGGCACGCGGATCGTTGTCCCAGAGGACTGCGGCGTGCCATGGACGGGCGACGCCCTTCCAGGCCGGCGTGAAGGAATGGATCGAGATGACGAGCGGTGCGGCGCCGTGACATTCGGCGCTTCGGCCAAGCGTCTCGGAGACTGCGCGGTGATAGGGCCGGTGAAAGCGGTTCAGCCGGTTTTGCCACTCGTCTTGCGTGATCGGATGGTTGCCGGGAATGATCGCCCCGTCGGAGATCTTCATGATCAGCGTCGGATCATCCTCACCACGATTGGGATCAATCAGCAGTCGCGAGAAACAGCCAAGCACGGCGGGGGCTGCCAGCGCTGCGGAAAGGCGCCGCGTCAGCGCTTCGACGCCGATGTCGTAGGCGATGTGCCGCTCAAAGGCTGCGGCCGGAAGACCGAGGCTGCCATACTCGGCCGGCAACCGGTTCATGGCGTGGTCGGCAAGCAAAACCAGTCCGGTCGATGACTTTGCCTCGATAATCTCATAGGGAGAAAAATGCTGCATATCTCTCCAGTCCGTTTTGCGCGCGTCGTCTCGCTGATCGCACGCGTGGGCGTCAACCGCAAGAAAAACACAACTGTTTAGCGGAAACTGAAAGCAATTTACCGATTGTAATCGATTAGAGTTGCGTTGACTTTCCGAGCTGCCCGTCGCAAGAAAGTGCCACGCAAACCAAAACGGAGTTCCATCGGAAACCGTGTCCAGATATCCTTTTTCCAAGGCGAAGCCGGGGCTGACGACACTGGGAGGCTTCCTCCTGTTTTTCCTGGCAACCTCAAGCTCATTTCTCTACTCAAGCGATGCAAGCGCCGACTTCCGCGTCTGCAACAGCACCCAGACCCTTGTCGGTGTGGCCATCGGCTACCGGGCCAAGGATGGCTGGGTGACCGAAGGCTGGTGGCAGGTGCCCGCCACCACCTGCGCGACGCTCATCGAGGGCGAGCTCCAGTCCCGATACTATTATCTTTACGCGGAAGACGCGGCCCGCGGCGGCCGCTGGACCGGTGACGTCAACATGTGCGTCGCCGAGAATGAATTTAAGATCACAGGCGTCCAGGACTGCTTTGCCCGCGGCTTCCAGCGTATGGGATTCAAAGAATACGACACGGGGCGGCAAGGAAGCTGGATGGTTCAGCTCTCCGATCCGTCCGGCACGCAGGAAAGCCAGAATTGATGAAGCGGAACAGAAAAGTCAAAATCCTCGCCACGCTCGGACCGGCGTCCTCGGACGAGCAGATGATCCAGAAGCTGCACGAGGCCGGGGCCGATCTGTTCCGTATCAACATGAGCCATGCGAGCCACGACGTGATGCGCACGCTGGTTCAGCGCATTCGCGCGGTCGAAGCGCGCTGTGGCCGGCCGATCGGCATTCTCGGTGACCTGCAAGGCCCGAAGCTGCGCGTCGGCAAGTTTGCCGAAGGAAAGGTCGATCTCAAGGTCGGACAGACCTTTACCCTCGACAACAGGGACGAGCCTGGCGACAACACCCGTGTTTTCCTGCCGCATCCGGAAATCCTTGAAGCGGTCAAGCCCGGCCATCGCCTCTTGATCGACGACGGCAAGCTGCACCTGCGCGCTGAGAAGACCGACGGCAAGAGCATCGTCGCGACTGTTGTCGCCGGCACGAAGATTTCCGACCGCAAGGGCGTCAGCCTGCCCGACACGCTGCTCGCCGTCGGCGTCCTGACCGACAAGGACCGGTCCGACCTCGACGCCGTCCTGGCAACCGGAGAGTTCGACTGGGTGGCGCTTTCCTTCGTTCAGCGCCCCGAAGACCTCGCCGAAGTTCGCAAGATCGCCCGCGGCCGTGTCGGCCTGATGTCGAAGATCGAGAAGCCGCAGGCGCTCGACCGCATCGACGAAATCATCGAGCTTTCCGATGCCCTGATGGTGGCGCGTGGGGATCTCGGTGTCGAAATGCCGCTGGAATCGGTTCCGGGTCTGCAAAAGCAGCTGACGCGCGCTTGTCGCCGCGCCGGCAAGCCGGTGGTCGTCGCGACGCAGATGCTGGAATCGATGATCTCGGCGCCGGTCCCGACGCGCGCCGAAGTCTCTGACGTTGCGACCGCCGTCTTCGAAGGCGCGGACGCCGTGATGCTGTCGGCCGAATCCGCCTCGGGCGAGTATCCGGTCGAGGCCGTCTCGACCATGGCGTCCATCGCCAGCAACGTCGAACGCGACCCGCATTATTCCAGCATCATCTACGCGCAGCGCACGCCGCCGGAAGCAACCGGTGCCGACGCGATCTCGCTTGCCGCACACCAGATCGCCGAAACGCTCCGGCTTTCGGCAATCGTCTGCTACACCTCATCGGGCACGACGGGCCTTCGCGCCGCGCGCGAGCGCCCGCAGGTGCCGATCATCGCCCTGTCGCCGATCGTCCAGACGGCACGCCGTCTTTCCGTCGTCTGGGGGCTGCACTGCGTGGTGACCGAGGATGCGACCGACCTTGACGACATGGTCAACCGCGCCTGCCGCATCGTTGCCTCGGAAGGCTTCGGCAAGCCCGGCGAGCGCGTCATCATTTCGGCCGGCGTGCCGCTCGGTACGCCTGGCGCCACCAACATGCTGCGCATCGCCTACATCGGCTCCGACGGCATGAGCGGCATCTGAGCCGATCTCGCCGTCAAGGATCAGGCCTGGCCGACCCCATCGGTTCTGGCCATCAGGCGGGCTTCGGCCCGCCTTTTTATTTGCTCAAGATCGATCGGCTGTCCGGCGAGCTTCTCCAGCGCGGCAACGACGACGTCCGTCACCACATAGTCGGGCTTGTGACCGAGATTGCCGATCCAGAGCAAATGCGCGCCGGGGATGTCGCGCGCCAGCCCGCGGGAGTGGATGTCTGCGAGCACGACGCCGTCGCTGTCGCCGGTGATGATCACGGTCTGAGCCGCAATCTCGCGATAGCGCGGCGCGGTCGAGGTCAGGTAGGCATGCAGGTTGGCGATGTCGCGCGCGTTGCTGAGGAAGGTGGAAGGTCGCAGCACCAGGTGTGGCCCGGTCTTGTCGACATAGTCATCTGGTCTCGGATTGGGCGAGAAGATCGAATGTGTGCCGGTCTCGATCCGCCGCTGCCCGAGCGGCGTGACGAGGGTGTGGGCAAAGAGCCAGCCGATAAGCGGAAGCGCCGTCAGATGGTAGTACCAGTCGATGCCGCCCGGCCAGGGATGCGTTGCCGGCGCCAGAAGCACGAGGCCAGCCGTCTTTTGCGGATGATGAAGGGCGAAGCTTGCAGCGATGGCGCCGCCGAAAGAGTGCCCGACGATGATTGCCCGGCGTATGCCGCGTTTGTCCATCAGCGCGGCAATCGCCGCCGCCTGCCCATCCGGAAGGTCGTTGGTCGCGCCGCCGCGTTCCGAATAGCCGTGCCCCGGGCGGTCGACAAACAGCATTTCGGCGCGGCCGGTAAGGGCGGGGGCGAAGGCGTGCAGCTGGTCGAGCAGGTTGCCGCTGGCGCCGTGGATGAAGACGACCGGCGGCAGGTCAGCGCCGTCACCCACTGGTAGGTGCACGCTGTTCATGTGATAGCCGCCGATATCGATCAGCTCGCCGACATTGGGAAACCGTCGGGTGAATGCGCGTGCATGCCAGCGGCTGTAGGCGATGCCGACGAGCGTCAATCCGATGAGCAGGAAGGCGGCTGGGTACATATGTCTACCTGTCGGCTGGCGACGTCGCACGCCTCCTCGCACGCGCGCTGAGGGGTGTTGCGGGCTGGTGCAGGAGGAAGAGGGCGGAGGGCAGGGACGTCATGGCGTGGTGGGTCGGCGGAGCGTCAGGTCTTGTTGCCGGCGAGCTTCTCGGCCAGTTCACCGAGCTTTGCCTGCGCATTGCGGTCTGCCGGGTAGATTGCCAGGAATTGCTCCCAGGCGCGCAAGGCCAGCTCGTCCTTGCCGGAAGCGCCGAGGATCGCCGCCATGCCAGCGAGCGCGCCGAAGTGGCGCGGCTCTATGGTCAGCACGCGGTTGATGTCCGACATGGATTTTCTGTAGTTGCCCATCGTGTAATGCAGTGTCGCGCGGCGGTTCCAGCCTTCGACATAGTTGGGCGCAAGCGTGATGACCTGATCGAGGATGTCGAGGGCTGCCGGCTGCTTGTTGTCGGATATGGCCTTGTCGGCCCATTGCATCAACAGGTTCACCGTGGCGCTGCCGGAATCCTGCCATTCCAAGCGGATCTGGTTGGCGAGCTCACGCGCCTTGTCGCCGTCGCGTTCCTTCTTGAGGTCGGCGAACAGCCCGTCAAGGCGCTGCTTCGGTGTCGTGAGGCTGGCTGATTCCGCTTGGGTCGAGGCTTCCGCCGCGAAGGTGAAGCTGCCAGCTCCGAGGGAGGTGGCGAGCAGGGCGGAACACGCCAAAATCAGGGGTACAAAAACTCGCATGGCGAGCATGTTAGCTCGCCACGGAATAACTTCAAAATCAATTTTGGGACATCCGAAAGCGGTGTCCCCAGCCCAGCTGGACTCAGCCCTGACGAGCCTTGAAGCGCGGGTTCTGCTTGTTGATGATGTAGATGCGGCCCTTGCGACGAACCAGACGGTTTTCGCGGTGGCGAGCCTTCAGCGACTTGAGCGAATTCTTGATCTTCATTTTCCTGGTCCGCAGGTTTCGGGGGAATGAAAATTCGCCCGGTATCTCTAACAATCAAAAGCGCGCCACTGAGCGCGCTCCTTAAGGTGGGATGGCAAATACCGTGTCACCCCCGGCGTGTCAACCACAAGACGGCCCATTTTACCGCCGCGAGCCGCATTTCTGTGGCTTTCAGCTGCGAACGAGGCGGGTGGCATGGCCCATCTTGCGACCGGCACGGGCCTCGGTCTTGCCGTAGAGGTGCACCAGAACGTCATCCTCGGCGAGCAAGGCCGGAACCGCGTCGAGGTCATCGCCGATCAGGTTCTGCATGACGCAGTCCGAGTGGCGACGCGGATTGCCGAGCGGCAGTCCGGCGACGGCGCGGATATGCTGCTCGAACTGCGAAACGACGCACGCCGCCTCCGTCCAGTGGCCGGAATTGTGCACGCGCGGCGCCATCTCGTTGGCGATCAGCTTGCCATCGGCCAGCACGAAGAACTCAACGCCGATGACGCCGACATAGCCGAGCGCGTCGAGGATCGCCTTTGCGGCCTTGCGTGCGGCCTCTGCCGTCTCTGCCCCCACGGCCGCCGGGACCGTCGAGGTGTGGAGGATGCCATTGCGGTGGACGTTCTCCGCCGGGTCGAAGCAGGCGACCGCTCCGTCAGTCGAACGGGCAGCGATGATCGAGATCTCGCGCACGAACGGCACGAAGCTCTCAAGGATGAGCGGCACGCCGCCGAGCGCTGCAAAGGCGCCGGCCGGACTGTCGGCTGCGGAGCGGAAAACACGCTGTCCCTTGCCGTCATAACCGAGGCGGCGGGTCTTGAGCACGCCGGTTCCACCGAAATCGGCGAGCGCCGCTTCCAGGTCGGCCTGGCTGTCGACAGCGTGGAAACCAGCCGTCGCGATGCCGCAACCGTTGATGAACCGCTTTTCGACGAGGCGGTCCTGTGCGACTTCCAACGCCTTCGGCGGCGGGTAGACGGCACGCTTTCCGGCAAGCCGCAGGGCCGCTGAAACCGGCACGTTCTCGAATTCGTAGGTGATAATGTCGCTGGCGGCAGCAAGGGCGTCGAGCGCGCCTTCGTCATCATAGGCGGCGACGATCTGTTCGTTGGCGACCTGTGCTGCAGGACAGTCGACCTGCGGTTCAAGGATGACTGTGCGAAAATTCAGACGGGCAGCTGCCATCGCCAGCATGCGGCCAAGCTGGCCGCCGCCGATAATGCCGATGGTGGTCATGCCTCATCCACCGGATATTCGGCGACTGCGACCGTCTGCTGTTCGCGCCAGTCGTCGAGCCGGTCGGCGAGATCGTTGTCGCTGAGCGCCAAGACGGCTGCGGCAAGCAGTGCTGCATTGACGGCACCGGCGCGGCCGATGGCGAGCGTACCGACCGGGATGCCCGCAGGCATCTGGACGATAGAGAGCAGGCTGTCCTGGCCGGAGAGGGCCTTCGACTGGACGGGCACGCCGAAGACCGGCAGCGGCGTCATCGAAGCGCACATGCCGGGCAGGTGTGCCGCACCGCCGGCGCCGGCGATGATCACCTTGAAGCCTTCGTCGCGGGCGCCCTTGGCGAAATTGACCAGCCGGTCGGGGGTGCGGTGTGCCGAAACGATGCGCGCCTCATAGGCAATGTCGAGCGCGTCGAGTGTGTCGGCGGCGTTCTTCATCGTCTCCCAGTCCGACTGGCTTCCCATGATGATGGCGACGGGTGGGGTCGTGGTGTCGATCACGTCTTTAAGTGTCCGCTTCAGGCGATGATATCTGGAATGATCTGGTCTTCGATCTTGGTGATCTTGTCCTTGATGACCAGCTTCTTCTTCTTCATGCGCTGGATTCTCAGCGCATCGCAGCCGGTCTGGATCATGGCGTTGATGGCAGCATCATAGTCTTCATGTTCCTGCCTCAGCCGCGCGGCGGTCAGTCTGAGTTCGGCCTGGTCCTGGTCCGGCATGCAAAGCGATCCCCATCAGCCCGGTTGCGAAGTCCTCCTCGAACCGGAATTTCATGCCGCTCTATCACATCTTGGGCGGTAACGGGAAGTTATCCGTCGTCATCATTTCGCCTTCGACAAATGAAAAATGGCGTGGCACAGTAGTAAGGTTACAACCATGGAACATCCGGCATTTGCGTGCCGGATGCAAGCAAAAGGAAGGGACTGCCAAATGACTGTTGAGGCTCATCTTGCAACGCTTGAGAAAAAACATGGCGCCCTGGAGCAGGAGCTTCATGCGGCACTGAATCAGCCGTCGGTAGAAGACGAGCAGATTACGGACATCAAGCGGAGGAAGCTGCGCATTAAGGACGAAATCGAAAGACTTCGCTCCTCAACTCACTGATTATCAAAGGTATTTCCCAGAATTATCGGGAAGCGCCATCTCCCCTCTGAGTAGGCGCAACAAGGTTTAGAACCAATCCCCACAGCGGAATATACGGACTTTTTGGACCGGGCTTGACGCCCGGTCTGTTTGTCTGAGGCGCCGCCCTTGTGCGGCGGCCGGGCTCAAGACCAGAATTGGTCGAGCCACAGATTGAGGCGGTCGAAACCCGGCCTGTTGATCGTATAGATCCGGCGCGTGCCGCTTGCCGAAACCGAGACCAAATTGCAGTCCAGCAAGGCCTTCAGGTGCTGCGATACCGCCGGGCGGCTGATCGGCAGGCCCTCTGCCAGCTCGTTCACGGTCTTCGGCGCGCGTCGCAACTCCTCCAGCAGGTAGCGCCGGTTGGGGTCTGCGATGGCATCGAAAGGGTCCGCGATCGTCATGAGGGAACGTTAGGCGAAATTTTGCGAAGCAGCAAGAATTTTGTGCGGTGCGAAATGCTAATTTTGCTTTGCAATATTTCCGTAATACTTGGAGCCGCGCTCAGCCGGCTGCGAGCAGGCTGTTAATGCCATCCCAAAGCAGCTTCGAACCGGCGATGAACGCCATCGTGTACATGAAGGGATAAAAGACCTGCGGCTTCATGCGGCGCACGATGAAGGCGCCACAGACGGTCGCGACGATCGCCAGCGGAAACAGTGTCGCCGAAATCTTCAGGTTGCTGAGGTCCAGTTGTCCGAGCGCAAAGTAGGGAATGAGCTTGACGGCGTTGAGGATCGCGAAGAAGCGCACGATCGTGCCGGTGTACTCGCGCGGATCGAGCTGCAATGGCAGCGCGTAGATCTGGAAGGGTGGTCCCCCGGCGTGGGCGACGAAGCTGCCATAGCCGGCGAACGAGCCCCAAAGGGCGGCCGGACCGGCGCGTTGCGTCTTCGGTGCGATCGTGATGCCGTGGCGGGCGCGCCAGACATTGTAGACGTACCGGAGGACGAAGAGCACGGTGATAAGGCCGATGATCAGGCGCAAAAGGTCACGCGAGACGTAGGCGGACGTGGCCCAACCGATCAGAATGCCGGCAAGCGCGCCCGGCAGGAGCATGAGGAGCGTCTTTCGATCGCCGTGTTTGCGCCACATCCACAGCGACACGATATCCATCGCAATCAGGATCGGAAGGAGGAGGGCTGCCGCCTGGACCGGGGATACGGCCATCGACAAGATCGGCACGCCCATCAGCGAGAGCGCTTCTCCCATGCCACCCTTGCTGAGGCCGACAAGCAGAACAGCCGGGATTGCGATAAGATAGAAGTCGAGATCGGGAAGCATGAGGGGCGGTTGATCCTTTTGCTGTCTCCGTCTATCGGTTTTCGGAAATGAAATCGAGCGCTGGTTTCGCCGTCAGGCGGATACAGCCGGAAATGGATATCTGCCCATGACAACAGAACGCTGCCGCCTGGTGCTGATCGCGCCCGACATGCCCGATCCGGCGGAGCGCGCCCGGGTGCTGGGCGACGCCCTCAAGGGCGGCGATGTCGCTTCGGTCATCGTGCCGCAATACGGCCTCGATGACGCCGAGTTCCAGAAACACGCCGAGCGCCTGGTGCCGGTCATCCAGGAAGCGGGCGCGGCTGCGCTGATCGCAGGCGATTCCCGCGTGGCCGGACGGGCCAAGGCCGACGGCCTGCATGTGTCCGGCAATGCCGAGGTGCTCGGCGAAGCCGTGGAGAAGCATACGCCGAAGCTCATTGTCGGTGGCGGCAATGCCGCCGATCGCCACCATGCGCTCGAGATCGGCGAAGTGCGCCCGGACTACGTGTTCTTCGGCAAGACCGATGGCGACATAAAGCCGGAGGCGCACCCGAAGAACCTGGCGCTCGCCGAGTGGTGGGCCTCGATGATCGAGATTCCCTGCATCGTCATGGGCGGCACGGATCCGCAATCGGCGCTTGCCGTTGCCGAGACTGGCGCTGAGTTCGTCGCCCTTCGTCTTGCGGTCTTCGGCGAGCCGGGGCAGGCGCCGTCGGTCGTTGCCGCCGTCAACGCACTTCTTGACGAAAAAGCGCCACGGTTTGAAGATTAAGACGTGTCGATGTTCAACCGACTGCCTCCCAGACTGAGTCGAAGTGTCTCCCTTTTCGCGTTGGCAATTGCGCTGGCGCTGCCGGCCTATGCCCAGGAGCAGCCGGACGCAGGCAACGATGCCGGCGTCGAGAAGCGCGGGCGCATCACGCCTTTCAACGGCGCAGCGCTGCCGGAAGGTGCAGCTTCGGGCAAAACCGACGAAAAGTCGGACGGGTCTCAGGGTAAGAAGCCGGCTGACGGAACGGCGCCATCAGGAGGCGTCGGTGTCTTCGACCGAATGGGTGCCGAACTGCCGGCGCTCCCGGCGGAAAAGCCTTTTTCCGGCAAGGTCGATGACGCCTATGGCGCCTTCCAGCGCGGCTACTATCTGACCGCGATGGACCTCGCATTGCCGCGGGCGCAGCTGGGTGACGCGGCGGCGCAGACGCTGATTGCTGAAATCCTGCAGCAGGGGTTGGGCGTCGTGCGCAACCCGCAGCAGGCGGCCTTCTGGTATGGCCAGGCCGCGGAAAAAGGCGATCCGGCGGCGATGTTCAAGTATGCGCTGATCCTGATGGAGGGGCGCTACGCCAAGCGCGATCGGAAAAAGTCCGAGGAGTTGATGAAGAGGGCGGCCGACCTCGGCAATGGCTCGGCGCAGTTCAACTACGGGCAGACGCTCGTGGCCGACAATCCCGGACCGAAGGGGTTGAAGCTGGCGATGCCCTATTACGAGAAGTCTGCCGAGCAGGGGATTGCGGACGCGCAATATGCGCTGTCGCAAATCCTGGTCAATGTCGATGGCATCGAGGAGAGCAAGCGAACGCGGGCGCGCGAATGGCTGATCCGTGCGGCGCGCGCGGGTTTTGACACAGCGCAGCTCGACATCGCCATCTGGATGATCGAAGGCATCGCCGGCGAGCGGAACCTTGAGGACGGATTTGGCTGGATGCGGCGAGCGGCCGAGGGCGGCAATGTCGTCGCGCAGAACCGGCTCTCGCATCTCTATGTCAATGCCATCGGCACGCGGCCCAATCCGGTCGAGGCGGCAAAATGGTATGTGCTTTCGCGCCGCGCGGGGCTCAAGGACGATACGCTCGAGGACTTTTATCTCGGTCTCAACGAAGAGCAGCAGAAGCAGGCGCTCAGCGCCGCCAACAAATATCGCCGCAGCTGATCAGTGCCGAATGCGGCCGATTCTGCTTTAGAATGGCGCCGGAACGCTATTTTACTTGAATTGCCGGGGCTTTTGTGGTTCTGAAACCGCGGTTTTGCTCGACGTGCCGCGACCGGCGGCGAATGCGAGCGGAGTGAAAATTCACTCGGTTTTTTGACGACGGAGCTGGATCTGCGGTTTGCCTGGAAGCGGGCAATTCGGGCCTTGTTCCGTCAAGCAGGTTCAACGTCCGACCGAGCGCGCTCGATCGGCTTTCGTTTTCAAAGGGATCGCCATATGGCCCGTTCAGCTCTCCTCAATGTCATGGTTCAGGCCGCCTTCAAGGCGGGCAAGTCGTTGGCCCGCGATTTCGGCGAAGTCCAGAACCTGCAGGTCTCGCTCAAGGGACCGGGCGACTATGTTTCGCAGGCCGACCGCAAGGCCGAAAAGCTCATCCGCGAAGAACTTCTGAAGGCTCGCCCGACCTACGGCTTCCTCGGCGAGGAAGGCGAAGAGATCATCGGCACCGACGGCGCGCACCGCTGGATCGTCGATCCGCTCGACGGCACCACCAACTTCCTGCACGGCATCCCGCATTTCGCGGTCTCGATCGCGCTCGAGCGCCAGGGCGAGATCGTCGGCGCCGTCGTCTTCAACCCGGCCACCGATGAGCTTTACACCGCCGAGCGTGGCGGTGGCGCGTTCCTCAACGACCGTCGCCTGCGCGTCGCCTCGCGCAAGCATCTCTCTGACGCGGTGATCGCCACCGGTACCCCGCACCTTGGCCGCGGCAACCACGGCAAGTACCTGATCGAGCTGCGCCACGTGATGGGCGAAGTCGCAGGTATCCGCCGCATGGGCGCAGCGTCGCTCGATCTTGCATATGTGGCTGCCGGCCGTTTTGACGGCTACTGGGAACGCGATCTTGCCGCCTGGGACATTGCTGCCGGCGTGCTTCTCATCCGCGAAGCCGGCGGCTGGACGCACGACATCAACGGCGGCGCCCGGCCGGTTGACGACGGTTCGGTCGTGTGCGGCAACGAATACATCGTCAAGGCGCTGACGGAGGTCGTTCATCGCCCGGTGCCGACAAAGTAAGCCGGCCTTCTTGGCAAGTGCTGCAGCCTCCGATGCGCATCCGCGTCGGAGGCTTATTTTTTGGATCGAACGCCAGAGCGGCAACACGACTGTGCCACAGGTCCATGCCTAGCTAGGGACCTGCGGGCGGTCGCAGCGCCTTGGCCGATTGCATAATTTGGCCCTTGAATCGATTTCGGTTTCGGGAATTATGCGGTAGGCTCCGGGCCGGCGATGCGCCGTTCCGTCAAGTGAACCGGGAGATACTGATACCGATGACGAAACTGCATCTGTCCGGTTGGAACGGTCGGGAAGGCATGGAAGACGGCTACAACCCGCACAAGCTCTCGAGCCCCATGCACTATTTCTGGACGATGGTGGTCTTCCTGATCATCGTCGGTTTCGTGGGCGCGATCCTCTTCCGCCAGGCCCACAATGCCTTTCTCGCCAATCCCGGCCTCAACGGGTTGATCGTCGGGGTGCTCCTGATCGGCATCCTGCTGGTTTTCAATCATGTGCTGGCGCTGCGACCCGAGGTGCGCTGGTTCAACTCGTTCCGTGCCGCCGGCAGTGCCGACAAGGTCGGACGCGACCCGGTTCTGCTTGCGCCCATGCGCGCCCTGATCGGTGGTCGCCAGACGGCGATTTCGACGACGGCGCTGCGCTCGATCCTGGATTCCATCGCGACGCGGCTGGACGAGACGCGCGATATCTCGCGCTATCTGATCGGACTTCTGGTGTTTCTCGGCCTGCTCGGAACCTTCTGGGGACTGCTCGGCACCATCGGCTCGATCAACACGGTGATCCAGTCGCTGGATGCGGGTTCTGGAAGCACCGAGGACGTGCTGGCCGCGCTGAAGAACGGATTGTCGGCGCCACTGACCGGTATGGGCACGGCCTTCTCGACCTCGCTTTTCGGCCTTTCCGGCTCGCTGATCCTCGGCTTCCTTGATTTGCAGGCCGGTCGGGCTCAGAACCGGTTTTATACCGAACTCGAAAACTGGCTTTCCTCGGTCACCGATGTCGGCTCGGAGTTGACGCCTGCGTTCGACCTGCCTGCAGGCGCCCCTGTCGAGGAGCTGAAGAAGCTCACCGATCAGCTCGTCCGTCTCAACCAGGAAGGGGGCGCGAACCAGCGCACGACCGCGGCCATGGCAACGCTCGCCGAAGGCATTCAGGGCCTGGTCAAGAACATGCGTGGTGAGCAGCAGATGCTCAGGGACTGGATCGAGGCCCAGCAGGACGAGGCCAAGGCGATGCGCAAGACGCTCGACAAGCTGGCTTCGCGCATCGGCAGCGGCGATCGCCTCGCGGTGCATGGCGACAAGTCGGCCGTTCCTGCCAAGGTGAGCCGCATGGACGAGACCGGAGGGGAGTGATCCATGGCGCTCGCCCGAAAAGGCCGCACGCAGCGCACGGTCGACTACTGGCCGGGGTTCGTCGACGCACTGTCGACCCTTCTGCTGTCGATCATGTTCCTGCTCACCGTCTTCGTTCTGGGACAGTTTCTCCTGAGCCGTGAAATCAGCGGCAAGGACGAAGTGCTGACCCGGCTGAACAGCCAGATCAACGAGCTCACGCAACTGCTGGCGCTGGAAAAGAGCGGCAAGCAGGATCTGGAGGATTCGCTTGCCAATCTCCAGGCGTCGCTTGCCACGTCCGAAGGCGAACGATCGCGCCTGCAGGCGCTGCTCGACCAGGGTGCGGGAAGCACTGATGCTGCCAACCAGAAGATCGGCCGCCTCGGCTCCGAGCTCGATACCGAGCGTGAGGTCAGCGCCCGCGCCATGAGCCAGATCGAGCTGCTGAACCAGCAGATCGCCGCGCTGCGCAGCCAGATCGCCGCCATCGAGGTGGCGCTGCAGGCCTCGGAAGCCAAGGACCAGCAGTCACAGACCAAGATCGCCGATCTCGGCCGGCGGCTGAACGTCGCGCTTGCCCAGCGCGTGCAGGAGCTCAACCGCTACCGCTCCGACTTCTTCGGGCGCCTTCGGGAAATTCTCTCCGATCGCGAGAACATCCGCATCGTCGGAGACCGCTTCGTCTTCCAGTCGGAGGTGCTCTTCCCCTCCGGCGGCAACGACCTCAATCCCGAGGGGCAGGCGGAGATGGCGAAGCTCGCCACGGCCCTGCTCGATCTCGCCAAGGAGATCCCGGCGGAGATCAACTGGGTGCTACGCGTCGACGGCCACACGGACAATGTGCAGCTTTCGGGCGCCGGTCGTTTTGCCGATAACTGGGAGCTTTCGTCGGCCCGCGCGACGTCGGTGGTCAAGTTCCTGATCTCAAAGGGCGTGCCGGCGGACCGGTTGGTGGCTGCCGGCTTCGGCGAATATCAACCGATTGCACCGGGCGAAACCCCGGAGGCCCGGGCGCAGAACCGTCGCATCGAGCTCAAACTGACCGAGAAGTAAACGCTGCTTCCAAGTATCTGGGGCTCGGTGCCTGCCTCTTGAATTGACCTTGACGTACGCGTAACAGTTGCTCCAGCCACTCACGTGGCTGCAGCGACCCGTGCGCGATTGAAGCGACGCCGGGCGCCGAGTGGGATGCGAGGGGAGAGCATTTCATGGATTGCGACGTATTGGTCATCGGCGCAGGGCTAGCGGGTCTCGTTGCGGCCTCGCAGGCGGCCGCACTTGGCAAAAAGGTCATCGTTCTCGATCAGGAGGGGGAGCAGAACCTCGGCGGACAGGCGTTCTGGTCGCTGGGCGGGCTCTTCTTCGTCGACAGTCCCGAACAGCGCCGCATGGGCATCCGCGATACACGCGATCTCGCCCGACAGGACTGGATGGGTTCCTCGCAATTCGACCGCCCGGAAGATCATTGGCCGCAGCTCTGGGCCGAGGCTTATCTCAATTTTGCCGCAGGCGAGAAGCGCTCCTGGCTGCATTCCCTCGGCATGCGCTGGTTTCCTGTCGTCGGCTGGGCGGAGCGTGGCGGTGGGCTTGCGCACGGACACGGCAATTCGGTTCCGCGTTTTCACGTGACCTGGGGCACCGGTCCGGCGGTGCTTGAGCCATTCATCCGCCTGACGCGCGAAGCGGAAAGCCGGGGCCTCGTCCGTTTCCGGTTTCGTCACCGGGTGGATGAACTCACGATCACCGACGGTCGGGTGACCGGGGCGCGCGGCGCGCTCTTGAAGGAGGACCCGGTCGGGCGCGGTGAGCGCAGTTCGCGCGACGTCGTCGGCGACTTCGAGATTTCGGCGGGCGCGGTCATCGTCTCTTCGGGCGGGATTGGCGGCAACCACGATCTGGTGCGCCGCAACTGGCCGCGAAAGCGCCTTGGCCAGCCGCCGGCAACCATGGTTGCGGGCGTGCCGCATCACGTCGACGGACGCATGCTGGAGATCGCCAGCCGGGCGCGGGGTTCGATGATCAACGCCGACCGCATGTGGCACTATACCGAGGGGCTGAAAAACTTCGACCCGATCTGGCCGGATCACGGCATCCGCATCCTGCCTGGCCCTTCATCCTTCTGGTGCGACGCCGACGGCAACCGTTTCGCAGCACCGGCCATGCCGGGTTTCGACACGCTCGGCACCTTGCAGGCGATCCGCGACAGCGGCCATGACTACAGCTGGTTCATCCTGACCAGGGCGATCATCAAGAAGGAGTTCGCTCTCTCGGGCTCCGAGCAGAACCCGGATCTCACCGGCAAGAGCATCGCGTTGCTCTTGAAGCGGCTCGGCAAGAACCCTCCGGGACCGGTCCAGGCTTTCATGGACAGGGGCGAGGATTTCATCGTCCGCGATCGGCTGGATGATCTCGTCCCGGCGATGAACGCGCTCACCGGCGACAACCGTCTGTCGCTCGAGCACCTGCGCCAGCAGATCGAGGCGCGCGACAGGGAGATCAGCAACCCCTTCTCAAAGGATGCCCAGGTGACGGCGATCCGCGGTGCCCGCAGCTACCGAGGCGACCGGTTGCTGCGCACCGCAAGACCACACCGGCTGCTCGATCCGAAGGCCGGGCCGCTGATCGCCGTTCGCCTGCATATTCTGACGCGCAAGTCGCTCGGTGGCCTGCAGACCAACCTGAGCGGCCAGGTGCTGGAGCAGTCGGGCGAGCCTGTACCGGGTCTCTACGCGGCCGGCGAAGTGGCCGGTTTCGGCGGAGGCGGAATGCACGGCTACAACGCGCTCGAAGGCACGTTCCTCGGCGGCTGCATCTTTTCCGGCCGGGAGGCGGGGCGGGGCGCTGCGGGCGCGTAGCGTTTGGCGTGCCGGTCATCGTTGTGCCAGACGATTGCCCCTCTCCTCGGGTTTAACCCGAGGACTAGCCTTCTCCCCGCACGCGGGGAGAAGGGACGGCCGAATATGTGGCGACCTTTCCTAGCCTACGTCTCAATGATGCGCGGCTGGCAACCGGCCAACGCCTCCCATGTCGGTAGGAATGATGGCACGGCGCGTGCCACACGTCCCTTCTCCCCGCGCGCGGGGAGAAGGTGGCGGCAGCCGGATGAGGGGCGGTGGCCTCGGTAGACCTGAGCGTCAATCCATCTGCACGTTGGCGTCGCGCACGACGGGCGTCCACTTCGCCAGTTCCGCGGTCACATGCGCCTTCAGCTCGTCCGGGGTCGAGCCGACGATCTTGGCGCTGAATTCCTTCATGCGTTCGACGACAGCGGGGTCCTGCAGGGCCTTGTTGGCCGCCTCGTTAAGGCGGGCAACCACCGGCTCAGGTGTGTTGGCTGGCGCAAAGAGTGCGTTCCAGGTGTAGGTCTCGTAGCCCGGAATGCCCGCCTCGGCGACCGTCGGCACATCGGGGAAGGAAGGGGCGCGTTCCGCGGTGGTCACCGCAAGCGCCCGCAGCGTTCCCGCCTTGATGTGGCCGGAGGACGAGGGAAGGTTGTCGAACATGATCGGCACCTGGTTGCCGATGACGTCGTTCAGCGCCGGGCCTGCGCCCTTGTACGGGATGTGCTGCATGCTGACGCCGGCCATCTTCTTGAAGAGCTCGCCTGACAGATGCAGTGGCGTTCCGTTGCCGGAGGACGCGTAGCTGTACTCGTCGGGCTTGGCCTTCAAGAGCGCCAGCAGTTCCTCGACATTCTTGGCCGGCAGCTCCGGATTGACCACCAGCACATTGGGCACGACCACGAGCAGCGAGATCGGCGAAAAATCCTTCTCCGGATCGTAAGGCTTGGTCTTGAGAATCAACGGATTGAGGGCGTGGGTGGCGACGGTGCCCATCAGGATCGTATATCCATCGGGGTCGGCGCGGGCGACATTGGCGGCGCCGAGATTGCCGCCGGCGCCGGCGACGTTCTGCACGATCACCTGTTCGCCGAGATCCTCCGACATTTTCTGCGCGACGATGCGTGCGACCACATCGGTCGAGCCGCCGGCGGCGAATGGCACGACGAGCGTGACCGGTCGGTCGGGGAAGCCCTGGGCAAGAGCGGCCGAGCCAAGGGGCAGCGCGGAAAGCGCCATCAGGCCGAGCGTCAGCGTCGCGCGCCGGGTCAGATGCGAAAATGCCATGCGATAGTCCTCCCGATCAATTCATGAGAAAGCGAAGCCGGCCTCCTCGACCGGGCCCCATAACAATAGGGCTCGGCCTTCCGGCGGCAACCGCTTTACGGCAAATCGGAGGAGGCTTTTCGTGCCAAACGGCCTGTTCAGCTCTGGGAGCTCACGAACAGGGCTTCGGCACCGTGGTTGAACTGCAGGCGTGCGAGCTTCGCATAGAGCCCGCCGTGACGAATGAGCGAGGCGTGCGTGCCTTCCTCGACGATGCGGCCGTGATCCATGACGAGAATGCGGTCGGCCTTCAGTACGGTTGCGAGCCGATGGGCAATGATCAGCGTCGTGCGCTCATGCAGCAGACCGTCAAGCGCCTTTTGGACCAGCGTCTCGCTTTCGGCATCAAGCGCCGAGGTCGCCTCGTCGAGAAGCAGAATGGGCGCGTTCTTGAGGATGGCGCGGGCAATGGCGATACGCTGGCGCTGGCCGCCCGAAAGCGTGACGCCGCGTTCGCCGACATGGGTGTCGTAGCCCTTGTCGAGCCGGCCGATGAACTCGTCGGCCTGGGCGGCGACGGCGGCGGCGCGAACCGCTTCACGGCTGGCGCCAGGCATGCCAAACGCGATGTTGTCGTGGACCGACGAGGCGAAGATCGTCACGTCCTGCGGAACGATCGCGATCCGTGCACGCAGGTCCTTCGGATCGACCGTGCGGATATCGATGCCGTCGACGGCGACAGTGCCCTTCGCAGGATCGTAGAAGCGAAGCAGCATGGAGAAAACGGTGCTCTTGCCGGCGCCGGACGGGCCGACGATCGCAACCGTTTCCCCCGGCTTGACCGCCATGGTGAGCCCGTTCAGGCTCTTGAAGTCGGGGCGCGACGGATAGGCGAAATAGACGTCGTCGAACGAAACGGCGCCCGTTGCCGGGACCGGAAGGGCGACCGGGTTTTCAGGCGCCTGGATCTCCGGGATCTCCGTCAGCAGTTCGTTGAGCCGCTCTGCAGCACCGGCGGCCTGCGAAAGCTCGCCCCAGACTTCCGAAAGCGAGCCGAGGCTGCCTGCCGCAAAGACCGAATAGAGCAGGAACTGGCTGAGCGTGCCGGCCGACAGGTTGCCCGCCAGCACGTCGTGGGCGCCGAACCACAGCACCGCGACGACGCTGCCAAATACCATGGTAATGGCAAAGGCGGTCAGGACAGAACGGGCCTTGATCGCGGCGCGGGCTGCGCCATAGGCATCCTCGACGGTGCCTGCGAAGTGACTGTTTGCCAGCGCCTCGCCGTTGAAAGCCTGGACGGTGCGGGATGCGGCGATCGCTTCGCCGGCATAGGCGGATGCTTTTGCCAGCGTGTCCTGCGCCTCGCGCGAGCGGCGGCGCACGGAGCGGCCGAAACCGACGAGCGGAAAGACGATGACGGGAATAGCGATCAGCACCAGGCTCGAGAGTTTCGGGCTGGTATAGACCATCATGCCGATGGCGCCGAGACACAGGATCAGGTTGCGCAGTGCGACCGAGGCGGTGGCGCCGACCGCGGACTTCACCTGCGTCGTATCGGCCGTCAGCCGCGACACGATCTCGCCGGACTGGTTGACGTCGAAGAAGGAGGCGGAGAGGCGGGTCACCCGATCGAAGACATTGCGCCTGAGGTCAGCGACGATACGCTCGCCGAGCGAAATGACGAAATAGTAGCGGGCGGCGCTTGCGAGCGCGAGCACGATGGCCAGCAGCATCAACATCGAGAAATAGGTGTTGATGAAGCCGCTGTCGGAGCTGGAAAAGCCGTTGTCGACCATGCGCCGGACTGCAAGCGGCAGCGTCAGGGTGGTGACCGCCGCAATGACGAGCGAAATGCCTGCGCCGATCACCAGATGGCGATAGCGCGCAAGGTAGGGCAGCAGCGTGGCGAGAGGGCGAATGGACTTGCGCGCTGGCGCCTGGTTTTCTCTTGACGACACTTGACCCCTTTCGCCAAGCACGGAGGAAAGGGTTTCCCATGAGTCTTCCGCGCGGCACTTGTTATCCCGCAGACCTTGATGTATAGGCACGGCATCCAATTGGGAAGCCGTGGCCCTTCAGCCGGTCCGCGGCTTCATTTACGTGTTCGGTCTCGAAGTCGCAATGCCTTGCGACAATTGGACCCTGGAACTCTAGGAAGATCGTTATGAAGGCAGACATCCATCCCGACTACCACCTCATCAAGGTGGTCATGACTGACGGCACCGAATACGAAACCCGCTCGACCTGGGGTTCGGAAGGCGCCACCATGAACCTGGAAATCGACCCGAAGTCGCACCCGGCTTGGACGGGCGGCAACCAGCAGCTCATGGACCGCGGCGGCCGCGTCTCCAAGTTCAAGAAGCGCTTCGAAGGCCTCGGCCTCTAATCGATCGTTTCTTCGGAACGCTCAAAGCCCGGCTCTGCCGGGCTTTTTTGTTGCCTGATGATGCCCCTGTGTCGCGTCGTCTTCAGACGCCGAGCGTCTTGTCGGCCGGGCAAAGGTCGCTGTAGCATTGTGAATTGCCGCATGGTTTTGATCCTCTGATCGGTTGCGATTAAAGGAAGCATGCAGTTGGGCGGCCAAGTGCGCGGATGAAAGGCAGAAACAAAAAACCCGGCCATCGAGCCGGGTTGTTGTCTGTCTGCTGACAGGAAATGCCTGATCAGTTGCTGCCGAAGGCCGTCTGAAGCAGCTTGATCTGTGCCTTGACGCCGTTCTGGTTGTCCGGAACGATGGCGGCGGCTTCGTGCGGGCGGTAGATTTCGCGGTCGAGCAAAGCGACGCGGTTCTGCAGGCGCAGCGACCGTTCGATCAGGTCGCGGAAGGATTCCGGCAGTTCGGCCCAGCCGGGTGCTGCCTTGTCGACGTTGAAGCTGTCGAGGCGAACCTTGCTCTTTTCCGACATCACCTGGTCGCGGCTCATCTCGCCGTTGTTGACGGCGCGCTGCAGCAGCAGCCAGGAGGCCATCTGCATCAGGCGGGTGGTGAGCCGCATGGATTCAGCCGCATAGAGGACCGATGCCATGCGCGGCAGAACCTTGGAGGCAGCGCGGCCGGGGCCGTCGAGATAGGTTGCTGTTTCTTCAACCAGTCCCATGCCTTCCGAATAGAGTGTCTTGAATTGTGCCGAGGACGCTGCGTGTCCTGCGAAACTGACCGTATTCAATCCTCTCTCGGACATGACCTGTTTTCCCTGGTTCAAACGCATCACGACAGTCAGGTAGTGGACGGTTATGGCAAATAAATCCTTGCCCGCCTCTATGCTTGAAGAATGATCCGATAGCGCATTTCGCGCAAGGGCATTCTTAAGAAAGGGTTAATCTCCACAGTTCTTTGGATAAACCTATGCCAAAACAAAAAAAGAGCCGCGGAAAGCGGCTCTCAAGGTAAAACAGGGAGAAAAATCAGACCCATTCGCCAGTCGGTGAAAATGTCTGAGACCGGAAAGCTCCGGATGCCCTGACAATCGCAGATAATGCTTAATGCGTCGTTAAATGCGGCTCGTTTTGCTGCGCGCCTGCGGGCAGTAAGACCCGTCAACGAAACAGGTTTTCGGCCGCCGAGCGGCTCGCCGATTTCCGTGTGCGTTCGGCTTCCAGCCGGGCGATTTCCTCGGTCAGAAGGGCGATGCGTTGCGTCAGCTCGTCAACGGACAGGAGTGCTAGATCGCTGCCGATTTCATGGGCCACCTTCTTTTGCGGCCGATCGTCGTCAAACAGGCTCATCGGACTGATCCTCCCAATCTGGACGTTTGTCCGGTTCATTGCGGTCTTCTTCAAACGGGGCCGCGCGCGGCGAAAGCTGCAGGCTTTCCGGTGTCGTCGGCGCACCGGCGCTGACCGGCGAGAAGGCGTCGCGGTCGGATACCGGCACGGGCGCGCGCATGCGGCTGCGGATGATGGCATAGGCCGTGATCAGGATGTGGGCGCAGGCGGTGATCATGAACAGGCCATAGGGGCCGGCTGCCGTCATGACCGGGCCGCCGATCGTCGGGCCGATGATGGTGCCGATGCCATAGAGCAGCAGCAGGCCACCCGAGACCTTCACGAAGTCTTCGGCGGTGGCGAAGTCGTTGGCGTGCGAGACGGCGATCGGATAGAGCGCGTTGGCGGCGGCGCCGTAAATCGCGATCAACGTCAACACGATCCAGACCTGGCTCGGCTCGATGAGGAAGATCAGCAGCCCGGCGAGAGCGCCAACCCCGGCAAGGGCCGCAAGGACGTAGCGCCGGTCGATGCGGTCGGAGAGGCGCCCGGCCGGCAGCTGCATGACGGCACCTGCGAAGATCGCGACGCTCATCATCGCCGCAACGGTGCTGTCGGACAGGCCGGCCTGGCGGCCGAAGACGGCGCCGAGCGTGCCGAAGGCGCCGTTTGCGATGCCGACGAGCAGGATGCCGAGGAAGGACACCGGCGAGTTGCGGTAGAGGCCGCGCAGGTCGAGGCTCACCTTCTTCAGCGGCTGCGGCGAGGCGGCCTTCGACATCAGGGTCGGCAACATGGCGACGCAGTAGAGGATGCCGCAGATCATGAAGAAGAAGCTGGTCGAGGTGTCGCCGAACGGGATCATCATCTGGCCGCCGACGACGCCGAAGAGGGTGATGGCGATGTAGAGCGAGAAGATGACGCCACGGCTTTCGTTGGTGGCGCGCTCGTTCAGCCAGCTTTCGATGATCATCGATGTGCCGGCGGTGGCAAAACCGGTCAGGGCTCTCAGGATCAGCCAGGAGGTGCTGTCGATCAGGATGCCGGTCAAGAGCGCGACGATGGCGATCAGCGAGGCAAAGACGCTGAAGGCGCGTACATGGCCGATGCGCTTGACGACATTGGGGGCAAAGAAGCAGCCAAGCACGAAGCCGGCGGCCCAGGACGTGCCAATCAGGCCGAGGATGGTGGTGGGATAGCCTTCAGCGGTGCCGCGCACGGGAAGAAGCAGCCCCTGCAGACCATTGCCCAGAAAGAGAAACAGCGTGCCAAGCAGAAGGGCGGCGACCGGGAGCAGGTTCTTTCTCATCATCCATCCGAAATTCGTTCTGCCGTCAGCAAGTTAGGGCGGTGCCTGTCGAATTGCCAGCCGGTTTCGCTTTGCAGCACTTTGGGTTGCCGCATGTTTTTTACCTTCAATCGAAGACAATTGAAGGAAACATGCAGCTGCCGGTCATTGCAAATCGGCTCTGGAAACACTAGCCCTTTTTGCCATCGGCAGCGTATCGCCAGTCCTTGCGAGGGGCGGTGCTTCCTGCGACTGATGATGCCGGCTCTGCGAACAGGCGCCGGTCGATACGGCTCCATAAACACGAGGGCAACATGCAGAAGGCGCTCGCCCTTATTCTTCTCCTGGCGATGGCCGTGCAACTGATTTGGCCACTCGGCCTGCCGGGGCTGCGCTATCGACGCGACTTCTGGAAGATCGCGGTCTTTGCCATCGTGATGATGATGGTGACGGTGCTGATCCGGCCGTAGCCGTCACCCGGCGCGGCGCGCACCCGTTCCATTTGTAACTTCGGAGCCGAGCACCCGATGCTAGGGTTGTGCGTATATTCGCTACAACTACAAAAGGGCGCAGGACAGATGGGGAAGAACGCGCTAGAATACCCCCTTCATCTGAGGGATGAATTCGGGGGTTTCTTGGAACGCCGGCTTGCTGCCATTCTCGCCGCCGATGTCGTGGGCTACAGCCGCCTGATCGGCGCTGATGAGACCGGCACGCTTGCCGCGATGAAACGTCACAAAAGTGAACTCGTCGATCCGAAGATCAGCCGTCACAAGGGACGCGTGGTCAAGCTCACCGGCGACGGCCTTCTGGTCGAGTTCGCGAGCGTCGTGCATGCGGTCGCCTGCGCCGTCGATATCCAGCGCGGCATGCTGATCCGCAACGAGGGCGTGCCGCCGCTCAAACGCATCGAACTCAGGATCGGCGTCCATCTCGGCGACATCATCGTCGAGGACGGCGATATCTTCGGCGACGGCGTCAATGTCGCGGCCCGTATCGAGGGCCTGGCGGAGCCCTCCGGTATCGCCGTCTCCGCTTCGGTGCGCGACCATGTCGGCTCGCGGCTGGATGTGGGCTTCATCGACAGGGGCGAGCACGCGCTGAAGAACATCGCCGCCGGCGTGCATGTCTATTCGGTCGCGCTTGGTGCACCCACGAAAGTCCCTTCCGCGCCGAATGGCACTTGCCCGGTCGTGCTCGACGACGGCTACGGGCTCTCGGTCGGCGTGCTGCCCTTCACCAATATGAGCCACGATCCGGAACAGGAATACTTTTCCGACGGCATTACCGAGGACATCATCACGGATCTGTCGAAGATCTCGAAGCTGCATGTCGTCGCCCGCAACACGGTGTTTACCTTCAAGGGGCGGTCGGTGAAGGTGAAACAGGTCGCCCAGGAACTCGGGGTCCGCTACATCCTCGAAGGCAGCGTGCGCAAGGCCGGTGCCCGGGTGCGCATCACCGGACAGCTCATCGATGCGCTCACCGGAACGCATCTGTGGGCTGACCGCTACGACCGGGACTTGACCGACATCTTCGCCATTCAGGACGAGATCACTCACGCGATCGTCGATCAACTGAGGATCAAGCTGCTGCCGGCGGAAAAGCGGGCGATCGAGAGCGATCCGACCACAAGCGTCGAGGCCTATACCTACTATCTTCGCGGGCGGCAGTTTTCCCACGCCTGGACCCGATCCTATCTGCTTTTGGCGCGGCGCATGTTCCTGAAGGCGGTGGAGCTTGATCCGGATTTTGCCCGTGCCTATGCCGGCATTGCCGATTGCGAGTCGGCGCTGCGCGACTGGCATGAGGACGAGTTTCCGCTGCAAAGCATTCTGTCCATGGCCGACAAGGCGCTGGCACTCGACCCACACCTTGCGGAGGCGCATGCGTCGCGTGGCCTGGTGTTGCACCAGGACGGGCAGTGCGACGAGGCGGTCGCCGAGTTCGAGCAGGCATTGACGCTGGATGCGGGGCTTTACGAGGCGAACTTCCATTACGGGCGTTTCCTGTTCATGCAAGGCGCCTTCGACACGGCGATCCAGTTCTTCAAGCGCGCGGCGGATATCCGGCCGGACGATTATCTGTCGCCGATCCATCTGATGAGTGCCTACCGGTCGCTCGGCCGGGATACCGAACGCGCGCAATGGGCACGCATCGGGATTTCGCGGGCGGAACGGGCGCTGGAGCTCAATCCGGAAAACTCCGGTCCCGCGCATCGCGGCGCGCTGGCGCTTGCCCATATGGGCGAGGCCGATCGGGCGCGGGAATGGGCGGCGCGGGCAATGGCGATCGACCCGGACGACGTTGTCGCGCGCTACAACACGGCCTGTGTCTATTCCATTCTCGGCGATATCGACGCGGCGCTCGACCTGCTCGAGACCTTGCTGCCTCAAAGTTCGTGTTACCAGTTGCTCTGGTTCAAGCAGGATTCAGACCTGGACGCGGTGCGCCATCACGTGCGCTTCCAGGCGATGGTCGAGGCGATCGCCAAATGCGAGGCGGGTTTGCGCTGAACCGCCGGGCGAGGTGTTCGCCCGGCGGCAGTGCTTAGTGATGGCTCGCGCGGCCCGGTTCGGCTCGTGCGCCGCTGCGGCCGCCCGTCAGCCACCAGATGGCGAGACCGGTGGTAAACAGCATGGCCGTCGCAGTCATCACCACGGCGGTGAAAGCCTGTTCGAAGGCGATCCGCGCTCGGGTGACGAGTTCTGCGGCCACGTCCGATGGCAGCTTCTCGGCGAGCAGCAAGGCTTCGTCCAGGCTGTCGCGCGCCATCGGCGAGATGGCGGCTCCCTCCGGAAGGACGAGGAAAGCGGTGTAGACGAGCGACATCACGCTGCCGAGCACGGCAATGCCGATTGCCCCACCAAGCTCGAACGAGACCTCTTCGATCGACGCCGCCATGCCTGCCCGCTCCGCGGGGGCATTGAACATGATGGCGCTCGAAGCGGCCGTCATCGACGCGCCGATGCCGAGGCCGAGAACGACGAGGCTGACGATCTGACCCAGAGCGCCGGCCTCATGGACAAGCAGGTACCCACCAAGGCCAAGGGCCGAGAGGATAAGGCCGGAGCGCAGCACCACCTCCGCCCCGAGGCGCGGCAGGACCGTACCGGTCACCGGGCCCGCCACGAAGGCGGCAAGCGGGATCGGCAGGATGAACAGGCCAGCCTGAAGCGGCGAGAAGCCTTCAACCAACTGCAGTTGCTGGCTCAAGACAAGCTCGATGCCAACGATGGACGCGGATGCGACCAGCGCGGCGGCAACGCCTGAGGAAAAGGCCGGATTGCGGAATAGGCCGAAATCGATCAGCGGATGGCTGCCTTGGCGCTGGCGGCGGACAAACAGGAAAAGCGCGACAGCGCCGATGACAGCTGCGGCGAGACCCGCCTCAAGCGAAGGCTCGCGTTTGCTGGTTTCCTTGATCGCATAGGCAAGGCCGATGAGGCCGACCATGATCTGCAGCGAGCCGATAGCATCCCAGGGATGTTTGGGGTTGCCGGCATTGTTTGGCAGTACGATCAGGCCGAGCAACAGGGCAACAGCTACGACCGGCACGTTGATCAGGAAGACCGAGCCCCACCAGAAATATTCCAGCAGGAAACCGCCGAGCACTGGGCCGATGGCTGCACCTCCGGAAGCGATCGCCGCCCAGACGCCGATCGCCAGCGCGCGTTCGCGTTCGTCGGTGAAGGTCAGCCGGATGATCGACAGCGTTGCCGGCATCATCAGAGCAGCACCGACGGCGAGCAGCACGCGGCCGCCGATCAGGACTTCCGGATTGGGTGCGTAGGCCGCGATCAGCGAGGCGATGCCAAAGACGGCGAGGCCGACGATGAAAGGCTTCTTGTGGCCTAGCCTGTCGCCGAGCGTGCCGAGGCCGGGCAAGAGGCCGGCAACGACTAGGGCATAGGCGTTGACGATCCAGAGCTTCTCGGACGCGGTCGCGCCGAGATCATGGGTCAGGCGGGGAAGGGCAGTATAGAGCACCGTCATATCGACGACGATCAGAAACAGCGCGCTCGATACGATGGCCAGAACGAGCCAGCGATTTTGCGGTAGCATGGTACACCTCGGGTGGCCGCCCACAGGGGATTGTAAGCTTGGCCTTGTTTACGTAAGGGCTATAATATAAATACATACGTATGGATTTAAAAATGGGAAGTCAAGATGGGGCGGCGACGAACGATCGATCGTGACAAGGTTCTGGATGCGGCGGAGGCGATCGTACTTTCCATCGGTGCGGGCGGCTTGACGATCGATGCGGTCGCCAAGGCGTCCGGCATCACCAAGGGCGGCGTTCAATATTGCTTCGGCAACAAGGACGGCCTGATCGACGCAATGATGGAGCGCTGGTTCAACGATTTCGACAGTGCCGTTGCAGCCGAAGGCGGTGGCGACCCGGACCCGATGAAGGCGATGCGCGCGTATGTTGCGGTGACGGCGCGAATGGATATGGCCGACAAGGCCCGAACGTCCGGCATGATGGCGGCACTTCTGCAACGCGAAGACCATATGGCGAAGAACCGCGCCTGGTATCGCGCCCGTGTCGATGGTCTCGACCTCTCGACCGAGGAGGGGCGCCGGGCGCGGCTGATGTTTCTCGCGACCGAAGGCGTCTTTCTGCTGCGTGGTTTCGGTTTCCTCGAGATGGCCGACGCGGAATGGCAGGATATGTTCGCCGATATCCTCAAGCTGCTGCCGAAGAAGGACGAACAAGCCTAGCGAAACGCACTATCGCCTCCTCGACGATTGCGCGCGGCACCAGATGCTGCGGCAAAGCGCAGCTGTCAGAGGTCGATGACCCCGCGCATGGCGCTGACGCAAGTGCCGGAGAGGCTGACCTGGCGAACGACACCGTCCTGCTTGCGGACGGAAGCGCCGATGAGACTGCGGCGTCCCATCTCCACGCCCTGCTCGATCACGATCTCGACATCGATATCCCGCTCAGGCAGTCGCGCGACGAGATAGGCGGAAAGGGCTGCCGAAGCGCTGCCGGTCGCCGGATCCTCATTGACGTTATCGAGCGGCGCGAACATGCGGGCGCGGATCTGCCAGGGTCGATCGGCGGAGCGGCTATAGAGAAACAGGCTGAAACTGTCTTCCTCGGGCTTGTAGCGCGCATTTGCCGCCTGGAACGCGGTGACGTTCGGCCGCGCCGTCGACAGCGTCGCGACATCGCTGATTTCGGCGACCGCGAAGGGCAGGCCGACGGACAGGCGGGTCGGCACATGGACGCGCGTGCTGATGGCTCCCGGCGTGAGCGACGCGCAGGCGGCAATGGTCTCGGCGTCGATCTCGGGGCCAACGGTGAGGCCGCGTGGAACGACAATATTTGCGCCGGTGACTTCGCCGCGTTCGCGCAGCAGCGTCGCGGCAACCAGTCCGGCCCTCTCCTCAAATAGCAGGACCTCGCCCGGAACACGGCCGAAGATCTCCTGTCGCCGGCCGAGCACGAAGGCGGTACCGACATTGGGGTGGCCGGCAAAGGGGATCTCCGCCGTCGGCGTGAAGATCCGGACCTCGGCGGTGTTGGCCGGGTCGCGGGGCGGCAGCACGAAGGTCACTTCCGAATAGCCGAACTCGGTGGCAATCGCCTGCATCTGGCTATCGCTCAGGCCGCGGGCATCCGGAATGACGGCAAGCTGGTTGCCGGCAAAACGTTCGTCGGTGAAAACGTCGACGGTGACATAGGAGACGGATTGCGGGGCTGCGGTCATGGTTTCAGCTTTCGCTTGTCGGGCGCCGGTAGGCCCCGTCTTCACTGGGAAGCCAAGGCTTAAGCCAATCGGCCTGCCGTACGAAGACGCTGATTTGTCCGGGTGACAACTTCCATGTCCGTTCGGAACATGGAGCATGGTGTCGACCATGCGCGGGAAGTGTTGCCTCCTTTTCCTAAGGCGCGATGAAAAAGGGGCCGCATTGCAGCCCCTTCGTTTTCTGGGTGTCGTATGCGGTCAGGCCGCCTTTTCGAGATCCTTCTTCCAGGTGCCCTTGGCGGCGAGGCTGCACATCTCGGCGCGATGGGCGAAGGCGCGCTGGCCGTCGCCGATGTTGTCGGCCTTGCCGTGCCAGGCGTTGAGCGCCTCCTGCTGGAGCGCACGGCCATAGGAGAAGGTGAGCTTCCACGGCAGGTCGTGATGGGTGTTCATGGCCGAAAGGTGGGCGGTCGCCTCTTCGGTCGACTGGCCGCCCGAGAGGAAGGCGATGCCGGGCACCGCCGAAGGTACGGTGCGCTTCAGCACCTTGATCGTTCGCTCAGCCACCTCGGTCACGGAAGCCTTGCGGGCCTTCTTGCCGTCGATCACCATGCTCGGCTTCAGGATCATGCCTTCGAGCTTGACGCGCATGGCGGCCAGTTCCTCGAAGGAGGTGCGCAGCGTCCATTCGGTCACTTCCTCCGAGCGCTCGATCGAATGGTCGCCGGGCGCGCCGTCCATCAGCACCTCCGGCTCGACGATCGGCACGATACCGGCCTCCTGGCAAAGAGCGGCGTAGCGGGCAAGCGCATGGGCGTTGGCGCGAACGGCGCCCGGGCTTGGCAGCGTATCGGAGATGGCGATCACCCCGCGCCATTTGGCAAAGCGCGCGCCGGCCTCGTAGTATTTCGCCAGCCGCTGGCCGAGCCCGTCGAGCCCCTCAGTGATGGTTTCCGCCGGAAAATTGGTCATCGGCTTGGCGCCGGCATCGACCTTGATGCCGGGGATCGAGCCGGCGGCCCGGATGATGTCGACGAGCTGCGTGCCATCGACCGCATGCTGGAAGAGGGTTTCCTCGTAGAGGATGACACCGGAGATGTACTTGCGCATCGCCTTGTCGGCGCGCAGCAGCATCTCGCGGTAGTCGCGCCTGGAGGTCTCGGTGGATTCAAGGCCGATCGTATCGAAACGCTTCTTGATCGTGGCCGTCGACTCGTCGGCGGCAAGCAGCCCCCGGCCGTTGGCGACCATGGCAATGGCGATGTCTTCCAATCTTTCCGTCATGCTTCTTCTCCCTAGACAACGCCGATCGTCAGGATCAGGCGGGTACTGAAACAAACAGCTTCGGACCGACGGCGCACGGGGCAGCCGCCACGCTCCAAACGAGGGCGCGAGTAACAGGTGAAATTGTCCAGGAAAATGGCAAGAAAAGCGACTGAAACGATTTAAAATTTTTTAATCGATTGAACTGTAACGATTTTTTCTTAGAGACTTGGCGCGCGGCAGTTGTGCCGCGCGCCAAGTCAGTAGCTTACTTCTGCTTGAGGATGTCGACGCCCGGAAGCGGCTTGCCTTCCATCCACTCGAGGAACGCGCCGCCTGCGGTCGAGACATAGCTGAAATCGTCGGCGACTTCGGCATGGTTCAAGGCTGCAACGGTGTCGCCGCCGCCGGCGACCGAAACCAGCGCGCCCTGGCGGGTGCGGGCAGCCGCATGCTTGGCAACGGCAACCGTCGCCTTGTCGAAGGGGGCGATTTCGAAAGCGCCGAGCGGGCCGTTCCAGACCAGCGTTTCGGCCTTGGAGATCCAGTCATTGACGGCAGCGATCGACTTCGGACCGACGTCGAGCACCATGGCATCGGCGGGGATGGCGTTGATGTCGACCACTTCGTTGTCAGCACCTGCCTTGAACTCGCGGGCGATCACGCCGTCTTCGGGCAGCACGATGGCGCAACCGGCCTTGTCGGCGGCCGCGATGATTGCCTTGGCGGTATCGGCGAGGTCATGTTCGCAGAGCGACTTGCCGACATTGACGCCCTTGGCGGCAATGAAGGTGTTGGCCATCCCGCCGCCGATGACGAGCGCGTCGACCTTGGTCACCAGGTTCTGCAGCAGGTCGATCTTGGTCGAGACCTTGGCGCCGCCGACGATGGCCACAACCGGGCGCTTCGGCTGGCCGAGGCCCTTCTCCAGCGCCTCAAGCTCGGCCTGCATGGTGCGGCCGGCATAGGCGGGCAGATGATGGGCGAGGCCCTCGGTCGAGGCATGGGCGCGGTGCGCAGCCGAGAAGGCATCGTTGACATAGATGTCGCCGTTGGCGGCGAGCGCCTTGACGAATTCGGCCTCGTTCTTTTCCTCGCCCTTGTGGAAGCGGGTGTTTTCCAAGAGCAGCACGTCGCCGTTGCTCATGTCGGCAATGGCGTTCTTGGCCTTGTCGCCGATGCAGTCGGCGCCGAAGTGGACGCGCTGGTCGAGCACGTCTTCGACCGCCGTCGCGATCGTCTTCAGCGACATCTCGGCGACCGGTTCACCCTTCGGGCGGCCGAAATGGGCAAGCAGGATGACCTTGGCGCCCTTCTCGGACAGTTCGCGGATGGTCGGCGCGACGCGCTCGATGCGGGTCGCGTCAGTGACCACGCCGTCCTTGACCGGCACGTTGAGATCGACGCGCACCAGAACGCGCTTGCCGGCGATGTCGGTCAGATCGTCGAGGGTCTTGAAAGTCATCAGATAGTCTCCGGTGATAGTCTTTGGAAAAGGGTGGGGTAGTCGATGACGAGGCCGTCCTCATCCACGGGCAGGTCCGCAGTAAAACTGCGGTCCTCGGCCTCGTAGCGATAAAGCCTGAAATCTTCGAGGCAGGTGTAGTGCTGGCCGTCGACAACGGGCTCGAACGTGTCGAACGGCACGTAGAGCATCTTCAGCCTGGTCGTGCCGGCCTGCCGATCAAGGCCAAGGCGACGGATCGGCAGCGTATTGGTGAAAGGCGTGCCGGCGAGGTCGATATCGATGCAGCCGTCGAACTCGGGCAGGGGCGCGCCTCGCGCCGTCATCCACTGGCCGGGCACATCCGAGCGCAGATGCAGGCTGCGGCCATCGGTCGTGTCGACCATCAGCTTGCGAACAAACCAGCCGTTATCGCAATCGATCCGGTAACGCGCACCGTAGGGTGCACCGCCGCGACTGCCGATGAGAACGCCGACGGCGCGGATGACCGCGCCGTCGGGAGTATCAGTTTGCGTCAGCGTCAGGTGTTCGAGCCCTTCCCCTTCCAGCGGACGCCAGCGGACCGTCGTTGAGGAAAGGGCGCGAAACATCTGACTTAGATGAGCTTGGCGAAGGCGACCGCCGTGTCGGCCATGCGGTTCGAGAAGCCCCACTCGTTGTCGTACCAGGTCAGGATACGAACGAAGTTGCCTTCGACGACCTTGGTCTGGTCGATCGCGAAGATCGAGGAGTGGCTGTCGTGGTTGAAGTCGCGCGAAACCAGCGGCTCTTCCGTGTAGCCGAGAACGCCCTTCAGCGCGCCGTTCGAGGCCGCCTTGATGGCGTTGGTGATTTCCTCGACCGAGGTGTTGCGCTTGGCGACGAACTTGAAGTCGACGACCGAGACGTTCGGGGTCGGAACGCGGATCGAGGTGCCGTCGAGCTTGCCCTTCAGTTCCGGCAGAACCAGGCCGACGGCCTTGGCAGCACCGGTCGAGGTCGGGATCATCGACAGAGCGGCAGCGCGGGCACGGTACAGATCCTTGTGCATCTGGTCGAGCGACGGCTGGTCGTTGGTGTAGGAGTGGATCGTGGTCATGAAGCCGTGGCTGATGCCGATGACATCGTTCAGGACCTTGACGACCGGAACCAGGCAGTTCGTGGTGCACGAAGCGTTGGAGATGACCAGGTGGTCCTTGGTCAGCTGGTCGTGGTTGACGCCGTAGACGACCGTCAGGTCGGCGCCGTCGGCCGGAGCCGAAACGATGACGCGCTTGGCGCCGGCGGTGAGATGCGCTGCAGCTTTGTCGCGCGCGGTGAAGATGCCGGTGCACTCCATCGCGATGTCGATGCCGAGTTCCTTGTGCGGCAGCGTTGCCGGGTCCTTGATCGCCGTCACCTTGATCGGCTTGCCGCCGTTGATGGTGATGGTGTCGCCTTCGACCTTGACCTCGGCCGGGAAACGACCGTGGATCGAGTCATAGCGCAGCAGGTGAGCGTTGGTCTCAACGGGGCCGAGGTCGTTGATCGCGACGACTTCGATGTCGGTGCGGCCGGATTCGACGATGGCGCGAAGCACGTTGCGGCCGATGCGACCAAAACCGTTGATGGCGACTTTCACTGTCATGGGTCTCTCCCTGTCTGAATGACGTGGTACGAAAAAAGAAGGGCGCGCCTTTCGGCGCGCCCCGCAGATTGATCAGGCGAGCTTCGTTTCCGCAGCGGCGACCACCGCCTCGGGCGTGATGCCGAAGTGCTTGTAGAGCTCCTTGTAGGGCCCGGACGCGCCGAAGCTCGACATGCCGATGAAGGTGCCATCGCTGCCGATGAAGTGGTCCCAGCCCTGGCGGATGCCGGCTTCGACGGCGATCTTGACCGGCGAGTTGCCGATGATCGCCTGCTGGTAGTCTTCGCTCTGTTCGGCAAAGAGCTCGAAGCAGGGAACGGAGACGACGCGGGTCGAGATGCCCTTGGCGGTCAGTGTCTGGCAGGCCTTCACGGCGATTTCGACTTCCGAGCCGGTGGCGAAGATCGTGACCTTGGCGTCGGCGGCCGAGATCAGGTCATAGGCGCCGCGGGCGCACAGGTTCTCTTCTTCATACTCGGTGCGAACGGCCATCAGGTTCTGGCGCGTGAGCGCGATGCCGGACGGACGGTTGTGGCTCTCGAGCGCCAGCTGCCAGCATTCTGCCGTTTCCGTGGCGTCGGCCGGGCGGAACATCAAGAGGTTCGGGATGGCGCGAAGGGCTGCCATGTGCTCGACCGGCTGGTGGGTCGGGCCGTCTTCGCCAAGGCCGATGGAATCATGCGTCAGCACGTGGATGACGCGGATGCCCATCAGGGCGGCAAGGCGGATCGACGGACGGCAGTAGTCCGAGAAGATCAGGAAGCCGCCGGAGTAAGGAATGACGCCGCCATGCAGCGCCATGCCGTTCATGGCAGCCGCCATGCCGTGCTCGCGCACGCCCCAGTGGATGTAACGGCCGGAGAAGTCGTCAGGGGTGATCGACTTGGTCTGGCTCGTCTTGGTGTTGTTCGAGCCGGTCAGGTCAGCCGAGCCGCCGATGGTTTCGGCGAGAACGCCGTTGATGACTTCAAGCGCGTCTTCGGAAGCCTTGCGGGTAGCCGGCGACGGCTTGGTCTCAGCGAGCTTCTTCTTGTAGTCGTCGATGGCCGACGACAGGCGACCTTCGAGCTCGCCGGAGAAGCGGCGAACGAACTGGGCCTTCTTCTCGGCTTCGCTCTTGTCGAGGCGCTCTTCCCATTCCTTGCGGACCTTGGTCGAGCGCAGGCCGGCCAGACGCCAGGCGTCGAGCACGTCGGACGGAACGACGAAGGCTTCGGCTTCCCAGCCAAGCGCTTTGCGGGTGGCGGCGATTTCCTCGGCGCCGAGCGGCGAACCGTGGACCTTGTGGGTGCCGGCCTTGTTCGGTGCGCCGAAGCCGATCGTCGTCTTGCAGGCGATCATCGTCGGCTTGTCGGACTTCTGGGCCTCATCGATCGCAGCGGCAATCGCGTCCGGGTCATGACCGTCGACGGCAATGGTGTTCCACTTGCTGGCGCGGAAGCGGGCATGCTGGTCGGTCGAGTCGGCGATCGAGATCGGGCCGTCGATCGAGATGTTGTTGTCGTCCCAGAACACGATCAGCTTGTTGAGCTTCAGGTGGCCGGCGAGCGCAATCGCTTCCTGGCTGATGCCTTCCATGAGGCAGCCGTCACCGGCGAGCACGTAGGTGTAGTGCTGCATCAGGTCGGAGCCGAATTCGTCGCGCAGCTTGCGCTCGGCGATCGCCATGCCGACGGCGTTGGCAATGCCCTGGCCGAGCGGACCGGTGGTCGTCTCGATGCCGGCGGCGTGGCCGTATTCCGGGTGGCCGGCGGTGCGCGCACCCAGCTGGCGGAAGTTCTTGATCTCGTCGATGGTGATGTCTTCGTAGCCCGTTAGATAGAGCAGCGAATACAGCAGCATCGAACCATGGCCGGCCGACAGCACGAAGCGGTCGCGGTTGGGCCAGGAGGGGTTCTTCGGGTCAAAGCTCAGATAGCGCGTAAAGAGGACTGTCGCTATGTCGGCTGCACCCATGGGCAGGCCCGGGTGGCCGGAATTTGCCTTCTCGACGGCATCCATGGAGAGGAATCGGATCGCATTTGCCATCCGGTCGTGTTTTTCGCGAGAGATCATGACTGTTCCGTTTGCGTTCGGTGGTCAGGGAACGGTCTCTATCCTCCAAAGACCGCGCAAGAAGCGGCTGACACATAGCAGGTGCGCCGTGCGAGTCAATAAATACGGGCCTTCCGCGGCCATTTGACGGCAGGTTGTTCAAGCCGGCGTCCTGCGCTTGTCCCGCAATGCAACAAAGCTTTCGCACTGCCGTTGAATAAAGCCGGCTACGCAATCCATCCACAGCTTCCGCTGTTGTTTGCGATGCTTGGCATTGTTGAGACTTACGTAATAGGTTTAAAAAAGATCGGGCCGAAGCGGCGGATGGGATTCGGGCGATTCGGCCTTATGGGCGAGGTATTCGGAACACATGCCGGCAAAGACTGTCAAAGCGGCGATCGACGAACTGCGCAACGCGCTGCAATCCCTGGAGAATGCGATCGACGGTCGGTTTGACAGGGAGCGGGATTTCAGCGAGTTCGAGGGCGAGGTCAGGCGTGTCAATACCGACCGCTCCAGGCTGGCGCAGGAACTCGATCAGTCGCAGTTCCGGGCAAACCGGCTCGAGGAAGTCAATCGCGAGGTTTCCCGACGCCTCGTGACGGCGATGGAAACCATTCGGGCGGTGCTCGACCGCTAGGATTAATCGACATGGCGCAGGTCACAGTTTCGATCGACGGCAAGGCCTACCGGATGGCCTGCGAGGAAGGGCAGGAAGGTCACCTGACCGAGCTTGCCACGAAGTTCGATCAATATGTCGGGCATCTCAAAAGCCAGTTCGGCGAGATCGGCGATCTACGTCTGACCGTCATGGCCGGCATCATGGTCATGGACGAGCTGAGCGAGGTCAACCGCCGGCTGAAGAACCTCGAAGCCGAGGTCGGCAATCTGACCAATGGCCGCGATGCCGCCATGTCCGATCAGATGAAGAGCGAGGAGGCATTGGCCTCGGCGCTTAGCGAAGTCACGGCCCAGATTCACGGCATCGCGGCCAAGCTCAACGGCCGCACGACCACGCCGACCGGCTGACAAGGTTTCGGCGACGAGCCACTGGCGCGAAGCGCCGAGACACCTTATATATCGAATGCGGTCTGCGCTTCCCGACAGGAACCACAATCCCCGGGGCCATACTCGATCTCAAGGGAGCTGTCCCTGTCCAGGCCCGTGGGTCTGGACACATGGCGCCCACCTACTTTGTAGGCACCCGGGATCGTAAAATATCCATCGGTTGTGTGGATCGCACTTCCCCCCTTTTCAGTTGGCAACTCAATCCCCGGCAAACGCCCGGCGGATGGCGTCCGCCATCGCCTCGACGATCCGGTCCTTGCCATTGCCTGCCTTCGATATGCGCAAGACGACATTTGAGTGGTCGATGACGTCATAGCCGTCGTCTGCCGTCAGTTCTCGACACCCGGCCGGGATGCTGCTGCGGGCAAGCGGCGCGATCGCGAGGCCGGAAACGACCGCCGCCATCAGGCCGCCGCTGGTGCGGCTGACATAGGCGACGCGGTTGTCGATGCGGCTTCTACGCAGATTGCGCTGCGCAAGGTCGTCGCACCAGCCGCCCTCAAGATAGGTGTAGGTGGCGATCGGCACCGGGCGGCGCTCGTCGGTACGATGCTGTTCCGATGTCGCCCAGACGGTCGGATCCATCATCAACACTTCGTTCTTGGTCTTACCGCCGGGCTCAAAGACAACGGCGAGATCGATCTCGCCGGCCTCGAGTGCGGTCACATTGGTTATCGAGGCACCCTGCTGCACCGTCACTTCGACGCCGGGATGGATGGCGGCGAAACTGCCGAGCGCCTTGGGCAGGGTGGAGTTGATGTATTCCTCGGGGATGCCGATGCGCACCGCACCGTCGAGTGCGGGCTGGCGCATGGCCGCGGCGGTGTCGTCGAGCAGGGTTACGATGCGCCTTGCATTGTCGACAAGCCGCAGGCCTTGGGGCGTTGGCACGACGCCACGTGAGTGGCGTTCGAACAGGGCGTCGCCGAGCATGTCTTCGAGCTTCCTGATCTGCATGCTGACGGCCGACTGGGTGCGGCCGACGATGTCGGCGGCCCGTGTGACATTGCCGGTGTCGACGACGGCGAGAAAGGTTCGAAGCAGATCGCTGTCCAGCGGAAGGGACATGGTGAACACCATCAGAATTTCTGATGGCAGCTATGCTTGCAATTCGTTTGTCAGATGTCAACGCGCGGACGAAGATCGGTCGGTCACATCATTCTGCGCAGGGTCATTCGCCATGAGCGTGCTTGCCGTTTTCGCCTTCTCCGAAACATCAGTCGCCGCCCGTCTGAGGGTGGCGCGATGGATGGCTGCGCTTTTGTTTCCGGTGGCGCCCGTGCAGGTGCCTTCAGGTCGGCCGCGCCTTCTGCGCGATGCGGGGATCATGTGCGCTGTCGCCGATGTGGCGCGCGAGCAAAGATCGATGCGTGAGATGGTCTACCGGTCTCACTGGCTCACGTGAGCGCCCGGGAGGCGCCGGCCTCATGAAATGAGATCGAGCCTTGCTGCCCGAAAGACCGCCTCTGCGAGGTTGCCCGCCTGCAGTTTGCGCATGGCGTCTTCGAGCGCCCGATCGATGCGATCAAGCGGAATGTCTGTCTCGCGCATCATGTCCTGGCGCGTGCGACCGCGGGCGGCGAGCGTTAGGCAACGCAATTCCAACGGTTCGAGTTCGTTCATCTGGTCCCTCATGGACGTCGGCTTTTCCACTGTTGCCTGCAGGAGCGCGTCCATACATCGAACGCGGGCATTAGTTCCTGCTAATTATTTGAAATCGTGCCCTTATTTGCACGGCGTTCCTCACTGGCGAAAGCGGAACCCTTGGCCATGATGAACGGAACGCTAAAACTGTTCCGATCTGGGAGGGGCGCTTCCAACTGTCGCAAAACGCCGCAAATGTGGCGGTGGCGGCGATCGGTTCATGGGCGCCAATGCGTAAACAGGCTGGCAGAAGGGCTAGGAATCAGCGAGAAACAGAGCTTCTGTGCCATTTTGGGAGCGTCATCCCGTTCAGAAGCGATGGCAGCGGCGAACTGGCAGGAGAGGACCGGATGTCACCGAAGGATTTGAAGGCGGCGTTGCGCAAGGAGCGGCTGGCATTGCGTGATGCGATGTCTACGGAGTTTCGGATCGAAGCCAGCCTGACGATGGCCGACCACGCCGGCGACGTCATCGCGCTTGATCCGGGGCACATCGTTTCGGGCTTCTGGCCAATCCGCTCCGAAGTCGACATCCGGCCGCTGATGGCGCGGTTGAAGCAGCGGGGCGCCCGGCTCTGCCTGCCTGTCATCATGGACAAGCAGACGATCGTCTTCCGTGAACTGCTCGATGGCATCGACATTATCTCGACCGGCTTCGGCACGACGGGGCCGGGGCCCGAGGCGCCTGAACTTGATCCTGATATCATGCTGGTGCCGCTTTCGGCCTTCGATGCGACGGGTCACCGGATCGGCTACGGCGCCGGCTATTACGATCGGGCGATCGACCGGCTGCGCAACAAGGGCCATCTGCCGAAGCTGATCGGCATCGCCTTCGATTGCCAGGAAGTGGAGTCCGTTCCGGCCGAAGCCCACGACGTCGCGCTCGACGCGGTGCTGACGGAGAGCGGCTTTCGGCATTTCTAGACCTTCTGCATGCGGTGGATGGTTGCACCGCGAAGGCGGAGCCGCGGCAAACATACCGGCCCAGGCGCTGAATGACCTTGTATTAGGCCGTTTCCTGCAGGGCTCGGATCGTGTAGACGCTCTTCTTCTTCTTTTGTTTATGCAGTACCGGACGCCAAAACCGCTGACGCGCTTCCGCCGGAACTGCCCTGGTGGGATTGAGCGAGCATGAGGCTTCTGTTTCTGGGAGATATGGTGGGCAAGACGGGCCGGACGGCGGTCTGGGAGCGACTTCCAGGACTGATCGGCGACCTCAAGCTCGATTTCGTCATCGTCAACGGCGAGAACGCTGCCGGCGGCTTCGGTATCACCGAGGATATCTTCCTTGAGACGATCAATGCCGGTGCGGACGTGGTGACGACGGGCAATCACGTCTGGGACCAGAAGGAAGCCGTGGTCTTTTGCGAGCGTCACGACCAGTTCCTGAGGCCCGCCAACTATCCGGCAGGCACGCCCGGCCGCGGCTCCAACCTGTTCTTCGCGCGCAATGGCGCCCGCGTGCTGGTTGCCAATGTCATGGGCCGCGTCTTCATGCATCCCGAACTCGACGATCCCTTCAAGTCGGCGGAGGCCATCCTCGATGCCTGCCCGCTCGGCGAACAGGCGGATGCGATCGTCTTCGATTTCCATGCGGAAGCGACCAGCGAAAAGCAGTGCTTCGGCCATTTCGTTGACGGACGCGCGAGCCTCGTCGTCGGCACGCATACACATGTGCCGACCGCCGATCACCAGATCCTCAATGGCGGAACCGCTTACATGAGCGACGCGGGCATGTGCGGCGACTATGATTCCTCGCTCGGCATGGACAAGGAAGAGCCGCTCAACCGCTTTATTTCCAAGATGCCGAAGGGACGCTTCGAAGCTGCCTCCGGTCCTGCCACCATCTGCGGCCTCGGCGTCGAGATCTCCGATCGCACCGGGCTTGCTGAGAAGATCGCGCCGCTGCGTCTTGGGCCGAGACTGGCCGAAACGATCCCGGATTTCTGGGTTTAAGGCTAGGAAAGGCGATATCCTCAGCTCACCGCGCAACTCCGGACGAGCAGCTTCAGCCGTCTCGTATCGCCTTATCGGAATTGATTTTTTTCAAGGTGACAACCCCATCAAATGATGGCAGGTTATCGCCCGATCACGCCGGGCCGGGGCGTGATGTACTCGTGCGTTTGACAGATTGGAAGAGTGTCCGCAGTCCTGGATTGCGGGCCTGCAATGTTGTCGCCGGGCAACGGGAGCGTTTCCCCACGCCTGCGATTTTGACCCGGCAGCGTCGTCGGCCTTTCGGCGGAAGCTGCACCATTTGACTGCTTGTTTGATTTTGGCTGTCGGATCGTTCCCGATCCGAGGATTTGTACGGAGCGGAGCGGCGTTGCGACGATCGTTTGCCAATCGCCCGCTCTGATATGTTCAAGGCGATCGCGCTGACCCGGCCTCATGGCTCATCATCGTGATCCAAGTGCATTCGGAGGGCATGCATGTTGTCTAAGTGGCATTTGCCGATGATCGTCGGCGCTTCTCTTTCCCTTCTTTCGGTCGCCGGGGCCAAAGCGCAAGAGGCACAATTGCCTGCAGTGACCGTCGCCAAGCCGGTCGTGCGGGATGTGGTCGACAGCGACGAGTTCATCGGCCGTTTCGAGCCCGTTGACGAGGTGCAGGTTCGCGCCCGCATCGGTGGCTATCTCGACGAGGTGAATTTCACCGACGGCGCCCTGGTGAACAAGGGCGACAAGCTCTTCGTGATTGACCAGCGACCCTACCGGACCGCGCTCTCCCAGGCCGAGTCGACCCTAGAATCGGCACGATCGACGCTGGAATTTGCCGAGTCCCAGTTCAAGCGGACACAGTCGCTGACCGGCACCGGCACGCTCTCGGTCTCGACGCTCGATGACCATCGCCGGGAACTGCTTTCAGCACAGGCGCTGGTGCGTGGTTCGGAAGCGGCCGTCGAGCGCGCCAAGCTCGACCTCGACTATACGACGATTACCGCGCCGCTCAGCGGTCGCGTGGACCGGCGCCTGCTGTCGCAGGGCAACCTCGTGCAGGCCGACCAGACCGTCTTGACGACGATCGTCTCGCTCGACCCGATCGATTTCTATTTCGACGTCGACGAGCGGCGCTTGCTCTCCTACGCGCGGGTCGCCCGCGAGCGCGGCAAAGCGCTGCAGGAAGGCGGCGGTTCGCTCGAGGTGCTTGTTACGATTGCCGATTCCAATGAAGAGCCGTTCAAGGGCAAGCTCGACTTTGCCGAAAACCGCGTGGATCCGCAGAGCGGCACCATGCGCGTGCGGGCGCGCCTTGAAAACCCGAAACTGGTGCTGCAGCCGGGCCTCTTCGGCCGCGTGCAGATCGAGGGCTCGAACACCTACAAGGCCGTGCTCATTCCGGACGAGGCGATCGGCGCCGACCAGAACGAGCGCATTGTCTACGAAGTCACCGCCGACGGCACCGTTGTCACTAAGCCGGTGCGGCTCGGCCCGAGATTGCACGGCTACCGCGTCATCCGCTCCGGCATGACCGGTGACGAGACCATCGTTGTCAACGGCCTGATGCGGGCACGCCCCGGCACCAAGGTCAAGCCCGAGACGATCCAGCTTCCGCCCGAAGGACCGTCCGCCGCGGCGCCAGCCACGGGAGCGGCGCAATGAGGTTCGCTCACTTTTTCGTCGACCGGCCGATCTTCGCATCGGTGCTTTCGATCGTGCTGTTGATCGTCGGCAGCATTGCCTATTTCCAGCTTCCGGTGGCGCAGTACCCGGAAATCGCCCCGCCGACGATCGTCGTTCGTGCCGCCTATCCGGGTGCCGACGCCGAAACCGTCGCCAACACCGTTGCGACCCCGCTCGAGCAGGAGATCAACGGTGTGGAGAACATGCTCTACATGTCCTCCTACTCGACCGCCGACGGCGCGATGGCGCTGACGATCACCTTCAAGCTCGGCACCGACCTCGACCAGGCACAGGTGCTGGTGCAGAACCGCGTATCGATCGCCGAGCCGCGGTTGCCGGAGGAGGTCCGGCGCATCGGTATCACCACGGCCAAGAGCTCGCCCGACCTGATGATGGTCGTGCATCTGCTCTCGCCGAACGAGCGCTACGATCAGCTCTACGTCTCGAACTATGCGCGCACGCGCATCCGCGACCTGCTCGTCCGACTCGACGGCGTCGGTGACGTCATTCTGTTCGGCGAGCGCGAATACGCGCTGCGCGTCTGGCTCGACCCGGAAAAGCTCTCCGCTTACGGCATGACCGCCGGCGACGTGGTGCAGGCGCTGCGCGAACAGAACGTGCAGGTGTCGGGCGGTTCGATCGGCGGCCCGCCGGCCCCCGGCGACAGTGCTTTCCAGTATACGGTCACCACCGACGGCCGCTTCAGCGATGCGCGGCAGTTCCGCTACGTCATCGTCAAGGCGACGGAAAGCGGCCGTCTGGTGCAGCTGCAGGACGTTGCGCGTGTCGAACTCGGTGCCCGCGAATATGTCAACAACAGCTATCTCGACGGCAGCCCGGCGGTGGCGCTCGGCATCTTCTCGCGGCCCGGCACCAACGCACTCGATGCGGCCGAGCAGATCCAGAAGGTGATGACCGACGTCTCGCGCGACTTCCCCGACGGGCTCGAGTACCGGATCGTTTATAACCCCACCGAGTTCATCTCGGAATCGATCAACGAGGTCTACAAGACGATCGCCGAGGCCGCGGTCCTGGTCGCCATCGTCGTTCTCGTCTTCCTGCAGTCGTGGCGCACGGCGATCATCCCGATCGTCGCGATCCCGGTATCGCTCGTCGGCACCTTCGCCTTCCTCTATGCCTTCGGCTTCTCGCTGAACATGCTGACGCTGTTCGGCCTGGTGCTGGCGATCGGCATCGTCGTCGACGATGCGATCGTCGTCGTCGAAAACGTCGAGCGAAATCTCGCGCGCGGCATGACCCCGCGCGAAGCGGCGCACGTCACCATGGACGAGGTGGGGGCGGCGGTCATCGCAATCTCGCTGGTGTTGACCGCAGTCTTCGTGCCGACGGCCTTCATTCCCGGTATCGCCGGTCAGTTCTACCTGCAGTTCGCCGTGACAATCTCGGTTGCGACAGTCATTTCCGCCTTCAACTCTTTGACGCTGTCGCCGGCGTTGGCGGCGATCCTGTTGAAGCCGCACGAGAACGGTCATCACGAAAGCCGCAACCCGCTGACGCGCTTCGGCAAGGCCCTGGCAAATGGGTTCAACAACGGTTTCGACCGGATGGCCGAGGGCTATGCGTGGATTGTGCGCAAGCTGGTATCGACGAAGACGGCATTGGCCGCGGCATTGCTGGTTTTCGTCGGCCTGCTCGGGGCAACCTGGTACATGGCGCAGATCGTGCCGCGCGGCTTCGTGCCGACCATGGACCAGGGCTATGCGATCGTGGTGATCCAGTTGCCGGACGGCGCCTCGCTCGAGCGCACCGATGCGGTGGTCAACCGGGCCTCGAAAATCATCCAAGACGTTCCCGGCGTGAAGAGCGCCGTCGCCTTTGCCGGTTTCAACGGTGCAACGTTTACGAATGCCTCCAACTCGGGCGTGGTCTTTGCCTCGTTCGAAAGCTTCGAAGAGCGGTTGAAACACGGCCAGGGTGCGAACCAGATCATCGGCCAGCTCTATGGCAGCCTGCAGAGCATCCAGGAGGCCTTCATCATCGCCGTGCCGCCGCCGTCGGTGCGCGGCATCGGCAACTCCGGTGGCTTCAAGATGCAGATCATGGACCGGCAGAGCGCCGACATGCGACGCGCGCTGGGGCTGACCTATCAGATGATGGGTGCTGCCAATCAGACGGAAGGGTTGACCGGGGTCTTTACCACCTTCTCGGCCTCCAGCCCGCAATATTTCCTGGCGATCGACCGCGACAAGGCGCGCACGCTCAACGTGCCGATCCCCAACATCTTCGAGGCGCTCTCGATCAACCTCGGCACATCCTACGTCAACGACTTCAACGCCTTCGGCCGCGTCTACCAGGTGCGGGCGCAGGCGGACCAGCAGTACCGAGTCGAGCGTGACAACATCCTGGCGCTGAAGGTGCGATCGGCGACCGGAGCTCTGGTGCCGATGGGCACGCTCGTCGAAATCCGCGATACGGCCGGCCCGACGCTGGTGCAGCGGTACAACATGTATGTGTCGGTGCCGATCCAGGGCAACCCGGCGCCCGGTGTTTCGACCGGCACGGCGCTGGACAAGATGGAGGCGCTCGCCGCCCAGATCCTGCCGCAGGGAACGACCTTCGAATGGACGGAACTTGCCTTCCAGGAACGCCAGACGGGCAACACCGCAGTGTTCATCTTCGCGCTTTCGGTCGTCTTCGTGTTCCTGGCGCTGTCGGCCCAGTATGAAAGCTGGGTGCTGCCGCTGGCAATCATCCTGATTGTGCCGCTCGGAGTGCTTTCGGCACTCGTCGGCGTGTCGATCCGCGGCCTCGACAACAACGTGCTGACGCAGATCGGGCTGATTGTTCTCATCGGTCTTGCGGCGAAAAATGCGATCCTGATCGTTGAGTTCGCGCGACAAGGTGAAGACGAGGGCAAGACGCCGATCGAGGCGGCCGTAGAGGCGAGCCAGCTGCGCTTGCGCCCGATCCTGATGACGGCGTTTGCCTTCATCCTTGGTGTCGTACCGTTGATGATCGCGACCGGTCCCGGTGCGGAAATGCGCCAGTCGCTCGGCACGGCCGTGTTCTCGGGCATGCTGGGGGTCACCTTCCTTGGCCTGTTCCTGACACCGGTCTTCTACGTGGCGCTCCGGTCGTTCCGTCGGCGCAGGCCGGCGACGGCGACCGAGCCGGCGCCTCACCCCGCGGAGTAGCGGGAGCCAACCGCAAAGTCGCAACGCCCCGGCAGCAATGTCGGGGCGTTGACGTTCGACGGGACAGGTTTGCCTGTTGTCGCTGGGGCGGTGACGCAAACGTGAGCACGACAGGTTGTTTGTAACTGGACGTGGCCAGGCGCTTGAACAATTCTCTCCCTGCCCGTGACGCCGTGGTTCGGCCGAGCGAAGGCAAAGGCTTCCATTCGCTGTTCAACACCTTCCAGGCGCGCGCCCCCTCCGGGTCGAGGCCTCGTGGTCAAAGTGAGAGAGGTGAAGGCTGATGCTCCGCTACCTTGTCTACACGTTTGCCGCCATCTGGCTCATCCACGTGTTCTGGCCGTCGGTTGCGCATGCGCAGCAGCAGCCCGTTCATGCCAGTCAATGCCAGGCAATTGCTGAGGCCATACCGCAGGCGACCTTCGCCAGCTTCACACCGGCTGCGGCTACCAAAGGGCAGACCGCGATTGGCGAGGTGACGATCAGCTATCTCGGGCACTCCACCTTCCTGATCGAAACGCCGGGCGGTGTGTCGATCGCGACCGATTACAACGGGTGGTTCTCGCCTGCGACGCCGCCGACGGTCGCGACGATGAACAAGGCCCATTCCAGTCACTATACGCTGACGCCGGATCCGGCGATCAGAAACGTGCTGCATGGCTGGAGCGACAACGGCATGCCGGCGCGGCACGATCTTGTGGTCGGCGACGCCTATATCCGCAACGTGACCACCGATATTCGCGCCGCCGGTGGAATGGAGCACGACGGCAATTCGATCTTCATCTTCGAGGTCGCGGATCTCTGCATCGGCCATCTCGGGCATCTTCATCACGAGCTTGACGACAGCCACTATCGCCAGATCGGCAGGCTCGACGTGCTGATGGTGCCTGTCGACGGCGGCCTGACCATGGGCGCGGAAAGCATGAGCCGGGTGGTCAGCCGGCTGCGCGCCTCGCTGATCTTGCCGATGCATCGACGTGGTCCGCCGATCGACGCCTTCCTCGACATGTTCGGTGACGGCTATGACAAACGTTTCGCCGACAGCGCCAGCATTAAAGTCTCGTTGCGTTCCTTGCCAAGCAAACCACTGATTTATATTCTGAAGGGCGTCTGAGTTTCGATGTGTCGCATGTCGTTGTCGCAAGACCGCTCCGGACTTTTGCGCGACATGCCTTGGGATCGCCCGATGAAGTTGCTTGTGGCTGGCGTTTCGATCTTCCTTTGCCTTTCGACCCTGGCGCAAGCGGGCGGCGCGCCGCCGCCGCGGTTGCCTTCACCCGAAGGACAACAGCAACAGCAGAGCCTTCCGGAGACGACGGCCGAGCCTGCGGGTGAGCAGGAGATGTTCATGATGCCGTCGGGCAATATCGGCTGCGTCTACACGCCGGCCGGCGGCACCGCGGTTTATCGGCCTGCCGACGGCGGGCCGGAGCTTGCCTGCGATATCGTCTCGCCGCGCTATGTTCGCGCCACGCTTGGCCGCGCAGGCGCTGCCACGCTCGACCACGCCGTTGGCGATCCGAGCTGCTGCTCGGCGGATACGGTGCTCGATTACGGCCAAGGCTGGGAGCAGGGGCCGTTCTCCTGCGTCTCCGAGCGTACCGGTCTTTCCTGCCGACGCGATGATGGGCACAGCTTCCTCCTGAGCCGGGCGCAGGTGTCGGCCGATTGAAAAGCCGCGCCCCGGCTGGACGGAAAGCGGCAATAAAACTATAAGGCGCCCCATTCCTACATAATCATGCATGCAGAGGGTGCCATGGCTGGCCATTCACAGTTCAAGAACATCATGCACCGCAAGGGCCGTCAGGATGCGGTGCGCTCGAAAATGTTTTCCAAGCTCGCGCGCGAAATCACGGTTGCCGCCAAGTCCGGTATGCCGGACCCGGCGATGAACGCGCGCCTGCGCCTGGCGATCCAGAACGCCAAGGCGCAGTCGATGCCGAAGGACAACATCGAACGGGCGATCAAGAAGGCCTCCGGCGGAGACTCGGAGAACTACGAAGAAGTCCGCTACGAGGGCTACGGCCCGGGCGGCGTCGCCGTCATCGTCGAGGCGCTGACCGACAACCGCAACCGCACCGCCTCCAACGTGCGCTCGACCTTCACCAAGGCCGGCGGCGCACTCGGCGAAACCGGCTCGGTTTCCTTCTCCTTCGACCGCGTCGGCGAAATCACCTACAAGCTCTCGGTCGGTGACGCCGATAAGGTGATGGAAGCGGCCATCGAGGCCGGCGCCGACGACGTGACCACTGATGAGGACGGTCATACCATCATCTGCGGTTTCGAAGCGATCGGCGACGTTTCCAAGGCGCTCGAAGACACGCTCGGCGAAGCCGAAACCGTCAAGGCGATCTGGAAGGCCCAGAACACCGTGCCGGTCGACGAAGAAAAGGCACAGTCCCTGATGAAGCTCATCGACATTCTCGAGGACGATGACGACGTCCAGAACGTCTATTCGAACTTCGAAGTGTCGGACGAGATCCTGGCGAAGCTCTCGGCCTGATCGGACGGTCGAAGGGTTCGGAATTGTCTACCCGTGTCCGAAAGGGCACGGGTATTTCTTTGTGTGGTGCCGATGACCTATGACTTCGCGATCTTCGATTTCGATGGCACGCTGGCCGACACGGCGGCAAGCTTCATGGCCGCCTGCAACAGTGCTGCAAGCCGCTATGGCTTCCGCGAACTTTCCGTCGAGGAGTTCCAGTCGCTGAGAACAATGGGCAGCCGCGAGATCATCGCGCATCTCGGCGTGCCCATGTGGAAGCTGCCGCAGATCGCCACGTTCATGCGCCGCGCCATGGCAACGGAGGCCGCATCCGTCCGGCTGTTTCCGGGGGCTGCCGACCTGCTGCGGCGGTTGAAGGCAGCAGGCATCGGCATTGCGATTGTCAGTTCGAATGCGGAGGAAGGCATTCGCTCGGCACTCGGTGATGCCGCAGCGACCGTCGATCTCTATGAATGCGGCGCCGCACTGTTCGGCAAGGCGCAGCATTTCAAGCGGGCGATCCGCCATTCCGGTCTTGATCCGGCGCGCGTTCTCGCGATCGGCGACGAGGCGCGTGATATCGAGGCTGCGCGCAAGGTCGGTGTGGCCGCCGGCGCTGTCGCCTGGGGCTATGCCGATCCGGGCTTCCTGCAAGGTCTCGGGCCGGACCGGTTTTTCGCGCAGATGGAGGAGATCGCTCCGGCTTTCGGAGCGGTCTGATTGCTGCCTTACGCGGCGCTCGCAAGCTCCTTCTGCGCGTCTGCAAACAGCTTTAGCGAATGCAGCCGTGCGTCCATGTCGAAGATCGGCATGGAGATGATCAATTCGTCGGCCTTCGTCTGTTCGAGGAACGTGGCAATCTTCCGACGGATCGTCTCCGGGCTGCCGACGACCGCATACATCATCGAATGGTCGACGAAGATCTTCTCGTCATAGCTCCAGAGCCCGTCCATGGATTGGACCGGCGGCGGGAATTGCCCGCGCGCATTGCGGCGAAGGGCGACGAACGACTGCTGCATCGAGGTGAAGAGATGGTTGGCCTCTTCGTCCGTGTCGGCGGCGACGCCCATGACGCCGACCATGGCATGCGGCTTGTCGAGGGTCTCCGATGGCGTGAAGCGCTCGCGGTAGATCTCAAGCGCAGACAAAAGCATGTCCGGTGCGAAATGCGAGGCAAACGCGAAGGGCAGGCCGAGCATCCCGGCGAGGTGCGCGCTGTAATGGCTCGAACCGAGCAGCCAGATCGGCACATTGGTGTCGGCGCCGGGAACCGCGATGATCGCCTGATTTTCGGCGACAGGCCCGAGCAGTGCCTGCAACTCGACCACGTCGTTGGGGAAGTTGTTGGCGCTCGCCTCCATGTTGCGGCGAAGCGCCTGGGCGGTGCGCATGTCGGTGCCGGGGGCGCGGCCAAGGCCGAGATCGATGCGGCCGGGATAGAGCGCTGCCAGCGTGCCGAACTGCTCGGCAATGACGAGCGGCGAATGGTTCGGCAGCATGATGCCGCCGGAGCCGACACGGATCGTCTTGGTGGCGGCCGCCACGTGCGAGATTACGATCGAGGTCGCCGCGCTGGCGATGCCCTTCATGCCATGATGCTCGGCGAGCCAGAAGCGCTTGTAGCCGTTTTCTTCGGCAGCCTGGGCCAGGCGTCGGGTATTCTCGAGCGATTGGGCGACGCTGCCGCCTTGCGTGATCGGCGAGAGATCGAGGACGGAGAAAGTCGCCATGGCACGTGCCTTTATTGAGAGAAATTGATGAAAGGCTATGTAAGCTCAATTTTCCTCAATCCAAGGGTGGCGGAGAAGAAAACCTGACAGGCGTTCTCAGCTGTGCGTATGTTTTTGTTTTGTTCACTTTTTGCTGGCAGCGTCCAGGCTCTAGTCATAGGGTGAAATTCATGCAGACCACGATTCGCATCATCGGTATCGACCCAGGCCTGAGGCGCACTGGCTGGGGCATCATAGAGACGCTCGGCAATTCGCTGCGTTTTGTCGCTTCCGGCACCGTGACATCCGACGGCGACCTGGATCTCGCCTCCCGGCTTTGCCAGCTGCACGACGGGCTCGCCGATGTGGTGCATAGCTATCAGCCGCACGAGGCCGCGGTGGAGCAGACCTTCGTCAACAAGGACGCGACCGCGACGCTGAAGCTCGGCCAGGCGCGCGGCATCGCCATGCTGGTGCCGGCGCGCGCGGGCCTGAGGGTCGCCGAGTATGCGCCCAACGCCGTCAAGAAGGCGGTGATCGGCGTCGGCCATGGCGAGAAGCAGCAGATCCACATGATGATCAAGGTTCTGATGCCGAAGGTCGAGTTCAAGGGCAACGATGCGGCTGACGCGCTGGCGATCGCCATCTGCCACGCGCATAACCGGCAATCGGTGACCAGCCGGCTTGCCGCATTGATGGCGTAGTTGCGCCCGACATAGTTTTTTCAGATGGTCTATCGACCATCACAGCCCACCGCGAGAGACGCCACATGATCGGCAAACTGAAGGGTACCATCGACGAGATCGGCGAGGATCACGTCGTGCTCGACGTGCATGGCGTCGGTTACGTCGCTTTCTGTTCGGCGCGCACCCTGTCCAAGCTCGGATCGGCGGGTGAAGCGGCGGTGCTTTTCATCGAGACCTATGTGCGCGAAGACCAGCTGAAGCTGTTCGGCTTCCTCTCGGCACTGGAGCGGGAGTGGTTCCGGCTGCTGCAGAGCGTGCAGGGCGTTGGCTCGAAGGTGGCGCTTGCCGTGCTCTCGACGCTGACGCCGGGCGAGCTTGCAAACGCGATTGCGCTGCAAGACAAGACCTCGGTCTCGCGCGCGCCGGGCGTCGGACCCAAGGTGGCGGTGCGCATCGTCACGGAACTCAAGAACAAGGCGCCCGCCTTTGCCGGTGAAATGTCGGCGTCGATCGGGCTCAAGCAGGAACTCGGCGAAGGGGTCGCCTCGGCGCCCGTGTCCGATGCGGTTTCGGCGCTGACCAACCTCGGCTACTCGCGCGACCAGGCGGCGAACGCCGTTGCTGCGGCGCTGAAGAATGGCGGCGAAGGCGGCGACAGCGCCAAGCTCATCCGCCTTGGCCTGAAGGAACTGGCGCGATGAGCGCTTGCGTTGAACGGGTCTGCAAGGCAGAACGCACCATGCCCGGCATGATGGCGGGCCGCAGCGCGGGAGCTGCCCGATCGATTGGAACGAATGCATGAGTGACGCCGCACGCCTGATAACGCCGGACAAGCGCGGTGAAGATCTCGATGCGACCATGCGGCCGCAGACGCTTGATGATTTCACCGGCCAGGCGGAAGCGCGTGCCAACCTGAAGATCTTCATCGAGGCTGCGAAAAACCGCGGCGAGGCGCTCGACCACGTGCTGTTTGTCGGGCCGCCCGGCCTCGGCAAGACGACGCTCGCGCAGATCATGGCCAAGGAACTCGGCGTCAACTTCCGCTCGACCTCTGGCCCTGTCATCGCCAAGGCCGGCGATCTCGCGGCTCTGCTTACAAATCTCGAAGAGCGCGACGTGCTCTTCATCGACGAAATCCACCGGCTCAATCCGGCGGTCGAAGAAATCCTCTATCCGGCGATGGAAGACTTCCAGCTCGACCTGATCATCGGCGAAGGTCCGGCAGCCCGCTCGGTCAAGATTGACCTGGCGAAGTTCACGCTGGTGGCGGCCACGACCCGCCTGGGCCTTTTGACGACGCCGCTTCGCGACCGCTTCGGTATTCCGGTGCGGCTCAATTTCTACACGGTCGAGGAGCTGGAATCGATCGTTCGGCGCGGAGCCCGGTTGATGGGTCTCGGCATGACCGACGACGGCGCGCGCGAGATCGCCCGTCGTGCCCGCGGCACGCCGCGTATCGCGGGGCGGCTTTTGCGACGGGTGCGCGATTTCGCCGAAGTGGCGCGTGCGGAAGCCGTCACCAAGGAGATCGCCGACGAGGCTTTGACGCGGCTGCTCGTCGACAATATGGGTCTCGACCAGCTCGACCGCCGCTACCTTTTCATGATTGCGCAGAATTTCGGCGGCGGCCCCGTCGGCATTGAAACCATCGCTGCCGGCCTTTCCGAGCCGCGCGACGCGATCGAGGACATCATCGAGCCCTATCTCATTCAGCAGGGTTTCATCCAGCGGACACCGCGCGGCCGTATCTTGACCGCAAATGCCTGGAAACATATCGGCCTCAATCCGCCGAAAGAAGTCGAGGCGGCGCAGTTCCGTCTGACGCTCGAGGATGAATAGATGATCACACGCCGCGGATTGTTCAAAGTGATCGGCGGCGGGATCGCCAGCATGGCAGCGCTCGGAGGATATGCCTTCGCCGTCGAGCCCTTGGCCCGGTTGAACGTCACCCGTTACAAGCTGACGCCACCCGGCTGGACGCCGGGGCTGAAGCTGCGCGCGGTCGTGCTGACGGATATCCACGCCTGCGAACCCTGGATGCCGGCGAGCCGCATCGCCTCGATCTGCCGCCAGGCCAACTCGCTTGGCGGCGACATCACGCTTTTGCTCGGCGACTATGTGGCCGGCATGAACCTCGTCACCCGCTACGTGCATTCCAGCGAATGGTCGAAGGCGCTCGCGACGCTTGAAGCGCCGCTCGGGGTGCATGCCGTCATGGGCAATCACGACTGGTGGGAAGACCGGACCGCGCAGAAGAATGGCGGTGGGCCGACCTTCGGGCACAAGGCGCTTCAGGACGTTGGCATCAACGTCTACAGCAACCGAGCAGTTCGGCTGGAGAAGGACGGGCAGGGTTTCTGGATCGCCGGCCTCGAGGACCAACTCGCGCTCGTGCCCGGCAAGAAGTGGCAGCGCAAGCGCATGAGCGGCCTCGACGACCTCGACGGCACGCTGGCTCAGGTGAGTGACGGCGATCCCGTTATTCTGCTGGCGCACGAGCCGGACGTTTTTCCGCGTGTGCCGCAGCGCGTCGCATTGACGCTTTCGGGCCACACCCATGGCGGCCAGGTGCGGGTTCTTGGCTACGCGCCGGTCGTTCCGTCGCGCTTCGGCGACCGTTATGCCTATGGGCACGTCACCGAGAACAACTGCAATCTGATCGTTTCCGGTGGTCTCGGTTGCTCGCTCGCGCCGGTTCGCTTTGGCGTTCCACCAGAGATCGTTGTCATCGATCTCGGCTAGGGCTGATTTCCCAGCCTCGCGGCTTACCAGGAAAAGAGCCTGGCGTAGAAGGGACGCCAGGCTCCTCTGTTTTCGGCAGTTCAGTTCGCTGAACCGGGCAAGGCGTCGTGCGTCACGCCGCCTTGACTGCCCCTTTCTGCAGCGCGCTGCGCAGCCCGCTTGCGACTTCGTAGGTGTCGGTGACCAGCAGCAGCCCATCCGCGCACTCGAACCATTCGCCCTGAAGCCCGGCGATGGTCCTCACGGACGCGCTGATCGCGCCCAGATTGACGGAACCCGGCGGCGTGCTGATGACCCGCTCCGCCACCCACGTGTCGAGCCAGATCTGGTTTGCCGGTGAGACCGCCTCAAGTGCGGTTTGTGGATGTTTGTCGAAGTACTGCTGAATCGCCTGGTTGGTGGGCGCAATGACGATCTGATCCAGATTGCTGTCGCCAAACGCATTGATCACCCGAGACCCTTCCAGGGCCATGAGGAAGGTGTCGGTCTTGCCTTCCCGGCCGGTCGTTGCAGCGAGTGACCGCAGCGTCTCCAGGATCGTGGGAAGCGGCTGTTCCAGCAGTGCATCGTCCGCGCCCGTCGTCACCAGGGATTGATAGACGAGCTCGATGCCGGGAGTGAACGACCGCTTGCGGATGCCACGTGTCCAATTGTATTCGAAGTCCACTTCAAAGCGTCCTTTGAGATTGGGCACGACGCCTTGTGGCACCTCGATGATCGCGGCCGCGTTCCAGATGTAGCCGGCATAGGACGGGCGACCGGGATTTGCCGGCACTCCCGGCGACACCCAGCCGACATGCGGCAACCTGGCCTGCCACTCGATCGATTGCGTGGCCGGTCGTGCGGCAAAGGAGACCTCCGAGGCGGTGAAGCTGACACCGACATTGGCGCTCAGCGATGCGCCTCCCTTCGGGCCTTCCTTGCTGTATTCCGCGCTGAGCTCGCCGCCGATCGAGAAGCTGATCGTCGCCTGCTCGACGGTGCTGTTCGGCCCGAACGTCATCAGTCTGGCCTGTGTCGAGGTCGCTTCGAGGTTCAGTTTCATGTGGTTGGCGTAAAAGCCGACCGAAACCCAGTTGGACGACGGGTTGGAGGGCGAGCCCTGGACGCCGTGATAGACATCCCCGGCAACGAGGTAGTAGTCGCGCGTCAGGTTCTGGTTGCCGCGCATGAGTTTGTAGACCGAAAGCAGGGCGTTTGCGGTCAGGGTCTGCGATGAGGTCTTGACCGTACCCCAGCCGAAGTCCTTGCCTCCATTGGATTTCCATTGACCGTTCAAAGTACCGACAAGCTTCCAGACTTCGGGATTCAACGTCTCGATAGGCATGTTTGATTTCCTTCGAAGCGCCGTCGATCGACGGGAGGGTTGAGCTTAGGCACGGGCCGGAACCGACCCGCGCAGCCACCATAGCTCGGATTTTTGATAGCAACCTGAGGTATTGGTAGGTGAATTAACGCTCTTTAAAGGAGTCCTTGATCGATACACAACCGGGCCTGTGTCGTGCCTGGATGATGTCAGGCAAGGAGGTTCTCGATCGTTTGCCGCAGGCGCGCCGCGCCACCAGGCTTCCAGCCCAGAGCGCGGATCCGTTCTGTGTTCATCGCATTGAAATCGGCGAGCGCGGCCGGCTCGGGAAGCGCGTTCGCGCATCCCGTGACATCGCGAACGATGGCCAAGATCGTACGGTTATCCACGAGGAGATCGGAAACGTTCAACACTGGCGGGTGTAGATGCCGATGGTCCGTTTCGAGAGCGAGGCGAACGGCTGCTGCGACATCGTCACCGTGAACCTCTGTTCCGGCGCGCGGCGCGACGCCGCGGCCTTCGAGATAGTCGCTGAAGAGCTGCTGCCACTTGTGTGTGGCGCCCACTCCGGCCGCTCCGTAGACGCCGGTCACGCGCAGGCTGATTGTCCTGAACGCGTCGGCGGAAAGCGCGCCGAGCGCGCCTTCGGCCTTCAGCTTCAGTTCGCCATACAAGTTTTCGGGCTGGCAGAGCATATCTTCCGCAAGTTCGGCCCCCGGCGCCGAAGCACCATAGACTGCACGGCTCGACAGGAAGACGCAGCGCCTGACGCCTCGGTCGCGAGCGGTGCGAAACAGATGGAGGGAGCCGTCGAGGTTGGCGCGGCGAAACCCTTCCGGATCGTTGCCTTCTCCGCCTCGATAACGACCGGCAACGTGCTGGAACGCGGCATGGACGAAACTGTCGATAGCCTCGAAAGCCGCGCTCGCGTCGATATCCGGATCCAGCGACATCGGGGCGAAGTCGACCGGCTTGGAAAAGAAGTCCGGGGCGGCTCGCGTGCGGCCGCCGATCACGACATCGTAGCCGTGCTCGATCAGATGCTCGACGATGAAGCGTCCGACGAAACCCGTGCCGCCGGAAACCAGCACGCGGGTCATGACCGCACCGGGTTGACAAGCGAGGCGATGTCGGGAACGTCCTTGCCGGTGAGATAGGCGAACCAGAGATCGATCAGCGGCTGCAGGGCGCTGGCGCGAGGATGGTCTGTCTCCCAGGGCTTTTCGTACTGGTAGTGCAGCACGCCGATCGAGCGCCAGTCCCAGAGCTCCGGCAGGTTGAACCAGACATATTGCAGCATGTTCATCGTCACCGGCAGGCCGTGCCAGTCCGGGAAGAAACTCTGCAGGAACGTTTGGTCGGTGCGCGGCCAGAAGGCATCGGGCGCGTCGAGACGGATGAGCATGCTTTCGAATGTCTCGAGCGACGGTTCGGCGACGAAGACGCCCGAGTTCAGCCGGTGGAAGTCGGAGAGGCTCTCGTAGACATTGGGGGCGGCCGAAAATTCCGGATAGAAGAACAGCCGGTCGATGTTCTTGAGCACGATCGCGTCGGCGTCGATGAAGACGCAGCGCCGATACTCGGTCAGCTGCCAGAACCGGAGCTTGCAGAAGTTGTCGAGCGGCGAGTGGAAGTCCGGCTTGCGGCCCTTGGTGAAGGGTGCCTTTTCGTGCACGTTGCGGCGGGCGTGGCGCTCGTTGAAGGCATCGGAGAGCGGCAAGAGGTCCGCTTCGACCAGGCGGCATTCGAATTCAGCCAGCGGCGCCAGAGCTTCGTGCGAAACGCCGCCGGTGTGGAGTATCACGATATCGGCCGCGGTGCCCGTCAGGCGTATCGAGCGCGCCAGTGCGCGGGCGCCAAGCGCGTAGTCGGCATTCGTGACGAGGGTCACGAAGGCATGATCGGCAGATGGAAGCGAGGAGGGGCGGAGCCCCTCCAAAGGATTGTTCGCTATCATGAAACGGATTTCAGCCGCTTGCCCTCTGGGTCGTGGTTGATGAGCGGCGCTATATCCTTGGTCCAGGCGGAGACGGCCGGAACGCGCGTGCGGTCGACACGATAGGCGAACTTCTTGGCGACATCGACGATTTCCGACAGCAATCCGTCCTGCAGCCGTGTCGGGTTGAGGCCAAGGCCCAGGAACTTCTCATTGTGCACGACGAGTTCGTTCTCGGCTGCCTCCTTGCGCGGGTTCGTCAGCCAGGCGATCTGTGCGCCGCTGATCGATGCGATCATTTCGGCGAGGTCGCGCACCCGATGGGTCTCGGTCATCTGGTTGAAGATCTCGACGCGGCTGCCGCGGGCCGGCGGGTTTTTCAGCGCCAGCTCGATGCAGCGCACCGAATCCTGAATATGGATGAAGGCACGGGTCTGGCCGCCGGTGCCGTGTACGGTCAAGGGATAGCCGATTGCCGCCTGGATCAGGAAACGATTGAGGACCGTGCCGTAGTCGCCGTCATAGTCGAAGCGGTTGATGAGCTGGGCATGGCGGCGCGTCTGTTCGGTGTGCGTGCCCCAGACGATGCCCTGATGCAGATCAGTGATCCTGAGGCCATCGTTCTTGGCGTAGAACTGGAAGAGCAGCTGATCCAGGCACTTGGTCATGTGATAGATCGAGCCGGGATTGGATGGGTAGAGGATCTCCTGGCTGACGGTCTCGCCGCCCATCGTCTCGATCCCGACGGGCAGGTATCCTTCGGGGATGGCTGCGCCGATCGTCGAATAACCGTAGACGCCCATGGTGCCGAGGTGGACGAGGTGCGCATCGAGGCTGAGTTCGACCAGTGCATTCAAGAGATTGTGCGTGGCGTTGACGTTGTTGTTGACCGTGTAGTTCTTGTGGCGGTCGCTCTTCATCGAATAGGGCGCGGCGCGCTGCTCGGCGAAATGCACGATCGCATCCGGGCGGTGCTCGGCTAGCCAGTTTTTCAAGAGCTCGTAGTCGCGGGCAAGATCGATCAGGTTGAAATGGATGCGGCGGCCGGTCTCGGCATGCCAGATGCGCGTGCGTTCCTGGATCGAATCCATCGGCGTCAAGGATTGCACACCGAGTTCCGTGTCGATCCAGCGGCGTGAGAGATTGTCGAGAATGTGAACGTCGTGACCGGCATCGGACAAATGAAGCGCCGTAGGCCAACCGACGAAACCGTCGCCGCCGAGAATCGCAATCTTCATGCACGTTCTCCTGATCGAGGGAAGGAAGTCCGTCACGTGATAGGATAGGATTGTGACAGCGCTGCAATGCTTGCAAATGGCTTTTTGTTCCTGCACAGGAAACCGGATGTACTTCCCGGAGAACAGCATGTCCCAGATTTCGCTCGCAGGCGAACTGACCGAAAACGGCCACCGGCTGATCCAGCGCGTCTATTACGAAGACACCGACTTTTCCGGCGTTGTCTATCACGCCCGCTACCTGCATTTCATGGAGCGCGCCCGCACCGACTTCCTGCGCCTGCTCGGTGTCGAACAGGCGACGCTCGCAATCGAGGGCGACAGTGAGGGGCTGGTCTTCGTTGTTCATCGCATGGAGATCGACTTCAAGGCGCCGGCCCGCATGGACGATATCCTGACGATCACCACTGTCACGGAGAAGGCCGGCGGCGCCAAGATGGTGCTGCAGCAGGAGATCCGTCGCGGTGAGCAATTGCTGATCGCCGCCAAGGTGATCATTGCCGTGATCAACAGCCAGGGTCGACCGCGCCGGCTGCCGGAAGCGCTTGCCTACAAGTTCCACCACGCCAAGGAAAGCGCTGGGTAGGCGCCTCCCTCAATTTGGATGCTCCCGTCGAAACGCCCCTTCGTGGGGCGTTTTTCGTCGGTCGGTGGGTGTTTTCGTGTCGGGCGATTTCGATGATTGACAATAATACGTACGTACGTATTATTCGCCATGTCCAGAAAATCGATACGCGAAAATCTTCTGAAAGCGGGCGATCAGCTCGTATGGAACACAGGCTACGCCGGGACCGGCGTACGCGACATCGTCGAGGCTGCGGGCGCAAGGCCGGGGTCCTTCACCAACCATTTCGCTTCCAAGGAAGATTTCGTCATCGAGGTGCTCGACCGCTACTTCGCCTATGTCTCGGGTCTCGTCGAAGAAGCACTCGCTGACGGAAGCGTGCGCCCGGTCGATCGGCTGCGCCGCTACATCGACCTCATCACCGGCAAACTTGCCGACGCCGACTACAGCCGCGGCTGCATGATCGGCAATCTCAGTCTCGAGGCCTCCTTCGACAACGAGCGGCTGCGTGCGCATCTGTCGCGCTTGTTTGAGGTTTGGCGCGGCCCGTTCGAGGCCTGCATCGCCGAAGGGCTGGAGAAGGGCGAGATCGCCCCGCTTGGGTCCGCGGCCGAACTTGCCGATTTCCTGCTCAGCGCCTGGCAGGGGGCGATGCTGCGCATGAAGGTCGATCGAAGCGCGGCGCCGCTTTTGACATTCAGGAAGATCGTTTTTTCAACCGTGTTTGATGGAGGAAGGCATGCGTGACGAGACATTCGCTACCGGCAAGACGTTCGTCGATATCCTGGGATCGTCGATGGCCTATGTCGAACAGGGTTCGGGGCCGACGGTCCTGTTCCTTCATGGCAACCCGACATCGTCCTACATCTGGCGCAACATCATTCCGCATGTCGCGCCGATCGGGCGCTGCGTTGCGCCGGACCTGATCGGCTATGGCCACTCGGCCAAGCCTGATATCGACTATTCCTTCCTCGACCAGTTTCGCTACCTCGAAGCCTTCATCGAAAAGGTCGTGCCCGGCCCGCTCTTCCTGGTCGCGCAGGATTGGGGAACGGCGCTCGCCTTCCACCTTGCGAGCCTTTACCCGGAAAAGGTGCTGGGGCTCGCCTTCATGGAATTCATCCGGCCCGCCGAAACCTGGGACGCCTTCCACCAGAAACCGCAGGCCCGTGAGCTCTTTAGGGCGTTCCGTACCGAGGGTGTCGGCGAGCGGCTGATCCTGGAAGAGAATGTCTTTGTCGAACGGGTCGTGCCGAATGCGATCCTGCGCAAGCTGACCGACGAGGAAATGGATGCCTACCGCGCACCGTTTCCGGACGCAGCGTCGCGACGCCCGGTGCTGCGGTTGCCGCGTGAGTTGCCGATCGAGGGCGCGCCGGGCGAGTTTTTTGCGATCAGCACCGCAGACCACGTCGCGCTTCGTGCCTCGCGCTATCCGAAGCTTCTGTTTTCCGGCAATCCCGGCGCGTTGATCTCGCCGGCCGAAGCGGAGGCCTATGCCGGCGAACTGACAGATTGCCGTCTGGTAAGGCTCGGTGCCGGGGCGCACTACCTGCAGGAGGATCACCCCGATGCGATCGGTACATCCATTCGCGCCTGGATCGAGGACCTGAGGCGGGAGGAGGCGGCTTAATCCGCCGCTCTCGCTCCAACCTTGTCCAGCAGATCCTGGGTGAGGATTTGTTTGACCCCGTCAAGGTCCCTCCACGGATCGTCCGTCCTTTCGATCCGCGTGAGGATGTCGGGGATGCGGAAGCTGCTGGCGGCCCGGAGCCCGTCAAGCTCGTCCCAGCTGACAGGCGTGGCGACCGGGCCGCCAGCGCGTGCGCGGACCGAATAGGGGGCGATCGCGGTGGCGCCGCGCTCGTTCCGCAGCCAGTCGATGAAGATCAGCCCCTTGCGCTTCTCCTTCGACATGGTGGCGATGAACCTTTGCGGTTCGCGTTCAGCAAAGCCCTGGGCAAAGGATTTTGCAAAGGCCTTGGCGTGCGACCAGGTGGCGCGCGCTGTCAGCGGCACGATCACGTGAATGCCCTTGCCGCCGGTGACCATCGGCACCGACTTCAATCCCAGCGCCGAGAGGGCGTCCCCCATGGCTGTGGCGGCGGCCTTGACGACCCCGAAATCAAGGCCCTCGTCGGGGTCGAGGTCGAAGACCAGCCGGTCGGGTGTTTCAAGCGTATCGAAGCGCGAACCCCAGATGTGGAATTCGAGCGAGCCCATCTGCACTGCGGCGACCAGTCCCGCAGCGTCGTGCACATACATGTAGTTTTCGGTTTCGCCGGAACTTTCCGTGACGGGAATTTCCTTGATCTCTGCGGGAAAGCCATCGCCGGCATGCTTCTGGTAGAAACGCGGCCCCTTTATGCCTTGCGGCGCGCGGACGAGTGACAGGAGATGGTCGGCCGCGTGAGGCAGCATGCGATCGGCGACCGCCGTGTAATAACGGGCGAGGCCCACTTTGCTGATGCCCTGGTCCGGAAACAGCAGCCGGTCGGGATGGGTGATGCGGATGCCGAGAACGGTCTCTTCGGCGGGTTCTGTATGTGGTTTCGCGCTTGCTGCGCCGGAGGCCTTCGGTGCCTTGGTGGCCAGCTTCCTGCTGCCAGGGGAGATCGATGCATTTTTGGAATCGGTCATTCTGCTCACCCGTAACGCAATTGGACGGCCTTGGCCTCTTGGTCGACGCCGATATTGGCGCTGTCATGACGCCAGGTCCAGATGGCCGCGAGAACGGCGCCCCGTCGCAACGTTTGGTCGTGGGGTGGCCGGGAAACGTGTCGGGCGCGGGTAAGTTCCGTCGTGCCTGCGATGCTGTCCGGTGATGCTGCAAAGACACAAGACGGTAACGGTCTCTTAACCATAATGGTGTCTTAATCATCGCATCAGGATTTGTGCAGGGCACGTCATCCTTTGACCAAAATTGACGGCAAGAAGGCAACCTAAAGCTAATTAAGGTCGCGATGGCGCGATCTGCGGCGGTGCCGGGCACTCTTGCAAACAGGACGTTTGGGCTACCCGGTCACGAGCATGAACCGCTCTTGCCGGGTGTTTGGATTCGGGGACTGAAGACGATGGAACAGGTTGGATTGGCCGCGGCGACGCACGATGTGAGCCTCTGGTCGCTATTCATGCAAGCGGGCTTCGTCGTGAAGCTGGTCATGCTGGGGCTGATCGCAGCCTCCGTCTGGACCTGGGCGATCGTCGTCGACAAGACGCTGAACTACGGCCGCGTTCGCCGCCAGCTCGACAGCTTCGAGCAGGTGTTCTGGTCCGGCCAGTCGCTGGAAGAACTCTACCGCACGCTCGCCGACCGGCAGACCGCCGGGATGGGGGCGATCTTCGTATCCGCCATGCGGGAATGGAAGAAGAGCTTCGAGCGCGGCGCGCGCTCGCCGATCGGCCTGCAGATGCGTATCGACCGCGCCATGGACGTGACACTCGCCCGTGAATCGGAATCGCTCGAAGCGCGCCTCGGCTCGCTCGCGACCATTGGCTCGGCAGCACCCTTCATCGGTCTCTTCGGTACCGTCGTCGGTATCATGACCTCGTTCCAGGCGATCGCCGGCTCGAAGTCGACCAACCTTGCGGTCGTTGCGCCCGGTATCGCCGAAGCGCTGCTTGCCACCGCGATCGGCCTTCTCGCCGCTATCCCGGCGGTTATCGCCTACAACAAGTTCTCGGCCGATGCCGGCAAGCTCTCGGCGCGCATGGAAGCGTTCGCCGACGAGTTCTCCGCCATCCTGTCGCGCCAGATCGACGAGAAGCTGCAGAGCCCGCGTCAGGCCGCGCAGTAATCGCCAGAAAGTACGGAGACCACGCTGATGGGTATGTCGGTTGGCGGAGCCAAGGGTTCGGGTGGCGGACGTCGTCGCCGCGGCGGCAAGAAGGCCATGATGAGCGAGATCAACGTGACGCCGTTCGTCGACGTCATGCTCGTGCTCCTGATCATCTTCATGGTGGCAGCACCGATGATGACGGTCGGCGTGCCGATCGACCTGCCGGAAACGCAGGCAAAGGCGCTCAATTCCGATACGCAGCCGATCACCGTTTCGGTCAACCCGGCCGGCGAGATCTATCTGCAGGAAACCCCGATTGCCATTGATGAAGTCGTGCCGAAGCTCGAGGCGATTGCAACGACCGGCTACAACGAACGCATCTACGTGCGCGGCGACACCAATGCCGACTATGGCACGGTCATGAAGGTCATGGCCCGCATCTCGGCTGCCGGTTTCAAGAACCTCGGCCTCGTCACGCTGCAAGAACAGGAAAAGTGACGTCCAAGATGAAGGGCAGTCTCGCTACATCTGCTGTCCTCCACGCCATGGTCTTGACCTGGGCGCTGGTGTCGCTTGGCAGCCCGGCTGACTTCCAGGTCGCCGACGTCGAGGCCTTGCCTGTCGACATCGTACCCTATTCGGAAATGACCCAGGTCCAGCAGGGCGACAAGAAGGCACCGAAGAAGGAGCATTCGTCGCCGGTCCCGACCAAGCGTCCGGAGACGAACCAGCCGGCCGAAAATGTCGGCGACAACGACACCGACCTGAAGACACCGCCGACGCCGAACGCCAAGCCGTCGAAGAGCGAAGCCACGGCGTCGCCCGAGAAGAACGACAAGCCCGAGCCGACGCCCGACCCGGTCGAGCAGGAAATCAAGAAGGTCGAGGAGACGAAACCCGCCTCCGAGCCCGCGACCGAAGTGGCAGCCCTGCCGGAACCCAAGCAGGAAGTGAAGCCGGAAACGAAGCCGGATCCGGCGCCCGCCGAAGAAAAGCCTGCCGAAAACCCGGAAGCCGAAGCCTTGCCCGAAAAGGTGCCGACGCCGGCCGCAAAGCCGAAGGTCGAAAAGCCGGCCCAGAGCGCCAAGACGCCTGAGCGCAAGGACGAGCAGACGCCGAAGGAACAGAAGAAGCAGGCTTCCACCGAGGACAGCAAGTTCAACGCCGACGAGATCGCGGCTCTGCTCAATCGGCAGGATCCGTCTGCCGGCGGCGCCAAGCGTTCGACGCAGGAAGCGGCTCTCGGCGGCAAGAAGACCATCGGCGTCGGCCTCAGCGCCAACGAGATCGACGGCGTCAAGGGCCAGATCCAGGGCAACTGGTCGCTGACACCGGGCCTGACCGGCGTCGAGGAGGTCCGGGTCACGGTCCGCGTGCAGCTCGACCCGTCGGGCAATATCGTCGGCACGCCCGAAGTGACCGCCACCGGTGGCCCCGAAGGCACCCGCCGCGCCGTTGAGAGCAGCACCTTGCGTGCGATCCGTCGCTCGGCCCCGCTACAGAACCTGCCGCCTGACAAATATGAGGGCGAAAAAGGATGGAATACCCTCGTGCTGAACTTCGACCCCTCGGAATTCGCACTCTAGAGCTGCCGGGATTGGAACCCATGCCGGATAGCAAACCACCCCTGCAAACCCTTCGTAAGAAGCTGAAAGGCTTGTCTCTATGATCAAGGTCTCTCTTATCCGCGCCATGATGGTGGCAGCGGGCATGTTAGTCGCCGTCGTGGCGGCGGTGACGCCGGCGAATGCTGAAGTCGAAATCAACATCAACAAGGGCAACGTCGAACCGCTGCCGATTGCTGTCACCGATTTCCTCCAGGGCGAACTCGGCCAGAAGATCTCCGACGTGGTCGCAGCCGACCTCAAGCGCTCCGGCCTGTTTGCGCCGATCAACAAGGGCGCCTTCATCGAAAAGATCAGCAACCCTGACGCCACGCCGCGCTTCGAGGACTGGAAGGTTATCAACGCGCAAGCGCTGGTCACCGGCCGCGTGACCCAGGAAGGTGACGGCAGGTTGAAGGCGGAATTCCGCCTGTGGGACACGTTCGGTGGCACGCAGATGACCGGCCAGCAGTTCTTCACCCAGCCGGAAAACTGGCGTCGCGTCGCCCACATCATCGCCGATGCCATCTATGAGCGCATCACCGGCGAGAAGGGCTACTTCGACACGCGCATCGTCTATGTCGCCGAGAGCGGCCCGAAGACGGCGCGCAAGCGTCAGCTGGCGATCATGGACCAGGACGGCTTCAACGCCCGCGCGCTCACCAACTCCAACGACATCGTGCTGACGCCGCGCTTCTCGCCGAACCGCCAGGAAGTCACCTACATGTCGTTCGAAAACCAGCAGCCGCGGGTTTACCTGCTGCAGCTGGAAACCGGACAGCGCGAGGTCGTCGGCAACTTCCCCGGCATGACGTTCTCGCCGCGCTTCTCGCCGGATGGCCAGCGCGTGATCATGAGCCTGCAGCAGGACGGCAACGCCAACATCTACACGATGGACCTGCGCTCGCGCACGACGACCCGTCTCACCAACACCGCGGCGATCGACACCGCGCCGTCCTATTCGCCCGATGGCAGCCAGATCGCCTTTGAAAGCGACCGCGGCGGCCGCCAGCAGATCTACGTCATGGGTGCAGATGGTTCCGGCCAGCGCCGCATCTCCTTCGGCGACGGCTCCTATTCGACGCCGGTCTGGTCTCCGCGTGGCGACCTCATCGCCTTTACCAAGCAGTCGGGCGGCAAGTTCTCGATCGGCGTGATGAAGACCGACGGTTCGGGTGAGCGCATCCTGACCACCGGCTTCCACAACGAGGGCCCGACCTGGGCGCCGAACGGCCGTGTGCTGATGTTTTTCCGCCAGGGCGCAGGCTCCGGCGGACCGCAGCTCTATTCGATCGACCTCTCCGGCTACAACGAACAGCTGATCCAGACGCAGGGCTTTGCGTCCGACCCGGCCTGGTCGCCGCTGCTCGAGTAGTTGATCCGATTTGCGGCGGGGAATGTGGCAGCGACGCCGCTTTCTCGCCGCAAAGTGCTGGTCTAGCAGGCGCCGAGCTTAAATTATCGATTTGTTAACCATAACTGTTGAAAAGCGATTAACCGCTTCCGGTTACAGTCTGGCAACCGTGAATTCAGACACTTCTCAAGGAGACCGGCGTATGAGCCGAATTGACACCCCGGCCGCAGGCCGCATGCAGACCATCGCTCGCAACCCGGTCATGATCGCCCTGGTCATGACGCTTGCCCTGGCTGGCTGTGCATCGAAGAAGAACCTGCCGGGAAGTGCTGGCGAACTTGGTCTCGGTGGCGCCGGTGCCGCAACGCCTGGCTCGCAGCAGGACTTCACCGTCAATGTCGGCGACCGCATCTTCTTTGACACCGACTCCACCTCGATCCGTGCAGACGCGCAGCAGACGCTCGCTCGCCAGGCTCAGTGGCTTGCCAAGTACCCGAACTACGCGATCACGATCGAAGGCCATGCCGACGAACGCGGCACGCGCGAATACAACCTTGCGCTCGGTGCGCGCCGTGCGGCCTCGACCCGCGACTACCTCATCAGCCAGGGCGTTCCGTCGAATCGCATGAAGACGATCTCCTACGGCAAGGAAAAGCCGGTGGCCGTCTGCGACGACATCTCGTGCTGGTCGCAGAACCGCCGTGCAGTCACCGTACTGGGTGGCGCTGGCATGTAATCTGACGACCGAGCCATGCTCGGTCGGGTAGCATGACGTGCTGCGGGGAACGCACCGTGCCCCCAGGATCACAGACTGCTAAAATATAAGGGCGGCTCTCGGCCGCCCTTTGCTTTTTTACCACACTTTGGCCGAACTCCGTTGCTTTTTCAGGGCAATTGGAAAACTGTGCGGCAATCACCCAGTTGACTCGGCGAGATGTATTGCGGGCCCCGATCACGGGTGGGACAACCGGTATTCGAACAGGACAAATGAAATGAAGAAATTTGTCGTGGCGGGACTGATCGGTCTTGCAGCCCTTTCGGGCCTTGGCCAGACGGCGAACGCCATGCCTCTTTCAGGGCTGCTGGCCCGAACGACTGAAGCCAATTCAGGCGTGCAGAAGCTGCCCGTCGTGAAGGTGCAGTCGGCCGAGACCGCACGGATTGGCCAGCTTGAAGAACAGATCCGCTCGCTCAACGGGCGTATCGAGGAAATGAGCTTCCAGCTCCTGCAGATGCAGGAACAGATCCGGAAGTTCCAGGAGGACAACGAATTCCGCTTCCAGGATCTGGAAAGCGGCAAGGCCTCCCCGAAGAAGAGCGGCGCGCTTCAGACGCCGAAGACCAGCGATCAGGCGTCCGTCACCCCGGGGGTGACGGATAGCCATACCATGGCGCCGGCCGCTGGCGGCAACGACATGGCGTCCTCGGGAACGACGCTGGGCGGAAATCCGGGCTCCGGCACTGCGGCTGCACCGTCGACGCTTGGCCAGATCGTCTTCGACGAAAACGGCAATCCGGTCGCAGCGACGACCGATGCGCAGCCTGGCGCGAACGCCACGCTTCCCGGCGTCCAGACGCCTGATAACGGTGGCCTGAACAGCAATCCCGGCAGCCAGACGGCGTCGCTCGACAATCCCGGCGATCTCTACCAGTCGGCTTACGGTCACGTCCTTTCGGGCGACTACAGCACGGCTGAACAGGAGTTTGGCGACTATCTCGCCGCTTTCCCGAAGGGCGACAAGGCGGCCGATGCGAGCTTCTGGCTCGGCGAAGCCCAGTACTCGCAGGGCAAATACAGCGATGCCGCCAAGACGTTCCTCAACGCGCACCAGGCCCACGGCAAATCGCCCAAGGCACCGGAAATGCTGTTGAAGCTCGGCATGTCGCTGGGAGCCCTCGACAACAAGGAAACGGCTTGCGCGACGCTGCGCGAGGTCAACAAGCGCTATCCCAAGGCCTCGCCAGCGGTGAAGGCAAAGGTGACGAGCGAGCAGAGCCGCTTTGGCTGCTGAGGCTCTAACGCCGATCGCCGTTGTCGACACGGCAAAACGATTTCTTTCATCCTTCGAAAGGCCAGCTCGCATCCTTGTCGCCGTGTCCGGCGGAAGCGACTCGAAGGGACTGCTTCTCGCCCTGCATGAGGCGATCGAGGCTACCGGGCCAAACGACTTCTCTCTGGTCGCCTGCACCGTCGATCACGCCCTGAGGTCGGAATCGGCCGAGGAGGCGCGGAGTGTCGCAGCGTTCTGCACAACGCTCGGCGTCGCGCACGTGACGATGCGGTGGGACGGGCCGAAGCCGGAAACCGGCATCCAGGCCGCGGCGCGCGAAGCGCGGTATCGGTTGCTTGCCGCCGCCGCTGAGCGGCTCGACGCCGGCTGCATCGTCACCGGCCATACCAGCGATGACCAGCGCGAAACGATCTTGATGCGGCTGCAGAGAGGGGAAGGGCCCGGCGCTGCCGGCATGGCGACGGCCACCCTTTATGACCGCCGCCTCTGGGTGCTGCGCCCATTTCTGGGTCTCGATCGCGCGGCCATCCGCGCCTTCCTTGACGCACGACAGGTCGACTGGTTCGACGATCCGAGCAATGCCAATGCCCGTTTCGAGCGGGTGCGCGCGCGGGCCGAGCTTGCGCGTTCACCGCCAAACAGCGTCGGCGCCTGGGATGCCAGATCCCGGGCCCGATCGTCGGCAAATGCGGCAGACGTGCTTGGCCGCGATGTCCGGGTCCACGAGAAATTGGTCGCGGAGTTCCCGCTCGCTGGTCAGTGGCGGGACATCGACTGGCAGCGTGCACTGCTTGCGCTTGTTGCCGTGCTCGGCGGGCGCTCGCATCTGCCAGCGGCCGAGACTGTGGAGCGGATTGTGCATTTCCTGGAACGGGTGGAGCCCGGTCGGCTGACGGCCGGGGGCGTCGTCTTCGACCGGCGATCGACCGGTATCTACCTCTATCGCGAGGCGCGGGGCCTGAAAGAGTTGACGTTGAATGCAGGCGAGGTCGGCCTGTGGGATGGTCGGTTCGTTGTGCGCAATGGTGGACATCAGTCCATTTCAGTCACGGCCGAGGGCGGGCGAGGGCCACAACAGCAGAGACTTATTGCCGCAGGTCTGCCACCGGGCGTTGCCGGTCGCGCGTCGCTCTCGGCGCCGATTATCCTGTCTGAGAACGGCGAAAACGTCGCATCCGTCACAATCGAGCCGCGGATCGGGCTTTACGACACCTTTTTGCCCGCTTTCGACAGGATCATGGCCGACAGGATCGCCGGATTGTTCGGACGACAGCGATATCTTCCGCCGCCGGTTCACGATCTATTGACAGAAATGGAACGGTAGCCGGCGGTTTGCCTTGGCAATGCGTCACCAGAACCCTATGTTAGGGAGCAAGACAGCGGCCCGCGAAATGCGCGGGTCGTGACAGGTTCCGGGGAGTTCGATGAACCCTAATTTTCGTAATCTTGCCCTTTGGGCAATCATAGCGCTTTTGCTGATCGCGCTGTTCAGCATGTTTCAGCAGCCGACCGAGCGCACCGGCTCGCGCGAGATTCCGTTCTCGCAATTCCTGAAGGACGTGGATGCGAGCCGCGTTAAGGAAGTCGTGATCACCGGCTCGAAAGTGATCGGCAGCTATTCTGAAAGCGGCGCAACATTCCAGACCTACGCGCCATCCGTTGATACGGCGCTCACCGAGCGCCTCGAAGCCAAGGATGTGACGGTCACGGTTCGCCCGGAAACCGACGGTTCGTCCGGCTTCCTCAGCTATATCGGCACGCTTCTTCCGATGCTTCTGATCCTCGGTGTCTGGCTGTTCTTCATGCGCCAGATGCAGGGCGGTTCGCGCGGTGCCATGGGCTTTGGCAAATCCAAGGCCAAGCTTCTGACGGAAGCGCATGGCCGCGTGACGTTTGACGATGTTGCAGGTGTCGACGAGGCCAAGCAGGACCTCGAGGAAATCGTTGAATTCCTGCGCGATCCGCAGAAGTTCCAGCGCCTTGGCGGTCGCATTCCGCGCGGCGTTCTGCTCGTCGGTCCTCCCGGTACCGGTAAGACGCTGCTCGCCCGCTCGGTTGCCGGCGAAGCCAATGTGCCGTTCTTCACCATTTCCGGTTCCGACTTCGTCGAAATGTTCGTCGGTGTCGGTGCCAGCCGTGTGCGCGACATGTTCGAGCAGGCCAAGAAGAATGCGCCTTGCATCATCTTCATCGACGAAATCGACGCCGTCGGTCGCCATCGTGGCGCCGGTCTTGGCGGCGGTAACGACGAACGCGAACAGACGCTCAACCAGTTGCTGGTCGAGATGGACGGTTTCGAAGCCAACGAAGGCATCATCCTGATCGCGGCGACCAACCGTCCTGACGTTCTCGATCCGGCGCTGCTGCGTCCGGGCCGTTTCGACCGTCAGGTCGTCGTGCCGAACCCGGATATCAACGGCCGCGAACGCATCCTCAAGGTGCACGTCCGCAACGTGCCGCTGGCGCCGAATGTCGACCTCAAGGTTCTCGCCCGTGGTACGCCCGGCTTTTCCGGTGCCGACCTCATGAACCTTGTCAACGAGGCCGCCCTGATGGCCGCCCGCCGCAACAAGCGTCTTGTCACCATGCTCGAGTTCGAGGATGCCAAGGACAAGATCATGATGGGCGCGGAGCGTCGCTCGTCGGCCATGACCGAGGCTGAGAAGAAGCTGACCGCCTACCACGAAGCCGGTCACGCCATTCTTGCGCTCAACGTTCCTTCGGCCGACCCGCTGCACAAGGCGACGATCATTCCGCGCGGTCGTGCGCTTGGCATGGTCATGCAGTTGCCGGAAGGCGACCGCTACTCGATGAGCTACAAGTGGATGGTCTCGCGGCTTGCCATCATGATGGGCGGACGCGTTGCCGAAGAACTGACCTTCGGCAAGGAAAACATTACCTCTGGCGCATCGTCCGACATCGAGCAGGCCACCAAGCTTGCCCGCGCGATGGTGACGCAGTGGGGCTTCTCCGACCAGCTCGGACAGGTATCCTACGGTGAGAACCAGCAGGAAGTGTTCCTCGGTCACTCCGTGGCGCAGCAGAAGAACGTGTCGGAAGCGACCGCCCAGAAGATCGACAACGAAATCCGTCGTCTGATCGATGAGGCCTACGAGACCGCCCGCAAGATCCTGACCGAGAAGAACCACGAGTTCGTGGCGCTTGCCGAGGGACTGCTCGAATACGAGACCCTGACGGGCGAAGAGATCAAGGCGCTGATCCGCGGTGAAAAGCCGGCGCGTGACCTTGGCGACGACACGCCGCCACATCGTGGCTCGGCCGTTCCTTCGGCCGGTGCCAAGAAGGAAGGTCCGGCTGGCGGCAAGGGCGAAGAATCCGAAGGTGGGTTCGAGCCGCAGCCGCAGTAAGCGACATCTCCTGGCAATGCAAAAGAGCCGCCGTTCCTTGAGTGGAGCGGCGGTTTTTCGTTGGCAGATTGTCGGCTGGCATTTGGTAACGGGATGTAATGATTTCTGATGCTAGGCTCGCTGCCGTTTGCTGCGCTTTTGTGTCAAAGAAGACAAATGTATTTGCGATCTGAGGCCAAAGCCTGGCCCGAAGATCCAGAGCCTGCGGCAACCGCCGATATGAAATGAGGTCCGGTCCATGAAACCCAGTCGCGCACCCCGCAGACAGGCGAAGCTGGCAAAGCCAGCGCTGACCCGGCAGAACGATGGAGCTCCTATGAAGCGAAAGTATTTCGGCACCGACGGTATCCGCGGCCAGTCCAACATGTTTCCGATGACGCCGGATCTGGCGATGCGGGTCGGCATTGCCGTGGGCACGATCTTTCGCAACGGCGCCCACCGTCACCGGGTGGTGATCGGCAAGGACACGCGTCTTTCGGGTTACATGCTTGAAAACGCCATGGTGGCGGGTTTCACGGCAGCCGGCCTCGACGTCTTCCTGCTTGGCCCGATCCCGACGCCGGGTGTCGCCATGCTCACGCGCTCGCTGCGCGCCGATATCGGCGTGATGATCTCCGCCTCGCACAATCCGTTCCAGGACAACGGCATCAAGCTGTTCGGTCCTGACGGCTACAAGCTTTCCGACGACATCGAGGAAAAGATCGAGGCTCTGCTCGACCAGGACTTCTCGGGCCAGCTGGCGAAATCGGAAGACATCGGCCGGGCCAAGCGCGTCGATGGCGACATCTATCGCTACCTGGAGCATGCCAAGCGGACGCTGCCGCGCGATGTCACGCTGCAAGGCCTGAGGATCGCCATCGACTGCGCCAATGGTGCCGCCTACAAGGTCGCGCCGACAGCGCTTTGGGAACTGGGTGCTGAAGTCGTCACCATCGGGACCGAGCCTAACGGCACCAACATCAATCTCGATTGCGGCTCCACCCATCCCGGCGCCCTTTCGAAGAAGGTGCACGAAGTGCGGGCCGATATCGGCATCGCGCTTGATGGCGACGCCGATCGTGTGCTGATCGTCGACGAGAACGGCACGGTCATCGACGGTGACCAGCTGATGGCCGTCATCGCCGACAGCTGGGCGGAAGACGGCATGCTGCGCGGCGGCGCCGTTGCCGCCACCGTCATGTCCAACCTTGGCCTCGAACGCTACCTCAAGGGCCGCGGCATCGATCTGCGCCGCACCAAGGTCGGCGACCGCTATGTCGTCGAGCAGATGCGCCAGGACGGTCTGAATGTCGGCGGCGAGCAGTCGGGTCATATCGTGCTCTCCGATTTCGGCACGACCGGCGATGGCCTCGTGGCGGCGCTGCAGATCCTTGCGGTCATCAAGCGCCAGGGCAGGGCGGTGAGCGAGGTTTGCCACCGCTTCGAGCCAGTGCCGCAGATACTGAAGAACGTTCGTGTTTCCGCGGGCAAGCCGCTCGAAGACGCCACGGTGCGTCAGGCAATCGCCGACGCGGAATCGGAACTTGCCAAGTCCGGCCGCCTGCTGATCCGTCCCTCCGGCACCGAGCCGCTGATCCGCGTGATGGCGGAAGGTGATGACCGCGGTCAGGTGGAGCGCATCGTCGACGAGCTGGTCAACGTTATCGGCAGCGCGCGAAACGCAGCCTGAGACCTGAAGCGATCGAATTCCCTCCAGGGCCGGTGCTATGCACCGGCCTTTTTTGTCGCCGTCATTTGCCGCAGCCTCCGCTTTGGGCGGAACTCTTCTGGCCGTCCGAGGGCGGTTTAGCGCGTTGTCCTGTCGAATTATTTAGGGGAGTCTCACGAAGTCTGACGGCCCCAAAGTAAAGGGATGCGACAACCGCAGGAATACGCTGAGTTCTTAACAATCTCGGTAAACGTTTGTAGTTAATCGGAACTTAACCTTTCCTCCTCATTATCCATAACCAATAACGGGATTTGGGCACCGGTTTCATGGTGAGCCAAGCAACGGACTATATTGGAGTGGGCCATGAAGAGAATTTTGAGTGGCGTTGTTGCGATCTTGCTCAGCGGCACTGCAGCCTTTGCTGCGGACGTCTATCAACCGCCTATGGAACCGGTGCCGGAGCAGCCGGTCGAGGTCATCCAGACGAGCGGCTGGTACCTGCGCGGCGACGTCGGCTATGCTTGGAACAACCTGCGCGGTGCGAATTTCTACCAAGGGGGGCCGGGCGGCTCGATCGCGAATTTCGAAACGGCTGAAATCGACGATTCCTGGGTCGTTGGTGCCGGTGTCGGTTACCAGTTCAACAACTACTTCCGTGCCGACGTCACGGCCGACTATTGGGGCAGCGCCGACTTCAACGGCTCGACGCTCGGCAACTGCGGCAGCTTCCCGGGCCCGTGCCGGTCGCGCGACGTTACCTCGGTTTCCGCCTGGAGCCTGATGGCCAACGCCTATGTCGACATCGGCACCTATGGCGCCTTCACCCCTTATGTCGGTGCCGGTATCGGTGCGACGCACGTCAAGTGGGACAAGCTGCGCAACACCAGCTGCGAAATCGGCAACCCCGGTAACTGCGACCCGACAACGGGCCACGATGGCGAGAGCAAGTGGCGCTTCACCTACGCGCTCATGGCCGGTACGGCGATCGACCTGACCTGCAACCTCAAGGCCGACGTCGGCTACCGCTTCCGTCAGGTCGATGACGGCGACATGTTCGGCTATGCCAACGGCGGCGGTCCGGGCTTCGACAAGGGCTTCTACATCCACGAGGCGCGCGCCGGTCTGCGCTACTCCTTCGGCAACGTCTGCGAAGTGCCCTACGAGCCAGAGCCGATCGTCTACAAGTGATCGACCTCGACATGATCATGCAAAAGGCCACCTTCGGGTGGCCTTTTTCGTTGCCGGCAATCTTTGCGCGTTTGTTAATGGGCATGGTTAACCGCAGGTTAACCAGTCGCTGCCAATAGTTAACGCTGAACGAAGCGGTGGCGGCATGGCTGTCCCGCCAATGGCAGTGGCGAAAGGGCATGGACATGGATTGGCGAAACGGGCTCTGCGGGGCCGCTTTTGGTGCCGGCCTGCTCCTCTCCGGATCGGCGCTTGCAGCCGACGAAGATCTTCTGAACGCCCCGGAAATCACCATCGAAAAGGAAGCGGCCGGCGCCAGCGCGATCTATCTGCGCGGTGATATCGGCTATGCGCCGTGGCGTGGAGAGGGCGATCCCTACTACCGCACTTTCGATGCGGGCAGCTACAGCAGCGTGCCCTTCGATAACGCCCGTTTCGACAAGCCGTTTTCGGGTTCGCTCGGCGTCGGCTACCAGTTCACCGACACGTTTCGCGCCGACCTGACAGCCGAGTACTTCGAGGGCCGGTTCAACGGCTCGTCATCCTCTGCCAATCCCTGCGCCGGGCAGGGGGCGGGCACGTCCTGCGCCTTCTCGACCGGGGCTGATTACTCAGCCCTTGGCTTGATGGCGAACGCCTATGTCGATTTCGGCACGCTTGCCGGCTTCACGCCCTATGTTGGTGCTGGCCTCGGTGCGACCCGTCTCAACTGGGACACGGCGATCGAGAGGGCCAGCTGCGTCGGTGCCGCTTGTGCCGGTACGCCGGCTTCGAACTCCTACGAAGGACGCGACAGCTGGCGCTTCACCTATGCGCTGATGGCCGGCGTCTCCTACGATCTCAGCGAGCAGCTGAAGCTCGACGTCGGCTATCGCTATTCTCACATCGGCGATGGCGAAATGTTCGGCTTTGGCGCCGAAGCATTGGCCGGCGCACGGGGCGACAAGGGTTTTGACGACGGGTTGTCCCGCCACGAGATCCGCGCGGGTCTGCGCTTCTCCTTCTGAAGCGTTCAAGCGCCCGATTGCAGCCGTAATCCCGCATAACGCAGCGTTGGGAAGGTTTTCGCGTTACAATGCCGCCTGTCGGTTGCCCGCAACAAATGGTCGCCGGCGTCCGTCCGTCTTTGCGGATCTTGCCTGTGACGCCATAAATTTTCTCGATTGCGACAAAGCGCTTGACTTCCTGTCCCGCTCACAATATCTCCGGCGGCGGGACACCCTTCCCCAACGAAGGGCTATCTATCTGGAAGGATAGCACATGGCAAAGCCTGCACAGCCGGACCTCCGTCCGAACAACACCCATTTTTCTTCTGGCCCTTGCTCGAAGCGCCCCGGTTGGTCGCTCGATGCTCTCTCCGATGCTCCGCTCGGTCGTTCGCACCGCGCCAAGATCGGCAAGACGAAGCTGAAGCAGGCCATCGATCTTACCCGTGACATTCTTGAAGTGCCGGCCGATTACCGCATCGGCATCGTGCCCGCTTCCGATACCGGCGCCGTCGAAATGGCGCTCTGGTCGCTGCTGGGTCAGCGCGGCGTCGACATGGTCGCCTGGGAAAGCTTTGGCGCCGGCTGGGTGACCGATGTGGTCAAGCAGCTGAAGCTCGCCGACGTTCGCAAGCTGGAAGCCGGCTACGGCGAACTGCCCGACCTTTCCAAGATCGATTTCGATCGCGACGTCGTCTTCACCTGGAACGGCACGACCTCGGGTGTGCGCGTCGAAAACGCAGACTTCATCCCGGCTGACCGCAAGGGCCTGACGATCTGCGACGCGACCTCGGCCGCTTTCGCGCAGAACCTCGATTTTGCCAAGCTCGACGTCGTCACCTTCTCCTGGCAGAAGGTTCTCGGCGGTGAGGGTGCACACGGCGTCATCATCCTGTCGCCGCGTGCCGTCGAACGTCTTTTGACCTACGTGCCGGCTTGGCCGTTGCCGAAGATTTTCCGCATGACTTCGGGCGGCAAGCTGATCGAGGGCATCTTCACCGGCGAGACCATCAACACGCCGTCGATGCTGTGCGTCGAGGACTACATCGATGCGCTCGTCTGGGCGGAGAAGGTTGGCGGGCTCAAGGGCCTGATGGCGCGCGCCGACGCCAATGCTGAAGTCATCTTCGACTTCGTCGCCGCCAACGACTGGATCGCCAACCTGGCGGTCAAGGACGAGACCCGCTCCAACACCTCGGTCTGCCTGAAGATCGTCGACAAGGACGTCTTGGCGCTCGACGCCGACGGACAGGCTGCCTTTGCCAAGGGCGTGGTTACGCTTCTCGAAAAGGAAGGCGTTGCCTTCGACATCGGCCACTACCGCGATGCGCCATCAGGTCTTCGCATCTGGGCGGGTGCCACCATCGAGACCGCCGACATGAAGGCGCTGATGCCGTGGCTGACCTGGGCTTTCGAGACCCAGAAGGCAACGTTGACCCAGGCTGCGGCCTGATCAGACAAAGGGTGAGGACAATGAACTTCGCCCGCATCTCACACTGATTTGAGTGATCCGCTTCGCTCCCCTTGGGGGCGAGGCCTGGCTAACCGCATTCCCATTCAGACCCGATCTTTAAGGAGGCCTCTCATGGCACCTCGCGTTCTCGTATCCGACGAACTGTCGGAAACCGCCGTCCAGATCTTCCGCGACCGCGGCGTCGAAGTCGACTTCCAGCCGAAGCTCGGCAAGGACAAGGACAAGCTCGCCGAAATCATCGGCAACTATGACGGCCTGGCGATCCGCTCGGCCACCAAGGCGACCGAAAAGCTGATCGCGGCTGCGACCAACCTCAAGGTCATCGGCCGCGCCGGCATCGGCGTCGACAACGTCGATATCCCGGCCGCTTCGCGCCGCGGTATCATCGTGATGAACACGCCCTTCGGCAACTCGATCACAACAGCCGAACACGCGATCGCGCTGCTCTTTGCCGTCGCCCGCCAGCTTCCGGCCGCCGATACCTCGACCCAGGCCGGCAAGTGGGAGAAGTCCCGCTTCATGGGTGTCGAAATCACCGGCAAGACGCTTGGCGTCATCGGCGCCGGCAACATCGGCTCGATCGTCTGCTCGCGCGCCATCGGCCTGAAGATGCACGTGCTTGCCTATGACCCGTTCCTCTCGAAGGAGCGCGCCGAGGAAATGGGCGTGACCAAGGTCGAGCTCGACGAGCTGCTTGCCCAGGCGGACTTCATCACCCTGCATGTGCCGCTCACCGACAAGACGCGCAGCATCCTCAATGCCGAGGCGCTGGCCAAGACCAAGCCGGGCGTGCGCATCGTCAACTGCGCCCGCGGCGGTCTCGTCGATGAGAAGGCACTGGCTGACGCGATCCGGTCCGGCCATGTCGCCGGCGCCGGCTTCGACGTCTTCGAGGTCGAACCCGCCACCGAAAGCCCGCTCTTCGGCCTGCCGAACGTCGTCTGCACGCCGCACCTCGGCGCATCGACCACGGAAGCGCAGGAAAACGTTGCGCTGCAGGTTGCCGAACAGATGTCGGACTACCTGGTCAAGGGGGCCGTTTCCAACGCCATCAACATGCCGTCGATCACCGCCGAGGAAGCGCCGATCCTGAAGCCGTTCATCCGGCTTGCCGACGTTCTCGGCGCCTTTGTCGGCCAAGTAACCGAAAGCGCGATCAAGGAAATCGAGATCCTCTACGACGGCGCGACCGCTGGCATGAACACCAAGGCGCTGACGAGCGCGGTGCTTGCCGGCCTCATCCGGCCGCAGGTCGCCGACGTCAACATGGTTTCGGCGCCTATCATGATCAAGGAAAAGGGCATCATCCTGTCCGAGGTCAAGCGCGACAAGACCGGCGTCTTCGACGGCTACATCAAGCTGACGGTGAAGACCGCCAACCAGACGCGCTCGGTCGCCGGCACGGTGTTCTCGGACGGCAAGCCGCGCTTCATCCAGATCAAGGGCATCAACCTTGACGCCGACGTTGGTAACCACATGGTCTACATCACCAACACCGACGTTCCCGGCATGATCGGCTTCATCGGCACGACGCTCGGCAATGCCGGCGTCAACATCGCCAACTTCCAGCTCGGCCGCGAGAAGGAAGCGGGCGACGCCATCGCGCTGCTTTACGTCGATGGCCCGGTTTCCGATGATGTGCTCGACCAGTTGCGTGCCAACGCCGCCATTCGCCAGGCTAAGCCGCTGGTGTTCAACGTCGATTGATGCGTGACAGGACAGGCGGCGGCACAGTCCGCCGTTTTGTCGACCCAATCACGGGGCAAACGGAAGCGCACCGGCGACCGCCGGTGCGCTTTCCCGTTTAGACCGCATGTGACCTCGGATGACTGAAATGACGTTTCGCTGGCGCGAGGCCAGCCTGCCCGACCTGACCTCTGTCTCGGAGATCCAGCTCGTGGTCCATCAGGCCTTCCCCGAAGATGATGCCGTGATTGCCGATCGCATTGCGCTCAGCCCCACCGGCTGCTTCATGCTGGATGCGAAAGGGCAGTCGCGCGGCTATGTGCTGAGCCATCCATGGCTTAAGGGCGCGCCGCCGTCGCTGAACACCATGCTCGGCGAAATCCCTGACGCGGCCGACACCTGGTACATCCATGATCTCGCACTCCTGCCCGAAATGCGCGGCTCCGGGGCAGGCGGTAGCGTTCTGCCGGTGCTGGAGGATGTCGCCCGGGCAGAAGGTTTCCGGTCGATGTCGCTGGTTTCGGTCAACGGATCCCGTGGTTTCTGGGAACGGCAGGGTTTCGAGGTTCGGATGGATGAGCGCCTGGCGCGCAAGCTCGCAAGCTATGGTGAAGAAGCGCTCTACATGGAGCGGCACTTCGCCTGAATGAAAAATGGCGCCGAAGCGGCGCCATTTTCTTTCTCCCGGTCCAAAGCCGGCGTCAGGCGGCGCGTTGCGCTGTTGGACGCCACTGGCTTTCCTCGACGGTGAATTGTGCGAGCCTGCCGGAGAGCACGTTGCTTTCGCCGGCAAGGGCCTGGCTTGCCGCCGAGGTCTGCTCGACCATCGCCGCGTTCTGCTGCGTCATCTGGTCCATCTGGTTGACGGCGGTGTTGATCTCCCGCAGCCCGACCGACTGTTCGCGTGCTGCCGTCGCAATGGCGACGATGCGGTCGTTGATCTCGTTGACCCGCTGCTCGATGTCGCCGAGCGCCGACCCCGTCGCCTCGACGAGACGCACGCCGGCCGAAACCTCAACGCCTGATGCGGTAATCAGCCCCTTGATCTCCTTGGCCGCGGTTGCGGAACGCTGCGCCAGTTCGCGCACTTCCTGAGCGACTACGGCAAAGCCCTTGCCGGCATCCCCGGCGCGTGCCGCCTCGACGCCGGCATTGAGCGCGAGCAGGTTCGTCTGGAAGGCAATGTCGTCGATCACGCCGATGATTTCCCCGATTTTCGACGACGAGGTTTCGATCCGTCCCATCGCATGGATGGCGTCGCGCACCACTTCGCTCGATGCGGCTGCGCCCTTGCGGGCCTCGGCAACCATGCGGCTGGCTTCGTCCGCCCGGTTCGTCGAGTTCTGGACGGCCGACGTGATTTCATCGAGGGCGGCCGCCGTTTCCTCGAGCGAGGCTGCCTGCTGCTCGGTGCGCTGCGACAGGTCGTTTGCCGCCTTGCTGATCTCGTTGGCATTGCCGGTGACGACCGACGTCGAGTCGGCAATCGCGCTCACCGTCGAACGAAGAGCGGCGACCGCCGTGTTGAAGTCTTTGCGCAGCTTCTCGTAGTCGGCGCCAAGATCGGGAACATGGGTCGTGAGGTCGCCGCTGGCAAGGCTCTCGAGCGCGCCGCCGATGGTGCTGACGACATGGGCCTGTGTGCGGGCGGTTGCCTGTTGCATCTCCTCGTTCGCGCTGCGCTCGCTGTCGAGCGCCACCTGCTGCTCACGCTGGCGGACCTCAAGCGCGTTGCGCTCGATCACCGAGGCGCGCAGCACCACAAGCGCGTCCGCCATGTGACCGATTTCGTCGCGGCGGTCGGTGTCTGGAACGTCCGAACGGGTGTCGTTGTTCGACACTTCGAGCATCACGTCCTTCAGCCGGTTGATCGGCCGGCTGATCGAGCGGCCGATCGCCATGGCGGCGGCAAGCGTTGCGATGGCCGCGATCGCGGTGATGACAATCGTCATGACCAGCGAGGCATTGTACTTCGCGGCGAGATCGTCGGCATAGACGCCGGTGCCCACGCCCCAGCCCCAGGGCTTGAAGCCTTGGATGTAGGAGTACTTCTCGACCGGCTCGTCGTGGCCGGGCTTGTCCCAGTAATAGTTGACGATGCCGCTGCCCGGATTCTGGGCGAGTGCGATGAGTTCGACGTTGAAGGCCTTGCCGTTGGTATCCTTGAGGCCGCGCACGTCGGTGCCGATCAGCTTCTTGGCGAGGGGATGGGCGATCATCATGCCGTCGAAGCCGTTGATGAAGAAGTAGCCGTCCTGGCCGAAGCGCATCGCCATGACGGCCGCAATGGCGCGGCTTTGCGCTTCTTCGCGCGAGAGAGCGCCGTTGCGTTCTTGCTCCTCGAAACTCGCGATCGCGGAGATTGCTGCCTCGGTGACGTTGCGCAGCATCTGGCGCCGTTCGGCACTGACTTCCGAATTGGCAACTTGCGTCTTGTAGGCCATCGCGGCCGCCATGAAGACCAGCGCCATTGCCGTCAAAAGATAGATACGTGTCGAAATTCTAATGTTTTTCACTGCCTTAGCCCCAGGGAAAATATCCTGGCGGCGACAGAAGCAGCCATCTGCTAATCAAGCCTTAAGTCGCCTCCCGAGTTCTAGCGATTGCATCGCTCGACGCGTACCCGGTAGGCGCGAAGCTGGCTCAGCGCGGACGGCCCTTCTCGGCGATCGCGATGCCCCCGAGCACCAAAAGCAGAGCGGCGAGGTGAAAGGTATGGAAGGTTTCGCCGATCAGCATCACCGACAGTAGTGTGCCGAAAACCGGGATGGCGTTGATGAAAAGGCCTGCCCGGTTGGCGCCGATCATCTCGACGCCCCGGACGTAGAGAACCTGTGACATCAGCGACGGGAAGATCGCGGCGTAAAGAACGATGACCCAACCCGTGGTGTCGGGCACGATCGCCGTGCCGGTTCCGATTTCCCAGAACAACAGCGGTATGGCGCTCAGCAACGCGCCGAAGGCGGGCGCTGCGATGAAGCTTTGCCAGTGCATCGTCGGCTTGTAACGCAGCGCGACCGTGTAGCCGGCGTAGACGACGCAGGCCGCGATCATTAGCGCATCGCCGAAGTTGAACTCGAGTGAGAGCAGGCTGGTCACGTCGCCATGGGCGGCCGTGACCAGTACCCCGATCAGCGTGACTGTGAAGCCGATGACCTGGGCAATCGACGCCTTGGTCCGAAACAGCGCGAAATTGAACAGGAAGATCAGCATCGGGATGCCGGCCTGAAGAATGACGGCGTTGATGGCGCTGGTATACTTCAGTGCAGAGTAAAGCAGGGCGTTGAAGGTGGTGAAGCCGATGGCGCCATAGGCGAGAAGCTGCAGCCAGTGCTTGCGGATCTTGTCCCAGTCGCGGCGGATCTGCGGTGTCATCAGCACCAGGATCACGATCAGCGCAAAGACCCAGCGCAAGGTCGTCAGCATCATCGGGCTCACGTGCCCGACCGCCATCTTGCCGGCAACGGAATTGCCACCCCAGAAAAGCGCGGTGATGCAGAGATAGAAATAGGCCTTGGAATTCACGATGCTTAGACCTGCGTGGAGATGGGCGACCTGTCGCCGCGGTGGCGGGAGAGGCGAAGATATAGGCGCTAAATCGCGGCCTTGTCATGCAAAAAGGGCGGAACGCCGGGCAAAACGGGGTCGCTTTCCCGAAGACAACACAGTATAGATGCGCGGGTTTGAGAACAGCGCAGCCTCGTTTGCGCGCCTGAACAGGAAGAGAATTATGACGAATGTCGTAGTGGTCGGCTCCCAATGGGGTGACGAAGGCAAAGGCAAAATTGTGGATTGGCTCTCCGAGCGCGCGGATATCGTCGTGCGCTTTCAGGGCGGTCACAATGCCGGCCATACCCTGGTGATCGACGGCGTCAGCTACAAGCTGTCGCTGCTGCCCTCCGGCGTCGTGCGTCCCGGCAAGCTTGCCGTCATCGGCAACGGCGTCGTCATCGACCCGCATGCGCTGATCGCTGAAATCGACAAGCTCGGCAAGCAGGGCATTGCAATCACGCCGGACAATCTGCGTATTGCAGACAATGCCACGCTGATCCTGTCGCTGCACCGCGAACTCGACGGCATCCGCGAAGATGCGGCCTCCAACAGCGGCACGAAGATCGGCACGACGCGGCGCGGCATCGGCCCGGCTTATGAAGACAAGGTCGGCCGTCGCGCCATCCGCGTCATGGATCTCGCTGACCTCGATACGCTGCCGGCCAAGGTCGACCGCCTGCTGACCCACCACAACGCGCTGCGCCGCGGCCTCGGCGAGACCGAGATCAGCCACGACGCGATCATGCAGGAGCTGTCCTCGGTTGCGGCCAAGGTTCTGCCGTTTATGGAAACCATCTGGGTGCTGCTCGACAAGGCGCGCCGCAAGGGCGCACGCATCCTGTTCGAAGGCGCTCAAGGTACCCTGCTTGACATCGACCACGGCACCTACCCGTTCGTCACCTCGTCGAACACCGTTGCCGGTCAGGCCGCTGCAGGCTCGGGCATGGGCCCGGGCTCGCTCGGCTACATCCTCGGCATCACGAAGGCCTATACGACGCGCGTCGGCGAGGGTCCGTTCCCGACCGAACTCACCGATGAAATCGGTCAGTTCCTCGGCGAAAAGGGTCATGAATTCGGCACCGTCACGGGCCGCAAGCGCCGTTGCGGCTGGTTCGACGCGGCGCTGGTGCGCCAGTCGGTTGCCGCCAACGGCATCACCGGCATCGCGCTCACCAAGCTTGACGTGCTCGACGGCCTCGACGAACTGAAGATCTGCGTCGGCTATACTCTGGACGGTCAGCAGATCGACCATCTGCCGGCAAGCCAGGCGCAGCAAGCTTCAGCCAAGCCAGTCTATATTACACTCGAAGGCTGGAAGGAATCGACGGTCGGCGCACGCAGCTGGGCAGATCTTCCGGCGCAAGCGATCAAGTATGTTCGCCAGGTCGAAGAACTGATCGGGGCACCGGTCGCTCTTCTTTCGACGAGCCCCGAGCGGGACGACACAATACTTGTGACGGACCCCTTTGAGGACTAGTGTCGGCGAAATGACGTTGCGTCGTGATCGCAAAGACATACCTGCGCGTATGAGAAAGTACTAATGGCGGATTTTGTTGCAGTTATTCGCAGGACCGTTGACGGCCTGTCGGAAAACACACCTGAAATGCGGGATAGGGTCTACGAGAAGGCGCGCGCAGCCGTGCGCCGCCAACTCGAAAACATGAACCCGCGTCCGTCGGACGACATGATCAATCGCCAGTTGGCGAAGCTCGAAAACGCGATCACCGAGGTCGACAGCGAGCACGCCGAGGCCTTGCCGGCGCTCGACGAGCCCGTCACGCAGGAAGAGGTCACCGAAACCGTCGCCGCCGAGGCGCCGGTTGCCGAGGAGACCGTCGCCGAAGCTGAAGAAGCGCGGCCTGAGGTGTTGGACGAGCCGGCCGCCGTGCATGAGCCTGTCGCCGTCGCTGAAGAGCCGGTTGCTGAGACCGAACAGGTCGCTGAGGCCTACGAGGAACCGGTGCATGCTGGCCCGGTACAGCATGCCGAGGAGACTGTCGAAGCTGCTGCAGAGGCTGCTCCGGTAGAGCCGGTCGCCTACGAGCCTGCATCTGAATACGAACAAGTCGTTGAAGACGAGCCTGTCGCGGCGTACCCGGCCGCAGCCGAGTACCCGGCTGAAACCGAATATCAGCCCGCGGCGGAACCCACTGAAACCGTCGTCGCGCCTGTCGAAGAGGCAGAGGCTCCGGCCGTAGAAGTAGCGCAGCCGGAGACCTATGGTCATGAGGCCGCGCATTATCCGGAAACGGTCGAGCCGGCCTCGGCCGAGACGCATCAGGTCAGCGATGTTTCTCCGCACGTAGACGCGGAGACGCGGCACGCCGAACAGCCGTCATGGGAAGAAGCGCCGGCAGCGAACGTCGAACACAAGCCGGCAGCCTCCGAATGGGACCTGCCGGAGTGGGACGCGGTTGCCCCTGCGGCTGCGCCCGTTGCAACCGACGTTCAGCCGAGCGACCAGCAGGATACATCGCACCACCCCGAACTTCTGGGCATGCACCCGGTCGAGGAGCCGCAAGCGCAGCCGCCGCAGGTGACGGCCAAGGCCGATCCGGCGCGCAGCTGGTCGTTCGACGACAATGATCCGTTCGCCCCATTCGAGGAGCGGCGCGCCGAGAAGGCTGCCGAGCCGGAGATTGGCGATTGGTCGTGGCCTGTCGAAAAGCCCGCTCAAGCGGCCGCGGCAAACGCGCCGCAGAGCCAGCAGGAGCGCGCCGGCACCGCCTGGGATCACATTGACGACTTGCTCGGCTTTGAGGATGCCGCCAACGCTGCGGCAACCGGAGCGGCGGCATCGTCGGCTGCCCGCGAGCCGGAGCGGGCAAGCGATGCAGCAGCGTCCGCACCGCGGCCGACGTCCTATCGCGCCACGCCGAAGCCGTCGCGCTTCAGCCTCAAGCGTCTCGTGATCGCAGCCATTGCGCTGCTTGTGCTTGGCGGCGGTGGTTTTGCCTACTGGCAGAACCGCGAAGCCGGCAATGCCTGGATTTCGAGCATCGCATCGTCGATCACGTCGGCTGTTTCCAACATTGGCGGAGCGCCGACGGCGGAAAACGTACCGCCGGCCCAGCCTGAGGGCGAGACGGCGAAACAGGAACCGGCAGCACACGACGACACCGTTGTTCCAGACAACAGTTCGACGAAGTTCACACAGCGTCTGCTCACCGATGGATCCGAGAAAGACGAAGGCCCGGCTTCCGTGACGGGCGAAAACGTTGCCCAGGAAGGCAAGTCCGTGGCGCCACAGACAGAAGCGGGCAAGCCCGTGGAAACTGCGACGGCTCAAACCGGGGCTGCCGGGCAGGCAGCTGCGCCGGCCAACGGGCAGCCGGCTGGCCAAGCGACCCAGCCTGAAGTCGCGATTGCCAGTGGCGAGAAGATGTTCCTTTATGAGGAGCGTCTCGGCCAGTCTTCGCCAACAGCCGTCCCCGGCACAGTCGCGTGGTCGGTCAAGGAAGAATCGCCTGGAGGCGACGCCAAGCCCGAGCCGGCGATCCAGGCGCAGATCACCATTCCTGACCGTGGACTGACGGCCCTGATGACGATCAAGCGCAATGCGGACGCATCGCTGCCGGCAAGTCACGTCATCGAGTTCGTCTTCTCGTTGCCGCCGAACTTCGAAGGCGGCGCCATCGACAGCGTGCAGCGCGTTTCGATGAAGCGGACCGAGCAGGACAGGGGCGATGCGTTGATCGCGGTTCCGGCCAAGATCACCGACGATTTCCACATGATCGCGCTCAACGACGCCACCGATGCGATCGGCAACAACACCGAACTGCTGCGCAGCCGCAGCTGGATCGACATCCCGCTGACCTATCGCAACGGACGTCGCGCCTTGCTGACGCTCGAGAAAGGGCAGAGCGGCACGGATGCCTTCAATCAGGCCATGCGCGCCTGGTCGACCTCGGGAACAGCTGCGGCGACCAACAGCCAGTAAGCTGGCGAGGCAAAGATGAAACTGAAAAACCCGGCGGATCGCTCCGCCGGTTTTTGTTTTCGATGCTTTTCGGATTGAGGCAGGCGAAACCGCTTAAACTGCTCTGAGCGCCCTATGCGCCTTCGACAACGCGTAGCGCGTTGGCGCGCTCAAGTGCGGCCTTGCGCACCGCATCCTGAACCTTTTCGAAGGCGCGAACCTCGATCTGGCGCACCCGTTCGCGGCTGATGTCGAATTCGGCCGAGAGATCTTCGAGCGTCAACGGCTCTTCCGTCAGGCGTCGCGCCTCGAAAATCCGGCGCTCGCGATCGTTGAGCACCTTCATGGCGTTGGCGAGCAATGCCCTGCGGTTTTCGAGTTCGTCCTGCTCGATCAGGATTTCTTCCTGGTTGTCGTGGTCGTCGACGAGCCAGTCCTGCCATTGTCCGGAATCGCCTTCGCTTGCCTTGATCGGCGCGTTGAGCGAGGCGTCGCCGGACAGACGGCGGTTCATCGAAATAACCTCGTCCTCGCTCACCTTGAGCGTGGTCGCGATCTCCTTGACGTGCTCGGGCTTCAGGTCGCCTTCGTCGAGCGCCTGAATCTTGCCCTTGAGGCGACGCAGGTTGAAGAACAGCCGCTTCTGATTGGCAGTCGTGCCCATCTTCACGAGCGACCACGAGCGCAGGATGTATTCCTGGATCGCCGCCTTGATCCACCACATCGCGTAAGTCGCGAGGCGGAAGCCGCGATCGGGTTCGAACTTCTTGACGGCCTGCATCAGGCCGACGTTACCCTCGGACACGACTTCGCCGATCGGCAGACCATAGCCGCGATAACCCATCGCGATCTTGGCGACGAGACGAAGGTGGCTGGTAACAAGCTTGTGCGCGGCCTTGCGGTCGTCATGCTCCTGGTACCGCTTGGCGAGCATGTACTCTTCCTGCGGCTCCAGCATCGGGAACTTGCGAATTTCGTCGAGGTAACGGTTGAGGCCGCCTTCTCCAGCGGCAATGGTCGGCAAATTGTTTCGGGCCATATGAAGCACCCCCCTTTATAGTCTCCGGCCTCCGGTCGGCAAGCCGGGCATGTGGGTCCTCGTCAAGACCCCACGAGCCTAGAAAATAAGTACGGCGAAAGCATGATTCAAGGAGTCCGGTTTCACCAATCTGTGAGGCCGGGCGACAGGAATGTCACGAACAGAGACTTGAACTTAGATTGGAATCCTGGCGCCGGAATTCAAGGGGCGCGATCATTCTCCGCCGCGCAGCGCCTCGATGAGCGCCGCCATGTCACTGGGTGCCGGCGCTTCGAAATGCATGGTTTCGCCGGTCGACGGATGTTCGAACTGCAGCATGAAAGCGTGCAGCGCCTGGCGATGGAACTGGGTGACGACCGCCCTGGCTGCATCGGGCAAAAGGTTTGCCTTGGTACGGAAGGCGGCGCCGTATTCCGGGTCGCCGATCAACGGGTGGCCGATATGGGCCATGTGCACGCGGATCTGGTGGGTACGCCCTGTTTCCAGATGGCATTCGACGGTCGAGGCTAGGCAGGTGCCGTCGGGCTTTTCGAGGTAGCGCTCGACCACCTCGTAATGGGTGATCGCCTCGCGGGCGTCGTCGCTGTCTTCGCGTTTGACGGCGCGCTTCGTCCGGTCGCCGGCGCGGCCAAGCGGTGCATCGATCGTGCCCTTCAGTTGCCGCGGCCGTCCCCAGACGACGGCCTGATAGGCGCGCTCGAGCGGACCGGTGCGGCCATGGTCGGCAAACTGCTCGGAGAGGTGGCGATGCGCAGCGTCGTTCTTGGCGACGACCATGACGCCGCTCGTCTCCTTGTCGAGACGGTGGACGATACCCGGGCGCTTGACGCCGCCGATCCCGGACAGGCTGCTGCCGCAATGGTGGATGAGCGCATTGACCAGCGTGCCGGTCCAGTTGCCGGCACCCGGGTGCACGACGAGGCCGGCAGGCTTGCAAAGGACGATCAGATCGTCGTCTTCGTAAAGCACGTCGAGCGGGATGTCCTCGCCCTTCGGTTCCGGATCTTCCGGCTCGGGCAGGTCGATTTCGAAGACATCGCCCGGTTGGACCTTCTTTTTCGGCTCGGTTACCGGCTTGCCGTTGATCGACACGGCACCCTGCTCGATCAGGCTCTTGATCCGGTTGCGGGAAAATTCCCCCGAAAGCGCGTCCGTCAGGAAGGAATCGAGACGGCCTGCGGCATCCTCGCCTGCGCTCAGGACTTTCCTATTGGCCGTCGCTTGTTTAAAGGGGTCGTTCATACCGTTCCAAATCCGAAAAAGGCCAGCCATGACCGCAATTGAGCCCGATGACCAGGAAGACAAGCCGCTAGATCCGGCGATGGAAAATGTCCGCCGCAAGATGGTGAAGCTGCAGCTCGTCTCGGCCGGCGTCATGTTGGTCATGCTTATGGCTGTCCTTGGCACGATTGTCTACAAGCTGACGCGCACGGACGAGAAGGCGCCGGTCCAGGCCGCAACCGCCGTCGTGCCGAGCGAAGCGCCGGTCAACGCGGTCGCAGCTCTTCCTGCAGGCTTTACCGTCACCAACGTGGCGCTTTCCGGCTCCCAGGTGCTCTTCTATGGCAACCTTCCCGGGGCCGAGCCCCGCGCCATCGTCTTCGACATTGGCGCCGGCCGCATCGTCGCCGACATTACGGTTCGGACAAACTGACGGCATGACAGGCGCCCTTTCGTCCGTCCTTCGCATCGATGATCCCGCCGATCCGAGGATCGCCGGTTTCGTGTCGATCAAGGAGCGTGACCTTACGGGACGGCAGGGCCGCTTCATTGCCGAAGGAACGGTCGTCTTGCGCATGCTGGCGGCGGCGCATGAGGCCGGGCGCGGTTTTGCCGCCGAGGCGATCCTGCTGCTTGAAAGCCGGGTCAGCGGCGTCGAGGATATCCTGAGGCGCTTTCCGCCCGATGTGCCGGTTTATGTGGCCAATGCCGCGGTGTTCGATGCGATCGCCGGCTTCAACATGCATCGTGGCGTGCTGGCACTTGGTCGCCGTGACGGTGAACGCGATCGCGATGCACTGATCGCGTCGCTTGCCTCTTCCAGCCTTGTTCTGGCTGCCTGCGGCATTTCCAATCACGACAACATGGGTGCGCTCTTTCGCAATGCGGCCGCTTTCGGCGTCGATGCGGTGCTGATGGACGAGACGAGCTGCGATCCGATGTATCGCAAGGCGATCCGCGTCTCCGTCGGTTCCGTGCTGACGGTGCCGTTTGCGCGCGAGGGCTGCGTGGCAACGCTGATCGAGCGGCTGCAATTGGCGGATTTTGCGATCTGGGGTCTGTCACCCGCCGGTAAGACCGATCTTGGTGCGATCCAGCCGGCGCCCCGCACGGCGCTTCTCATGGGGACGGAAGGCGAGGGGCTGCTGCCATCGGTGCTCGCCTCGATCCGCACGGCGCGCATTCGCCAGCGCCCGGGGCTGGACAGTCTCAATGTTTCGACGGCCGCCGGCATCGCCCTTCATCAGGTGGCGTTGATCAATGGCCGGATCTGACCCCGTTGGCATTCCCGAGCTGATCTGGCTTGCCGCCATAATTCGGCAGCGTCCGGACGATTGGTCGTGCGATGTTGCGCGTCGTATCAGGCGCGCAAGGGGTCGCTGGAGCCGCTTGGGTTTTCTGCTGTCTTATTGGCGCGGCAGGATGTCTTTCGCCCGCTTTGCGAGGCTCTTGCGGCTTGCCGGGCCTTCCTCTTTGTCTCCCGCCAGAATGTTGAGGATGGGCGAGCTGGCGCCTTCGTTCTGCGCGGTCACCGCGACCATGCCGGCTGCGATCGCCGCGACCTCGTCGCGCAGGGCTTCGTCATGGGCGGCGGTCTTCGAATTGGTCAGGCGCTCGGACAGCGCCGTCGCGCGGTTGCGCAGATCGTCGGCGGCGATGTTCGCGTCCGGCACGTCGCTTGCCGGTTGCGCCGATAGATCGGCCGGGGTCGTCGCGCCGTTACCCAGGTGTTCGGATGCGGGACGGCGGTCCTTGCGCAGCGGGAAGCTGAGGCCGGCCGCGCGCATCGTCTTTGCGGCATCACGCATTTCCTGGTTGGCGTCCTTCACCTTGGCTTTCAGTCGCTCGATTTCACCAGCGCGCCTTTCAAGCGCGCTCTCGCGGTCGGCGCTCGCGGCCATCTCGCGCGCAAGCTTGTCTTCCAGGCGGTGCAGGCGGGTCTCATCGCGCGACAGGCGAAGTTCCATTTCCTTGGCATGCGCGGTCTCGGTCTTCAGGTCGCCGCGCAGGGCTTCGCGTTCGTCGCGCAGCGCCGCGATCCGGCTCTTGAGATGTTCGACCTCGGTTTCGCGTGCAGCCAGATTGACCCGAAGATTGTCGGTCTCAGCGAGGTTCTGGGCGAGCTGAACGTCGCGCCTCTGGATCTCGTCCGATTTTCCGGCGTTATCCCGCTCGACATTGTCGAGCGTCGCCTTCATCCGCTCCAGTCGCAGCTCGAACTGCCTGATGGCGGAACGCATGTCCGCCGCTTCGACGTTCATATCGGCGAGCTGCGCATGGAGATCGGCGTTTTCGCCGTTCAGCCGGCGGGCCTCGTGAAGGCTCTTTTCGTTGGCGAGCATCAACGACACGCCCTTGTCACGCTCCCGTTTCAGGGCCTGGAGGGTGCGTGCGTTTTCCGCCGCAAAGGCGGCGCGGGCGGCATCCTTCTGCGCGCGCACCTCCTGGGGGCTGAGCGGCATCGTCGCCTTCAGCCGATCCTCGGCGAAGCGCACGATGCGGCGATGGATCGCCGGCGCGACCAGGAGACCGATGATGATCGCCGTCAGAAAGCCCAGGGCAAAGAGAAGCGAGAATTGGATCACGAGCTGGCCGTTTCAAAACTGGACCGGAAAAGAACCGCCCGCCAGCCACATGGGCACGGCAGGCGCTCCATCTTCCGCTTCCTTGCACTAAACATGACGTTCCGTGCACTGCAAGTCTATGGTGCCGGATTTTGCGTGGGCAGATCCGGCAACAGTCTCAGAAGGGGTTCCAGGTGGGGTTCTGGGTCATCTTCAGGTAGCCGACATTGATCCCGAGCCGCGCGCCGATACCGGTTCGGATCGGCACCACGACGATTTGCTCGTCGGTGAGCACCGTCATGCCGACGCCGGCGACCACATAGGCCGAGCCGGAGACGCCACCGAAGCGCTTGTAGAGCGCCGGCACACTTGGCAGATTGTAGACGAGCATCATGGCGCGGCTGCCCTGGCCGCCCCAGTCGATGCCGAGCGACGGACCCTGCCAGAAGACGTTGTGCTGCCCGGCATTCTTGGTGTTGAGCTCGCCCTCGCCATAGGTCAAGCCGGCGATGAACGCGCCTGAGCCTTCCTGTCCGAGGATGTAGCCATTCGGCAGGCCGTACCGTTCGAAGGCGCGTTCAACGACCTTCGCCAGTCCGCCTGAGGTTTCTCCGAAGAAGCCGTGACCGGCATCCACGATTTCCTGCATGGTATATTGGTTGTTGTTGGCGGCCTGGGCGCGCGCGGACGATACCGCGGCGGCGACCAGAAACATCGTGGCCAGGACAACACGGCCAGCCGTTGCGGCTGCCTTCATGATCTGATGCATCGTATCCTCCGTCAGGCGCGAAAATGGCTCGCTTGCGGGTTTGCGGTGGCCGCCAGTCAGATCACTGGGCGGCCAGTTCGGGTCTGGACCAATTCCATGCAATTTGAACCGATGGTCTTAACAATCGGTTTACCAAGTATGGTGTCATTATGTTCCACTGATGAACGGCTGCGCCGGGCAGCTCATGACTTGCGCCTTCCTGCGCGAGGCATTACCGCCGTAACCACGGCGCGTGCTCCGGGCGATGGCCGGCGGAACCCAACAAGGAATTAAGATGGCAAAGAATCCGAACCTGACACTGACGGGACCCGATCTGGCCGCGCTTCTGTGCAGCCGGGTTTGCCACGACGTCATCTCGCCGGTCGGCGCCATCAACAACGGCCTGGAGCTTCTCGACGAAGGCGGCGCCGATGCAGACGCCATGGACCTCATTCGCACCAGCGCCCTCAACGCGTCGGTCCGTCTGAAGTTTGCCCGTCTCGCCTTTGGTGCCTCGGGTTCGGTCGGTGCGTCGATCGATACCGGCGAAGCGGAGAAGGCGGCCAAGGACTTTGCCGCCGCCGAGAAGAAGACCGAGGTCAACTGGCACGGGCCGCGTGCGATCATTGCCAAGAACAGGGTCAAGCTGCTCCTGAACCTCTTTCTCATCGCCTATGGCGCGATCCCGCGCGGAGGCTCCATCGACATTACGCTCGAGAACCCGGAGTTCGATGCCGTATTCACCCTGGTTGCAAAGGGCCGCATGATGCGGGTGCCTCCACGGCTCACCGAGCTGCTGTCCGGCACGCCGGAAGAGGCGGTCGACGCGCATTCGATCCAGCCGTACTACACCGTGCTTCTCGGCGAGGAAGCGGGCATGGAAATCGCCGTTGCCTCGACGGGTGAGGAAATCATCTTCACGGCCCGCATTGCAGCCTGAGGTTTTATCCGCGGGCTGAAATCATCCTGCTTTTTCTCGCTCTGCGACCGCCCGGTGCCTTCGCGCCGGGTGAAAACGCGCGTCTCGCGTTGCACGTCCTTCTTTGTGTGCTTTGAATAAGATAAGATATTTCAATAGCTTGGCTTTGATGGATTAAACGTCGTTAAGCAAACTCCGTAACGAAATCTTTGCCAAATTTGTATAGAGTTGTTTCAAGGCTACGAATACGCGTATAGGTAAGTAGCGAAGGGAGTTTGACATGCGGCGCTTGATGATTGCCGACGGCTCGGATGTCGTCAGGAAAGTGGGAAAACGTATCCTTTCCGGCATGGGATTCCTGGTTTACGAGGCGCCGAGCAGCCTGGAGGCGCTGGTGCGCTGCGAGGCGGAATTGCCGAATATTCTCGTCGTCGACGCCGGCCTCGAAGGCGCGCTTGATCTCATTGGCAACATTCGCCGCCTGCCGAACGGTGCAGCCGTCAGGATTTACTACTGTGTCGTCGAGGCGGATCTGAAGAAGATGATGGCCGGAAAACGGGCCGGAGCCGACGATTTCCTGTTGAAGCCATTCGACCGCAAGATCCTGACCAGCGTGTTCGCCAGCCAGTCCATGGCGGCCTGAACGGCTGCGACTTATATCACCCGGTGAAATCAGGCCGTGGCGCTCGCCGCGGCTTTTTTGTGCATGCCGCTTACCGAGCTTGTTTCGCTCCTCGGTCGGTCCAGGCAACTGTTGGCACCGACAACGAACAACGCATCGGGGCAGGGGCAAAAATGGCCGCATCGCATGTTGAATGTTCTGCCGCTTGATCGCTTGCAATCGAAGGAAACCCGCAGTCGGGCAGACAAAATAAAACCCGCCTCAAGGGCGGGTTTCGTGAACCATAGGCCCGCATCATGCGGGGCGGTGCAGGCCTATCAGGCAATCAGGCGGTTTCGGCGTATTCCGCACCATCGGGCTCGCGCAGCACGTAGCCGCGACCCCAGACGGTTTCGATGTAGTTGGCGCCGCCGGCAGCGTTCGCAAGCTTCTTGCGCAGCTTGCAGATGAAGACGTCGATGATCTTCAGTTCCGGTTCGTCCATGCCGCCGTAGAGGTGGTTGAGGAACATTTCCTTGGTGAGCGTCGTGCCCTTGCGCAGCGAGAGCAGCTCGAGCATCTGGTATTCCTTGCCGGTGAGGTGGACGCGCTGTCCGCCGACTTCCACCGTCTTGGCGTCGAGATTGACGATCAGTTCGCCGGTCGAGATAACCGACTGGGCATGACCCTTGGAGCGGCGCACGATCGCGTGGATACGCGCCACCAGCTCGTCCTTATGGAACGGCTTGGTCATGTAGTCGTCGGCGCCGAAGCCGAGGCCGCGGACCTTGTCTTCGATACCGGCCATGCCCGAAAGGATGAGGATCGGAGTCTTCACCTTGGACAGGCGCAGTGTTCTCAAGACCTCGTAACCGGACATGTCCGGCAGGTTGAGGTCGAGAAGGATGATGTCGTAGTCGTAGAGTTTGCCGAGATCGACGCCTTCTTCACCGAGATCGGTGGTGTAGACGTTGAAACTCTCGGACTTGAGCATCAGCTCAATGCTTTGAGCCGTTGCGCTGTCGTCTTCAATTAGTAGAACCCGCATATTCTTCCCCTTTTCCGCCGCCCAAGGTTTTCGTGGCCCCCTTACGCGATACGGATCCAGTCGTTGCCTGATTTGGAGGCTGCCAGCAAATGGTTAACAAATTCTGATTCCCT
>JAESFW010000082.1_pt1 | contig 201864 bp, 206 predicted proteins | sample 9269481 | NCBI WGS metagenome assembly JAESFW01 (sample SAMN14515350, study PRJNA621654) | algae metagenome | isolation source: Lyngbya sp. HA4199-MV5 and co-occurring heterotrophs from soil with... | place: USA: Ahupuaa O Kahana State Park, Hawaii | collected 2009-07-21 | reverse complement strand
AAGCTGATCGACTGGGGCTGGTTCTACTTCATCACCAAGCCGATGTTCAAAATGATGGATTTCTTCTTCCGTCTGTTCGGCAACTTCGGCATCGCGATCCTGATCACCACGATCGTCGTCAAGGGTCTCTTCTTCCCGCTCGCCAACAAGCAGTACGCGTCGATGGCGAACATGAAGAAGGTTCAACCGAAGATGGAGGAATTGAAGAAGAAGTTCGGCGACGACCGCATGGGCCTGCAGCAGGCGATGATGCAGCTCTACAAGGACGAGAAGATCAACCCGCTGGCCGGCTGCTGGCCGATCCTGATCCAGATCCCGGTATTCTTCGCGCTCTACAAGGTGATCTACATCACCATCGAGATGCGCCATGCGCCGTTCTTCGGCTGGATCCGCGACCTTTCGGCGCCCGATCCGACGACGATCGTCAACCTCTTCGGTCTCCTGCCCTTCGACGGCCCGACCTTCCTGCATCTCGGCGTCTGGCCGATCATCATGGGCATCACCATGTTCGTCCAGATGCGAATGAACCCGACGCCGCCGGACCCGACCCAGGCGATGCTGTTCACCTGGATGCCCGTCGTCTTCACCTTCATGCTGGCGTCCTTCCCGGCCGGCCTCGTGATCTACTGGGCCTGGAACAACACCCTTTCGGTGCTGCAGCAGTCGATCATCATGAAGCGCCAGGGCGTGAAGATCGAGCTCTTCGACAACCTGAAGGGCCTCTTCACGAAGAAGCCCAAGCCGGCGGAGTAACGCCGGCTGGCTGAAGCCACGCGAAGGCCCCGAACCGCAAGGTTTGGGGCCTTTTCTTTGACGGGCCGACATGCGACAGACGGCGGCGCGGATGCGAGCGTCGAAACGACCTGCCCCGCACTATTGTGCACCATCTTCCTGGCGAGCCGCATCATGACGCATCCATCCGCCTCCTCAGCGCCGCTTGCGACCAACGAAAAGCTTGGGGCCCTGCTCGTCTTCGGCTCGGCCTTCTTCTGGAGTTTCGGCGGCGCCATCGCGCGTTTCCTCGAAGTCCCCGACAGCTGGACGATCGTCTTCTGGCGCTGCCTGTTTGCCGGGCTGTTCCTGCTCGTCTTCATGCTCGTGCGTGACGGACCGCGCGGCACGGTGGCGCTGTTTAGAGGCATGGGCTGGCCGGGCGTTGCCGTCGGGCTCTGTTTCACCATCGCTTCGACCTCCTTCATCATCGCCATCTCCCATACGACGATCGCCAATGTCCTGTTGCTCGGCGCCGGCGTTCCGTTGTTTGCGGCCCTGATGAGCTGGATCTTCTTTCGCGAGCGTGTCTCGCGCTTCACCTGGGGGGCCATTGCGGCGGTGATCGTCGGCGTCGGGATCATGGTCTCGGAGAGCCTGACCGGCACAGTCTCGCCGGTCGGCGATGCGCTGGCGCTGCTTATCCCGGTGGTCTTTGCGCTTGCGACGGTGATTACCCGTCGCTACCCGCATGTGCGCATGACGCCGGCCACCTGCTTCGGCTGCTTTGCCGCCGCCGCGATCGCTGCAAGCCAGTCGTCTGACCTTGCGGTCACATCGGGCGAACTGGCGCTGCTCTTCGTCTTCGGTGCCTTCAATCTGGGGCTTGGCATGGCGCTGTTCGTCACCGGCGCCCGGCTGGTGCCGTCGGCGCTGGCGGCCCTGCTCGGCACGGCTGAAACCGTGCTCGGCCCGCTCTGGGTCGCCATCATCCATGGCGAAGTGCCGAGCGGCCGCACGATCATCGGCGGCACCTTCATCTTCCTGGCGCTGCTTGCCTATCTCTATAACGAGTTCCGACGCCAGCAGACGGCCCCCGGAAGGCCCCTGCGCACACCGACGCCTTGACATCCACGGCCAAAACCTTGAAGCCATGGGCTTTCTCGATGAAGGACCGACCGCTGATGGCCGAAACCAGAAACAAAGACGACAAGCCGCTGTTCGGCCGGCCGTGGATCTTCATTCGCGGCGTTCCCTCCATGGAGTTCCTGCCGCCCGAAGGACCGGCCGAGATCGCCTTTGCCGGCCGCTCCAATGTCGGCAAGTCGTCGCTGATCAACGCGCTGGTCGGCCACAAGGGACTGGCGAGAACCTCCAACACGCCGGGACGCACACAGGAACTCAATTACTTCGTTCCCGATGGTTTCTCCGGCGCTGCCGACGACCTGCCGCCGATGGCGCTCGTCGACATGCCCGGTTACGGCTATGCTCAGGCCCCGAAGGAACAGGTCGACGCCTGGACGAAGCTGGTGTTCGATTATCTGCGCGGCCGCTCGACGCTGAAGCGCGTCTACGTGCTGATCGACAGCCGCCACGGCCTCAAGAAGAATGACGAGGACGTGCTGAACCTGCTCGACAAGGCGGCCGTTTCCTATCAGATCGTTCTGACCAAGACCGACAAGATCAAGGCGGCAGGCGTGCCGCGCCTGGTTGCCGAAACGCTCGACAAGATCAAGAAGCGCCCCGCCGCATTCCCTGAGGTCCTTTCGACCTCGTCGGAAAAGGGCGAGGGTCTCGAGGCGTTGCGCGCTGCGATCGGCGTGGCGATCGAGCGGTGAAGGCCGCGCTTTCCGACAGTCTTTGATCTCTGTCACTACCCCGATATGCAAACTGCTCTATCTCTGCGTTGCGCCTCAAACTGCGGCGCGCTCAGAGACAGGAGAGAAACATGTCCGATTTGATCGTTGTCGGGTTCGACGCGCCCGATGAAGCCGACAAGGTCCTCGTCAAGCTCGCCGGCCTGAAGAAGGAATACCTGATCGACCTTGAGGACGCGGTGGTCGTCGTGCGCGACCCCGAAGGCAAGGTCCACCTGAAGCAGAGCCTCAATCTGACGGCGGTCGGCGCCACCTCGGGCCTGCTCTCCGGCTCGATCTGGGGCGGGCTGGTCGGCCTGCTGTTTCTCAATCCGCTTGCGGGCTTTGCGATCGGCGGCGCGCTCGGCGCAGGTGCTGGCGCTCTTTCCGGTTCGCTGACGGACTACGGCATCGATGACGAGTTCATCAAATCGCTCGGCAATACGATCCCGAACAATTCCTCCGCGCTGTTCATCCTGGTGCGCAAGGTGCAGCCTGAGAAGGTGCTTGCGGAGTTCCCCAACGTCCGCGGCCGCGTGCTGAAGACGTCGCTCTCGCCCGAACAGGAGCAAAAGCTGCAGGCAGCACTCTCCGGGGCCGCGACAGCGTCGCCGGCGGCCGGTTCTTTCTAGGTTTCGAGCAACAGGCTTCGCGCGCTGGAACGGCGCGCGAGGATACGTCAGCTGGACTTTGCCGCCGGCACGAAGGCGAGCGCCAGGCCATTGATGCAATGGCGCTTGCCGGTCGGCGGTGGTCCGTCGTCGAAGACATGGCCCAGATGGCCGCCGCAACGACTGCAATGGCATTCGGTGCGGGTCATGAACAGCGAATTGTCCTCCCGTGTCGCCACGGCGCCGGAGAGCGACTGCCAGAAGCTCGGCCAGCCCGTGCCGCTGTCATACTTCGCCTCAGAGGAATAAAGCGGCAGCGCGCAGCCGGCGCACTGGAAGACGCCCTTGCGCTTCTCGTGGTTGAGAGCGCTGGTAAAGGGTCGCTCAGTGTCTTCATGGCGCAGTATGCGATACTGGTCATCCGTCAGCAACGCCCGCCACTCGTCGTCTGTCTTGACGACTTCGAACGTCTCGGCTCCGGCCGCACGCGCAAGCGGGATAAGTCCTGGAAACGCTATCGCTGTCGCGATCGCGCTGCTTGCCATCAGGAAGACACGCCGGGTGATCATGCAACCCTCCCATTTCGCCTCAAGGCCACGTCAAAGCATAGTGGCTGGGCGCAAAGAAGCAAAACAAGGGCGATCAAAGCGCCGTGAGGCCACGCAAAAACGCCACCGGTCGGCAGGACCGGTGGCGAGGCGCCAAGGCGAGGGGGAACCGCCTCGGCGGTGGGTCGCGCGGCGCTGCGGTGCTGACGTGCAACCGGTCGCGTGCGCAGCATTTCGCGAAGCGACCCCGTTGCGAACCGCGTCAACCCTTGGGCAACAACACCTTGTCGATCACATGGATGACGCCGTTCGACTGCTTGACGTCGGCGATCGTCACCGTCGCGGTGCCGCCGGCCTCGTCCGTCAGCGTGATCTTGCCGCCGTCGTCCTTGGCTTTGAGAACGCAGCCGCCGACGGTCTTGACGTCATGTTCGCCGCCATCGTCCTTGACCATCTTGGCAATCGCCGAGGACATCGCGTCGGCGGCAACGACGTGGCAGGTCAGGATCTTGGTGAGCTTGTCCTTGTTTTCAGGCTTCAGAAGCGTATCCACCGTTCCGGCTGGCAGGGCGCTGAAGGCTTCGTTGGTCGGAGCGAAGACCGTGAACGGTCCCTTGCCCTCTAGCGTCTCGACAAGGCCGGCTGCCTTGACGGCCGCGACCAGCGTGGTGTGATCCTTCGAATTGACGGCGTTCTCGATGATGTTTTTCTTCGCGTACATCGGCGCGCCGCCGACCATCGGGTTTTCGGCATGGGCGACAAATGCGCTTGCCGCAAAAAGGGACGCGGTTGCAAACAAGCGGATAGCGGACGTGAACATCTTTCTCTTCCTTCCTGTTAAGGGAGGCGACGCTTGTTCCGCGCCGCCGAAGCTGCCGATCCCATTGTGGGAACAAAACAAGCAACGGAGGGGCGAGAGAAAGAGTTTCAGGAATAGTTACAAAAACTTATCCTATTGATAAGATGAGACATTTCTGCTGCTAGTGGCTACGAGCCTTGCCGAGCGCGATGATGGGCCCGGTGGCAGATCCAGTCGGCGATCCGCCCAACGGCTCGACACTGACGGCCAGAACCGAGCCTGCCGAAATTCTCGACTGGAAGGCTGACGGGACGGCAATCTCGCCCTCGCCGGATTGCGGCAGGACGCCAAGCGAGATCGCCGGATTGCTGCCATTGATGAGCCAGAGTTCCAGCGATTTCTGCTCGGCCTGCCGTGCTGCGACCGGCGTCACCTTCAACCGCCCGGATGCCCGGTCGAATTGGGCGACCAGATCAATGGCGCTGCCCTTGCCAGCCAGTTCCGCGACGAGCGAGGTTCCCGTCGACGGCACCTTGAACAGGCCAGCCATCGAGGCGCCCATGACCGCAACTGCGGCGAGCGACACCAGCGCCAGGCCACGCCAGACCGCCAGGGAATTCCAGAGCCCGCGGCGCGAGGGCGCCGGCTCGAGTTGCGCCGTCTCGAAAAGCCGCCGTTCGATCGCCGTGAAGGTTCTGGGTGGCGGCACCACCAGGTCATAGGTGTCGTCGAAAGAAGACAGGTTGCTCTGCCAGCGGTCGACCATGGCCGCAAAATTGCGATCGGAGGCAAGTCGAGCCTCGACCTTGCGGCGGTCGTCGGCAGACAGAACGCCAAGCACGTACTCTCCGGCGATGACCTCATCGCGGCGAAAGTCTCTTCCCTCTGGCGTTGGTGCTGTCATCGCTCCATACACTCTCGTAACTTCAGGAGGCTGCGCCTCAACCAAGTCCGCATCGTGTTCAGCGGCACGGCGAAATTATCCGCCAACTCCTGATAACTCAGCCCCTCGACATAGGCACGCCGCACCGCCTCCGCGCGGTCCTTCTCAAGCTCCTCCATGCAGGCGTCGATCCGCCTGCCCTCTGCCTTCACGACTGCCGATTTTTCCGGATCGGCAGCAGGATCAGCCAAATCGTAGGCTTCGTCAATCACGTTGGCGGCCGGTTTGCGCGCTCTGATGAGATCAATCGCCTGATTGCGCGCAATTGCCGCCAGCCAGGACATTGCCGCGGCCTGCCCTTGCGAGAAACGACCGGCACGCTGCCAGATCTTGACGTAGATTTCCTGCAGCGCTTCTTCCGCTTCGCCCCGATTTCCAAGAATACGCAGGCAGATGCCGAAAAGTTTCGGGCTCGTCTGCCGGTAGAGCTCGGCAAAGGCTTCGCGATCGCCGAGCGAAACGCGGCCAAGCAGCCCGGCAATATCTTCGTCGATCATTCGGCACGCGCCCCAGAACCTCGTCCGCTCTAGAGATAGGGCGCAGATCACATTGTGCCAGCCGTATCGTCATTCGGCCTTTATGTTGCTCTCCCATCATTCCATCGATCCGGAACTTGCGCTAAACAGCAGCCGGTATTTTTCGAGGGTCCGCCATGTCCGCCAATGAAAGTGAAATCCAGGCACGCCTGCTTACCCAGGCCCTGCCCTACATGCAGCGCTACGAGAACAAGACGATCGTCGTCAAATATGGCGGCCACGCCATGGGCAACAGCGAGCTTGGTCGCGCCTTTGCGAGCGACATCGCGCTTTTGAAGCAGTCGGGCGTCAACCCGATCGTCGTGCATGGCGGCGGCCCGCAGATCGGCGCGATGCTGACGAAAATGGGCATCGAATCGAAGTTCGAGGGCGGCCTGCGCGTCACCGACGAGAAGACCGTCGAAATCGTCGAAATGGTGCTCGCCGGCTCGATCAACAAGGAGATCGTCGCGCTCATCAACCAGACGGGCGAATGGGCGATCGGCCTTTGCGGCAAGGACGGCAACATGGTCTTCGCCGAAAAGGCGCGGAAGACCGTCAAGGATCCCGATAGCAATATCGAGCGCGTGCTCGATCTCGGCTTCGTCGGCGAAGTGGTGGAAGTCGACCGCACGCTGATCGACCTGCTCGCCCGTTCGGAAATGATCCCGGTGATCGCGCCGGTCGCACCCGGTCGCGACGGCCACACATACAACATCAACGCCGACACCTTCGCCGGCGCCATCGCCGGTGCGCTCAACGCCACGCGCCTTCTGTTCCTGACGGACGTTCCGGGCGTGCTCGACAAGCAGGGCAACCTGATCAAGGAACTCTCGGTGTCCCAGGCGCGCGCGCTGATCGCCGACGGCACGATTTCCGGCGGCATGATCCCGAAGGTCGAGACCTGCATCGACGCCATCAAGGCGGGCGTCCAGGGCGTCGTCATCCTCAACGGCAAGACCGCCCACTCGGTGCTGCTCGAAATCTTTACCGAGCGCGGCGCCGGTACTCTGATCGTTCCCTGATCATCCGGACTGCCTCACATCGACAAGAAAGAAGCGGGAGAAGGTTTCGGCCTTCTCCCGCTTTCGTTTGGGAACAGATGCCCGATCAGGCGCTGTAGACCGCCGTCGCTGCTGCCTTCAATTTCTCCATCATCGCGCGATAGGGCCCCGGACCGTAGCTGATGCGGGAAACGCCAGCTGAGGCAAGCGCCTTCAAGTCCGGCGCGGCCGGCCGCATCATGACGTTGACCGGCAGGCTTGAGGCGGCGCAGACCTTGGCGATCAGCGCCTCGTCCACCAGCCACGGCACGAAGAAGCCGCTGGCGCCCGCTTCGGCAAATGCCTTGCCGCGCGCGATCGCCTCGTCGACCAGGCCGGCATGCCGCGTCTCGTCGCTCTCCTGCAGGAAGAGATCGGTGCGGGCGTTGATGAACAGCGGTATGCCCCGCAGATCGGCCATGTCGCGGATCGCGCGGATGCGCGCCGCCTGCTTTTCGACCGCGTGCACGCCACCCTTGCCGACCACCTGATCCTCGAAATTGATGCCGATCGCCCCGGCGTCGAGGATCCGTGAAACATTGGCCGCACCCGTTGCCGGATCGTCGGAATAGGCGCCTTCGAAGTCGACGCTGACGGGCAGCTCCGTCGAAGAAACGATCAGACGGGCGATATCGGCAAGCCACGCCATCGGCACCTTCTCGCCATCGCCGAAGCCATGGGCAGCCGCCACCGACCAGCTTCCGGTGGCAAGCGCCTTGGCGCCAGCCTCGGTCACCGCCTTGGCGCTGCCGGCATCCCAGATGTTGTAGAGCACCACCGGATCGCCCTTTTTATGCAGGGCGGCAAAGGCGAGCGCCTTTTCCTTCTGGTTCATTGCGTTTCCTCCACGAACGGGCTGACAGGTTTCGCTTTCGCCTCGTGCCGCAACAGCCATTGTTTCCGCCAGAGCCCACCGCCGTAACCCGTGAGCGAACCGTCCGCGCCAAGGCAACGGTGGCAGGGGATGACGATAGCGATCCGGTTGGACCCGTTGGCATGGGCCACGGCGCGCGCGGACTGGATCGTAGCGACCTCGCGGGCAATGTCACCATAGGACCGCGTGCCACCGGCGGGAATTTTCACGAGCCTCTCCCAGACGTTGCGCTCGAAAGGCGTCCCGCCGGGCGCAAGCGGCGTCTGGAATGCGCCCATATCGCCTGCGAAATAGGCCTTCAACTCGCCCTCGATCCTGTCGATCGGCGCCGTCCTGCCGGGGACAATCGCCGAGCGCGTCGATCGCTTCAGCGCCGCGAGTTCCGTCGGTAACGCCTTGCGATCGTGGAACTCAAGCAGATGCAGATGTGTGGCGTCGCCGATCGCAACCATGGGGCCGATCGGCGTCTCGAGCCAATCGAAGGAGAGCAGCGCCCGCCCCGAAGCGGCGGCCGGCGCGTCGCCAAGCAATCGCTGGAAGGCGGCACGAAAGCCGCTCGGCGATTCGTAACCGGCTTCGAGCTGGGCGTCGATCACGCGCCCTCCGTCGGCAAGCTGTCGGGCAGCAAGCCCCAGGCGGCGATACCGCGCCAGATCGAGAAAGGTGATGCCGAGATTGCGTTTGAACGCGCGCCGGACAGTCGACGGATCGAGCCCGCGGCGCACGATATCTTCCTCGCTCCAGCGCCTCTCAGGCGCTGCTTCCAGCGCCTGCAACAGCTCGGTGACGAGCGGATCCTTTGCACCGAACGTCGCGAGCGGCCGGCAGCGCTGGCAGGGACGGAACCCCGTCTCCAGGCAGGTGCCGATCGAGCCCACGAAGATCGTATTCTCTCGTTTGGGCTTGCGGGCGGGACAGGACAGGCGGCAGAAGACGCCTGTCGTCTTGACACAGACGAAGGCTGAACCTTCGTACTCGGTGCTTCGCGCCATCAAGGCGTCGTAGAGCGTTTCATCGGAAGGAAGATCGAACAACATGGCGTGGTTCTACCACGACCACAGTTCGAGGAGACGCCGGTTTTCGGGCGTCTATTTTTTTGAGGTCAGCACGTTCAGATCAGCACGAGCATCACGACGCCGAGCACGATCAGCAGGCAGCCCACAAGCTCCAGCCGGTTGATCCACTCGCGGAAGATGAAGAAGGACGAGGCGAAGGTGAAGAGCATCTCCACCTGGGCGACGACCTTGACGACGGCGGCCTGCTGCAGCGTCATCGCCATGAACCAGCCGAAGGAGGCGGACGCCCCGACGAAGCCGACGACGAAGGCCGGCTTCCAGGCGGCCGCGATGCGCGGAAGCTCGTCGCGCTCGCGCAGCATGATCCAGATGAGCATGACCACGGTCTGCAGCAGAATGACGAAGCCGAGCGTGTAGCTCGCCTGCATGACGTAGTCAGGTGCTGGCAGGCTTGGCGCCAGCGCCAGCGAGGCGGAGCGGTAGGAAACGGCGGAGAGGCCGAAGAACGTGCCCGAGAGCAGGCCGATGCCGGCGGTGCGGCTGAAGACCGACGTCAGCAGCGTGCGTGCGCTCAAGGTCGTGCGCGCAACTGAGATCAGCATCACGCCCACGACCGAGATGGCGATCGCAACCAGCGTGCCCTGGCTTGCCTTCTCGCCAAGGAAAATCAGCCCGAACACCGCCGCCTGCGCCGGCTCGGTGCGCGAATAGGCGGTGCCGACCGCAAAGTTGCGGAACGAGAAAAGGTGGACGAGCAGGAAGGTCGCGGCGATCTGGGCAAGGCCGCCAATGACGGCCCAGAGGAAGAAGGTGCCATTCGGAACCGGAAGCGGACGACCCGCCACCTGCCAGAGCAGGAACAGGTAAAGAAAAGCGAACGGCAGGCCGAAGCCGAAGCGCACGAAGGTCGCGCCCGTCGTGCCCATGACGCCTTTCAGGTGTTTCTGCATTGCGGAGCGGACATTCTGAAGGAAGGCCGCAGCGACAGTGATAAGGACCCATGTTTCCATGGTTGCGAGCTAGCACGCGGCTCGCGGCATTGCCAAGGCCCTGTAGGCCATGGCGCGTCAGTCCGCTTTCTCCTGAGCTTCGGCGAATTCAAGCGACGGGCTGATCGTGATGCGCGGCGCTTCGTCCTCGAACGTCTTCACCCGTTCATCGTAGTTCGGCGCCAGCGTCCCGAGCACACGATCCCAGAAGGAGAAGTAATTGGCATAGTTATACCTGAAGCTCTGGTGATGCTGGTCGTGGAACGTCGTGCACAAAAGCGGTGACGGAGAACGCGCCGTCGACGTGGCGAAGTACTCGAAGCCGCAATGCCCGATCATGCCGTTGAAATGCTCGAACAGCCTGTGGCAGATAAGGATCGCCGGCGGGAACGGTACGACGAAAACAACGACCGCCGAGAAGCTCTGCAGCAGGAAATTGTCGAAGACGTCTTCGGAATAAGTGGCCCAGATCGTCGGCGCGACGCTCCTGTGATGCAGGGCGTGCAACGGATAGAGCCATTTGGTGTGCAGCAGCCGATGCATGAAATAGAACCAGGCATCGTAGAGGATCATGCTGAGCAAGAAGAGCGGCAATGCCCACCACCAGCTGAAATCCCAGGGGGCCGGCGCCCAGCCCTTCTGCTGAGCATACATGCCGATCGTCAGCGGCAGGCAGGCGCTGAACATCGATGCCAGGCTCTGGCGGATTTCCGCCTTGCGTCGCTTGTCGGTTCCGCGCCCTTTCTGGATCTTTCGCTCGGGGTTGCGCTCGTTGAGCCATGTGATGCCATAACCAACGGCAAAATAGGTCACGACGGTGAACGCGTAGAATCCGAACAGAAACACGAGATAGAACACTTCGTTCGACATTGGCATCCGCATCCCCGAGCCAAGAACTGTGCGAGGCGGAAGATGCCATGCGCTACCGGCAATTCAAAGCGCTAATCTATGCGTAAGCATTGCGCACTCACGCGCCGCGTCCTTATTTTCTCGTTTGCGGCCATCGATCCCCGTGTCATAAGGCGGTCATGAAAAAGCTCGATCGCCTGCCGACCCGTTCCGAATTCGCCCATGTCACCGACTGGGTCTTCGACCTCGACAACACGCTTTATCCGCACCACGTCAACCTGTTTGCGCAAATCGACCGCAACATGACGGCCTACGTGGCGAAGCTTCTGTCGCTGGACCCGGCCGACGCCAAGAAGCTGCAGAAAGACTATTACCGCGACCACGGAACGACGCTCAAAGGCCTGATGATCCACCACGGCGTCGATCCGAACGACTTCCTCGAGCATGCGCATGCGATCGACTATTCGATCGTTCCGGCCGACCCGGACCTTGGCGAAGCGATCCGCTCCTTGCCGGGCCGCAAATTCATCTTCACCAATGGCAGCGTTGCGCATGCGCAGATGACGGCGCGGGCGCTCGGCATTCTCGACCATTTCGACGACATCTTCGACATTGTCGCTGCCGATTTCGTACCGAAGCCGGCGGGCGAAACCTATGACAAGTTCATGAGCCTGCATCGGGTCGATACCCGCAACGCCGTCATGTTCGAGGACCTGCCGCGCAATCTGCTGGTGCCGAAGGCGCTCGGCATGAAGACGGTGCTCCTGGTGCCGCAGAACCTCGAATACACATTCGCGGAGTCCTGGGAAAAGTCCAACGACACCGACGAGCAGATCGACTATGTGACGGAAGACCTCACCGGGTTTCTCCGCAACGTCATTTCCGATCTCTGACGGACACAATTTGGCCGGCAAAAAACCTCTTTCCGGCCAATGACTTAAATTACCAAAGTTTAACTGGTGCCACGTGTTTCAGCGTCTATCCTTTCGCTCAGGGACAACCCGATCGAAAGGAAGCATGATGCCGAACAAGATCCTGATCCTTAGCGTGACCGCGCTCTCGGTCGCCGTCACCGGAATGGCCGGCCCGTCTTTTGCCGCGCGCGACAAGCTGACGCCCGAGCAGCGGGGCGCGCGCATGATTGAGCGGCTCGACGCCGACAAGGACCAGAAGGTTTCGCTCACAGAGTTCCAGGCGCGGATCTCCGACAACTTCAAAACCTTCGACACCAATGGCGACGGCCAGATCAGCACCGAAGAGATGAAGGTGAAACGCGAAGCGTTTCGCGAGGCGCGCAAGGCCTGGAAGGATGCCAAGGACAAGGCAGGGCCAGAGCGCGAGACCGCCCTTGCCAAGCTGAAGGAAGCTCGTCCCGCGATGCTGCCCGGCCTCAGGCCCAAGGCCTTCAAGCGCATCGACACCGATGGCAACGGCTCGCTCAGCACGAGCGAAGTTTCAAGCGCTGCGGAAGCCATGTTTAAGCGGCGCGACAAGAACGGTGACGGCGTCATCGACGCGGCCGACTTCACCAAAAAGATCTGACGGGGGCTCTTCTCTCTCTCCCCACCGCCCGGTGGAGAGGCTCCTGTCTAGCCCATAGCCCCTTGCTCCCCCCAGCGAGGGGCTATGTGCCTTCCAGAACGCCGGTCGGCTCAGCGACGGCCGTTGGCCATCGGCACCGACTTCGGATCGACGGTCTCGTAGAACTTCGAAATGATCTCCCAGGCCTCGTCAGCGGTTTCGACGAAATGGAAGAGATCGACATCGTTCGGCGCGATGGTGCCGAACTCGGCAAGGGCGTCGAAATTGATGATCGAGCGCCAGAACTTTTCGCCGAAGAGAATGAGCGGAACCAGTGCCAGACGTCCCGTCTGCATCAGCGTCATCGTTTCGAAGAGTTCGTCGAGCGTACCGAAGCCGCCCGGAAACACCGTGACCGCCTTGGCGCGCAAGAGGAAATGCATCTTGCGGATGGCGAAGTAGTGGAAATTGAACGACAGCTCCGGCGTCACGAAACGGTTCGGCGCCTGCTCATGCGGCAGCACGATGTTGAGACCGATCGACGGTGCGCCGACATCATCGGCACCGCGGTTACCCGCCTCCATCACGCCCGGGCCGCCACCGGTGACGACGACATATTCCTTGTGGCCGAGCTTGGCCGAATGCTCGGAGCAGAGCCGCGCAAACTTGCGCGCTTCTTCGTAGTAGACCGATGCCGCCTCAAGGTTCTTACGCTGCGTCTCGTTCTTCGCCGCCCAGGCGTCACCGCCGGGCTCGGGGATGCGGGCGCCGCCGAACATCACCACGGTCGAGTTTATGCCGCGCTCTTCGAGCATCATTTCGGTTTTCAGGAGTTCGAGCTGCAGCCGGATCGGGCGCAGTTCCTCGCGGCAGAGAAAATCGTCGTCGATGTAGGCGAGACGATAGGATGGCGAGGCCGATTGCGGCGTGAGCGGAACGGTCTGTGCGCGTTGCCGGCTCTGCGAGCTGTCGGCCAATGGATCCCAGACCCCGTCCTTGCGGCGTAGCGCGCGCTTCTTCATACGTGCCATCGTGTCGTCTTCCCGTCGCGTTCCGGACAATCGGCATCTCGTCCAGACGCGTCCTATCCTCAATTCTCGATCATGAAGGTCGCAAGCGCACCAGAGCGCTACCGCAGCCTTTAGCGCATCCAAAACGGGTACGCGGCGCTGTAGTGCCGCAGTCGCCCCGCTTTGCCAAGCCCCGGCTACCGAAGGGACCTGAAAAGCCCTTCAACTTTTCAGGATCGTATTCTGCAGCGAAGCGTCCTCAAGGACATGTCAAGGTCGCTGCAGCAGCTAGATCTGCCGCATAATTTTGTCCTTAAATCGATTCCGATTTTCGGAATTATGCAGTAGAGCTTTCGCAGGATAACCGCCGAACTTTAAGGAATTCCGATGACGAACCACGACCTCGCCTCCCTGTCGCAGACGATCGAGACCGCCTTCGACGAACGCGATTCCGTCAACACCGGAACACGCGGTGCAGTGCGCGATGCCGTCGAGACGGCATTGAACCTGCTCGACAGCGGCAAGGTGCGTGTCGCCCAACGCGGCGAAGACGGTGTGTGGACGGTCAATCAATGGCTGAAGAAGGCCGTGCTCCTGTCCTTCCGTCTCAACCCGATGGAAATCGTCAAGGGTGGCCCGGGCCAGTCGGTCTGGTGGGACAAGGTACCGTCGAAGTTCGACGGCTGGAGCGTCAACGAGTTCGAAAAGGCCGGCTTCCGCGCCGTTCCGAACTGCGTCGTGCGTCGCTCGGCCTATATCGCTCCCAACGCGATCCTGATGCCTTCCTTCGTCAACCTCGGCGCCTATGTCGGCGAAGGCACCATGGTCGACACCTGGGCGACCGTCGGCTCCTGCGCCCAGATCGGCAAGAACGTGCACCTGTCTGGCGGCGTCGGCATCGGCGGCGTGCTGGAGCCGATGCAGGCCGGCCCGACGATCATCGAGGACAATTGCTTCATCGGTGCGCGCTCGGAAGTCGTCGAAGGCTGCATCGTGCGTGAAGGCTCGGTGCTTGGCATGGGCGTCTTCATCGGCAAGTCGACCAAGATCGTCGATCGTGCCACCGGCGAAGTGACCTATGGCGAAGTGCCGCCTTACTCGGTCGTTGTTGCCGGCTCGATGCCCTCGGGCTCGACCATGGGCAACGGCCAGCCGGCGCCGCACCTTTATTGCGCCGTCATCGTCAAGCGCGTCGATGAGAAGACCCGCTCGAAGACCGGCATCAACGAACTGCTTCGGGACTGATCTCGATGACACCGGAGGGGCCGCAGCCGAGCATGATCTGGCTGTTCTTCAGCCCCTCCGGTCGCATCGGCCGTCTGCCCTTCTTTCTCTCCTGGCTGTTCTGGTTCCTGATCGGCGGCTTCATGGTCACGAGAATGGTCGCCAACGAGGGCGACCAGACAATGCTGGCGCTCTGGACGCTGGCCTTCGTCGTCTCGAGCCTCGTGTCCCTGCCCTCGATCGCCATGCTCGCGATCAAGCGCCTGCACGACATCGGCTACCCCGGCCCGCTCTCGCTCTGCCTGTTCATTCCCGTCTTGAGCCCGATCGTCTTCCTCGCCCTCTGCCTCTGGTCGGGCACGCCCGGACCAAACGAATTCGGCGCGCACAGCGACGAACCGGGCCCTTGAGCGCTCGGGTGAGCGCTCGGGCCTGTACATTGACCGCCCAAACGCGTATGTAGCGCGCGATGAACAGGCCCGCGACGTGTTGGCCGCGGCAATTGCCGCCGAGACGATCCGATCGTCTTGGGCATGACGACCGAAATCCGAAAGACAAGATATGACTGAATTCGAAGGGATCGCGCCTGCGATCGCCGAGGCGTTGGCAAAACGCGGTTACAACGAATTGACGCCGGTGCAAAAGGCGATGCGCGACCCGGAACTCGCCGAGCGCGACGCGCTGGTGTCGGCGCAAACCGGCTCCGGCAAGACCGTCGCCTTCGGCCTGGCCCTGGCGCCGACCCTGCTTGGCGACGAGCGCCGCTTCGGTCCCGCCGGCGCACCGCTGGCGCTCGCGATCGCGCCGACGCGCGAACTGGCGCTGCAGGTCAAGCGCGAGCTTGAGTGGCTCTATGGCGAGACCGGCGCAACCATCGCCTCCTGCGTCGGCGGCATGGACATGCGCACCGAGAAGCGCGCGCTTGAGCGCGGCGCCCATATCGTCGTCGGCACGCCCGGCCGTCTCTGCGACCACATCCGTCGCAACTCGCTCGATATCTCCTCGCTGCGCGCCATCGTGCTCGACGAGGCCGACGAGATGCTCGACCTCGGCTTCCGCGAAGACCTCGAATTCATTCTGGAAGAATCCCCGGAAGACCGCCGCACGCTGATGTTTTCGGCCACCGTGCCGAAGTCGATCGCCACGCTTGCCAAGAACTACCAGCGCGACGCCGTGCGCATCAGCACCGCGTCCGAGCAGAAGCAGCATGTCGACATCGAATACCGCGCACTGACGGTTGCTCCGAACGATCGCGAAAACGCGATCATCAACGTGCTGCGCTACTACGAAGCTCGAAATGCCATCGTCTTCTGTTCGACGCGTGCTGCCGTCAACCATCTGACCGCCCGCTTCAACAATCGCGGCTTCTCGGTCGTGGCGCTTTCGGGCGAACTGAGCCAGAACGAGCGCACCCATGCGCTGCAGGCCATGCGCGACGGCCGCGCCCGTGTCTGCATCGCGACCGACGTTGCTGCCCGCGGCATCGACCTGCCGGGCCTGGAACTCGTCATTCACGCCGATCTGCCGACCAACTCCGAGACGCTGCTGCATCGCAGCGGCCGTACCGGACGTGCCGGCCAGAAGGGCGTCAGTGCCCTGATCGTACCCGTCAACCAGCGCCGCAAGGCCGAGCGCCTGCTCGACGGCGGCCGGATCACCGCGACCTGGGCGCGGCCTCCGTCGGCCGACGACGTCAGCCAGCGTGACGACGAGCGCCTGCTTGCCGACACCAGCTTTGCAGAGCCGATCCGCGAAGACGAACAGGCGATCGTTGCTGCCCTTCTCGAGCGCCACGGCGCCGAGCAGATGGCCGCCGCATTCGTGCGCCAGTTCCGTTCGGGCCGCTCGGCGCCGGAAGACCTGATCGAGGTTGCCGTTGGCGCCAAACCGCGCCGCGACGAACGCGCACCGCGCGATGACCGTGCACCGCGCGAAGACTTCGGCGCGGAGCGGGCCGATTTCAGCGACGGCAGCTGGTTCTCGCTTTCGGTCGGCCGCAAGCAGAGCGCCGAGCCGCGCTGGCTGATCCCGATGCTCTGCCGTCACGGCAAGCTGACCAAGCGCGACATCGGCGCCATCCGCATGCAGCAGGAAGAAACCTTCGTCGAGATGACTGCCGAGGGGGCCGAACGGTTCCTGTCGGCGATCGGCAAGGACAAGATGCTGGAAAAGGGTATCCGCGTGAAGCCGCTCGCCGGCGCGCCGGATCTTTCGCAGCAGCGCCAGGAAAAGCCTGGCTATTCCAAGGACAAGCCGAACTTCTCCAAGGATAAGCCGGGGTTCTCCAAGGACAAGCCGGCCTTTGCGAAGAAGCGCCCCTATTCCGATGATGCCGTGCGCAGCGACGACCGCGGCGACTTCAAGCCGAAGCGCAAGTTCGACAAGAAGCCCGGCTACTCTGAGGGGCCGGCCTATACCGAGGATCGTCCACCGGCAAAGGCTGCCGACAAGCCCTGGAGCAACAAGAAGAAGGGCAAGCCGGACGCAGGCAAAGACGGCGGCTTCAAGCCCAAGACCAAGCCGAAGGGCAACGCCAAGAACCGCCAGGGCTAAGCCGACACGGGCAGAGTTCACAGACAATCAAAAAGCGCCGCGATCCAATCGCGGCGCTTTTTTCATGAGCAGGATTGCGGGCGATACGGTCTCAAGCTTCCAGGAAGCGAAGACCCGCGACAGCAACGATGATCATCGCAATGCAGGCGACCCGCATGAAGGAAACCGGGTCGCCGAAGAGCACGATGCCGAGCACCGTGATGCCGACCGACCCGATGCCGGTCCAGGCGGCATAAGCGGTGCCGGCCGGCAGGTCGCGCATCGCGATCGTCAGCAGGTAGACGCTACCGAGTGCAGCCGCGATGCCGATCACGCTCGGCACCAATTTTGTCCAGCCCTCGGCATATTTCAGCGCCAACCCCATGATGATCTCCACCAGGCTCGCCGCTATCAGAATGATCCATGCCATGTTCGTCTCCATTGGATTTCTCACATGTGGATCAATCTGGTAGGGTGGGCACCGAAGAGCAATTACGCACCTTTTGGTAACTATGAAAAATCCGGATAGCCCCTCGCCACCGACCTCTGTGCCCGATGTGTTTGACCCGACCTGCTCGTCGCGTCATGCGCTGGAACTGATCGCCGGAAAATGGCCGATGCTGATCATCTCGGCGCTCGAAGAAGGGCCGATGCGCAACGCCGCGCTGATGCGCCGTCTCGGTGATGTCTCGCAAAAGATGCTGACGCAGACGCTGAAGGAACTGGAGCGAAACGGCCTCGTGATCCGAAAGGATATGCAAACCGTGCCGCCGCATGTGGAATACAGCCTGAGCCCAGTAGGCAGCTCGCTCAGCGAAACCCTGCTGGTGCTCGACCGTTGGGCCGAGACGCACTTCGGCGCGCTCGACGCCGCACGCGAGCGTTACGACGCCGGGCGCAGCAAATGAAGCTCAGGCAACGTCCAGCTGCGACTGGGCGACGACCTTGACGACCCAGTCGGCAAAGACGCGCAGACGGCTGCTCAAATGCCGGTTCGGCGGATAGACCAGGTAGATCGGCATCGCTTCGACCTCCCAGTCCTCGAGAACGGGCCGCATCGCGCCGGACAGGAGATCGTCGCGCACCATGAAGCGCGGCGCCTGGATGACGCCGAGGCCGGCGCGCGCAGCGGCGAGATAGGTGGTCGATTCATTGGCTGCCACGGCATAGCGGCCGTTCACCTCGATCTCCTCGTTGCCACGCTTGAAGTAGAACGGCATCTGCTGCCCTGTCTGCGGTCGGAAATATCCGACGACATAGCAGTTTTTCGAAAGGTCCGAGGGGTGCTGCGGCGTCGCGTGGCGGGAGAGGTAGTCGGGTGCCGCACAGGCGACGAAGCTCATCTCGGTGATGCGGCGCGCAATCAGCGACTGGTCCGTCAGTGCGCCGACGCGTATCGCGCAATCGACGTTCTCGGCCACATAGTCGACCGTGCGGTCGGAAACGCCGAGATCGATCTGGATGTCGGGGTAACGCTTGTGAAACTCCGGCAGCGCCGGGATGACGATCAGGTTGGCGATTGCACTTGCCATCTCCACGCGCAGCCGCCCCTTCGGCAGCGTTTGGGCGCTCGACAGGCTGCCGTCGAGCTCATCGAGGTCGGTCAGAAGCCGGGCCGCGCGCTCGTAGTAGAGCGCACCATCGGGCGTCACCAGCACCCGGCGGGTGGTGCGGTTCAAAAGCTTGGTGCGCAGATGCGCCTCCAACCCTTGGATGAGATTGGTCAGCGTCGCCTTGGGCATATTCAGCGAAGCGGAAGCGCGGGTGAAATTTCCGGTTTCGACGACCCGGAGGAACGCGCGCATGGCCGTGAGCTGGTCCATTTTCAAGAGCCGTGATTGTTCGAGAATACGAATAGTGTAGTCAGTTTGAAAAGACTATTCCAGACAGAAGACAATGTTATTCTCCTATCGTGGCTTGTAGTCGCCACATGTGGGTTGAGCTCGGGCCGAAGGCAAGAGAGATGGGCGAACTGTTCAAAGTGGAGACGATGCAGACCGGCCAAGGCTGCTGCACGGCACGCGTCTACCGCGGCGAAGCTTTGCTCAATCCGCCGCCGGTCGTGCTGCACCTGCATGGCGGCTCGTTCATGGGCGGAACGATCGCCGCCGGCGAGCGCGTCGCCGAGGCGCTGGCGGCAGCCGGAGCGGTGGTGATCTCGCCGGAATATTCGGCGGCCTGCCTCAATCCGTTTCCCGCAGCCCTTGATGTGGCCTATGCCATGCTGTCGTCGATGCGTGCGCGCTGCCCGCAGTTCGCACACAAGAAGTCGATGTTGTTCGTGGCCGGTGAAGAGGCGGGCGGCAATGTTGCGGCCGGCGCGGCACTGATGGCACGCGACCAGTATCTGACGGACCTCAAGGGCCAGATCCTCTTGTCGCCGATGCTCGATCCGTGCCTGGCGACGGAATCGTTTCGGCAATACTGTCCGCAGTCCTCGGCGCAATCGATCGCCGACGGCTGGCAGCGCTATCTCGGCCAAAGCGGTGGCTTCACCCACCCCTATGCCGCACCGGCCCACTGCACGCGGCTTGCCGGCCTCGTACCGTCGCTGATCGTGACCAGCGAGGAGTGTCCGATGCGCGACGAGGCGGAAGCCTATGCCGGGCGCCTGCGTCAGGCGGGCGTGACGGTTGAAACCCACGTTCTTCCCGGGCGGGCCGGATGGTTGCCGCAGAATGCGGCTTCCGGTGAAGCCTGGACTGCCCAGCAGCAAGAAATTACCGGCATCTTCTCCCAGTTCTTCCAGAAGGCGGGGGCAAAGCCGGCGGAAATGACGGTGCGTTAGACGCGGGGCAGCGGTTCACCCAGCCCCTCCCCCCGATCTGACATCGAAAGCAAAGCGCCGGCTCCCAACCGGCAAGGAGAGAAAAATGACATCGACAGTGACCCGCCGGGCCCTTTGGGGCGCCGGCCTGAGTATCCTTTTGTCCGTCGCCGGCGGCGCTGCCGTCATGTTCGGTGTTCCGCATTTCGAAGCGGATGCCGCGACCGACGCAGCGGCGGCGCCGCCACCGGCCGTTCCGGTTTCGGTGGCACGCGCGCAGTCCAAGCGCATCACCACCTGGGAAGAGTTTTCCGGGCGGCTCGAAGCGATCGAGCGGGTCGAAGTTCGCCCCCGCGTCGGCGGCGCCATCCTGAAAGCCCATTTCCGCGAAGGCGCGCTCGTCAACAAGGGCGACCTGCTTGTGACGATCGATCCGGAGCCATTTGCTGCCGCCGTCGAGCGGGCAAAGGCGCAGGTTTCGGCCGCAGAAGCGCGCGTTTCTCTCGCCAAGATCGAACTCGATCGCGGCCGCAAGCTGGTGACCACCAGCGCCGTGCCGCAGAGCAGCGTCGACCAGCGCGCCAGCGCCTATGACGAAGCGCAAGCCGAAGTCCGCTCGGCCAAGGCGGCGCTGCGCACGGCCGAACTTGACCTGCAATATACCGAGGTGCGGGCACCGATCTCCGGCCGCGTCGGCCGTCTCGACATTACCGCCGGTAACCTCGTTGCTGCCGGCTCCGCCTCGCCTGTGTTGACGACGCTCGTCTCGGTCGATCCGATCTATGCGAGCTTCAACGCCAGCGAAGAGGTGGTGACGACGGCACTGGCAAGGCTTGCGGCTTCGACCGGCGGCAGCGCCATCGAGCGCATTCCGGTCCAGGTCGGCACCGCCGCCGACGAGGGCACACCGATCTCGGGCCATATCCAGCTCATCAACAACGAGGTGGATGCGGCAACCGGCACGATCCGCGTGCGCGCCGCACTCGAGAATGCCGACGGGAAGCTGATCCCCGGCCAGTTCGTCCGCATCCGCATCGGCGAGCCGGACCCTGAGGAGAAGCTTGTCATCAGCGATCGCGCCATCGGCTCCGACCAGGACAAGAAGTTCGTCTTCGTCGTCGGCACCGACAACAAGGTCGAATATCGCCAGGTGAAGCTCGGGCCGAATTCCGACGGTCTGCGCATCGTCGAAAGCGGCCTGAAGACTGGCGAGAACATCGTCGTCAACGGCCTGCAGCGGGTTCGCCCCGGCGTCGTCGTGGCGCCGCAGCAGGTCGAGGAAACGACCGCCTCGATCGCCAACTAATCTGAAGCGCCTCTTTGCCCGGTGCGAAGAGGCGGCCCAGGCATCACTCAGCAGACACCTTGCCGCGCGGCGACGCTTTTCGCCGCGCACGGGCGAGCTCTGCCCGAACTCATCCCAAGGGGGATACCATGAACTTCTCACGCTTCTTCGTCGACCGCCCGGTCTTCGCGGGCGTATTGTCGGTCCTGATCTTCGTGGCCGGCCTGATCGGCATGACCGGTCTGCCGATCTCCGAATATCCCGAAGTCGTCCCGCCGCAGATCGTCGTGCGCGCACAGTATCCGGGCGCCAACCCGGCCGTTATCGCCGAGACGGTGGCGACGCCGCTTGAGGAACAGATCAACGGCGTCGAAGACATGCTCTACATGCAGAGCCAGGCGACGGCCGACGGCCTGATGACGCTGACCGTCACCTTTGCGCTCGGGACCGACCCGGACCAGGCCCAGCAGCTCGTGCAGAACCGCGTCTCGCAGGCCGAGCCGCGGCTGCCCGAAGAGGTGCGCCGCCTCGGCGTCACCACGGTCAAAAGCTCGCCCGACCTGACCATGGTCGTGCACCTGCTTTCGCCCAACGGCCAGTACGACATCAACTATCTGCGCAACTACGGTGTGCTGAACGTCAAGGATCGGCTGGCCCGCATCGAAGGTGTCGGCCAGGTGCAGATCTTCGGCGGCGGCGACTATTCGATGCGCATCTGGATCGACCCGCAGAAGGCGGCCGAGCGTGGCCTTGCCGCCGGCGACATCGCCAATGCGGTGCGCGGCCAGAACGTCCAGGCGGCAGCCGGCGTCATCGGCGCCTCGCCGTCCGTTCCGGGTCTCGACCTGCAGCTCTCCGTCAACGCGCAAGGGCGCCTGCAGACGCCTGAGGACTTCGAGAACATCGTCGTCAAATCCGGTGCTGAAGGGGAAGTAACCCGGCTCGGTGACGTCGCCCGCGTCGAGATGGGCGCGTCCGACTATTCGCTGCGTTCGTTGCTCGACAACAAGCCCGCCGTCGGCATGGCTGTCTTCCAGGCTCCTGGCTCGAACGCGATCCAGATTTCCGACGACGTGCGCAAGGCCATGGCCGAGATGAAACTCACCATGCCCGAGGGCGTCGAATACAGCATCGTCTACGACACGACCCAGTTCGTGCGCGCCTCGATCGAATCTGTGGTCGACACGCTGCTTGAAGCGATTGCGCTTGTCGTGCTCGTCGTCATCATCTTCCTGCAGACCTGGCGCGCCTCGATCATCCCGCTCGTCGCCGTTCCGGTCTCGATCGTCGGCACCTTCGCCGTCATGTATGTCTTCGGCTTCTCGATCAACGCGCTCAGCCTCTTCGGCCTGGTGCTGGCGATCGGCATCGTCGTCGACGACGCGATCGTCGTCGTCGAAAACGTCGAGCGCAACATCGAGCAAGGTCTGTCGCCCGTCCAGGCGACCTATCGCGCCATGCAGGAAGTCTCGGGCCCGATTATTGCGATCGCGCTGGTGCTCGTCGCGGTGTTCGTGCCCCTTGCCTTCATCACCGGGCTCACCGGCCAGTTCTATCGCCAGTTCGCGCTGACGATCGCAATCTCGACGGTGATCTCCGCCCTCAACTCGCTGACGCTGTCGCCGGCGCTGGCCGCCCTTCTGCTCAAGGACCACCACGCGCCAAAGGACTGGCTGACGCGGGTGATGGACAGGCTGTTCGGCTGGTTCTTCCGCGCCTTCAACCGCTTCTTCGGAGCGAGCTCGGAAGCCTATGGCCGCGGCGTCGGCCGCATCCTGACGCGCAAGTCGCTGATCATGGTCGTCTATGTCGTGCTTCTCGGCGTTACGTTCACGCTGTTTCGCGCAGTCCCCGGCGGCTTCGTGCCGGCGCAGGACAAGCAGTACCTGATCGGCTTTGCCCAGCTTCCAGATGCCGCCACGCTTGACCGCTCGGAAGACGTGATCAAGCGCATGAGCGAGATCGCGCTCAAGCACCCGGGCGTCGAAAACGCCATCGCCTTCCCGGGCCTGTCGATCAACGGCTTCACCAACTCGTCGAACTCCGGCATCGTCTTCGTCGCCTTGAAGCCCTTCGAGGAACGCAAGACACCCGAGCTGTCCGGCGGCGCGATCGCCATGCAGCTCAACCAGGAATTCGGTGTCATCCAGGATGCTTTCATCGCCATGTTCCCGCCGCCGCCCGTCCAGGGTCTCGGCACGACCGGCGGTTTCAAACTGCAGCTGGAAGACAAGAACGGCCTCGGCTACCAGGCGCTCGACGAGGCAGCCAAGGCCTTCCTCGCCAAGGCCTACCAGGCACCCGAACTGGCCGGGCTCTATTCGAGCTACCAGATCAACGTGCCGCAGCTCTATGCCGACCTTGATCGTGTCAAGGCACGACAGCTCGGCGTGGCCGTCACCGACGTCTTCGAGACCCTGCAGATCTATCTGGGCTCGCTCTACGTCAACGACTTCAATGCCTTCGGCCGAACCTACAGCGTGCGCATGCAGGCGGACGCCAATTACCGCAGCCATGCCGACGACATCGGCAAGCTGAAGGTGCGTTCGCAGTCCGGCGAGATGATCCCGCTGTCGGCGCTGCTGAAGGTCGAGCAGACGGTGGGTGCCGAACGGGCGATCCGCTACAACGGCTTCCTGTCGGCCGACATCAACGGCGGCCCGGCACCGGGCTTCTCGTCCGGCCAGGCACAGGCAGCCATCGAGCGCATCGCCGCCGAAACCCTGCCGCCGGGCATCGGCTACGAGTGGACGGACCTGACCTACCAGCAGATCCTTGCCGGCAATTCGGGCCTGCTGGTGTTCCCGCTGGCGCTGCTGCTCGTCTACCTCGTGCTGGCGGCCCAGTATGAAAGCCTGACGCTACCGATCGCCATCATTCTGATCGTGCCGATGGGCATCATGGCGGCATTGGTGGGTGTCTGGCTGACGGGAGGCGACAACAACGTCTTCACCCAGATCGGTCTGATCGTCTTGGTCGGGCTATCGGCGAAGAACGCCATCCTGATCGTCGAGTTCGCCCGCGAACTGGAACTGTCAGGCAGCACGCCGGTGAAGGCGGCGATCGAGGCAAGCCGGCTGCGTCTGCGCCCGATCCTGATGACCTCGATGGCCTTCATCATGGGTGTCGTGCCGCTTGTCATGTCGACCGGCGCCGGTGCGGAAATGCGCTCGGCCATGGGTGTTGCGGTCTTTGCCGGCATGATCGGCGTTACCGCCTTCGGCATCTTCATGACGCCGGTCTTCTACGTGCTGATCCGCAAGCTCGCCGGCGAGCGGCCACTGAAGCACGCAGGCGCCCACATCGAGGCGCCGCATCTGGCGCCTGGAGAATAAAGCCCCTCTCCTCCCATTGCGATCTTCAGGCGGGCCGGATCACTCCGGCCCGTTGAAGCTGCGGCGCTGCGCCTCCGCCCAGGCGCGGCGCCGTTTTGCAACCCGCGCGACAGTTCCCATCTCACGTGACAGGTCGCTGACTATCGGATAAACCAGCAGCCTCCATTCCCAAGGCCCCATGCGGCCATGCAGACGGCATAGCGTTAGATGACCTCCACCGATCCGATCGCCAATCTCGCCACCCTCATTCGTTGCCCCTCGGTCACCCCGGCCGAAGGCGGGGCGCTGTCCGCGCTCGAAGCCATGCTGAAACCGCTCGGTTTCGCGGTCGACCGCGTGACGGCGAAAGAGGCCGGTACGCCCGACATCGAAAACCTCTATGCGCGGCTCGGAACCGAAGGCCCGCACCTGATGTTCGCCGGCCATACCGACGTTGTCCCCGTTGGCGACGAGGCCGCCTGGAGCCACGCGCCGTTTTCGGCCGACATCGCCAATGGCGAAATGTATGGCCGCGGCGCTGTCGACATGAAGGGCGGCATCGCCTGCTTCGTCGCGGCGGTTGCCCGCCACATCGAAAAGCATGGCCCTCCGAAGGGCTCGGTCTCCTTCCTGATCACCGGCGATGAGGAAGGTCCGGCGATCAACGGCACCACCAAGCTTCTGCAATGGGCGGCCGACAAGGGCGAGCGCTGGGATGCCTGCCTCGTCGGCGAGCCGACCAATCCCGACCAGCTCGGCGACATGATCAAGATCGGCCGGCGCGGTTCGCTTTCCGGCCGCATCACCGTCCACGGCGTTCAGGGGCACGCGGCCTATCCGCACCTTGCCGACAGCCCGGTGCGCGGCATCCTGCAACTGACACAGGCGCTGATGGACCCGCCTTTCGACAACGGCACCGAGAGCTTCCAGCCCTCCAATCTCGAAGTCACGACGATCGACGTCGGCAACAGCGCGGTCAACGTCATTCCGGCGAAGGCCACAGCGGCCTTCAACATCCGTTTCAACGACACCTGGACGGCCGAGAGCCTGATGGCCGAGATCATCGCCCGTCTCGACCGTGCCGCAGCAAGCGGCAGCTTGCGCCCCGACCGTGCGCCGGTTCGCTACGAGATCACCTGGGCCGAGCGCCCGAGCCACGTGTTTCTCACGCGCAACAACGCGCTGATCTCATCGCTCTCAGGTGCAGTCGAGGCCGTCACCGGACGCCAGCCGAAGCTGTCGACGACCGGCGGCACTTCTGACGCACGCTTCATCAAGGACTATTGCCCGGTGGTCGAATTCGGCCTGGTCGGCCAGACCATGCACATGGTCGACGAACGCGTCGCCGTCGCCGACCTCGAGACGCTGACGACCATCTATGAAACCTTCATTTCCAGCTGGTTCGGTCATGCCGCTGCTTGATGAGGTGCTCGCCTATATCAAGGGCATCTGGCTTCTGGCGCAGGGCAAGGACGAGGGTTTCCGCTGGCTCGATTTCAGCGAGAGCGGCCTCTGGCGCTCGTTCACCTCGATGCTCTGGTGCCTGCCGGCGATTGCCGTCACCTGGGCGTCCTGGCGGCTTTACTACCTCTCGGCAATGCCTGATGGCACCACGATCGGCATAGGCTTCGTCTTCAAGCTGCTGGTCGTCGATCTCGTCAGCTGGCTCTTGCCGCTGGTGCTGATCACCGTCCTGTCCCGACCGCTCGGCTTTGCCGGCGCCGTGGTGCCGATCGTCGTCACCACCAATTGGCTGTCGGTGCCGCTCTCCTATGCGATGGCGGTGCCCGCAGCGATACGGATGCTCATTCCCGGAAGCCAGGGCCTGACCAGCATGATCTGGCTGACATTGCTGGTCGTCAGTGTCGCCGCGCTCTTCCGGCTGCTGCGGATGATTACCGGCGACCAGACGCTGCTCGCCTCGGCGCTGACCGCACTTTTCCTGCTGCCGTCGATGATGATCGGCGATCTGTTGCAGAGGTTCTTCGGCCTGATCCCGACCTGACCTCGGGATCAATAATCCACTTGCAGGAAATAGAGACCGTCCGGTGGGGCCACGGGGCCGCAGGCCTTGCGGTCGCGCGCTTCGAGTGCGGCCTGCAGATCGTCCGGGGTCCACTTCCCTTCGCCCACCAGCTTCAGCGAGCCGGCGAAAGAGCGGATCTGGTTGTGCAGGAAGCTCTGCGCCGTCGCGCGGATCTCGATGACACCGGCAACCAGCGCGACATCCAGCCGGTCGAGCGTCCGCACCGGGCTCGCCGCCTGGCAATGGGCGGAGCGGAACGTGGTGAAGTCGTGATGGCCGACGAGCCGCTGGGCGCCTTCGTGCATCGCCGCGTGGTCGAGAGGCTTGGGCACCCACCAGGCGCGCCGGGCTTCGAGCGCCAGCGGCGCCGGCCGCGAAATGATCCGGTAGAGATAGTGACGGCGCAGCGCGGAGAAGCGCGCGTCGAACTCCGGCGCAACTTCCTCCGCTTCGAGGATCGATACCCGCTCGCCGCCCATCGCCAGATGGGCGTTCAGCGCATTGCGCAGCGTATAGGGTTTCCACGCCCGCGTGAGATCGGCATGCATCACCTGGCCGCTTGCGTGCACGCCCGAATCCGTTCGCCCGGCGCCGCGGATCGAGACGGTCTCACCTGTCAGTGACAGGATGGCCTTCTCAATCGCGCCCTGCACCGACTGGCCGTTGTCCTGCCTTTGCCAGCCGACATAATCAGAGCCGTCATATTCGACGGTCATCTTGAACCGCGGCATCAGCCGACCCTCGTGCCGACAGCAACGGGGTTCCCATGCAGGAAGTCGGCGGCACCGAGCGCCTTGCCGCCAGCGCGTTGCAGGCGCGTGAGGCGCAAGGCGCCCTCGCCGCAGGCAATCGTCAGCCTATCGTCAAGCACCGCGCCGGGCGCACCAGTGCCGGATGCCAGCTCCGAGTTCAGCAACTTGACGCGTTCGGGCTTGCCGGCGATTTCAAGCTCGAACCAGGCGCCCGGGAACGGCGACAGGCCGCGGATATGGTCGTGCGCCTCTTTTGCGCTCAGGGCGAAATCGATGCGGGTTTCCGTCTTGCTGATCTTTGCGGCATAGACGACACCCTCTTCCGGCTGCGGTGTCAGCGGCAGGTCGCCGGCTTCAAGCTTGGCCATCGCCTCCCGCATCAGCGCACCGCCCACCTGCATCAACCGGTCGTGCAGTTCACCTGCCGTCATGGTCTCGCCGATCTCAACAGTCTTGGTGAGAGCAACCGGGCCGGTGTCCAGCCCCTTGTCCATCTTCATCACCATCATGCCGGTCTCACGGTCGCCGGCCATGATGGCGCGCTGGATCGGCGCTGCACCGCGCCAGCGCGGCAGAAGAGAGGCGTGGCCGTTGTAGCAGCCGAGCTTGGTGCCGGTGAGGATCGCTTCGGGCAGAAGCAGGCCATAGGCAACGACAACGGCGACATCGGCGTCGAAGTCGCGGAAGGTCTGGCGATCCGTCTCGTCCTTGAAATTGACCGGCGTCAGCACGGGAACACCGAGCAGCTCGGCCGCCTGATGGACCGGCGACTTCTGCAGGTCGAGCCCGCGGCGGCCGCCCGGCCTCGGCGGCTGCGTATAGACAGCAACGATCTGGTGGCCGGCCTCGGCGAGCGCTGCGAGCGTCGGCACCGAGAATTCCGGCGTGCCCATGAAGATGATGCGAAGCGACAAGGCGGCGAACTCCGTCCTTTTGAAATCAGGCCCCTTCAAACGGGTTTCCCGGCTTCAAATCAAGCCCTTCGCGCGAATTGTCTCGGCTGCGTCCGCGCCCAGCGGCTTTAGATCGCCTTGGCGCCGCGGGTCTTGGACGCCTTGGTGAACTTGCGGATCACCATGTCGCGCTTGAGCTTGGAGATATGGTCGATGAACAGCACGCCGTTCAGGTGGTCGATCTCGTGCTGCAGGCAGGTGGCCAGCAGGCCGTCGGCTTCGATCACCTGTTCCTTGCCGTCGCGGTCGAGATGCTTGACCGTGATGGCGGCCGGACGCTCGACCTCGGCGTAGTAATCCGGGATCGACAGGCAGCCTTCTTCGTAGACCGAAAGCGCATCGGACGACGCGACGATTTCCGGGTTGATGAAGACGAGCGGTGACTTCTCGTCGCCTTCCTTCGACACGTCGAGCACCAGCATGCGGCGGGCGACGCCGATCTGGATGGCGGCAAGGCCGATGCCGGGCGCGTCGTACATGGTTTCGAGCATGTCGTCGGCCAGACGGCGAACGTCCGCGTCGATGGTCTCGATCGGCGTGGAAACCTGGCGAAGCACAGGATCGGGAAGGATGATAAGCGGCTTGATCGTCATATCGCTCCCATAGCCGATCTTTCCGTCGGCGTGCAAGAAAATTGCCTTGCCACCCGCAGTCCTCGACGCTGGCGCGCGTCGCGTTAACCGAACACGGTGAATGTTCTTGTTTTGATCTACCGTTTAACGACGAATCTGTTAGGCTTGCAACATGGAACCTGCGCCGCTCGACCTCTCCCAACCGCTGTTTTTCGTCGGCACCCTGCCGGTCACTCTAGGCCATCTCGCGATAGCCGCCGGCTTGATGGTGGCCGTGTGGCTGCTGGTCGTGCTGACGCGTCGGCGCGATAACCGCGACGAGGAGAGGCAGGAGCAGATGGCGACGTTGCTCGCCGCCCAGACGGAGATGCAAGGCCGGATCGCTGCCATGGCAGACGTATTCGGCGCCCGCCAGGCCGAACTCAACCAGACGCTCAGCCAGCGCATCGACGGCATGACCCACCGCATCGGCACGTCGATCAGCGAACAGACCAAGGCGACGCACGAAAACCTCAGGCGGCTGCAGGAGCGCCTGGCCGTTATCGACACCGCCCAGAACAACATCCAATCGCTCGCCAAGGACATGGCCGGGCTTCAGGCCATTCTGTCGAACAAGCAGACGCGCGGCGCTTTCGGCCAGTCGCGCATGGAAGCGATCATCGCCGACGGACTGCCGATCGGCGCATTCGAATTCCAGGCGACGCTGTCGAACGGGGCGCGTCCCGATTGCACCATTCGCATGCCGAACGGCCAACCGCCGCTCGTCATCGACGCCAAGTTCCCGCTCGAGGCCTGGAATGCGATGCGCGACGCGCCAAGCCCGGAGCGCCGCCAGCAGATCGCGCAACTCTTCCGCCGCGACATGGAAACCCATGTCCGCGATATCGCCAGCAAGTATCTGATATCAGGCGAGACGCAGGACACGGCCTTCCTCTTCGTGCCGTCTGAATCGATCTTCGCCGATATCCACGAGCATTTCGAAGCGATCGTGCAGAAGGCGCACCGCCAGCGGATTGTTATCGTCTCGCCGTCGCTGCTCCTGCTGTCGATCCAGGTGATCCAGGCAATCCTCAAGGATGCGCGCATGCGCGAGCAGGCCCACCTGATCCAGGGCGAAGTCGCAAGGCTGATGGAGGATCTGGGCCGTCTCGACGAGCGCGTGCGCAAGCTCCAGGGCCATTTTGCCATGAGCCAGAAGGACGTCGAGGACATTCTGGTGTCCTCCAGCAAACTGACCCGTCGCGGCGCCAAGATCGAAGCGCTTGAGCTCCAGGCTGAGGGCGCCACGCGAGAGACAAGCGACCCACGCCCCGCCGTCGACAGCCGTACCGGTCAATTGCGCCTGCGGGTGGTTGACGAGGACTGAGGCTCTCGGGCACTCTCCGGCCCACTTTTGAAATCCGACGGGACATTTTTCACATGATCACAGTTTTTGGGTCCATCAACATGGACCTGATCGCCACCACCGCACGCCTTCCGAAGCCCGGCGAGACGGTTGCCGGAACAGGCTTTGCCACCGCGGCCGGCGGCAAGGGAGCAAACCAGGCGCTTGCCGCGCGCCGCGCCGGAGCAACGGTCAAGATGGCAGGCGCGGTTGGCAAGGACAGTTTCGCCGACGGTGCGCTCGAACTGCTGAAAGGTGCCGACGCCGACCTGTCGCTGACCAAGGCCGTCGACGCGCCGACCGGCACGGCGCACATCCTCGTCGGCGGTGACGGTGAAAATGTCATCGTCGTCGTCGCCAGCGCCAACGCGACAGTCAGCGAAGCCGATGCCGTTACTGCGGTCGATGGCATGAAGCCGGGCGACACGCTGATGCTGCAGCTCGAGATCCCCGCGGCTTCGGTGGAGAAGGCCCTCAATGCCGCCAAGCAGAAGGGCGTGCGCTCGGTCATCAACATCGCACCTTTGACGCCCGAGGCCGCTCGTCTCGGCCGCATGGCCGATATCGTCATTGCCAACGAGACCGAATTCGAACTGCTTGCCGGCAAGTCCGGTATCAGCGGTACCGAGCGGGAAGAGGCGATGAAGGCGCTGCACGCCGAGACCGGCCAGACCGTCATCGTGACCGTCGGTGCTGAAGGCGTTGTTGCTGTCCACGAAGGGCAGATCCAGCGGGCGAAGGGCCTAAAGATCGAGCCGGTCGATACGGTCGGCGCCGGCGATACCTTTTGCGGCTACCTCGCCGCCAGCCTCGATGCGGGCATTGACTTCCCCGATGCGCTTCGCCGCGCAGCCGTTGCCGGCTCGCTCGCCTGCCTGAAGAGCGGCGCGCAACCGTCGATCCCGCTTTCGTCGGAAGTGGCGGCGCGCCTCTAGATCCCAGGCGTGATTGCAGTTTAAGGACAGCACGGGACGTGGGCGAAAACGGCTCGCGTCCTTTTTTCGTTCCGCCATTCAGACGGCTATCCCCTCCTTGAAGAGGCGCTTGCGCAATTCGGACAGGCGATGTCGCGGAGGCAAAACTTTGCGCGCAATTTTATCAAAGCGACGCGTGAATTAGCGTTCGCGTTGGCCCTATCTTAAGATTCTCCGGTCTATTCAGGACCTTGAGAAAGCCGGTCGACATGATCCGGTCGTCTCCGACATGCCGGTCGGCATCTGACGCTCCATGATGGAGTCCACCCCCATTGCGAAATGCGTCCACCGCAGGCGATAGCCCGCGGTCCTCCCAGCACGTGAGGATTTCATGTTCAAGTTCCAGGCCAAATCGCTGGCGACCAAACTGATCGCGGTGACAGGCGGCACAATTGCACTCGTCCTGCTCGCTTCGAATTTCGTTCTCATTTCCCAGACACAGGATCGCGTCGAGACGCTGGTCCTCGAACAGGCGAACGGCGAAGCCCGCGCGATCGCCTCCGACATCGCCGGCGACGTCGGCGAGCTGGCAAGCGCCGCCCGCTCGATGGCCGGCGTCATTGGCCGGGCGCATGCCGAAAAGTCGATGGAGCGCACGGGGGTGATCAACGTGCTGAGGGCGAACCTCGAGCAGAACCCGTTTGCCTTCGGCAGCTGGTTCGCCGAAGAGCCCAAAGCCTTCGACGGCCGCCAGGAAGATGTCGTCAACAACAAGGAACTGGGTGGCAACGATCTGGGCATCTTCACGCCCTACTGGTCGAAGACCCGCAACAACGAAATCCAGTACTCGACCTTCAAGGCCGATTATCCGGCCGAATGGTATGCGCTGGCGGCAAAGAGCGGCAAGGGTGCGATCACCCAGCCCTATACGGCTGAGGGCACCGACGTTCCGACCGCAATGAGCTCGATCGCCTATCCCGTCATGTCGGGTGGCAAGCTCATCGGCGTCTCCGGCGTCGACATCTCGCTTGCATCGCTGGCCGAGGGCCTGGCGAAGCTGAAGCCGTTCGAAACCGGCCGCGTCTACCTGCTGTCGCAGAGCGGTAAGTGGCTGGTCGCGCCGATCCCGGAATTGCTGCTCAAGGAATATGACGGCGAAGGCAACGGTATCGTCAAGGACGCGCTTGCTTCCGGCAAGCCGGGCATCATTTCCAACCTTTCCTATGATGGCAACGAACCCTTCGACCGTCTCGTCTATCCCTTCGCGCTTTCCGGCGTGAACACCAGCTGGGTCGTGCTTGTCGACGTGCCGCGCACGGCGATCAACGCACCGGTCAAGGACCAGACCTACATGATGATCGTCGGCGGCCTCGTCGTTCTCGGCGCCGTGCTGCTCGGTCTTTACCTGGCCGTCCGCGGCTTCGTGCAGAAGCCTCTTGCTGCCCTCGTCAAGGACGTCAACAGCCTCAGCCACGGCGACTACACCAAGGCGATCGCCGGTCAGGACCGCTCCGACGAAACCGGCGAAGTCGCCAAGGCGCTCGAAGGTTTCCGCCATCAGCTGGCCGACACCAAGCGTCTCGAAGGCGAAGCGCGCCATGAGCGCGAACAGGCCGAACGCGAGCGTGGCCGCTCGGAAACCGAACGGGCGGAATCGAGCGCGCTTCAGCGCGACATCGTTGCCCGGCTCGGCAAGGGCCTGTCGCATCTGTCGTCCGGCGATCTCGCCTTCCGCATCAGCGACGAGTTCCCGGGCGAATATGCCCAGCTCAAGCGCGACTTCAACGCGACGATGGAGAGCCTCGAAGAGACGATCCGCACCGTCAACCATTCTGTCGTCAACATCGGCAACGGCACGAGCGAAATCAGCAGCGCGGCCAACGACCTGTCGCACCGCACCGAACAGCAGGCCGCAAGCCTGGAAGAGACGGCAGCCGCCCTCGACGAGCTGACCTCGCAAGTCAACGCCAGCGCCGAAAACGCCAAGGTCGCCGCCAAGTCCGTGGACGTGGCCAGCAGCGATGCCGGACAGTCCGGCGAAGTCGTGCAGAAGGCGATTGCGGCGATGAAGGGCATCGAGCAGTCCTCGCACGAGGTCAGCCGCATCATCGGCGTCATCGACGAGATCGCCTTCCAGACCAACCTTCTGGCGCTCAACGCAGGCGTCGAGGCTGCTCGCGCCGGTGACGCCGGCAAGGGCTTTGCCGTCGTCGCCCAGGAAGTGCGCGAACTTGCCCAGCGCTCGGCCAATGCCGCCAAGGAGATCAAGACGCTGATCAACACGTCGGCCGGACAGGTGCGCGAAGGCGTCGACCTCGTCGGCAAGGCTGGCGGTGCTCTCGAAAAGATCGCCGAGCAGGTGGTGCAGATCAACGGGCTCATTCGCCAGATCTCGAGCTCGGCCTCCGAGCAGGCCGTCGGCCTCAAGGAGATCAACTCGGCGGTCAACCAGATGGACCAGGTGACCCAGCAGAACGCCGCCATGGTCGAGGAAACGACCGCTGCCGGCATGGCGCTCAACGAAGAGGCCCGTACGCTCAGCACGCTGGTCTCGCGCTTCCGCGTCGCCCAGTCGTCGGGTACCGCTCAGCCGTCCTCCGCGGAGATGCTGCGCGGCACGGCCGATCGTATGCGTGCAGCTGAACGTCCGGCTCCGGCTCCGACCCCTGCCCGTGAGGCACGGCCGGCACCGAAGGCAAGCCCGGCGCGCAGCAACTACTCAGCCTCGACCCAGCGCGTGCTTACACAGACTTCGGGCGCCAACGCGCTTGCCCAGGACAACTGGGAAGAGTTCTGATCGAACGCAAGCAGACATGAAAACGGCGCCCATCGGGCGCCGTTTTTGTTTCAAGCGAGTTGATCGAGCGCGAATTCAGATGCGCGCCAGGCGCTCGGTCAAAAGATCGAAGAAGCCCTGGTCATCGACGAAACGCATGACCTTGGCATTGTGCGGGCGACCCGTCACCTGCCACCAGTCGACGACAGTCATGCCCGCCGTCAACGGCGACTTCGTTTCGATCTCGACGTTGCAATCCCGGCCGGTGAAGAGCTCCGGGCGGAGCAGATATGCAATCACGGTCGGGTCATGCAGCGGGCCGCCATCCGTGCCGTATTTCTCGATGTCGAAGCGCTCGAAGAATTCCAGCATCTCGGCCATGGCGATCGCCGGGCGGCTGCCAATATCGCGGATTTTCTGGACGCGCGCCTTGTGGGTAAGCACGCGATGGGTGACATCGAGCGGCATCATCACAATCGGGATACCCGAACGGAAGACGATATCGGCAGCTTCGGGATCGACGTATACGTTGAACTCGGCCGCCGGCGTGATGTTGCCGCCTTCGAAGAAGCCGCCTCCCATCATTACCAATTCCTTGACGCGGGGCGCGATGTCGGGCGCCTTCTCAAGCGCCAGCGCGACGTTGGTGAGCGGACCGAGCGTGCAGAGCGTCACGGTCCCTTCTTCTTCCTTGCGCAGCGTCTCGATAATGAAGTCGACTGCGTGCTGCTCTTCGAGCTTCATCGTCGGCTCAGAAAGCGTCGGGCCGTCCAGTCCGGTCTTGCCGTGCACGTGCTCGGCGGTCACCAGCGGGCGCGCAATCGGCTTGTCGGCACCGGCAAAGACCCTGACCTTCGGCCGATCGCAGATCTCACAGAGAATGCGGGCGTTGCGCGCCGTCAGCGCCAGCGGCACGTTGCCGGCGACAGCCGTGATGCCGAGGAGGTCGATCTCTTCGGGGCTTCCGAACGCCAGCATGATGGCGGCGGCATCGTCCTGCCCGGGATCGGTGTCTATGATTATCTTTCTCGGCACGGGCACTCTCTCGTCCTCCCTGGAACGCGTTGAATTGGGTCGACCTGACCCAGACCCAGGCGCGATCGAAACCCATGCAGCGGAGCGGTACGGGCGAAACGTCCTCCTGTACCGTTCTCGGATTCTGCGCTGCGGACTATGATTTGCGTGCACGCCGTAGGCAAGCGGCTTGCACTCATTGCGCACAGCTACCATATTGCCAGGAGGATGCTGCCAGGCAGGTCCGAACACCGGTCGCTTGATCTCGCAAGGACTTGAAGAATGAGCCGAATTACGCCCTTTACGAGCCCGCTGCTTTTGGGTTTCGACACCATGGAAAAGACCCTTGAGCGCATCGCCAAGGGCAATGACGGATACCCGCCCTACAATATCGAGCGCATCCGCGGCGACGAGTCGGCCGATGCGCCGGAGCGGCTGAGGATAACGCTCGCCGTGGCGGGCTTTTCGGATGAAGACCTCGAAGTCACGACCGAAGAAAACCAGCTCGTCATCCGCGGCCGCCAGGTCGACACCGGTGACCGCGACTATCTGCACCGCGGCATTGCGGCGCGCCAGTTCCAGCGCACCTTTGTCCTTGCCGACGGCATGAAGGTTCTCGGGGCGGAGCTTCGCAACGGCCTGCTCTCCGTCGACCTCATTCGGCCCGAGCCGGTCCGTATGGTAAAGAAAATTAACATTTCAGTCCCAGAGTAGGATAACCGGCGGGATTTTCCCCTCACCGGCGACCACGGAGTGTCACCATGGGACTGAAAGCCATCAGCTCGTCACTGTCGAAGAACGACCTTGCGCATCTCGGCGAAGGCGAAATCGGCTACATCCGGAAAATGCGCTCGGACGAGGTCTCACGCTGCTTTCCGGAAGCGCCCGAGATGGGACCGGGTATCGATCTCTGGGCCCTGTTTGGCGCCGACGGCACACCGATCCTTTTGACCGACAACCGGTCCAGCACCTTCTTCAAGGCGGCTGAGGACGATTTGAAGACTGTCACCCTGCACTGATCGGGCTGCCGTTCATGACGGCGTCACCCTGATATTTCGTTGAAAGCCGTCGCTTGCGTGAGCGACGCGAGTCGGAGCGGAAAACCGCTTCGCACTTTTCCCGGAATTGATCTTCTAGTCCGCAAGTCGGAGCGGAAAACCGCTTCGCACTTTTCCTGGAATTGCTTTAGACGCGCCGGAAGGTGAGATAGGCGGACTTGCGCCCTTCCCTGCGTGCCTTGGCCTCGTAGCGCGTGCTCGGCCATCCCTCATAGGGCGTCAGCCAATCAGCCGCATTTTTCGCCGTCCATTCGAAGGCGGCGTGATCGCGGCAATGCAACAGCGTCCAATTGACATAGGTGTCGATATCCGAGGCAAAGCAAAACAGCCCGCCCGGCTTCAGCACGCGCGCGAACCGGTCGAGGTTGACCTTCGACACGAAGCGGCGTTTCCAGTGTTTGCGCTTGGGCCACGGATCCGGATAGAGCAGGTCGATCTGGTCGATCGAAGCGGCTGGCAGCCAGTCGAGGACCTGGGTCGCATCGTCATCGTAAAGACGGATGTTGCTGACGCCGCGATCTTCGATATGGCCGACGAGCTTGGCCATGGAATTGACGAAGGGCTCAACGCCGATGAAGCCCGTCGAGGGCGTCTCCGCCGCGCGGTGGATCAGGTGCTCGCCGCCACCAAAGCCGATTTCGAGGCGCATGCGCTCGACGCCCTCTGGGTACATCGACTTGAGGTCGGCCGGGGCCGCTGACGAAAGATCGAGCTTCAGTGTCGGCAGGACGCTTTCCAGATGCGCCGCCTGCCGCTCGCGGAGCGGCTTGCCCTTGCGGCGGCCGAAGAAGGCCTCTGTTGCTCTGGCGCGGCGCGGTTCGGTCATGTCGTTCGTCCCTTGATCACACTGACCCCGCATCCCGACGATCCGAAGTCAAAATGAACGAAGCGGACGCTCCTTGCCGGAGCGCCCGCCCTGAATGTTGCAGCGCCTGATAGCAGGCCGCTGCTTTGTCTTCAATGCACGACTTGGCGCGCTTACGCGGCCGCCCGGCCGTTGATCGCACCGGCGTCTTCGTCGATCGCCGCCTTCAGCGGCTTCACCAGATCAAGCTTCTCCCAGGAGAAGGAGCCGTCACGACCAGCCTTGCGACCGAAGTGGCCGTAGGCGGAGGTCTTGGCGTAGATCGGCTTGTTGAGATCGAGGTGACGGCGGATACCGGTCGGCGACAGATCCATCGTCTTGCGGATGGCGTTCTCGACCTGGTCTTCCGAAACCTTGCCGGTGCCATGCAGGTCGACATAGATCGACAGTGGCTGGGCAACGCCGATGGCGTAGGACAGCTGGATCGTGCAACGGTCGGCAAGGCCGGCGGCAACGACGTTCTTGGCCAGGTAGCGCGCAGCATAGGCAGCCGAACGGTCGACCTTGGTCGTGTCCTTGCCCGAGAAGGCGCCGCCGCCATGAGGTGCTGCACCACCATAGGTGTCGACGATGATCTTGCGGCCGGTGAGGCCGGCGTCACCATCAGGACCGCCGATGACGAACTTGCCGGTCGGGTTGATGTACCAGGTGCAATCGTCGGCGATCTTCAGATCGTCGAGTGCTTCGCGGATGTAGGGCTCAACAACGGCGCGAACCTTGGCCGAATCCCAGCTATCGTCGAGGTGCTGGGTCGACAGCACGATCGAGGTGACTTCGGCCGGCTTGCCGTCGACGTAGCGGACGGTAACCTGGCTCTTGGCATCCGGGCCGAGCTTGGCGACTTCGCCCTCGCCCTTCTTGCGGGCGGCGGCGAGCAGGTTGAGGATGCGGTGCGAGTAGTAGATCGGCGCAGGCATCAGCTCGGAGGTTTCGCGGCAGGCGTAACCGAACATGATACCCTGGTCGCCGGCACCCTCTTCACCCTGCTTGTCGGCAGCGCTGTCGACGCCCTGGGCAATGTGGGCGGACTGGAAGTGCAGGAGAACGTCGATCTTCGCCGTCTTCCAGTGGAAACCGTCCTGCTCGTAGCCGATCTCGCGGATCGCCTTGCGCGCTGCAGACTTGAACTTCGAGGGATTGATGACGTCGTTGCCGTCCTTGTCCTTCTTCAGAAGGCTCGGCGGCAGGCGAACTTCGCCGGCAATCACGACGCGGTTGGTGGTCGCCAGCGTCTCGCAGGCGATACGAACGCCCCAGGGATCGACGCCGGTCTTGGCAGCTTCGCGGTAGACCAGGTCGACGATCTCGTCGGAGATACGGTCACACACCTTGTCCGGATGACCTTCGGCTACGGATTCACTCGTGAACAGGTAGTTTGCACGCATGCGGGAAGTCCCCTCAATGAAGAAAAAGCGCTGGCACGGTGTTAGTGGTTTTGCGACCGAAAAACAAGCGCACAACGACATAAATATATCTTTATATGAAGGTCTCGCGCCAGCATGTCGCGGCGTGGACGCCGAAAAATGCGCATGAAAAAAGCGGCACAAGTGGCCGCTTTGTTTTCAAGTCCCGACGGGGAACGTTGGAACTATTCGCTTTCTGCTTCCGCAGCGAGTGCCTTGACCAGGTCGACAAGCCGGCGGCGAACCTTCGGGTCGGTGATCTTGACGAAAGCGCGGTTGAGCTGAAGCCCTTCGGAGGACGACAGAAAATCGACAACGTAATTGGAGCTCGAGGCTTCTGCGGTGCCGGGCTGGCCGCCGGAGCTATCGCCGGGAGCGTCTTCAAAAAAGAAGGAAACCGGTACGTTCAGGATGCCAGAAATGTTCTGCAACCGGCTGGCGCCGACACGGTTGGTGCCCTTCTCGTACTTCTGGATCTGCTGGAAGGTGATCCCCAGACTTTCGCCGAGCTTCTCCTGGCTCATGCCAAGCATCGTGCGGCGAAGACGAATCCGACTACCGACATGAATGTCGATCGGGTTCGGCTTCTTTTTGTTTTCGATCATATCTGCGTTCCCAAACACGCGTTTCGTTAATCCATCGCCCGACAAGAGAGCAACGCTCGCCGAGGCGCTCGCCAAGGCGATAATTGAGAGCCGTCACAACATGGACGATGGTGCGGACCACTATGCAATTTTAGGGGTTTTAGGTCAATTCTTCCTAATATTAAAACCAACACGCGAAAACACTGCAACCAGAAGAAGTAACAGTGCACCCAGCCAGAAAACTCGGCTTCGCATAGCGTCGTCCAACGGCGTAGGCATCCTTCCCGGCAGAAGTGTGTCAACCACTCCCCTATAATTGTAGGATAATCCTACCATTAAAACCCCACGTGCATCAACAATTGCTGATATACCGCTGTTGGCCGCTCTGACAAGGGGGGTACCCGTCTCAACGGCACGCAATTGTGCCTGATGGAAGTGCTGACGCGGTCCTGGGGTATCGCCAAACCAGGCATCGTTGGTGACGTTGAGCAGTGCGTCGGCGCGACGTGCGTCGCCGCCGATCTCGTCCGGAAAGATCGCCTCGTAGCAAACCAGCGGATAGAGCGTCTTGCCGCCAGGCAGGGTCAGCAGCGTGCGGCTCTTGGCCGCCGAAAAACCACCCGGCATGGAGGCAGCAACGGAGCTTAAGCCCCAGGACGAGAGCAGCTCTTCGAAAGGCAGGTACTCGCCGAACGGCACCAGGTGCACCTTGTCGGCAGCGCCGACAATCTGGCCGCGGCCATCGATGACATAGATCGAGTTGTAGTAGCGTGGCGGCAGGCCTGTGCCTGCATCCTCCGCCCGGACTGCGCCGGCAATCAGGATCTGGTCGTCATCAAGCGCGTCAGCGATGCGGGCAAGCGCGTCCGGGTTGTCGGTGAGAATGAACGGAATGGAGGTCTCGGGCCAGACGACGATGTCCGGCCGCTTGCCGCCGTTTTCGGGAGCAGCCGTCGTCAGCGCAAGATGCTCCTCAAAGACCGTCGCACGCTCGCGATCGTCAAGCTTCTTTGCCTGGTCGATCACCGGCTGAACAAGTCGAACCGCCAGTGGCTGCGCAGGCGATGCCGGCGCCGGTTGCGCCAGGCGGTAGAAGCCGAAACCGACATGCGCGGTAAAGAGCACGAGCGCGACCGTCAGGCCGATCCGGCTGCCTCGGCCCGTCGCGATCAGTGCGGGAGCTGCAAAGACGAAGACAGCCAGCATGTTGATGGTCGAAAGGTTCACGACGCTCGCCGACTGCATCATCAGCGGCATCGGCATCGCCGCATAGCCGATGGCATTCCACGGAAACCCGGTGAAGAGGAAGCTGCGCAGCCACTCGCAAAGGCCGAACGCCAGGGCAAGTGCTGCAATCCGCCCCACTCCGTCAGACCACAGCAAACGCGCAAGCAGGGTCGCCAAGGCATAGAAAAGCGCGAGGAAGGCTGGAAGGCCGACAACGGCAAGCGGCAACGCCCAGGCAAATTCGTCCGCCTCGATGAGAAGCGCGTTGCCGAGCCACCAGAGACCGCCGAGGAAATAGCCGAAACCGAACCACCAGCCGATAACCGCCGCCGGCCACAGCCGCTTCACAATGCCGCCGTCCGGATTTCCGGTGGCACCGTCAAGCAGCCAGACCAGAACGGGGAAGGAAACAAACGCGAAAGCGAAGATACCGAAGGGCGGTTGCGCCAGGACGGCGAGAAGCCCCGCGAAGAACGCGACCAATACCCTGGGCAATCCGGACAAGAGCATCACCCTGCCAGCCAGTCTCAACATGCAGCCTCCAGTTGGCGCAGGCCGCACATCACGACACCGGCGCAGAAGAACGACCGAATCAATCGGCGCCAGTCTTCCAAAAAACCGGCTGTTTGTCCCCTGTGGGGCAGGATGGAGGATTAAGACGGGGGGCACTTCAGCGCGGCAGGCGAGGCGCAGAGAAGGCCGCTTCAGAGGAACGAGACCGCTGGCAGGGGTTCCGCGCGCAGACAAGCGCGCGGAAGCAAGATCGCCTATTGCTCGTCGGCGATCGCGTCCGGGGATGCCGCGCCGTTGGCGCGGGCGACGAGCGCGGTCTCCGATGCGGTTTCGCCCTCGGGCCGCGGCAAGCGACGACGCGCCGGTGGGCGTTTGCGCATGATGCGAACGCGCTTCACCCGGCGCGGATCCGCATCGAGGATCTGGAACTCGAAGCCCGGAATGGCCTGAACGACTTCGCCGCGTACCGGAATACGGCCGAGCGACGCGAAGATCAGGCCGCCGAGCGTGTCGACATCCTCCAACTGCTCGCGCACGTCGAAATCGGGTCCGATTGCAGCGGCAATCTCCTCCAGTTCGACACGCGCGTCGGCGACGAAAACATCATCCGACGTGCGTGCAAACATCACTTCGTCGTCGTCGTGCTCGTCCTCGATATCTCCGACTACCATCTCGACGATATCTTCGAGCGAAACGAGACCGTCAGTGCCCCCATATTCGTCGATGACGAGCGCCATCTGGATGCGGGCTGCCTGCATACGCTGCATCAGGTCGGATGCGAGCATCGACGGTGGCACGAACAGGAGCTGACGGACGATGCCCGCCTCCTCCAGCGACTTGCCGAGATCGATCCGCGAGAGATCGAAGTTCGGCTTGGGGGATCGCGGCGCCTTCTCGGCCTTGTCGCCCACTGTCGTTGCGGCCGGCTGCGCCTTGCCGCTGCGGCGGCGGTTGCGCGCCTGCTTGGTGACGTAGGAGAGCAGGTCACGGATGTGCACCATGCCACGGGGATCATCGAGCCCCTCGCTGTAAACGGGCATGCGCGAGCGGCCGGACTCCTCGAAGATCACCATCAGCTCGCCGATGGTGATGCTCTGGTCGACTGCCTCGATATCGGCACGCGGGACCATGACGTCCTCGACCCTGATCTCGCGGAAGCGCAGGATGTTGTTGAGCATTGCCCGCTCGCCGGGCGAAAAAGCCGCATTGCTGTCGGCGTCGGTCTGGAGCGCGTCGGCAAGATCTTCACGCAGGCTCGACGGATTTGCACCGCGCAGCAGGCGCGCAGCCCGGCTCCAGAAGGATGATGTGGTTTTGGTGCCCTCGTGACGAGTGGCGGTGCTACTACTGCCCGCCTCCGCCTCTCCGGAGGCATCGGCCTCCTCGGTCGCCAGCGCGACGGGCTGTGTTTTAAAGTCGCTCATTGGTCCAAACTGTTAATCCGGGGTACGATCCCCGTAGGGGTCAGATAAGCCAAGACGCGCCAAAATGCGAGTCTCCAGGCCTTCCATTCTTTCGGCTTCGTCATCTTCCATATGATCATAGCCGAAAAGATGCAGGAATCCATGCACGAGAAGATGCGTCAGATGCGCGTCGAAGGTCTTCTCGAGCTCGACCGCCTCGCGCTCGAGCGTCTCGCGGGCAACGATGATGTCACCCAGCATCGGACCCGGCATCGCGCCGGGTGTAACCGGGAAGGCCGGAAAGGACAGAACGTTGGTTGGCTTGTCCTGGCTGCGCCATTCGGCGTTGATTGCCCGGATCGAGGCGTCGTCGGTGAAGACGAGCGACAATTCCGGAGGCGTCTTGGGCAGGGGCTGGCGCTCTTTGGCAACGAGAAATGCCGCCGCGGCTTCGAGCACCGGTGACGAAAAGGCAAGCAAGGCCTCCTCGTCGGGCCAGTCGCCCTCTTCCACGCTGATCTGAATGTCCAATGCCGTCATGATTGCAACGACCGCCGATCAGCGGTCGCCCTGCTCGCTTTCGTCGTGCACGGCCGTATGGGACTCGTAGGCCCGAACGATGCGCGCCACCATCGGATGACGAACGACATCGGCATCCTTGAAGCGAACCACCGAAACGCCCTCGACCCCTTTCAGGATCTGCAGCGCTTCCACCAGGCCCGACTTGACGCCGCGCGGCAGGTCCACCTGGCTCGGGTCGCCGGTGACGATCATCCGACCATTTTCACCGAGACGGGTGAGGAACATCTTCATCTGCATCGATGTGGTGTTCTGTGCCTCGTCGAGAATGACGGCGGCATTGCCGAGCGTACGGCCGCGCATGAAGGCGAGCGGCGCGATTTCGATGACGCCGGCGGTGATGGCGCGCTCGACCTTGTCGCCGGGCATCATGTCATAAAGCGCGTCGTAGAGCGGCCGGAGGTAAGGATCGACCTTCTCCTTCATGTCGCCCGGCAGGAAGCCGAGGCGCTCACCGGCCTCGACGGCCGGGCGCGAGAGCACGATGCGATCGACCGCGCCACGCTCCAGAAGCTGCGCTGCATGGGCGACGGCGAGATAGGTCTTGCCGGTACCGGCCGGGCCCACGCCGAAGACCAGCTCGGAGCGCTCAAGCGCACGGATGTAGGCATCCTGCGTCGGCGTGCGCGCCGCGATCGTCTTCTTGCGCGTCGAAATCTGCGCCATTGTCAATTTGGCTTTACGCTCCATGGTCGGCAATTGTAGCTGATCGTCGGCGGCAACCGCCATGCGGATCGCGCCCTCGACATCAGACGTATCGATCGAAGCGCCGCTCTGCAACCGTCCATAGAGGTAATCGAGAGCGCGACGCGCCTGATTGGTGGCGACGATGTCGCCTGAAATCGCGACGGAATTGCCGCGCGGCCGGGCGTCGATGCGCAGGCGCTCTTCAAGCAGCTTCAAGTTCTGGTCGAACTGGCCGAAGAGCTCGCTGGCGAACCGATTGTTCTCAAAGGTCAGCACGAAGTGATTGGCGTCTGTCGCAGTGGTTTTCGACTGGCGCGTGGATGAAGAGATCAATTCGTGTCCGTTCAAGCGGTTCAGGCTCCTTGTTCTCGGTCCTTACCCGATCATCTCGGCAAACAGGCTGTTGTTCCCCGCCTTGATGATTCGCACCTTGATAATGTCACCGATTTGCGATGCTTTTGCATCAACATTCACAGGCTGCAGCCAGGGCGAACGCCCGACGAGCTGGCCGGGCATGCGGCCCGGCTTCTCCAAAAGCAGGTCGATCTCGCGACCGACGCAGGCTTCGGCGAAGGCGCGCTGCTGCGAAAACAGCAAAGCCTGCAATTTTTCCAAGCGCTTGGCCTTCACGTCCTCGGGAACCTGGTCGCCGAGTTCGGCGCCGGGCGTGCCGGGACGGGTCGAATATTTGAACGAAAATGCCTGTGCATAACCCACGGCTTCCACGAGGCGCATCGTGTCTTCGAAGTCCTCATCGGTCTCACCGGGGAAACCGACGATGAAATCGCCCGAGAGTGCGAGATCCGGCTGGACCGCACGGATGCGCGCGATCAGCGCCAGATATTCGGCTGCCGTATGCCGGCGGTTCATCGCCTTGAGGATACGGTCGGAGCCCGATTGCACAGGAAGATGCAGATAGGGCATCAATTTTGCCATCGAGCGGTGCGCCTCGATCAGGCTGTCGTCCATGTCGCGCGGGTGGCTCGTCGTGTAACGCAGCCGGGCAAGTCCCTCGATCGCGCCAAGGCGTGTGAGCAGGTCGCCAAGCCCCCATTCGCGGCCATCCGGGCCGAGGCCATGCCAGGCGTTGACGTTCTGGCCGAGCAGGGTGATTTCGCGCACACCGCCCTCGACGAGCTTCTCGGCTTCCGAGACGATCTGGGCGACCGGGCGCGAGACTTCGGAACCGCGCGTGTAAGGGACCACACAGAAGGTACAGAACTTGTCGCAGCCTTCCTGTACCGTCAGGAACGCCGTGACGCCACGTTGACGGGTCCTGGCCTTGTCGGGTGCCGGAAGGTGTTCGAACTTGTCTTCGACGGCATAATCCGTCTGCACGACGCGCTCGCCGCTGCGGGCGCGCTTCAGCGCTTCCGGCAGGCGATGATAGGTCGTCGGGCCGATGACGAGGTCGACGGCCGGCGCGCGCCGGAGAATTTCGTCGCCTTCGGCCTGCGCAACGCAACCGGCAACGCCGATCACCATTTCGCGGCCTTCCTTGGCCTTTTCCTTCTTCAGATCGCGCAGGCGGCCGAGTTCGGAATAGACCTTTTCTGCCGCCTTCTCGCGGATATGACAGGTGTTGAGCAGCACGAAGTCGGCGTCTTCGAGCACGTCGGTCGAGACATAGCCGTCGCGCGACAGGGCATCCGACATGCGGTCGGAATCATAGACGTTCATCTGACAGCCGTAGGTCTTGACGAAGACCTTGCGGGTCGGCGCGCGCTCGTCGCCCGCAACGGGCGTTATCGACAGAAGGGCAGTTTCCTGGGTCATGCGGGGTTCTTTAGTGCAAAGCGGCCCGGAATTGAAGTATTTTCGGTGCCGCGGCGGTTTGCCTGCAAAGCGTCAGGACCGCCCGCGCAAACGGTCCGACAGCATGTTGCGGATACGTTGCTCGACCTTGCGGCTCACCTCCTTGCGGTTGGTGTGCCGGTCGTAGTCGATCGCCTCGCCAAAATCGACATCAACCTCGATAGCCCCTTCGCGCAGGATGCCAAGCAGGTGCGGCACCAGCTCGGTATCTCCAGGCCAGGCCGCGATCGGCCGGTTGAAGCGGCCCATCGGCATGCCGTGGATGCCCGTGTAGGAGATTGCGACCGGCTGCACATGCACAAGCCCGGTCGGCGAATGCGGCACGGCGGAGGCGGCAGCGCCGAAGAGCGACGTCTTGATCTCCAGCAGGCGGTTGCCGTCGGATGTCGTCCCCTCGGGAAAGAGCACGACGATTTCACCCCCTGCCATGCGCTCGCCGATTTCGCTCACCTGCTTGCCCGTCGCGCGTTTTTGCTCGCGTTCGACGAATATCGACGCCTGCATGCGCGCGAGAGGGCCGAAGAGCGGCCAGGTCCTGACCTCGGATTTGGCGACGAAGACGACATCGGCAACCGAGGAAAGCACCAGAATGTCCTTCCAGGAGGCGTGGTTTGCGCAAATGAGCAAAGGCCTACGGCGCTCGACCTCACCGTGGACGCGCACCTTGATGCCGAGAAGATAGCAGGCGAGCCGGTGCCAGTACCGCGGCAGGCGGCGGCGAAGTTTCAGCCCAAACCACAGGCAGACGATCTGGATCGGCATCAGCACGAGCGAGACCAGCGCCAAAAGCGCTGCGAAGATCGCAATCCGTAGCCAGTTGATCATCCGGGAAAAGAGTTCCTGCGCGCGACCTGTTTTGAAAGCGAGAGCGATATGCCGGTGGAAAGCCGCCCTCGTCCGCGCTTGGGACTAGCGAAGATCGAGACGCATGACAAGCGCGGCAGTCCGCTGGCCGGCCTTGTCCTGGTAATAGGCGCGGCGTTCGCCGACCTTGTTGAAGCCGAGCTTGCGGTAAAGCCCGATCGCCGGTTGATTGGTCTCGTCCACTTCGAGGAACAACGCCTCGGAACCCTTGACCAGGGCCTCGCGCATCGCCGCCTGCATCAGCCGCCAGCCGAGGCCGGAGCGGGCATAACGCGGCTCGACGCCGATCGTCAGGATCTCGGCCTCTCCGGCAACAGCGCGTGACAGGACAAAGCCGCCGAAGGCCGGGCGGAACGAGCCGTTCGTCTGGCGGGCGACAAAACCGAACACCGTCTCCTGCACCAGAAGCGCGTGAATTTCACCGTCGGTCCAGGGGCTTGCAAAGCGCTGGCGGTGCAGCGCTGCCGCCGCGAGAAGATCGGCTTCCTCCAGCGGGAAAATGTCGAACTCGGTGCGGCGGGTGAAGTAGTCGGTGAAGCTCATCTCGGTCTATGCTCGGGCAATCGCGAAGCCCGCCTGCGGCTTGGCGTCGGGGCCTCTAAGATATAACGGTCGCGGCTTGGCCGAGGCTGGATCGGCTGCAGCACCGAGCTTTGCGAGAGCCGCGACGTCGATAAGTTCGGAAGGGTTGGCGGGCATATCCGCCGCGACGAGGTGCGCGCCGGAGCCGCCGATGATGCCGTCAAAACCGGCGAAGCGCTCGCGTGCCCTTTCAACGGCCAAGGCTTCCGCATCGGCAAGTGAATGACCGGCCGCATCGAAAGCCTGGACGTAGACCTCGTCGCGCTTCGCATCGATGGCGACGAGAACTGCCTTTCCAGGTTCCGTTGCGCGCAATCCCTCGGCCAGGACCGCAAGCGTCGAGACGCCGACAGCAGGCTTGCCAAGCGCCAGCGCCAGGCCGCGGGCCGCCGCCACGCCGACGCGAATGCCTGTAAACGATCCAGGGCCAACGGTGACCGCGATGCGCTCGATATCGCCGAGCGACCGATCGGCCGCAGCCAGTGCTGCGTCGACGAATTCCATCAGCCGTTCGGCGTGGCCTTTGCCGAGATCGGCACCTGAGCGGCCGAGCACGGCACCCGCTTCGCTGTCGTAGACGACAGCGGAGCAGCCGGAACCGGACGTGTCGATCGCAAGTACTATCATTTCAACGCTGTGATCTTTTGAGACGCCACAAACCGCAAAGCCGAAGGGGCTTTGCGGCAAAATCGATACGCTATACCGCGACGCGCCGGCTACGGCGCGCGCTATCAGACGGCTTCGACCGCCTCGACTTCGGGAACGAAGTGACGCAGCAGATTCTGCACGCCATGCTTTAGCGTCGCCGTCGATGACGGGCAACCGGAGCAGGCGCCCTTCATGTTGAGGAACACCGTGCCATCCTTGAAACCGCGGAAGGTGATGTCGCCGCCGTCCTGGGCAACGGCCGGACGCACCCGCGTTTCCAGAAGCTCCTTGATGGTGGCAACGATGGTCTCGTCACCCTCGTCGAAGAACTCGCCCTCTTCGTCAGCCTGCTCGGCACGGCCGCTGCCGGCCATGATCGGCTGGCCCGACATGAAATGCTCCATGATCGAACCGAGGATTGCCGGCTTCAGGTGCTGCCACTCCTGGTCTTCCTTTGTGACGGTGATGAAATCGTAGCCGAAATAGACACCGGTGACGCCCGGGATCGAAAACAGTCGAGCCGCAAGCGGCGAGCCGGCACGTGCTTCTTCCTCATCGCGGAATTCGGCCGTGCCGTTTTCCAGCACAACCTTGCCCGGCAAAAACTTCAGCGTCGCCGGGTTCGGCGTGGCTTCGGTCTGAATGAACATGTCTGTCTCCGTTTCGCCGGGAGCGGCATTCGCCCAGCTCTTTAGAATAATTCAAAAGAATATAGGGGCATCGCCCGGAGGTCGCAAGGGTACATACCGACGCAGCCTCAACTCAGCGCGTCGATCTCCTCGTCCGTCAGCATGTCGGGGATGACCGTGACGGGGATGGGAAAGGCTGCAGCCTTGCCGGCGATCGAGGATACCAGCGGACCCGGACCCTCCTTCGCCGATCCGGCGGCCAGCACCAGAATGGCGATATCGCGATCCTCTTCGATTGCCGCATGGATCTGGTCGGTCGCCGTGCCCTCGCGAATGACGATCTCCGGCTCGATGCCGATGCGCTCGCGCACCGCTTGCGCCACCTTGGCAAGCGTCGCCTCCGCTTCCTCGCGCGCTTCCGCACGCATGATTTCCTCGACCCCCAGCCATTGCTGGAAGTCGCCATCGGCGATCACATAGAGCAGGACGAGACCGCCATTGGAGTTCCTGGCGCGCATGCCTGCATAGTGCACCGCGCGCCCGCATTCCGGGGTATCGTCAATCACCGCCATGAACTTGCGGCGGTGACCTTCAAGTCGAGAGAGTCGGGTCGAGACCATAGGGTGAACAATACATCCCGGGCGAGCCGCCGCAAGGTCTGATTTTCGCGTTTCGCGGAAGGACACGGAAAAGTGCCTGAGGTCCTCTGGCCGCGTCGCCTCCGACCGTTCGGGACCTGCGAGCAAAGCGAAACTGGGTCCGGGAGAGCCCGGACCCAGCCAATTTTACTGCAGGAAGCCGATAATCTCGCGAACTTCGCGCATCGTCTTTTCCGCCCGCGCCCGTGCCCGTTCGCCACCGTCCCGCAGGATGGCGTCGATATGGGCGGTGTCACCCATCAGGCGGCGCATCTCAGCCGTGATCGGTGCGAGAACCTCGACCGCGAGATCAACGAGTGCCGGCTTAAACACCGAGAACTGCTGGCCACCGAACTCGGCGAGCACCTGTTCCTTGGTCTTGTCGGAGAGGGCCGCATAGATGCCGACGAGGTTATCCGCTTCCGGACGCCCCTTGAGGCCATCGACCTCGCTCGGAAGCGCATCCGGATCGGTCTTGGCCTTGCGGATCTTCTTCGAGATCGTCTCGGCATCGTCCATCAGGTTGACGCGCGACAGATCGGAAGGATCCGACTTCGACATCTTCTTGGTGCCGTCCCGGAGCGACATGACGCGCGGCGTCGCACCACCGATGAGCGGTTCGACCGGCGGGAAGTAGGCATGGATCGGCTCTTCGCCGACGACCATGTCGACACCGTAGCCGGCGCTGCGGATGTGCTCCATGAAGTCGATGTTGAACTTCTGGGCGATGTCGCGCGTCAGCTCGAGGTGCTGCTTCTGGTCGTCACCAACCGGCACGTGGGTGGCGCGATAGACGAGGATGTCAGCCGCCATCAGGCTCGGATATGCAAGCAGGCCGAGCGAGGCGTTCTCGCGGTCCTTGCCGGCCTTGTCCTTGAACTGCGTCATGCGGTTCATCCAGCCGATGCGGGCGACGCAGTTGAAGATCCAGGCGAGTTCCGCATGCTGCGGCACGGCCGACTGGTTGAAGACGATATGCTTGTTCGGGTCGATGCCCGAAGCGATGAAGGCGGCGGCGATCGAGCGGATCTGCCCCTTCAGGTCCTCGTGTACGAGCTGGGCCGTGATCGAGTGCAGGTCGACGACGCAGTAGATGCAGTCGTTGTTTTCCTGCAGCGCCACGAACTTGCGGATCGCGCCGAGATAATTGCCGAGATGGAGGTTGCCCGTCGGCTGGACGCCGGAAAATACGAGCGGCTTGAATTCGTTCATGTCGTCCTCAATAGGCTGGTGGAGGGCCCCAGGGCTTTTTGTCGCCCATGTAGCTAACGGCTTGGCTTATGCACGGGTGGCGACGGGCAATCAAGAGGTCGCTGAATAGGCACTCATCCGGCCGGTTGCAGCAGATCCCAATGGTTGCCGAACGGGTCGCTGAAGACGGCGACCGTGCCGTACGGCTCGTGCCGGGGCGTCTCCAGGAAGACGACGCCTTCGGCCGACATCGTCGCATGGTCTCGGGCGAAATCGTCGGTGAACAGGAAGAAGCCGACCCGGCCCCCGGTCTGGTTGCCGATCGCCGCCTGCTGGCGCTCGCCGTCGGCCTTGGCGAGCAGCAGCGAGGTCTCGACCGCGCCTTTCGGGCGAACGACGACCCAGCGCTTGCTTTCGTCGAGCTTGGTGTCTTCGACGAGGTCGAAGCCGAGCTTGCCGCAATAGAAGGCGATGCCGGCGTCATAGTCGGGCACCACCAGGGCAATGCGTGCGATGGTTTGGCGCATCAGTCCCCCGCCTCCGGCGCTGCGGCAGGCGCTTTCGCCCCGCGTTTGATATTGCGACGGATCATGCCGAGGCTCGCGCCACCGAGCCCGAAGGCAAGCGCGAAGTAGATCACCATGGCGACCGCGACGAGGCCCGTCAGTGTCGTTGCCCGGGTGAACAGCGAGGCGGCCGAAGACAGCTCGAAGGCGAACCAGTCGACAGCAAAATACAGCGCTAGCGCCATGCCTGCCGCCGCGATAACGAGACGCGGGATACGGGTGAGCAACGGGATATCCCGGCCCCAATGGCCGCGCCAGACGAGTGTCGCGAAAAGCAGGATGGCGTTGACCCAGCCGGCGACGATCTCGGCGGTGGCGATGCCACTTGCGCCGAGCCGCGGAAACAGCGTGAGCGCCATGGACACGTTCACAACGACGGAAATCGCCGCGAAGATCATCGGCGTGCGGGTGTCCTCGCGTGCGAAGAAGCCGGGAATGAAAGCCTTGATCAAGACGAAGGCCGGCAGGCCGAGCCCGTAGATCGCCAGGATATGGCCGACGATGACGGTCGAGTCGGCGGAGAATTTGCCGCGCTCGAAGAGCAGTCGGACGATCGGCTCGGACATGACGAGGAGGGCTGCGGCCGCCGGCAGCGTCAGGAACAGCGTGAACTCGACCGAGCGGTTCTGCAGGTTCGAGGCCTCGTTGACATTGCCGGATCTGAGCGCCCGGGCAAGCTCCGGCAGAAGCACGGTTGCGACCGCAATTCCGACAACGCCAAGCGGCAGCTGATAGATGCGATCAGCATAGACCAGCGACGACACCGCACCTTCCTTGGCCGAGGCGATGTTGGTGTTGATCAGAAGATTGATCTGGGTGATGCCGCCGGTAATAGCCGCTGGCAGGGCCAGCACCAAAAGGCGCCGGACATTGGCGGTCATCCTCGGACGGCGCAGGCCGATCTTGATGCCGGCGTCGCGCACCGCGATCCAGACGATCACCAACTGCACCAGACCGGCGGCCATCACGCCCCAGGAGAGGCTGTAGCCGACGGCGATCGGGTCCTGGCCCGCATACCAGGCATAACCGAGCACGCCGATCAGGATGATGTTGAGAAAGACCGGCGCGATGGCGGCGGCGAAATAGCGATGCAGCGAATTCAGCATGCCCGCCATCATCGCCGCCAGCGACATGCAGGCGAGATAGGGGAACATGATCGCCGCAAAGACGATCGTGCTGCCGAGCTTTTCCGGGTCGTCGGCAAAGCCTGGCGCGATCAGGTTGCTGACGATGAACGGCATCGCCAGTTCCATGGCGATCGTCAGGAACAGAAGCACGGTGAAGAGGACGCCGAAGACTTCCTCGGAAAAGCGCCTGGCGCCGTCCATGCCGTTCGCCTCGATCTCCTTGGCAAAGAGCGGGACGAAGGCGGAATTGAAGGCGCCTTCGGCAAACAGCCGCCGGAAGGTGTTCGGCAGGCGGAAGGCGGTATTGAACGCGTCGGCAACCGGGCCGGTGCCGAGCGCTGCCGCCATGAAGGTTTCGCGGATGAAGCCGAACAGGCGGCTTCCGAGCGTCGCGCCGCCGACGGTTGCAAATTTCTTGACCAGACTCATGTTTCGGCTTTTGTCGTTCTGTGAGCGGAGGAGACGCCCGGGGCCGGCGCGATGATGCCCGACGGCATGCGGTCGCGGGCCTCGTCACCCTCGCCGGCCATGACGGCCTTGAGGCGGGCGGCGATGTTCATCTGACGGTTTTCGCTCGTCACCTTCTGGCCGACGAGGTCGGTGACGTAGAAGGTGTCGATCACCTTCTCGCCGAAGGTGGTGATGTGCGCCGAGGCGATGTCGAGCGAGAGATCGGAAAGGACCGCGGTGATCTCGGAGAGCAGGCCCGGACGGTCGAGACCTTCGACCTCGATCACCGTGAACTTGTTCGACAGGGTGTTGCTGATCGTCACTTCCGGCGTCACGGTGAAGGCCTTGGTGCGCTTCTTCACCTTGGTGCGGCTGGCGATCACCTCCGGCAGGCGCTTGCGGCCGGCGAGCACGTCCTCGATCAGCTTGCCGATGTTTCCGGCGCGGCGCATCTCGTCCTCGTCCACGGCGAACTCGCGGTTGACGAGGATCGTATCCAGCGCGCGGCCATCCGACGTCGTGAAGATCTGCGCGTCGACGATGTTGGCGCCAGCCGCAGCACAGGCGCCGGCAATGACGGTCAAGAGACGCGGATGGTCGGGCGAGAGCACGGTGATTTCGGTGATCGCGTGGAACTGGTGGGTGCGCACCATGGTCGCCAGCGCCTTGCCTGCGATATCCGACTCGCGGATGAAGCGCGCGTGGCGCACCTGATCCTCCAGCGCCACCGTCAGCAGATAGGGTTGGTAATGCAGACGCACGTAGTCGTCGCGCTCCTTCTCCGTCCAGTCCGTCAGCGCCTCGCCGAGCATGATCGCGGCGTGTGCGGCGCGTTCCTTGCGCGACAATTCGGAGAAGCCGCCCGAGAGCAACAGCTCGGTCTCATAGTAGAGCGTGCGCAGCAGCTGTCCCTTCCAACCGTTCCACACACCCGGGCCGACGGCCCGGATATCGCAGACGGTCAGGACCAGCAGCATCTTCAAGCGGTCGAGCGATTGCACCCGCTCGGCAAAGTCGACGATCGTCTTGCGGTCGTTGAGGTCGCGCGTCTGGGCGACCATCGACATCAGCAGATGTTCCTCGATCAGCCAGGCGACGAGTTCGGTCTGCTTCGGCGACAGTCCGAAGCGCGGGCAGAGCTTGCGCGCCACTTTCGCGCCGGCGGTCGAGTGGTTTTCCGGCCGGCCCTTGGCGATGTCGTGCAACAGCACGGCGACGTAAAGCGCCTCGCGCTCCTCGATCCCAGGCATCAGCTTGGCGACCAGCGGGTGGGCTTCTTCCTCGATACCGCCCTCGATGCGCGAGAGCACGTCGACGGTGCGCAACAGGTGCTCGTCGACCGTGTAGTGATGATACATGTTGAACTGCATCATCGAAACGATCTTGCCGAAGTCCGGGATGAAACGGCCGAGCACTCCGGCCTCGTTCATGCGCCTCAAGATCAGTTCCGGCTTGCGGCGGGAGGTGAGGATCGACAGGAAGAGACGGTTCGCCTCCTCGTTTTCGCGTAGCGCCGGCTTGATCAGGCTCAACGACCGCGTCACCTGGCGAAGGGCGGCCGGGTGGAATTCCAGGCCGTTGATATCGGCGATGTGGAAGAAGCGCAGCAGATTGACCGGGTCGCGCTTGAAGACGTCAGGGCTTGAAAGCGCGATGCGGCCACCATCGTCGACGAAATCGAGCGTACCGGCGATCTTGCGACTGCGGTGGGTAAAGCGGCCGATGAGGCCGGAAATGCCGGGTGCATCCTTGGCTTGCTGGTCTTCGAGCGCCGCGCAGAAAATGCGCGTCAGGTCACCGACGTCCTTCGCCACCAGGAAGAAGTGCTTCATGAAGCGCTCGACGGCGGAGAGACCGGGGTGGTCGTGATAGCCGAGCGCCTCGGCAATCTCGCGCTGGATGTCGAAGGAGAGCCGCTCTTCCGCCTTGCCTGTGAGGAAATGCATGTGGCAGCGCACCGCCCAGAGGAAGTCCTCGGCCTTCTGGAACAGCTGGTATTCCTGCCGCGACAGGACACCGAGCTTGACGAGATCGGCCGTGTCCTTGAGGCGGTAGAAGTACTTGGCGATCCAGAACAGCGTGTGCAGGTCGCGAAGACCGCCCTTGCCTTCCTTGACGTTGGGCTCGACGAGGTAACGCGTGTCGCCGGCCTTGCGGTGGCGCTCGTCGCGTTCGGCGAGCTTGGCGGCGATGAAATCCGGGCCGGTGTTGCGCACGATTTCATGGTCGAAGCGTGTTTCGAGTTCGGCGCAGAGCGTCTCGGAGCCACAGATATAGCGGGTCTCGAGAATGGCCGTGCGGATCGTCATGTCGGCGCGCGACAGGCGAATGCATTCGTCGATGGTGCGGGTGGCGTGCCCAACCTTGAAGCCCAGATCCCACAGGATGTAGAGCATGAACTCGATCGCCGGCTCCGCCCAGACGGCCTTCTTCAGCGGCAGCAGGAACAGAAGGTCGATGTCGGATCCCGGCGCCAGCGTGCCGCGCCCGTAGCCGCCGACTGCGGTGACGGCGATGCGGGACGCCGGCGGCGCGTTGGCCGCGTCGAAAATCTCGTTGAGCACGAAGTCGTGCAGCACGGTGATCAGCTGGTCCTGCAGCCAGGAAATCCGTTCGGCGCAGAGAATGCCGGCGCCATCGGCGTAAAACAGTTCGCGCGCCTTGGCGCGGCCGGCGGTGTTTGCCTGCTTGAAGGCGGCCAGCAGCGCCTGGCGCATCGGGTCGCGCTGCTCTGCATGGGCTGAAGCGATAAAGTCGCACTTCGCCCGGAGCGCTGCGACGTCGAGGATTTCGGGAAAGAAAGTTTCGTGTCTGCCCATGAAATGCCGAGGGGCGTCCTGTCCGACTGGTTGCGTGGTTCGCTGCATGAAGAGCACTCCTGCATGCTCCCATCCGATCAAGCCGAACCGGGACCGTGCAGCATTTCAAATTACTACCGGCTCATCGCCGCGCCCTTCAGAAGGGCGCGCGGCGCTGTATAGCCTTTTTCACCGACGCATGCACAGCAAAAACCGAAGGCCCGCTATCGGGCGCTCAGCTCTTTCTTCAGCGCATAGAGCGCATCCAGCGCCTCGCGCGGCGTCATGTCGTCGGGGTTGAGCGCCTTCAGCGCCTCGTCAACCCTGGAGTTTCCGGCGGGCTTTGCCTCTTCCCGGCGGATCGCCACCTGGAAGAGCGGCAGGTCGTCGATCAGCTGGCTGGCCGGGTTCTTGCGATCGGCGTCCTCGAGCTTGGCAAGGACGTCCTTGGCGCGCGCGACGACCGAGGCCGGCAGGCCGGCAAGGCGGGCGACCTGAATGCCATAGGAGCGGTCCGCGGCACCCGGACCAACCTCGTGCAGGAAGATCACGTCGCCGTGCCACTCCTTGACGCGCATGGTCGCATTCGAGAGCCGCGCGAGCTTCTCCGAGAGCACGGTCAGTTCGTGGAAATGGGTGGCGAACAGACCGCGGCAGCGGTTCGCCTCATGCAGATGCTCGACCGCCGCCCAGGCGATCGACAGGCCGTCGAAGGTGGCCGTGCCACGGCCGATCTCGTCGAGGATCACCAGCGAGCGATCGGTCGCCTGGTTGAGGATCGCCGCCGTTTCGACCATCTCGACCATGAAGGTCGAGCGGCCGCGCGCCAAGTCGTCGGATGCGCCGACGCGGGAGAAAAGCCGGTCGACGATGCCGATATGGGCGCTTGTCGCCGGAACGAACGTGCCCATCTGCGCCATGATCGCGATCAGCGCGTTCTGGCGCAGGAAGGTCGACTTACCGCCCATGTTCGGACCGGTCAGCAGCCAGATGGCGCCGCCCTCCTCGCCCTCGGGCGGAGAAAGATCGCAACCGTTGGCGACGAAGGCATTCGATGCCTGGCGCTTCAGTGCCTGCTCGACCACCGGGTGGCGGCCGCCGTCGATCGCAAACATGCGCGAGCGATCGACCGTTGGCCGTGCGTAGGCCTGCTCCTCGGCAAGCACCGCGAGGCCGACGGAGACGTCCACGGTTGCAAGTGCCACAGCCGCAGCCTTCAGCGCCTCGGCGGCGGACACGACTTCCGTGGTCATCACGTCGAAGGCGTCGAGCTCGATCGACAATGCCCGATCTGCGGCGTTGGCGATCTTGCTTTCGAGCTCCGCAAGCGCCGTGGTAGTGAAGCGCATGGCGTTGGCCATCGTCTGGCGATGGATGAAGCGGGCGCGGCCCTCGTCCGTGTCGGTCATCGAGCCGGCATTGCCGGCGGTTACCTCGATGAAATAGCCGAGCACGTTGTTGTGCTTGATCTTTAGCGACTTGATGCCGGTCTCTTCGGAATATTGCAGCTGCAGCCCGGCGATCACCCGGCGCGATTGGTCGCGCAGCGCCCGGACTTCGTCAAGTTCTGCGTTCGCGCCTTCACACACGAAGCCGCCATCGCGCTTCAGCAGCGGCAGTTCCTCGCCAAGGGTGGCATCAAGCAGACCAAGCAGACCGGCAGGTAGCGCATCGATCGCGCTTCGCGCTTCCTTCAGCTCGTCCGAGAGCGTACCAGCCGCCATCAGCCGCGAAATCGATGCGGAGGCGTGCAGGCCGGCCTGGATGGCGCCGAGGTCCCTTGGGCCGCCGCGCCCAAGCGCAAGGCGCGACAGCGCGCGCGGCATGTCCGGTGCACGCCGGAGCGCGTCACGCAAATCTCCCGCGAAGGACGGTTGATCTGCGAGGATCTCGATGGAATCGAGGCGCTGGTTGATGCGATCCGGATCGGTCAATGGTGACATCAGCCGCTCGGCGAGAAGCCGGGCGCCGCCGCTCGTGACCGTGCGGTCGAGCGCTTTCAGCAGCGTACCTTCGCGCGCACCGGAAAGCGTCTTGACCAGCTCGAGATTGCCACGGGTGGCCGGATCGATGAACAGCGTCGAGGCCGCACTTTCACGCTCGGGCGTGCCGAGTGCCGGGCGTTCCGCAAGCTGGGTCTTCTCGACATAGGAGATTGCGGCGGACGCCGCGGCAAGCTCGGCGCGCGAGAAGGTGCCGAAGCCGTCGAGCGTCTTGACGCCGAAGTAGCGGGAAATACGGCCTTCGGCCGTCGCGCTGTCGAAAAGTACCGCCGGCTGCGGCACGGCCACGCGACCGAGCACGTCGAAGATGGGTCGCAGCTCCGGGTCATGGAAGACTGTATCCGCAAGGATCAGTTCGCGCGGCTCGATGCGCAGGATATCGGCAAGCAACCGGCTTTCGGCGGTCTCGGCCAGCCGGAAGATGCCGGTCGAGATGTCGATCCAGGCGAGCGCGTAGGCCGGTTCCGAGCCGCTCTTGATCCGCGCCAGCGCCATCAGGTAGTTGGTTTCGGACGGAGAGAGCAGCTTCTCCTCGGTGATCGTGCCGGGCGTGACGAGACGCACGACGTCGCGGCGGACCACCGACTTGCTGCCGCGCTTCTTCGCCTCTGCCGGGTCCTCGACCTGCTCGCAGACGGCGACGCGGAAACCAAGTCCAATCAGCTTTTGCAGGTAGTCGTCCGCCGCATGCACCGGCACGCCGCACATCGGGATTTCCTGTCCCATGTGCTGGCCGCGCTTGGTGAGCGTGATGCCGAGCGCGCGTGAGGCTTCGACCGCGTCCTGGAAGAACAGCTCGTAGAAGTCGCCCATGCGATAGAACAGCAGCGAGTCCGGGTTGTTGGCCTTGATCTCGATGAATTGTTCCATCATCGGCGTCGCGGTGGAACGGCTTTCCTCGCTCGCCAGTTCGGCTGCGGATAAAACCTCCCCCGCGCGGGTCGAATAGTCTGTCACGAAATTCATGATTGTTCCGAAAAAAGAGATGGCACACTATCGCCAAGCAAATATAGACGACAACCATAAAGAGGCGCGCCGCAAGGCTCGCCCACAGGAGGATAGAGGAAACATGCCGGCCACCGACAAGACCGATCGCACCATGACGAGCGTCACCGCGCAGGAAGCGCTTGATTTTCACTCGCAGGGTCGCCCCGGAAAGCTGGAGATTTCCCCCACCAAGGCGATGGCCACCCAGCGCGACCTGTCGCTTGCCTATTCCCCCGGCGTTGCGGTACCGGTGAAGGCGATAGCCGAGGATCCGAACACGGCATACGACTACACGACGCGCGGCAACATGGTCGCGGTCATCTCCAACGGCACCGCCATTCTCGGCCTCGGCAACCTCGGGGCACTTGCCTCCAAGCCGGTCATGGAAGGCAAGGCGGTGCTGTTCAAGCGCTTTGCCGACGTCGATTCCATCGACCTTGAAGTCGACACCGAAAACGTCGACGAATTCATCAACTGCGTGCGATTCCTCGGCCCCTCGTTCGGCGGCATCAACCTCGAAGACATCAAGGCGCCGGACTGTTTCATCATCGAGCAGAAGCTGCGCGAGGTCATGGACATCCCGGTGTTCCACGACGATCAGCACGGCACCGCGATCATCGCCGCCGCCGGCCTGATCAACGCGCTGGCGCTGACCGGCCGCGATTTCAAGACGACGAAGCTCGTCTGCAACGGCGCGGGGGCTGCAGCCATCGCCTGCATCGAACTCATCAAGTCGATGGGCTTCAACCCCGAAAACGTCATCCTGTGCGACACCAAGGGCGTGATCTTCGAGGGCCGTACCGAGGGCATGAACCAGTGGAAGTCGGCCCATGCGGTCAAGACTGACCGCCGCACGCTCGCCGAAGCGATGGACGGCGCCGACGTGGTCTTCGGCCTCTCGGCCAAGGGTGCGCTTTCGGAGGACATGGTGCGCTCGATGGCGCCGCGGCCGATCATCTTCGCCATGGCCAACCCGGATCCGGAAATCACGCCGGAAGAAGTTGCGCGCATCCGTGACGACGCGATCGTTGCCACCGGCCGTTCGGACTATCCGAACCAGGTCAACAACGTGCTCGGCTTCCCCTATATCTTCCGCGGCGCCCTCGACGTGCGCGCCACGACGATCAACGACGAGATGAAGATCGCGGCCGCGCAAGCACTCGCGAGCCTTGCCAAGGAAGACGTGCCGGATGATGTCGCTGCCGCCTACCAGGGCAACCGGCCGCGCTTCGGTCCGCAATACATCATTCCGGTTCCCTTCGATCCGCGCCTGATCTCGGCGATCCCGATGGCGGTTGCCAAGGCGGCGATCGAAAGCGGGGTTGCCCGCAAGCCGATCACCGATCTCGAAGCCTATGGCCGCCAGCTTTCCGCCCGTCGCGACCCGATCGCCTCGACGCTGCAGCGGATCTACGAGCGCGTCCGGCGTCAGCCGAAGCGCATCGTCTTTGCAGAAGGCGAAGAAGTACAGGTCATGCGTTCGGCGATCGCCTATGCCAACCAGCAGCTCGGCACCGCCATCCTGCTCGGCCGCGAGGAGCGCATGCGCGAGACGGCGGAGCGCGAGGGCATCGACCTCGACCGTCCCGGCATCCAGATCGTCAACGCGCGGCTTTCCAAGCGCGTCAGCGCCTATACCGACTATCTCTATGCCCGCCTGCAGCGCAAAGGCTTCCTCTTCCGCGACGCACAGCGCCTGATCAACAACGACCGCAACCACTTCGCCGCCTGCATGGTGGCGCTCGGGGATGCCGACGGCATGGTGACGGGCCTCACCCGCAACTATTCGACGGCACTGGAAGACGTGCGCCGCTGCATCGACCCGAAGCCGGGCCATCGCGTCATCGGCGTCTCGATCGCGCTTTGCCGCGGCCGCACCGTGCTCGTCGCAGACACGGCCGTGCACGACATGCCTACAGCCGAAGAGCTGGCCGATATCGCCGAGGAGGCTGCGGGTCTCGCCAAGCGCCTTGGCTATGTGCCGCGTGTGGCCATGCTTGCCTACTCGACGTTCGGCCACCCCTCCGGCGAACGCTCCGAGCGTGTCCGCGAGGCGGTCAACATCCTCGACAAGCGCCGGGTCGACTTCGAATATGACGGCGAAATGGCCGCCGACGTCGCGCTCAATCCGAAGGTGATGGAGCAGTATCCGTTCTGCCGCCTCTCGGGCACGGCCAACGTGCTGGTCATGCCGGCGTTCCATTCGGCATCGATCTCGACGAAAATGCTGCAGGAACTCGGCGGCTCGACGGTCATCGGCCCGCTGCTCGTCGGCTTCGACAAGTCGATCCAGATCGTCTCGATGTCGGCCAAGGATTCCGACATCGTCAATATGGCGGCGATCGCCGCCTATAACGCCGGTATGTAGGACCGACATTCCCGGCCCGGCGGCTGTCTCACTCTGGTACAGCCGCCTCCAATCGGGTCAACGTGCGACCCCGAATGGCACCAATTCGAAACAACTATAAAGAAGAAAAGCCCGCTTTCCGAAAAGGAGGCGGGCTTAGTAACATGCAATGCATTTATGTTTAAGGTAATGAAAGACGGAGTCTTGGGAACCCTATGCCTGCCGATCTCCGGAGATCGCCAGTTTCTCCATTTATTTTCTCTATTCGTTCGTCATTAAATTAGAGAAGAACATGACAATACATGTCTCTCTTTCGACCCTTAAAGTCAAACTGATCATTAATATTTGGTTAACCCCATCAGGGGTCGATTAGGAGACGGCGCCGCCAAAACGACCGGCATCGGCGCCGTAATAGTTGAGGTAGCGGCCGGAGATGTTGCTGATCGGCAATACGATCAAGACATCGGTCGTGCGGAAGGCGTGGTCGACCACGGCGCCATCACCAACCATGGCGCCGAGCCGCATGTAGCCCTTGATCAGCGGCGGCAGGGCGGACAGCGCCTTCTTCGCGTTGATCGCCTCGGCAGGCATCAGGTCCATCGTCCGGTGGAGTTCCGGGCGGGCACTGACAGCCCAGTCGTCGCGGGCGCGGATGTTGTGATGCAGGAAGGACAGCGCCAGTGCATGCTCGGCCGGAACGACACCCGGGAACGAGCCGCAACCGAACATCGCATCCATGCCGTATTTGAGGGCATAGGCCCAGTTACCCTGCCACAGCAGCTCCACCGTCCGCTTGGTGCGGTACTCCGGCAGCACGCAGGAGCGGCCAAGCTCCATGAAGCGCTTCGTCGGGTGGCGAGCGAGAAGCTGATCGATCGCAAATTCGGAAGCCGAGTAGAAGCCGCCCGAACGCTCGGCCACATCCTGGCGCAGCAGGCGATAGGTGCCGACGATCTGATCCTCGGCGTCGCCCTCGATCGCGGTATCGAGAACCAGGAGGTGATCGCAGATCGCGTCCCAGCTGTCGACGTCACGCTTGCGGCGGTCGGCTTCGGCACCAACCTGCGCCTTCATCTCCTCGACGAACACCTTGTAGCGCACGGCCTGGGCGGCATCGATCTCCGAGGCCGTGCGGGCAAGACGCGTCTCGAGATTGGCGATCCTGCCGAGAACGTCAGTCGCCGGGGCGGCGGGCTTCTTGCCGATGCAAGCCTGAGAAGTGTCAACCACGTTCGCTGAATCCAGTAGCTCGATGGCCATATCCGCGTCATCCCGAATCAAATCTGTCTGCCGGGCTTAGACCACGTTTCTGCAACAACATAGTGACATGAAAGCGGCGTACAACCCCCGCTCCCCGATCCATACCGTTAGCATTTCCGGCGTTACCGTTTGCGCAGCAGACGCGCGATCTCCGCTGTCAGCAAATGCGGCTCGACCGGCTTCGACAACACGGCATCGGCACCGGCTGCGAGCAGCCGGCCACGCATGTCCTCGCGGGTATCGGAGGTCAGGACGATCACCGGCAGACGCGCCCGCGAAAGGGCCGCTTCAGCGGCACGCATGTCCAACACCATCGAAAGACCGTCGCCGCCGGGCATGTTGAGATCGGTAACGAGAAGCTCCGGCATCGGGCGATCTGCGGACGGGCGCAGCGCGGTGGCCATGCTGCCAAAATCGCTGACCAGCTGCACGGAATGCCCCGAACGCTGGAGCACGGTGCGAATGATCAGGGCGTTGACCGGATCGTCTTCTGCCAGGAGGATCCCGCTTGCTTCCGCCTGAGCGGGCGCGGTTGCCGGCTCCTCGCGCAGAACCGGCCTGTTGTCGTTGATCGCATCGCGTTTCTCGATGCCCTTCAGTCGCCCGAGCAACACCTCGACGAGGGATTTTTCGCGCAGGGGCCGGATCAGCCAGGCCTCGTAACCGTCCATCTGGTTGACGGGATGACTGTTGCGCTCCTCCGGATTGATCAGGTAGGTGCGCCGAAGTTCGAGCCGTCCGACCGCCGGCTGCAGTGCCAAGAGCTGCTTGTATTGCTGTGCATGGCGATGATCGACGATCACATCGGTCAGCGGCTCGCCGCCCGCCAGCACCTGCGCGAGCACGTGTTGTGCTGCCGCCAGCGTCGTTGCACGGTGGCAGCGCCCGCCGAGCGTCGCGATCGTTGCGGCGAGTGCAGCCGAAGCCGGGCCATCCGGAGCCATAACCAGCACATGCGATCCGGCGAGACAGGACCGGCGCTCAGTTGCGACAGCCTCGATTTCGGCGAGCGGCAGGCGAATTTCAAAACGGCTGCCGCGACCGGGCGCACTTGCGGCCGTCAGGCTACCGCCGCAGGCCTGCATGATCCGTCGGGAGATGGCGAGCCCGAGGCCGGTGCCCTTGGCGCGCTGTTCTTCATCACCGGCCTGTTCGAACTCTTCGAAGATGCGTTTCAGATCCGCCGGCGACATGCCGGGGCCAGTGTCGTCGATGCGGATCCGCACGCTGTCGTCGATGGTGTCGGCGCTGACGAACACGCCACCGACTTCCGTGAACTTGACGGCATTGCCGATCACGTTGAACAACACCTGACGCAGGCGCGCCGCGTCGAAAGCCATGAGTGCGGGAACATCGACGGATACGGTGGCGCCGATTTCGATGCCCTTTTCGTGGGCGCGGTTGGAGAGCATTTCCACGACGCTCTCGATGACGCCGCGCGGATCCTGGCGGCTGGGGCGAAACTGGAACCGCCCGGCCGAGAGCGACGAGAAATCGATCAGATCCTCAACGAGCTGGACCAGCGCGTGGCCGGATTGCTGCATGCCGGCCAGGTAGTTCTTCTGCTCGCTCGACATGCGGGTCTGGCCAAGCAGGTGGCTCATGCCGAGGATGCCCGAAAGCGGCGTGCGAATCTCGTGGCTGACGGTGGCAAGCAGCTGCGACTTGGCGCGGCTTGCCTCTTCTGCGCGCCGGCGCGCCGCCTCGCGCTCCCGTGCTGCGCGCGCTTCCTCGGTCACGTCGCGCGCAATGCTGTGGCGCATGAGCTTGCCACTTGCCGGGTCGCGAGCGATCACGTCGTGCCAGTCGAAAAGACGGATACCGTCTGCCGCGGCGATGCGCACGAGGTAGTGATTGGGGCCGGCTTTCGGCTCGAAGTTCAGACCGAGAGCTGCACAGGTCTGTCCACGCGCATCCACATGGCCTGAGAGCTGATGGAAGACCGCATTGGCATAGACGATCTTTCCATCCATGCCGCGCATGATCGCGAGGTCGCCGAGCGCGTCGTGAATGGTCGACAGCAATGCCGAGGTTTCGGAGCGGTGCCAGTCGCTGTCTCTGTCCGCCTCTTCGTTCAGCTGCCGCTGGTCAAAGGAGCGGATCGCCTCGATGGCAAGCAGAAGAACCCCGACCAGACCGGCGGCAGCGATCGCTGCTGCGAACAGGTAAAAGCCGGCGTTGATTCCGATGACAAGAACGAGGCCTGAGGCAAACAGCCCGAGCAACGCCAGGGAGACCTGCTTCAGCGCGGAGCGCGCAACAACGTCGATCGCATCGCCGGGGCCGACCGTGGGCAATACCTCGACCGGCATCGCCATCGGCGCGTCTGTTCCCGCCCGGGCGTCTCTCCCGAAGCCGGATTCGATGCGTTGCAGCAATCGTGACGGTTCGCTCATGCCAACCGGCTAACACGACAAGCGTTCCGATTGGCTTCAACGCTTCGATAAAATCTTAGCGATCCGCCTTTTTCGCATGCAGCAGCTCGTCAAGAATGATGGCGCCGGCACCGATGGTGATGAACGTATCGGCCAGGTTGAAGACGGCGAAGGACCATGTCTCGGTGTAGAAGAGGATGTAGTCGATCACGTAGCCGAAGAGCAGCCGGTCGACGAGGTTGCCAAGCGCGCCGGCGATGATCAGGGCATAGCCGAAATGGGCGAAGAACCGGTCTTTCGGCGTGCGCTTCCAAAGCCAGAGCACGAAGGCGCAGACGGTGAGCCGCATGCCGACGATGAACCAGCCTTCCATGCCCGACAGCATCGAAAAGGCGACGCCGTAGTTGTAGGTGCGGTAGAGCGCCAGCATCGGCACGACATGGACCGCCTGGTTGAAGGGCAGGTAGAGCTCGACCAGATACTTGATCAGCTGATCCGCAACGAGCGCAAGAAGGATGAAGACCGCGATCGGCAGGGGCCGGGAAAACAGAACCTGCTTCTCGCTCATGCGCGGGCATCCAGCGTCAGAAGATGACGGCGCGCTTCAAACAGCATGATGCCGGTGGCGATCGCCAGATTGAGCGAGTCGGCGCGCCCGGCCTGCGGGATCCGCGCCAATGCGCCGGCTTCGCGGGCAAGGTCTTCCGGCAAGCCTGCCTGCTCGTTGCCCATCAGGATGACCACGGGCTTGGACTTGTAATCGATGGTGCGGTAGTCGACGGCGCCGGCGAGATGCGTTGCAACCACCTTCACACCGGCCGACTTCTGCCAGCGGATGAAGTCTTCGGCGCTTGCACGTGCCACGGGCATCGCAAAGACCGAGCCCATGGTGGCGCGCACGGTTTCGAGAGAAAATGGATCGGTGGTTTCGCCGACGAGGATGACGCCGGAGGCGCCTGCAGCATCGGCCGTGCGGATGATTGTGCCGAGATTGCCGGGGTCACGCACCCGGTCGAGCGCGACGTAGGTCTGGCCGAGCTCGGGCTTCAGATCCTTCAGCGACTGGTAGCGCTGCTCGAAGATGCCGACGACCATCTGCGGGTTGTCGCGCCGGGTGATGGTCGACAGCACCTTTTCGCTGACTTCGAGAACAAGGCCGCCCTTGGCGACGGTCTTGGCCGCCACCTGCTCGACGTGCGGCTTGCCCTTGGCCGCCTTCGCATAGATCAGCGTCTTGATCTTCCAGCCGAGGTCGAGCGCGTCGATCACCAGCTTCAGCCCCTCGGCCATGAAGGAGCGCGTCTCGTCGCGGTGCTTCTTCTGTGCCAGCGCGCGGATGTCCTTGATGATCGGGTTGGTGAGGCTCGTGACCTCCTTCACCTGACCGACACGGCCCGCGCCGTGCTCGCTTCTGTCGTTCGTCATTGCGGTACCCAGCGGCTGAAGAGAGAGGTCGAAAGCGCCCTGCCCGGCTTAAGGCCGTCAAGCCCGCCCTCGCGGATGATGAGTTCGCCCGACTCCACCCGGCCGCCGCGGCCGCGCATCGTCTCGCGCATCAGTTCATGGATCGAATAGAAGCTCGCCCGGATCGAATAGGCCGTCAAAACCAGGCCCCGCGCCTCCGGAGACAGGATCTCGCGGCAGATGTCGAGCATTGCCGCCAGATGGTCGAAGAGCTGCCAGACCTCGCCGTTCGGTCCGCGACCGAACTTCGGCGGGTCGGTCAAGATGATGTCGTATCGGCTGCCGCGGCGCTCCTCGCGCTGGATGAACTTCATCGCATCGTCGCAGATCCAGCGGATCGGCAGCTTTTCGGCGCGCGCCAGAGCCTGGTTTTCGCGCGCCCAGCCGATCGCCTTCTTCGAGGCATCGACATGCGTCACCTCGGCGCCGGCCTTGGCGGCGATCAGCGAGGCGACGCCGGTATAGCCAAAGAGGTTCAGAACCTTGAGCGGCCGGCCAGCGGCCTCGACCTGGTCCTTGACCCAACTCCAATGGGCAAGCTGCTCGGGAAAGACGCCGACATGGCGGAACGAGGTGAAGCGACCGTGGAACTCGGTGTCGAGAAGCTGCATCGGCCAGGTTTCGCCAAGGACGGCACCGGGAAACCGCCAGCGCCCCATGCCATCCTCGTCCGTGTCGCCGGTGAAGATCGCGTCCGCGTTCTCCCAGACATGATCGGGAAGGCTGCGTGGCCACAGCGCCTGCGCCTCGGGGCGCACGATGCGATAGGGGCCGTATTGCTCAAGCTTCTCGCCGGCGCCGCTGTCGATGAGATGATAGCCGGAGGCTCCGACCGTTTCGAGGATCAGCGGCACGTTTTCGCCCGGCTTGTCGCCGGTGCGCCGAACAATCACCCGCGCCGGCACCTCTGGTGCGGCCGGATGCTTGACGGGCTTGTCGTGTGTCTCGACGTCGCGCGCTGCGGATACCCGCGCCGGCCGCTCCTTGCCGAAACCGCCACCCTTGGCGGGGGCCGACCGTTTCTGATCGTGGCGACCGCCGCCACGCGCCTCGGCGCCGCGACCCTTGGCCGTGGTCACGGACGCATTTTTCGACCGCCGATCCTTTTCCTTCACGCTGAAATCCCTGGGCTTTGTTGGAGCATGCTTTGCCTGCCTTCCGCAGTATCGGGCGCGGGCGGGCAGGCGCCATGAGGTTTGTCGCCGCAGCCTTGCTCGTGCCGCAGCATTCATTGAGGTGCAAATAGCATCGCTGATGCACTTGGCAAAGCCGTTTCCGATTTGTGACGATCAGCGCCGGGAAAGCCGCTGCAAATTTTCGTCAAGTCGATACCGACGTCGGGACAAAATTCTGCAGCACGTCTAAGGTGATGCAGCAACCATCACACGCCAGCAGCGATGGTCGGGTTACCGCACGGGGAGGAAAGCGCATGGACATGACCGGCGAAGAGCGGATTGCGGCTGGGCGCGATGCGGTGTGGCGCGGCCTCAACGATCCGGAAATCCTCAAGCGCTGCATCCCTGGCTGCCAATCGCTGGAAATGACGTCACCGAGCGAACTTGCAGCGGTGGTGAAGATCAAGATCGGCCCCGTCTCCGCTTCGTTCGCGGGCAATGTCGTGCTTTCCAATCTCAACGCGCCCGAGAGCTATACGATATCAGGCGAAGGCAAGGGTGGCATTGCCGGTTTTGCCAAGGGCGGCGCCGACGTCACGCTGATCGAGGACGGTTTGGAAACGGTGCTGCGCTACGACGTCAAGGCAGAGATCGGCGGCAAGCTTGCCCAGCTTGGTTCGCGCCTCATTGACTCGACCGCAAAGAAACTGGCGCAACAGTTCTTTGCCGACTTCGGCGCGGCCGTGGGCGGACCGGCAGAAGCATCAAGCTGAGCGACGACGCGACCCGGGACGTCCGCTCGAAGTCCGGACTGCGCCGTTGAGGTCAGCTCTGCGGTGCGGCAAGGGTGGCTTGAGTGGCGAGCTTCTCGGCCTGGCTGCGGTGCTTTTCTGCCTCGCGGTGCCATTTCAGCGCTTCATTCGCCTCGGTGCGCGCGCGACGCCGGTGCTTGCCTTGGCTGAACCAGGTCGCCGCAGCGCCCAGGATCACGCCGACGATGACGGCGAGAAACAGGAAGACGAAGAATGGCGCGCTGACGGAGAGCACACTGTCCTCCGGCCGAAACGGGTTGAGCGCCAGCGTCACGCTCTGACGGTTGGCAACGCTAAGTACGATCAAGATCACGCCAACGGGGACGAGAAAAACGATGTTGATCAGTTTCTTGAACATTCAATCGCTCCATCTTGGCGGCGGCATATGCCTTCCGGTGTCTTAAGGGACAACGGGCGCCAATTGCGCCAAAATGCTGACGTCGGTGAAAATCAGTCCTCGTCGTCGCCGTTCATGCCGGGATTGAGGCGCTCCCGCAATTCCTTGCCGGTCTTGAAGAACGGCACCCACTTTTCCTCGACGAAGACGGAATCGCCGGTGCGCGGATTGCGGCCGGACCGCGACGGCCGGTTCTTGACCGAGAAAGCGCCGAAGCCGCGCAGCTCGACCCGGTTGCCTGACGCGAGCGCGTCGGTGATCTCATCGAGGACCGCATTGACGATATTTTCGACGTCGCGGTGATAGAGATGCGGATTGCGAGCTGCAACAATCTGCACCAGTTCTGACTTGATCACTGTCGCCCCCTCAAATTCTTGTTTGTTTTGCTTTTTCGGTCTGCATGGTGATTACCGACCCGGTGTGGCAGACGCTGCGACGGCGCCGCCAGTCCCTGGACGGTTCAGGCTGGGCATATGTCGCCTTCCTCATTGACCATCAACCTGCCAAACCGAAACAAGACCGTCAAGAAACAACTTGTCGCCCGCAATTTTTTCGAGCCCGCTCATTGCCGGAAAAGCGTCATATCCCAACATCTTGATCCAGTTGGCGGCGATCGCGCCGAGGCCAAATGGCAGGGTTTTTCGCGGCGCCTCCCAATCGACGATCGGCAGGTCCTTCGAGACCTTTTTCTCGGTCAGGAAGGCGCGAATTTCATCCTCCCCCCCCAACGTATCGACGAGCTTGGCTTTCAAGGCCTGGCGGCCTGTAAAAATGCGCCCGTCGGCGAGCAGCAGCGCATCGGGGCGCTCAAGCTTGCGGCGTTCGGCAACCAGGTCGACGAACCAGGCATAGCTGTCGTCGATCATCGACTGGATCATTGCCTTGGCTTCGTCGCTCGCAGGGTGGAAGGGCGACGGCTCCGCCTTGAGCGGCCGCGACTTGATCGATTCCAGCGACACGCCAACCTTGTCCATCAGGTCCTTGATCTGCGGATACTGGAAAATGACGCCAATGGAGCCGGTGATCGAGCTTTCTCCGGCAACGATTGTGTCACCGGCCAGCGCAATCATGTAGCCCGCCGAAGCGGCAAGTGTGCGGACATCGGAGACGACCGGCTTCTTGGCCGCCACCTTGCGGATCGCCTTGTAAAGCACTTCGCCGCCATAGGTCGTGCCGCCAGGAGACGAGATGGTCACGACCAGCGCCTTGACGCTGTCATTGTCGGCGATCTTCTGAAGGCGCTCGAGGAGCTCGCGGTCATCCTGGATCAACCCGGTGATGGTCACGCGGGCCACGTGCTGCCGGTTGCGACCAACGTCGTCGGCGGCTCCCGACCAGGCAAAGATCGCAAGGGCTGCAGCCACAAGCAGACCCGCCACCACAAAGCGCCAGAAGCTCAACTTCCTGCGCAGGCTGCGGCGATCGGCAATGGCGAGTTCGTCCATGTGGCTTTCTCCCGAAAAGTTGGCGCAGCTTCTGTCAGTTTCCGCGGGAACGTGTTATCTGCGCGCTTAGAGCGCATATTCCATAAACACGCTTGGCAACGGTTGAAAGCCGCAGCTGGCGTTTTCGTGTTTCACCCGAGTTTTTTTGCGGCACCATTGTGCGACAGCAAAAAATATCCATATTTGCGGCGACTTACACCATTGTATGTATACGGCCCTTTTTCCGGGTCAGCGACAAAACTATCAGAACCGACAGGCCCTTTCATGTTGAACCACGCGCCAGCCCCGGGCATTTTTGCCGACATGGGTGCGAGCTCCGCCGACGCCTATGCGCTCGCTGCGCGGCATTCCGCGCGCGTGCGCCGGCTGAAGGTCATTCTGCCCGTCGTTGCCGGCCTCATCGCCGCGATCTTCGCCGGCGTAACCTTTGTCAGGGCCTTTATTCCCGTCGACCTGCAGCTCGAAACGGCAACCATCGAAGACGGCAAGATCGTCATGAAGAACCCGGCGATTTCCGGCCGCAACAAGCAGGGCATCAGCTATTCGATGAAGGCGCAGCGCGCGCTCCAGGATATCGCCAACCCGGATATCATCACGCTGCAGACGATCCATGCGGAAATGCCGATGAAAGGCTCGATGATTGCGACCGTGGACGCCACCAACGGCATCTACGACCGCGGCGCAAACACGCTCGACATGAACGCCCCGTTCACCATTTCGGTCAATAATGGCATCAACGCCGACTTCCAGTCGGCGTATCTGGACATCAATGCCGGCGAGATGGAAACGAAGCGTCCCGTTGCGATCAGCATGAAGGGCGGTTCGATCATTGCGCAGACGCTGCGAATGACGGATAAGGGACGTATTGTAACATTTGAGGGCATGGTGAGGGTGAACATCGAGCCCAGTGCCATCCGCAAGAACGCCAAATAGAACCCGGTGCACTCCATGTCGGTCACAACCGCTTCATTTTTCAAGATTTCGGCCAGCCTGGCGATTGCCGGCCTCGGCGCACTGATCATTGCCTCCGGCGCATCCGCCCAAGCCACGTCGAGCAAGATGAAGGGCCTGCAGCTCTCCAACGACCAGCCGATCCAGATCGAGAGCGACAAGCTGGAGATCAAGGACCCGGAGAGCAAGGCGATCTTTACCGGCAACGTCAAGGTCGTGCAGGGCACGACGACGCTTCAGGCCGGCAACATGGTGGTCTTCTACAAGTCCGGCGCAGGCTCGGTTTCGAGCGGCGACGCCGACATCGATCGCATCGAGGTCAGCAACAAGGTTTTCCTCAGCTCAGGCACGCAGCAGGCAACGGCCGACACCGGCTCGTTTGACATGACGAAGCAGGTTTTCGTGCTCAAGGGCGACAAGGTGGTGCTGTCGGAAGGCAAGAACGTCTTCGTCGGTTGCCAGCTCAATGTCCATATGGAAAGCGGGGAGGCCCAGCTCGAAGCCTGCGGCGGCCGCGTGCAAATCCAGCTCGACCCGAAGTCCCGCAAGCAGAACTGACGTAGACCGCTCGTGCAACTTCCCTTTCTCCACAAGCGCAAACGGGTCCGCAAGCCGTCGGCGACAGCCACGGCCGCCTCAGGGCACACGGTCGACAAGGCGCGCTACGACGGTACGCTGATCGCCCGCGGCCTGACGAAGGCCTATCGTGAGCGCCGTGTCGTCAACGGCGTTTCGCTGGTGGTGCGGCGCGGCGAGGCTGTGGGACTGCTCGGCCCCAACGGCGCTGGCAAGACCACCTGCTTCTACATGATCACCGGCCTTGTTCCGGTGGACGAAGGCTCGATCGAGATCAACGGCAACGACGTCACGACCATGCCGATGTACCGGCGCGCGCGCCTTGGCGTCGGCTACCTGCCGCAGGAAGCATCGATCTTTCGCGGACTGACGGTCGAGGAAAACATCCGCGCCGTGCTCGAAGTGCACGACAAGAACCTGGAGCGGCGCGAGAGCAAGCTCAACGACCTGCTCGGCGAGTTCAACATCACGCACCTGCGCAAGTCGCCGGCGATCGCACTGTCCGGCGGTGAACGCAGACGCCTCGAAATTGCGCGCGCGCTCGCAACCGACCCGACCTTCATGCTGCTCGACGAGCCGTTTGCCGGTGTCGACCCAATCTCGGTCGCCGATATCCAGGCGCTTGTCAGGCACCTCACTTCGCGCGGCATCGGCGTGCTCATCACCGACCACAACGTCCGCGAGACCCTCGGACTGATCGACCGTGCCTACATCATCCATGCCGGCGAAGTGCTGACGCATGGTCGCGCCAACGACATCGTCACCAATCCTGACGTGCGCAGGCTCTATCTCGGCGACAATTTCAGCCTCTGAATCTGCCGGCGCGGCGATTCCGGCCGCGACCACGCTTGACCAAACCTTTCCGATAAGCAATTTTTGGGCCAAACGATAAAAGGTCCGTCCGGCAACAGGAAAACAACGCGGGCCTTGAGAGATTTCTCGGGAGTTTCGCGTCAGCATGGCACTGTCCGCCAGCCTACATCTGCGCCAGTCCCAGTCCCTGGTGATGACGCCGCAGCTCATGCAGTCGATCCAGCTGCTGCAGATGACGCATCTCGAACTCAATCAGTTCATCGCCCAGGAGGTGGAGAAGAACCCGCTGCTCGATTTTCAGGCGAATGACGAGGTTCCGGGCACACCGGAGCGTTCGGACACCGGGGACGAGGCGCCGGGCGGCGAGGCCAGCGGACAGGTCGATCTCTACGAGGGCGCCACCTCTGCCTCCGCAGAGCGGCTCGGCGAGCAGCTCGACACCGATTTCTCCAATGTCTATCAGGACGACACCGCACCGCAGCGCGCCGACGCGCCTGAACTGCTGGGCCAATGGAAGTCGATGCCCGGCGGCAGCGAAGGCGAAGACTACGACCTCGATGATTTTGTTGCCGGTCGCAAGAGCCTGCGCGAGACGCTTCTGGAGCAGCTTCCCTTTGCTCTCTCGGATGCTTCGGATCGGCTGGTCGCCCAGCACCTGATCGATCAGCTCGACGACGCCGGATATCTCCAGGCCGACCTGGACGAGGTCGCTCAACGGCTCGGCGCAACACACAAAGACGTCGTGCGGGTACTGTTGAAGCTGCAGCAGTTCGACCCTCCGGGCGTCTTTGCCCGCTCGCTCGGCGAATGCCTGGCGATCCAGTTGCGGGCCCGCGATCGGCTTGACCCGGCGATGGAGGCACTGGTCGCCAATCTCGAACTCCTGGCGCGGCGGGACTTTGCAAGCCTCAAGAAGATCTGCGGCGTCGACGAGGAAGACCTGATCGACATGCTGGCGGAAATCCGCAAGCTCGATCCGAAGCCCGGCACGAGCTTCGAGACCAGCGTCAGCGAGGCGATCGTACCCGATATCGTCGTGCGGGCCGCACCCGACGGCTCATGGATGGTTGAACTCAATCCCGACGCTCTGCCCCGCGTTCTGGTCAACCAGGCCTATTACGCGGCCGTCTCGCGCGGCACGCAGAAGAACAGCGCCGACCAGGCCTTCCTCAACGAGTGCCTGCAGAACGCCAACTGGCTGACCCGCAGCCTCGACCAGCGCGCCAGGACGATCATGAAGGTCGCAACCGAGATCGTCCGCCAGCAGGATGCGTTCCTGGTCAACGGCATCGGCCACCTGCGCCCGCTCAATCTCAAGACGGTCGCCGACGCGATCAAGATGCATGAATCGACCGTCAGCCGGGTGACGTCCAACAAGTACATGCTGACGCCGCGCGGGCTGTTCGAGCTCAAGTACTTCTTCACGGTCTCGATCGGCTCGGCCGAGGGCGGCGACAGCCATTCGGCGGAAGCAGTGCGCCACCGCATCCGCGCGATGATCCAGGAGGAAAGCGCCGAAACCGTGCTTTCCGACGACGACATCGTCGACGGCCTCAAACAGGCCGGCGTCGACATCGCCCGGCGCACCGTCGCCAAATACCGGGAAGCGATGAACATCCCCTCCTCCGTGCAGCGGCGGCGAGAAAAGCGCGCGCTCGCCAAGGCTTCGGGCTTCTGACCGGTGCCGAAGGTTAAGTCGCGTTAACTTTTTTGCGACCTTCAATTGACTCTCTCCGACACAGGCGATATGAGCCCGCCGCAATTGCCGGGGACATGCTCACCCCGGAGGCCGACCGGTGCGACCGGTGGCTGCGACAGAGGCGGCCCCCGCAAGTCTGAAAGGCTTGGATGACGGGACCGCTTGGAATAGACTGGCTGCGCAAATCACGAACGAGAGAGGAAACTCCATGAGTGTGCGTGTATCCGGTAAACAAATGGAAATCGGCGATTCGTTCCGCGCCCGCATTGGCGAGCAGATCGAGCAGGCCGTTACCAAATATTTCGACGGAGGATATTCAAGCCAGGTCACTGTGGAAAAATCCGGGTCGCGCTTCAGCGCCGACTGCAAGCTTCATCTCGATACGGGCGTGGTTATGCAGGCGAACGGTCAAGCGAACGACCCTCAGGCTGCGTTTGACGCGGCGTCGGACCGCATCGAAAAGCGTCTGCGCCGCTACAAGCGGAAGCTGAAGGATCACCATAACGGCAACGGACAGAACGCTGCCGAAGTGGCTTACACAGTGATGGATTCGGTACCCTTCGAGGACGACGAAGTCCCCGAGGATTATGCACCGACCATCGTCGCCGAGAGCTCCAAACAACTGAGGACGATGTCTGTCGCAAGCGCCGTGATGGCGCTCGACATGACGGACGAACCCGTCCTCATGTTCCGCACTCCCGGCAAGGCCGAACTGAATATCGTCTACAGGCGCAACGATGGAAATATTGGCTGGATCGACGCCGCCAATATCAAGGCATGAGTGGAAAAAAGGGGAATGCCGGCATGCCGGCATCCCCCGCCCGCAAATCAGCGGACAGGCCGGAAAATGTGACTTTTCTGTGCATGGAACCCGCCATGACAAAGATGGTTAAAGCCATTGCGACGCATTTATGATGATGTTGTCCGGCTCTAACCGGCGAACGAGGACAAAAGAATGGCATTGGCAGGTCTGCTGCATCAAAATGCGATCATCCCGGCCATGAGGGCCAACTCGAAAAAACAGCTCCTTCAGGAATTGGCGGCAAAAGCATCTAAGATCACCGGGCTTCCCGAGCGTGAAATCTTCGACGTTATCCTGCAGCGGGAGCGCCTTGGCTCCACCGGCGTCGGCAACGGCATCGCCATTCCGCACGGCAAGCTCAACAACCTCCCCTCGATCATCGGCATCTTTGCGCGTCTCGACACGCCGGTCGATTTCGAGGCCCTCGATGATCAGCCGGTTGACCTCGTTTTCCTTCTGCTCGCTCCGGAAGGGGCTGGAGCCGATCACCTGAAGGCCCTGTCGCGCATCGCCCGCGTGCTGCGCGACCACGACATGGTCGCCAAGATCCGCTCGAGCGATTCCGCCAGTGCGATCTATACCCTGCTCGACGACGACGCGACCTCGCACGCAGCCTGACAGGAACGCGCGTCCGCTAAGGACGCGCAACGCTACCGTCAGTAGAGCTGACGCCCGTTCAAATGATCGATGAAAATCCGGAACAACGCGCCCTGGCTCGAAATGCCGAGCCGGCGATAGATGTTCTTGCGATGGATGCGCACCGTTCCCTCGGAGATGTTCATCGTCTTGCCGATCGACAGGTTACTGTGTCCCCTGAGGATCAAACGCACGATGTTGCGCTGCTGCTTGGTCAGCCGATCTGAACACAGGCTCTCGAAAGCAACCTCCATCACATCGTCGCCCTCGTCGGATGGCGGCGGTGCGACGGTCTGGCCCTGCTGTCGCCAGTTGGCCCGGACTGCCTCACGCACGATCGGCTCGTAAACGCGCAGCCGTCCTAGCTCCTCTTCGCTGAAGGCTTTGCCACCGCGGCCGCGCATCAGCGAATAGGTCGCTTGCAGGCCGCCATCGAGCGGAATAACAAAGCCCACTTCCTCGACCAGCACCCCCGTCTCCATCGACACGCAAGGGTGCACCTCGGCAGACGAGGAGAAATCGGACTGGAAGAACCGGTCGGGCGCGAGTTCGCGCATGCGCCAGAGCCCCGCCGGCTGACCGGCGCAGCAGGCGACGTAGAAGGGATCGAGCAGATAGGCGCCACCGAGATAGGCGGCAAGCGCGCTCGCCGAGACCTTGGCCGTATAGCCGTCGTAGAGCACGATCGGCCGGGCATCGTAAGGATAGGCGAACGCAACGGAGAGATCGAAGTCGGTGACCGATCTGAGCATCCGGTCGAGCGCCTGGCCGAATTCCTGCGTGCCGATCAGACCGATCATCGCCGAAATATCGGCGGACTCCCTTGCGAGCATTCCCGTTCCATCCCCCAACCGCACGTATCCCCCATGGGATATCGACAGCCCCCGCTTCGTCAACAATAATTCCCGCGGAGAGAGAAACCGATCCGTCGAGGAGCGGGTCGTTGCTGGCGATCCTCGTCAGCGACGACCCTTGAGGAGGACGCAATGGCAGGCAGGCTTTCAGGCAAGGTGGCGCTGATCAGCGGGGGTGCCGGCGGCTGCGGCCTGGCCGCATCCGAGTTGTTTGCACGCGAGGGCGCCAAGGTGGGGATTGTCGACCTGCCACGCAGCAAGGGCGAGGAGGTTGCGGCCTCGATCCGCGCCAATGGCGGCGAGGCGATCTTTGCGCCGGCTGACGTCTCGGTGTCCGCCGAGGTGACGTCCGCCGTCAAGGCGGTCGAAGCCGCGTTCGGCGCGATCACCGTGCTCTTCAACCACGCCGGCATCCTTGCCGTCGGCCCCTTCCTCGAAACCGAGGAAGACGAATGGGACCGGCTGATGGCCGTCAATGTGCGCAGCATGTTCCTGATGACCAAGGCCGTGCTGCCGGGCATGCTTGCGGCCGGTGGCGGCAGCATTGTCTGCACCTCGTCGATCTCTGCCGTGGCGGCAACGCCGATGGAGGTGCTCTACGACACCACCAAGGGCGCCTGCCACATGTTCGCCCGTGCCATCGCCGTCGAGTTTCGTGACCGCGGCATCCGCTGCAACGCCGTCTGCCCGGGCTTCATCGCCACCGACCACGGCAAGCGCGAACTTGTCGGCCTCAGCAAATACGGCGTCGACGTCTCGGAGGCGGCGATCGCCGCGCAGCAGGGCCGCATGTGCGACCCGAAAGAAGTCGCGAGCGCTGCGCTGTTTCTGGCGAGCGACGAAGCCAGCTTCGTCAATGGCACGCATCTGTTCGTCGACAATTGCTTCACCGCGGTTTGAGGGAGGGGAAAATGCTTCAGGCAGGTGGCCACTGGCGCAACTGGGTCGGAAATCAATCTTGCATCGTGCGCAATCGTGGCGCGCCGGAGAGCGAGGCGGCTCTTTCCGAAATGGTGCGCGAGGCGACGTCGCAGGGGCTCAATGTGCGCTGTGCCGGCTCCGGCCATTCCTTCACACCGGTGGCGTTGACGAGCGGACTGCAGCTGACGCTGTCCGCTATGCAGGGCGTCGTCAACATCGACCAGGCGCGCAAGCGCGTCGCCGTCAAAGCCGGCACCACCATCAACCAGCTCGGCAAGGTGCTGAAATCGAGCGGCCTTTCGCTGATCAACCAGGGCGACATCGACAGCCAGGCGCTCGCAGGCGCGCTGACCACCGGCACCCATGGCACCGGCGCCAAGCTCGGCAACATGGCCTCGCAGATCGTCGGCATGCGCCTCGTTCAGCCCGATGGCAGCATCCTCGTGGTCGACGAGACGACGCCTGACCTGCTCGAGGCGGCGCGGGTTTCGATCGGCATGCTCGGGGTGATCTCGGAGATCACCTTGCAGGCGATGGACAGCTACAACCTGCATGAAAAGCTGTGGCGCTGCACCTTCGACGAGATGATCGAGCAGCATGACGAACTCGCCGCCAAGCACCGGCATTTCGGCTTCTTCTGGTGCCCGATCCCTGAGAGCCGGCACTGCTACTGCCTGCCGGACACGGCTTCGGTCTCGACCACCGACCGGACATCCGACGTCTGCGAGATGAAGGTGATCGACATTACCGGCGACGCGCCGATGGAGCGCGGCTTCGAAAAGATCGCCTACTCCTCCGAGATCTACCCGATCGAATACGTACCGAACTTCCACGAACTCGAATATGCCGTGCCCGTCGCGAACGGCAAGGACGCCGTCAAGGCAGTGCGCAAGCTGATGCTGGAGAAGCACCCGACCTGCATCTACCCGATCGAGTATCGCTTCACCGCCGGCGATACCGGCTGGATCAGCCCTTTCTACGAGCAGGACTCGATTACGCTGTCGGTTTCAGGCGAGCCGGGAACCGACTACTGGGAGTATCTGAAGGACGTCGATACGATCCTGCGCCAATACGGCTCGCGCCCGCATTGGGGTAAACTGCACTTTCTCGGTGCAGAAGACGTCACGGCTCTCTATCCGCGCGCCGGCGATTTCCGGGCGCTTCGAGCCAAGGTCGATCCGGAAGGGCGTTTCCTCAACGATCACCTGCGCCAGTTGTTCGGATAGCAAACAGCGCGACCGCACAAAGAAAAACGCCGCGCAAAGTTTGTTCGCGCGGCGTTTTCTTGATGTTCGTCTTTTGCGGTCAGGCCGTCGGTGCGTCGCCGTTTTCGCCAGCCACGACCTTCGGGCCGCCCTTGGAAACGCCGACCATGGCCGGGCGCAGGACGCGATCGCCGATCACGTAGCCGGCCTGGACGACCTGCAGCACCGTGTTGTTCGGGACCTCTGCGTTCGGGATCTCGAACATTGCCTGGTGGAAATTCGGGTCGAACTTCTGGCCTTCCGGCTCCAGCTTCTTGACGCCATGGCGCTCGAGCGCCGAGAGCATCGAGCGTTCGGTCATTTCCACGCCTTCGATCAGCGTGTTGAGGCCTGCCTCGCCGGCTTCCTTGGCTTCCGCCGGAATGGCGTCGAGTGCGCGGCGCAGGTTGTCGGATACGGCCAGCATGTCGCGGGCGAAGCCGGCGACGGAGTAGGACTTGGCGTCCTTCACGTCGCGCTCGGTGCGCCGGCGCAGATTGTCCATCTCGGCGGCAAGCCGAAGGTACTTGTCACGCAGCTCGTTGTTTTCCGCCTTGGCAAGTTCCAGCGGATCGGGCGTGGCAGCCGCCGCGGCTTCAGCGGCGTCGGCAGCCTCCGGCGCGGCATGGATTGCCTCGTCAGTGGCCTCGGGTCCGTGCTTGTTCGTTTCGTCGGTCATGACGTTCTCCGCAGTGTCGTCTGTGTCGTCCTTAGCATTTTCACGCGCCGCAGGCCTATGCTTGCGTCTCAGCGAAATGCCCAGTGACTGGATTTGAAGCCGATATCGAGGTTTGGGGCCGAAAAATCAAGGGTTCAATCGCGCTGCTTCAGCGCCGCGCGTCTTATCAAACGCGCAAAGGGCGCCGTAGCCCTTTGATGCAGCGGCCAAAAGCGCGTCATCAGCGCGAAAGCCGCGACATCAGCTGCGCCGTATAGTCGACCATCGGCACGATACGCGAATAGTTGAGCCGTGTCGGACCAATGACGCCGACGGCGCCGACGATCCGGTCCTCGCCGTCGCGATAGGGCGCAACGATCAGGGACGACCCGGAGAGCGAAAAAAGCTTGTTCTCCGAGCCGATGAAGATCCGCACGCCCGGCCCGCTTTCGGCAAGGTCCAGCAGCTCGATCATGCTGTCCTTCTTTTCCAGATCGTCGAAGAGCATGCGCAGCCGGTCGATATCCTCCGCCCCCTCCAACCCTTCGAGCAGGTTGGCGCGGCCGCGAACGATCAGCCGCGCCGGCTTCTCGTCCCCTTCGTTGCCCGACCAGATGGCGAGGCCCCGCTCGACCAGATCCTGCGACAGCGCGTCGAGTTCGCCACGCACCGTCTGCTTTACCCTTTCGAGCTGCACGCGCGTTTCGGCGATTGTCTGACCGGCGAGATGCGCATTGAGGAAGTTGGCAGCCTCGGTCAGCTGCGAGCTGGTGACGCCCGCCGGCAGCTCGATGATCCGGTTTTCCACCTGGTCATGCTCGCCGACGAGAACGGCGAGCGCCTTGGTCGGCGCCAGCCGGATGAACTCGACGTGCTTCAGCACCGGATCGGCCTTGGCGGTGATGACGAGGCCTGCGCCGCGCGACATGCCCGACAGCATCTGGCTCGCTTCGGTGAGCAAGGCATCCACCGGCTGGGTATGATCGTCGCGCCGGACATGGCGGTCGATCGAGGCGCGGTCCTCGGCTGAGAGATTGCCGACCTGCATGAAGGCATCGACGAAGAAGCGCAGCCCCGTCTGGGTCGGCAGGCGACCGGCGCTCACATGCGGCGAGTAGATGAGGCCGAGATCTTCGAGATCGCTCATCACGTTGCGCACCGAGGCGGGAGACAGCGACATCGGCAGCAGCCGCGACAGATTGCGCGAGCCGAGCGGCTCGCCGCTCGTCAGATAGGTGTCCACGATGCGACGGAAGATTTCGCCCGAGCGCTCGTCCAGCGCCGCGGCGATTTCCTTTGCTCCGGGATTGCGCAGTACCATGTCACTCCACATCTGCAGGCACATCCTGCCGTGCGCGGAATATAGTGTCCACGATGCCCGATGGCAAAAGGGAAAAAACGGCCGGTCGCCCGGCTATCCACCGGTTCCCTTTGCTCGCGCCATGTTCTAGAAGGCTCACGAGATACGATAGGAGTTGACGATGCGGCCATCCGGCAGAAAAACCGACCAAATGCGCAAGGTTTCCTTCGAGCGCAATTTTTCCAAGCACGCGGAAGGCTCCTGTCTGGTGCGGTTTGGCGATACGCACGTGCTGTGCACGGCGAGCCTCGAAGAAAAAGTTCCGGCCTGGCTGCGCAACGGCGGCAAGGGCTGGGTAACGGCGGAATACGGCATGCTGCCGCGCGCCACCGGCGAGCGGATGCGTCGCGAAGCATCGAGCGGCAAGCAGAGCGGCCGCACGCAGGAAATCCAGCGCCTGATCGGCCGGTCGCTGCGCGCCGTTGTCGATCTGCCAGCCCTCGGCGAGCGCCAGATCTCGATCGACTGCGACGTGATCCAGGCCGACGGCGGCACACGCACCGCCTCGATCACTGGCGCCTGGGTGGCACTCTACGATTGCCTGAAGTGGATGGAAGCCCGCAACATGGTCAAGGTCGAGAAGGTGCTGAAGGACCATGTCGCCGCCATCTCCTGCGGCATCTTTGCCAGCCAGTCGGTGATCGACCTCGATTATCTCGAGGACTCGGCCGCCGAGACGGATGCCAACTTCGTCATGACCGGCTCGGGCGGCATCGTCGAGATCCAGGGCACGGCCGAAGGCAAACCGTTCTCGGAAGAGGAATTCGCAAGCCTGATGGGCCTGGCAAAGAACGGCATTGCCGAGCTGGTGGCGCTGCAGAAGCAGGCGATAACAGGCTGACGAAAAGGACGAAAATGATGGCCCCGGCGCTGGAAGGCATACTGGAGACCGCGCTTTATGCGACGGATCTCGATGCCGCCGAGGCCTTCTACGGCGGTATCCTTGGTCTTCAAAGGATCACGCGCGCCGGAAACCGGCATGTGTTCTATCACTGCGGACAAGGCGTGCTTTTGATCTTCAACCCGACGGAGACGCTGAAACCGCCGATCCCGCACGGCACGACAGGCCAGGGCCACATGTGCTTTCGGGTTGCAGCCGAAGCACTCGATGCCTGGAAGGCGAAACTGGAGGCGGCCGGCATCGCGATCGAAGCGGACACGCGTTGGCCAAACGGAGCGCGGTCCTTCTATTTCCGCGACCCGGCCGGCAACAGCCTTGAATGCGCGGAACCGGGCCTCTGGTCCATCGAATGAACACGAAACGAGACACCATGCGCAAACTGGACAACAAGACGCTGATCGTCGCCAGCCACAATGCCGGCAAGATCCGCGAAATCCGCGATCTCATCGGCCCGCTCGGCTTTGCGGCGAAGTCGGCAGCCGACCTCAACTTCATCGAGCCGGATGAAACCGGCACGACCTTCGAAGAGAACGCGACGATCAAGGCGCTCGCCTCGGCCAAGGCCTCTGGCCTGCCGGCGCTTTCGGACGATTCCGGTCTGGTGATCGACGCGCTTGGCGGCGCGCCCGGCGTCTACACGGCCAACTGGGCCGAGCGCGAGGATGGCAGCCGCGATTTTGCGATGGCGATGGAGAAGGTCGAAAACGCGCTGCAGGAAAAGGGCGCGGCGACGCCCGCCGAACGCACTGCGCGCTTCGTCTCGGTACTCTGCCTCGCCTGGCCGGACGGTCATGTCGAACTCTTCCGCGGCGAAGTCGAAGGCTTCGTCGTCTGGCCGCCGCGCGGCAGCCAGGGCTTCGGTTACGATCCGGTGTTCCAGCCAAAAGGCTACGACACTACCTTCGGCGAGATGAGCGCTGACGAAAAACACGGCTGGAAGCCGGGTGATGCGGAGGCCCTGTCGCACCGCGCCCGCGCCTTCAAGATTTTTGCCGAGACCTGCCTCGGAGCCTGATCGGAGTGGGATGAGGAAAAATGCGTGCGGTTTCCCGCCCGCGCATCCCGCTCCCTGTTAGAAGTGACCATGAGAGACGCAATAATGCAGACAGCCACGCTATCGGCGATCGGTGACGGCATGGACCCCGGCTTCGGGGTCTATGTGCATTGGCCGTTCTGCGCGGCCAAGTGCCCCTATTGCGACTTCAACAGCCACGTGCGCCACCAGCCGGTGGACCAGCCGCGCTTCGTCGCCGCCTTCCTCAAGGAGATGGAAGAGGTCCGGGAACTGTCCGGTCCACGCACGGTCACCAGCATCTTCATGGGCGGCGGCACGCCGTCGCTGATGGAGCCGGCAACGGTGGACGCGATCCTTCAGGGCATCGCCCGTCACTGGCATGTGCCCGATGGCATCGAAATCACCATGGAGGCCAATCCTTCGAGTGTCGAGGCGACGCGCTTCCACGGCTACCGGGCGGCTGGCGTCAACCGCGTCTCGCTCGGCGTCCAGGCGCTGAACGACCGCGACCTGAAATTCCTCGGACGGCTGCACAATGTCGAGGATGCGCTGAAGGCGATCCGGCTCGCGCGCGAGATCTTCCCGCGCATGTCCTTCGATCTGATCTACGCCCGCCCCAACCAGACGGTCGAGGAGTGGGAGCGCGAACTGAAGGAGGCCGTTTCCTATGCGGTCGACCACCTGTCGCTCTACCAGCTGACGATCGAGGAAGGCACGCCCTTCTTCGGTCTGCACAAGGCCGGCAAGCTGATCGTGCCCGACGGCGAGCAGTCGGCGGTGCTCTATGAGGCGACGCAGGACATCACCGCATCGATCGGCATGCCGGCCTACGAGGTCTCCAATCATGCCCGGCCGGGTGCCGAAAGCCGGCACAATCTCACCTACTGGCGCTATGGCGACTATGCCGGCATCGGTCCCGGCGCCCATGGGCGTCTCGGCATCGGCAACGGCAAGATCGCGACCTCGACCGAGCGCAAGCCCGAGGACTGGCTGCATCTTGTCGAGACCTATGGCCACGGCATGATCGAGCGGGAATCGCTGGATCTCGAAGCACAGTCCGACGAGCTGCTGCTGATGGGCCTGCGCCTGAAGGAAGGCGTCGATCTGGCCCGCTGGCAGACCCTTTCCGGCCGCGACCCGGACCCGGATCGCGAACAGTTCCTGATCGATCACGGCTTCATCGAGCGGCTCGGCAATTCGCGCCTGCGCTGCACGCCGGCCGGCATGCTGATCCTCGACGCGGTGGTCGCCGATCTCGCCTGCCCCTGACGGGGGCTGGCGAGCCCAAGAAGCGTTTGATCGCAATCAATCCTGCGTCTCGCCCGACAACGGCGTTGCGAGCATCGACGCACGCTCTTCGAACGCATCGAACCAGCGCGCCAATTGCGGCCGATTGCGAAACGACGGCAGATTGCGGAAGGCCATCCACGAGAGCGTGGTCGCAAGCGCAATCTGGCCGATATCAACCTCTTCGTCCGGGCGGAACGTTGCCTCGAGCCAGTCATAGGTCGCTTCGATCTTTTCCTCGTAGCCATCGGCAAGCGCCGCGTAGCGCAGGTGTTCCGGTCGGCGCTCCCACTCCCAACGAAGCCCAATGCCGGTCTGGGCAAGAACCTGCGCCACCGACTGCAGCCGCAGGGCACGCCAGCGTGGTTCGCCTGCCTCGGGGATCAGCTTGCGCCCATCGTGCAGCGTGTCGAGATAGGCGCAGATCACATCGCTGTCGAAGATCGGCTCCTTGCTCTTACGCAACAGCACCGGCACCTTGCCGAGCGGGTTTTCGGCATAGACCTCGTCGTTGCGCCTTGTCGGGCTGGTCTCGTGGTGGATGACCTCAAGCTGGTCGGCAAGACCGATCTCGTGGGCAAAGACGAGCGCCTTGCGAGCGAAGGGGGAATGGGTCTGGTAATAGAGGATCATATTTATCTCGCGGGATCTTGAGGTGAATTCCTGGTCCTGCGCAGAGATATTGCATTCAGAGCGATAAAGGCGCTCTGTTTTGCGATCGCGCCTGCAAGTTTGTTTCGTTCAAGTCCATTTCGCCGGATGGGCCTTCAACCGACACACGCATCCCGCCCATCGGTCAACAGCAGTGCCGCCAGACGCTTTTCGAGGAACAGAACTTCGGCCCGGCCTGACGCCATGGCGATCGCGCGCCGATAGGCGTCTGCGGCCTCGGCATGTTTGCCCGCCGACGCCAAAAGGTTCGCGCGCGCCGCATGCCACGGCTGGTAGTCCCCAAGGTCTGCTGCGAGCCCCTCAACGATTGCCAGCCCCCGGGCAGCGTCGCCCGCCTCGGCCACGGCCACCGCAGCGTTGAGCGAGACCACCGGTGTCGGCTCGAACCGGAAGAGGGCGGCATAGAGCGCGGCGATTTGCGGCCAATCAGGCCCTCCCTCGCCCAGCCGGCAATCGGCGATGGCAGCCTTGATCTGGAACGGGCCGGGGCTTCGCCGGGCCACGGCACGCGCAAGAAGGGCGCGGCCCTCCGCTATCTGCGCCTGATCCCAAAGACTGCGATCCTGCTCGCTCAAGGGAAGGCTTGCCCCATCAGCACCGATCCGTGCCGCACGGCGTGCGGCGGTCAAGAGGATCATCGCCAGCGCACCCTCGATTTCCGGGTCCGCAGGGCGCAGCCGGTCGATTACTCGCATCAGATACTCGGCCTCCAGACACAGATCCCGCGGGCCTTCTGTTGCCGCGAGATAGCCGGTCGTGAAAATCAGGTAGATGGTGGTCAAGACGGCGTCCAGCCGCGCCGGCCAGTGCTCGGCCGTCGGCACGAAGAACGAGATGCCGGCGCCCGCGATCTTGGCCTTGGCGCGGCTGATGCGCTGGCCCATTGTCGGCTCGTGGTCGAGGAAGGCGCGGGCGATTTCGGTGGTGGAGAGACCGCAGACTGTCCGCAAGGTCAGTGCAACGCGCGACTTCGGCTCTAACGCCGGGTGACAGCAGACGAAGATCAGGCGCAGGCGTTCGTCGGGAATGTCTTCGGGTTCCGCTTCCTCGCGAACGATGAGCTGCGCCAGGGCCTCGGCCTTGCGGGCATCACGGCGGGCACCGCGCAGGCGATCAAGCGCCTTGCGCCGGGCGACCGTCAAAAGCCAGCCCTGCGGCGATGCCGGCACGCCGGTCCGGCCCCAATGCGACAGCGCCGAAACGGCGGCTTCCTGAAGCGCGTCCTCGGCCAGCGACAGGTCACGTAAATTTGCAGCCAGAATGGCAAGCAGCCGCCCCCGATCGGCTCGAAGCGTGCTGTCGAGCAACTTTGCCACCGCGATGGCTTTGGGGACGGCTTGTGTCATGGATCACATGTCAGGAATCATGATCTTCGGGGATCAGTTCGTCGGGTTGTAGTCCATCAGCGGACGCACCTCGATCGTGCCGAAATGCGCCGAAGGTATCAACGCGGCGTAGGTGAGCGCCGCATCCAGATCCTCGACATCGATGACATAATAGCCACCGAGATGCTCGTGCGTCTCGGCAAACGGACCATCCATGGTTTCGACCTTGCCGGATTTGATGCGCAGCGACGTTGCGGTTTCGACCCCCTGCAGGCCTTCGCCCGACCGCAGCACGCCGTCCTCCTTCATCCGCGCGTTGGCGGCGAAGAACCCCGCCATCATCTCCTGGAACTCGGGCGTGCCATAGGCCGGTTCTTTCTGAGGGTCGTTATAGATCAGCAGCATGTATTGCATGATTTTATCTTTCGATTGAGGCAGCCTTCAAAGGCCGACGATGTTGGCGCCGAGGCAGACCATGGCGTTGAGCGCAGAGAGGATGTTGGTGCCGTTTCCGACGTAGCGAAGCGGGTGGCCTGCATTGTCAGCCTTCAGGCCGAAGGGGTGCGCAATCCGCCCGATCAGTAACAGCGCGCCGGAGATATGCAGATACAGCGCCGGAGCCCCCATGCCTTCGGCAAGGATCATCAAAATGACGACGAACGCCGACCATTCGGCGCAATTGCCGTGTTGGCGGATACGCTGGAGCAAAAGGGCGTTGCTGCCGTCACCGAAGGATACGCCCTGCGCGGATCGCATCGCGCTGACGCGGAACCACAGGATCAGATAAATCGCCGCCACGGGCAGCGCATAAAGCGGTGTCACAGTAAAAATCATGGTCTCTCCAATGGGATTGAATAGTCTGAGCGCTCGATGGACGTCCGCGCTTCGCAAATTTCGACATGAGCAAAATTTTTTTCGGAAATTTCGAGGATCGGCCGGCGGGACGATGCACGACCTGCAAAATCAATGCAAGGAAAGGTCGCATTTTAGCAGGTATGCACGCAACATGGTCGCGCGTTGCCGAACGATGGATCACCCCAGGAGCGCCTGGCTGACCGAGCTCATCAACAAAAGCGAGCGCCGCGCGTACGCAGGGCATGAGTCCGGCGATGGAGGATCATGATAGCCTCGCGGGATCCGGCACGAGCGCGTGTTCCCGCGAAGAGATGGGCATTGGCAGCGATGCAGGCGTCCTCATCGATCGCCATGCTGCACATTCGGTTCGTCAGGCCCTACTTCATCGGATCGCCCTTGAGGCGATTGAGTTCGATGCCCCTGGCAACGAGCCGGGCGACCTGTGCTGCGTCGACGTCATCGGCGCTGCGAAGGCGGATATAGGCCATGTCACCCTTGCCGCCGCCCTTCTCCATGCGGGGATCGAGATCGAGCATGTCAGCGCCGCGCCAGAAGCCGAAGGTGACGGAGTCCTTCGTGCCCTTGAACAGGCAGACAGCGCCGCCGGCACCATAGACGGGATGCCCCCACTTGACGATGTCCGTCAGCCCGCCCACCGCGAGGATGGCGTCATGCAGGCGTTTCGCCACATCGTGAGGAACGCCGCTGAGACCGGCAATGTAGTCGTTGACTGTCTTGGTCATGGTCGTCTTCCGATCGTTCGATGCGGTTTGCGTCAGTTCTTGAACGGGATCAGGCTGCGCAGGCGCGGATCCCTGAGCCACAGGCCGCCCCAGGCAATGACGCCAAGATAGAAGCCGAAGAGCAGGTGGGTGAAGAGGGGGCTGCCGGCCCGCAGATGCGTCGCCATGGCGCCGCCGAGATAGCCGGTCAGCAAGATGGCGCCGAGGATCGACGTCCGCGGGTACACGTAAAGCAGCGTGCAAAGCAGCGTCAGAACGCCGAGCAGCCGCGCCAGCCCCTGGTCGGCGGGGTAGCCAAGCGCCACCATGGTATCGGTGACGACCTGCAGCGGCACGAGCTTGATCGCCGCATCAAAGACCAGGAAGGCGACGAGCACGCCGCTCAGGACGCGGCCGAGGATAACGGATTTTGCCGTCGGAGCGGAAATGGCAAGGCTGGTGTTCATGGGGGTTCTCCTTGGATTTCGGTTTCAGTCCAAGGACGAAGCAAGTCGACCGGGCCCGACAGCAGCCTCCAGATTTTTTTATCTTTTTTCGCTGACGCCGGCTTTGACGCGCGGCTCCTCGTCGAGTTTATCAAGTTGCATGCGGATATAGGTGCATTCGGCAGCGTTGGTCGCAAGCGCGATCGCATGGTCGAACGCGACCCGCGCCTCGCGGACCTTGCCAAGCTGTTTCAGCAGGTGTCCGCTCAAGCCGTGGTAATAGAAATAGCCCGATAGTTTCTCCGCCAGCGGTTCGATCATGGCGAGTGCGGCCTCCGGGCCCTGTCGCTTCGAGACGGCGACAGCGCGGTTCAGCGTGATGACCGGCGAAGGCTGCAGGCGTTCGAGTGCCTGGTAAAGCAGATCGATCTGCGCCCAGTCGGTATCCTCCGGACGCTTGGCGCGGGCATGCAGCGCGGCGATCGCCGCCTGGATCTGGTAGGCGCCCGGCTGGCGGTAGCCCATCGCCCTGTCGATCAGGCCCAGCGCTTCATCGATCAACGGTTGGTTCCACAAGGATCGGTCCTGATCTTCGAGCAGGATGACGGCGCCATCGGCATCGAAGCGCGCACGCGCGCGTGAATGCTGGATCATCATCAAGGCCATCAGCCCCATGATCTCAGGCTCCGCGGGGAAAAGCTGCAGCAACAGGCGCCCGAGCCGGATCGCCTCCTCGCAGAGATCGGCAGACACGCTTTCCGGCCCGTTCATGGCCGAATAGCCTTCGTTGAAGACGAGATAGATCATCGTCGCGACGGCTGCGAGCCGGTCGGCGCGATCGGCGGCGTCGGGCGTTTCGAAAGCGAGGCCCGCCGCCGCAACGCGGGACTTGGCGCGGGTGATGCGCTGCTCCATCGCCGCCTCGCTGACGAGGAAGGCGCGGGCGATCTGCTTGACGGAAAGGCCGGAGACGATACGCAGCGCCAGCGCAATCTGCTGGGTCGCCGGCAGCGCCGGGTTGCTGCAGACAAACAGCAGCCGCAAGATATCGTCACGATAGTGGGAGCCGTCCAGCTGATCTGCAAGGCCGCTCTCCTGATCCTCAAGGTCGGAGAGGATTTCTTCGGGCGGCAGCGCCGTCTCACGTGACTGGTGGCGAACCTTGTCGATGCCGCTGTTGCGACCGACGAAGATCAACCAGGCCGCCGGATCACGCGGCGGTCCGCTCTTCGGCCATGCTTTCAAAGCCCGGATACAGGCCTCCTGAAACGCTTCCTCGGCCGTATCGAGATTGCGGAAGTAGCGCAGCAGCGCGCCCACCGCCTGTGGCCGTGCGGAAACGAGTGCGAGGTCTATCCAGGATGTGTCTGTCATGAAGCAAGCTCACTGGGTTTGTAGATGGCAAGGGGGCGGATTTCATAGGAGCCGGCCGACGGGTTGGCGCTGCCGAGGTCACGGGCAAATTCGAGCGCCTCATCCAGAGACACGCAGTCGATGACGAAAAAGCCGAGCAATTGCTCCTTGGTTTCGGCGAAGGGGCCATCGGTGACGATCGTCTCGGCGTGGCTGTGCCGGACCGTCGTCGCCGAGGCCGTCGGCATCAGCCGCGCGATCGGTCCAAGCTTTCCGGCTTCGGCATATTTGCGCTCGACGGCCGCCATGTCACGCATCACTCTTTCGTCTTCCTCCTGGCTCCAGGTATTCGTGACATTTTCGTTGTTGTAGCAAAACACGGCGTAAAGCATGGAGGTCTCCTGCTCCTGAAATAAAGACGTTGCTGCCGACAGATAGCCGACAACGGCGGTGAAAAAAACAGGGCCGGTAGTGCTTTCGCCTACCGGCCCGCAATGCGTGTGAAAGAGAACGCTCAACCGTTGTCGCGGCACTCTAACGTGGGGTTGACGGCTGGCCGGGAAAAGAGGCGCAGAAGCCTTCCGTCGATTGCCGCAAGACCGGCCGCAATCAATGTCATGCCGAGGAAGTGCTTGGGCTCCAACGTCTCGCCGAGGAACATCGCGCCGAGCAGGATGGCGCTGACGGGGATGAGGAAGGTGACCAGCATCAAATTGGTGACGCCTGCCGTTTCGAGAATGCGGAAGAAGAGAACGTAAGCGAGCGCCGTCGAGATCAAGGCGATGCCGATGATCGCTGCCCAAACGTCAAGGCCCGGCATGGGGAGCGTCCAGGGATGATCGATGAGAAGCGACAGCGGCACCAGCATGATGCTCGACGCGGAGACCTGGCCCGTTGCCGTGACGATCGGCGCGACGCCCATGCGCTTGAAGCGGCGAGCGAAAACGCCGGCCAGGGAATAGGAAAGTGCCGCGCCGAGAATGGCAAGCTGAGCAAGGAGGTTCGAGCCGAGGCCGCCGAGCGCTGCCGGCCCGATCATCATGGCGACGCCGAGGAACCCGACGGCGACGCCGGCGAAACGGTTCACGGTCAGTTTCTCGTCATCCGTCAGTAGATGCGCCACGATGACGCCGAAGAGCGGCGTGGTGGCGTTGAGGATCGACGCGAGGCCGCTGGCGATATGCGTCTGACCCCAGACGATCAGCGAGAAAGGGATGAGGTTGTTGAGCAGCCCCATACCGAAGAAGGCCAGCCACACGCGCCGGTCCCGCGGCATCGACAACCCCATCAGGCGTATGATGAGCAGCAGCGCGATCGCAGCGAGGCTGACCCTCAGCGCCACGATGGTGATCGGCGGCAGCGCCTTGACGGCGATGCCGATGAAGAAGAAGGAGCCGCCCCACAGAATGGACAGCGTGATCAACATGCCCCATTCACGGGCACCCATGACCTTGGCGTGAACCGGTTGCAACATAGCCGAAACCCTCATTTGTGTTTATCAGGCTAAATCATGGCGGCATTGACCGCTCTGGATTTGTGCCATTATTCTCAGGATAATTGGCCTTGAACAAACGATCATTTCTCGACACATGATTGAGCTGAGCTAAACCATGTCGACATCCCTTCCCTCACTCGCCTCTCTTCGCGCCTTCGAAGCGACGGCGCGGCATTCGAGCGTCACGAAGGCCGCCCAGGAACTCAGCGTGACGCCGGGCGCCGTCAGCCTGCAGGTCAGGGAGCTTGAGCAGACGCTCGGCGTGACGCTCTTTGAGAGACGGCCAAGGCAGCTGGTTTTGACGGAAGACGGCAGCATCTATTTTGCGACGCTCCGGCGCGCTTTCCGCATGATGCGGGAGGCGACGGAGGAACTGATGGCGCGAAAGCGTGCGCCGGTGCTAACCGTCAGCTGCACGCCAACCTTTGCAGCCCAATGGCTGGTGCCGCGCATCGGCGCCTTCGAACAGCACCTGCCCGGCATCGACGTGCGCATCAGCACGACGAACCGGCTGACGGATTTCCAAAGCGACGGGGTCGATGTGGCGATCCGCCATGGGCTCGGCCGCTATGACGGTCTCATCAGCGAACGGCTGATCGACGACGATCCGGTGCCGGTCCTTCACCCGGCGCTTCGAGCCAAGCGTCCGCTCGACACGCCCGGCGACCTCGCCGGGCATGTGCTGCTGCACGATGTGCACCGCCAGGACTGGCGGCTGTGGCTGGATGCGGCGGGCGCCGACGGAGTGGACGCCGGGCGTGGGCCGGTGTTCGTCAACAGCAACGGCGCCATCGAGGCAGCAAAGGCGGGTGATGGCGTCGCGCTGGTGCGCCTGTCACTGGTGACGCGCGAACTTGCAGATCACGTGCTGGAAGCCCCCTTTCCCGAGGGGGTGATGACCGGGCTTGCCTACCATCTTGTCTATCCGCCAGCGGCGCTGGATCGACCACCGGTTACGGCCTTCCGCGCCTGGATCATCGAGCAGGCGCGCGTGGAACAGGGCGGCGGTGACGCGGCGTCCCTACATTCCCCGCGACCGGCACTCAAAGCCGTGCAGTAAACAAAAAGGCCCGGAAAACCGGGCCTTTTCCTTAAGTCAGTCCGCTGCGACTATTCGTTGATCAGGCGCTTCAGAAGCTCGATCTCGTGGCTGAGCTTGGTGTCGCCCGAGATCAACTCTTCGATCTTGCGAACGGCATGCAGCACCGTCGTGTGGTCACGCCCGCCGAAGCGACGGCCGATCTCCGGGAAGGAGCGCGGGGTCAGCGTCTTCGACAGATACATGGCGATCTGGCGCGGCTTGACGATGACGCGGGTGCGGCGGTTGGAGACGAGCTCCTGGCGCGAGACGTTATAGTGCTTGGCAACGACGCGCTGGATGTCCTCGATGCGCACGCGACGCGGCTCGCCGGCATTGACGAGGTGGCCGAGCAGTTCGTCAACGCGTTCGATCGACAGCTGCGGCTCGAAAGAGCGACGGAAGAGCAACTGGTTGAACGCGCCTTCCAGCTCGCGACCGCTGGCCGTGACGCTACGCGCCACATGGCTCAGGATATCGCCGGAGATGTCGAGCGAGGTATCGTCCTGCCGGGCCGTGTCGAGGCGGCGCTTCAGCATTTCGAGACGCATGTCGTAGTCCGGGCCGTCCATCTCGATGGCGACACCGCCCTGGAGACGCGAACGAACGCGGCTGTCGAGCGATTCCAGCTCCCAAGGCGCGCGGTCGGCAGCAACGACGACCTGCTTGGCGGAATCGAGCAGCATGTTCAAGAGATGGCAGAACTCGTGCTGGATCGACTTACCCTGAAGGAACTGCATGTCGTCGATAATCAGGAGATCGATGTTGCGCAGCGACTCCTTCAGCGACAGCGCGTCATTGTCGCGGATCGCGGTCGCGAAACGCCACATGAAATATTCGGCCGTCAGATAGACGACGCGCGGCGCACGGGCACTCTGCAGCGCCTGGATGGCGATGGCCTGCAGAAGGTGCGTCTTGCCGAGACCGACGCTCGAGTGAATGAAGAGCGGATTGAACCGCACCGCACCGGCGCCGGCTTCGGCGATCGTGCGGGCAGCGGCAAGCGCGACACGGTTCGACGAGCCTTCAACGAAGCTCTCGAAATTGTAGCGCTGATCGAGCGGCGAGCCGAAAAGCGGCGCCTGCGTCGGCCTTTGAACGCTTGCGACGGCGGCCGCAGCGATGGACGCCACCGGCTGAGCCGCGGCCGGACGGCGCGACGGCTGGGCCGGAGCCGTTTCAGCTGCCTGCGGCAGCGCCTCTTCCTGGGTCGTCGGCCGGGCGCCACGGGTCGCGGTGCGCACCAGGATCTCGACCTTCAGAATCTCGCCATCTTCCTTCTGGAAGATCGACGTGATGAGGTCGAGATAACGATTGTTGATCCAGGACTTCAGGAACGTGGTTGGCACCGACAGGCGCACGACGCTCTTGGATACGGAGTGGAGCTTCAGACGCCCGAACCAGCTTGCAAAGACATCCGGTCCGACCTGAGCTTTGAGACGCGCACTTACCCGCTCGAACAGTGCGTCGTGCCTCATGTCGAATTTTTCCCCCGCCGCCTGAGATAGATTGCTTCCGGCCTGGAATGCGTCTCCTTCTTTCTGAAGTGCGCCCGCCGTCACCAAATTCATCTGCATTTTGCCGCCTTCCAATTCATGTTCAGATGCCGTCATCGCTGCCGGCGTCATCTCTTATGTCCCGCGCCCGCGGCGCCCCAGAGGGGCCATGCCGCATTCGCCGAACGTCACAGTCGCAAGCGACGCCGGGCTCCTCATCTCCCGCCTCGCTGCGCGCTACGCGCATCCGCTCGCCCTTGTGGGCCTGCAGACGTCCCCTCGCGCCTAATCGTCAACAATCCCTTGGGTGCGCTCCCGCACCGTTCCGGATCCTCCTCCTCGCCAACAGCTCTCCGCACCCTCGTACGAAGCGTTGAGCCGCGCATTGGACCTTGGTCTCGCGCCAGGTGCCGCTTGCACCGTCATCGAGACCCCGTGCATGCCTCCCCTGCTCGTCGCCGATCAAAGGACAGACATGCGGCCTTGCAAAGCGCCACAGCGCCCTTGCAGCCCGACAGGGCGCACAGCGCTGTAGGCGGCCGCGTCACAATCATAAGACGAAAGTTCCTCGTCCGGTGTGGAGTGACCCAACCGGTTTTTTACCTTCAACTTGTCTGATTGAACGACGTGGAGCCGCCCTGATACAAAGGACAGAAACATCGAAGCCATTTCTTGGAAATGGCCTTTTTTGCTTCCTTTTACAGATGTGGTCCGTGTCCCCTGTGGAGGGCATTTAGGCAGGATCGATGGGCAAGATCAATCGCGATTTTTACGCAACCTTAAGCGCCGGCCGTTGACTCTCCCGCCGCCATTTGCTTGCCGCATTCCGAGTCCGTGAAGAATCCCTGTTGAATCAAGGGTTTTGATTTTCCGCCCTTTGCTTAGCTGGCGAAAAAGAAAAAAAATAAAAATTCGCTTGACTCAATACGGGCCTCGGAGACCCCCAGCCAGAGACATCCATTTGATAAGGACCTCTCGCAAGTCATTGAAAAACTTATATAAAATTTGTCATCGCCCTGACATACGGAAAGACTACCAGATGAGCGCTCGCGATGACAGAAGTATGAATCCGAAAAGCCCGGCGCAAGGGCCGGGCTCTCGATCAACAGATTTTTCTTAGCCGGATTAGGCCGAAAGCGACTTCACGCGCTGTGCGAGGCGCGAAACCTTGCGCGATGCAGTGTTGGCGTGCAGGACGCCCTTGGTGGCTGCGCGCATCAGCTCGGGCTGAGCTGCCTTGAGCGCTGCGGCCGCGACGGCCTGGTCGCCGGTTGCGATCGCTTCTTCGACCTTGCGGATGAAGCCACGGACGCGCGAACGACGAGCCTTGTTCACTGCAGTGCGGCGTGCGATCTTGCGGGTCGCCTTTTTCGCCGAAGTTGTATTGGCCATTGGTGCCTCTCTTCGAAAACTGACATGAACTCCGCCCTCGCCGTGCCGGGTCACTGCGACCTGTCATCAAAGCAATTCGGGAGTATTTCCGGAAAGCCCAAATGGCGTTCCAAACTGAGGGCGGCGTATAGCTGGAAACGGCCGCCCCGTCAACGCGCATTTTCCAGAATCTGCGCGCCATGCTCCGGCTAGCGATGTTTGAACTCCGGCTTGCGCTTGGCGACGAAGGCGGCCATGCCCTCTTTCTGGTCTTCGGTCGCAAACAGCGAATGGAAAAGCCTGCGCTCGAAACGTAGGCCCTCGGCGAGGGTCAACTCGAGCGAGCGGCTGACCGCTTCCTTCGCCATCATGACGGCCGGCAGCGAGAAGGACGCGATCTTGTCGGCCGCAGTGAGCGCCTCCTCCATCAATATGTCCGGCGCCACCACACGCGAAACGAGTCCTGCGCGCTCGGCCTCGGCCGCATCCATCATCCGGCCCGTCAGGACCAGATCCATGGCCTTGGCCTTGCCGACGGCGCGGGTGAGCCGCTGCGAGCCGCCCATGCCCGGGATGACCCCGAGGGTGATTTCCGGCTGGCCGAATTTCGCGGTCTCCGAGGCAATAATGAAGTCGCACATCATCGCCAGCTCGCAGCCGCCGCCGAGCGCATAACCGGAAACGGCAGCGATAACCGGCTTGCGGGCGGCCGCCACCTGATCCCAGCCGCCGATGAAGTCGCCGAGATAGCTTTCGACGAAATCGAGCGTCTGCATCTCCTTGATGTCGGCGCCGGCGGCAAAGGCCTTTTCCGAACCGGTGAGCACGATGGCGCCGATCTCCCTGTCGGCATCGAAGGCTTTGAGCACTGCGGCGAGTTCGCGCATCACGGTCGAGTTCAGCGCATTCAGCGCCTGCGGACGGTTGAGCGTCACAAGGCCGACGCGGCCACGCGTTTCGACCAGCAGCGTTTCATAGGTCATTGCAGTCTCCTCCAATTCATCTCAGATCACCGGCCGCAACCGGCCGCGCGTTCATTTCTGGCAATGCGGGCAATAGAAGGTCGAGCGCCCCGCCTGCACGATCCGGGCGACCGTACCGTCGCAGCCCGGCGTGCGGCAAGCCTCTCCCTCGCGATCGTAGACCGAGAAGGAGTGCTGGAAGTAGCCGAGCGAGCCATCGGCCTGGATATGGTCCTTCAGCGACGAGCCGCCAGCCGCGATGGCATCGGCGATGACCTCGCGGATGGACTCCGTCAGCCGCAGCAGCCCGTCCTTCGGCTTGCCGCGCTTGTCGACGAGTTCGCCCGCGGGTTTCACCGGCGTCAGATGCGAGCGCCACAGCGCCTCGCAGACATAGATGTTGCCGAGCCCGGCAATGTTCTTCTGATCGAGCAGGGCGGCCTTCAGCGGCTGCGCCTTGCCGGAAAAGCGCGCGGCAAGATAGGCGGCATCGAGTACGTTGCCGGTCGGCTCCTCGCCGAGTGCCCGGAAATAGGCGTGGGCCGCGACCGTTTCCCGGCGAGCGAGATCCATGAAACCGAAACGGCGCGGATCGTTGTAGATCACCCGGACCGGGCCTGCGGCACCGTCGAGATGGAAGATGACGTGATCGTGCTTCTCGTCCTTGCCGCGCGGGTGGTGGAACTCTCCGGGGGTCGTCGGTGCCGCGCCCGCCTCGATGCGGAAGGAACCGGACATGCCGAGGTGGGCGATGATCACGTCGCCGGCTTCGAGATCGATCATCAGGTATTTGGCCCGGCGCGACAAGGAGACGATGCGCTGGCCTGAAACGGTCGCGGAAAAATTCGCCGGAAACGGAAAGCGCAAGTCCGGCCGGCGCAGTTCTGCGGCGACGAGCAGCGCGCCTTCCATGGTCGGCGCCAGGCCGCGCTTGACGGTTTCGACCTCGGGCAACTCCGGCATCCCTGCACTCCTGCGTTCTCAGCCGCCGGGTGCGGTGGCTGGCATTTCCTTGGCGGCATTCTTATCCTATAGGGGTGCGCTATGCCGCAGCCGCTGCCCCGCCCACGAGATAGCGCGAGACGGGTGTTTTCGCTATGGTGCGGCAAAATTTTGGTTCAGGTGGAGTTCTTCGTATGACGGATCAGCGCGTATCGGCCGACGGCGGCATGGAAACATCCTTCGGTTTCCGCAACGTCGGCGCCGGCGAGAAGCAGCCGCTGGTCAACGACGTGTTCCATAAGGTCGCCAAGCGCTATGACATCATGAACGACGTCATGTCGGCCGGCCTGCACCGCGCCTGGAAGGACGCGATGATCGCCTCCCTCAACCCGCCGCGGCGCGAGGGCTACAAGACCCTCGACGTTGCCGGCGGCACCGGCGATATCGCCTTCCGCATCATCGAGGCATCCGATCGCAAGGCGCATGCGACCGTGCTCGACATCAACGGCTCGATGCTCGCCGTTGGCGCCGAACGGGCGGAAAAGAAGAAGCTGTCGGCCAATCTCGATTTCGTCGAGGCCAATGCCGAAGAGCTGCCCTTCGAGGCGAACAGCTTTGACGCCTATACGATCGCGTTTGGCATCCGCAATGTGCCGCGCATCGACGTGGCGCTGAAGGAAGCCTATCGCGTCCTGAAGCGCGGCGGCCGACTGCTGGTGCTCGAATTCTCCGAGGTGGAGATGCCGCTGCTCGACCGCTTCTATGACGCCTGGTCGTTCAACGCGATCCCGAAGTTCGGCAAGCTGATTACCGGCGACGAAGCGCCCTACCAGTATCTGGTGGAATCGATCCGCAAATTCCCGAACCAGAAGGACTTTGCGGCGATGATCAAGGAGGCCGGCTTCTCGCGCGTCTCCTTCACCAATTATACCGGCGGCATCGCGGCGCTGCATTCCGGCTGGAAAATCTGATCCCCATGAGCACGCCTGGAGCATATATCCGCCTCGCGCGGATCGGCTGGGTTCTCGTGCGCGAAGGCGTCGTCTCGGCGATCCCGTCCGAGCACCTGCCGCCCTTTGCCCGTTTCGCCCAGAAGGCAGCAGGGTTGCTGGCGCGCCGCAAGGTGCCGGGCGAAGAGCGCAGCGACCGGCTGTCGCGCGCCGTCGCCCGCCTCGGTCCGTCCTACGTGAAGATCGGCCAGTTCCTGGCAACCCGGCCTGATGTCGTCGGCGCCGAGTTCGCGGCCGATCTGTCGCTGCTGCAGGACAGCATGGCGACGTTCCCCCAGAGCGAGGCGAAAGCCGCAATCGAAGGATCGCTCGGCCGCAAGGTCGAAGACCTCTATGCCGAGTTCTCCGAACCGATGGCGGCCGCTTCGATCGCCCAGGTTCATCCGGCGATCGTCATGCGAGACGGCCAGCCGGACAAGGTTGCCGTCAAGGTCATCCGCCCCGGTGTCCGACTGCGCTTCGCCTCGGACATCGAGGCGATGTATCTCGTCAGCCAAATGCAGGAACGGTTCCTGCCCTATACGCGCCGGCTGAAGCCGGTCGAGGTGACGAAAACGCTGGAGCAGACGACGAAGATCGAGATGGATCTTCGGCTGGAGGCGGCCGCCCTTTCCGAGCTCGGCGAGAACACCAAGGACGATTCCGGTTTTCGCGTGCCGAAGGTCGATTGGGAGCGGACCGGCCGCGACGTCGTCACCATGGAATGGATCGAAGGCGTCAAGATGTCGGATATCGAGGGGCTGAAGGCTGCGGGTCACGACCTCAACCAGCTCGCCGAGGTGCTGATCCAGTCGTTCCTGCGCCACACGCTGCGTGACGGCTTCTTCCATGCCGACATGCACCAGGGCAATCTCTTCGTCGACGACGCCGGCCATATCGTCGCCGTCGACATGGGCATCGTCGGACGTCTCGGCAAGAAGGAACGGCGCTTCCTCGCCGAAATCCTCTTCGGCTTCATCACCCGCGATTACCAGCGCGTCGCCGACGTGCATTTCGAGGCGGGCTATGTGCCCTCGCACCATGACGCCGCCAGCTTTGCCCAGGCGATCCGCGCGATCGGCGAGCCGATCCACGGCCAGCCGGCCGAAACCATCTCGATGGCAAAGCTGCTGACGCTGCTTTTCGAAGTCACCGAACTCTTCGACATGCAGACGCGTCCCGAGCTCGTCATGCTGCAGAAGACCATGGTGGTGGTCGAGGGCGTGGCCCGCACGCTCAATCCGCGCTTCAACATGTGGAAGGCGTCGGAACCGGTTGTCGGAAAATGGATCCGCGACAATCTCGGACCGAAGCGCATCGTTGGCGACCTGCGCGACGGCCTGCATGCCGCGCTTCGGCTTGCCGAAGCTGCGCCCGAAATCGCCGCCCGCACGGAAAAGTTTTCGAGCGAGATCATGGCGATGAGCGAAAACGGACTGCGCTTCGATGCGGAGACCGCGCATGCGATTGGCAAGGCGGAAGCGAAACATACGCGCTCCGGCCGCATCGCGCTGTGGCTGATCGCCGCCACGCTCGTCTACATCGCCTGGCAGGTGACCTGACCCCTGTCCGCGCCACCCAACCGGCGCGGATGGGCTTGTCTTTCCACTTGCGCTTGCTATCCTCGGCGCATGGACAATCGCTCGATTCTCGTGATGGCACTTTGCACGCATACCCCAGGGGTGTGCGGGAGATCTGTCGCGCTGATTTAAGCGAGCCGTCCCCCACCAACCCTGCCGAGGCGAGCAGGGTTGGGTCCTGTTTCCTCGGAGCAAAAGAGAGGAAACAATGACCGAGACAACCGACCCCTCAAAAATCAATATCCGCGCGGCCCGCATCGTCGATTTTGAAGCGATCGCGGCGCTGATGAGCCAACCGGGCATCCGCTCGGGAACGTTACGCCAGCCCTTTTCGACCCCGGAACTGACGCGAAAATGGTTGGAGAGCCTGTCGGACGACAGTGTCGTCATCGTTGCCGAGCGCGCCGGACGGATCCTCGGCATGGCCGGCCTGCACCGCAGCAAGGGACGGCGCCATCATTCGGCGGCACTTGGCATCAGCGTCGACGACAACCATCGCGGCGAGGGAATCGGTAAGTCATTGCTTACAGCTCTGATCGATGCCGCCGACAACTGGCTCGGCATCAGCCGCATCGAACTGACCGTCTTTACCGACAACGAGCCGGCCATCGCGCTCTATCGCAAGGCGGGTTTCGAGATGGAAGGCACGCACCGGGCCTATGCCCTGCGAAACGGTATCTTGGCCGACGTTTTCGCGATGGCGCGCATCCGCGCTCCGGCAGCGCCACAAGCCGGATAGAGGCCGGCAAGACCCGGCAGACGGCATGGGCCAAAGCCGGCGGTCGAGGCTTCCGCAACCGCCGGCTATACCCATGTTCCATCCGGAACTGCGAATATATCAGCGCCATGCGATGGTCTTTTCATGGATGGCGAAGGGTCATCCCAACCAATCCAGAGGAGAGACCATCATGCGCAAGTTCATCATCGCTGCGGCTGTTGCCGCTACCGCCGCCATCTCCTTTGCCGCACCATCGAACGCCGGCGGATTCTCGATCGGCTTCAGCAACGGATACTATGGTCATGGCTGGAACGGCCGCGTCGGCTATGTCGGCGGCTACTATGGCGGCCCGTATTACTACGAAGCCGAGCCCTATTGCTTCCTCAAGACCGTGAAGCGCTACGACAGCTACGGCAACCTCTACTACAAGAAGATCCGCATCTGCCGCTAACAGGCAGAGCAAGGGAGGACGCTTGAGAGCCCGGCCGTATTGCGGCCGGGCTCTTTCATTTGGCCATGCCGGAAATCAAATCGGTACCCCCTTGGACAAAACTGGTGTAGCTGCAATCGCAAGCCACTTTGAATTCCGCAATCGAGGAGAACCGGTCATGGATCTTGGCATCGCTGGAAAACGCGCGCTGGTGCTCGGCGCAAGCAAGGGGCTCGGTCGCGGCATCGCCGAGGCGCTGACAGCCGAAGACGTCATCGTGGCGCTGACGGGTCGCGATGCGGCAGCGGCGGCCAAGGCGGCGAGCGAAATCGGCCCGTCCGCACACGGCTACGCGCTCGACCTGTCGAAGCCCGATACGCTCGATAACCTGCTCGATGAGATCGCAGCCGATTTCGGTGCCATCGACATTCTCGTGCTCAACGGAGGCGGGCCGCCGCCGTCTTCCGCCGCGGACGTCGACCCGGATTTCTGGCGCGCCCAGTTCGATACCATGGTGCTTGCCGGGATGCGCATCACCGGCCGGCTGCTGCCGGGCATGCGGGAGCGCCGGTTCGGACGCATTATCGCCGTCGCGTCCACCAGCATCCGCGAGCCAATCGCCGGGCTCACCGCCTCGAACGCACTCAGAAGCGCCGTTGCCGGGTGGCTGAAGACCCTTGCTGGAGAGGTTGCGCCCGATGGCGTGACCGTGAACCTTTTGCTTCCAGGGCGGCTTGCCACCGACCGAACGCTCAGCTTCGACCGGATGGACGCCGAAAGCGAAGGTGTCGATGTCGCCACGGTCGCGGCACGCAGTCAGCAGGAAATCCCGCTTGGCCGCTACGGCACACCGGCAGAGTTCGGTGCGGCCGCAGCTTTCCTCGCCAGCCGCCAGGCGAGTTACATCACCGGCGTCGCCCTGCCTGTCGACGGCGGCCTCAGCCGCTCGATGCTGTAACGCCCCGATGCCCATCCTAAACGGAGCGCCGGTCCGCTGATCGGCCCTTCGGCGATGGCCGAGCGAAGGCTGATCTGGTCTTGAACGACGTCGCCGATGCAGCGGCAATCGATAGACCTGTCCATTCGTATTTCCACTCGTCACTATCCAAACATTTAATTTCCAGATGGATCGCGGGCTGCCTATGGTCAGCCCGAGGGGTCGCGTTCGTGAACCAACGTGCGCCTTGCACCCTTGAAATGGACACGGACCATCTCAAGTAAGCACAGGACCGAACGCCTGCGCGATCGAAGGCCTTCCGTTGGGAGGTCCGCTTCAACTGCAAACACCGGGGTTGGTCACCATCCGGCTGCCCCGCAAGCTTGGGAAGACCAGATGCGACCAGGACTTTTCGGCGCGCTGATCGGCGCGTCGATTTCCATCCTCAGCCTTTCACCTGCAATCGTGGGGGCCTCCATGCTCGATGATCAATTGATTTCCGCCGCCGGGACCGGTGACGCAAAAAGGGTGCGAACGCTCGTGAAAGAGGGGGCAAGCATCGAGGCGCGCGATGCGAGCGGTGCAACGGCACTGCTTGTCGCCACCCACGAAAACCGTCTCGACGTGGCGCGGGCGCTCATCGAGGCCGGCGCCGACGTCAACGCCAAGGACAAGATCAACGACAGCCCCTATCTCTATGCCGGCGCGCGTGGTCATCTGGAAATCCTGAAGCTGACGCTTGCCAATGGCGCCGATCTCAAGAGCACGAACCGCTATGGCGGAACGGCACTCATCCCAGCCGCAGAGCGCGGCCATGTCGAAACCGTCAAGACGCTGATCGACGCCGGCATCGATGTCGATCACGTCAACAGGCTCGGCTGGACGGCGCTGCTGGAAGCGATCATCCTCGGCACCGGCGGCGAAAGGCACACGGACATCGTGCGACTGCTGGTCAAGGCGGGCGCCGACGTCAACCTTGCCGACGGCGAAGGTGTAAGCCCGCTCGCACACGCCCGAAAGCGCGGCTACGACGAGATCGTGGAACTGCTGACCGACGCCGGCGCCCATGAGAGAGAACTGCCATGAACCAGGAAGCGAGCTATCTGGCCGAGGCGGTCGCACTCGCCCGCCGCAACGTCGAGAACGGCGGTCGCCCCTTCGGCGCCGTCGTCGTCAAGGACGGGGAAATCGTTGGCCGCGGCGTCAACGAGATGCTGTCGACTGGCGACCCGACATCACATGCGGAACTGAACGCGTTGCGCGCCGCCGCCCGCGCGCTCCGTTCGCCGCGACTTGAAGGCGCCGCCGTCTATGCCAGCGGCCAGCCCTGCCCGATGTGCCTTGCGGCCATGCGCATGGCCGGCATCACCGAGATCGCCTACGCCCATTCGAATGCGGATGCGGAGCCTTTCGGCCTGTCGACGGCGACGATCTATGCGGAACTGGCAAAACCCATCGATGAGCAGGCGATGCGCTTCCGCCACGTACCGGTCGACGAGACCGACGCGCCGCCGCTCTATGTCGCCTGGCAAGCGCGGCAGAAGAAGGACTGAGGTCTGGCGGGGATCGGCCAACCATCCCCCTTGCCGGAAACACGCAACGGCTGTAATCGCAAAAGGAATTCCCGCCTACCGCTCCACATTCCCCAGAGGAAATCGGGCGGTCTCCAGCCTGCAGGTGTCCGTGATGAACGCATACTCCGAAAACGCCGGCCGCCGTGTGGCGCTGCTGCTCATCGCTGGCTCGGGCGTCGTGACGATTGCCAAGGGCATGAGCCTCACCTTTCTCGCCCTGCGCCTGCAGGCGGATTTCGGTCTCAGTCCTGCAAGCATCGGCGCGCTCATCGGGGCGGGCCCCTTGCTCGGTGCCATCGTCAGCCCGTTTGCGGGTATGGTTTCCGACCGGATTGGGCGCAAGTGCGTGCTTACCGCAGCGCTGTTCATGGCCGGGCTGGCACTCGCCGGGCTTGGACTGGCGCAAACGATCGCCGCCTTCGCGCTCGCCCATATCGTCTCTGCCGTCGCGGCCGCCGTCTACGAGCCCGTTGCACGCGCCTTGATGAGCGACGCTGCACCTGCGCATCTGCGTCTCAAGGTCTTTTCCTGGCGCTACCTTGCGATCAATGCCGGCTGGGCCATCGGGCCGCTCATCGGGGTCTGGGTCGGAGCGGCCTATGCGACGCTCTTCGTCATCGCCGGGGTCATGCACGCGGCCTTCGCGCTCGTCCTGCTCTTTGCCGTGCCGGAGACCAGGAGCGTGCAGGCGATCGGGAGCGAGCGGGATGCGCCGAGCACCGCGGGCTGGCGCAACCTTATGGCCGCCATGCGCGACCGCCGGCTGGTCTTCTTCGTCGTCGGCGGCACGTTGATGCTTGCCGTTCATGGCCAGTGGTCGGTGACCCTGTCGCAATATCTCAACGCCGGTTTCGCAGATGGCGTCACCCTCTTTGCGGTCCTGGTTTCGACCAATGCCGCAACGGTTCTGATCACCAGCACCCCTGCCCGTTTCGTCATTGAAAGGATCGGTGCCTTGCGGGCGCTTTCGCTCGGTTGCCTTCTGTTTCTGATCGGCGAAATCGGTTTTGCTGCCTCGTCCGACGCAGAAATGCTGATCGCCTCCATGGTCCTCTTCACCATCGGCGAAGTGCTCGTCGTGCCCTCGGAATACATGCTGGTCGACGGCATTTCCGATGCCGGCAATCGCGGCACCTATTTCGGGGCGCATTCGCTCTCGTCGTTCGGCAACTTCCTCGGCCCGCTCATCGGCGGCCTCGCCCTTGGCACTGTCGGCGGCGCCGGCATGTTCCTGCTCTTTGCCGTGCTATCGGCGGCCAGCGCGCTGATGTTTGCAATCGGACAGTCCATGCCTCCGCCGCGCCCGCAGGCCGTACGCGCCGAGACAGCCGGCAGTGATGCTGTCAGCGGCGATCTGTTGCGACTGGGTCAGCCCGCATAAGCACGTGCCGGCTACCCGCCCGTTGCAGGCGTCGACGCACTGATCTGCTGTTGCACCCGCTCGAGCGGCCCGGGCGCCAACGCCGCCGGCGGCTGGTAGGGATTGGAAAAGGCGTAGATCAGGAACAGGATGATGCCGGTATAGGCGCCGAAGAGGCAGAGCAGCAGCAGATTGCGACGCACCGGCGGATAGGAATAATAGGCGAGCGCAATGAAGATCACGCCGGAAAGGGCTGCGAACCAGAAAATGCTGTCCATCTGGTCCGCAACGTTGCTTTCCCGCTTGGTTCGGCTTTGCGAGATGTCGTGCAGCCGCTCCAGCATCTGGCTGCGCAGGCTTTCCTGGCGTTTGTTCGCGGGCTGGAGATCAAGGACCTGCTGATAGGCATGATCCCAATGGACCCAGGCCTGCGGTGAAAGACGGCCCTTGTCCGCGAGTGACTGCCATTCGCCATCGATCACCTCGGCCGCATAGGCGGAAATCGCCTGCTGGATCGGCGCCTTGACCGCCTCGCCATACCGTCCGGCATCGTAGAAGATATCGGCAATGGCGCCGGCTTCGGTCGCCATCTCGTATTTGAGCTGCTGGTACTCGACCATCTCCTGCGCGAAGACGAGCGCGAGGATGAGGCCGTGCAGCGCCGAGATCCGGAAGATGACCGAGCTGGCAAGCTCTTTTTCATGCCCTTCCGGTTCACCGCCCATGATCAGCCGCATCAGGAAATAGGAGGCGAGCGTCAGCGCGACCGTGCCGAAAACGAAGAGGGCACCGAGCAGCATTTCGACGATCATCTTCCCCTCCGCCCGTCGAAAACAGATCGCAATTCTGAGCGTACGGCCGCGGAAACACAACGTTGTGCTTCATTGGAAGGCGCGTGTTCCGGCTGTCTTGCGGATGGATGAGACGCTATGCTTGCATGCGCCGCCACCTTTTCGACACTGCCCGCCCGTAAGCACTGCGCCGAAACAGGAGTAAAAACAACATCATGAATGCGCCAACCGAACAGACCGTGCTCAAACGATCGATCGCTGCGACCATTGTCGTCGGCGCGACGGGTGTGCTGTTCGGACTGTTGTCCGGTTCGGTTTCGATTGTGTTCGACGGGGTGTTTTCCGCCGTCGACGCCGCCATGACAGTGCTGGCGCTCGGCGTGACGCGGCTGATCCCGAGGCAGAGCAACCGCTTCCAGATGGGCTTCTGGCATATCGAGCCGATGGTCCTGCTGTTCAATGCCGGACTCTTGGCCTCGCTTTCCTTCTACGCACTCATCAATGCGGTCGACTCGCTTTTGACCGGCGGGCGACAACTCGCCTTCGACTGGGCGATTGCCTATGCCGCCGTCGTTGTCGTCATCTGCGCCGTCATGTTTGTCTACGGGCGGCGGGCGAACCGCACGATCGGCTCGGAATTCCTGGCGCTCGACGTGCGCGCCTGGGCGATGTCCGGCACGATCACGGCCGCCCTGCTCGTCGCCTTCCTCACAGCCGCGGCGCTCAAGGGCACAGCTTACGAACACTGGACGCCCTATGCCGACCCGGCGATCCTCATCGTCTTGACGCTCTGCCTGATCCCGCTACCGATCCTGACCGTCTTCCAGGCGTTGAAGGAGATCCTGCTGGTGGCGCCCGCCGAACTCGACGAGCGCGTGCGCCAGGCAGCCGCCAACGCCGTCGACCGCCACGGCTTTTCCGATTACCGCACCTATGTCGCCAAGGTCGGTCGCTCCAGGACGATAGAGGTCTACCTCATTGGCAACCCGGATCGGAACGTCGGAACGCTCGCCGATTTCGACCGGATCCGCAGCGAGATCGGCGATGAGATCGGCGATCCCGGCCATGACCGCTGGCTGACGATTGCCTTTACCGGCGACGTGCGCTGGGCGGAATGATCAGCCCGTGCGTCACCGCGATCAGAAAAGCTCGATCCTCCTGGTAATCCCGATCGCCTCCAGAAACGCCCGGTCGTGGCTGACGACCAGCAGCGCGCCATCGTAGGCGCTGAGGCCCGCCTCGACGGCCTCGATGGCATCGACATCCAGATGGTTGGTCGGCTCGTCGAGGATAAGGAGCTGCGGCGGGCTATTTCCTCCGAGCACGCAGGCGAGCCCTGCCCGCAGCATCTGACCGCCACTGAGGCTTGATACGACCTGTAGGGCCGCATCCGCTCGGAACATGAACCGGGCGAGCGCCGCCCGGCATGCGTTCTCGCTGGCGCCGGGGTTGAGGCGCCGGAAGTTGTCGCGGATCGAGAGGCGGGGATCGAGCAGGCTCACCCGCTGATCAAGCATGGCATGGGCGACCTGAACTTGAACACGGCCCGACCAGGGCCGAAGCTCACCCGTCAACAGCGACAGGAGCGTCGTCTTGCCCGAACCGTTGCGGCCGATGAGCGCCACGCGCTCCGGGCCGATGATCGAAAGCGACAGCCGGTCGACAACGGGTTTTCCCGCCTCGTAGCCCACGCTGGCATCGCTGATCTGCAGCACGCTCCGCCCTGTGGGCAGGCCGGTCGGTGGCAGGCGCACGGTCAAAGGCTGCAGGATTTCGACGCGCTCACGCGCCTCCATGAGATCGCCGATCGCCTGCTCGCGCCGGCGATCGGCCAGCCGGGCGTTGTCCCCGCCAGTCTTCTCGCTGCGCTCCTTCCTTGCATCAAGCAGCAGCAGCGGCGCATCGCCCTTGGCGCGTTTGCGGCGGCCGGCCGCGTCCTTGTGCGCCTTGCGTTCGGCCACCTCCTGCGCCTTGCGCTCGACCTCTGCCAGACGCCGCTCGGCATCGGCCAGATCGTGGCGGGCTGACGCCAGTTCGAGCGCCTTGCGCTCACGGTAGTGGCTCCAGTTGCCGCCATAGGTCGTAGCGCCAAGCGTTGTCAGCTCGACGATCGCGTCCATTTCCTCCAGCAGCTCGCGATCATGACTGACGACGATGGCGCCGCCGCGCCAGTTCGCCATCAGCGCGGCAACGGCCGCGCGACCTTCGCGATCGAGATTGTTGGTGGGCTCGTCGAGCAGGATGAAATCCGGTTGCTGGAAGATGAGGGCCGCGAGTTTGACCCGCGTCATCTGCCCGCCGGACAGGGCGGCAAGACGGGTTTCCGACGATGCATCGAAACCGACGCGGGCAAGGGTTTCCGCCATGCGGGTTTCAAGCGTCCAGTCGGCAACGGCCAGCTCGTCGAGAGTGGCGATCCCCTCCTCCGCGCGTTGGAGAACGGCAAGCGCTTCGGAGATACCGAAGAGATCGGCGACGGTCTCGTCAGCCATGACCTGGACGGTCTGGCTCAGGATACCGAGGCTCCCGGCAACGGTGACCTTGCCGGCTTGCGGCGCGAGCGTTCCGGATATCAGGCGCAACAGCGTCGACTTGCCGACACCGTTGCGGCCGACGAGGCCGGTGCGCGCGGGACCAAAGGTCAGATCGAGATCGGAAAAGAGGCTGCGGCCCTCAGGCGTGGACCACGAAAGATGGGAGAGTGAAATCGAAGCAGGCATGGATACGGGTTTCCCTGATGGCAAGACGGGTCGGCTTGGCGTTCAGGGTGAAATCCATCGATGCGTGTATCCTGTTCAAATTTCTATCGCAGCCGAAGATAGCAGCGAATGCGCCCGTTTCAAGGCGGCCCAAGCGGTGTCGCCCACGCTCAGGCCAGATTGCGTCGCTCCGCGCCTTCGCCAATGGCAAGTCCCGAGGCCAGGACGCTGCGGTTGCGGCCCTGGTTCTTGGCATCGATCAGGGCGGCGTCGGCCCGCGTCAAGAGCGTAGACACGGGGCCGTCGTCGGGGGCAGAGGCGACGCCGACCGACACGGACACCGTGCCGAGGATGCGGCCGCGATGCGACAGCGGCGTTGTGCCGATCCGGGTTCTCAGCCGCTCGGCAAGCGCGAAGCCCGCAGCTTCACCGGCATCAGGCATCAGCACGGTGAATTCCTCGCCGCCGAAACGGTACGCGCTGCCCGCATCGGCCACGGTATCGACGATGATCTGCGCCACATACTGCATGACGACGTCGCCGGCATCGTGGCCGAACTCGTCGTTGAAGCGCTTGAAATAGTCGATGTCGACCATCAGGCAGCTGAGCGGCTTGCCGCGCGGATGGCGGTTCAACGCCTCATCGAGGCAGCGCCGGTTGAGCAGCCCCGTCAAGGCGTCGCGAACCGCCAGGTTGGTCAGTTTTTCTCTGAGCTGCAGATTGGCAACGGCAAGCCCGATGTTCTCGGCAATCAGCTCCAGATAGAGGCGCGACACTTCGACCGCGAACTCCTCCTTCAGGTGTTCCTCGAAATAGAGAAGCCCGATCGTGTCGCCCTGGGCAGTCAACGGCACGCAAAGGCCGATCGCGCCATGGTCGTCGAGATGCTGGCAGGCAATATCGCTCTGGCCGCGATTGCTGACATGCGGTCGGCCACGGCGAAGCCCCCAGCAGGCGCTCGACGGGAAAGAGGGGGCGGAATGCTCAGGATCGAGCCAGGTGCCGATCTGCGTCAGCAGCGTCCGGCTGTCGTTCAGCACATAGAGATGCCCGGCGAGATTGGGAAAGATCTGCGGCGCAAAGCGGGCGACAACTTCGGCAAGCTCGTCCTGGCTTTGGCATGCCTGCAGCCGGTGCATCATCTGCAGGATCAGGTCCTTGGTCTGCTGGTCGCGCCGCCGCTCTGCATCCAGCCGGTCGCGCTCGATACCGTTTTCGCGGAAGATGTGGATCGCCTGGTTCATCTCGCCAATTTCGTCGCGGCGGCGGTCAAGCGGCACTTCCACGGCATAGTCCTGCTCAGCCAGCCTCGTCACGATCCCGCTCATGCGGCTGAGCGGCATGGCGACGCGACGCTTGAGGATGAAATAGAGCACGCTCAGGAACAGGGCGGCGGTGATGCCGAGCATGGTCTTGGCGGCTGCGGCGTACCAGTCGCTCTGCGCCTGCGCCGCGCTGAGCGCACCGCCCGTGCGTGCGTTGGTCAGGTCGCGAAAGCGCGAAACCGTGTCCAGAAGTGCTGTTTGCAGGCGCTCATGCTCTGAGCCGAAGAGTTTTTCCTGAGCGGCTGCGCGATCGCCCTTCTGATAGGCTTCGATGGCGGCGACCTCAACCTTGTCGAGTGCTTCTGCGTCCCGCATGATCTCCTGAAGCGCGGCCATCTCGCCCGGCAGCGCCCCGAAGCGGGTTGCGGTCTTGATCGCTTCTTCCCGCTTGCGTTCTTCATCCTCCGCGCGATGGAAGGCCTCCAGATGCCGCTCGTCATTGCGCATGACGTAAAGGCGTGCCTCGTCGCTACGGGTTTCCGCGCCGAGCGCCAGCTCTTCGCCGAGGGTATCGAGCACAAGATGCTGCTCGACCGCCTGACGTTCCTTGATCGCGCTGTCCGTCGACAGGATGAAGGCGGCACCCGAAAGCCCCGTCAGAAGCACGGTCACGCCATAGGCCCAGTTGGTGATCGCATTTATTCGCATGGAATGAAGCTTAGCCCCCGCGGATTGAGAGCGGATTAACCGCGTTGCCCGCCTTCGGCAACAGTCGCAAGGCCGAGGCGGGCGGAATGATCGCCGCGGCCAGCCTAACGGAGCGCGATTTCAGGCGCGTGTCGAGCTTCGGCCACACATTGCACCGGATAGATCGCTCAAGTAGGTTCAATCACGGCCTGGCTCGCCCACGCGAGCGGCATCGAAATGTTCTGGTATCGCGTAGGACCCGGCAGCCCATGCCGGGCAAGAGGACGGCCGAGAGGCCGGTTGCATATGACACTGTCGGGCAAGCGCATTCTTCTCATCATCTCGGGCGGCATCGCGGCCTATAAGAGCCTCGATCTCATTCGACGCCTGCGCGAGCGCGGAGCGAGCGTGCGACCGGTGATGACGGCGGGCGCGCAGCAGTTCGTGACGCCGCTTGCCGTTGGCGCGCTCTCCGCGTCGCATGTCTATCTCGATCTCTTTTCGCGCGAGGACGAGCAGGATGTCGGCCATATCCGGCTGGCGCGCGAATGCGACCTTGTCGTCGTTGCGCCCGGGACTGCCGATCTGATGGCGAAGATGGCGAACGGCCACGCCGACGATCTGGCCTCAACGATATTGCTTGCAACCGACCGCCCGGTGCTGGTGGCGCCGGCAATGAACCCGAAGATGTGGGCGCATCCGGCAACGCGCCGCAACCGCGCGACGCTTTCCAAGGACGGCATCCGCTTCATCGGTCCGGAAGCCGGCGAGATGGCGGAAAGCGGCGAGGCCGGCGAAGGCCGCATGAGCGAACCGCTTGCGATCGTCGCAGCCGCCGAGGATCTTCTTGACGGCGCGCCAAAGCCGCTTTCCGGCCGCAAGGCTATCGTCACCTCGGGACCGACGCACGAGCCGATCGACCCGGTGCGCTACATCGCCAACCGTTCCTCCGGCAAGCAGGGCCATGCGATCGCCGCGGCATTGGCGCGCCTCGGCGCTGACGTCACACTTGTCTCCGGCCCGGTGACGATCCCGGATCCGACAGGCGTCAAAGTCGTACATGTGGAGCGCGCCGAGGAGATGCGCGATGCGGTGCTTGCAGCGCTTCCCGCCGATATCGCCGTGATGGTTGCTGCCGTTGCCGATTGGCGGGTGGCGACGGCCGCCGGCAATAAGATCAAGAAGAAGCCGGGCGAGGCTCCGCCGCCGCTGCAGCTTGCCGAAAACCCCGATATCCTGAAGACCGTCGGCCATCATGCCAAGCGGCCGCAGTTGGTGATCGGCTTTGCCGCCGAGACCGAAAACGTCGCCGACAACGGCCGCGCCAAGCTTGAGCGCAAGGGCGCCGACTTCATCGTCGCCAACGATGTGTCACCGGCAACGGGCATCATGGGCGGCGACCGCAACAAGGTGAAGCTGATCTCTCACGCCGGCAACGACGACTGGCCGGAGATGGACAAGGACGCGGTGGCGGAGAAACTTGCGGCGATGATTGCTGCGGAGCTGGAGCGAAAAGATCGCGGTTGATCAGGCGCTCCCGCGGTAGCCGCCAACCTTACCTCGTCTGCAGAAAGCCCCCTAGCCCTCTCCCCGCACGCGGAGAAAGGGGACGTGACCCATGTGTGCATAGCGCCAGCGATCAACTGAGAGAATCGGGAGGGTACGGCTTGTACCTTCTCCCCACCTGCGGGGAGAAGGTGGCGGCAGCAGGATGGCGGGCCACCCCTAGCCGTCTATTTTAGAAGCAATATCTCAGGCCAGCTGACGCGACCGGACCGGCGTGCCCTTTGTCGAAAACAGTCGGACGTCGACGCCGTTTTCGCCGACGATAACAGCTGTTCCGTCGGGAATTTCGACCCAGGCGCTGTCGTCGTCGTTGAGCGGCTCGGAGACCAGGCAATAGCCGCCGCTCGGGCCCATGGGCGCCGCATAAAGCGTCGGCGCCTTCCAGTCGGAGGCATAGCGCACGGCGTAGAGATCGTGACCGTCGGAAAAGGCGGCGGTGAAGCGGACCAGCACCTGGCGTTCCAGGTGCTCGGCAAGCTGCTCGATGAAGGCGAGTGCCTCGGCAATCGCGCCCAGCGGATCGCGGTCGAGGCCGAACTGCATGGCAAGCAGGAACAGAAGTTCGGAATCCGTCGTGCCGGTGCGGGCCGAATAGAGGTCGTTGTCGAGCATGCTCTCCATCGGCCGGCGCAGATGCTCGAAGTCGCCGATCTGGCCGTTGTGCATGAATGACCAGCGGCCGAAGACGAAGGGATGACAGTTGTCGCGCCGCGTGCCGCCGCCGGTCGCCGCGCGGACATGGGCGAGGAAAAGCGGCGAGCGGATCTGGCGGGCAATGCTCTTCAGGTTACAGTCGGACCAGGCGGGCAGGATGTCGCGATAGCGGCCGGGCTCGGGATGATCGCCATACCAGGCGACGCCGAAGCCGTCGCCATTGGTGGCGGTCTTGGCGCGGGTCGCGCAATGGGACTGTTCGATCAGCGAGTGCGCCGGAGAGGTGACCAGTTCCTCGAGATAGAGCGGCTCCCCGCGATAGGCTGCCCAGCGGCACATGCTGATTTCACTCCAGCTCCGCCCCGTTGTCCTCGGCGCGATTCGTTAACCATGACGAAGTGCGATGTTCCGTCAGAACATGGTAAAAATGCGTTAACACATTCACCCTTCGTCAAGTGAAGCGTAGCCGGAACGCACAGATTTGGCTGTTTCCGTCGGCACAAATCCGGCACCGCCGCGGCATTTCGAACAAATATTCCATCTTGACAAACCATGCACAAAACATTTCATTTCGAGCCAATACGGCGACGGAGGAATTCAGCATGGGCAGCAAGCGCAAACTCGGGATCGGCCTGATCGGCACGGGCTTCATGGGTAAGGCCCATGCGCTCGGTTTCACCATTGCAGCACGGGTCTTCGACCTGCCCTTCGAGCTCGACCTCGTTTCGGTCGCCGATGTGACGGTCGAAAGCGCCGAGAAGGCGCGCGGCCAGCTCGGCTTCCGCAAGGCGACGGCCGACTGGCGCGAACTGTTGACCGATCCGGATATCGACATCATCGACATCACCACGCCGAACCTCTTGCACAAGGAAATGGCGCTCGCGGCGATCGCCCACGGCAAACATGTCTATTGCGAGAAGCCGCTGGCGCCGACCGTTGCCGAGTGCCGGGAGATGGTGGAGGCTGCCGAAAAGGCTGGCGTCGTCACCCAGGTCGGCTTCAACTACCTCAAGAACCCGCTGATTTTCCTTGCCAAGGACATCATCGAAAGCGGCGAGATCGGCGAAATCCGCTCGATGCGCGGCGTTCACGCGGAAGATTTCATGGCCGACGCCAACGTGCCGTGGGGCTGGCGTCTGAACCCGGCCAGCGGTGGCGGCGCGCTCGCCGATATCGGCAGCCACATCATCGCCTCCATGCGCCACCTCGTCGGACCGATCAAGCAGGTGCTTGCCGAAACCATTATCCAGATCCCGGAGCGCCCGATCGCTCATGGCTCCAGCGAAACCCGTGCGGTCGAAGTCGACGACATCACCCGCGCCTTCGTGCGCTTCGAGAACGGCGCCACCGGCAGCCTTGAGGCAAGCTGGATCGCGACCGGTCGCAAGATGCAGCACGATTTCGAAATCTACGGCTCCAAGGGCAGCATTGTCTTCACCCAGGAGCGGCTGAACGAAATCCGCCTCTACACGACCGGCGACGATATCCGCACCCGCGGCTTTCGCACCATCTGGGCGGGCCCCGAGCATCCGCCCTACGGCGCCTTCTGCGTGGCCCCCGGCCACCAGATCGGCTTCAACGACCTGAAGGCAATCGAGGTGAAGGAATTCCTCGACGCCATCGCCGCAGGCAAGTCGCCCTCGACCGACTTCCGCGAAGGCTACGAGGTGCAGAAGGTGCTGTCGGCGACCTACCAGTCGGCCAAGACCAACGAATGGGTACAGATCTAGACGGTTCCAGCAGGCGCACGGACGATGTTTATTTCGGTGCGCATTCCGGACGCAAAACCGCTGCGCACCTTTGCTGGAAGTGCTGTCTAATCTGGTGAGCATTCCGGACGCAAAACCGCTGCGCACTTTTGCTGGAAGTGCTGTCTAATCTGGTGCGCATTCCGGACGCAAAAGCGCTGCGCACTTTTGCTGGAAGTGCTCCCGGAAAAATAGAACGCCTGTTCTATCCCGTTCCCAACTAATCGATTAGTGTGAGGCCGAAAACGACACGACCGAGGGAGACGGGAAAGACATGGCCATGCCGGAAACGACCACAGAGGTGCCGCAGGATTTCGAGGCGCTGAAGGCCGCCATTCTGGAACGCAAGGCACAGCTGCCCAAACGGCTGCGCCAAGTGGCCGCCTATTCGCTCGACAATCCTGACGAAATCGCTTTCGGTACTGCGGCGAGCATTGCGACCTCCGCCGAGGTGCAGCCGTCGACACTGGTGCGTTTCGCCCAGCACTTCGGCTTCGAGGGTTTTTCGAGCCTGCAGCAGATTTTTCGCGCCCGGCTGCGCGAGCGGACCCCCGGCTATGAGGATCGGCTGAAGGCGCTGAGCGCCAACGATCACAGCAAGCTCGAAAGCGGCTCGATCTTCAATGGCTTCGTCGCCGCCGCCCACCGCTCGCTTGACAACATCGCCTCCTCCGTCGATCCGGAAGCCTTCGAGCGCGCCGTCGACATTCTCGCCAAGGCCGACACCGTCTACCTGATCGCCAAGCGCCGCTCCTACCCGATCTCCAGCTACATGGCCTATGCCTTCGGCAAGCTGAAGGTGAAGTACCAGCTCGTCGGCACAGCCGCCGGCATCGACGACGACATGCTGGCGATGGCGACGAGCAAGGACGCGGCATTTGCGGTCAGCTTCTCGCCGTATGCGTCGGAAAGTGCCGCCCAGGCGCGGCTGCTCTCCGAGCGCAAGGTGCCGGTCGTCTCGCTCACGGACTCAGCCTTCTCACCGCTCGCGGAATCCTCAAAAGTCTGGTTCGAGCTGGTCGAGGCCGACCACGCCGGCTTTCGTTCGCTCTCGGCCAGCATGGCCTTCGCCATGGCCCTCACAGTGGCGATTGCCGAAAAGCGCCGCCAGCTTTCCGGAGGCGAATAGGCCAAACGGAACAGATAGAATGAAAATTCCATATTGACGAAACGTCGGAATTTATGTTTCATACCGCCATCACCCACAGTACGAAAATGGTCGGGCCCGCCAAGGTGTCCGCGGGGAGGAAGCAGTGAGCCAGAACGTTTCGGCACAGGGAGCAAAGCCGCTCGACCTGATCACCATCGGCCGGGCCTCGGTCGATCTCTATGGCCAGCAGATCGGCACGCGGCTTGAAGATGTTTCGAGTTTTGCCAAGTCGGTCGGCGGCTGCCCGTGCAACATCTCCGTCGGCACCGCCCGCCTCGGTTTGAAGTCAGCACTTCTGACCCGCGTCGGCGACGAGCAGATGGGCCGCTTCATTCGCGAGCAGCTCACCCGCGAGGGTGTCGAGACGCGCGGTATCGTCACCGACCCAGAACGGCTGACGGCGCTTGCCATCCTCGCCGTCGAAAACGACAGGTCTTTCCCGCTGCTCTTCTACCGCGACAACTGCGCCGACAATGCGCTTTGCGAAGACGACGTATCGGAAGAGTTCATCCGCTCTGCCCGCGCCGTCCTCGTTTCCGGCACCCATTTCTCCAAGCCGAACACCGACGCTGCCCAGCGCAAGGCCATGCGCCTTGCCAAGGAAAACGGCGCCAGGATCGTCTTCGACATCGACTATCGCCCGAACCTCTGGGGGCTCGCAGGCCATGACGCCGGCGAGAGCCGCTACATCGCCTCGGATCGTGTTTCGGCACATCTCAAGACCGTTCTTGCCGACTGCGACTTGATCGTCGGCACCGAAGAAGAGGTGCTGATCGCGTCGGGCGAAAGCGACTTGCTTCAGGCGCTGAAGACGATCCGCGCGCTGTCGAAAGCGACGATCGTTCTGAAGCGCGGCCCGATGGGCTGCATCGTCTATGACGGGCCCATCTCCGACAATCTCGAAGACGGCATCGTCGGCAAGGGTTTTCCGATCGAAGTCTACAACGTGCTCGGCGCCGGCGACGCTTTCATGTCCGGCTTCCTGCGCGGCTGGCTTCGTGACGAACCGCATGCCACCTCCGCCACCTGGGCCAATGCCTGTGGCGCCTTTGCCGTCTCGCGCCTGCTCTGCGCACCTGAAATCCCGACCTGGACGGAACTCAAGTTCTTCCTCGAAAAGGGCAGCAAGGAACGGGCGCTGCGCAAGGACGAGGCGATCAACCACGTGCACTGGGCGACCACCCGCCGCCGCGACATTCCGCTTCTGATGGCTCTTGCGATCGACCACCGCAGCCAGCTCGAAGATATCGCCGCCGGCGACCAGGCGCTGCTTGCCCGTATCCCCGCCTTCAAGGTGCTGGCGGTCAAGGCTGCCGCACAGGTTGCTGCCGGACGGTCCGGTTTCGGCATGCTGATCGACGACAAATACGGCCGGGACGCGCTCTATGCCGCCGGCGCCCACCGCGATTTCTGGATCGGCAAGCCGATAGAGCTTCCGGGCTCGCGGCCGCTGCAGTTCGAGTTCAGCCAGGATCTCGGTAGCCGGCTCATCGACTGGCCGGTCGACCATTGCATCAAGGTGCTCTCCTTCTACCACCCGGACGATCCGGCCGAACTCAAGGCACAGCAGGTGGCAAAGCTGCGTTCGGCCTTCGAGGCGGCCCGCAAGGTCGGCCGTGAAATCCTGATCGAGATCATCGCCGGCAAACACGGCAAGCTCGACGACCAGACCATTCCGCGGGCGCTCACCGAACTCTACGACGCCGGCCTCAAGCCGGACTGGTGGAAGCTCGAGCCGCAGGCAAGCCGCGGCGCCTGGGCAGCGATCGATGCCGTCATCGAGGCACGCGACCCGCTCTGCCGCGGCGTGGTGCTCTTGGGCCTCGAAGCGCCCTATGAGCAGCTGAAGGACGGCTTTGCGGCTGCCCGCACCTCGAAGACCGTCAAGGGCTTCGCCGTCGGCCGCACGATTTTTGCCGATGCCGGCAAGGCCTGGCTCGGTGGCACGATGACAGACGAACAGGCGATCGCCGACATGGCTGGAAAGTTTGGGGCCTTGGTCGATCTCTGGCTGCAACTGGGTGAAACGAAGGCCGCATAGGATCGACGCCAAGCGTCGGACAATGCAGCAAGCAGGGTGGAACGGGACGATTTCGCCCACGAGGAGGAAACAGACAATGAGCCAGAAGACCGTGCGCCTGACCATGGCCCAGGCCGTGGCGCGGTTCCTGACCCGCCAGATGACCGTGATCGACGGCAAGAAGGTACCGATCTTCGGCGGCGTCTTCGCCATCTTCGGCCACGGCAACGTCGCCGGCGTCGGCGAGGCGCTGCACGCAATCAAGGACACGCTGCCGACTTACCGCGCCCAGAACGAGCAGGGCATGGCCAATGCTGCAATCGCCTTTGCCAAGGCGAGCTTCCGCCGCCGCTTCATGGCCTGCACCACCTCCATCGGTCCCGGCGCGCTCAACATGGTCACCTCGGCGGCCCTTGCCCATGTCAATCGCCTGCCGGTCCTGTTCCTGCCCGGCGACGTCTTTGCCAACCGCCGCCCCGATCCGGTGCTGCAGCAGGTCGAAAGCTTTGGCGACGGCACGATCTCGGCGAATGACTGCTTCCGTCCGGTGTCGCGCTACTTCGACCGCATTACCCGCCCCGAACAGATCATCCCGGCGCTCCGCCGCGCCATGCAGGTGCTGACCGATCCGGCCGATTGCGGCCCTGTGACGCTGTCGCTTTGCCAGGACGTCCAGGCGGAAGCCTATGATTATCCGGAAAACTTCTTCGACGAGAAGGTCTGGGTGCCGCGCCGCATCGAGCCCGATCTCGACGAACTGGCAACAGCAATCGCAGCGCTGAAAGCAGCGAAGAAGCCGATCATCATCGCCGGCGGTGGCGTGCTCTATTCGGAAGCGAGCAAGGACCTTGCCGACTTCGCCGAGCGACACGGCATTCCCGTCGTCGAGACGCAGGCCGGCAAGTCGGCGCTGCCGCATTCGCATTCGCTCAACATGGGCTCGGTCGGCGTGACCGGCACGTCAGCCTCCAACGCGCTTGCCGAGGATGCCGACGTGGTTCTCGCCGTCGGCTCGCGTCTGCAGGACTTCATCACTGGCTCGTGGGCGCTGTTCAAAAATGAAGGGCTGAAGATCATTGGCCTCAACGTCCAGCCGTTCGATGCCGGCAAGCACAATGGCCTGCCGCTGATCGCCGACGCCCGCGCCGGCCTCAACCGGATCTCCGGCGGTCTCGGCGGCCACAAGGCCGACCCGAGCTGGACCGCGAAGGCCAAGGCCGGCAAGGCCGAATGGCTGGCGACCGCCGACAAGGCGACGGCGACGACCAATGCTGCCCTTCCCTCCGACGCCCAGGTGATCGGCGCCGTCCAGCGCGCCCGCGGAGCCAAGAACACGACGCTCGTGTGTGCGGCAGGCGGCCTGCCAGGCGAGTTGCACAAGCTCTGGCAAGCGGAAGAGCCCGGCGGCTATCATATGGAATACGGCTTCTCGACCATGGGTTACGAGGTCGCCGGCGGTCTCGGCGTCAAGCTCGCCAGGCCGGAGAGCGACGTGATCGTCATGGTCGGCGACGGCAGCTACATGATGTTGAACTCGGAGATCGCCTCCTCGATCATGCTCGGCGCCAAGTTCACAATCGTGCTGCTCGACAATGCCGGCTACGGCTGCATCAACCGGCTGCAGATGGGCACCGGCGGCGCCAACTTCAACAATCTCCTGAAGGACACGCACCACGTCGAACTGCCGCAGATCGACTTTGCCGCCCATGCCGGCGCCATGGGTGCCGTCACCCGCAAGGTCGGTTCGATCTCCGAGCTCGAAACGGCGCTCAAGGAGACCGCAAGCGAGACGCGAACGACTGTCATCGTCATCGACACCGACCCGCTGATCACCACTCAGGCCGGCGGCCACTGGTGGGACGTGGCGGTGCCCGAGGTGTCGGCCCGCAGCCAGGTCAACGAGGCGCGCAAGGGCTATGAGAAGGCCCTCTCCGCGCAGCGCTTCGGCTAAGATTGCGCCTTCGGCGTCCGCGTTTTCGGCGCGGGCGCTTTTCCCGTTTATGGTCACAGAGCATCCGCCTTCCACGGATGGCATATGAAAGTAAAAGACATGATCCGCTACGGAACCAACCCGATCGCCTGGAGCAACGACGACGATCATACGATCGGCGCGCATCTGACGCTTGAGGACTGCCTGTCCGATTGCCAGAAAATCGGCTTCGACGGCATCGAGAAGGGCCACAAGATGCCAACCGATCCAGAGGCGCTGAAGCAGAAGCTCGGCTCCTACGATCTCGCTTTCGTGTCCGGCTGGCACTCGACCAACCTGCTCACCCATGACGTCGAGGCTGAGAAGAAGGCGATCCAGCCGCATCTCGACCTCCTGAAGCACAATGGCTGCAAGGTGGCGATCGTCTGCGAAACCTCGAACGCCATTCATGGCGACGATGCCAAGTCGGTCGCAAACGACAAGCCGGTGCTGCCGGCCGACCAGTGGAAGAAGTTCGGCGCCGACCTCGAAGCGATGGCTCAGTATTGCGCCGATCAGGGCATCGATCTCGTCTACCACCACCACATGGGCACGATCGTTCAGACCGGCGAGGAGATCGACCTCTTGATGCAGAACACCGGTCCGGCGACCAAGCTGCTTCTCGACACCGGCCACGCCTGGTTCGGCGGCTCCGACCCGGCGGAAGTGGCGAAGAAATACATGCATCGTGTGCGCCACATCCATGCCAAGAACGTGCGGCCCGCTGTGCGCAAGGTCGTCGAAGGCGAAGGCCTCTCCTTCCTCGAAGGTGTACGGCGTGGCGTCTTCACCGTGCCCGGCGACAGCGAGGGCGGCGTCGACTTCCTGCCCGTACTGAAAATTGCCGCCGAACACGGCTATTCCGGCTGGCTGGTGATCGAAGCGGAACAGGATTCGGCGGTGCGCAACCCGTTCGAATACCAGTCGCTCGGACTGAAATCGCTGAAGGCCTTCGCCAAGGAAGCCGGGCTCGACAAGTAAGCAAGCGCTTTCGGTTGCCCGGTGATGGGGATGCCCCTCATCCGGCTGCCGCGACCTTCCGCTGGCGGGGAGAAGGGATGTGCCGCAACCGCTCGACCCTCTCGACGGACGCGGCAGAACGCAAACGGTATCCCCTCTCCCCGCCTGCGGGGACAGGGTCAAGGTGAGGGGCAAGCCACAGGCTCGGCGCCCCCGCGTACTAAGTCAGGAGACCGACATGTCCAAGCTGCTCGTCAAACCGAAGGCCAAATCCGGGCTTATGCAAAACGTGACGCCGGAGAGTGCCGGCTGGACCTATGTCGGCTTCGCGCTCGAACGGCTGAAAGCCGGTGAGACGACAGAAGGTGAGACCGGCGACAAGGAGATCTGCCTGGTGCTGGTTTCCGGCAAGGCGAGAGTGTCCGTCAATGGCGAAGCCTTTGGCGAACTCGGCGAGCGCATGACGCCGTTCGAGGGCCAACCCTACGCCGTCTACGTGCCGAAGGGCAGCCATTGGCAGGCAACAGCCACCTGCGATCTCGACCTTGCCATCTGCTCGGCGCCGGGCGGTGACGGCTTCAAGGCGAAGGTGATTCCGCCGGGTACCCATCCGCAGATGACCCGCGGCAAGGGCACCAACACCCGCTACGTCACCAACATCATGCCGGAAGACGACGGCTCGGCGCAGTCGCTGCTGGTCGTCGAGGTTATCACGCCGGGCGGCCACACCTCCTCCTATCCGCCGCACAAGCACGATCAGGACGACCTGCCGGCGGAAAGCTATCTGGAAGAGACCTATTACCACCGGATCAATCCGCCGCAGGGCTTTGCCATGCAGCGCGTCTATACCGACGACCGGTCGCTCGACGAGACCATGGCGGTCGAGGACGGCGACGTGGCGCTGGTGCCGAGGGGTTATCACCCGGTCGCCGCGGTGCACGGCTACGACGTCTACTACCTGAACGTCATGGCCGGACCGAAGCGGGTCTGGAAATTCCACAATGCCCGCGAACACGAGTGGCTGTTCACGGGCGTGTAAGCCAAGACTTACGACAAGCATCCCCCGCGTGCCTCGGAATTGCAGCTGATATCGCGCCGAAATCGTGATTCGGGGGAGATCCGCCGCATACACATTTTCCCGCCCCGCCCTAGCTTTCCCGCTTTCAGGGAGGCCTTCATGCATATCGATGGGCAATGCCACTGCGGCTTCGTCACCTATGAAGCCGAGATCGATCCGGCGGATATCGGGATCTGCCACTGCACCGACTGTCAGCAGCTGACGGGATCCGCCTATCGTGTGACTGCGGGCACCGAGCGCGAGAACTTCCGCCTGACCGGTGGCGAGCCAAAGCTCTATACGAAGACCGGCGCGAATGGCCGGAAACGGCTGCAGTTCTTCTGCCCGAACTGCGGCTCGCCGATCTACACGACCGGAACGGACGAGGATGCCCTGGAAGTCGGCATCCGGGTCGGCACGATCAACCAGCGCCGGGAGCTGACGCCACGGTCTCAGATCTGGTGCTCCTCGGCGCTCTCCTGGATCGGCGACGTCAGGCGGTTGCCGGGGCGCGATCGCGACGAAGCGCCCGTTGCGTGAGGCACCCGATAAGGTGATGAGCGCTTTGTTCGCTTAGGCCACGGCCAGCAGACGTTTCCGCAACGGCGTCCAGGCGCCACCGATCACCACCGAAGCGGGGGTTGCCGTCATCTGCGACGGCCGCGCCTCGGGGTTCGCGGCGAGATAGGTTTTGACAAGGTGGTAGCCGATCGTGTGGCCGGCCCAGCGTGGAAGAGCGCGATCATACCCGTAGAACCAGCCTTCGTGATCATAGCTGTCCGCCCAAAGCTCCCGTTCGGCGCGCTCCAGCACCTGCGGCCAATCGCCGGCTGCGATCGCATGTCCCCATAGGCGGCCATCGCCGCCGTTGATCTCGTCGTCGAAGGCATCCGCGAGACCTTCCGTGACCAGGGCTTCTCCCAGGCGGATGCCATAGCCGCAGGTCGCATAGCGGAAGGAATGATGCAGCTCATGTGTCAGCGTCTTTAAAAGATCGCCGCCAGCAAGGCTGGCCTCGAAATTGTCGTTGTCGGGGTCGAGTGTCAGCGAGATCAGTCCCCGGCGATAGCAGGCTCCGGTAAGACCCAGTTCGGGGATCACCTCACCCGGCCTTCGTTCGACGACGATATCGATGGGCGCGGCGGCCTCTGCGCTGGAAACCCGGCCGCCGACACGCGCCGCCGTTTCCCGCACCACCCAAAGGATCTGTTCGCGCCAGGGAGCAAGCGGCCCATCCGCCTCAAGGAAATGAACGCGCAAGTCCAGCATGCGAATCTCTCTCGTCGTCAACATTGTTGCGGCAAGTTAAGCATGCGGCTCGTGAATGCAACGGCAGCTGGCCCTAGCCTTCAGGTTGTTTATGCGTTTCCGGCACCGCAATGCGTGCAGGCGCCGCAAGACGCGACAACAATAGGATGGCCGACCGCTAGGCCACGATGTAGAAGTGTGACGGGAAAATATCGGGCGCACGATGGCAAAAGGTCAGTTCAGGATGCTGCGCAGCGCGACCGTCGGCATTGACGCGGTCGAAGCTGAAACGCGCCACAGCTTTGCCCGCCACACGCACGATCAATTCGGCATTGGCCTCATTTACCAGGGTGCCCAGAAATCGCTGAGCGGCCGCGGCATGGTGGAGGCGGGCGCCGGCGACATGATCAGCGTCAATCCCGGCGAGGTGCATGACGGTGCGCCGATCGGCGATGCAGGCCGCAGCTGGCGCATGCTCTACCTCGACCCTTCCGTTGTCGCTGCAGCCGCCGAAGACATCAGCCAGGGGCGTTCGTCGGAAGGCGAATTTAGCACCCCGGCGTTCCGCGACGCAGGAGCCGCACACCAGTTCCACGCCCTCTTCGCGGCGATCACCGCCCCCGTGGCACCGGACGAAGCGATCCGCCGGGAAGAGCTGTTGCTGCTGCTGTTCGGCAGCCTGCTCGTTACCGGCAGGGTGCCGCGAACCGAAAGCCCAGCTGCGGTCGCGTCGGCCAGGACGATGATCGACGACGACCCGACCGTTGCCATCACGCTCGCCGATCTCGCCGCCGAAGCCAGACTCAGCCGTTTCCAGCTCGTGCGTCATTTCGCAAAAGCCATTGGCCTGACGCCACACGCCTATATCATCCAGCGCCGCATCGAGCTTGCGCGTCGCCTGATCGGCAAGGGCGCACCGCTTGCAGAAGCCGCGTTCGCCGCAGGCTTTGCCGACCAGAGCCACATGACCCGTGTCTTCGTCAGCAAGTACGGACTTTCGCCCGGCGCCTATGCCGAGGCTATCAAGTAGCCCTGCAATTCCGTTCAAGACCCGAACGTCTCCCCCGGCGCATTGCTGACGCTCGCTTCCAGGCGCAGCAGTTCGAGAGGGGACGACATGTCGGAAAAGGTTCGGGGCTATCTCTATCTGTCGCTGGCGATGATCCTCGTCGGCAGCACGGTCATCGCCAGCAAGATCATCGCGACGGGCCTGCCGCCATTCGCGGCCACGGCTCTGCGCTTTGCCGTCGCCTTCCCGCTCTTCCTTCTGTTGATGCGCGTAACCAAGGCGTCATGGCCGAAACTCGCAGCACGTGACTGGCTGATCCTCGTCGCGCAGGCGGGCGCTGGCAGCGTCGGCTACACCACCCTGTTGATCGCGGGCCTCGGCTTCACCTCCGCGACCGACGCCGGCGTGGTGATCGGCACCTTGCCGATCGTCTCGGCCGCCATTGCCATCCTCATTCTCGGCGAGCGCCCGGACCGCCGAATGCTTGCGGCAATCGCGCTTGCCGCCTTTGGCGTTTTGACCATCGTCTTCAAGCCCGGCGATGGGGGGGCCCATTCTGCGTTGGGCATCGCTCTGATCTTCGGCGCCGTCATCTGCGAGGGCCTGTTCATCCTGATCAACAAGCGGGTCAAGACACAGATCTCGCCTCTTGCGCTCTCGACGCTGATGGCCGGGCTTGGCTTCGCCGTCGCGCTCGTCCCTGCCCTTTTCGAGACGCCCTGGAACGCAAGCCTTGAACCGGGCGCGCTCACGGCGGTTCTCTATTACGCGCTGGTCCCGACGGTCGCCGGCTTCCTGCTCTGGTATGCAGGATCGGCGCGCGTCAGCGGCACGGAGGCTTCGGTCTTCACGGCGCTGGCGCCGGTCTCGGCCGTCGCTTTCGCTTTTCTGCTTCTGGGCGAGCCGGTCGGGATCTATCAGATTGCAGGCATCGCCTGCGTGCTTGCCGCTGTACTCGGGCTGAGCGTGCCCCAGATACTGTCGAGAAGGAACCCGGCAAACGCCGTGCCGCACCCGGCGCGCAGGACGTGAACGATCATGAACGCACAGGATACGAGGGCTCCCATGCATTTCCAGCACGCCAACGAAATCTGGCACGATTTCCCGGAACTCCGAGCCGGCACGATCTTCATCGACGGCGTGCGCAGCGACGTTTCAGTCGATGACGCGGTCCTGCGTTTCCAGGCGATCGCCAACGACCGGCTCGGCGAAAACTCAGAAAGCGACCTCCCGGAGATACAGGCGTGGCGAAGAACCTTTGCAAAAATGGGGCTGAAGCCGACGCAATACCGCTCGGCCTCCGAAGCACTGCTGCGGCGTTTCCGCAAGGAAGGCGCTCTGCCAGCGATCCACCCGTTGATCGATCTCTGCAACGCCGCTTCGCTCGCCTTCGCGATCCCGATTGCGGTCTTCGATCTGGCGTTTGTTTCTGAACATCTGCATGTCCGGCGCGCGCTCGGCAACGAGACCTATCTGACGTTTTCGGGAGAGGTGGAAAAGCCGGAGCCCGGCGAAGTGATTTTTGCCGATGCGGAAGGCCGGGCGCATGCCCGGCGCTGGACCAACCGGCAGAGCGGCCTTTCAGCGATCCGGCCGCAGACGACACGCGCACTGATCGTTGCTGAAGCGCTGCATGAGATGGCGCGCGAGGATATCGAGCGGCTGGTGACGTCACTTTCACAAACGCTCGAAAGTACCTGGGGCGCTCGCCCAAACTCGGCCCTGCTCGAGCGAGCGTCCGCGCGTTTCGATTTTCTGGTCTAGGGAAGTGGGTTCGGGGCAGCGTACCGGCTGGCGCACCGGAATTCCGGCCGGCGCGTCACGCACCGGCCAGAAGAAGAAAAGTCGATCAGGCCGCCTTGGCGACGTGGTATTCCTTGATCGCGACCATCTTGATCGCCGGATAGCGCTCCGCTTCGTAGCGCAGCGAGAAGCTGTCCTGCGCCAGGAACACCGGGTCGCCGTCGAGATCGCGGGCGATATCGCCGCGGCGGGCCGTCACGAACTTGTCGAGTTCGGCCGGCTGATCGGACGAAATCCAGCGGCAGACCGAGAAGCGCGACATTTCGAAAGAAACCGGCAGGCCGTATTCGGCGCTGAGGCGCTCCTTCAAGACGTCAAGCTGCAGTGCGCCGACAACGCCGACGATCGCCGGTGAGCCGTCCTCGGGCGAAAACAGTTGCACGACGCCCTCTTCGGCCATCTGCTGCAGCGCTTCCTTCAGCTTCTTTGCCTTCATCGCGTCCTCAAGCCGCACGCGGCGCAGGATTTCCGGCGAGAAGTTCGGAACGCCCTGGAACACCAGCGGTTCGCCCTCGGTCAGCGTATCGCCGATACGGAGCGTGCCATGGTTCGGGATGCCGACGACGTCGCCCGCATAGGCGGTGTCGGCGAGCTGGCGCTGCGAGGCAAAGAAGAACTGCGGAGCGCTGAGCCCCAGCTGCTTGCCGGTGCGAGACAGCCGTGCCTTCATGCCGCGCTCGAGCTTGCCGGAGCAGACGCGGGCAAAGGCAATGCGGTCGCGATGGTTGGGGTCCATGTTGGCCTGGATCTTGAAGACGAAGGCGGTCATCTTGTCGTCGGTCGCGTGCACGGTGCGAATATCGGCCACCTGGTCACGCGGCGGCGGCGCGATGTCGCCGAGCGCGTTGATGAGATCGCGCACGCCGAAATTGCGCAGCGCAGAGCCGAAGAAGACCGGCGTCAGGTGACCTTCAAGGAACGCCTTCTTGTCGAAAGGCTTGCAGGCTTCGATCGCCAGCGACAGCTCGTCGGTAAAGGCGTCGCGCTCGTTTTCCGGCAGGCGGTGCGAGGCCATCTCCGGACCGTTGACCTTGGTCGGGATTTCCTGCGTGTCGGAACCGCGCACGGTGTTGTGGGCGAGATGATAGGAGCCGCAGAAGGTCTTCGAGCGGCCGATCGGCCAGGTGACCGGCGCGCAGTCGAGCGCCAGCTTTTCCTCGACTTCATCGAGGATTTCGAAGGGATCGCGGCTTTCGCGGTCCATCTTGTTGACGAAGGTGATGATCGGGATATCGCGCATGCGGCAGACTTCGAACAGCTTCAGCGTGCGCGGTTCGATACCCTTGGCGGCGTCGATGACCATGACGGCCGCATCCACCGCCGTCAGCGTGCGGTAGGTGTCGTCGGCGAAGTCTTCGTGACCGGGCGTGTCGAGGATGTTGAAGACGTTGCCGCCATACTCGAAGGTCATCACCGAGGTGACGACCGAGATGCCGCGCTCGCGCTCGATCTTCATCCAGTCCGAACGGGTCTGGATGCGATCCTTCTTGGCCTTGACTTCACCGGCGAGCTGGATGGCGCCGCCGAACAGCAGCAACTTTTCGGTGAGCGTGGTCTTACCGGCGTCCGGGTGGGCAATGATCGCAAATGTGCGGCGGCGGGAAACCGCCTCGGCGAGAGTTTCGGCCATGTCGTAAAATCCTGTGAGTTGCCGCGTCCTTTACAGGCTCGGGCTTGATTATGCAATTGACCGAGGGGCGGGCCGCCCGGCTTATGGGGCCATGACCACACTGACATCCCAATCCCGCCCGACGCTCAACCTCGTTCGTCTGCCGCATGGCGAAGGCCTGGACCTGCCCGCCTACGAAACTGCAGGCGCCGCCGGCATGGACCTGCGCGCCGCCGTTCCCGCGGATCGCCCGCTCATGCTGATGCCGGGCAGGCGCGCGCTGGTGCCGACGGGCTTTATCTTCGAGGTTCCGGCAGGCTACGAGGCGCAGATCCGGCCGCGTTCCGGCCTTGCCTTCAAGCACGGCATCACCTGCCTCAACACGCCCGGTACGATCGACAGCGACTATCGCGGTGAAGTGAAGGTGCTGCTTGTCAATCTCGGCGATGAGGACTTCATCATCGAGCGCGACATGCGCATCGCCCAGATGGTGATTGCGCCTGTGACCCAGGTGACGGTTCGCGAGAGCGACAATGCCAGCGAGACGACGCGCGGTGCGGGCGGCTTCGGCTCCACCGGGGTCTGAGCCCTATCTCCAGTTAAAGCAACGGCGGCAGGCGGCGCTTCACCGGCGACGATTTCACGATCGAGGTGTTCGTCTGCGCCTTCTCGGCGATCCGGTCGAGGATGGTATCAAGCTGTGTCATGTCGCGCACGTAGAGCTTGGCGATGAAACAATCGTCGCCGGTCACCTTGTCGCATTCGACGATCTCGGGCGTGTCCTGGATCAGCCGCTCGACGATGTGCAGCATGCCCGGCATGGGGCGCACGCGGATGACGGCCTGCAAGGGGTACCCGAGCTTCAGCGGATTAAGCGAGATGGTAAAACCATCGAGAACGCCGCGCTCTTCCAGCTTGCGCAGCCGGTCGGCAGCACTCGGCGATGATAGGCCCGCCTGCTCGGCCAGCTCTTTCAGCGACACCCGCGCATTGGTCGCGAGGATATCGAGGATTCGTCGGTCAATCTCATCCAGCATCACACCACCATAAGCCGAAACACGGAATATAACTTCGAAGATTAGGCATTATCGCACGAACGCCTTTTCCTATCCATGGAAAACACGAGGTCAGGCGCCTATTCTGGCATCACCAACCAGGGAGCGGTGATCATGAATTCGGAACTTAGGCGCGGCAGCATCGAGATGACGGCGGCGATGCTGATCTCAGGCACCATCGGCTGGTTCGTGCTGATGTCCGGCCAGCCGGTAACCAGCGTCGTGTTCTGGCGCTGCGTCTTCGGCGCAATCACGCTCGTTGGCATTGCCTGGTTTCTCGGCCTGCTCGACCGCAAGCACTTCAGCCGCCGCATGCTCGTACTGTCTGTCGTTGGCGGCGTCGCCATCGTCGTCAACTGGCTGCTGCTTTTTGCCGCCTATTCCCACGCGTCGATCTCGATTGCGACCATGGTCTACAACACCCAGCCCTTCATGCTGCTCGGGCTCGGTGCGCTCTTTCTTGGCGAGAAGATCACGGGCACGAAGATCTTCTGGCTCTCCGTCTCCTTCGCCGGCATGCTGGCCATCGTCGTAGCCAAGCCGAGCCATGGCGTCGCGCCGGAAAGCTATCTGATCGGTATCGCCCTTTCGATCGGCGCCGCCTTTTTCTATGCCATCGCTGCAATCGCGACGAAGCTGCTCAAGGGCACGCCGCCGCATTTGATCGCGCTGATCCAGGTAGTTACGGGAACGCTGATGCTGGCGCCAATGGCGCTCGCCGCCCCCGCGCCATCAGGTGCCGCGCAATGGTCGATCCTCATCACGCTTGGCATCGTCCACACCGGCCTCATGTACGTGCTGCTCTATGGCGCGATCCAGCGGCTACCCACGCACATGACCGGCGCGCTTTCCTTCGTCTACCCGATCGCCGCCATCGTCGTCGATCGCATCGCCTTCGGCCATCAGTTGCAGCCGATCCAGATCCTCGGCTCGATCGCGATCCTCTTTGCCGCAGCTGGCATGAATCTCGGCTGGAAACTTCGCTTGCCCTCTTCTATCAAGCGTCAACGCGAAGGGAGAGCCGCATGATTACCTGCTATCTGAAATACGTCATCGACCCCTACCAGGCCGCCGAGTTCGAGCATTACGCCAAGCTCTGGATTCCGCTCGTCAATCGCCTGGGCGGCACCCATCACGGCTATTTCATGCCGCACGAAGGTGCAAACAACATCGCACTCGCGCTCTTCAGCTTCCCGAGCCTTGCCGCCTACGAGGCCTATCGCCAGGAGATGGCGCGCGATCCTGAATGCCTTGAAGCCTTCGCCTATGCCGAAAAGACCCGCTGCATCGTCAGCTACGAGCGCAGCTTCATGCGGCCGGTGTTCGAGTAATCGTCCAAAGATCAGGCTGGCGCGGATTAACGCCGCGCTTCGGCCGCCATGCTGAGCGCGAAACCGAACAGCGCGGTACCCATTGCCCAACGCTGCACCACCATGAACAACGGCCGTCCGGCGAGGAAGGCCGAAATGCCGCTGGCCGCGAGCGCAATCATCGCATTGACGGTAACGCTGGTCACGATCTGGATCGAACCGAAGACCAGCGACTGGCCGAGCACGTTGCCAAGCTCCGGCCGGATGAACTGGGGCAGCAGCGAGAGATAGAGGATCGCCACCTTGGGATTGAGCAGGCTGGTGAGGAACCCCATGACGAAGAGCTTCTTTGGCCCGTCCTTCGGCAGATGCCGAACCTGAAACGGTGAACGCCCGCCCGGCCGGACCGCCTGCCAGGCGAGGTAGAGGAGATAGGCGGCCCCCGCGAAGCGCAGCGCGTCGTAGGCGAAGGGTACAGCAATGAGCAGCGCGGTGATACCGAGCGCTGCCGAGACCATGTAGACGACAAAACCGAGCGCCACGCCACCAAGCGAGATCAACCCCGCCGCCGGCCCTTGGCTGATCGAGCGCGAGATCAGGTAGATCATGTTCGGTCCTGGCGTCAGCACCATGCCCAGGGCCAAGAGAGCAAAGCCGATCATGTCTTTCAATTCGGGCATGGAAACGCCTCCCGCTCTTGCGCCAGTGCAACCTCTACCCGCCAGTTGCCGCAGGACAACGCCAGACTTGTCACCGGATCAATTTTGTCGCACGGCCCCTTGAGTGAACGCGCCCTATGCGCGCATAGGCCATCATACCACTCTGGATGGCTGCATTTCTCCCGGAAATCGGCCAAGATTTAACGAAGCACACGGCACGCCGTCGTTTTGCTACGTTCTCTTTTCCGGCATCTTGCGGTAAAAGCCAGCACCACCATCACAAGGACCGTTCATGACGCTCACGGCTCTCATCGCCTATTGCGGCGCTCTGTTCATTGCTGCGGCCATCCCCGGCCCTGGCGTCACCGCCCTGGTCGCGCGTGCGCTCGGCTCCGGATTCCGCGAAACCTTCTTCATGGGGCTCGGCATTGCGCTTGGCGACATCGTCTACCTGACCGCCGTCATTCTCGGACTGGCGCTGATCGCTCAGACCTTTACCACCGCCTTCCTGGTGGTGAAATTCGCGGGCGTGCTCTATCTCGGCTACATCGCCTGGAAGCTCTGGAGCGCCGGCCTGCTGCCGGAAGAAATCAAGGCGAAGCCGCCGGCGAATGCCGCCATGTCTTTCCTGTCCGGCCTGCTGATTACGCTCGGCAATCCAAAGACCATGCTGTTTTACGTAGCGCTCGTGCCGACGCTGATCGACATCCGCGCGATCGGGCCCGGCGATTACGGCCTGCTTTTGACGGCGACTTTCCTGGTGCTCCTGACGGTGCTCGTGCCCTACATGCTGCTCGCGTCACGCGCACGTCTGCTGTTGAAGCAGCCCACGGCACTTAAAACGCTGAACCGGGTTGCCGCCAGCGTGCTTGCCGGTACCGCGGCCTATATCGCGGTGCGCGCGAGCTGAAAAAACTTTTCCCGAACAACGACTTCGCCGGTGCTTTTTCCTCCGGCGGATCGTCGCGCTGTCGTTGCCGTTCTGGAAGTCGGCGGGCGCAATGCCTATTCTCATGACCAGAACAATTCACGCCCAAGGGAGAAACTTGATGTCCGACACACGCAAGCCCGGCCGCGGCCGCGTCTATTCCTCGATCACCGAAACGATCGGCGACACGCCGATCGTGCGCCTCGACAAGCTTGCCAAGGAAAAGGGCGTCAAGGCGAACTTGCTCGCCAAGCTCGAATTCTTCAACCCGATCGCTTCGGTCAAGGACCGCATCGGCGTGGCGATGATCGAGAGCCTGGAAGCGCAGGGCAAGATCGCACCCGGCCGTACGACGCTGGTCGAGCCGACCTCCGGCAACACCGGCATCGCGCTTGCCTTCGTCGCCGCTGCCAAGGGTTACAAGCTCATCCTGACCATGCCGGAAACCATGTCGGTCGAGCGGCGAAAGATGCTGGCGCTCCTGGGTGCCGAGCTGGTGCTGACGGAAGGCGCCAAGGGCATGAAGGGCGCAATCGCCAAGGCGCAGGAATTGGTCGAGACCCTGCCCGACGCGATCATCCCGCAGCAGTTCGAAAACCCGGCCAACCCGGAAATCCACCGCAAGACCACGGCAGAAGAGATCTGGAACGATACCAACGGCGCCGTCGACATCTTCGTCTCCGGCATCGGCACCGGCGGCACGATCACCGGCGCCGGCCAGGTGCTGAAGGCGCGCAAGCCGTCGATCAAGGTGATTGCGGTCGAGCCGGAAGAATCCCCGGTTCTTTCCGGTGGCGCGCCCGGCCCACACAAGATCCAGGGCATCGGCGCGGGCTTTGCCCCGGCGATCCTCGACACGAAGGTTTATGACGAGATCGTCACCGTCAACAGCGCAGAAGCGATCGAAGCCGCCCGCCTGGTCGCAAAACTTGAGGGCGTTCCGGTCGGCATTTCCTCAGGTGCTGCACTGACGGCAGCAATCGAGATCGGCCAGCGCGAGGAAAACGCCGGCAAGACCATCGTCGTCATCATCCCCTCCTTTGCCGAACGCTACCTTTCGACGGCGCTGTTTGAAGGGCTTGGCGGCTGATTGGCTGTAACCACCTATGATCGGAAGGGCGCCTTCGAGGCGCCCTTTTTTCTTCGAAGACACCCTGAAGCGTGCTCTGTTCGCGGGAAGGAACGAGCTTCGTGTATGCGAAATAGGAATCGATGCGCAGTCCGAAATCCGGTGCGCTTCGTTTCCGACGCCGCGCAGAGCAGACTGATCAGCTCCTTTCATCGCGACGCCGCCTTTCGGCAGCGTCGCGCAAGACTGGCAACCTGGATCGAGCGCCCTCCCACGGGCGCTCGCTAAGCCGCCGCCTGCAGGCGTTCGCCGGCCATGCGGTAGGAAATCGCCTCGGCGAGATGAATGCGGCCAACGGTCGCCGCGCCGTCGAGATCGGCGAGCGTGCGGGCAACCTTCAGCACCCGATGATACCCGCGGGCGGAGAATTTCATCTTCTCGGCAGCGTCCCTCAGAAGCTGCAGGCCCGACGAATCGGGGGCGGCGATCTTCTCGATCAGCGAGGTCGATGCGCGGGCGTTGCTCGTCAGGTCCGGATGACCGAGGGCGGCGAAGCGGTCGATCTGGAGAGCGCGGGCATGCGCGACGCGGCGGGCCACAACCGCGCTGCTTTCGGCTACCGCCGGCTTCAGCAGGTCGGCGGCGCTGACGGCAGGCACGTCGATGCGGATATCGATGCGATCCATCAGCGGACCGGAGATGCGCGCCTGATAGTCCGCCATGCAGCGCGGCCCTCGGGCGCAACTGCGGCCCGGCTCGCCGGCCATGCCACAGCGGCAGGGGTTCATCGCGGCGACGAGCTGGATGGCGGCCGGATAACTGACACGGTGATTGGCCCGCGCAATGATGCATTCCGCCGTTTCGAGCGGCTGGCGCAGCGCATCGAGCACCTGCGGCGAGAATTCCGGGAATTCATCCAGAAACAACACGCCATTGTGGGCGAGCGAAGCTTCACCGGGCTTGGCACGCATGCCGCCGCCGACCATGGCGGCCATGGTGGCGGAATGGTGCGGCGTGCGGAACGGCCGACGATCCGAAAGCTTGCCGCCCGGCAATTGCCCGGCGATCGAATGGATCATCGACACTTCGAGAAGCTCGGCCGGATTGAGCGGCGGCAGGATCGATGGCAGGCGCGCGGCGAGCATCGACTTGCCCGATCCGGGCGGGCCGACCATCAGCAGATTGTGGTTGCCGGCGGCGGCCACTTCGAGCGCACGTTTGGCGCTTTCCTGTCCCTTGATGTCGGCGAGATCGGGCAGGTTGGCAGCGCCGGAGCGGATCGCGGCCTCAGGCCGCGACAGCACCTGCGTGCCGCGAAAGTGGTTGGCGATCGCGATCAGGCTGCGGGGTGCCAGAATGTCGATCTCGGCGCCGGCCCAGGCGGCCTCAGGTCCGCTTTCAGCCGGGCAGATCAGCCCCTTACCGAGCGCATTCGCACCGATCGCCGCCGGCAATGCCCCGGCAACCGCGGCAATGGTGCCATCAAGATTGAGTTCACCGATCACCACATAGGGCGCAAGCGCATCGCCCGGGATGGCGCCGAGGGCCGCCATCAGACCGAGCGCGATCGCCAAATCGAAATGGCTACCTTCCTTCGGCAGATCGGCCGGAGCGAGATTGACGGTGACGCGCTTGGCCGGCAGAGCGAGGCCGGAGGCATGAAGGGCCGCCTGCACCCGCTCGCGGCTTTCGGCGACCGCCTTATCCGGCAGGCCGACGATCTGCATGCCGACCTTGCCGGGCGCGACCATCACCTGCACATCGACCGGCAACCCCTCGATACCCTGAAATGCCACCGTGCTGACGCGTGCGACCATGATTGTCCCCTTGCCCTGGCGGCCCATACTCGCTGGCGCCGCAACCGCTCTGGGTTGCAGGATGGAGCCTTGCACGGTTTACGGACAAAAACAAGAACAATTACAGAACATCGTTGAAATGCGGCCGGCTCCCGCGCGCGCGATATCCTGCCAGATGGCGCGCGCCGGATTGTCGCGCTCAGCCGGCCAAATCCACCACGATCTTGCCACGCGCGCTACGGTCTTCGACCGCATTGTGGGCGGCCGCCACCTCTCCCAACGAAAACGGCCTGGGATCGACGATCGGCACCAGCTTGCCCTCCTCCACCAGTCGGGTTGCCGCAGAAAGAATGGCGCCATGGCGCTCACGACCGATGCCGGTCAGAAGCGGCAGAAGCGTGAAGACGCCGGAATAGGTGCCGGCCCGAAACGACAATGGTGCGAGAGTGTGAGTGCCCCAGCCGAGGCAACTGACCACATGACCGAAACGGTGGATCGCCTTGAAAGATGCATCGAGGATCGTCCCACCACCGGTGTCGTAGACGAGATCAAAGCCTTCACCGCCAGTGTGGGTGGCGACATAGTCCTCGACCGTCTCGTTCCGGTAGTCGATCGCCGTGGCCCCGAGCGCTTCGATCACCTCCCTCTGCCCGGCGTTGCCTGTGGCATAGACCTCTGCTCCGAAAGCCCTGGCGATCTGCACGGCGACGTGACCGACGCCACCGGCCCCGCCCTGGATCAACACCTTTTGCCCGGTCCGCACACCGGCGCGGTCGACAAGGCCCTCCCACGCCGTGATGACGACAAGGGGCAGTGCAGCGGCCTCGCGAAACCCGAGATTGGCCGGTTTCCGCGCCAACAGGCGGGCATCCACGGCAGCAAACTCCGCCAGCGATCCCTGAATGCCGCCGACGCCTCCGGTCATCCCGTAAACCGCGTCACCTGGGCGAAATGCCGTCACATCCGAGCCGACCGCCTCGACGACGCCTGCAAGATCGATGCCCAGAATTGCCGGAAGCGGATGTCTGGCGTGCGCCGCGGCACCGGCGCGGATCTTGATATCCAGCGGATTGACGCCGCTGGCCTTGACCCGCACCAGAACCTCACCTGGCCCTGGTTCCGGCCGGGCGACCTCAGCCAGGCTGAATGGTCCGCCATGGGCCTCAAGAAAGGCCGCCCGCATCGTCTGCTTTTCCGACATCATTCATCTCCGTTGCGCTGTTGACGGTGCGAAGATGGGCGCAGATGATTCCGTTTGAAACTTACGATATCGACCGTAGATCATTCAAAATTGCATGGGCCGAGATATGGACTGGAGCGACGTCAAGATCTTCCTCGCAATCGCCCGCAGTGGCACGCTCGGTGCTGCTGCCCGCACGCTCGGGCAAAGCCAGCCGACCATGGGTCGCCGTCTGAGGGCTTTGGAAGAGGCGGTTGGTCACGCGCTGTTCCAGCGAACGAGTGAAGGCTTCGTGCTGACCGACGAGGGTTCGGCGGTGCTCTCGCATGCCGAGCGGATGGAAGAAGAGGCTCTTTCCTTCGAGAGGGAACTCGATGGCCAGGGCAAGCAGCTCGAGGGCACGCTACGGATTGCCAGCTCCGAGTGGTTCGGAACCTACGTTTTGACGCCGATTCTTGCCAGGCTCGTGGCGGACCACCCGCGGCTGACGATCGAGCTTCTGACCGATGCCCGCATCTTCAGTCTCGCCCGGCGTGAGGCGGACCTGGCGTTCCGGATCACGCCGTTCAGGGAAAGCGGCGTGGTCCAGCGCAAGCTGATCCGGCTCGACTACGGGCTTTATGGCATACCCAGCACGGCCGATCCGAGGTCGATTGCGGGGTCCGACGTCAGGCTGGTGACGATGGACCATGCCTTCGAAACACTGCCCGACGCGACCTGGCTTCGCGAAGCCTTCCCTCAGGCGCGCATCGGCTTTCGCAGCAACAATCGCGAGGTACAGGCAAGGGCGGTTCTTGCCGGCGCCGGCATCGCGGTGCTGCCAAACCTTCTGGCCGAGCAGATCGCCGGTCTGGTTCGCATCGACATGGACCCGGCTCCGCCGGCGCGGGATGTCTGGGTGGGCTATCACGGCGACCTCAAGCGCCTAAGGCGACTAAGGGTCGTGCTCGATGCTGTGATCGACGGCCTCGGATCCCGACGTTGAGTGTCGAACCGCGTTGGCGGGCTTTAAGCGCCCGCCAGCATAGATCAGGGGCGTGTTGTTCGGCTCAGGCGCGCTTGCGCTCGATCGCATCCCAGAGCAGGCTTGCGACGTCGGCGCCGCCGAACTTCTTCACTTCGCGGATGCCGGTCGGCGAGGTCACGTTGATCTCGGTCATGTAGTCGCCGATGACGTCGATGCCGACAAAGAGGAAGCCGCGGGCTTTGAGCGCCGGCGCGATGCGGGCGCAGATTTCCTTTTCGCGCGCCGTCAGCTCGGTCGGCTCGGGGCGGCCGCCGGCGTGCATGTTGGAGCGGGCGTCGTGGTCTGCCGGCACGCGGTTGATGGCGCCGACCGGCTCGCCGTCGACGAGCAGGATGCGCTTGTCGCCCTTGCGCACGGCCGGCAGGTATTCCTGGGCGATGAAGGGCTCGCGGAACATCTGGCCGAACATTTCCAGGAGAGATGACATGTTGCGGTCGTCACGGGTCGAGTGGAACACGCCGGCGCCGCCGTTGCCGTAGAGCGGCTTCAGGATGATGTCGCCCATTTCCTGGCGGAACCGCGCGATCTCTTCCGCGTCACGGGTGATCAGCGTCTTCGGCATCAGGTCGGCAAATTCGGTGACGAAGATCTTTTCTGGCGAATTGCGCACCCAGGCCGGGTCGTTGACGACGAGTGTCTTCGGATGCAGGCGCTCCAAGAGATGCGTCGAGGTGATGTAGGCCATATCGAAAGGTGGGTCCTGGCGGAGCAGGATGACATCCATGGTCGAAAGGTCGACACGCTCAGCTTCGCCGAGCGTGTAGTGGTCGCCCTTGACGTCGCGCAGCGTCATCTGCTGCACGCTCGCATAGACCTTGCCGTCGCGCAGCGAAAGCTTTTCGGGCGTGTAGTGGAAGAGGCGATAGCCGCGCGCCTGTGCCTCGATGCTCATTGCGAAGGTGGAATCACCTGCAATGTTGATGCCCGACACATGGTCCATCTGGACCCCGACATTGACGATTTTCGCCATCTTCCCATCCCCTAAGGATCGCGGTCACGCGCGATCGATTTCAAGTCGCCAGAACGATAGAGGACGAGGAAACCGCTGCCCTCTCCCGCACTGGAAAAGCCCTCGACATGTAGAATGCGGGCGGGCCTTAGGCAAGGAGACGCCCGGCTATTCGAAGCCCTCGACGACACAGGTGATGAGATCGTGATCCGAGAGCGGCCGACCGGACGGGTCGAGCGAGGGAATGATCCTGGTCTCGCCGATCTTCAGGCCGCGGGCAAGGAACCAATCGAGCTTCATCGCGCGCTCCGGCCAACGGGTGATCAGGCTCGGCCGGGTCGTCATCACCTCGAGCGGGCCGCCGTGGCGGGTAAAGCCCCTGATAGCGCTCATGGCAAAGAGCCCCTCGGCCTCGAAGTCGCCGCCGGCATGGTTGCCGGTGTTGAGATCGCCACCGATCAAGACCGGCAGGCCTGGGAAGGCTGCGTCGAGCGCATCGATCAATTCCTTGACCTGGCGCTCGCGATAGGCGGCGGTCGTCGCACTTTCGAGATGGGTGGAGATGGCGACGAAGGGACCGGCCTCGGTCTCGATGACGGCGCCGATCGCGAAGCGTTCGCCGAGCCGCGGCTGCTCGCCATCGGTGAACCAGAGCCGCTCGCCCCAGAGGCGTAGCATGAAGGGTTGACCGACGGGTACCGAGGCCATCAGCGCGTTGCCGTGGAAGCCCTTGGCGTTGAACTCGTCCTCGCAGAATTCGCGCTCCGTGTCGGAGCCGAGGCCGAGTTCGATGAACTCGATGCCATAGGCGTATTGCATGCCGAGCGTATCAGCGACCTCGGCCGTCGGATGACGCTGGCCGGTGCGGGCCATGCCGTTGTCCATCTCCGAAAGCAGCACGACGGGCGCCTGCGTCGCGGCGAGATGCGCCGCACTCTCGGGCGCAAACAGGCAGCGCTCCAGGTTCCAGGCGGCAGCCGTGAAGGGGAAGGCAAGCGGCGCGGTCGACGATGGCGTTCCGCCGATCTCGACACTGTTCAGCTCCGGCCGAGCGGCCATGGCAGCGTCATGGGCCGCAATCGTGCGCACGATATCGGCAATTCCAGCCCGGACTTCAGCTGAAGGAACGGCAAGTTGGTCTACGGTCTCAAGGATCACGATGCCGTCTCCAGTCGGTGGGTCTCGACTGGGGCCTCGCTCGCAAAAGACGTGCCGCGCTCCAGTCGCTTGCCTGTCTCCGGCGAGAAGAAATGCAGGCGATCAACCGCAATCGTCACGGCAAGGTCGCCGGAAAGCGGCGTTTCCGGCGACAGCGCGATCGTCAGCGGCTGTCCCTCAATGCTCCCGTGCACCAGCCGCTGCGCCCCCAGTTCCTCGACATAGTCGACTTGGAACATCATCGCGTCCTCGCCGACGCCGGCAAGCTTCAGGTCCTCGGCGCGAAGCCCAACGGTGACAGGACCCTCGACCGGCGCACGGCCGCCAAGCTCGATCCTGTAGAGGCCTACATGCAGGCTGCCGCCGTCGATCTGGCCCTTGATCAGGTTCATCGCCGGCGAGCCGATGAAGCTCGCAACGAAGGTCGAGGCCGGGCGGTGGTAGACGTCGAGGGGGCGGCCGATCTGCTCGATGCGGCCACCGTTCAAGACCACCAGCCGGTCGGCCAGCGTCATCGCTTCCAGCTGGTCGTGGGTGACGTAGAGCGAGGTCGTGCCGAGGCGCTTCTGCAGCCGCTTGATCTCGCCGCGCATGGAGACGCGCAGCTTGGCGTCGAGGTTGGAGAGCGGCTCGTCGAAGAGGAAGGCCGCTGGCTTGCGCACGATGGCGCGGCCCATGGCGACGCGTTGGCGCTGGCCGCCCGAAAGCGCACGAGGCTTGCGCTGGAGATAGGGCTCGATCTCCAGCATGCGCGCGGCCTCGGCGACGCGAGCGTCGATCTCGGCCTTCGGCGTCTTGCGGTTCTTCAAGCCATAGGCAAGATTTTCGTAGACCGTCATGTGCGGATAGAGCGCGTAGTTCTGGAAGACCATGGCGATGTCTCGCTCGGCCGGATCGACGTCGTTGATGACGCGCGAGCCGATCGTCACCGTGCCCTTCGAAATCGTCTCGAGCCCCGCAACCATGCGCAGCAGCGTGGACTTGCCGCATCCCGAAGGTCCGACAAGCACGATGAATTCGCCGTCTTCGATGTCGATCGAGACGGATTTCACCGCCTCGACATTGCCGTGATAGATCTTCGAGACCTCGGCGATGGTAATGGCCGCCATGGCTGCCTCCGTAATTTGGTGTCATTTCAGGAGCGGGCGGGACCTCTGCCCCGCCGCTGCTCCGCTTACTTGTCGCTTTCGGTCAGGCCCTTGATGAACCAGCGCTGGAAGATGACGACGATCATGACCGGCGGCAGCATGGCGAGGATCGCCAGCGCAAAGGCCTCGTTGTAGTCGGGGATGTTCGAGCCGACCCAGACGAGCAGGATCTGCTTGATGCCACGCACCAGCGTGAAGAAGCCTTCGTCGGTCGTCATCAGGGTGGGCCAGAGATACTGGTTCCAGCCGTAGACGAACATGATGATGAAGATCGCCGCCATCATCGTGCGCGAGAGCGGCACCAGAACGTCGATGAAGAACTTGAACGGGCCGGCGCCATCGATGCGCGCCGCCTCGAGCAACTCGTCGGGTACCGACTTGAAGAACTGGCGGAAGTAGAAAGTGCCGGTGGCGGATGCAAGGAGCGGCACGATCAGGCCGGTGTAGGTGTTCGTCAGCTTCAGCGTGTTCATCACTTCGTAGGAGGGAAGGATGCGCACTTCGAGTGGCAGAAGCAGCGTGGTGAAGATCACCCAGAAGAAGAAGGTAGCGAGCGGAAAGCGGAAATAGACCAGCGCATAGGCCGCCATCATCGACAGAACGATCTTGCCGACGGCAAAGCCGAGGCCAAGGATCATCGAGTTCAGCATCATGTTGAAGCCGGTGATCTTGCCGGTGAAGCCGCCTTCGCGCGTCAGAACCGTCGTGTATGTCTCGACGAAATGGCCGCCCCAGGTGAGGCTGAGGCCATTGCGGTGGATGTCGGCTGCCTCGTGCGTCGAGGTCATGAAGGCGACGACAACCGGCGCCACCATGATGAAGACGCCGAAGAGCAGAATGACGTGGTCGAAAATCTTGGTGCGATACATCGGCCCCACCTCAGTTGTAGTGCACGCGCCGCTCGATGAAGCGGAACTGGAAGATGGTGAGCACGAAGACGATCAGCATCAGGATCACCGACTGGGCCGAGGAGCCGCCGAGATCGTTGCCGCGGAAACCGTCCATGTAGACCTTGTAGACAAGGGTGATGGGGTTGTTGGCAGCCTTGTCCTTCACCATCACGTCGATGACGCCGAAGGTATCGAACAGCGCGTAGGTGACGTTGATGATCAGAAGGAAGAAGGCGGTCGGCGCGAGCAGTGGCAGGATGACGGTCCAGAAGCGACGGAAGCCCGAGCGGCAATCGATCGCCGCCGCCTCGCGCACCGAGACCGGAATGCCCTGCAGCCCCGAGAGGAAGAAGATGAAATTGTAGGGGATCTGTTTCCAGACGGAGACAACGATCATGGAAAAGGCGGTGTCGAAGTAGTTGAGACCAACCTTGATGTCCCAGCCGAACCAGCGGGCGAGCTCGACGATCGGGCCGATATGCTGGTCGAAGAACATCATGCCGATGAGGCCCGCGACCGGCGGCGCGATGGCATAGACCCAGATCAGCAGCGTCTTGTAGGCGGCGTTGCCGCGGATGACACCATCGGCCTTGACGGCGAGCAGCAGGCCGATCGACAGCGCGAAGAAGGTGACGAGCGCCGTGAAGACCGCGGTGAAGCGGGCGATGCCGAGATATTCGCCGGATTTCAGCACGTCCGTATAGTTGGTCATGCCGACGAAGGTCGAGCCGAAGCCGAAGGGGTCTTCCAGATAGAAGGACGACTGGATCGCCTGAACCGACGGCCAGTAGAAGAAGATGAAGATGATCGCGAGCTGCGGCGCGAGAAAGAGGTAAGGCAGGAACGGCGAGGCGAACTGCACGCGCTTGGCAGCACTTTCACCTCCGTTCGACTGGCTACCGAAAAGCCGGAAGGCGCCGGAACGACGCCCCCCGGTCTTGGTTCCGGTCCCTCCCCGCGCTGCGGGGAGGAGATCTGTCGCGGTCGTCATCGAGATCAGCCGGCCGTCTTGGCGAAACGGGCGAGAAGCTCGTTGCCTTCCTTCTCGATCGTGTCGAAAGCGTCCTTCACGGTCGTTTCGCCCGAGAAGATACGGCCGTATTCGCGCTCCATGATTTCGCGGATCTGCGGATAGAAGCCGAGGCGGTAGCCCTTCGACCAGTCACCGGCCGGCAGCAGAAGCTGCTTGATGCCGACTTCGGCAACCGGCTTTTCCTTGTAGTAGCCGTCCTTCTGGGCAAGCTCGTAGGCTGCCTTGGTGATGGCCACATAGCCGGTGGCCTTGTGGTAGAAGTACTGGATCTCAGGCGAGGTCAGGAACTGGAAGAAGTCGGCAACGCACTTGTTTTCTTCGTCCGACTTGCCGGACATGGCAAACAGAGCCGCACCGCCGATGAAGGAGTTGGTGCCAGCGCCCTTGATCGAGCCCCAGTAGGGCAGGAAGGTTGCCGAGAACGGCATCTGTGCGGTCTTCTGCAGGCCGCCGAAGGAGCCCGACGAACCGATCCAGAAGGCGGCCTTGCCTTCTTCGAAGACCTTCTGGTTGTCGTTCCAGCCGGCGCCGTAGAAGGCGAAATAACCTTCGTCCTTCCAGGCCTTGAGCTTGTCGAACATCATGATGAGGTTCGGGTCGGTGACCTTGAGCTCAGTGTCGACGACAGCATCGTAGCCGTTGTTGTTGGTGGCGAACTGGATGTTGTTGCGCGAGAAGAAGTTCTCGGTGAACTGCCAGGTGAGCTGCGACTGGACGAGCGGGATGTAGCCGGCCTCCTTCAGTTTGGGCGCTGCGGCTTCGAACTCTTCCCAGGTCTTCGGCGCTTCGACGCCGGCCTTCTTGAGCGCCTCGTCGTTGATGTACATGATCGGTGCTGACGAATTGAACGGCATGCCGACGAACTTGCCTTCGCTGTCGGCGTAGAAGTAGCGCACGCCATCGATGAAGGCGTTGCGGTCGAAGTTGTGGCCGGCCTTGATGATCAGGTCTTCGGCCGGGATGACCGCGCCCTTGGCGTTGATGATGGTGGCTGCACCGGCGTCGAAGACCTGCAGGATGTTCGGCTGTTCGCCCGAACGGAATGCGGCGATGCCGGAAGCAAGCGCTTCCTCATAGGTGCCCTTGGAAACCGGGGTCAGCGCGCAGGCGCTCTGGGCTTCGTTGAACTTCTTGGAGACTTCGTTGATGACTTCGCCATTGCGGCCGGCCATGCCGTGCCACCAGGTAATGTTGGTTGCGGCAAACGACGAGGTTGCCGAAAAAGCAAAGGTAAGGGCTGCAAGCGAAAACTTCTTGAACATTGACTAATCCTCTCCACCGGGTTGCGGATGGCAGTGGACTAGTGGCCTTCAATGACAGGCCCTTAACGCTTTTGTGTCGGAACGATTACAAATTCGCGAATATGTTCCAATGGGGCGCGCAGGTGGAACACCGCAATCATTTTCCCCGACACGCGTCTGTTCAGAAGGCGTCCGGCAGATGCCGAGGCCAGCCCCACGGCGTCACAGTGACGATGTCGTAACGCACGGAAAGTCTGGTGAAATCCGGCTGCTTGGCCAGCCAGAGGTCGCTCGCAGCGCGAATACGCCGCTGCGCCGTCGCGGTCACGGCAAAGACGCCATCCTCGGCCGAGCGGCGTGCCTTGACCTCGACGCAAGCGATAAGATCGCCGCGCCTTGCGATGATATCGATCTCGCCCAGCTTAGTGCGATGGCGCATGGCGACGATACGGTAGCCTTTCAAAAGCAGGCAGAGAGCCGCGCGATATTCTGCAAGCCGCCCACGCTGCAGGGCTTTCAGTCGCCGCTTGTCGCCGCCATCACTCGCCATGGCGCTCCTTCAGCTGCAGCAGGCGGTCGTAGAGCTCCTTGCGCGAGAGCCCGGTCTGGCGAGCGGCCTCGGTCGCCGCCTTGCCGGCCGGCATGTCGGCAACGAGCCGCAAAAGCAGCGCATCGACGTCGGCGGCTTCTGGTTCGGGGGCTGCGTCCGGCGGGCCGATCACGAGCACGATCTCGCCCTTGACCGGGCCGGCCTGCTCGTAGTGGGCGGCAAGCTCGCCGAGCGTGCCGCGGCGGAATTCCTCGAAGGTCTTGGTGAGTTCGCGACAGACGGACGCGCGCCTGCCCTCCCCCAGCACGTCGGCAGCAGCAGCGACGGTCGCGGCAATCCGATGCGGCGATTCAAAGAACATGATCGTCGCCGGCACCGCCGCGAACTCCCTCAGGCGATCGCGCTTGGCCTTGTCCTTGGTCGGCAGGAAGCCGGCAAAGAGAAAGGCGTCGTTCGGCAGGCCGGAGCCGACGAGGGCTGCAAGGGGTGCAGAGGCACCGGGGATCGGCACGACGCGATACCCCGCTTCGATCGCCAGCTGTCCGAGCCGGTAGCCGGGATCGGAGACCAGCGGCGTGCCGGCATCGGAAACGAGCGCGACAGATCGCCCCTCCGCAAGTGCAGCCAGCAGTCGCGGCCCGGCCTCGTCGGCATTGTGTTCATGGTAGGCGTAGGGACGGTTGGCGATGCCGTAGCGGTCGAGCAGCACGCGCGTCACGCGGGTGTCCTCGCAGGCGAGCACGTCGGCGCCGGCGAGCGTCTCCAGTGCGCGCAGGGTAATGTCACCGAGATTGCCGATCGGCGTCGCCACGAGATAGAGCGCCGCGTCGAGCGGGCGCGCCGGAATGCTCACATTGTGCAAACGGTAGCTGCGTTGCCTTTGCCCGTCGGGGGCTTCGGATGTCTTCTGCTTTTCCAACTGCAACGTCCTGATCATGCTTACAGATGAGCCGTTTCGGCCTTTATGGGCGAGCCGGCATGGCAGGGCAAGGGCAAGGGTGCCGGGCAACGCTCGGCTTCTGGGGACAGAACCCCTTAAACCCCTTGCTTTCCGGGCGATGTTTCTGCCATTTTGCCGGTCCACATCCTTCCGGTCGTCGGCCGGGACACTCGCAGTTGACGCTCAGGCGGGCGCCTCGTCCGCCGGGCAACGGTTGAAAGCGGCAGCATCCCATGCGTATTACTCTCGAGCGGTCCAACCTCCTGAAATCGCTGAATCACGTGCACCGCGTGGTCGAGCGGCGTAACACGATCCCGATCCTCTCGAACGTGCTCCTGCGCTCCGATGGCGCCAGCCTCGAAATGAAGGCGACCGACCTCGACCTCGAAATCACCGAAGCGACACCGGCGCAGGTAGAGCAGGCGGGCGCAACGACGGTTCCGGCACATCTGCTTTACGACATCGTGCGCAAGCTGCCGGACGGCTCCGAGGTTGCGCTTGCGACCAACGCCGAAGGCACGGCGATGACGGTCCAATCCGGCCGCTCGAAGTTCTCGCTGCAGTGCCTGCCGCAATCCGACTTCCCGGATCTGACCGCCGGCAGCTTCTCGCACTCCTTCCGCCTCAAGGCGACGGACCTCAAGATGTTGATCGATCGCACCCAGTTTGCGATCTCGACCGAGGAAACCCGCTACTACCTGAACGGCATCTTCGTGCATACGGTCGAGAGCAAGGGCGACCTGAAGCTGCGCGCCGTGGCCACCGACGGCCACCGGCTTGCGCGCGCCGACGTCGAAGCGCCGTCCGGCTCCGAAGGCATGCCGGGCATCATCATCCCGCGTAAGACCGTCAGCGAGCTGCAGAAGCTGCTCGACAATCCGGACCTCGTCGTCACCGTCGAGGTCTCGGACGCCAAGATCCGCCTGACCATGGGCTCGATCGTCATGACCTCGAAACTGATCGACGGCACCTTCCCGGATTATCAGCGCGTCATCCCCGCCAACAACGACAAGGAACTGCGCGTCGATTGCCAGTCCTTCGCCCAGGCTGTCGACCGCGTATCGACGATCTCGTCCGAGCGGGGCCGCGCCGTCAAGTTGGCGCTGAGCGAAGGCCAGATGACGCTGACGGTCAACAATCCGGATTCCGGCAGCGCGACCGAAGAGCTTCCGGTCGGCTACGAACACGACCCGCTCGAAATCGGCTTCAATGCCAAGTACCTGCTGGACATCACCTCGCAACTGACCGGCACCGAAGCAATCTTCATGCTGGCCGACCCGGGTTCGCCGACGCTCGTGCGCGATCTCGCGGCCGAAGACGCGCTTTATGTGCTCATGCCGATGCGGGTGTAACCGGGCCTCGCGCCGTGCGAAACGCCAACCCGTCACGCCCGCGCGTGGCGGGTTTTTTATTGGCCTCCCCTAGGGGAGGCTGTTGATAAGAGAACGCCTTCAGGCGCGAACAGACTTGTTTTTGCCGCAGATGGGAACACATTATGGTGACCGCCACCCGAGCCGGCTCGAATCACCGAGCCGGACTTTTGCGGGCGGCCCGTGCGAGGAGAGGACAACGGTTTTGAGGGGTTCAATGAATTTGCGCGTCAAGGTGAAGGAACGGCTCGGACGAAAATTCGACGAGGAGATCCGCTTTTTCAAGGGATGGATGAGCAACGCCAAGGCTGTCGGCGCGATCCTGCCGACCTCGACCATCACAGCGCGCCGGATGGCGAGCGTTATCAATCCAGCCTCGGGCCTTCCCGTTCTTGAGCTTGGACCCGGCACGGGCGTCATCACCAAGGCGATCCTGGAACGTGGCCTGCCCGCGTCCAACCTGGTGTCGGTCGAATATTCCACCGACTTCTACAACCAGCTGCGGGCCAACTTCGCCGGCGTCAACTTCGTCAATGGCGACGCGTTCGATCTCGAACGCACCCTCGGTGCATTGAAGGATCAGACCTTCGACAGCGTCGTTTCCGCCGTCCCGCTCCTGAACTTCCCGATGCATCGGCGTGTCGAACTGATCGACGATCTCCTGTCACGCATCCCCGTCGGTCGGCCGGTTGTCCAGATCTCCTACGGACCGCTTTCGCCTGTCGTCGCCATGCCGGATCGCTACAGCATCCAGCATCTGGACTTCGTCGTGCGCAACATTCCGCCGGCACAGCTCTGGGTCTATCGCCGGGCGCACTGACGCTATGTTCGGCATCTATGTCACCCACCCGCAGGTCCGGATCGATCCGGACGTGCCCGTTCCCCAATGGGGACTTTCTGCAATTGGCCGAGAGCGTGCGACCTTGACGGCCGCACTGCCCTGGGTGCGCTCCCTCGGACGCATCGCCTCGAGCGACGAGACCAAGGCGATCGAAACGGCGAACGTTCTGGCCAGTGCCGCCGGCGCGACCGTCGAAGTCCACCACGACATGGGCGAAAACGATCGTTCGGCCACCGGCTTCCTGCCGCCGCCGGAATTTGAAAAGGCGGCCGACTGGTTCTTTGCCAATCCCACCGAGAGCTTCAAGGGGTGGGAGCGAGCCGTCGACGCCCAGGCGCGGATTGCCGATGCGGTCTTCCGCGTGCTCGACAGCCACGATCCGACAATCCCGATCGCCTTCGTCGGCCATGGCGGCGTCGGCACACTCTTGAAGTGCCGGTTGCTCGGTGCGCCGATTTCGCGCGCAGCCGACCAGAAGGGCGGCGGCGGTGGCAATGTCTTTGCTTTCCGCCTTGCAGATCGGACCGTCGCATGCGACTGGACCCCGATGGAACACTGGCAGGGGATCCCGACATGACCGAAACCGCGCGCGACAGACTGATTGTGGGTCTCGACCTTCCGACGATCGCCGACGCCGAGAAGATCGTGTCGACGCTCGGCGACGACGTCTCCTTCTACAAGATCGGCTATCAGCTGGTCTTTGCCGGCGGCCTCGAATTCGCGCGCGAACTTGCTGGAAGCGGCAAGAAGGTCTTCCTCGACATGAAGCTGCTCGACATCGACAACACGGTGGCCAAGGGCGTCGAGAACATCGCCAAGATGGGCATGTCGATGCTGACCCTGCACGCCTATCCGAAGGCGATGAAGGCGGCCGTCGAGGCGGCGAAAGGCTCTGATCTCTGCCTGCTCGGCGTCACCGTGCTGACCTCGATGGACGAGCAGGACGTGATCGATGCCGGCTACGAATACGATCCGCATACGCTGGTGCTGCGCCGCGCCGAACAGGCGCGCGCCGCTGGCATGGGCGGCATCGTCTGCTCGGCGGAAGAATCGGCGGCGGTGCGCAAGATCATCGGGCCCGACATGGCGCTCGTCACTCCGGGCATCCGCCCGGCGGGCGCTGACAAGGGCGACCAGAAGCGGGTGATGACGCCTTCCGAGGCGCTCAAGGCCGGATCCAGCCATCTCGTCGTCGCGCGCCCAATCGTCGCAGCCGCCGAGCCGCTTACGGCCGCCCGTGCCATTCTTGCGGAGATGAACGGCGCGCTTGCACGCTGACGCGGGCAACGCTCCACTTGTGATGGCGGCACGTGCCGATCCGCTTGACCTCAACCAAAATTTGCCGGAAGTAACACTCCCGTCGGTCTTTATTCGAATGACGAGGAGGTCATCATGGCCAAGGGATACTGGATTGCGCGGGTCGATGTCCGCGACCCCGAGCGCTACAAGGACTATGTGACGGCTGCCAAGCCGGCCTTCGAGAAATACGGCGCAAACTTTCTGGCGCGCGGCGGCGAGTACCAGCGGCTGGAAGGCGGCGTGCGCGCCCGCAACGTCGTCATCGAGTTTCCGTCGCTCAAGGATGCGGTCGACTGTTACAACTCGCCCGAATACCAGATTGCCGCAGCCATCCGCCAGCAGGTCGCCGACGCGGAAATGGTGGTCGTCGAGGGCGTCTGATCACCGGCTCCTCTTGCATTCCACCTCATTCGGAGCGCCGCGTGGATTGGCCTTCACCTCTCGCGGCACTTCAGCTATGTAGCAATCAATTCTTCCCTCTGCGATCAGGAGTGCCTTTCCCATGACCTTGTCCAACCTTCCGCCGCTGGTGACTATTTTCGGCGGATCCGGGTTCGTCGGCCGTCATGTGGTGCGCGCGCTCGCCAAGCGCGGCTATCGCATCCGCGTCGCCGTGCGCCGCCCGGATCTGGCCGGCCACCTGCAGCCGCTCGGCAACGTCGGGCAGATCTCGTTCGTCCAGGCCAACCTGCGCTACCGCAAGTCGGTCGACCGTGCCGTCGAAGGCTCCGACCACGTCATCAACTGCGTTGGCGTGCTGTTTGAAAGCGGCCGCAACACCTTCGACGCCGTGCAGGACTTCGGCGCCCGTGCCGTGGCCGAAGCCGCCCGTGGCGTCGGCGCGACGCTGACGCACATCTCGGCGATCGGTGCGGACGCCAACTCGCCTTCCGCCTATGCCCGCAGCAAGGGCCGCGCCGAAGCGGCAATCCAGCAGACGCTGCCCGACGCCATCATCCTGCGCCCGTCGATCGTGTTCGGACCCGAGGACGGCTTCTTCAACAAGTTCGCCGAGATGGCCCGCTTCTCGCCTTTCCTGCCGCTGATCGGCGGTGGCGAGACCAAATTCCAACCGGTCTACGTGACCGACGTTGCCGAAGCCGTGGCGCGTGCCGTCGATGGCAAGGTCGCCAAGGGCAAGATCTATGAACTTGGCGGCCCGGATGTCCTAAGCTTCCGCGACTGTCTCGAGATCATCCTCAATACGATCGACCGCAAGCGCACGCTCGTGTCGCTGCCCTTCGGCGTCGCGTCCTTCATGGGCAGCATCGCGTCGATGGTTCCGTTCGTCGCGCCGCCGATCACCCCCGACCAGGTGGTGTTGCTGAAATCCGACAATATCGTCTCGGCAAAGGCAGTTTCCGAAGGGCGTACGCTCGCGGGCATCGGCATCGACGCGACGATGCTGGAGCCGATCCTGCCGACCTATCTCGTGCGCTACCGTCCGCAGGGCCAGTATACGCGCAGCGGCCGCGCCGCCTGATCCTCTCAAATCCGTCATTTTTTTTAAAAGGCCGCCGGAACCTCCGGCGGCCGTTTTCTGTTGTATCGATGTAACAGCGTTGCAGTTCTGCCGCAGTTGCAAAAGCGAATGGCATTTACCGCAGATTCAACATGTCCTGATATTGATCATGTCATATCCAGCGAATAAACACCGCCTCGCGCCACGATCCCAAGTACGGCGGCGGCAGCATCAATCTCGAAAGGCATAGCGTCCATGGGCAAGTCGATCGCAATCTTTTTTGCGTGTGCGGCACTGATCATTCTGGCTGGCTCATTCATCGCGCCGAACACGGTTGCGAGCAGCGGCAAGGATTGTGCGCCGGCCTATGGCGTCGATCCGTGCACGACCGCATCGATCGACCTTTCCGGCAACTAAGCCGGCGCCCTCTGGATCACGCAACTCCGGTTTTCCTGGAATTGCATTCGAGGGCAAATTCAAAGTTATTGGCGGGGGCCAGTGGCCGCGTGCGTTTCTCCTTGAGACGCACGCGGCTTTGTTTTTGGCCTGTCTTCGTCGCCGCCCCATCGAGGCCAAAGCAGACGATTGGCAATCGAATGACCTGACCTCTGGCGGCATGCGCTACGGAGAAGCGCTTTCCTTGGATTGCAGGCTGCAGACAACAGGACAATCCACGCAGACACTCAGGTCGCAAAGGCGGCAGACAGAGTAAGCGTGATCGACGTCCCGGACGAAGGCTGACAGCAGCTTTTCAGCGAGCATTCGGAACGTCTCGCGTTCGGACGGCTCGAACACGTCGAGTGCGTCCGCAATGCGCCGGTACCGCGATGAGAGGATTGCGTCGCAAGTTGTCTCGCCTGCCTCGGTCAAATGAAGCGCAACAGCGCGCTTGTCTTGCGTGCTTGGCTTTCGCGCGACCAGACCATCCACCGCAAGCCGATCGACCAGTCGCACAGCACCCGGGTGCGACATGCCGAGCGCGCGACGCATCTGCTCGATGGTCATGCCGGGCTCATGGCGCAGCAGCGCGATCGCAGCTGCAGCCTGACCTTTTTCCGGAGCGTGATTTTCTGTTTGCTGGAGGACCGCGTCTGCAAGTCCGAGAACGAGCGCGCCGACCACATTTTCCGTCTTCTTTTCCATTGAGACGAGAATATGTGCTTCGCGCATAGACATCAATGTCAAAATGTCGGACCGTGAATGCGGGGGTATCGAGGGGCTGCGAAACCGGGAGGTAAACATGATGAAGACGGAGAAGGTGGAATTTGCCGGACACGCCGGCGGCCGCATCGCGGCACGTCTCGACCTCCCGGATGCCGAGGTCCGCGCCATTGCACTGTTTGCCCATTGCTTCACGTGTTCGAAGGATCTTCTAGCGGTCAGACGCATCGCTGCAGCCCTTGCCCGTTACGGCATCGGCGTCCTTCGCTTCGACTTTACCGGCCTTGGGGCTTCGGAGGGTGAGTTCGCTTCCACCAACTTCTCCTCCAATATCGAGGATCTCAAGCTGGCGGCCGAATATCTGCGGCAGGCCTACATGGGGCCGCGCCTGCTGATCGGCCACTCGCTGGGCGGGGCGGCAGCGCTTGCTGCGGCCGGCGACATTGCAAGCGTGCAGGCCGTAGTGACCATCGGGGCGCCTGCCGACGTCGAGCATGTGCTTCACAACTTCGGCTCCGATATCGCCGCGATCGAAAAAACCGGTAGCGCCCAAGTCTCCTTGCATGGTCGGGCATTCACCATCGAGCGCCAGTTCATCGAGGACGCACGCGCCGCCAATCTCTCCCGCCGCATCACCGCCCTGCGCAAGCCGCTCCTGATCCTGCATGCGCCCTTGGACGAAACGGTTGGCATCGAGAACGCAGCTGAGATCTTCTCCGCGGCAAGACACCCGAAGAGCTTCGTTTCGCTCGACGGTGCGGACCACCTGCTGACGCGTGCGCAGGATGCCGAATTTGCAGCGAGCGTGATCTCGGGCTGGGCAGCGCGCTACATTAACCCGGCTGATATCGAGCCTCCTGCACTTCAGACGGGCGCCATCCTCGTCACCGAAACCCGAGAGGGGAAGTTCCAGCAAAAGATCGATGCCCACGGCCACAGGCTGTTGGCCGATGAACCGCAGAGCTACGGAGGCACGAACACCGGCCCGACCCCCTATGATTTCCTTGCGATCGGCCTTGGAGCGTGCACGTCGATGACGCTTAGGCTCTATGCCGAGAAGAAGGGGCTGGACCTGGATCAGATCTCCGTCGAGGTCGATCATCAGAAGGTTCATGCGACGGATTGCGCCGAATGCGTCGACAAGCCCGTTCAGGACGGGAGAATCGACCGCTTCGATCGGCGCATTCGCGTCAAGGGCGGGATCTCCGAGGACATCGCGCAGGACCTGTTGCGGATTGCCGATCGCTGCCCCGTGCATCGAACGCTGGAGGCAACGTCAGTCATCGTCACCCATGTCCTGCCGACATGAATGGCGCGACTTATCGATCGCCCGCGCCGGCGCTTGCCGTAAAGGCGGTCGCCGCGCTGATCGCTGTCTGTCGGTCAGGAATTGCGCGCCCCTGACCGCAGAAGGCCTTCGCCGAGAACCACCAGGCTGATGCCAAGAAGAGCGACGTCCTTGATCAGGAACGCGCCGAGACCGTTGAGAAACGGCAATCCGCCGGAAGCGTCTTCCCAGATCGGCAGCGCGACCAGAGTGGAAACCGTGGTTGCAAACGTCAGGGTGCCAAGCGCGCCCGCAGCAATTGCCGCGCGCGGCGACCACACCGCCAGGATGAAGAGCACAGCCGTCACAAGCTCGACAACGCCAAGCAGGTAGCTCGTGCCGGCGAAGCCGAACACGGCGTATAGCCAGGCCAACCAGGGAGTTCCCGAGATCAGCGGCTTCAACGCATCGATCTCGATCTGCGTGAACTTGAGAATGCCGATCAGAAAGAGCGGCAGGAACACGCCTGCAAGCGTGATCGCGCGTCCGGCAACAACCATGGAGGCCAAGGTATCGCCTTTGCTGACCTCTGCAAGTGAAGGCACGCTCATTTTCCGGCTCCTTTGTCGATAGAATTTACATGCGTGACGCACATATTTGCACGCAACGTCTAAAATGTCTATGCGCGACGCATATATCGTGATCCGGATCGACCAAGGGTTCTGCTGTTGCCCTGTCCCGTTGCGGCAATCGTCAGGGCTCGTTGGCGACACAGAGCGCAAAAAGCCTCCAACGCACGCGGTGCTCCAGGCAACGAAAAAGGCGCGTCGGAAACGCGCCTTGGGTCGTTGCGAGCCTGTTGTTCCAGCTCAGCCGAAAAGCAGCAGGGCGATCAGGCCGGCCGTGCCGACGACGATGCGCCAGATGGCGAATGGCGTGAAGCCGCGCCGCGAGACGAAATCGAGCAGAGAGCGCACCACGAAGATACCGGCGACGAAGGCCGCGATGAAACCGACGGCGATCAGGGTGAAATCGTCGAAGGAGAGCGCATCGCGGTTCTTGTAGAGATCGAGCGTAAAGGCGCCGAGCATGGTCGGCATCGCCAGGAAGAAGGAGAACTCCGCGGCCGACCGCTTGTCGGTGCCCATCAGCAACGCTCCGGCGATGGTGGCGCCCGATCGCGAGGTGCCGGGGATCATTGCCAGGCACTGGAACAGGCCGATCTTCAGCGCCAGTGAGGGCGGATAGTCCATCACGTCGGTGTAGCGCGGCTGAAGCGGCAGGCGGTCGATCACATAGAGGATGATGCCACCGACAATCAGCACGATGCAGATCAGGACCGGCGTTTCGAACAGCACCGTCTTGATGAAATCATGCGCGATCGCGCCGATGATGGCCGCCGGCAGGAAGGCAAGCAGCACCGACACCACGAAGCGACGCGCCTTGACGCTTGTCGGCAGCGCCAGCGCGATCGACAGAAGCTTCTGGAAATAGACGAGCAGGATCGCCAGAATGGCGCCGAGCTGGATAAGGACCGCAAACGTATTGCCCGGCGACTTGAAGCCGAGGAAGTGGCCGGCGAGAAGGACGTGCGCCGTCGATGAGACGGGGATGAACTCCGTCAGGCCCTCGATAAGACCGAGGACAAGCGCGCTGATGATCGATTGATCCGCCATATATGAGATTTTCCTGACAAGTTTTGAAGTGGGAGGAAAAGGCTGATTCGCTTGTGTTTGCCACCACAAATTTCTATAGCTCTAACACATGAGCCGTGGCCAGACGCTTGCGCCGCCACGCTGATGACCCCAGCAAAAGCCCTGAGAAGCCAGATCATCGATGCCGACACTGTACCACCACCCCATGTCCGCCGCTTCACGCTTCGTTCGCCTGATCCTGTCGGAGTACGGATACCAGACGGAACTGACCGAGGAGCAGCCGTGGGAGAACCGGCGCGACTTCCTGGCGTTGAACCCGGCCGGCACGCTACCGGTCTATGTTGACGACAGTATGAGAGCGCTCTGTGGTGCCACGATCATCTCGGAATATCTCGACGAGACGAACGGCATCATGAAGCGCGATCGGCGGCTTCTGGCCGAGGACCCCTTCCAGCGCGCGGAAATCCGCCGGCTGGTCGAATGGTTCCTGCAGAAGATGGAAGCGGACGTGACGCGGCCGCTGGTGCGCGAGCGGATTTTCAAGCTTCAGATGACGCCCGACCAGGGCGGCGGCGCACCGGACAGCAAGGTGCTGCGCACGTCGCGCGCCAACATCCGCCAGCATATGAAGTATCTCTCCTGGCTTGCCGGCTCGCGCACCTGGCTTGCCGGCGATCGCATTTCCTATGCGGACCTTGCAGCGGCCGCGACCGTATCGGTGCTCGACTACCTCGGCGAGATCGACTGGTCGGATGCTCCGACCGCCAAGGAATGGTATCAACGGCTGAAGTCCCGTCCCTCCTTCCGCCCGCTGCTGGCCGAACGCGTGCGCGGCGTGACCCCCGTTCCGCACTATGCGGATCTCGACTTCTGAGGCGAAAACCGTGCCCGGCATCGATGCCAAGGCAGACAATAAGGAACGGCGGCGGCTGAAGCTGACGGCGTTCCTGAAAGCGGAGGCAGCCGACAAGGGCTTCGACCTCTGTCGCGTCACTCGGCCGGATGCGATCCCGGAGGCGCCAGCCCGCCTCCGCGACTTCCTCGACGAGGGCTTCCACGGCACGATGGACTGGCTCGCCGAGACCGCTGAGCGCCGTTCCGATCCGCGCACGCTCTGGAGCGAGGTGCGCTCCGTCGTCATGTTCGCGATGAACTACGGGCCGGACGAAGACCCCCGCGGCATCCTTGAACAGACCGATCGCGGCGCGATCTCGGTCTATGCGCAGAACCGCGACTATCACGACATCATCAAGGGCAAGCTCAAGGAAGTGGCGACCCGCTTTGCCGCCCGCGCCGGCGAGGACGTCAAGGTGTTCGTCGATACGGCGCCGGTGATGGAAAAGCCGCTGGCCGAAAAGGCCGGGCTTGGCTGGCAGGGCAAACACACCAACCTCGTCAGCCGCGAATACGGCTCGTGGCTGTTTCTCGGTAGCCTGTTCACGACGGCGGACCTCGCCTTCGACGCACCGGAGCGAGACCGCTGCGGCTCGTGCCGCGCCTGCCTCGACGCCTGCCCGACGGACGCCTTTCCCGCGCCCTATCAGATCGACGCACGCCGCTGCATTTCCTATCTGACGATCGAGCACAAGGGGCCGATCGACCCCAGCCTCCGCCCGAAGATCGGTAACCGTATCTACGGCTGCGACGACTGTCTTGCCGCCTGCCCCTGGAACAAGTTCGCCCAGGCTGCCTCCGAAATGAAGCTGAAGGCGCGCGAGGATCTGAAGGCGCCCTCGCTCGACGCTTTGCTCGACCTTGACGACCCGGCATTTCGCAGCCTGTTTTCCGGCTCTCCCGTCAAACGGATCGGGCGCGAGCGCTTTGTCAGAAACGTGCTGATTGCCGCCGGCAATTCCGACGATGCGGCGCTCGTGCCCGCCGTGCGAGCGCGCCTCGCCGACGGCTCGCCGGAGGTCCGGGCCATGGCAGTCTGGGCCCTGTCGCGATTGGTCGCGCCGGCAGCGCTTGCGCAAATCGCCGAACAATGCGAGCCAGAGGCCGACGACGACGTCCTCAACGAATGGCAGATGGCAGGAGTAAGCCGATGCATGTCCTGATCCTTGGCGCCGGCTACTCCGGCTTGGCAATCGCGCGCGCCATGGCGCCGACGGCGACAACTGTTGTTGGAACCACCCGCACCGCGGAAAAGGCTGCGAAGCTGGAGAAGGCGGGCGTCCGCCCGATTCTCTTTGATGGCGAGGCGATCTCCGATGAACTCGCCACTGCCCTTGGCCAAGCCACCCATCTGATCCAGTCGATTGCGCCGGGACGGGACGGCGACCCGATGTTCCGCACGTCCAGCCCGGACCTGGCTCAGCTGGCGCCGAACCTTCGCTGGATCGGTTACCTCTCGACGGTCGGCGTCTACGGCGATCACGGCGGCCAATGGGTCACCGAGGATATGCTGCGCAAGCCGGTATCGGCCCGCTCTGTCGAGCGGGTTGAGGCGGAGGATGCCTGGATAGCGTTCGGCGCCGAGCGAAACATTCCGGTCGCCGTGCTCCGGCTCGCCGGCATCTACGGTCCTGGGCGCAACGCGTTCTGCAACCTTTCAAACGGGACGGCCCGGCGGCTGATCAAGCCTGGGCAGGTGTTCAACCGCATCCGCGTCGAGGATATCGGCGCTTCGGCGCTGTTCCTCGCCAACAACGGCACAGCGGGCGTCTTTAACATCACCGACAACGAGCCGGCGCCGCCGCAGGATGTGGTTGCCGAAGCCGCGCGACTGATGGGCGTCGAGCCGCCGCCGGAGACCCCTTTCGAACAGGCGGAACTCTCGCCCATGGCCCGCTCTTTCTATGGCGAAAACAAGCGGGTTTCGAACGCCCGCATGCGCGCCACAGGTTTCGAGTTTGCCTATCCGGATTATCGCGTTTCGCTTGCACAGCTCTGGCAGTCCGGCACCTGGCGCGGACAGTGAAACGCAACGCGGGATGCGCCAAATAGCATAACCCATAATGCTTATAGAACGTCGACAGTCAGTCCGTCAGTAAAGGCGGCACCGTCGACGCCTGAATTGTGACATTCTCTGGATATTCGTTCGATACTTGGCGAATTTCTTGCAACCTGTGCGCTAGTAACGAATTTTCGACCATCGCGATTCCGGAAATTTCGTCCAATTCGAAATTTTTAATGATTTTTTTCGTTTACGGGTGCGCTGCGCTCGCGTGCGGAAGGTCTGCCGCGTGCAACCGCTGATTCCAAAGAACTTCCGGGCCATCTTTAAACTATTTCAAACGATCTTCGTTTTTGAATTTTCGTCATTTTTTAATAAACCCTAATAGATCGTAAACGGTTGAAGCACGGTTTTGCCATTTTTCGCCCCAATTAGCGTTTCCCAGGAAATTTTAACCAAGCATTGACCGAGGGGATCGCCAGTTGACACCAGCGAAAATCAAAACTGCTGTTGCCGCAGCACTGTTCACGACCGCCATCGGTTTCGTCTCGGTTTCCGACAGCCATGCAGCCGGCGCTGGCTGCGGCGGCGCGTCCTGGTACGCGCTGACGTCCAAGACTGCTTCCGGCGAGCGCATGAATGCCGCCCACCTGACCGCCGCGCATCGCAGCCTGAAATTCGGCACCAAGGTCCAGGTCACCAACAAGCGCAACGGCAAGACCGTGATCGTTCGCATCAACGATCGTGGACCGTTCATTCGCGGCCGGGTCATGGACCTTTCCAAGGCTGCGGCATCGCAGATCGGAATGGTGCGCTCCGGCACCGCCAGCGTCTGTTATCGCGTCATCAATTCCTGATCTCCGCAATACTGACATCCGGCCAATTGTCGGGTGGGGTTACTTGAGAAAGACCGTTCTTGGCGGTTAATCTTATCCGCCGTCTTGCTCTTCGATGCCATCGCCGTTACCACGGCGAAAAAGGAGTTGATCGAAGATGCGTTTGGGCGGCAGGCTCGCTGGAGCCATTGAGGTTCTTGAGGATATCGAAAAGCGGAAGCGCCCGGTCGCCGACGCGCTCAAGGATTGGGGCCTGTCCCACCGTTTCGCCGGATCCGGCGACCGCTCCGCGATCGGCAACATCGTCTACGACGCCCTTCGCATGAAACTCTCCCACGCCTACCTGATGGACAGCGACAGCGCGGCAGCACTCGGCCATGCCGTGATGTATCGCCAGTGGGGCTTTTCGCCCGAGACACTGGCTGCCGAACTCGACGGCGACAAGTTTGCGCCGGAGATGCCATCTGCCGAAATGGCGCAAGCCTTCGCCACCCGCCGTCTCGAAGACGCCGCCGCCCATATCCAGGGCGACATCCCCGAGTGGGTCCAGGCTTCGTTCGAAGAGAACTTCTCCGACGATTGGCTCGACGAGGCCAAGGCGCTCGCCGGCCGGCCGACGCTCGATCTGCGCGCCAATACGCTCAAGGCCTCGCGTGCCAAGGTGCTGAAGGCGCTGGAGCGCAGCGGCGCAGAGCCTGCCACGATCGCCCGTAACGGTATCCGCATCCCCGCCGGCGAAGGCGCCTCGCGCCTGCCGAACGTGACCGCCGAGCTCTCTTTCCAGAAAGGCTGGTTCGAGGTCCAGGACGAAGGCTCGCAGATCGTGGCAGACCTCGCCTTTCCGCAGGAAGGCGAACAGGTGCTCGACTACTGTGCCGGCGGTGGCGGCAAGACGCTCGCCATGTCGGCGGCCATGAACAACAAGGGCCAGGTGCACGCCTACGACACCGACCGCAAGCGCCTCGCCCCGATCATCGAGCGGCTGAAGCGCGCGGGCACCCGCAATGTCCAGGTGCATGAATCCACCGACAGCCTCGCGCCGCTTGCCGGCCGTTTCGACCGCGTGCTGGTCGATGCGCCCTGCACCGGAACCGGAACCTGGCGCCGTCGTCCCGATACGAAGTGGCGGCTCAACCAGAAGAACCTGGAAGAGCGCATTTCGCAGCAGGAAGAGGCGCTGGCGAGTGCAGCGCAGTTCGTCCGCCCGGGCGGCCACCTGATCTACGTCACCTGCTCGGTTCTGCCTGAGGAAAACGAAGCCCAGGTCTACGGCTTCTGCGAGGACAATCCGGAGTTCGAGATCCTGTCTGCCGCCGACATCTGGGCGACGCTCTTCGGCACCGACAAGCCGCAGCCCTGGTCTGCGGACATGAAGACGGTGACGCTGACCCCCGCCTCGACAGGCACGGACGGCTTCTTCTTCTGCCTGATGCAACGCAAGGGTTGACGCCGTTTGACAACAGTCAAAACACGCGCATCAGATTGAAAACGTTCTAAACTATACACTTTGACACCAGTTTGCTTTTGGTTCATGAGAAGCAGGCCCGGCGGGGCCTTTTCTTTAGGGCCCGACGCCTGAACGACGCCGCATCCGCGGGCTCGCTCGGCTACGCCGAAGAAGCAACAGGAGAGGGTCATGACCAAGAATTTCTTCCGCGGCGCCGCGCTCGCGCTGATGACGGCAACGTCGGCACTGGCCCTGCAGCCGGCCCACGCCGCGACGGACGCGGCTGCGGTGGTGAAGCACTATACCGCCGTCGCCCATGCCAAGTTCGAAGACGCGCTGACGACGGCCGAAGCGCTCGACAAGGCTGTCGACGCATTGATCGCGACGCCGAGCGAGGAAACGCTGAAGGCGGCGCGCCAAGCCTGGCTGAAGGCCCGCAATCCCTACCAGGAAACCGAAGTCTACCGCTTCGGCAACGCCATCGTTGACGAGTGGGAAGGCAAGGTCAACGCTTGGCCGCTCGACGAAGGCCTGATCGACTATGTCGACCCGAGCTACGGCACCGAGAGCGACGAGAACGCGCTCTTCACCGCCAACGTGATTGCCAACAAGACGATCAAGATCGACGGCAAAGACGTCGACGCCTCCAACATCACGCCGGAATTCCTCGCGGGCACGCTGCAGGAAGCTGGCGGCATCGAGGCCAACGTCGCAACCGGCTATCATGCGATCGAATTCCTGCTCTGGGGTCAGGACCTGAACGGCACCAAGGCCGGCGCTGGCAACCGCCCCTACACCGACTATGACGCCAAGGCCTGCACCGGCGGCAATTGCGACCGCCGCGCCGCCTACCTGAAGGCTGCGACCGAGCTGCTCGTTTCCGACCTCAAGGAAATGGTCGGTAACTGGACGCCGGATGGCGCCGCCACCAAAGCGGTCGAAGCCGACCCGAAGGCCGGTCTCGTCGCCATCCTCACCGGCATGGGCTCGCTCTCCTACGGTGAACTTGCCGGCGAGCGCATGAAGCTCGGCCTGCTCCTGCATGATCCGGAAGAAGAGCATGATTGCTTCTCCGACAACACGCACAACTCGCATCTGCACGACGCGATCGGCATCCAGTCGGCCTATACCGGCGAATACACCCGCGTCGACGGCACCAAGATGACCGGCCCGTCGCTCTCCGAGCTTGTTGCTGCCAAAGACGCAGCACTCGACAAGGAGATGACCGGCAACCTTTCGACCACGGTCGAGAAGATGCAGGCGATGGCCAAGCGCGCGGAAACCACCGAGGCCTACGACCAGATGATCGGCGAAGGCAATGCCGAGGGCAACGCCACGGTTCAGGCGGCGATCGACGGCCTGATCGCCCAGGCGAAGACCGTTCAGCGCGTCATTGCGTCGCTGGATCTCGGCACCATCGAGCTTGAAGGTTCCGACAGCCTGGACAATCCTAACGCTGTCTTCCAATAAGCTGAAAAGGCGGGCCGCCAGAAACCGGTGCGGCCCGATCCTCCCCTGATGAAACCTGGCGCATTTCGCCTTCTCGCGCTTCTTCTTGCTCCGGCGTTCGCGACCGCCCTCCCCGCCGTTGCCGGCGACGACCTTCCGACAACACGTACCGATCTCAGCAGCACCGATCGCGATCGCGTCGCAACGGTGACGCGGTTGACGACGGATTTCTCCAAGGCCGAAACCTTCGAGGCCATGTCCGGGGGTGCGGCGACCTCGATCGCGCCCGTCAATGCCGACAGTTTTTCGCAGTTCTCGGCCAATCTCACCTTTCAGGAAGAGGAAGGCTTCAAGCTCGGCAATGCGCTCTTCCGCAAGCTCTGGGTTTCCTCTCCCTCCTCCACCCAGGCCTCCGACGGTCTCGGCCCGCTCTACAACGCCCGCGCCTGCCAGAGCTGTCACCTGAAGGACGGGCGCGGTCGCCCGCCCGAGGGCTCCACCGACACGACCTCGATGTTCTTCCGCCTGGCGCGGCCGCCGCGTGACGATAAGGAGCGTCGGATGATCGCTGCGCACGAGGTGGTGAACTTCGGCGACCCGGTCTATGGCGCCCAGCTTCAGGACAGCGCCGTGCCCGGGCTTGCGGCCGAAGGTCACCTGAAAATCAGCTACGCAGAAGAAGCCTTCACTTTCCCCGATGGTGAAACCGCTTCCTTGCGGCGACCGACATACACCGTAGCTGACCTGGCCTACGGACCGCTCGATCCGACCACGACGCTTTCGCCGCGCGTGGCGCAGCCGATGATCGGCCTTGGCCTGATCGAGGCGATCCACGAGGCCGACATCCTGGCGCTGGCCGACCCTGACGATGCAAACGGCGACGGCATCAGCGGCCGTCCGGCGCTGACGCGCGACGCCAAGACCGGCGAGCTGATGCTGGGACGCTTCGGCTGGAAGGCGCAGAACGCCACCGTTCGACAGCAGAGCGCCGATGCCTTTGCCACCGATATCGGCATTTCCTCGCCTGACGCCGATCGGCCGCATGGCGACTGCACCGCCGCACAGACCAAGTGTCTCGACATGCCGACCGGCGTGCAGCCGCGTCTCGGGCCCACCGAGGCACCCGATCCGGTGCTCAACCTCGTAACTTTCTATTCGGAAAACCTTGCTGTGCCGGCTCGGCGCAAGGCGAGCTTGGCCGAGACGCTTCGTGGCAAGAAGGTCTTCTACGATACCGGCTGCACCAGTTGCCACACGCCGAAATTCGTCACCCGCCGCGACACCGTCGGCAAGGCGCAATCCTTCCAGCTGATCTGGCCCTATTCCGATTTCCTGCTGCACGACATGGGCGACGGCCTTGCCGATGGACAGCAGGTGGGCGTTGCTTCCGGCCGCGAATGGCGCACGCCAGCGCTCTGGGGCATCGGCTTGACGAAGACCGTCAGCGGGCACACTTTCCTGCTCCACGACGGACGCGCCCGCAACTTTACCGAAGCGATCCTCTGGCACGGCGGCGAGGGGCAGAAGGCCCGCGACGCCTTTGCCGCCCTTGCCGCAAGCGATCGCCGCGATCTCCTTGCCTTCCTGGAGTCTTTGTGATGACCCACCTACCCAAGCTTGCCCTCGCATTCGCCTTGAGCACCATCGCTTTGCCCGCGTTGGCGCAGGAGGGAAGTGCGCTTTCCCCGCGCGTCGTCAACGAGGCGGCCGTGCCAACGGTCATGGCCAAGGCCGTCGACGATTTCATCATCCCCGGCTATCGCAACCTGGCTGAGAAGGCGGCGACCGCAAGCGAGGCAACGGCCAAGCTCTGCGCAGCACCGTCGAAGCCGGCGCTTGAGACCGCCCAAGCCAAGTTTTCCGATCTGGTCGGCGCGTGGTCGGCGATCGAGGTGGTGAGGCTCGGTCCGGCGCTCGAACAGAACCGCTTCGAACGCTTCCTCTTCTATCCCGACCGCAAGAGCACAGGCCTGAAACAGGTGCAGGCGATCCTCTCCAAGGGGGACGAAAGCGCCACCGACGTGGCCAAGCTGAAGGGCAAGAGCGTTGCCGCGCAAGGGCTGGGTGCGCTCGAATACGTGCTCTACGGCACCGGCGCCGAGGCGCTTGCGGGCAAGGCGGGAGACTTCCGCTGCCGCTATGGCCTGGCGATCACCAAGAACCTCGATGACATCGCCAATGAATTCCTCGCCGCCTGGCAGAAGCCGGATGGCATTCAGGCGGCCTGGAAGCATCCGGGGCCTGAAAACCCCGAGTTCCGCGATAACCGGGAGGCTGCGACCGAGCTGCTCGGCATTCTCGTCCATGGCGTCGAGACGGTGAAGGACCAGCGGCTGAAACCGTTCTACGAAGGCAAGGACGACAAGGGCCATCCGAAGCTCGCAATCTACTGGCGCTCCGGCAACACGATGGCCTCGATTGCCGGCAATGTCCGTGGCTTGAAGACCTTGTTCGACGTCGCCGACATGCAGAGCCTCTTGCCGGAAGACAGCCGCTCGGTGGCGGGTTCCGCCGACTTCGTGTTCAAGTCGGTGATCGGGATGGCCGGCAACATCGACGGGCCGATCGATGCAGCCCTTGCCGACAAGGACAAGCGCGCCAAGCTCGCCTTCCTGTCGCTCAACACCAACGACCTGCTCGACCGGCTGAACAAGGATTTCGGCGGCGCGATCGGGCTTGGCGCCGGCTTCTCCTTTGCCGACGGCGACTAACAAAAGGGCCCATCCGACCGGGTGTTGACAATCACGGCATTTGGGCGCAAAGCGCTCTTCGTGTCCGCTTTCGCGGGCACGTTTCACCACAAGGACCAACTCCCAATGAACCCCGACAGTCGAAGTCGAGCCTTCACGCTCACGGCCGTCCGGTCCTGATTGATCAGGGCTTCAGGCGGTCGGATGACTCGCCCTATGGAGCCCAAAATGCTGCGCATCTACAAAAGCCAGAACAGCCACCTCGTGCTTGTCGACATGATCGATGGCATCGCCTTGCCGACGCCGGCGATCTGGTACGACCTCTACAATCCGTCGACCGAGGAAACGCGCCTCGTCGAGGGCCAGCTCGGCATCGAGATCCCGACCCGGGACGAGATGCAGGAGATCGAGCTCTCCGACCGCCTTTACCAGGAGGCCGGCGCCGAGTTCATGACGATGACGGCGGCCGCCAAGCTCGACAGCGATTACCCGGTCAAGGTGCCGGTGACCTTCATCCTCAAGGGGACGACGCTCGTCACCGTGCGCCATGCGGACCCAAAGCCGTTCCAGAATTTTTCCAACCGCATCCAGAAGGCAAACGGCCAGATCTGTGAGAGCGGCGAACTGGTGATGCTGGGATTGCTCGAAGCGATCATCGACCGCACGGCGGATGCGCTGGAGCGTGCCGGCAGCGAGGTCGACGGAATCTCGCGGGAAGTGTTCCGCAAGACCAATGCCAGCGCCACCAAGAAGACGCGCGACCTGCAGTCGCTGATCGAGCAGATCGGTCAGAAGGGCGACCTGTTGACGGTCATTCGCGAAAGCCTCGTCAGCATCGGCCGGCTCGTCGCCTATCACGTGGCGCTCGAGGGCATGGGGCCGCGCAAGGCGGGCAAGGAAAGCCGGCAGCGGATCAAGCTGATCCAAAGGGATGCGACCTCGCTTGGCGATCACGCCCTGTTCCTGTCGAACAAGATCAACTTCCTGCTCGACGCGACGCTCGGCCTCATCAATCTCGAGCAGAACCAGATCATCAAGATCTTCTCGGTCGCCGCCGTCGTGTTCCTGCCGCCGACACTGGTCGCTTCGATCTACGGCATGAATTTCGGCGTGATGCCGGAGTTGCAATGGGAATTCGGCTATCCGGCTGCCCTGATGCTGATGGTGGCCTCGGCGATCGTGCCCTATTTCTACTTCAAGCGGCGCGGCTGGCTCTGAGCCTGCAAACTGCAAAGTCACAGTCCCGCCATCGTTCGGGACTGTGAATACCCATAGGCAAGCGAGGATGGCATGACGGCCGCCACGGGACTGATCGACCGCCGCAGTTTTCTGAAGATGGCCGGGGCCGCCTGGGTGGCTGGCCTTGCGCCCGACGGGGCATTCGCTCTCTCGCGAGCGGATGCGGTCTTCGCCTCGGCCTTCATGACACCCGACGGAAGCTACGGAGTCGCGACGCTGACGGAAGCCGGCGCGATCATCGACAAGACGGCGCTTCCGGCCCGCGCGCACGGCATGGCCTATTCCCACGTCAGCCGCCGTGCGGTCGCCTTTGCCCGCCGTCCGGGCACCTATGCGATGATCCTTGCGACCGACGGCGCGGCCGACCCCATCGTCATCGCCGCCGCCGAGGGGCGCCATTTCTATGGCCACGGCTGCTTCTCGGCGGACGGCAAGCTGCTCTACGCGACCGAAAACGACTTTGCCGCCAACCGCGGCATGGTCGGCATCTACGACGGCAGCGACAGGTTTGCCCGCATCGGCGAATTTCCGACCTATGGCATTGGCCCGCACGACATGACGCTGACCGCCGACGGTCGGCTGCTTGCCATTGCCAATGGCGGCATCGAGACCCATCCGGATTTCGGCCGCACCAAGCTCAATCTCGACCACATGGAGCCGAGCCTGACGCTGGTGGATACGCAGACCGGTGCGCTCGTCCAGAAACACGGGCTGCCACACGACCTCAGCCGGCTTTCGACCCGCCATGTCGACATCGGCCCGAAAGGCGAGATCTGGTTTGCCTGCCAGTATGAGGGCGCGCGCAACGATCTGCCGCCGCTGGTCGGGTCCTTCTCCAAGGGCGAAGACCTGAAATTCCTGTCGCTGCCGGAGCGCACGACGGAGGCGCTTTCAAACTATGTCGGCGCTATCGCCGTCAACCGCCACGAAGGTCTGATCGGCCTGACGTCACCGAAAGGCGGCGTCGCCGTAACGCTCGATGCGCGCACGGGCGCGGTACTGAGAGAGGAACGCGTCGCCGAGGCAGCGGGTGTGGCCGCCGCCGCGCAAGGCTTTGCCGTCTCCTCCTATGACGGTCACTTCAAGCGGGAACAGAGCCGCGTCGCCTGGGATCAGCATATCGTTCGCCTGGCATAGGCAGAGACGCTCTCAGGCCGAGAAGCGCCCCTCACCCGAGAGCTTTGCCAGATCGCTCCAGCGATAGGCCGTCTGCTCGTGGTTTTCACCGCCAAGGCTCACCTGGCCCTTGCCGACGGCGACGGCACCGAGATGCTCGTAGAACGCCCGGTTCGGATTGCTGGAAAGCACCCAGGCAAACAGCGATTTGCCGCCCAGTTCGCGGCAATGGGCTGCAACGCTGCGCACCAGCGCCGAACCGATGCCCGCCCCTTGATACTCCTCGAGGATATAGAGCGCATAGAGTTCGCGATCGAAACGCGGCGGCATCGAACGGGCTTTGCCGTAGTTGGCAAAGCCGATCACCTTGTTCGTGCTCATGTCGACCGCGACCAGATGAAAGACGTCGGCGACGCGCATCCGCCTGGCATGGCGAAGCGCCTGTTCCTCGACAGTCATGGCGTCGAGAAAGGCATCGGAAATCAGCCCACGGAAGGTCGATCGCCAGGTTTCGACGATAACAGAGGCGATCATCATGATGTCATCAGGGCCGGCCGGCCGGATGTCGATGCGTCGGATGGTCTTCATGTCCCATGATATAGGTGCCGCATGGCGGCTTCGAAACGGCTCGCGATGCTGGAAAGCCTGAAACTCTGTTCTATCTGTGGCAGACATGAACAGAACCGTTATCTACGCAGCCTTCATCACCGCCGTTCTCGGGTTCGGCCTTCTCATCGGCTACAACAACATCCCCGGCGAATGGTACCAGTCGCTCATCAAGCCCACCTTCAATCCGCCCAACTGGATTTTCGCTCCGGTGTGGTCGATCCTCTACGTGATGATCGGCATTGTCGGCGCGCGGCTGTTTCTCGACCATCGCCGCACCGCTGCGATGCGACTGTGGTTCGCACAGATGTTCCTCAACTTCCTCTGGTCGCCACTGTTCTTCGGCATGCAGGATATCTCGTCGGCATTGATCGTCATCCTCGCGCTCGTGATCGCGGTCGCCGGCGTTGTCGTCGCAAGCTGGTCCAAGGATCGCCTTTCGGCCCTGCTGTTCCTGCCCTATCTCGCGTGGGTGGCTTTCGCTGCCGTGCTCAACGGCTCGATTTTCCTCATGAATTGAACTTGTCGCGCCATAGCGGTCATGCCACTGTCCGGCGGCATGCGGGCAATGGTGCCGCTAAAAAAGGCCTTTCCGACTGATGGACGAACGTGATCCTCCCGATTTCCGAAAGCGCATCCGCGATAGCTTCGCGCGGCAGGCGGCCATGCGCACGATCGGCGCCGAACTGACGCTGGTCGAACAGGGCACGGTGGAAATCGAGCTGCCCTTCGACGACAAGCTGACGCAACAGCACGGCTTCCTGCATGCGGGCGTCATCTCGGCGGCACTGGATTCGGCCGGCACCTATGCCGCCTATTCGGTGATCGACCCGGACGCCTCGATCCTGACGATCGAGTTCAAGGTCAACTTGCTTTCGCCTGGGCGCGGCGAACGTTTCCTGTTTCGCGGCGAGGTGACCAAGCCCGGCTCGACGATCATCGTTTCCGACGGGCGCGGCTATGCGATCCGCTCGGACGGACCGGCCAAGCTGATCGCCTCGATGACCGGAACGATGATGGTGGTACGGGGACGCGAGGGGATCGAGGGATGAGTTTTGCAGTCAAGGACATCGCCGGGCAGAGGGTCCTCTATGTCATGGCGGTCGATGCCGAATACGGGCCGCATCTGAAGGAACGCATCCAGCCGCTGATGACCGGCGTTGGACCCGTCGAGGCCGCCGTCGTGCTGACGCGCACGCTTGCCGACCTGGCAGCGCGCGAAGGGCTGCCAGATCTGGTTGTCTCGCTCGGCTCGGCCGGGGCCGCCAACCTCGAACAGACGGAAGTCTACCAGGCGGTCTCCGTCGGCTATCGCGACATGGACGCTTCGCCGCTCGGCTTCGAGAAGGGCAGAACCCCGTTTCTCGACCTGCCGGCCGTGGTGCCGCTGCCGCTGAGGGTCCCCGGCGTGCGCGAAGCCCGGCTTTCAACCGGCGCCAACATCGTCTCCGGTGCGGCCTACGAGACGATCGATGCCGACATGGTCGAGATGGAGACCTTTGCGGTGCTGCGCGCCTGCCAAGCCTTCGGGGTTGCCTTGATTGCTCTGCGCGGTATCTCCGACGGCAAGGCGGAGCTGAAGCACGTCAGCGACTGGACGGAATACCTCCATGTCATCGACGAGAAGCTTGCAGGCGTGATCGACCGATTGGAGAATGCGGTTTCGAGCGGCGCCATCCGGCTCTGAAACCCCGGAATTGTCGGGGTGCAATTGAATCGTTGCGCTGGTGGCGGGCTTTCATTAAAGGCTCGCCATGATCAAGCTTGTTTGAAGGCTTCCAATGACCCAGACAGCCCATCCCGACACCGTCCTTATCGTCGATTTCGGCAGCCAGGTGACGCAGCTCATCGCAAGGCGCGTACGTGAATCCGGTGTTTACTGTGAAATCGTGCCGTTCCAGTCGGCTGAAGAAGGCTTCCAGCGCCTGAAGCCGAAGGCCGTGATCCTTTCCGGCAGCCCGGCATCGACGCTCGACATCGGCTCGCCGCGTGCACCCCAGGTGATCTTCGACAGCGGTCTTCCGGTCTTCGGCATCTGCTATGGCCAGCAGACGATCTGCGCCCAGCTCGGCGGCAAGGTCGAAAGCGGCCACCACCGCGAATTCGGCCGCGCCTTCCTCGAAGTCGAGAAAGACTGCCCGCTGTTTGAGGGCCTCTGGTCGGTCGGCTCGCGCCACCAGGTCTGGATGTCGCATGGCGACCGCGTCACCGCGATCCCCGAAGGCTTCGAGGTCGTCGCGACCTCGGCCAACGCGCCCTTCGCCTTCATCGCCGACGAGAAGCGCAAGTATTACGCCGTGCAGTTCCACCCGGAAGTGGTGCACACGCCCGATGGCGCCAAGCTGATTTCCAACTTCGTGCACAAGATCGCCGGCATAAAGGGCGACTGGTCGATGTCGGCCTACCGCGCCAAGGCCGTCGAGGCGATCCGCAAGCAGGTCGGCGACAAGAAGGTCATCTGCGCGCTTTCGGGCGGCGTCGACAGCTCCGTTGCAGCCCTCCTCATCCATGAGGCCGTCGGCGACCAGCTGACCTGCATCCTCGTCGACCACGGCCTGATGCGCAAGGACGAGGCGAAGAACGTCGTTGCGATGTTCGAGGAGCACTACAACCTGCACCTCCTGCACGTCGACGCGTCCGACCGCTTCATCGGCGAACTCGAAGGCCAGAGCGACCCGGAAACCAAGCGCAAGATCATCGGCCGCCTGTTCATCGAAGTGTTCGAGGAAGAGGCAAAGAAGCTCGGCGGCGCCGATTTCCTCGCCCAGGGCACGCTTTACCCCGATGTCATCGAAAGCGTCTCCTTTACCGGCGGCCCGTCGGTCACGATCAAGTCGCACCACAATGTCGGCGGCCTGCCCGAGCGCATGAACATGCAGCTCGTCGAGCCGCTGCGCGAACTGTTCAAGGACGAAGTCCGCGTGCTCGGCCGCGAGCTCGGCCTGCCCGACAGCTTCATCGGCCGTCACCCCTTCCCGGGTCCGGGCCTTGCCATCCGCTGCCCGGGCGGCATCAGCCGCGAGAAGCTCGAGATTCTCCGCGAAGCCGATGCGATCTATCTCGACGAAATCCGCAAGGCCGGCCTCTATGATGCCATCTGGCAGGCGTTCGCCGTACTGCTGCCGGTGCAGACCGTCGGCGTCATGGGCGACGGCCGTACCTACGAGTTCGTCTGTGCGCTTCGCGCCGTCACCTCTGTCGACGGCATGACGGCGGACTTCTACCACTACGACATGGAATTCCTCGGCCGCGCCGCAACGCGCATCATCAACGAGGTCCGTGGCATCAACCGTGTCGTCTACGACGTCACCTCGAAGCCGCCCGGCACGATCGAGTGGGAATGATCCGGAACCTCGATGGCAGCGGACAAGCTCTATAACGATCCTGTTCTTGTAGAGTTCTACGACATCGAGAACGGCTGGACCGCCGACAGCGAATATCTGACGACCATGGCCGAAGGCCGCACCTCGATCCTTGATCTGGGGTGCGGCACCGGCCTACTGAGTGCCGCTCTTGCCGAGAGTGGAAAGCGGGTCGTCGGCGTCGATCCGGCAGCCGCGATGCTGGATGTCGCCAGGTCAAGGCCCGGCGGTGACCGCGTCCGTTGGGTCGAGGGTGACGGGCGGACCATCCGCCTCGACGAGACGTTCGACATGGTGCTGCTCAGCGGCCATGCCTTTCAGGTATTCCTGACAAAAGACGATCAGCTTGCGGCGCTGAAGACCATCGCCGCGCATCTTTCGCCCGAAGGGCACTTCATCTTCGACAGCCGCAATCCCGTTGTCGAGGAATGGAAGGAATGGACACCGGCCGAATCCGAGCGTGACATCGAGCATCCCGTCTTTGGCAAGGCTCTCGCCTGGAACGACGTGAGGCACGACCCTGCAACCGGGGTGGTGGAGTACGATACGTTCTACCGGATCGCAGCGGACGGACGCACTTACGCGGCCCAGTCGAAGATCGCCTTTCCGGCTCATGACGACCTCACCGCGATGATGGACGAGGCCGGGCTCGTCGTGGAGCAGTGGCTCGGCGGCTGGGACGGCAGGCCGTTCGAAACCTGCGCGCCCGAGATCATCCCGATCGGCAGCCTGAGATAAGCGCAGCTCTGGTTCGCCACGACTTTTCGCGCTCAAAATCCGGACACGCCGGCCCTTCGGTCCGCGCGGCGCCGCTACTTCACCGCGTCACGCATTCCATCGCGCAACGTCCGAACCCGCTCGTTGAGGTCGATCATCTCAGGTATGGTGAAGCCCGAATTTTTCAGCAGGGCATCTGTCAGGCAACCGGTCTTCACATGCAGGCCGCGTCCCTTTGCTGAAAGGTGCACTTCCACCTGTCGCTCGTCGGTGACGCTGCGGTGGCGGCCAAGGAAACCGGCGGCTTCAAGCCGCTTGACGGCCGGCGTAATCGTGCTCGACTCAAGGCCCAACCGATCGGCTATCGCCGAGATCGTCAGGCCGTCCCTCTCCCAGAGCGTGCTCAAGACAAGATACTGGGTGTAGGTGACCCCCAGCGCGTCGAGCATCGGCTTGTAGACGCGGTTGATGGCGATCGATGCCGAATAGATCGAAAAACAAAGCTGGCTATCCAGCGGCACGGTCGTAGGATCATTGGACATCTGGGGCTCCTAAGGAAACGCAGCGCGCTTTCTGTCGCGAAAATCAATATCGCGATAATTAGTATCTTTACAAGAAAACCGAGTCGGCGTACAGGATGATTATCGCGATAATTATTTTCGCGAAAACAAAAAAGTCGAAGGAGACCCGAAATGCTCAAGTCCCTCATCGCCGCCGCCGCTTTCGCCCTCTCCGCAAGCGCGCTCACGCCCGCCCAGGCCGCCCCCGCCGCCAAGAATGTCGTGCTGGTGCATGGCGCCTTTGCTGACGGTTCGGGCTGGCAGGGCGTCTACAACATCCTCAAGAAGGACGGTTACAACGTCACCATCGTCCAGAACCCAACCCTTTCGCTCGCCGACGACGTCGCCATCACCAAGCGCGCGATCGCCGCACAGGACGGCCCGGTCGTGCTCGTCGGCCACTCCTATGGCGGCGTGGTCGTTTCGGAAGCCGGCACCGACGAAAAGGTGAAGTCTGTCGTCTATATCGCCGCTTTCGCGCCAGATAAGGGCGAGTCCGTTTCCTCGCTCATCGCCAACCCGCCGGCCGGCGCTCCGGTTCCGCCGATCCTGCCGCCCGTCGACGGTTTCCTCGCGCTCGACAAGGCGAAGTTCGCCGCCGCCTTCGCGGCCGACGTCGACCCGGAGCTTGCAGCCTTCATGGCCGACTCGCAGGTGCCGTGGGCGGTGGAAGCGGCAGCCGGCACCGTCACCGCTCCCGCCTGGAAGGAAAAGCCGAGCTTCTACCTCGTTGCGACCGACGACCGCATGATCCCGCCGGCTGCCCAACGCCAGATGGCAAAACGCGCCGGTTCCACGGTGGTCGAGACCGCCGGCAGCCATGCCGTCTACGTCTCGAAGCCGGAGGCCGTGGCGGCGCTCATCGAAAAGGCGGCGCAGGCGAGCAAATAGGCATAATCCCGGCATCCGCATCGCGATCGCTTACCGGGAGGGCGGGCCAGTGGTCCGCCCTTTCTCTGTCGTCATTTTCAGTAGTGTTGACTAATCAATTAGTGAATGCTATTTGTTTTCGCATGATGATCGAACCCGCCCCCATCACCGCCGTCATGCGCGCCCTTGCCGATCCGACCCGGCGGGCCGTGTTCGAGCGCATCTCCAATGCCGACGAAATCACCGTGGTCGAGCTGACGCGTGGCAGCGGGGTGACGCAGGGCGCGATTTCCCAGCACCTCAAATCGCTCAAGCAGGCTGGCCTCGTCGCCGAGCGGCCGGAGGGACGCAATGTCTACTACCGCGCCGAGCCCGAAGGGCTGGCGCCACTTGTCGACTGGATGAGCCACTACGGCAGCTTCTGGCGCGACCGCTTTGCCAATCTGCGCACTCTTCTGAAGGAGATTGATCCATGAACGAAGCAGCAGCCGTGACATTCGAGACGCAGGACATCGTCATCGACGAGGTCTTTCCGCATGCGCCGGAGACGATCTGGAAGACCTTGACCAATGGCGAGCTGATGGGCCGCTGGATCATGCCGCCGACAGGTTTTGAAGCCGTAGAGGGCAAGCACTTCACCTTCCAGACGACGCCGGCCGGCGCCTGGGACGGGACCATCCGTTGCCAGGTACTGGACGTTCGCCCGAACGAACGCTTCGCCTACTCCTGGAAGGGCGGAGACGAAGGCAATGTCGGCTACGGCTCCCGCCTCGACACCGTCGTCACCTGGACGCTTGAGAAAGTCGATAACGGAACCCGCCTTCGCCTCGTTCATTCCGGCTTCGTCATGCCGAAGAACGCATCGGCCTTGAGCAACATGAGCAATGGCTGGCCGAAGGTACTGTCGCGCCTCGGCGCGATTGCCGAGGAAGAGAACTAGGCCCGAAACCGTATCGTCGCTAGGCGATCCAGCGGCCCACATTCTGGAAACAACCGGACCGATGACGAGCGTCGCGCAATGCGACACCGCCGGCAGAGCTTTGACCAACAGGAGGAAAGAATGAGCAAGCCCTATAGCGGCGGGTGTGCCTGTGGTGCGATCCGTTACGAGATTTCCGCAGAGCCGGTGTTTTCGAACGACTGCCAGTGCCTCGACTGCCAGCACGAGAGCGGCACGGGGCATGGATCGCACATGACGTTCCCGCGCGACGGCGTAAAGCTTGAAGGCGCGGCAACCCATTGGGACATGGTCGCCGACAGCGGCAACGTGAAAACCCGTGGCTTCTGCCCCACTTGCGGTTCACCCGTCTACATGACGTTTGCCGCCATGCCCCAGTTCTTCAGCGTTCGCGCGGCAAGCCTCGACGATCCAAGCCGCTACCGGCCTCAGGTTGTGACCTACGCCGTGCGTGGACATGACTGGGATCATCTCGATCCGGCTTTGCCGAAGTTCGAGAGAATGCCGCCGAGCTGAACCACCACGCCTCGGTGAAGTGCCCGGCCCTCTGCCGGAACCTTGCGGAAAATCTCAGGCCGGCGGGATGAAGGGCTGGCTGATCGACTGGAACACGGGCAGTGCTTCCAGCTTCTCGGCATGGGACGTCAGGTGGGGATAGTTTTCGATCGCCACCAGATCCGGGTGCACGTCGCTCAGGAAGCGGAGCACGACCGCAACGGCGACATCGACGTGACCGATGCGATCCGAGAGCCAATACGCGCCCCGGCTTTCCGCGCGGCTCGCCTCGAGAACGGCAAGCGTTTCCTCGATCTGGCGACGGCATCGGCCGACCCAGGTGACGGAAACTTCCTCGTGCAGGCGGTTCTCATAAAACAGACTGACGGCCTTGTCGCCGAGCCCCATTGCGAGCGTCGCAATCCTCAGGGCACGATGGCGCGCAGGCTCGGATCGAGGGTACATGACGTCTTCATCCGAAACGAGGCTGTCCAGGTAATCGAGGATGATGTGGCTGTCGGTGAGAACCGTACCGTCGTCGAGCACCAGGGTCGGCACACGCGTCAACGGATTGTAGGCGCGCAGCGCGTCGGCATCGCCGAAGGACGACCAGGGGCGATGCTTAAACGCGATGCCGTAAAGGCTAAGGGCAATCCCGACGCGACGGACGAACGGGGAGTCATATTGGCCTATCAGGATCATTTTTCCGCCTCCCGTGCGTGCTAACGGTTTCAGACGACAATAGGCACAGACCGGATGTCAACGCGAGAGCGAGATCCGGGCAACCCGATTTCCACCCCCCTTCTTAGCGACTTGCGAAGCACCGCCGGAATGCCGATAAGCGCCTTCAACAAAACGATACGGGAGGAGCCCATGGACATTTCCGAAATCATCATCGCCGGCGACACGCCCGGCATCGAATGGCGCCTGCCGGTTTTCCACTTCAAGGGCAGAAGCGCTGCCGCGCCGAAGACCTATGTCCAGGCGGCGCTGCATGCCAACGAACTGCCGGGCACGGCGCTTGCGCATTTCCTCCTCGAAAAGCTGCAACAGGCTGAAAAGAGCGGCGACATTCTCGGCGACATCACCGTCGTGCCGCAGGCAAACCCGATCGGCACTGCGCAATCGCATTTCGGCGAGCTTCAGGGCCGCTTCGATCTCGGCTCGCGCACCAACTTCAACCGCGACTTTCCGCTGATTTCGCTGACCGACCGTGACAGCCTGATCGAGGACCTGGATCGGTACTCGGCAACCGACCGGCTGAAGCGGCAATTGCTCCACATGGCGCTCGGCGCGGACCTGATGCTGGACCTGCATTGCGACGACGAGGCGCTGCAATACGCCTATATCGACGACGCCTTCTGGCCGGAGGCGGGCGATCTCGCAGCCGCGCTCGACATGGAGGCGATCTTCCTTTCGGATGGTGAAAGCTCCGCCTTCGAGGAGGCCGTTGCCTATGCCTGGAAGTACGAAACCGGGCACAAGAAAACGCGCCTTCCCGGCCGCCTCTCGGTCACGGTCGAGCTTCGCGGCACGCGCGACGTCTATCCCGACCTCGCCCGCAAGGATGCCGAAGGCGTCTTCCGCTTTCTCGTCTCCCGCGGCGCTGTCTCCGGCGACGAAGGTGCACCCGCTCCGTTCGCGGGCATCGTTGCGCCGCTCGACAATATCGAGATGATCCGCGCGCCCGAAGCAGGCGCAATCCTGTTCCACCGCGACATCGGCGAAAGGGTGAAGGCTGGCGACCTGCTTGTGACCATTCTTTCGCGTCCTGGCCAGGAAAATGGCACGATCGAAGTGCGGGCGCCGCAGGACGGGCTTATCGTCACGCGCGTCTCGACCCGGCTTGCGCGACGCCGCTCGGACCTGATGAAGATCGCCTGCGCAACGCCGTCGAGCGCCACGCGCAAGCCGGGCTCACTCGAAGCGTAGGCTTCACGTCGGCCGTCACGCCACCGTGGCGGCCGTCATTTTCGGGCTGTCGAGCAGAATGGTCGAGCGCAGCGTCTTGATTTCGGCGACCTGCTCGAATTCGCTCCAGAGCAGGCGCTTGTAATCCGCCACGTCCCGCACCGCGATCTTCAGCAGAAAGTCGAAATCGCCGGCGACCGTGTGACACTCCACCACCTCCGGCATGCGCGAGACGAGCTCGATGAAGCGCTGGCCGACCTTGCTCGCCGTCCGCTCCAGCGTCACCTCGACAAACGCCTGGAAGCCGACACCGGCTGCCTTCGGATCGACCACCACCGTCTGGCGGATGACGCCCGTCGCATAGAGTCTGGCGAGACGGCGCGACAGCGGCGCCGGTGAAAGGCCAACCCTGGCGGCAAGCTCGTTGTTGCTGAGCGATGCATCCTCGACCAGAAGCCGAATGATCCGCCGGTCGACCTGATCCAGCTCCACCACAACTTTCTCGACCATGTCCAAACTCCAGATGCGCAATTCAGCAAATGATATGCAGGATTTTGCGCAAATGGCCCACTGCCAACATTGTCGCGGTGGCAAAAATGACGTCGATTTTGCGCAGGTCCTGACATAATAAGAAAGCCGCTGGGCGACCGGAGAAACGGCCGCCTCACCGCTATCGCATCGCTGCCACTCGAGGGGGATATTCCGGCATGTTCGACGCTCTGACCCGCCAACCCGATGATCCGTTGCTGGCCCTGATCGGGCTCTACCGCAAGGACGAGCGCCCCGGAAAGGTCGATCTCGGCGTCGGCGTCTATCGCGACGAAACCGGCGCGACGCCGATCTTCCGCGCCGTCAAGGCAGCGGAGACGCGTCTGCTCGAAACCCAGGACAGCAAGGCCTATGTCGGCCCCGAAGGCGATCTCGTCTTCGTTGATCACCTCTGGACGCTGGTCGGCGGCGACACGGTCAATCGCGGTCATGTCGCCGGGGTGCAGACGCCCGGTGGCTCCGGCGCGCTCCGGCTCGCCGCAGACCTCATCCGCCAGATGGGCGGCAAGCGCGTCTGGATCGGGCTGCCGAGCTGGCCGAACCATGCAAGCATCTTTAAGGCGGCAGGTCTGGAAACACCGGGCTATCCGTTCTTCGACGTACCGTCGCAGACGGTGCTCTTCGACACCATGATGACCGCGCTACAGGGCGCTGCGCCCGGTGACGCTGTTCTCTTGCATGCCAGCTGCCACAACCCGACCGGCGGGGTGATCACCGAGGCGCAGTGGATGGAGATCGCGGCGGTCGCGGCCGCACGCGGCCTGTTGCCGCTCGTCGACCTCGCCTATCAGGGTTTTGGTCGCGGCCTCGATGAGGACGTCGCCGGGCTTCGCCATCTGATCAGCGTCGTACCGGAAACGCTGATTGCGGTTTCCTGCTCGAAATCTTTCGGCCTCTACCGCGAACGCGCCGGCGCCATCTTCGCGGTGACGACTTCGTCGTCCTCGGCCGACACGGTCCGCTCCAACCTCGCGGGGCTTGCCCGCACCAGCTACTCGATGCCGCCGGATCATGGCGCGGCCATCGTGCGCACGATCCTTTCCGACGCCGAGCTGACGCGTGACTGGAAGCAGGAACTCGAAACCATGCGGCTGCGTATCAGCAACATCCGCCACGCGCTTTCAGAAGGCCTGCGCGACCGCTGGCAGGCGCTTGGCGCCGTGGCCGGCCAGGAGGGCATGTTCTCGCTGCTGCCTCTCGCCGAGGCCGACGTCATGCGGCTGAGGAACGAGCACGGCATCTACATGCCCGGCTCCGGCCGCATCAACATCGCCGGCCTGAAGACGGCGGAAGTCGACGGCGTCATCGCCAAGTTCAAAAACCTCTGAGGACAAGATGGCCGAGCGAAGCATGAACGTGTCCGAAAGTCCGACCGAGCGCCATCGCCTCTACGAGGATGCGCTGGCGATCCTGACGGGCACGCTGATCATGTCGCTCGGCGTCATCATCTACAGCAAGGCGATGCTCCTGACGGGCAGCACGTCGGGTCTTGCGTTGCTCCTGCAATATGCGACCGGCGCCGAGTTCTGGCTGGTCTTTTCCCTCGTCAACCTGCCCTTCTACGTCCTGGCGGTGAAACGGCTCGGCTGGATGTTTGCGCTGCGCACCTTCCTTGCCGTCAGTCTCGTCGCGCTGTTTTCGCGGCTGACGGCCGGTTGGGTGGAGTTTACCCGTCTTGACCCGATCTATGCGGCCATCGTCGGCGGCGGACTGATGGGCACGGGACTGCTGATCCTCTTTCGCCATCGCACCGGTCTCGGCGGCATCAACATCCTGGCGATCTATCTTCAGGAGAAGTTCGGCATTCGCGCCGGCTACTTCCAGCTCGGCGTCGACCTTGCCATTCTTGCCGTCGCCTTCTTCGTGCTGCCGCCCGCCAATCTCGCGCTGTCGGTCATCGGCGCGGCCGTCGTCAACATGACGCTGGCGATCAACCACAAGCCCGGCCGCTACGCCGGCGTGACCTGAGGCCGCCACTTCCCTCGGACGTGCGAGAGCGCTATCACTCCTGCCAATCGAATGAAATTGCGCGATTCCAGGCGGTCTTACCCATCCCTTGAATTGCCGAGAGCAGTCCCAGGGGCATCGCATGACGGTCACGATTTTCGGCATCAAGAACTGCGACACGATGAAGAAGGCACGCACCTGGCTTGATGGCCGGGGCATCGCCTATCGCTTTCACGACTACAAGGCCGAAGGCATCGACCGCGCGCATCTCGAGCGCTGGTGCAACGAGGCCGGTTGGGAAACGGTGCTCAACCGCTCAGGCACGACCTTCCGCAAGCTCGACGACGCCGACAGGCAGGATCTCGACCAGGAAAAGGCGATCGCTCTAATGCTCTCGCAGCCCTCGATGATCAAGCGCCCCGTGCTCGAAGCCGATGGCAATCTGCTGATCGGGTTCAAGCCGGATCTCTACGAGGCCCTGCTCGCCGCTGCGTAGTTTCGCGCGCCTGAACCTGGGAGCAAGATCGATGTCAAAGACCACGCGCGCCACGCAGGCGCTCACCAAGGCCGGCGTCGCCTTCAGCGTCCACACCTACGACTACGACCCCAATGCCGAGCGCGTCGGCCTGCAGGCGGCCGAAGCGCTTGGCGAGGATCCGAGCCGGGTGCTGAAGACGCTGATGGCCGAGGTCGACGGCAAGCCGGTCTGCTGCGTCGTGCCCTCCGACCGGGAGGTCAGCATGAAGAAGCTCGCGAGCGCCTTCGGCGGCAAGTCGGCGGCGATGATGAAGCCGGCCGATGCCGAACGGCTGACCGGTTACCATGTCGGCGGCATCAGCCCGTTCGGGCAAAAGAAGCTGGTGCCGACGGCCATCGAGGAAGCTGCCCTTGCCGAACAGCAGGTCTATATCAATGGCGGCCAGCGGGGGCTGCAGGTGCGGCTTCAACCGCGTGACGCGCAGGCGGCGTTGAAGGCAGTCGTGGCGCCGCTCATCGCCTGACCCTTGCCATCAAAATATCACGGATGACTTATATGCCTCCTGCAGACTAAGTTAGAGAGCGGGCTGGCCGCGGGGTTGTTTCATGGCATCTGCAAATCTTTTGCGTGCGAAGCGTCTGTTTAAACGCGTCGCCGTCGCCACGACTGCGCTTGCTGCCGGCTTGACCCTCTATCTCGTCGGCCTGCAATGGACCGGCAACTTCCACACCCTGGTCGCCGGCGAGGTCTATCGCTCGGCGCAGCCGACACCGGACGAGATCGCCGCCTACTCGAAAACCTACGGCATTCGCACCATTCTCAATCTGCGTGGCGAAAAGACCGACGAGCGCTGGTATCGCGACGAGGTCGCTGCCGCTGACCGCAACGGTATCCGGCTCATCAACTTCCCCATGTCGGCCTCAGCCGAAATCGACCGCAAGGAAACCGACGCGCTGATGGCGATCCTCAGGGATGCGCCGAAGCCACTCTTGATCCACTGCCGGGCCGGCGCCGACCGAACCGGCCTCGTCTCGACGATCTACCTGCAGCAGATCGCCGGCGTCGACGAGGAGACGGCCGAGTGGCAGCTTTCGCCGCTCTACGGTCATATTGCGCTCCCCTATCTCTCGGGCACCTTCGCCATGGACGAAACCTGGGAAGCGCTGGAAAAGTCATTCGGGCTCGACAGCTGAGAGGTCGCCGCCCTTTTTGGGGCGATCGCCACGCGCAGACGCCGGCCTTTCGATGCGACCTACCTCAGCTTCGCCAGCAACGCCGCGAGCTGCCTTGCCTCAGCCTCGGTCAAGCGTGCACCGATATGCGTTTCGATCGACGGACCATAGGTTCGCCACATGCGCTCGCGCATCGCCCGCCCAGCCTCGGTGACCACCACCCATTGTCCGCGCCCGTCCGCATCGAAGGCTTCGCGGCGAACCAGCCCTTCCTTGGCCAGACGGTCGATCAGCCGTGACAGGCTGTATTGCGCAAGCAGTGTGCGGGCTTCGATCTCGAAGGGACGCAGACGCCCCTCCTCTGCCTGCACCAGTTCCCACAACACATCGTACCAGCCAAGCGGTGGCAGGGTGGCGGCCTTGAAGTCGGCCTCGATGCGAGCAAGTACCCGCTCGCGCGCCCGCATCAGCCCGATCCAGGCTGCGGTCGTTTCCGGTCCGGGCAGTTCCCCGCCGTCTTTTTCTCGTTCGCTCATAGATGCAATTACATCCACCTTGAAAGCCGAAGCAAGCCCACATATATGCAATTGCATCTACATGAACTAAGGAGACCATCGATGACCGCCACCCTTACCCTCGTCAGCCACCATCTCTGCCCCTATGTGCAGCGCGCCTCGATCGCGCTCGACGAAAAGGGCGTGCGTTTCGAGCGAACCAATATCGACCTGAAGGCCAAGCCAGATTGGTTCCTGAAGATTTCTCCGCTCGGCAAGGTGCCGCTGCTGCAGATCCCGCAGGAGGCCGGTGAAGCCGTGCTGTTCGAGAGTTCGGTCATCGCCGAATATGTCGAAGAAGCCGAGGGTGGACCCAAGCTGCATCCGCAGAATGCGCTGGAACGCGCGCGCCATCGCGGCTGGATGGAATTTGGCTCGTCGATCCTTTCCGATCTCTGGGGTTTCGAGACCGCCAAGGACAGGAACACTTACGAAGAAAAGCGCAAGGCGATCGCCGCCAAGTTCGCGACCGTCGAGGCTGCACTCGGTGCTGGACCCTATTTCTCCGGCAGCGCCTTCTCCCTGGTCGATGCGGTGTTCGCGCCGATCTTCCGCTATTTCGACCTGTTCGACACGCTCGCCGATCATCAGATTTTCGACGGGCTTGATCGCGTCCGCGCCTGGCGCAAAGCGCTCGCCGAACGACCGAGCGTCAAAGCGGCAGTGTCGGCCGACTATGGCGATAGACTGATGGTCTTCCTTGAAGAGCACGACGCCTATCTGCTGCGCGCAGGCCAGAATTAGGCTGGTAGCGCCGTCCTTCAGTTTTGCTCGATACTGGCCTAAGAGAGTGTCCGAGCCCTGCTGGAGGAGCACGACGTGACGGACATGACCGCGACCCTGACGATCCTGGAACCCCACCCCGGTGTCTACGCCTATTACGACGGGCGCGTCGCCGGGGTACGGCTTCATTCGCAGGCGCCAAACTGGCTTGATGACGGCGCCTACGAACTCGGCGTCGCCTCCTATGCCATCGTCGACGGGCGGGAGGCGCTGGTCTACGACACCCATATCTCGCTCGACCATGCGCGGGCGATCCGCGCGCACCTGGAGAGCCTTGGCGTCACCTCGATCCGCGTCGTGCTCAGCCACTGGCACAAGGACCATGTGGCCGGAAATGCCGTCTTTGCCGATTGCGAGATCATCGCGCTCAAGCTGACGGCGGAAAAGCTTCACGAAAACCGCGAGAAGATCGAGGCGGCGACGCCACCGATCCATCCCCTCGTCATGCCCAATCGACTGTTCGAAAGCAGCCTTGCGCTTGCCATCGGCACGCGGCGGGTGGAGCTGCGCCACTTCGCCATCCACAGCGCCGACGGCAATGTTTTGTGGCTGCCTGACGATCGATTGCTACTTGCCGGTGACACGCTCGAGGACACCGCGACCTATATCAGCGAAGCCGACCAGACAGCGACGCATATCGCCGAGCTCAAGCGTCTGCGGCAATGGCCGATCGCCAAAATCCTGCCCAGCCACGGCAAGCGCGAGCGCATCGCAAAAGGCGGCTATGGGCCTGAATTGATCGACGCCAATCGCACCTATATCGAGAGGTTGGTCGACGCCCTGTCGAACGGCGCTCCAGTCGGCACGCTTAAGGATTTCGCGGGTGCAGAGATCGCCTCCGGAGCAATCGTCTATTTCGAGCCCTATGAAGCGGTGCACCGGAGCAATGTCGAGCGAGTGCGCGCCGCGCTCGACGCGCGCTGATTGCAAACGTTGCTGGTGCTCGGCCTTCATTTTCGCCGCAAAGCGCACTAAGTCTTCAGCGTCCGAGTTCAAAAGCACAGTGAGATCATGACCTATCCTGCCAACACACCCACCCCCATCGATCCGGTGAAACTCGAAAAGCTTGCGGAAGTCGCAATCCAGGTCGGCCTGCAGCTTCAGCGCGGCCAGGACCTGGTCATGACCGCGCCGGTCGCAGCGATGCCGCTGGTGCGGCTCCTCACCAAACACGCCTACAAGGCGGGTGCCGGTCTGGTGACGACGCTCTATTCCGACGAAGACACGACGCTCGCACGCTACGCCTACGCGCCGGACGAGAGCTTCGACCGGGCGAGTGACTGGCTGTTCAAGGGCATGGCCGAAGCCTTTGCCGGGGGTGCGGCGCGCCTTGCGATCTCCGGAGACAACCCGATGATGCTGTCGGCGCAGGATCCGGCAAAGGTCGCGCGCGCCAACAAGGCGAACTCGATCGCCTACAAGCCGGCGCTCGAGAAGATCTCCAATTTCGACATCAACTGGAACATCGTCTCCTACCCGAACCCGTCCTGGGCAAAGCTGGTCTTCCCGAACGATCCCGAAGAGGTCGCCGTCGAGAAGCTCGCCAACGCCATCTTCGCCGCCTCGCGCGTCGATGTCGCCGACCCGGTCGCCGCCTGGAAGGAGCACAATGCCAATCTCGCCCGGTGCTCGGCCTGGCTGAACGGAGAGCGTTTTTCCGCCCTGCACTTCACGGGTCCGGGCACCGACCTGACCGTGGGCCTCGCCGATGGTCACCTGTGGTGCGGTGGCGCGTCGGAAGCAAAGAACGGCGTAACCTGCAACCCCAACATCCCAACCGAGGAAGTGTTCACGACGCCGCATGCGCTGCGCGTCGAGGGGCATGTGTCCTCGACCAAGCCGCTGTCGCACCAGGGCACGCTGATCGACAACATCCAGGTACGCTTCGAAGGTGGCCGGATCGTCGAGGCGAAGGCGTCGCGCGGCGAAGAGGTGCTGAACAAGGTGCTCGACACCGACGAAGGTGCACGCCGGCTCGGTGAAGTGGCGCTGGTACCGCATTCCTCGCCGATCTCGGCCAGCGGCGTGCTGTTCTACAACACGCTGTTTGACGAAAACGCCTCCTGCCACATCGCGCTCGGCCAGTGCTATTCCGGCTGCTTCATCGACGACACCAAGCTGACGCCGGAACAGATCCGCGCGCAGGGCGGCAATTCGAGCCTGATCCATATCGACTGGATGATCGGTTCGGGCGAGGTGGACATCGACGGCGTGCGCGCCGACGGCAGCCGCGTGCCGGTGATGCGCAAGGGCGAGTGGGCCTGAAGGCGCGCTCGTCAGGAGCAGTGCCCTTGGGAGAACTTTCGGCCGCCGCAGCAGATGCGGCGGCCGTTTTTTGGTATCCGTCAGCCGTGAGCAGCGCGCTTCAGCCGCGGAACCTGGGCCGACTGGTAGAGCGACAGAACGTGCCCGTCCGGATCGGCGAATTCCGCCGACCAGCCGCCCGGAGCATGGCTCACCGGCGTGACGATGGTGGTGCCCTTTTCAGCGAGACCGGCGACAACATCGTCGATGCCGCCCTCGGCGAGATCGAACACGATGATGGGTGAATTGCCGGGCCTGCTTTCCACGACGAAGAACACCAGCTCAACCTCGTCTTCGATCTTGGCCATCAGCCAGGCGCCGGCCTCATCGTCCTCCATGCGCTCGACCTTCAAGCCAAGCACGTCACGATAAAAGGCCTCCGTCCGGCCGAGGTCCGATATGTAATAGCAGACGGCTCCGATACGCGGTTTCGACAGCATTGCTTGCTCCCTAAGTGTTGGTTACGCCGGCTTGTTGCCGCCGGTCGCTGTTTTGTGAGACGGGTGAGAAGAAAAACTGACCGCGAACAGATGACCATCCGGATCGTGACTGGCAAATGCCGCTTGGCCACCGCGCGTCACCGGCAAAAGGGCCTGGCGGATCCGACCGCTTTCCAGAGGAAAGCGCAGTCCGACGAGTTCCAGGCTGCTCTCGCCGTTGCCGGCGTCGCGCCAGGCGCGGCGCAGGTGCAGAATGCGCTGGCGTAATGCCTCGTCGGAAATTCTGAGGAGGTGGCGGATCTCCGGCCTGTTGTGGCCGGCGACGGCAAGCAGCAATACGATCCTGAGCGCGGGCGCCAGGGTGGCGGCAAAGACGAGCGGATCGTTCGAACCCGCCGGACTTTCCGCCTCCGGAAGGCTCGCCTGCTGCTCGCGGCGCTGACGCCGCGCGGCGGTGCGCGCCTGCATCGCGGCCAGCCTGCGGATGACGCCGCAGAACCAGGCGCGATCGTCACCTGTCGGGAACCGCTGCGCCTTCAGCGCGACAATCAGCGCTTCATGCAGCAAATCCTCCGCTTCGGCGACGCGACGGGTTTGGCGCCGGGCAAAGCGGAGGAGATCGGAGTAGTGCGCCGGCGTCAGGTGCTCGGTCATGTGGGGCAGCGCTTCCAGAGTTGCCGTTGCCGGCAAATGTGAAGCGCCCGCCCTGCGGTTGCAAGTCCCGCCTTAAGCGCGAGCGGGACTTGCCTTGGGCGCCACTTGCGCGCGCTGGCTGAGCCAGACGCTGGCAAAGACGACGAGGATGCCGAGTGCTTGCACCGGTGTCAGCTGCTCGCCAAGCACACCCCAGCCGAGCAGGATGGCCACGACCGGGCTCAGGAAACCGAGCGGCGAGACGGCGGACGGCTCGAGCCGCGACAGACCGCGGAACCAGAGAAGATAGGTGAAGGCCGCGCCGATCAGGCCGAGATAGGCAAGACCCAGCACGTTTGCCGCGGTCAGCGGCGGCAGCGAAGGCTCAACGAACAGAGCGACCGGCACGAGCATCAGGCCGCCCGCCGCCAGCTGCCAGGCGGTGAAGGTGAGCGGCGGCACCGGCGGCGCCCAATGGCGGCTCAGCACCGTTCCGAAGGCCATGGATACGGCGCCGGCGAGACCCGCGAGAACGCCGAGCGGATCGAGCGTGGCGCCCGGCGTCAGTACCAGGAGGCCGACGCCGACGATGCCGGCAAGGCCGGCGACGATGCTGAGCGTGCGGATCGGGGACCCCAGGAAGACCCGCGACAAAAGGATGACAATCAACGGTTGGACGGCGCCGACCGTGGCGGCGACGCCGCCCGGCAACCGGTAAGCCGAAACGAACAGCATGGCCCAGAAGAAGGAGAAATTGAGCGTACCGAGGATGAAGGTGCGCGGCCACCAGATGCCTTGCGGAAGCCGCCTGACAATCAGCAAAAGCAGCAGCCCCGCCGGCAGGGCGCGCAACATCGCGACCGTCAGCGGATATCCGGCCGGTAGAAACTCTGTCGTGACGAGGTAGGTACTGCCCCAGATGGCCGGTGCAAGTGCGGTCAGGGTAAGATCGGTGGTGCGGTTCGCGCTCATATCTTTATCTCAAGAATCTCTACATCAAGATAAATCGAGCCTACCAGAGTTTATCTCTACGTCAAGATACTCTATACTGAGAAAAATGATGGAGGTTTAGATGGATCGCGTCGACAGGATTTTGGCCCAATGGAACCGGGAGCGGCCGGACCTCGACGTTTCCGCCATGGGCCTGCTCGGTCGCCTTTCACGGGTTTCGACACATATTTCCCGGGAAATCGAGAAGTCGTTTTCCGAACGCGGGTTGAATGCGTCGAGCTTCGACGTGCTCGCTACGCTGCGCCGTTCCGGTCCGCCCTACCGGTTATCGCCCAATGAACTGCTGGATACGACCATGGTCAGCTCCGGCACCATGACCAACCGCATCGACCAGCTGGAAAAGGCGGGACTCGTCGAACGGATCGCCAATCCCGAGGACCGCCGCAGCGTGATCATCGCGCTCACGGAGGAGGGTTTGCGTCGCGTCGACGAGGCCGCGACCGCGCATGTGGCCAACCAGCATCGCGTCGTTTCCGAGCTTTCGCCCGAGGAACGCGTGGTGCTCAACGCACTGCTGCGCAAATATCTCGCGACGTTCGAATAGCCGCGTTCACAGACTGGAGGCAAGCCGGCGGACACGCTCCAAGTGCGCCTTGCGCTTGGCGTCGGTCGCCCGGTCCATGTCATGCAGGCTCAGCATGCGGAAATTGAGACCCTTGGCGCAGAAGGCGGCGATACCGCGCTTCAAAAGCCGCTTTACCGGGTTGCCCATGTAGAGGTGTACCACCCACCAGGGTGAACCCGTCGTCGTCAGCGCCCAGAAGAGCTTGATGTTGTGAAGGCGCGGGATGATGCGGCCGCCGGCCGGATCGTTGTCGAAGGCGACGCCCGGCGCAAAGACACGATCGAAGAAGCCCTTGAGGATCGCCGGAAAATTGAACCACCATTGCGGAAAGACCAGAACCAATCCGTCTGCCGCCTGCAGTCGGGCGATCAGTCCAGCCGTTGAAGCGTCATTGTAGTTGTCGGAAAAGTAGCTGCTGCGTTCCGCCACGCTCAGGCGCGGATCGAAATCTTCGCGGTAGAGATCGAGCAGATCGACGGAGTGGCCGCTCGCTTCCAGAGTCGACTGCGCCTCCCGCGCGACGCTTGCGGCAAAGCTGTCTTCGAGCGGGTGGGCAAGCACGAGTAGGATGCGCATGGTTTTCCCTGACGATCGGTCGATTGACGGTCTTCACCTTGGCAGTGGCCTGGCCTGTGCGTCGCGGCATGGCGCCTTGGCAGGCCCTAGAACAGACTGCCCTGTTTCGGCGGGTCGCCGGCCACCGGCTCCGACGACTTCACCGGTTTCTTGCGCGGTGGCGATGTCGGCGCGATAGGCTCGCCCTCGCCTTCGCCCGCGACGGCCGAAACGCGGCCATCGGCGAACTCCAGGCTCAGCGCCATGCCCGGCACAACGGCGGACGCCTCGCGCACCGGGCCACCCTCGGCATCGCGCACCAGGGCAAAGCCGCGCTGCAGCACGTTGCGGTAGGAAAGCGACTGCAGGATACGATCCTGGGCGACGATGACGCTGCGCAGGCGGCGAACGTCGGTGCGGATGGCCGCGTCCGACCTGCCGCCGAGCCCGGCGACACGATCCGACGCGCGGTGGATCTGTCCGATGAGGCGCGACGGCAGCGCGCGCAGCGCGGCATCGGCAGCCGACACCCGCGCCTCGCCGCGATGCACCTGGCGCTCGACGATCCGCTCCGCCTTGTTCATGGCGTCGACGATGCGTTGGCGGCGCTCTGAAAACTTGCCTTTCAGAAGATCGGCCCGCAGGCCAGCCGAGACGCGCTCGAACTGACGGCGCTTGTTGGTGGTGTTCATCTGCAGTCCACGACCGAGACCGAGTGCCGCCTCGTCGAAGCGCCGGCGAGGCAGCGCCAGCAGTTGATCGAGCGACGGCAGCGCCCGCGCCAGTGCGCGTACCGATTGGCGGCGATTGTCCATTTGCCGCCCGACCGCCGCCTTGAGGCGTGCCGAGAGGCCGGACACGCCAGCTTCGAGATCGGCCTTCACCGGCACGGCCATTTCCGCAGCTCCGGTTGGCGTCGGCGCCCGCTGGTCGGCGGCGTAGTCGATCAGCGTCCAGTCGGTCTCGTGCCCGACCGCCGAAATCAGCGGGATGTCGGAGGCGGCCGCGGCGCGGACCACGACTTCGTCGTTGAAGCCCCAGAGATCCTCAAGGCTGCCGCCGCCACGGGCGACAATCAGCACGTCCGGTCGGGCGATCGGGCCGCCGGGTTCGAGGGCGTTGAAGCCACGGATTGCCGCCGCCACCTCGTCGCCCGAACCGTCACCCTGCACCCGCACCGGCCAGACGACGACGTGAACCGGGAAACGGTCGGCGATGCGGTGCAGGATATCGCGGATAACCGCACCGGTCGGCGAGGTCACGACGCCGATCACCTTGGGCATGTAAGGCAGCGGCCGCTTGCGGCCGGCATCAAACAGGCCTTCCGCGCCCAGTTTGCGCTTGCGCTCTTCGAGCAGCGCCATCAGCGCGCCGGCGCCGGCCGGCTCCATCGTCTCGATGACGATCTGGTATTTCGACGAACCGGGGAAGGTCGTGACCTTGCCGGTCGCAATCACCTCCATGCCTTCTTCAGGCCGGAAGCGCAGACGCGAGAAGGTCCCCTTCCAGATCACGGCATCGATGCGCGCCTTATCGTCCTTGAGCGCGAAATAAGCGTGGCCGGAGGAATGCGGGCCACGATAGCCGGAGATCTCGCCGCGCACGCGCACCTGGTCGAAAGCCTGCTCGACCGTTCGCTTGATCGAGCCCGAAAGCTCGCTGACCGAATACTCGGTGAGGTTGCTCGGAGAATCGCTATCGAAGAAAGAAGCCATCGCCTCTTTTACCGCACCCGGTGGCGAAGGCCAGCACATCGAATGCGCTTTCCACGCGCCAAAGGGCGAGCGCTGCTGGCGCATTCTCGGGCGAGCGGCATGCAGGGCCGCCGACCGGACCTCAGGGCTTCAGCGCATAGAGCTGAAGAGGGGCACCGGCCGAAACCGGCAGAGGCGACAGGAAGGCCGGCAAGCGCCCGGCAGCAAGCTGAGCAAAGAGGCCCTCAGGCGCGCGCATGGCGACCATTCGCGTCTGAACGTCGGCAGCGCAGAAGGCGAGGATCGGGTTTCCGAGCGCACGCAGCATCGCCGCAGCGGTCTCCGGCTGCGCCAGGCCGATTTTCAACTCTTCCAGCATGCCGGCCGCGTTACGGTGATAGGGCGCGCTCAGAACGCGGTGCTCGGTGCGGCGAAGGACTGTGGCGCCGATGTCCGACGGGCCGACGATGAGCGACGGCGGCAGGCGCTCCAGATCGGCAAGCGCGGAACTCGACAGGCATGCCTCGCCGTTCGAGGGGGCCGGCTCTGCTTTCACCAACTGATCGAGCCCTTTGCCGACAAGCGTTCCGGCAACAGCCCAGGCCGCTGGAAGGGAAATGACGAGCACGGCAACATAGAGAAGGGATGCGCGCACGCCAGCCGTCCCACCGCTGGACCGGACACGAAGGTCAGAGAGCAGCAACGAGATGGGAACGATGGCCAAGAGGTTGGAGAAAGCCATTCCGCGAACCTGGACAAGGGCAATCGCCAGGCTCGAAAACACGAGTGCGAAGAGGACGATGTTGAGGCCAGCCTGGTCGCGGCGCCAGACGCGCCAGATGCAGATGGCCGAGGCAAAGGCACCGGTGAAGTAGTAGGCGCCCAAGTTCGCCGGCTCCTGCGCGGCAATCGCGGCGAACGAACGGGCTTCGATGACATTGTCGAGCCACAGCTCCACAAGCAAGGGATCGAGCCCGGCCAGCGGATTGCCAAGGCATTGCGGCGCCACCGCCAGCGCGACCAGGACGACACCAAGGCCGCAAGCACCAAGGGCGATAAGCCGCACGACCAGTGCGCGACGGCTTGCCGTGGCGGCAGCGAGTGCCAGCAGGGTGCCACCAGAGAGCGCCAGCGAATAAAAGGCGATCGAGAGATTGTCGCAGCTTGCAGCAAGGTAGAGACGCGGCGGCACCGTTGCGAAGAAGATGGCCGAAAGGCTGGCCGCAAGCGAAAGGCCGAAGGCGATTGTTGCACGCGAGGCGGGCTGGCCGACCGCGGCCCATTGGCAAGCGACAATCGCGCAGACCACGGCCACCAACGGCGTCGTTTCGGCGCCGACCGCAATTGCCAGGCCAGCAGCCACCCCGGCCAAGGCATAGCTTGAGGCGCGCAGCTGCCGGTCAACCAGCATCGCCGACATGGTTGCGGCCAGCACCAGCTGCACATTGTGATGGTCGATCGCCCCCGCAAGAAACCGGTTTGAGGTGATGACGAAGGCGACCGTCAGGCCGAGAGAGAAATGCATGGCACCCACGCCGCCGGCACGGCGACCGGCGAGGCCCATTGCCGCAAGCAACGGAACGGCAAGGAAGATCGGCCAGATCGCCAGCGCCAGCGTTTCGGCCTCAACTGCGCCGACGAAGGGCCTGAAGAGGACCATGAGCCCGGCGATCGGCAGGTCGATCAGGCGCGACCAGTGCATCAGGGTGCCGCCATCGAGGCCCAGGCGGATCTGCGTCAGATCGAACCAGCTCTGGCCGGCCAAAAGGTCGCGAACCTGGACCAGCCGCATGACATCGTCATTGTCGCGACCGACATAGTCGGGCGCGCGCAGAAACTGGACGATGAGGAAGAGGACCATGGGGGCGCCATAGGCAAGCACCATCCAACGCAGGCTCGACCAGAACGGTCGCTGCCTGTCCATCACCGCGATTTCCGAAAGTTCCGTCGTTCCGCTCGACATGGTTCCCGTCCTATTTCTCGGGCTCGAACCTACCAGTGCGCAATCAAGAAAGCGTAAAACCGGTAGATGGTGAGACCTTCAAGCTAAGCTCATGGAAGCGCTGCGAGGCAATCCTGCCGGCCACCCGACGCGGTGCCCTTTGGGGTCTTGTTAACACCCTGATGTCTATGATGGCGCAATCCAACAGCAACCGAGCCATCTGGATGTTTGACCGCTTCAACATCGCCGTTCTCTTGCCCTGCTACAACGAGGCATCCACCATCGGGCAGGTCGTTCAAGGCTTCCAGATGGCGCTGCCGGGCGCGCACATCTATGTCTACGACAACAACTCGACGGACGGCACGGCGCTGAAGGCAATGCTCGCCGGCGCGACCGTCGTGCGCGAACGCAGGCAGGGCAAGGGGCACGTGGTGCGCCGGATGCTCGCCGATATCGACGCCGACATCTACATCATGGCCGACGGCGACAGCACCTATTGCCCGACCGATGCCGAGGATCTCGTGCGCACCTTGATCACCGAACGCGCCGACATGGTTGTCGGCACGCGACGTGGCGTTCACGACGATGCCGGCAGGCAGGGGCACGCGCTTGGGAACAGGATGTTCAATCTCCTCTATCGCTCGATGTTCGGCACGGATTTCAACGACATCTTCTCCGGATACCGCGTGTTTTCGCGACGTTTCGCCAAGAGTTTCCCGGCGATCTCCAACGGCTTTGAGATCGAGACCGAAATGTCGGTCCATGCCTCACGCCTGAAACTGCCGGTCGCCGAACTCGAACTCGATTACGGCAGGCGCCCGGAGGGGTCCCACTCCAAGCTGTCAACCTTCAAGGATGGCGCAAAGATCCTCTGGACCTTTGTGTTGCTGATGAAGGAAACACGGCCCTTCACCTTCTTCGGTCTCATCAGCCTCGCGTTTCTCGCCGCCAGCGCGACGTTCATGACGCCGGTCCTGGTTGAATATTTTGCGACCGGGCTCGTTCCCCGCATGCCGACCTGGGTCTTCTCGCTGGCGCTGCTTCTGGTGACCATGGTGATGTTCACAGCCGGCCTCATTCTCGATTCGGTCTCGCGCGCCCGCACCGAACAGCTTCGGCTGCACTACATAGCAACGCCGGCGCGCGCCGCGCCTGTGGAGGTCGCCGAGACCGGAGACAGCACGGCCGGAGCGCAGCCGATGACAAGGGTTGCCGGGGAACGCCGCGCATGAACCGGGAAACGACCAACCGCATTCGCTTCCTCATTGAAGACGTCATCCCGCCGATCCTCAGGGATTCGCGCCTGTTTCGCGGCATGGCCAGCCTCGCCTGGGGCAAGCACATCGCACACCTGTCAGAGTTCCGCGCACGTGCGCCGTTCCTGTCGGCCGGTGAGTACGAGGACCTTTATAAGAAACACCCCCGGGTTCACGAGGGAACGGACAACTCCGAAGCCTGCGTACGCAAGATCGCGACCAGTGTTGTCGGCGACAGCGTCTGCGATGTCGGGTGCGGCACGGGTGTCCTGCTCAAGCGTATCCGCGCAGCCAACCCGGCAATCAAGCGTCTCACGGGCGTCGACTTCGCCATCGACGATGCCGCGCAAATCGAGGGCGTGGAATATGTCGCGGCAATGATCGAGGAGTTGCCGTTCGAAGACGGTGCGTTCGACACGGTCGTCTGCACCCACGTCATCGAGCACATCCTCGACTACCGCAAGGCGATTGCCGAGCTGCGCCGCATCACCCGCCGGCGCCTGATCATCGTCGTGCCGCGTGAGCGCGAGTACCGCTACACCTTCAATCCGCACTTCAATTTCTTCCCCTACACCCACTCCTTCCTGCGGGCGGTCCACCCCGTTCCGGCCAGGCACGAATGCGTAGATATCGGCCGCGATATCTTCTATTGCGAAGACAGAGAAGCGTGAGGCATGGCGATCAATCTCAATCTCGCGCCCACGGTCTGGTTTGGACTGGTTTTCACGCCGGTGCTGATTTCAGCCGGCCAGATCCTCTTCAAGCTGACCAGTGCCAAGACCGGGGCTGCCAACGCGAAAGGGCTTCTGGCGCTTGCGCTTAGCCCGACCCTGCTCATCGCATTGGCCGTCTACGGCATCGGCACGATCATCTGGATCTTCACGATCAAGTCGGTGCCCCTGACGATTGCCTATTCGTTCATGGCGCTGACGTTCTGCCTGGTGCCGCTGCTTGCCGCCGTTTTCCTCGGCGAGGCGGTGACGCTGCGCTACGCCGTCGGGGCCGCGCTGATCATCAGCGGCATGATCATCATCAACTCCTGAGGGATAGCAGGGATCAACGCATGATCGTCATCGCTTCCTTCCTACTTGGCATTGCCATATGCGGCCTCCGATCGGCGCGCGTCTGCATGCTCGCAGGCTCCGCGCTGGTGGCGCTGGCTGGCATCGGCGGCGACTGGATCCAGGCGGCTGCGGCCATCGGCGCCTACAACATGGGCGTGGCGCTCGCCCTTTGCGGCGCGATCGCCATCGGCCTGCAGCGTGACCGCTGACAGGCCTATCCCTTACGCTCGAAAAACGCCCTGGTCTGTTCGTCCGCAGGGAAGAAGGATTCGATCAGCACGCCCTCCACAAGGGCGTCCTGTGTCGAGCCGAAGGTCTGAAGCGTCGTTATGAAGCTTAAGCGCAAGCCGCCGATGTCGAGATCGATCGGCAGGACCGGCAGACGGTCCGTGTCGGGGTGATTTTCGATGGCGCGCGCGACCGCGGGATTGGACGCGGCCTTTTCCAGGCGCTTGCCGAGCCGGCTGCGCGGGCCTTGGAGCCAGGCCTCGGTGCGCACGCGCTGAACGAGATCGGCAGCGGCCGCGTCCCAGTTGAGGACCAGTCCGCGAACGTTCTCGTTGCCAAGAAAGGCGTCGAGGAAGTTTTCGCCCGGCTGGAAAGGCACGTCGGCGGCGACCGCCAGGTTTGCGAGCGCCGGATTGACGACGAGCAGCGTGTATTCGTGGTCGAGAACCAGGCCGGGATACGGGTCATGGCGTGCCAGGATGAGCCTGATGGCATTGGCGACGGCCGGCGGCATGGCCTCCAGTCCGGCGGCGGCGCGCGTCGCCATGCGCGGTCGATAGCCGGCTGCCGAAAACAGCGTGCCCTGGTCGCGCGCCGGAATGTCCAGCACCGAGGCAAGCCTCAGGATCATGCCTTCCGACGGCTTGGAGCGGCCGGTTTCCAGAAACGACAGGTGACGCGCCGAAATGCCGGCGGCGATCGCAAGGTCGAGCTGGCTCATGCGCCGATGCCCGCGCCATTCCTTCAAGTGTTCGCCAAATTGCATGTGCCCGTGATTCTCCGTTTGCCGGAGAGTGGCGCGCGCCGCGGGTAAAATCCATTACCTCAGAGGTAATTGGTTTAATGACATCGACCCGGCAATCTCCAGCCATCGACAAACGGATGGAGCCGACCATGACCTTCTCGAACCGCAGCCTGCTCAACAAGACCTTCCTGGCCGACGGCGTCTATTCGCTTGCCGTCGGCGCCGTGCTGATCCTCGGTGCGGCACCGCTTGCAGCACTCTTCAGCCCGGCGGCAACACCCGCGATGCTGAAGGTGCTCGGGGTGGGGCTGCTCTTCTGGGGCATCTTCCACCTTTCGGCGGCCCGAAACGGCGGTCCGGTGGCGGCCGCGGCGCGTGTCAGCATCACCGGTGACGTGCTCTGGCAGGTGGCGAGCCTTGCCTTGCTTGTCGCGGCTTACCCGTTGCTCTCGGCTGCCGGCATCTGCTTCATCGTCATCGGCCTGATCACGGTTGCCGACTTCCTCTTCTACAAGCTGCGCGGCCTGGCGCAGGAACGGGCAGCGCTTGCCTGACACGGCGGCCGCAGGGCAAGACATGGAAAGGGCCCGGCGATGAGACGCCGGGCCCTTTTTTCCATGCGGTCAGACCGTCTCCCAGCCGTCCTTGGCGCTGGCGCGATAGATGGCATCGATGAATTTCTGATTGAGGCGCGAGTTTTCGAGCGTCACCACTTCCTCTGCCTCGCCCTTGGCAGCGCGCGCGAAAGCTTCCGCCTGAAGCTTGTACTGGCGCGCATCCTGGAAACGGAAGAGCTGCGACTGGGCATGGTTCTGGTTTGTCAGCTCCACCTCTTCGCGACCGTAGCGGTCGGCATTGAAGGGCGACTTCACCTCGATGAAGCCCTTGTCGCCGTGGAACACCATGACCTGGCGGGCGGCGAGCTGGGTGGAGATGTAGAAGCTGAGCTCGAAATCGCCGAAGTCTGCCCGGACACTCGAATAGATGTCGGTGCCAAACTCCGGATCGCGATCGGTGCTTGCCTGCACCCGTACCGGCTCCTTGGCTGTGACAAAGCGGGTGGTGATCGTCGGATAGACGCCGATATCCGGCAGCCCGCCGCCGCCAAGTGCCGGGATGTTGCGCATATTGTTGGGATCGCGGTTGAAGTAGGTGAAGGCGCCCTGGACGTGGCGCAGCCGGCCGATCGCCCCTTCGGCGATGAGCGAACGCACCTTGCGCCACACCGGGCTGTAGGTGACCATGAAGGCCTCGGCAATCAACACGCCGTTGCGATCGCGGGCTGCGAGCAGCGTGTCGATTTCGGAAGCCCGCAGCGCGATCGGCTTTTCGCACAGCACGTGTTTTCCGGCATTCGCGGCCTTGACCGACCACTCCACGTGCTGAGACGTCGGCAGCGGAATATAGACCGCGTCGATGACGTCGGACGCCAGCATCTCCTCGTAGGACCCGAAGGCATGCGGCGCCGAAAAACGATCGGCCATCGCCCGCGCCTTTTCGAAGTCGCGGCTGGCAACGGCCGACACGACACAGTTTTCAGCGTCCTGAATGGCCGGCACGACGAGGTCGCGGCCGATCCTGGCCGTCGACAGAATTCCGAAACGTAGCATGATGAAGCTCCCCTGATTTGGTGGCAGAGACTAGCGCCGAGGTACGTACCTAGCAAGCGGTAGGCTGCAGTTGCGCGCGAGGGAGCGACCAGCAGAAAAATGCCGAAAGGCGGGTGACAATGTCAGCTTTTCTGCCCTATCTTTCCCTTCGCACCCTCCCGTGACTTAAGTGCCTCTATCCAGTCCAATGGAGCGAAACCATGGAAAAACTGAGACTTGGCCGCACCAACCTCAACATCGCGCCCCTCGTCTTCGGCGGCAACGTCTTCGGCTGGACCGCCGACGAAAAGACGTCTTTCACCCTTCTCGATGCCTTCTTCGATGCCGGTTTCAACGCCGTCGACACGGCCGACGTCTATTCCTCCTGGGCGCCGGGCAACCAGGGCGGCGAGTCCGAGACGATCATCGGCAAATGGCTGAAACAGTCAGGTCGGTCGCGCGACAAGGCCGTCATCGTCACCAAGGTCGGCTCCGAGCTCGGGCCTGACCGCAAGGGTCTTTCACGACGCTGGATCCTGCAGGCGGTCGAGGATTCCTTGAAGCGTCTGCAGACTGATTACATCGATCTCTATCTTTCCCACTGGCCCGATCCGGAGACGCCCTACGAAGAGACGCTTGCGGCCTACGACCAGTTGCTGTCCGAAGGCAAGATCCGCGCGATCGGCGCCTCCAACCTCAACTCGCTGCAACTGCGCGAAGCGCTCGACGTGTCGGCCAACCTGGGCCTGCCGCGATATGCCGTGCTGCAGCCGGAATACAATCTCTACGACCGAGACGGTTTCGAAGGCCCTCTGCGCGACCTCTGCATTTCCGAGGAGATCGGCGTCATCAGCTATTTCGGGTTGGCGCGCGGCTTCCTCTCGGGCAAATACCGAACGCACAAGGACCTCGAGGGCTCGGCACGCGGCAGCGGCGTCGAGAAGTATCTCGACGGGCGTGGCATGCGCATCCTCGGCGTGCTCGACGACATCGCGACCGAGACCGGTGCAACTCAAGCCGAGATCGCGCTTGCCTGGGTGCGCACACGCAAGGGGATTACGGCGCCGATCGCCAGTGCCACCAGCCTCGCGCAATTGCAGAGCCTCATTCGTTCCGCACAGCTTGAGTTGTCCGGCGAGGCCATCCGACAACTCAACGATGTCTAAGAACGGCCGAGGCAGACCAACACGATGGCATTGACGATACGCGCCGCGGCTGATGGCGACGAGGCGGCCTGGCGCCGCCTCTGGGCCGGTTATGTCGCCTTTTCCGGCACGGACCTTGCCGAGGACATCATCGACCTCACCTGGCGCCGGCTCATCGATCCGTCAGCCCCGCTCTTTGCGCGGTTGGCGATCCTCGATGGAGAGACGGTCGGTTTTGCCATCTGCCAGGAACAGCTCGCCACCTTCTTTCGGCGTCCGATCTGCTACATCGAAGATCTCTACGTCGATCCGGCGGCACGTGGCCGGGGCGCGGCGCGCGCCATGATCGATGATTTGATCGCACACTGCCGGGACAAGGACTGGGATCGGCTCTACTGGTACACGGAGGCCGACAATCAGACGGCGCGGCGGCTCTACGACCGCTACTCCGGCACCGACGAGCATGTGCGCTACAAGGTCAATTTCGGCACGTTTCTCAAGTCGGGAAATCCGGCGTAGGCCTCGGCATGGCTGCCGCCCTGGTTCGCCATGCCGGCCTTCGTGAGGAGGCCACGCGGCTGAATAAAGCTTGATATCCGGCGCACGGGACGCTCGTGCCACTGGATATTGAAGGCCCAGAGCTTCGGGAAGAAGCAGAGCGATGCGTAAGGCAGATGGTCGTGGATCCACCAGGCGATCGACTGCCAGCCACCGATCTCGCCGCGGCGATCCCAGGCCCAGGGGATGACGATGCAGGCGGTGGCGCCGATGCAGCCGTCGGCATCGCGCATGTCCCAGATGTGGTCGGCGGCCGACGCCGCATTGGATGAACAGTTGAGACCGTTGGCGTTGCCGAAGCCGTTGACGGCACGGTTGCGGTAGCCGGAGCGGATGACGAGGCGGCCGAAGGTCGCTTCCAGTGGCTCCAGCAGCTCTTCGCACAGACGCCGCCCCGCCTCGATCGCCAGATCCGGATCGTCGGGAATGTTCGGGATCCGGTAAAAATCGGCGATCTCCGAATGCAGGAACTCGCGCATGAAGAAGTTTCTGGACAGCCGCACCCGCCCGAGATCCTCAAGACCCTTCATCGAGCCGGGCTTTTTCATTTTTCTTCTCCCAAAACAAAGGCTGCAAGTCTGTGACCACGGACGTTCCAGTTCCAAGGACTGAAGCGCCACCCGATTCCAGAGCGGCGCTATCTGGCGTGGCGGAAAAAATCGATGAAGGCGCGCAGAGCCGGCCGCATCTGCCGGCGGCTCGGATAATAGAGATAGGGACCCGCATAGGGCGCGCACCAGTCCTCCAGCACCCGCACCAGCCGCCCTTCGGCAATGGAAGTCTCGACACGGGAAAGGAACAGATAGGCGAGACCAGCGCCGCCGATCGCCGCCTTGATGATCGGCCTGTCCTCCCCGAGGATCAGCGGCCCCTCGACCGATACCGTCAGCTCCTCGCCATTCTTCTCGAACTCCCAGCGATAGAGCGCACCATTCGAGAAGCGTCTTCGGATGCAGCGATGTCGGGCAAGATCGCGCGGATGCTGCGGCCGACCGAAACGTTCGAAGTAGTCAGGCGACGCCACCACGGCGCTTTCGAGCTCCGGGCCGACCTTCACCGCAATCATGTCTGCCTCCAGGCTTTCGCCGAGCCGGATGCCCGCGTCAAAGCCCTGTGCGACGATGTCGGTGAAACCATCCTCGTTGGCGATTTCGAGCACGATCTCGGGATAGAGGTCGAGGAACGCGCCCAGCCGGGGTGCAAGGATGATATCGGCCGCAAAACGCGGCGCGGTTATGCGCAGGTTCCCGGCCGGCCGTTCACGCGCGTCCGCGGCGGCTTCCAGCGCATCGGCGATTTCGTCGAGCGCCGGCGCCAGCCGTTCCAGGAGGCGGCTTCCCTCCTCCGTTGGCGCGACGCTGCGCGTCGTGCGTGCCAAGAGGCGAATACCGAGGCTCGCCTCCAGGGCGCCGACAGCGTGACTGACGGCCGATGGAGCCACGCCCAGTTCGCGCGCGGCGCCGCGAAAACTGCCGTGGGCGGCAACGGCGGCAAGCACCGCAAGTTGGGAGAGTTGCGTTCGGTTCATTGATCGAAATGATAGAACAGCCTGTGAGAATTGACAGTGATTTTCGGTCGCCCCCAGCAGTTCTATTCTTTGAACATCGGCGACATCACGGACGGAGCGAGGAGCCGGACGTGTGACGCCGACGCGGCGTGCGCACCGCAGCTATTCGGAATGCGCCTCGGCCACCGCTACGCCCCGAACCGTCTTGCCTCTCCCCAGGTGTTCGGCCGCGTATCACCCCGAAAGGAAACGACATGAAGACCCGCAAACTCGGTAATGACCTTACCGTCTCCACCATCGGCCTCGGCTGCATGGGCATGAGCTTCGCCTATGGCGCCAGCGACGAGGCGCAATCGATCCGCACCCTCCATCGTGCCGTCGATCTCGGCGTCACCTTCTTTGATACGGCCGAGGTCTATGGTCCCTTCGAAAACGAAAAGCTCATCGGCAGTGCGCTCGGGCCCGTCCGCGACAAGGTGACGATCGCCACGAAATTCGGTTTCCGCATCGAGCCGGGTGTTCCCTCAACCCAGGCGATCCGGGGCGTCGACGGCCGGCCGGAACACGCAAAGGCGGTCGCGGAAGCCTCGTTGAAGCGGCTCGGCACCGATGTCATCGACCTCTACTACCAGCACCGCGTCGATCCTGACGTGCCGATCGAAGACACCGTCGGCGCCATGGCGGAGCTGGTGCGCGAGGGCAAGGTGCGAGCGATCGGGCTTTCGGAAGCAAGTGCGGCCACCATTCGCCGCGCCCACAAGGTTCACCCGATCGCCGCCGTCCAGAGCGAATACTCTCTCTGGTCCCGCGACCCGGAAGAGGACGTGCTTGCCACCTGCCGGGAGCTTGGCATCGGCTTCGTGCCTTACAGCCCGCTCGGGCGCGGCATGCTGACCGGAGCGATCCGCAAGGCCGAGGATCTGGCCGACGACGATTTCCGCCGGTCTTTGCCGCGCTTCCAGGCGGAGAACTTCGATGCCAATGCGCGTCTTGTCGAAACACTCGCAGCGCTCGCAGCGGAAAAAGGCGTGACGGCAGCCCAACTGGCGCTCGCCTGGGTCATCAACCAGGGCGATTTCATCGTTCCGATCCCCGGCGCCCGCAAGCTCGAGCATCTGGAGCAGAACGCGGCCGCAGCGGATGTCGTGCTCAGCGCCGACGAGCGCGTCCGCCTTGGAGAGCAGTTGTCGCCCGGGCTTGTCGCAGGCAAGCGCTACACGGACGCCTCGCTGGCCCTTACCAATCGCTGAACGAAACTCTCTCCGCCCCCCGCGGGCGGAGAGACCCCATCGAAATTCCCGCCGGGCGCACTACCTTTGATCATCAAGCAACAGATGGGGAGGAGCGGGGATGTCGGACGAGCAGGCGATCAGCGCGGTTGTACACCTCTATGTGGACGGCATGGCCTTTGCCAATGAGGGGGCGCTGCGCAAGGCGTTTCATCCGGATGCGGCAATCATCGGTAACTACAAGGGCGCGCTCGAATGGATGACGCGTGACGGCTTCATCAAGGCGATCGTCGAGACCGGCGCCTCGCCCCCCGGGACCCAGCCGGAGATGGATGTGCAGAAAATCGACATCACTGGCGACGCCGCGACCGTGAAAGTCATCGACAGTTTTGCCGGCGAGCGCTTTTCCGACCATCTGTCGCTGGTCAAGATCGATGGCCGCTGGGTGATCGTCAACAAGATCTACCACCTGCACGAAGCATGACGGAAGGCACGAAAGGCGCTACACCGACCGGCCGGCTGCTCGCCATCGACCATGTTCAACTGGCCATGCCCAATGACGGCGAAGACGCGGCACGCGGCTTCTATGGCGTGCTCCTGGGCCTGACTGAGGTCATGAAGCCGGCCAACCTCGCGGCCCGCGGCGGTTGCTGGTTCGAGCAGGCTGGCGTCCGCCTGCATCTCGGTATCGACCGAGACTTTGCGCCGGCCCACAAGGCGCACCCGGCTTTTCTGGTCGACGATCTCGACCGGATGATCCTTCGGCTCGAAGCCGGCGGTGTCGCGATCGTCGAGGACGAGCCGCTTGCCGGATACCGACGGTGTTACGTCAACGACCCTTTCGGCAACCGCATCGAACTGATGCAGCGCATGGAATGACGTCCAACAAAAAGGGCCACTGCGGTGCAGCGGCCCTCCTCTTGGATGAAACGTCTTTGTGCGCAGATCAGGCGCGCAGCACGCCACCGGTCGTCTTCGTCACGTTCGCGACGATCTTGGCGGTGAGCGCTTCGAAGTCTTCGTCGGTCAACGTGCGCTCGACCGGCTGGATGGTCACTTCGATGGCGATCGACTTCTTGCCCTCGCCGAGCGACGCACCTTCAAACACGTCGAAGACGCTGACGCCGGTCACCAACTTGCGGTCAGCACCCGAAGCCGCACGCAGGATGGTGCCAGCCTCGACCGTCTTGTCGACGACGAAAGCGAAGTCGCGCTTGACGGCCTGGAACGGCGAAAGGTCGAGCGCCGGCTTGGTGCGGGTCGCCTTCTTCTTCGGCTCCGGCATGGCGTCGACATAGATCTCGAAGCCGCACAAAGCGCCGGAAACATCGAGCGCTTCGAGCGTCTTCGGGTGGAACTCGCCAAAGGTGCCGAGCACGATCTTCGGCCCAAGCTTGATCGTGCCGGAGCGGCCAGGGTGATACCAGGCGGGACCGCCCGGCTCGAACTGGACGTTGCCCATCGGCACACCGCAGGCTTCAAGCACGGCGATCGCGTCGGCCTTGGCGTCGAACACGTCGACCGGCTTGCCGCCGCCCTTGGCGGCGTTCGACCACAGGCGACCGGCGCCGGAGAGCGAGGCCGTGCCACGGCGGATGCCGCCGGCGACGCGGCGCTGGGCCTCCGGCGTGTCGCCTTCATAGGTGCCCGACACTTCGAAGAGCGCGACGTCGCCAAAGCCCTTGTCGGCATTGCGCTGAGCAGCGGTCAAAAGGCCCGGCAGCAGCGAAGGGCGCATGTCGGACATGTCGGCAGCGATCGGGTTGGCAAGCTTCAGGGCAGCAGCACCACCGCCGAAGAGCTTCGCCTGATCTTCAGAGATGAACGACCAGGTGACGGCTTCGAGCATGCCGCGGCTTGCCAGCGTGCGCTTGGCAAGGCGGGTGCGGATCTGCAGCGTCGTCAGGATCTTGCCGTTGACAGTGCCATGGCTCGGCAGCGGGGACGCGACGATGTTGTCGACGCCGTGGATGCGCATGACCTCTTCGACGAGGTCGGCCTTGCCATCGACATCCGGGCGCCACGAGGGCACCGAAACCTTGAAGCGCTCACCCGAACCTTCGACGCCGAAACCGAGCTTCGTCAGGATCGAGACGCTTTCTTCCGAGGAAACCTGAAGACCGGTCAGCCGCTTCACTTCGGAAACCGGGAAGTCGACGATCTTCGGCTGGTAGCCGGAATAGCCGACCACTTCGGCCTTCGCCGCCGTGCCGCCGCAGAGTTCAAGCACCAGTTCGGTCGTGCGCTCAAGTCCGGGCACCATGTATTCCGGATCGACGCCGCGCTCGAACCGATAGCGCGCATCGGTGATGATGCCGAGCGTGCGGCCGGTCTTGGCGATGTTCATCGGATCCCAGAGCGCCGACTCGATCAGCACATCGGTGGTGTTTTCGTCGCAACCGGAGTGTTCGCCACCCATGACGCCGCCGATCGACTCGATCGCCTTGTCGTCAGCGATGACGACGTTGTTGGGGCCGAGCTTGTATTCGCGCTGGTCGAGCGCCAGCACCGTCTCGCCGTCCTTGGCGCGGCGAACCGTCAGGTTGCCCTTGACCTTGGCGGCATCGAAGACGTGCATCGGCCGGCCCTGGTCGAAGGTCATGTAGTTGGTGATGTCGACCAGCGCATTGATCGGGCGCAGGCCGATCGCGAGCAGCCGCTGCTGCATCCACTTCGGCGACGGGCCGTTCTTGACGCCACGCACCAGCCGCAGCGAAAAGCCCGGGCAGAGATGCGTGTCTTCGCCGAGGTCGAGCGTGAGCTTCACCGGCGTGTCGCCTTCAACCGCGAAGGACGGCACCTTCCGTGCCTTCAGCGTGCCGAGACCGGAGGCCGCAAGGTCGCGGGCAATGCCGTAGACGCTGGTGCAATCCGGACGGTTCGGCGTGAGGTTGATCTCGATCATCGGATCGTCGAGGCCGGCGTAGGTCGCGTAGCTCGTACCAACGGGCGCATCGGCCGGAAGGTCGATGATGCCGTTGTGATCCTCGGAGATCTGCAGTTCCTTTTCCGAGCACATCATGCCGCGGCTTTCGACACCGCGGATGGTGCCGACGGCAAGCGTCACGTCGATCCCGGGCACATAGGTGCCGGGAGCGGCAAAGGCGCCGACGAGGCCGGCGCGGGCGTTCGGGGCGCCGCAGACCACCTGGATCGGGGCGCCGTTGCCGGTGTCGACCATCAGAACGCGGAGCTTGTCGGCATTCGGGTGCTGTTCGGCCGAGACGACCTTGGCAATGACGAAGGGCTTGAAGGCCGCCTTGTCGTCGACGTCTTCCACCTCGAGCCCGATCATCGTCAGGCGGGCGCAGATCTCTTCGAGCGTGGCGTCGGTATCAAGGTGGTCCTTGAGCCAGGAAAGCGTGAATTTCATGATTTCACCTGTGTCCTATAATTCTACGCGATCAGGCCGAGAGGCCGCCGAACAAGGTCGGCATGTCGAGCGGGCGGAAGCCGTAGTGGGTCATCCAGCGAACGTCGGCGTTGAAGAAGTCGCGCAGGTCCGGCATGCCGTATTTCAGCATGGCGATGCGGTCGAGACCCATGCCCCAGGCAAAGCCTTGATACTCGTCCGGGTCGAGCCCGCCGGCGCGCAGCACGTTCGGATGCACCATGCCGCAGCCGAGGATCTCCATCCAGTCGGTGCCTTCGCCGAACTTGACGATCGGGCCGGAGCGGTCGCACTGGATGTCGACCTCGAAGGACGGCTCGGTGAAGGGGAAGAACGACGGGCGGAAGCGCATCGTCACCTGGTCGACCTCGAAGAAGGCCTTGCAGAACTCTTCCAGCACCCAGCGCATGTTGGCGACGTTCGCCGTCTTGTCGATCACCAGGCCTTCGACCTGATGGAACATCGGCGAATGGGTCGCGTCGGAATCCTGGCGGTAGGTCTTGCCGGGGATGATGATGCGGATCGGCGGCTGCTGCGCTTCCATGGTGCGGATCTGCACCGGCGAAGTGTGCGTGCGCAGGACCTTGCGGTCGCCCTTCTCGTCCGGATTGAAGAAGAAGGTGTCGTGCATCTCGCGCGCCGGGTGACCCTCGGGGAAGTTCAGCGCCGTGAAGTTATAATAGTCGGTCTCGATGTCAGGGCCTTCGGCGATCGAAAAGCCCATGTCGCCGAAGATGGCGGTGATCTCGTCGACGATCTGGCTGATCGGGTGAATGCGGCCGCGTTCGGCGGGCGAGGAGCGCACCGGCAGGCTGATATCGACCGTCTCGCGTGCAAGACGCTCGGCGATCGCCTGGTCCTTCAGTGCAGCCTTGCGGGCGGCAATCGCTTCGGCAACCGTGGTCTTCAGCGCATTGATCTGCGCGCCGCGGGTCTGGCGCTCTTCCGGCGTCATGGTACCCAGCGTCTTCAGAAGCTCGGAGATCGAGCCCTTCTTGCCGAGCGCGTTGACGCGCACCGCCTCGATCGACCCTTCGTCGCCGGCGGCTTCGATGTCCGCCAGCAGTGTCCGTTCCAGTGTTTCCAGTTCGCTCATTCTGTCCTGCCTCGATGCGGGAATGGGTTCGGTTCTATATCGGTTCTAGTCTTTGCGATTAAGTTTGCGTCGCGGTCGCAAGATAGGTCGTCGCGGCAATGTAGCGGATCAGGTCGTTTCCGTTCCGCAGGCGCAGCAGAAAGCGCGCCAATGGCAGGAAACGCACGAAGAAAGGCATGATTTCCGAGAGCGCCCCTTGAGCATCCTCAGGTGCTGCGTCCTTCCACGCGGCAAAGGCGCGTGCCGGGGTTTCCGGCTTCATGCAGCGGCTCGCCACCTGCAGGAACAGCAGCCAGACGTCACGCGCCTGGGCGGTTGCAAGCGGCATAACCGTCGCCGGAACTTCCTCGAAGTCGAGAAAGCCGAACGCGTCGCCGTCGATGGCGAAATCGCGCGGATGCGGTCGGCCGTGGCAGAGGCCGGCGGCATGCAGGCGGCCGAGTTCGGCCGCACACCGCACCAGCAACTGGTCATGGGCTTCGGGGTCGCTATCGCGCAACGGGCCCATGTGCTTGCTGACCGGCAGGCCGAGATGGGTGAGGACCAGCACGGCCGGTCCGCGATAGACGATCTGTGGCGTCCTGAAGCCGGCAGCAGAGAAATGCTCGATCTGGCGAACTTCGCGCTCGATCATCCCGTCGACATCGAGCAGCGGAGAGGGCCGCAATATGGCGATCCCACTCAGCCGCGCGGCGAGACCTCGAATGCGGTTGCTGAGGCGAAGGCCGGAGCGCCGGTAGCGCTTGATCCAGACGCTGCGATCCTTGAGCTGGCAGAACTCAACGCGTTCCCTGCCGGCAGCGAGCGCTGCCAGCAGAACCTTCATATGTTCGTCGTCCAGCTCCGGAACCGTCGATGGTCCCCTTCGATCGTCGTGCACGTTCATCCCGCAAAATAAGAAAAACCCGCGCTAGCCCTGCCAGCGCGGGTTTCCCAACGAATTTTAAGTACGGTTTTGGGAAAACGCTGGCTTAACGAACAGCGCTTTCAAACTCGTTGGTCGTACCGGCTTCCTTGAGGTAGGCGAGTGCCTTCTTGGAAGCTTCGACGAGGGCGCCGAATGCCGCCGGCTCATGGATTGCCATGTCGGACAGAACCTTGCGGTCGACTTCGATGCCAGCCTTGTTCAGGCCGTCGATGAAGCGGCCGTAGGTCAGGCCGAATTCGCGGACGGCAGCGTTGATGCGCTGGATCCAGAGAGCGCGGAAGTTGCGCTTGTTGACCTTGCGGTCGCGGTAAGCGTACTGCTTCGAACGGTCAACCGCTGCCTTGGCGGCGCGGATGGTGTTCTTGCGACGGCCGTAGAAGCCCTTGGCTGCCTTCAGCGTCTTCTTGTGCTTGGCGTGGGCGGTAACGCCGCGTTTTACACGTGCCATGTCATGATCTCCTTAACGTGTCCAAT